>ENA-OQKO01000018-OQKO01000018.1-human-gut-metagenome-genome-assembly--contig:-NODE-18-length-186107-cov-23.359248_pt1 | contig 186107 bp, 196 predicted proteins | sample MGYA00242777_ERZ504796 | MGnify/ENA primary metagenome ERZ504796 (study PRJEB26092, sample SAMD00036404) | human gut metagenome | host: Homo sapiens | study: EMG produced TPA metagenomics assembly... | reverse complement strand
CGGAGAGCATATCTACGACAAGTATATAGAGGCAAAAGAGGCAGAGTGGAACGATTACAGAGCTGCGGTTACCCAATGGGAAATAGATGAATATCTGTACAAGTTTTAAAGGATGTAACGAACCGTGGTATTGAAGTATCGGTAAATACCGTCAATGTGGATAACAAAAACTTTAAATGGAACTCCACTCTTACCTTTGCTGCCAATCATGAAGAGATTACCGATCTGATTGATGGCAAAGACATCATTGGATCAGATTCGCATATTACGACTAGTTTGTTGATTGGACGTCCTTTGAAATCATTCTATCATTTTATTAATGAGGGAATCTGGCAGGAAAATGAGGCTGAAGAAGCAGCTAAATATTTTAAAGATTCAAAGAAGACACAACCCTTCAAACCGGGTGATATCAAACTGAGAGACTTGAATGGTGACTATATTATTGATGATAAGGATGAAACTTACCTGGGTAGCCAGTCACCGAAATGGACAGGTGGATTCAACAACAACTTTAGTTATAAGAACTTTGATTTGAACGTATATATTATCGCTCGTTGGGGGCAGATGATTGATTATGAGCTGACCGGTTCTTATGATCCTCAGGGAAAAGGTAACTTCCCTGCTTACTTGAACTATTGGACGCCGGAGAATCCGTCCAATGATTTTCCGCGACCGGCTCAGACCAATTTCTATAACTATCTGGGTTATCAGACTTTGAATTACATTGATGGTTCGTATTGGAAGATCAAGACTGTATCACTGGGGTATACATTCCCCAAATCGTTGACTTCAAAATTGGGCGTGTCCAAACTTCGTGCATATGTCACCGCCAATAATCTCTTCTCTTTTGCCAAGAATCATTTGATTCAGGATTACGATGCAGAACGCGGAGGGTCAGCAAAAGCTCCGTTGCAGCGTCAGTTTATATTTGGTTTGAATCTTGATTTCTAACAGATAAAAAAGAAATAACTATTATGAAATACGGTAAAAAATATATGTTTGTAGCATGTGCTGCTCTGTTATTGGGCATGCAATCATGTGATTTGGAGGAATACAATCCTGCCGGAAGTACCCCGGATAACGTGTACAAAGAACAGGCCGGTTTTGAGGCCCTTGTCAATTCGGCTTATGCTTTTTGGGGCGGTCAGTTTTATGGACGTGAAGATTTTGTGTTATTGCTGAACGGTGGTGGCGATCTTTGGATCAATATTGCCAATTGCGGTTATGGTCGTCAGATGTCTAAATATGAAGAATTGACGGCTTCGGTTGGTCAGATTAAGAACACGTGGAATCGTCTGTATGAAATTATAAACGACTGTAATGCCGGTTTGGAACGGATTGACCAAGTGGAATTCAAAGACAAGAAACTGAGAGATATCCGTTTTGGTGAATTAAGTTTCATGCGTGCTTACGCTTATTGGCATTTGGTTGAAATTTACGGTAACGTGGATCTTAGGACCAAAGAAACTTCTGCCGAAAGTCTTTCAATGAATTGTTATCGCAGCAGCTATGAAGATTTATATGATTTAATGCTGACTGATGCGCAAAATGCGGTGGATAATCTGCCCGTTGATCCTTATCCTGTTAAAGATGTAGGTCGTGCGACCTCAAAAGCAGCATACGGCTTGTTAGCGCGCATCGCACTGACACGGGTTTCCTATTGTGACAGTCAGGCAGACAAAGATAAATATTATAAAATCGCTGAGGATGCGGCTCAATATGTGATTGATAACCAGAGCGCATTGAAGGTGTCTTTGTATAATACACCTGCCGAAGTTTTTGATCCGGATAATAATAAAACGAATAAAGAGGCTATGTTCGTTGTGACCCACTCTACTGAGTCATCATTGAATATGCAGGCTAAAAACCCGAACCGTATGCATATGTATTTCCATGCCAGTTATTCGGCAAGAGCAGGTATGGTACAGGATTATGAATATGGAAATGATAAGAATGCCAAGTCGGGTAGTATGGCGATGATGCCTACCCGTTATTTATTGGAATTGTATAATGAGGATATAGATGCTCGTTATAATGCTTGGTTCCGTGAAGAGTATAAACTGAATACACCCCAAGCTTATGCCTGGACTAAGGATCAGTTGGACTATTTTGAAAAACCGTCATCTATGATTGGTCAGGTTATTCAGCCGGGAGAAACAGCGCTACTTTTCACCAAGAAGAAGATTGCTGGCAAACGTAACTTGCCATATGCTGTCGTCGATATTGATGATACCTATGCAGCCGATGGAAGTGTCAGCAAGAGTGCCAACTTTAACATTCACTTCCCGACATTGCTAAAGTACGAAGATGCGAATTTTGAAAACAAAGGCTTGCCTACCAATTCGCAGGTAGGTGCAAATGATGTGATTACCATGCGTTTGCCCGAAATGTATTTCATTGTTGCCGAATGTGAGATAATGAAGTCCGGAGGAAATAAGGAGATAGCTAAAGCACGTATCAATGACATACGCAGACGTGCGGCTGTACCGGGCAAGGAAGCTGAAATGGAGGTAGGAGTGGACAAGATGACGATCGACTTTATTTTGGAAGAAAGAGCACGTGAGTATTGCGGCGAATTCATGCGCTGGTTTGATTTGAAAAGAACCGGAAAATTAGTAGAATATGTGAAAGCTCATAATCCGGACATTCCATTGATTCAACCGCATCATGCATGGCGTCCTATTCCTCAGATGTTTCTGGACTCTATCTTGAATCCGGATGAATTTGGTCAGAACGAGGGATATAATTAATAAGCATGAAAACGATGGCGCTTTTTAAATATATTGTCCTGTCTGTCTGTTTGTGTGGAATTCATCTGAATGGTTTTGCTCAGTCCACCCGTGAGGCTATATTGGAAGATATAGCCCGGACGGGAGGAGTGTACTATGCTTATCCCGTAAAGGAAGCTATCGCGACTCCTCCGCCTAAAGGGTATAAACCGTTTTATATCAGTCATTATGCACGACACGGTTCAAGGTGGATTCAATCGGAACAGGATTATAAAACAGTGGTTGATAGTTTCGAGAAGGCACATCAAGCTGGAGTTTGGACCGCTTTGGGAGAAGATGTTCGCAAAAGAATGGCGTTGGTGTGGGAAGATGCCGAGGGACATGGGGGAGATTTGACCCCTTTGGGTGTGAGGCAACACCGGGGGATAGCCGAAAGAATGTTTCAGAACTATCCCGAGGTATTCAAGGGATCTCCTGCTCTGTCTGCACGCTCTACCGTGGTGTTGCGATGTGTATTGAGTATGGATGCCTTTTGTGAACGGTTGAAAGAACTCAATCCGGCATTGCAGATCCGGCGCGAAGCTTGTGCCAAGTATATGAAATATATGAATTATCATACGCCGGAAGCTGTGAAATTTGTTTCTCATCAGGGACCTTGGTATGAGGAATATAGAAAGTTTAAAGAAAGCCATACTCGTCCCGATCGTTTGGTCACTTCTTTATTTAATAGTCCTGACTATATCCGTAAGAATGTGAATCCTGATGAATTGATGTGGGGACTTTATTGGATTGCTTCAGATTTGCAGAATGTAGAGATAGAGGTGAGTCTTTATGATGTATTTCAGAAAGATGAATTATTTGATCTTTGGCAAGTTTGCAATTATTATAATTATGTATGTGACGGACCTGCACCTGCCAATGGTGGAATAATGACGGCCAGTGCCCGGTCATTGCTTGAAAATATATTGGATTCGGCCGATGAGGCAATCAGGTCCGGGACCCATACGGCGACATTACGTTTTGGGCACGATGGAAATATCATTCCCTTGGTAGCGTTGCTCCAATTGGGCGATATGTGGAAAGCCGAAACGGATCCCGATAAATTTTATCAGGCATGGTGTAATTTCAAGGTCACTCCGATGGCGGCAAACGTTCAGTTGGTTTTCTTCAGAAAAAAAGCTTCTGACGATATACTGGTGAAGTTCATGCATTGTGAGAAAGAAGTTACCATCCCTCTAGAAACGGATATTGCTCCTTTCTACCATTGGAAAGATGTTGAAACATATTATCGTCATCTTTTGCATAAATTGCCATAAGTCTATAAGATGAAAAACGGTGTAAATTCCTGTAGTATTGTAACGGGATTTATACCGTTTTTTTGAATGAGAAAGAGCAAAGGGAACAGCAGATTATCAAAGAAAAGACTTACTTTTGCAATAACAGAATAAATAAAGAATAAAAGACCATGAGTAAACTGAATATGAAAGAGTGGATAAACGAAATTATCCAAAAGAAAGAAGTGGTGGCTATGCCCATCATGACCCATCCGGGCATAGAGATGATAGGGAAAACGGTACGCGATGCCGTCACTGACGGACAAGTGCATTACAACGCCATCAAGGCATTGAGTGAGAAATATCCCACAGCCGCCGCAACCGTGATTATGGATTTGACGGTAGAAGCCGAGGCTTTCGGAGCGGAGATTGTCTTCCCCGAAAATGAGGTTCCCAGTGTGGTGGGGCGTCTTCTCAATGATGAAGAAGCTATTGACAAACTGGAAATCCCTGCCTTGAATAAAGGAAGAATCCCCCAGTATCTGAAAGCAAATATGCTGGCAGCCAAGACCATTACGGACCGGCCCGTCTTTGCCGGTTGCATCGGCCCTTACTCATTGGCAGGACGTTTGTATGACATGTCTGAAATCATGATGCTTATTTATATCAATCCGGAAGCGGCCAATTCGCTGTTGAAGAAATGTTCGGATTTCATTCTCCGTTACTGTATGGCATTGAAGGCCACAGGAGTGAATGGGGTAGTGATGGCCGAGCCGGCTGCCGGACTCTTGTCTGATGAGGACTGCACGCAATACTCGTCTGTTTTCATTAAGGAGATAGTAGAGAAAGTGCAGGACGATCACTTCACGGTCATTCTGCATAATTGTGGAAATACCGGTCATTGTACCAAGGCAATGGTAGCTACAGGAGCTGCCGCTTATCATTTTGGAAATAAAATAGATATGGTCGAAGCTCTGAAAGAAGTACCTGCCGATGCCCTTGCAATGGGAAATCTTGATCCGGTGAGCTTGTTCAAGGCGGCTACTCCGGAGGTGATGAAGAAAGCCACACTCGATTTGTTGGAAGCTACCCGGTCCTATCCCAACTTCGTGCTCTCCAGCGGATGTGATACACCGCCTCATACGCCATCTGAAAATATTGATGCATTCTTTGCCGCATTAAATGAATTCAATAATGCTTGAAAAAGAACTTTCTTTTGCTGATCTGTCTATCTCATTGTCCGAACTCTATGAGGCAATGGGGTATGCAGATGCTGTGCCCGACGAAGCGGTAGAAAAAGAAGTCCGTGGGGTGCTTGGACGGGTGGAGGCAGTAACTTCTCCCCGTTTTTGTTTTTTCATATCCGGTGGAGAGTTGGATGAATCGAAAGACTCGCTTTCTGTCGGCGATACGTGTTTCAGTATAGGTAAAATAATCACCCGGCAGCTGCGTGGTTCGGAATCCTTCGCTTTCTTTGCCGCGACTGCCGGAACCGGTTTTGAAAGGTTCCAGCATACGTTGCAGCAAGAGGGGGATATGGTAAAGGTTTATATAGCGGATGCCATAGGAAGTGTCATAGCCGAGAAGACTGCGGATTGTATGGAAATTGCGTTGGATGAATACATCCGCGACAGAGGGTGGAGGCATACCAACCGTTTCAGTCCCGGATATTGCGGCTGGCATGTGTCGGAGCAAAAAAAATTATTCCCTTTATTTCCTTCAGCGGAACCTTGCGGCATCCGGTTGACAGATTCCGGTTTGATGCTTCCTATAAAATCGGTCAGTGGAGTAATAGGCCTGGGGGATGGTGTCCGTAAACTGGAATATACTTGCGGTCTCTGTACGTACGATAGATGTTACAGGCGGAAGCAGCGAGGATAATAGGATGACTACAAAAATCAGAGTTCCCAAATGGCTAGATGTTGTTATTAATCTCATTGATTTTGCAATTTGTTGCAACCTTAATGAATCTCCTGTCCTATCAGACAGGGTATAACAGCCGTTCCCATCTGTTATAACAACCACTTTCATCTGATATTCCACCCCGGTGAGACTCCAGTTCCACCGGGGTGAAGCTGCAATCTCACCGGGGTGGGACTGCCTCACCACCCAAGTGGGATATCAAATGCAGGCATATAAAAATACAATCTTTTCAGCCTTCTGCTCCTTCTTTTAATGCCCATTGAAGAATAGATAAAGCCCGACCATGACAATAGCCAGTAACGCCCATGCAAGGATAACGGATTTAGCCGGCTTCTCCATGACTTTCTTCATATTTAATGTACATTCTTGTCGATGTTTATCCAATAAGGATACCAAGATCATGCCTGCGCTGATGATAACGAACAGGTAGAAAGACAGCATCATGAAGTGAGGCCATGTCGTATATTCTTCCGCAGGGAATACCCATAAATAGAGAATGCCCACTCCCATGCTGAACGCCGTGCCAAGCGTCAATGCCATGTTGGCAGCCATCGTGGTAGTTCGTTTCCAGAAGATGCCGAACAGGAAAACAGTCGCCATAGGCGGTGCGATAAATCCCAGTACCGATTGGAATACATTGAACAGATTCAATCCTTTGATACTGTCTATGGCAATGGTGATGATCACCGAAATCAGTGCTCCCGCCATTGTAACCACATGCCCTGTACGGATGATCTCTTTCTGGCTGGCAAGCGGTCTGAATTTCTTGACATAGATATCCATCGTGAAGACTGTACTCAGCGCATTCAGGGCAGAGCCGACAGTGCTGATCAGTGCGGCGGTCAATACGGCCAGTACCAACCCCACCATGCCTACAGGAAATAAGTTAGTGACCATAGTCATGTAGGCTTCATCGGGGTTCTTCAAGCCCGGGTAGAGTGCCAGACAGATGATACCCGGAAGGATATAGAGAGGAACATCCAGTATCTTCAACCAGCCGGTGAAGTTGGCACCCATTTGGCCTTCTTTCAGATTCTTAGCAGCCAATACAGGCTGTACCATGGATTGGTCTGTGCACCAGAACCAGACTCCCATGATGGGATACCCCAGAATAATGGGCAGCCACGGGAAGGCGGGATCGTCATTCGGGCGGAACAGGTTCCAGTAATCGGCCGGAACCGCTTCGGCCAATGCGCTGATGCCACCCACTTTGTAAAGACCTGCTATAGTAAGCGTGGCCGATACGAAAATAAGCAGAAGCATTTGGAATACATTGGTATAGGCTACCGCTTTCAGCCCTCCGGCCATGGTGAAGAATGCGGAGATAACGAGCAGGATCAATGCTGACTGCCACATGGGAATATCGAAAACCTGACGGATAAGGATACCTCCGGCGAATAAGGTCAGGGCAAGCCACGAGATAAGGATTGTCACAATGGTGTACCAGGCAAGAATGTTGCGGGTGGACTGTCCGAAACGCCGCCCCATGAACTCCGGCAAGGTGGTGATACGTGCTCCTAAGTAACGAGGGGCAAAGACAAAAGCCAGCAAGCAGATGAAAACAAACGCATACCAGGCATAATTACCTGAAACGATACCGGTGGTAAATCCGGCACTGGCGGAGGCTATCAGCATGGAAGGGCCCACATTGGTTCCCCACATGGAGAAACCGATGTGATGCCACTTCAGGGAACGCTCGGCAAGAAAAAGGCTGCTGCCTTTTTTGCGTTTCAGGCTGGCCCATATACCGATGCCTATAAGAATCAGAAAGTAGGCAATAAGAATGCCCCAATCTAACGTATCTAAATAATTAGCGTGCATAATTCATGTATCAGATTAAGATGAATATTCCGTTTATTGATGAAGTCCCATCAGTTCTTTGGCTACCGCTACGGCCGTATTGGCATTGTCGCTATACCCGTCCGCACCTATTTCATCGGCAAATCCCTGGCTTACCGGAGCGCCGCCTATCATTACTTTTACCTGATGACGGATACCGGCTGCTTCCAAAGCGTTGATCACCTCTTGCATATAAGTCATGGTTGTTGTCAGCAAGGCACTCATGCACAGGATGTCTGCCTTGTTTTTCTTGACTTCTTCCACAAATTTGTCGCAAGATACATCTATGCCTATGTTGATTACCTCAAAGCCGCAACCTTCCAGCATGGAAGCCACCAGGTTCTTGCCGATATCATGCAAGTCGCCTTTCACGGTCCCGATGACTACCTTGCCTATGGTGGTCGAGGCACTCCCTTGCAGTAAAGGCTTCAGAAGTTCCAAAGCTCCCTTCATGGCGCGTCCTGCCATCAGCAGTTGGGGAACGAACGCTTTTCCGTCCTGGAAGCGTTGTCCCACTTCGCCCATAGCCTTTATCATGTAGTTGTTGATAATTTCCTGGGGCTGTACTCCTTCGGCGATGGCTTTCTTGGTTACTTCTACGGCCGGTTCCAGCTTTCCGTCCACAATGGCATTGAACAAAGGTTTCAAGGCTTCATTCCCGGCTGCCGCAGAGTCTTTGACGACGATTGTTTCTTGTTTTGTTGCAGCGGCTTCTTCTTTCGAAAGGTCTTCTTTGGATACGTCAGAGGAAGAAGAGGAGTATTCTTCGACAATGCGCATCGCTTGTTCCACTTCTCTCTCGTTATGGAAATCCATTTCCAGATGCACACCGTCCGCACCGATATTGTCCAGCAAGGGTTTCAGTTCGTCCAAGGTTACCCAACAAGCCATGATGCTCTTGCCTCCGGCAAGGATCTTCTTGTAAAGGTCGTACCATTTGGGTGATCCTCCTTGTGGCTCACCTACGCCCGGAGTCCATTGAATGGCATTCAGTTCCTCAATTTCAAGAAGGGCGGGCAGGTGATGCATGGCGCCTACGCCGTCCAGATGATACAAGGTATAGTCTATCTTTTGGCATTGTTCGCGGATAAAGGGTTGTACAAAACGACGATAATCATCCTCACTGATCATGGTGGAGATATCGCTTTGCAACTTGCTCATCTTTCCCGGCGCCCATGAAGAGAAATAGCAGAAGGCCATTTCGTCTCCTTCACGGATGATGTCGTAAAGTTCATCAAAGACTTTGAAATAGATATCATTGATTTGTTGCATTTGCTGTTCCAGCACTTCGGGCTGCATCACGGTATCCAGCAAAACTTTGTCTGTACCTTTCAAGGCGGCCAGTACGTCCAGACCTTCCATCAAGTCGGGCATTCCTACGTAATAGTGACCGTTTGCTTTCGCCTTGCATGCCTTCAGCAATTCTTTATGCAATATCCAGTTGGGATGCTCGGGATTGAAAACAATCTCATCGTTGAAATCGGGATCGGGATGAATCCAAATGGTATCTTCCCCTCCTTCGAACACGCCGCCCAAGATGGCTGCCAATGAACCGGGGCCTAACTGGGTATTGGCTACCGGCAGGATATCTGCTTTCAGACTGCTGTGTGCCACGTACCAGTCCAGGTATTCTGCACGCCATTGCGGATCGAACCATTTCTGATTCAGGTCTTTTGCCGGGGAGGGTGCAGGGATATCCGCATGAGGTTTCACATCTTCCTGAAAGTGCTCCCACATGTTCAGTATGATTCCTTTATGGTTCCACCAATCTATATATCGTTTCTTTGTCTCGTCTAAATTCGTTTTCCAAGTTTCCATATTCGTCAGTTCTTAAATATTCCTTTAAAATGAGGGTCTATGTGCAGACCGATGCTTTTGCTTAAATCCATATCGTCCGTGCATTCCACTTCATCCGGATAAACGGGGATGGTCGCTCCTTGACGTACATATACGGGCATTTCGTCCAAGGGGATATCCAGATTCTTCAGCCAGCGTCCCCCTTCCAAGCGTTCGCCTGTGAAGAAATTCACCCATTTCCCTTCGGGCAGATAGACATCCCGGCGGTTCTCGCTGTTCATGACCGGGGCTACCAGGAAGTCGTTACCAAAATAGTATTCATCGTCGATGTGCCAGCACAATTTGTCTTCGGGGTGATGAAAAATCAGAGCTTGCAAGAGAGGTGCTCCGCTTGCGATGGCCTTACGGCTTTGTTCTACAATATAAGGTATAAGCGTATAGCGCAACTTCCACCACTTTTTTATCATGGGTGCGATAGCGGGATAATGCCACGGCTCGCGTTTGTTTGTTCCGTGATAACGGATGTGGGAGGAGAATACACCGAATTGTGTCCAGCGCATATATACATCATCGTCCACTATAGAGTTCATGAAGTTGGGCAATGTGTGGAATCCGGGGACATCATGACTCCAGAAGGCGAAACCGGAAAGCCCGAAATGCAAACCGCCTTTCAGCGAGCCTGCCATTCCATCCCATGAACTGCATGAGTCGCCTCCCCAATGCAGCGGATAGCGCTGGCATCCCGCCCATGCCGAGCGTGCCCATACGATGCCGTCACCGGTTACGTCTTTTGTTATTTCGTAGGCGGCTTTTTGATAAAGCAATGCATACAGGTTGTTCAGCAATTCAGGTTTCATGCCTTTATAGAGGGCATCCATGTGGATGTTTTCTCCAAAATCGGTTTTGATGCAGGTCACGCCCATATCCAGCAGATTCTTCAGCAGTCTTTTATACCATTCGGTTGCTTTGGGATAAGTGAAGTCAATGGTTCCGGCATAGTCCAAAGCGGAGAAATTGGAACCTTCCGAATCTTGTTTCTTTGTCAGCGGAGCTATATAATCGTTTTTGCGTGCTTCGTCTATCTGTTCGGCGTTCTCCGCCACGTAGGGGAGTTGCCATAAGGACACGCGATATCCTTTTTTCTTCAGTCCTTGGATGAACCCTTTGGGATCGGGAAAGCGTTCTTCGTTGAATTTCCATTCGCACAGCCAGTCGGTCTTGAACCAGCCGGTATCCAGATGGATGACATCACAGGGGTAATGTTCGGCACGCATCCGGTCGCATATCTCATTTACTTCATCAGCACTGAAATAAGTCATGCGGCTCATCCAGATGCCGAAACTCCAGAGGGGAGGCATGGAAGGATATCCGGTCAGATCCCGATAACCCCGGAGGATTTCTTCCATGGTGTCGCCTGCTATGACGAAGACATCCAGCATGGCCTGGTCGCTCAGGAACTGTACCGAGCGGGTGGACTGCCCGGCCAGTGACAGTTTGCTGTGGGCACAGGTGTGATAGAATGTTCCATACATCCGGCTGGAGAGGTAGAAAGGAATATTCTTATAGGTACGGCGGTTGTTCACACCTTGTCCGTCCTGGTTCTTTAAGAAGAACGTTTGTCCGCTTAAGTCCATTTTGGCAAAGCGTTCCCCTGTTCCGGCAAAACATTCATCGGGTTTTGATTCAAAGGAAAGGGTGGCACGTTCCTTTACTCCGTTTCGTTTGCAGAATGCCAGTGGCAGCGCATCGTAACGGGGAGGGGAGAAGTGGTCGTAGGCAGCCAGTCGGATTTCACGTTTGCCGTCGGGGTAAAGGCGAAGATCCAAGGTCTCTTGAGGATCGGGCAGCAGTTCGCTCCAACGGTCCAGTACCGGGGGCTTTACATGGATAAGTGCCCGTTGGATTCCGTCTTGGGTCGTGATCAACCATTCCCCTTCTGTTTGTGTCACTTGCAAAGGGAGTTTCTTTACCCGGTCACTGAATTGGAGCATTTCCGACTGATCCGTCATGCTTTCTTCACCGAATCCGATAAAGAGTCGGGTGATACCTGAGGTGTACTGACGGATGACCAGCGTATATTCTTCACGGGGCGATGCCGTATCGGGTGCCATATCGTTAGAGAGCACTTGCTTTTGAAAAGGGACGTTTATACAGATATCCCCGTCTTTTTCATAGACAGAGGTGGGCTTGTATGCTTTCCATAATGATTCGTCTCTTGACAGATCGGGATCAAAGTCCAGAAAATCGAATAAGTGGTAATTGGTTGGTTTCATTCTCTTTTTGTTATTTTGTTTTTATAATGATTCTTGGTTGTGACACCCCACCTACAGCGACCCTCCCTGCCTTTTGCTTTATACTTTCATCTACTTGCGGACCATTCTTCTTCCACACATTATGAGGTCCCGGACGGTTGGAGTCGAAACGTTCGGACGGACACCAGTTGTTTTCTACGGTATAGCCATCCGTCGCTTCATCAAAGTAGATGTAAAACGCACGGTCGTTGGTAGCGTAGGGCGCGTCAATTAAATGTTCAATCCGGTTATTGCGCATTACGGAGCTGGGTTGGTTGGAGAGGGTATAAAGTCCTCCTGCATCATACAGCCTCCGGGCAAAGTGGTGGACGTAATTGGCTTCAATCCGGTTGCCGCTCATTCCGCTTTCCAGCAGGGTCCATCCCCAGCCCACACAGATACCTGAGTAATTGACGTGGCAGACTTCATTATGTACGATATGGATATTCTTTACATATCCGGCTCCGATGCCTACACCTCCCCAATCTTCATTGGTCACTTCCTCAATCAGGTTGTTCCGTATGGTGATTCCCGTACATAATTCCTGTTCATGAAAAGGTGTATAAGGCACATGGGTTTCAAATCCTTCATCGGGAAAGGTGCCCACCAGTAAGGCTGTGCCACCAATATCGGTGAAATGGCAATTCTCGACAATGGAAGTCGATACGGCGCGTTCATAATCTACTCCGGTGGCTGCTAAATGCTGGAATGTGCAGTGGTTGAAGTTTATGTTATTGCCGCATTTTATCTGTATTGCAGCTTCGGGTCTGCCTATCCATGCCTGGTTTTCCAGTTCCGCTTTTTCGGGTAGCCCCGGTATGGGTAGTCTGTAAGCATCCAGCAGATGGAAGCCTCCTTGCAATGTAACGTGTCCTTGATAAGAGGGGCGCATCCATGAAGTATGTTCGAAAGATATATTTTGAAAATATATATTCCTTACCGGGCGTTCTAATGTTCCGCTTATAGTCAGTAAAGTCTCTAAAGCCGGAATAATGACTTGCGCCTTCGTCATGTCTTCGTGAGGACGCGGGTAATAATAGATGCGTCCGGAAGGGTAATCCTGATACCATTCTCCGGGCTGGTCCAATAGTTCCAGAGCATTGACCAGACAAAAGGTGGAGTTTCCTTTTTCTCCGTCAATGACAGGTTGAGGCCAGGGATGGGCAAACTCCAACCGGCTTTCGGGATCATGAAAACGGACGATTGTATTTGCCCCTTCAGTAATCATTTCCTTCACTCTCAGTATGGCGATGGCCCAACGTTGGTGAACGATCATCTCTACTTGTGAAGCGGCATTCAACCCTGCTGTTTGTGGAGTGGGAATGGTGATCGTCTCTTCCTCAGGGTTAAAATCAATCATGCGTTCCATTACTCCGTCGGGAAACTGTGCGGCCCGCTGTGCTTTTGTTCCGTTGACCCACATTTGCCGGGTTTCCAATATCCTGTTTCCCATACGGGGCGCTTCCGCTACCCATATTTTATTTCTAAGTGTTTCTGGTATTCTGGTATCTTTGCATCCTTGTTCCCAATCTGTCACAGGAACTCCGCCACTTAAGACTACACGGGCATTGGGAACAGCGGTGATACGGGTGGGAGAGTCTGTTGTCCCGCTATCTTCGGGGCGGATGAACAGGCTTTTATATTGTGGGTATATTCCTTCCTCCAATAGGATATTTATGCCTCCGGTTGTTTCGGGTGATTGCAATCTTCTCCATTCGCGCGCTTGCTTGATGGCTTGTTCCAGAGTCTGGAGGGGAGATTGGCGTGTACCGGCAGCATTGTCGTTACCGTAGGGAGAAACATAAATATCTCCTGCGGTTAAATAAAAGGTATAACTGACAAATGCGATAAAGCAGATTATTTTTGTTTTCATGGGTTCTCCGGATTTAAAGGTCTTTTTAATCAGACGGAAGGAATCAGGTTTTGTACCCATTGGATAATTTGCCAATGTGTCAATTTGCTGCATTCTACTCTGCGTGGTCATGGGCATATTAGCAAATTGATGCATTGATATATTGATTGAAGTATAATAAAAAACAGGCCATACCTTAATGAAAAGGTATAGCCTGCGTCATTTAATAAAAGAGATTTATTTTTTATGAGTTCATGCTCATCAGGAATTCTTCGTTGTCTTTGGTATTTTCCAAACGACTCTTTACGAAATCCATGGCTTCGATAGGATTCATATCTGCCAGATACTTGCGAAGAATCCACATACGGTCCAAAGTAGTCTTGTCGAGCAGCAAGTCGTCGCGGCGGGTGCTTGATGCCACGATGTTTACTGCCGGGAAGATACGTTTGTTGCTCAAGTTGCGGTCCAGCTGGAGTTCCATGTTACCTGTACCCTTGAATTCTTCGAAGATTACTTCATCCATCTTGGAACCGGTGTCAATCAGTGCGGTTGCGATAATGGTCAGCGAGCCACCGTTTTCAATGTTACGGGCAGCACCGAAGAAACGTTTGGGCTTATGCAGGGCATTTGCATCCACACCACCGGATAATACCTTGCCGGAAGCAGGAGAAACCGTATTGTATGCACGTGCCAGTCGGGTGATAGAGTCGAGGAAGATTACCACATCGTGACCGCATTCTACCATGCGTTTTGCTTTTTCCAGTACGATACCTGCAATCTTTACGTGACGTTCTGCCGGTTCGTCAAATGTAGAAGCGATCACTTCGGCATTTACGCTGCGCGCCATATCTGTCACTTCTTCGGGACGTTCGTCAATAAGCAGCATGATCATGTACGTTTCCGGATGGTTGGCTGCGATTGCGTTAGCGATGTCTTTCATCAGGATCGTCTTACCGGTTTTGGGCTGCGCCACAATCAAAGCACGCTGTCCTTTACCGATAGGTGAGAACATATCTACCACACGGGCTGAAAGGTTATCACTATATCCCCCTTTGCAAAGTTTGAACTTTTCATCGGGGAACAGCGGGGTCAGGTGATCAAACGGAACGCGGTCACGTACCAATCCGGGATCCAAACCGTTTATCTTTTCCACCTTTACCAACGGGAAATATTTTTCTCCTTCTTTGGGCGGACGGATAGAGCCTTCCACTACATCACCGGTCTTCAAACCGAACAGTTTTATTTGCGATTGTGAAACGTAAATATCATCGGGTGAGGAAAGATAGTTGTAATCGGATGAACGGAGGAAACCGTATCCGTCGGGCATGATTTCCAATACCCCGGTACCGGTCAGGATACCTTCAAATTCGTAAGGCTTTTCCACCTGTTTGCGTTCCGGTTGTTGAGGAATGCTGGCAGACGCTTCTCCCTCAGCCGTCGTATTGTTATTATTGTTTGCCTGACGAGGATTGTTGTAATTATTGTTGCGCGGATTGTTGTACTTCTGATTTTGATCGCGCTGCTGGCGTGGTTGGAATTTGGGGGCAGGTGTCTGTACCGGAGCCGGTGTTTCTACTTTGGTAGCCTCAAATTTGCCGAACAACTCAGTAGGAAGTTCTATTTTTTCTGAAGGAAGATCCTCGATAGGAATAAAATCATCGGTTTCACTGCCGAATTCCAGTTCGGGAAGAATCACTTCTTTTTCTTCGGGAATAGCCGGTGTTTCTTCTTTTTTTGCTTTTTTGGGTGTCGGTTTCGCCGGTGCTTCAGCTTTCACTTCCTCTTTTGCAGTTTCTTTCGTTTTCGTTGCAGGTTGTTCTTCTGTCTTGGCTGTTACTTTCTTACTACCCGGTTTGCGTCCTCTTTTTTTAGGTGTTTTTTCTTCCGCACTTGTTTCGGCCACGGCTTCTGTTTGTGGTGTTACCGCTACAGGAGCAGTCTCTTTTACTGTTTCGGCAGCTGCGGCGGCAGGCTGCGGGGTATTGGCTTCCAGTTTCTGTGCCTTGTCCTTGGTTGCAGTATAGACCTTGTCACCGTCTTTTTTAACGTTGATACGTGATCTTTTACGGGGTTGACTTTCATTGGCTTTTTCTGCCGCTACTTTTTGGGTTGCTCCGACTATGGCTTGCTCGTCCAGAATTTTATAAACCAGATCTTCTTTTTTTAGAGAGTCTGTTTTCTTGATACCCAACTCTTTGGCAATCGATTGTAATTCCGACAAGTCTTTGTCGTTTAATTGAATAATGTTATACATAGAGTATAGTTATTAGTAATATATTTCTTTATAATCTTTTAATGGTATAATTAAGGAGCACAATCTACACAAAAATGTGTTAGAAGGGGGAAATGCACTCATAATTACGATTATGGGATTGATGTTGTTTTGATTGTTATCAGGAAGTAAACAGACTTTCCCGGATAGGGAACTGACGTATTTACCGAGGACAAAAGTAGATATTTTTTTTTAATCTCATGCATATTACAGAAGATTTTTTGCCGAATTTAATGAAATTAATAAAAAAAACGACGTGGGGAAACATCCTTTCTGTCTGTGAAAACCCTGATGTTAAATGAACGTAAAAATAGGTCAGATTGTTCAGCAGAGTCTGCATGAAATAGCGAAAAAAATACTAATTTAGCCCGTCAAATTTGATTTTTACTTAATTATAAATAGAGAAAAGATGAAAAAAGTGATTTTTACAGAAAAGGCTCCTGCTGCTATAGGTCCTTACAGTCAAGCTGTTGAAGTGAATGGTATGGTATTCCTGTCAGGTCAGATTCCCGTTGATCCTGCTACCGGTGAATTTGTTCCGGGAGGAGTGACTGAACAGACTACCCAGGTTTTTGAGAATATCAAGAATGTATTGGCAGAAGCCGGTCTGACTACCGCTAATATCGTAAAAACAACCGTATTTTTGGCAGATATGTCTTTGTTTGCTGAAATGAACGCTGTTTATGCCAAGTATTTCGAAGGAGATTTCCCTGCCCGTTCTGCTGTAGCTGTTAAGGCTTTGCCGAAAGGAGCGCTTGTGGAGATAGAGAGTATCGCAGTGAGATAACGAGCTTTTCGCCACCGATTGCACGGATTGATGCAGATTATTTCTATTGAAAAGCAATTGCTTGATATGGAACCTGTGTCAATCAGTGTAGTCTGTAGTGAATGATGGTGGATGGGGAATCATAAAAACAACTGATTAACAGATAGCGTAGAAAAGTGGAATATGAAACAACTGAACAAGTGGCAATGGTCCACATTAATATTATCTGCTATACTGGTAATGGCATTTTCAGTCTTTATTTATCGGTATGAGCCTTTTAAATCCGGGTTCGAGATTACCGACCAGCTGGGTGGTAATATTTTCCCTGCAACCATTCTTTCTACCGCAACCACAGATGCCAGTTTAATCGTACCTGCCGATTCCGATTATATCGGAAATCCCAAGTCGTGTATCGCCATCCGGCTGAAGAACAGTTATGCCAATAGCAAATTGCGTATAGAAGTGGCCGAGACTCCTTTTTTCTCTCAGTCTGTATCTGAGTTTATTTTACCCAAGGCGGGGAAAGAATATCTGGTTTTCCCGGATATTATATGGAACTATCAGGCTTTGCGTGATAATAATCAGGCAGTGCCCGTTAGCATCTCCGTCAAGGCGGAATTGAATAAGAAAGAACTTCCACAGCGTTTGAAAACCATCTCGATGCGCAGTATCAATGAGTGCCCTTTAGGATATGTGGACGATAAAATGAAGTTTCACGATACGGGAGAGTTTTTTGCGGCCTACGTCAACGAGGAGCATCCTCAGATTGACAAATTATTGCGTGAAGCCTTGGATACACGTATCGTCAATCGTTTTCTTGGGTATCAAGGTAATGCACACCAGTCGGAGAATGTGGACAAACAGGTCTATGCATTGTGGAATGTGTTGCAAAAGCGGAACTTTAAGTACAGCTCCACCACCAATACCAGTCTTTCGTCCAATGTGGTTTATACACAGCGCGTCCGTACCTTGGACGATGCGCTGGAATCCTCGCAGATAAACTGTGTGGATGGCAGCGTGTTGCTGGCCTCACTGATGAAAGCCATCAATATCAATCCTATCCTGGTGCGTATTCCGGGACATATGTTTGTGGGTTATTACACGGACAAATCACATAAGAATATGAATTTTCTGGAAACCACGATGATAGGGGATGTGAATCTGGATGATTTCTTTCCGGATGAGAAGCTGGATTCTACCATGGTGGGCAAATCCCAGAACCAGATGTCGAAACTGACCTACGAGAAATCAAAGGAATACGCTACGAGGAAATACCGGGAGAATGACTCCCTGATACATTCGGGTAAAGTGAATTATATGTTTCTGGAGATTGATAAAAAGACCCGTGCGCAGGTGCAACCTATCGGTAAATAAATTTGTTGTATGGATATGGAACTTACTTATATATATCATAGCGGATTCGCCTTGTCAGGCGATGGCTTTACTGTAATCATGGATTATTACCGTGATTCGGAGGATGGACAGGCGCAGGCGGATTTGAACCGGTTGATGGATGGGACTTTCAGCAATCAAGAGGCGGGAATGCCGGAAGGAACCGTACACAGCGAATTATTGCGGAGACCCGGAAAACTGTATGTGCTGGCCAGTCATTTTCATCCGGATCATTTTAATAAAGAGGTATTGCAATGGCGTGAACAGCGGCCGGATATTATCTATATTTTCTCGAAAGACATTTTGCGTCATCGCAGGGCGCAGAAAGAAGATGCCGTCTGGCTGAAAAAAGGAGAGGAATATAAGGATGAAACATTGAGCGTGCGTGCTTTCGGTTCCACGGATGTGGGAGTATCGTTTTTGCTTCAGGCAAGTGGAAAAAAGATTTTTCATGCCGGTGATTTGAATAACTGGCATTGGATGGACGAGAGTACCGAGGCGGAGTGGAAGGGAGCCGAGAAGAATTTCCTGCATGAGCTGGATGATCTTTACGCCTATACGCCCGAAGTGGATGTGGCGATGTTTCCCGTTGACCCCCGTTTGGGAAAAGAATACATGCGGGGTGCCGGACAGTTTGTAACAAAGATAAAAACTCATATCTTTGTACCCATGCATTTCACACCGGAGTATGCCAAGGCAAATGCTTTCCGCGACTTTGCCGAAGCGCATGGAGTGCGTTTTGTGTCATTGACACATCGCGGACAAAAAATAGAGATTGAATAACAAAAGAATAACACAATATGAAAGTAAAAGGAAGATTTGATCATTTCAATATCAATGTAACTGATCTGGACAAGAGTATCAAGTTTTATGAAACAGCGTTAGGTTTGCATGAGTCTCATCGTAAGGAAGCTTCGGACGGTTCCTTCGTGCTGGTGTATATGGCCGATGACCACAGCAATTTCTTGTTGGAACTGACCTGGTTGCGTGACCATACCCAGCCATACGAGTTGGGTGAGAACGAAAGCCATCTGTGTCTGCGTGTGGAAGGTGATTATGACGAAGTCCGTAAATTCCATAAGGAAATGGGATGCGTTTGCTTCGAGAACACCGCTATGGGCTTGTATTTCATCAATGATCCTGATGATTACTGGATTGAGATATTGCCGGTAAAGTAAAACGATCGTTTCCGTTAGTAATGAATTAAAAAGATAGAGACTATGAAATACATTTCTCCCGGTGGCTGGTTCTCATTGGAATACCCGATGGGCTGGCACGAGTTTGAAGATACAGAAGAGAGTTTTTTATTCTATAATCCTGACCGGTGGACAGGTAATTTCCGCATATCGGCCTATAAGGATGAAGCGGCTGACTATGGTCCGCAGTGCATCGCATACGAATTGAAAGAAAATACTTCTTCCACCCTGGTGAAAGTGGGCAAGTGGGATTGTGCTTACAGCGCGGAAACTTTTCAGGAAGAAGGCGCCTGGTACACCACTCATATCTGGGTGACAGGAGAGGGGGATCTTTCTTTCGAATGTTCTTTTACCGTGTCCAAAGGAGGTGACAAGCATCCGGCAGAAGAAATCATCCGGTCTTTGCAGATCCGCAAAGAAGGTGTAAGTCACCCGCGTGAGATCATTCCGATCCGTGTCTTGGAAATCGGGGAGGTGAACACCGCCTTTGAGTGGGCTTCTACCACGATTAAAAAGCAACTCACCAAGGATTTCACTGCGTCGGAGAGCGATATTGACAGTATACAGCAGGTAATGGACAGCGGACGTTTCCAGACCCAGCAGCGTATGGCGTGGGAGAATTTCGGTATTGCCTTCGGAGCCATTCTGGTGAATGAGATGGAAGGTATGGAATGGGTGACTGTCATTGAGGGACAGAAAGAATATCCCGCCTTGCAGTTTATGTGTTCGGATATGGTGCTGGACCCTGCCGCACTGGTGTGGGGACAAGCTAAAAAGGGACTTCCCTGCGACTTGAAATCCGAATTCAGGAAAATTAAGCGAGAGGCGGAGGCAGTGTTGGATGATTTAAATAAATAGACAAATAATGACCCCATATATGCAAGTAGACGGGCTTACCAAGTCATTCGGTGACTTGGTATTGTTCCGGAAGATTTCATTTGGAGTGGCCGAAGGACAACGCATCGGTCTGATAGCAAAGAACGGTACAGGCAAGACTACCTTACTTAATATAATAGCCGGTAAGGAGGGATATGATGAAGGAAGCATCGTCTTTCGTCGTGATTTGCGGGTGGGCTATTTGGAGCAAGACCCACATTATCCCGAAGACCTGACCGTGCTCGAAGCCTGTTTCTATCACGGAAACAGCACGGTGGAACTCATCAAAGAATATGAAAGCTGCATGGAAACCGAAGGCAATCCGGGACTGGAAGAGCTGTTGGCACGGATGGAGCACGAAAAGGCATGGGATTATGAACGGAAGGCGAAACAAATCCTTTCTCAATTAAAAATCCGGGACTTCAGCCAGCAGATCAAACATCTTTCCGGAGGTCAGTTGAAACGGGTGGCTTTGGCGAATGTGCTGATAACCGAGCCCGATTTCCTGATTTTGGATGAGCCTACCAACCATCTTGATCTGGATATGACGGAGTGGCTGGAGGGGTATCTCGGTCGGGGAAACATCAGTCTGCTCATGGTGACGCACGACCGTTATTTCCTGGACCGCGTCTGCTCTGAAATTATCGAGATAGACAATCAGCAGGTCTATTCATATAAAGGGAACTACAGCTATTACTTGGAAAAGAGGCAGGAGCGTATCGAGGCGACCAATGCCGAAATAGCCCGTGCCAATAACTTGTACCGCACAGAGCTGGAGTGGATGCGCCGTATGCCCCAGGCACGCGGACATAAAGCGCGTTATCGGGAAGAAGCTTTCTACGAACTGGAGAAAGTGGCGAAGCAGCGTTTCAACGACGGCAATGTGAAACTGGATATGAAAGCCTCTTACATCGGCTCCAAGATTTTTGAGGCGGACCATCTGTACAAGCGTTTCGGTGATTTGAAGATTCTGGAAGATTTCTCGTATATCTTTGCCCGTTATGAGAAGATGGGCATCGTGGGAAACAATGGTACGGGAAAGTCCACGTTCATTAAAATACTGATGGGCGAACAGAAGCCGGACAGTGGAACACTGGATATCGGTGAGACAGTCCGTTTCGGATACTATTCTCAGGACGGCCTGAAGTTTGATGAGCAAATGAAGGTCATCGACGTGGTGCAGGATATTGCCGAAGTCATCGAATTGGGAAATGGCAAGAAGCTGACCGCATCCCAGTTTCTGCAACATTTTCTGTTTACCCCCGAAACACAGCATAGTTATGTATATAAACTGAGTGGGGGAGAACGCCGCCGCCTGTACCTGTGTACGGTGCTGATGCGTAATCCCAACTTCCTGGTGCTGGATGAGCCTACCAACGATCTCGATATCATCACCCTTCAGGTATTGGAAGAATATTTGCAGAACTTCAAGGGCTGTGTAATCGTAGTAAGCCACGACCGTTATTTCATGGACAAGGTGGTAGATCACTTGTTGGTATTCAAGGGGCAGGGAGACATTCGTGATTTTCCGGGTAACTACTCTGATTATCGTGACTGGCGCGAGGCGAAAGAGCAGCGCGAGAAAGAGGCGGAGAAGCCGAAGGAGGAAAAGACCGCCCGTGTGCGCTTGAATGACAAGCGGAAGATGTCTTTCAAGGAAAAGAAAGAGTTCGAGCAGCTGGAACAAGAAATAGCCGGGCTGGAGCAGGAGAAGGCCGATATAGAAGCCGCCCTTTGCAGCGGTACGCTGGGAGTAGAGGAACTGACGGAGAAATCCAAACGGTTGCCGGAACTGAATGATTTGATTGATGAAAAGACCATGCGCTGGTTGGAACTGAGCGAGATAGAAGGATAGAATAACCGGAGGTGCAACAGTGTACCTGATGCCATATTGCTATATTCGTTTTGAATAACAAAACCATAATATAGAAAAGAAATATGGCATCCATTAAATTGAAATTCCGCCCATCGAGCGTAAAAGGAAAAAAGGGCGTATTAAGTTATCAAATTATTCATTACAGACTGACACGGCTCATCAAGACTTCTTATCGGATCATGCCTTCCGAGTGGGACGACTCCACCGGCAGTCTGCTTATTTCAACACAGTCTGAATGTAAAGCGCGTCTTCTGCTGATACGTGACCAGACGAATTGGGAGATGACGCGGTTACAAGGTATTATCAATGATCTGGAGCGGACCGGTGTGGAATACACCATTGATGATATCGTGGCTTCTTTCCGGAAAATCCCTTCTGTAGAGAGTGTGTTCAACTTCATGCAACGATGTATCAATAAACTGGAGCGGCAGAAAAGGGGACGGACGGCAGAAGGCTATACCTCGACAATGAACAGCTTTATCCAATTCAGAAAGAATGAGGATCTGAGTTTTGAAGCCTTTGATTCGGAGCTGATGGAGATGTATGAAGCCTATCTGAAAGAGAAGGGCTTGGTAAAGAACAGTACTTCCTATTATATGAGAATCTGGCGGAGTGTGTATAATCTGGCTGTAGAGCAAGGTTATACCACCGACAAGAAACCTTTCAAACATGTCTATACCGGCATAGACAAGACCGTAAAACGGGCCGTTCCCTTTAAAATCATCAAAATGATCAAGGAACTTGATTTGTCATTCGAACCCCAGTTGGAGCTGGCACGGGATATTTTCCTTTTCAGTTTCTATACCCGGGGCATGTCGTTTATTGATATGGCACACTTGAAGAAGAGCAACCTCCAGAATGGAATTCTGACATACAGCCGGAAAAAGACCGGGCAACGGCTGACTATTCTGTGGGAGGAGCTGATGCAGGAGATTGTGGATAAATACAAGGATGACACTTCCGAGTACCTGCTGCCTATTTTGCGGTATTGTGACATAAATGACCGCAAGCAATATAAACTGAGGGCCAAGCAAATAGGACGGGGTTTGAATAAAATAGGCTTGCGGCTGGAATTAAAGGCGCCGTTGACTTTCTATGTGGCGCGCCATAGCTGGGCCAGCATAGCGCAGGACAGGAAGGTGTCTACAGACATCATCCGCGAAGGGTTGGGGCACGATAATGAAAAGACCACTCATATTTATCTGGCATCCATCTCCACTTCACAGATAGACCGAGCCAATCAGATTATTTTAAGGGGGTTGTAGGGGAAGTATTCATTCAGGCTGTAGGATGACAGCCTGAATGTTCTATTGGCTTGGATAAAATCAGATCATTTTCGGAGAAATATTTCTAGAATCCTAACATAAGAGCTGGGAGAATATTCAATATTCGGCAAAGTAATCAAAATATGCCTTGTTGGTGATAGATACAAAATATTGAATGACTTTTGTATGGGGAGATATAGAAATATACAGAATGCTGATCTAAAGGATCGTGCCATTAGGAAATACTGTGTGACTTCGTGTGATATCTAATTTGGGATAATTTATTTTTTATCATGAACAAGTGTGATAGATCTGAAAATCAGCTGTTTGATAGCATGATTCGTTTTATAAAAAATGGGGTTCTCTTAGTAAGAGATCCCCATTTGGCTGCAAAAGTAGCTATAATTCCCAAGAAATGGAAATCTTTTGTTGTTTTAAAATGCTTTTAACAAGAAATGTATGAGAATTGTTCGTAAAAGGTTATGAATTACGATATGTATGTTTCACATTATCAATAGATTAAATAGAAATGGGGATCTCTTACTAAGAGAACCCCAAAAATGAAGCTTCAACAAGCTTTCATTTTAGAAGTACAAATGATAAATAATTTATGTTTTGATGCAAATCTGTAATGATGCGGATTTGGGTACTGAATATTCCTTTCCGCAGAATCAAAACATAACGGGTAAAGCGCCTAGGTTACTGCCATGCAGTTCAATCGCTTCCTGCCCAGACCAGGGGTCAGATCTGATAACCACGTCACAGACGGGGGAAGAAAAAGAATATCCTGACCACAAGTGGTATTATATGTTCCTGCGCAACAGAGAGCTGAAACGCTATATCGAAATCTTTACCGGCAGGAGAGCTGTGATGATTAATACCCGGTCTGGCATGAAGGAAGAAAGATATTTCTGCTTCAAAGTGTTTTCATATACCTCTGCTGACCATAAAAGACGTTTTGAACGGTGTCCTTATAGCAAGGAAGAATATGCTGCCCGTCGGGAGTCCGCCTTTGCCGTAAAGGAGGCGTTCGCGACAGGCTCTGTACAGAAGTTGAACGCTTTGACGGATGAAAAGGAAATCACGGGTGATGGTTATCTGTTTGTATGTGCCCCGTTGGATGAATTGAATCTCATCCTTGCCCATCTGTTCCCCCGGCAGTATCTTGCAAAAGACCGCAATTCCTATAGCGTGGCTGTTATTCCCCATAGACAGATGGAAGAATTTATTTATCTGTATGAATCCATGCCTTATAACATTGAACTGATGGATAAGCCTCTTGAAGAGTATATTCAGAAAAAGCAGAAGATACGTATTACGGGTGGTGTCTTTCAAGGGAAGGAGGGGTGTATCATGCGTCTGCATCGGAATACCAAGCTGGTGTTTGCTTTTGGTAATATGACGGTGGCTATTAGTTATCTTCAGGCTTTTCCGTTTGAGAAGGTGGAATAGTGATTATTCCTATATTTATCATTTATTAAAAAAGCTGTATTTGCCAATAAATGTGTCATAAACCGGCTAATACGGCTGGGAGGATAATTCTTGTTTTTCGCAATTACATTAAAAAATTGTTTTTGATTATATATAACTATATTATTGGTCTGCATCTATGCAAATTGAAAGAAGAGTGATATAGATGTTATGAGTGACTGCTATTATAAAGGGAGTGTTCTTGATTGATGGAGAAATTATTAGGATTACTGTAAATAATGAAAAATAGAATTGTTATAAGAAAAATATAAAATACAAGGGCGACGATGTGGTTTTACTTGCTAAAGAATGAATATTAAATAAGGTAAAAGTGTACTATAAACATTTAAAATTATTGTTTATGACTAAATTTCCTGATTTTCGTATAATAGTGGCAATGATTTTGATGTTCTTTCAGTGTTTTATATATATAGGTTTTATATTTTGTACATATTATAACCAGTGCTTTGATTGATATTTAAATAAATTCTTTTGAACAATTGTGGAAGGAAAATGGATAACAGATATTTGCTTTATGTGGCTATCGAAATAAAAAATCAAGTGGTTTTTACATCATTCAAAAGGAAATTATCAGTAAAGTGGTTTTGAAGAAATAATTCATGTTATGGTGGTTGAATCAAGGACATCGAAAAGTGTACAGAATGCGAAAGTCGCACTTCTATTCTACTTTTTAAATCTTGTTCTACAGTTCTTTTCTCGTAAGATATTTTTAAATTGTTTAGGTAGTGAATTGTTAGGATTAAATACTACAGCACAGAACTTGTTAGGATTCCTTAATCTCGCAGAACTTGGTATTGGAGGTGCAGTAGCCTATAACCTTTATAAACCACTATATAATGGAGACCGATATGCTATTAATGCTATTGTTTCTATACAAGGTTGGCTTTATCGAAGGATAGCATTTGTTGTTATAATAGGAGCTGTAATATTGATATTTTTTTTCCCGTTAATATTTGCTAAAGCGCAAATTCCTTTGTTATATGCATATGGTTCTTTTATTGCACTTTTAATAGCAGCTTTGTTAGGCTATTTTGTCAATTATCGACAAATTGTACTTTCTGCAGACCAAAAAGAATACAAGATTACATTGAGTGTGCAAGGGGTGAAGGTTATTAAGGTCATTTTACAATTGATTTCTATACGTTTTCTTGCAAACGGGTATATATGGTGGATGGGAATTGAAGTAGTGATGGCTTTTATTACATCTTATGTACTTGATTATAATATTCGAAAAGAATATCCTTGGTTAAATCCTCAAGTGTCTGAAGGAAAGTTATTACAAAAGAAATATCCGGGAATTATTGATAAAACTAAGCAGATTTTTTTTCACAAAATAGGGACTTTTGTGTTGACTCAAACAAGTCCATTAGTTATTTATGCTTATACTTCATTGACTTTAGTTGCTATGTATGGTAATTATATGTTGATAGTGGTAGGAGTAACTTCGTTAGTAAATGCTTTATTGAACAGCATTAATGCAGGGGTAGGTAATTTGGTAGCAGAAGGTAATAAGCTGCAAATTAAATCTGTATTTTGGGAATTGACAGCATTACGTATGTGGATAGCATCAATTGTTTGTTTTGGTATGTATATGTTAGGAGATTCATTTATAATATGGTGGGTAGGTGAGGAGTGCATTTTACCACAATCCACATTTATAGTATTGATTCTGATAACTTTCATTACATTATCACGGACTAATGATGTGTTTTTAGCAGCATACGGTTTATATCAGGATATATGGGCTCCAATAGTAGAGGCTATACTTAATTTGGGATTGTCCATTTTATTGGGGTATTATTATGGATTGACAGGGATACTTTCGGGAGTATTAATCAGTTCCCTTGTGATTGTATATAGTTGGAAACCTTACTTTCTTTATAAGAAAGGGTTTAAAGAGAATATAGTAGAATATGTTTTGCGTTATTTGAAATTTTTAGGTCTTTTATCCATATCTTGCTGGGTGACAAAAGCTATCAGTGGGAAGCTTTTTATTTTGTCAATGAGTTCTTTTTTTTATTGGATTCTATATGGATTAATAGTTATGGGTTTATATCTCTTTGTAAGTATTATATTTTTGTCTGTTGATAAATCTGTAAGAAAATTTATTCAAAGATTTTGTAAATTGTTGTCATAGGTAAATATTGTGGACAGAACTAATGCTTTTTAATAAAAGGAATATATCCCGATAGAGTGTAAACTTTATATTTGAAGATAATGAATGATGCTTTACTTTCTGTTGTTATCCCTGTTTATAACAAGGGGGAGGCAATTAAACGAGGATTAGATTCTATTGTAGATCAAACTTATAGTCATTGGGAAGTTGAAATTGTAGATGATGGTTCTACGGACAATAGTGTGGAATACATAAAACCTTATTTGTTAGATAGTCGCTTTCATTATTATTATAAAGAGAATGGAGGAGTATCATCAGCTCGTAATTATGGTTTAAATAAAGCTCAGGGAAAGTATATAATATTTCTTGATGCGGATGATTATTTCTTACCTAGAGCTTTTGAGATTCTTTTATTTCTAATAAAACAAGAAAAAGTTAATGTTGGTACGGCAAATTTTTTTGTTGAAAAAGGAGGAGATAGAAGACTTTTTAGTCATTTGAAAGAACAGAAGATTTTAAAAAATAATTTTAGAGCTTGGTTGTTTGAAAAAATGTGTCCACGAGCTGGGGCAACTATTTTTTTGCGTGATGTTGTAGTGCAATATCCTTTTGACGAATCTTTATCACGTTATGAAGATGCAAAATCTTTGTTTGATATTATGCGTGAAGAAAAAATAGCATATTCGCCTTTTCCTGTTATGGTCTATAACCAAGATGATTTAGGATTAAGTTGTAAGTTGGAGCAAATACGTAAAGATTTTATATCTCATTTGGAATTTGCTGGAAAAGGATTTTGGGAAAAATTACTTTTAGCACGGTTACTAAACGGAGGTTTTTATTGTTATCCTAATTATAAAAAAACATTAAAAAATAAGTACGGAAAATATTTAAAATATTGTATTATGGATAGGGGTTTATCATTATATATATATGTTATGAAGTGGCTATTTAATAGATGAAAAATGAACATTATAAAGAGGTTAATTAAGTATTGTGTTTTGAAGATCCGTTTAAGAAATAAGGTTATATTTAGTTTTTCTGTAAATATTGCTTTATCTTCAAAATTTGAAGGAATGAATAAACTTCATGAACATTCTTCTTTTTGTGGAGAGATGGGATTTGGATCTTATTTAGGACCTAATTCTTATGTGGTAGGTAATATTGGTCGTTTTACTTCAATTGCACCTTTTGTAAGATGTAATTCGGGGGTTCATCCATATAAATTACCTTATGTTACAACTTCACCTTCGTTTTATTCTTTAAATTTAAACCATTCTCAAAATGGTTCGACTTTCGCAAAACGACAAATGTTTAAAGAACATATATTTGTTGATAATGATAATAAGTGGATAGTTAATATTGGACATGATTGCTGGATTGGTGAACATGTTTTTATGGTGGGTGGTGTTACAGTGAATAATGGAGCTGTAGTTTTAGCACATGCAGTAGTAACTAAAGATGTACCTCCTTATGCTATTGTTGGGGGGATTCCTGCAAAAGTAATAGGCTATCGTTATGATGAAGAAACTATTGCATTTTTACTTAAAAAATGTTGGTGGAATAATGAAATAAAATGGTTTGAGAAACATTGGATGCTGTTGAATGATATGAATTTGCTAAAAGCATATTATGGAGAGAAAACAAATGATAAATGAATTGATAATGTTTTCAATGCGAGTTAAATCTTATTTATTTAAACATTTAAATAAATTAAAATTTATATTGTTGGGGGTAAAGTTGGGAAAGAAACCTCTAATATATAATAAGGTGTATTTGAAAGTAGGTAGAAATTCATCAATTATTATAGGGGATAATTTTGTTTTTACTAGTGGAAATGCTGTTAATCCTTTGTGTAGAAATCTTTATGGTTGTATAGCTACGATGCCCAATGCTCGGATTCAGATTGGGAATAATGTGGGGTTAAGTTCAACTTGTATTTGGGCATATAAATCTATTATAATAGGTAACCATGTTTTAATTGGAGGCGATGTAATGCTAATAGATTCAGATGCGCATAGTTTAAATAGTTGGGATCGAAGAAATTCAGAACGAGACAGAAAGAATCGAAAATCTGAAGGTATTGTAATAGGTAATGATGTCTTAATTGGAACAAAAAGTATTATTTTAAAAGGGGTGCATATAGGTGATCGTGTTATTGTAGGGGCAGGGAGTGTTGTCACGCAAGATATTGAAAATGATTGTATCGTAGCTGGGAATCCTGCAAAAGTGATTAGGAAAATTTAAAGCAGATTTTATAGTAATGATGATGCAATTTTTTTTGTTGCAAAATACTTTATTGGTTATTTTCATAATTGTAGGTTTTTGGTGTAGCAAACGTAAAAATGTATATCCTATAATAGTAATTGCTATATTGTTATATACAATAATAGAAGGATTGCGTTTCGGTAGAGGGATTGATTATAATCTATATTATGATGTATACGATCAAATAGAAAATTCCAGTTTGGAAACCAATCATGAAGTTTTGTTTATATCTTTGTGTAAGTTACTTATATTTTTGGGAATACCATATCAAGGTTTTATTCTTTTATGCAGTTTTATTTTAATTACTTGTGGCATTTCTTTTTTAAAGAAACATTCTGAAGTCTTGTTATATTCTTTACCTTTGTTCTTTTTAGTTTCTTTATTAGCAGAAAATTTGATTCGTTGGTTTTTAGGTTTTTCATTTGTGCTATTGGCATTATCGGCTTTATCAGAAGGACGTAATATAAAATTTGTTATTTGGTCGGTGTTAGGAGGATGCTTTCATTATGGTTTGTTCTTTGTGATAATACCATTTTTTATAATATCAAGGATCAAACGAATTTTGTTGCCTCCATGGATTGCTATCGGTCTGTATTTTATTTTGGTTGTAGTGTGGTCTAGTGATTTTATGTTGAATTTTTCTAATTTAGTTAATATATTATTTTCTACTTCAGAACGTTTTTCAATGTATGCCATGGATGCAGATTCTTGGTTGACGGGAGCAAATAGAGAACAAACTGTTATACCTTTTACAACTCATATACGGTTGTTTTGTACTTATACTTATTTGTTATTTGTTGGTAAAAAAGTTGTAATAGAAAAGCCACAACTACTTTTATTTTATAATATTTTATGTGTTGGAATTGTCTTATTTCCAATTATGCAGCCTATAGAATTATTCTTTCGAATTAATTATTTGTTTATGTTTTTTCAAATGTTAATTGCTGCATATTGTTTTTATTTTACATTCTCACAAAAAAAGCGTATAAATATTGGTATCCGCTGTTTAGGCTTCTTGGTTCTTTTTTTTTATATAAATAATATAGAAGGTAAATTCTTGATATCTGATCCTTATAAAACTATGTATATTTGGGATGCAGGAAATTTGAAATCATTGCCTATAGATTTATTTATGGATGAGTAGTAAAATGATGATTGGAAAATAATTTTCAGTTTTTATTATTTTCAATATTAAATGATTAATATAATGTTTCATTACAAGTTTTTGTTGTTTGGTGGAGGACTTGGTAATCAAATTTTTGAATATTATTTCTATTTATGGCTTCGAAAGAAATATCCTAATATTGTTTTTTTAGGATGTTATAGGAAGGCTTCATTTAAAGCTCATAATGGTTTAGAAATATCAGATGTATTTGATGTCGATTTACCTAATGATGGTGGTTTGAGTGGTAGATTTATATCTTATGTTTTAAGTGTGTTATCTCGTATAATACCTTCATTGTCAATGAAAGCTAATACAGAATATTCTTCAAAGTATTTGTTAATTAACGCTTATCAACCCAACTTGTTATTTTATTTGAATGAAGAAAAAATTAAATTCCGCCCATTTAAATTAGATGAAGTAAATCGGAGATTATTAAATTCAATTAAAATGGAGAGTTCTGTATCAATTCATGTACGAAGGGGAGATTATCTGTTTGGTCAATATAGGGATATTTATTCTAATATTTGTACATTGGCCTATTATCAAAAGGCTGTTGATAAATGTAAGGGAATATTGGAATCCCCTCGTTTTTTTGTCTTTTCAGACGACATAGAATGGGCAAGAGATGTTTTTGTAGGGAGGGAATATGAATTTGTTTCTAATAATATTGGAAAAAATAGTTTTATTGATATGTTTTTGATGTCTAATTGTAAAATCCAAATTATTGCTAATAGTACTTTTAGTTATTGGGCTGCATATTTAAGCAATTCTTTAGTGAAAATATATCCTGCTAAATGGATTAACGGAATCGAAAGACCGAATATTTTTCCTGATAATTGGATTGGATTATGAGAAACAATAAAGAGTAATATAAATAAATTTGTAATTTTATGGATAAATTGGTGAAAGCGTTAAAAAATCCACGACTAGCTTTGTTTCTACTTGTGGAAAAATTATCTTTTTTGTTTTCTGATAAGATTTATCTTCAATTATGTTTCTATTTGAAGATGGGAAAAAAACTTAATCTAAAACATCCTGTAACTTTTAATGAGAAATTACAATGGCTGAAATTGTACAATCGTCATTCTGAGTATACACAAATGGTGGATAAAATAGAAGTTAAAAAATATGTAGCTAAAAAAATAGGGGAACAATATATTATTCCAACATTGGGTGTTTGGGATACTCCAGATGAAATTAATTTTGAAAAGCTTCCTAATAAATTTGTTTTAAAGTGTAATCATAATTCTGGGGTCGGGTTATGCATTTGTCATGATAAAAACAAATTAAATATATCGAAAGTAAAAAAAGACTTGTCACGGGGGCTTCGTCAGAATTTTTATTGGATTGCTCGTGAATGGCCTTATAAAAATGTTAGGCGTAGAATTATTGCCGAGAAATTAATGGTAGATGAAAGTGGCATAGAATTGAAAGATTATAAAGTGTTTTGTTTTAATGGTGAACCTACTATAATAGAAGTAGATTATGATCGATTTGTAGGGCATAAACGAAATTTTTATGATAAAGAGTGGAATTTCTTAGATTTGGAAATACAGTATCCATCGGATAAGTGTCATGAGATTCCTAAACCAGATTGTTTAGAACAGATGTTGCTTTTGTCGCATAAATTGTCTGAAGGCATTCCCCATGTGAGAACAGATTTCTATTGTATTAATGGTAATCTTTATTTTGGTGAACTTACTTTTTTTCATGAAGCGGGATTAGGGGCTTTTCGACCTGTGGAATGGGACAAGTATTTGGGAAGTTTGATAAGTATATAGTATGTTCTGTATAAAATATTATTGCGCGTTTTTTCTCAATAATGTTTTTTATCGAATACTATGAAAATACTTTTTGTAATTCGTGACATGTTCATGGGTGGTGCCGGAAAGCAATTGGCTTTAACTGCATCTTCACTTGTGGATCGAGGTCACGAAGTGTATTTATACACTTATGTTGGTGCGAGTTTAGAACATCGTATTGATAGCCGAATAATTTATATCGCAGAAAAAAATGTTCCGACCTCAAAACTGAAAGAATATTTATTTACCCCATTTCATATACATCGTGTGATTAATCAAGTTAAGCCTGATATAGCGATATCATGGCGCGCGAATGCTGGATGTATGCTTGTACTTGGTGCAATAGGCACGGGAATTTCAACAGTTTTCAGTGAACGTAGTGATCCCTATATGGAAACTAATATGATGTTGAAGATTGCTACGAAAATATGTGACTATTCCGATGGAGGCGTATTTCAAACATCAAAGGCCCGTGATTATTACCATCGTCTTTCATCTAAAAGCGTAGTTATTCCCAATCCTGTTGGTTTAGACTTGAAGTTTCCTAAAATAGAAAATATAGAATCCCGTAAAAAAGAAATTGCATGGGTAGGACGTATAGCTAATAAGCAGAAGCGTATGGATATTGCATTGAAAGCATTTCAGATAATTCACAAACAGCTACCTGATTATACATTATCGTTTTATGGTGATGGAGTAGATATACAGTGGATTAAAAAGATGGTAGCTGATTTGCATTTACAGAATTATGTGTTTTTTCATGGTGCGAAAAAGGATATTATTGATATTATAAAATATTCTCGAATATTGGTGCTGTCATCTGATTATGAGGGAATTCCTAATATAATCATAGAAGCATTTATAGCTGGTACTCCTGTGGTAGCTACAGATTGTAGTCCTGGAGGTGCACGGCTATTAATTGATAATGAGCGGAATGGTTTTGTTGTTCCTATGCGTGATTATAAAGCTTTAGCAGCCCAATGTGTTAAGGTCATTGAAGATCCAAAGTTGTCTAATAGTTTTATTCAACAATCTCGCACTAAATTGAAATTGTTTGAACCACAGGGAATCTTTAAAGCATGGAATGAATATCTTATGAAGATAGGGGGTGGTAATCATTTTATGAAGGAGTCAAATTAAAGAATAATGATAGTTGTTAATTCACGCTTTCTGACACAACGTATAACAGGAGTACAGCGTTTTTCCATAGAATTGTCTTTGCAGATAAAAAAGAAATTAGGTTCTCGGGTATTATTTGTTTCACCTCCTAATATTTTACATAATGATTTGGCTGAAATATTAGAAGTAAAGGTGATAGGAACAAGGACTGGTCATGCTTGGGAACAATTGGATTTGCCCTGTTTTTTAAACCGAACAGGAAAACCTCTATTATTGTGTATGGGAAATACTGCTCCTGTGATGTATAGAAACAAAGTATCGATCCTTCATGATGTAACATTTTTACGTTATCCGAAGACTTTTTCCAAAAAGTTCCTAATCTACTATAGACTAGTGATACCATGGGTATTGCGCACTTCCAGACATGTGTTTACGGTCAGTGAATTTTCATTAGAAGAAATAGTTTCTTCTTATAAAATAAATCGACATAAACTATCGGTTGTGTATAATGCTGTCAACCCGATATTTGAGCATATTGGGGATAAAGTTTTGAATGCAGAAAAATATCTGTTTGCAGTTTCAAGTATTAAGGAAAATAAGAACTTTGGGATAGCTGTCAATGCTTTTAAGATAGTACAGAAACAGATTCCTGATTTAAAATTGTATATTATGGGGGATATGAATGCCGATAGTTTTAGAAATATGGGGCATTTGATAGATGAATGTAAGAAAGATGTTAATATTAAATTATTAGGACGTGTTTCAGATAGTGATTTAATACGTTATTATAGTAATGCTATTGCTTTCATTTTTCCTTCCCTATACGAAGGATTTGGAATACCTGTTTTGGAGGCTCAAGCCTGTGGGTGTCCTGTTGTTTCTTCCAATTCCAGCTCTTTACCTGAAATACTGGGTAATAGTGCATTGATGTGCAACCCTAATAGTTCTGAAGAATTTGCGGGTGCAATAATTAAGCTAGTGAATCACCAGTCTATTAAAGAAGAACTTGTTGGCAAAGGATATGAGAATGTAAAACGTTTTTCATGGGAAAAGAGTGCTGAGGACTTGTTGAAATATCTATGAATTTGTTGAGAAAAGAGATTGTTTGTCGTGGCAAATTGTTAGATATGTGAATTTAAGATGAAGAAAATATCTTCTAGTTGAAGATATGAATATTTAGTTTATGTTTCTACTATTACTGTAATTGCATTTTTTATTGAATGATTATTCGTTAGAATGCCTTTATGAGTGCTTGTTCGGAAATTCAACAAGCATTTAATGGCCAACTGCATAATTCTAATCTTTTTGTAATTCTCAGAAAAATACTTGTGTCTTTATGAAGATAATGCATATAGGGCAATTAATAGGTGGACTTGATGTTTATATTCGTAATTCAGTAGCATACTTGAATGATGAATTTATTGATTTTGTAATAATTCATGGTAAAGATGATAAAAGTAGGCCTGTAATACGTAATAATAATATAGTGAAAGAATATACAGTTAGTCTTTCTCGTTCACTTAATTTTTGGAAAGATCTTTTGTGTCTTATACAAGTTATAAAACTTATTGTTAAAGAAAGACCTGATAAAATTCATTGCCATAGTGCAAAAGGAGGAATGATTGGTAGAGTTGCTGGTCTTTTGACTCAAACAAAAACTTTTTATACACCACATGCTTTTTCATTTTTAAGTTCTTCTTCTAAATTGAAATATAAAATTTTTTTGTTTTTGGAACGTATAACTAGATTTAATTCTTATCTGTTGGCGTGTTCGGAAAGTGAACGTCAAATGGGAATAAAACTAGTGGGGTATAAAGAAGAAAGAGCTTTGGTATGGCATAATTCAGTACCAGATGCTTCATGGAAACATGGTAAAATAGAAGTAACAAAGGAACATTTTATTAGTTATATTGGTAGACCATGTTATCAAAAGAATCCTTTTTTTTTGCTTGATGTGATAAGGAAAGTAATGGAGGTAGATTCTTCCATAAAGTTTTATTTGTTAGGGGTAGGTTATCATTCGCCTTATTTGGAAGAGATGCAGAAAAGAATATCGGAATTACATATTGAAGATAATATTATATTGCAACCTTGGCTGTTGCATGATGATTGTTTGGAATATGTACGAAAATCAATGTTCTATCTTACTGTATCATTATACGAAGGGTTACCGTTGTCAGTAATTGAGGCTATGTCATTGGGTAAGGCTGTTGTAGCATCGGATGTAACAGGGAATAAGGATTGTGTAATAAATGGGGTAAATGGGTATTTGTTGCCATTTGATGCTGATGTTTTTGCTCAAAAAATTTTAGAATTATTAAAAAATGAAGATAGGCGAAAGACATTTGAGATAAATTCAAGAAAAATATATTTGTCTAAATTTCAGATAGAAAAGCAAATCTTTATGTTACAAACAATTTATAGAAGAAGCTGATAATAAAACAGGGAATGAGAACATTTGTATTGATTATTTGGAGTTCTTTCTTTTTAGTTGGATTTGTTAGGTCTCAAACAAACTACGGCACTACCGGTCTAATGAATATGCCCACTGCCGATATGCAGCGTGATAAGACTTTCATGCTGGGTGGAAACTGGTTGAATAGTCACGCTACAGTTCCTCGATGGTGGTATGATACTTGGAATTATTATATTAACATCACTCTTTTTCCTTGGTTGGAGGTCGGTTATCTGTGTATGGGGCACAAGGCGGTTCCTATCGACTATGGTAATCGATCAGGTTATTGGGTTCCGTCAACTTACGGCAAGTTTGTCAATCAAGACCGTTCCTTCCATTTCCGGTTGCGGGTATGGAAAGAGGGGTGGTGGAAAGCATGGACACCACAGATTTTAGTAGGAGCTAATGATGGAATCGGTGATTCATGGAATGGCGGCTCATTATCGAAGCCATCTGAGTTGAACTACGGAAATGGATTTTTGAATCGTTATTACATCGCTATCTCCAAGCATTTCCAGTTTGATAAGATAGGTACACTGGGCGTTCATGCCTGTTGGATTTACAGTAGCCGTTTTGACAATACCTTGAATGATCCTGCCATAGGTGCTAATCTTAAGCTGGGTTTGCCAAATACTTCTTTTCTCAATAAAATTGCAAATGGGGCAAATCTGATGGTGGAAATTGTTCCGGGCTATACGGATGTAAAAGAGGATCTGACATTTAATCCTCACGGTTCCAAATACCAGATGAATTTGGGCATGGAATACTCTTTCTGGAAGGATTACATCAACGCCGTTGTGGAACTTAACCGGTGCAAATATTTTTCAGGCGGTTTGATTTTCAAAGTCCATCTTAAATAAAAACTCGATAATCTTATGAAAATATTGGTGACAGGAGCCGCAGGTTTTATCGGTTCCAAACTTTCTTATGCCCTTGCCTGCCGTGGAGATGAAGTGGTAGGCTTGGACTGTATCAATGATTATTATGATGTCCGTCTGAAATACGGCCGTCTTCAGGAATGCGGATTACCCGTCAGCGAAGCGGACTGCGACTATGGCGCGACTTTTCAGAGTACCCTGTTTCCCAACTATAAGTTTATCCGTTTGGGCATAGAGGACAAACAGGAATTGTTCAGGCTGTTTGAACAGGAAAAATTTGACAAGGTTATGAATCTGGCGGCACAAGCAGGAGTTCGGTATTCCATCAGCAATCCTTACGCCTATATGGAAAGTAACCTGCATGGCTTTTTGAATATTTTGGAGGCTTGCCGGTATTACGGGGTAAAACATTTGATTTTTGCCTCGTCCAGTTCGGTCTATGGCATGAACACAAAGGTTCCGTTTAGTGAGGATGACAAGGTGGATACTCCTGTCAGCCTTTATGCGGCCAGTAAGAAGTCAAACGAACTGATGGCACATGCTTACAGCAAGTTGTACGGCTTTGCAGTTTCCGGTCTTCGCTATTTTACAGTGTATGGTCCCTGGGGGCGTCCGGACATGGCGCCGATGCTTTTTGCCAAGGCCATCTCCGCCGGTGAGCCTATAAAGGTGTTCAATAACGGACTGTTGAGCCGTGACTTTACTTATATTGATGACATTGTGGAAGGGACTGTCCGTGTGATAGATCATCTTCCGGCATCAGAAGATGTGCTTGATGGGGTAGCCTATAAAATATACAACATAGGATGTGGACATCCCATGCAGTTGATGGATTTCATCCATGAGCTGGAACAGGCATTAGGCAGGGAATCCCGAAAAGTATATCTTCCTATGCAGCAGGGAGACGTGTATCAGACCTATGCGGATACGTCCCGTCTGGAACAGGAAGTGGGATATAAACCAAGAGTTTCGTTACATGAGGGGATAGGGCAGTTTATAGAGTGGTACAAATCTGAGAAGAATCCTTTGAAATAAAGCAAACAATATGGATATAGCAATTGTGGGAACAGGATATGTCGGTCTGGTTTCTGGCACTTGTTTTGCCGAAATGGGGGTGAACGTAACTTGTGTGGATGTGAATGAGGAAAAAATAAATTCCTTATTGGAAGGGAACATTCCTATTTATGAGCCCGAGCTGGATGAAATGGTATTTCGTAATAACAAGGAGGGACGTTTGCATTTTACTACAGACATAACGACTTGCCTTGACAAGGTGGATATTGTGTTCAGTGCTGTTGGAACTCCTCCTGATGAAGATGGCAGTGCCGATTTGAAATATGTGTTGGAGGTGGCACGTACCGTAGGCCGGAATATGAACAAATATTTGGTATTGGTAACCAAGTCTACAGTTCCCGTAGGCACAGCTGAAAAAGTAAAGGCGGCTATCTGTGAGGAGTTGAACAAACGAGGAGTTGATATTCCTTTTGATGTGGCAAGTAATCCGGAATTTCTGAAGGAAGGAGCTGCCATAAAGGATTTCATGAGTCCGGACCGTGTGGTGATAGGAGTCGATTCAGAAAGAGCAAAAAACGTGATGAGTCAGTTGTATCGTCCTTTGATGCTGAATAATTTCCGTGTTATTTTTACGGATATTCCCAGTGCGGAAATGATAAAGTATGCAGCTAACTCCATGCTTGCCACCCGTATCAGTTTCATGAATGACATCGCCAATCTGTGTGAACTGGTGGGGGCTGATGTGAATATGGTGCGCAAAGGCATAGGTGCTGACAGTCGTATCGGAAACAAGTTCCTGTATCCGGGATGCGGTTATGGAGGTTCCTGTTTCCCAAAAGATGTGAAGGCTTTGATAAAAACAGCCGAAAAGCATGGTTACGAGATGCGTGTGTTGAAAGCTGTGGAAGAGGTAAATCAAAAACAGAAAGACTTGTTGTTCCGGAAACTGTCCGGTTATTATGGAGGTGATTTGAAAGGCAGGACTGTAACTCTTTGGGGACTTGCTTTCAAGCCTGAGACGGATGATATGCGTGAAGCCACTTCACTGGTGATGATCCAGAAATTATTGGACGCAGGTTGTAAAGTCCGTGTTTACGACCCTGTAGCGATGGATGAATGTCGTCGCAGGGTAGGGGATGCGGTGGAATATGCTGTCGACATGTATGGTGCGGTGTTGGATTCAGATGCATTGTTGTTATTGACGGAATGGAAGCAGTTCCGTTTGCCTAGTTGGGGTGTGATAAAGAAAACAATGAATCATGCGGTGGTAATTGATGGGCGTAATATTTATGATGCACAGGAATTGGCCGGCTGGGGATTTGATTATCTATGTATTGGAAATAAATCATATAGTGAGGATGTCATACCGATTCTATTTTAGCAAGACTTTGATGTCATATTTGTTGTATTGAATGAGAATTTTGTCCAATAAATTCAATTTGACTGGTGATTTGCTTTTATTATATTTGTAATGTTTTACAATAAATCAAAAATGTAAAATGTCATCAAATAATGATAGACTTTCAAAAACAATTATGTTTTTGAGATTCCCACTTATTGTCGCAGTGGTATTTATTCATACCAATTTAGCTGATGTTATGATTAATGGTCGTTTGTTAGTAAATGAAGGACAATTTCCAATACATGATTTATTTCGTCATATTATAACTAATGAATTAGCACGTATAGCTGTTCCTCTTTTTTTCTTTATTTCAGGGTTTTTGTTCTTTTATCATACGGATTTCTCTATGAAGATGTATAAGCAAAAGTTGAAAAAACGTGTTAGAACTTTATTGGTTCCTTATTTGTTTTGGAATACAGTCGTGTTTTTATTATTTTTTCTGACTCAAATATCTTTTTTCTTCTATGACATCAGGAAGGAATAAATTGATAGTTGATTATGGTTGGCTGGACTGGATGAATCTCTTTTGGAATTATCGGGAGGGAATGCCTGTATGTTATCAGTTTTGGTTTATCCGCGATTTGATATTTGTTGTGCTTTTCGTTCCTGTGCTTTATTATTTTATTAAATATTGTAAAGCGTTTGCAGTGGTTCTTTTAGGAGGACTATGGTTGTTTGATTTATGGTTTGATATGCCAGGGGTAAATATAGCTGCTTTTTTCTTTTTTTCTTTAGGAGCATGGTTCAGTATTTATAGACATGATTTTACAACAATATTTTTGCCACTACGTTGGTTGGCTACTTTTCTTTATTTGATATTGATGGTAGTAGGAACTTTACTATGGTATTATAAAGTATCGGATTGTTCTTGGATATATAATGTAGGTATAATAGTAGGGCTGTTAACTATTGTTTCTTGGGTTGCATATAATATTGAAAGAAATATATTGTGTGTCAATACTTTCTTGGCAGGTAGCGCTTTTTTTGTATATGCTTATCATGGAATGCCGGTAGCTTTTTTAACTAAATATTGGGTACGGTTATGTCAGCCAGCTAGTGAACTGACCATGTTAACTGGTTATTTCCTTATACCACTTTTGGTTACAGGAATAGGTATCTTTTGTTACTCACTGCTGAGAAAGTGGTTTCCTGCCTTTACGAATTTGATAATGGGTGGGAGATAAAGTGAGATGCTAAAATCGAGTCGTTTATAAAGTATGAGTTTTTTTGTAATAGTAAGAAAAGCGTAGCTGACGATGAAAAAAGTGGGGATTTTTCTTGCTACTATAATTTAATTCGACAGATATTATGTAACAAGCTAAAATCTTTCATATGCGGTTTTGTGTATAATATGATAGAAGGAGCTTCTGAAATTCTTTTGGAAGCAGCCTTTTATTTATATGAAAGTAGGGTTCTATGATATAGACAATTCAATAATGAAGCGTTTCATTCGTTCTTTGGCTAGTGAGAATAAGACTTATTATTCTTATTGGTAGCCGCATGGCAATATGTCGGAAGTCTATCACATGTTGATATTGGCTTGTCGTTTAACTTGGGAATATTTGAAGGAATTCTTTCTACAGGTTATAAACGGTCACAAGGATTATAAAAACCTGTTGCTGATGATATAAATTGGCTAAAATTGTTGATTCCCAGGATACGAAAAAAGCGTTTCTTCGATGTTTTTCATGGCATAGCTGCATTATATGGGAAGAAAATTATATCTTTATTGCAAAACCCTTGTACAAAGAAAAATAAATAGTATATTTGCGAAGACCTATTGGGAGGAGCAATATGAAAACAACATCTGAATACATTGCAATATTACACAAATATATGGCTGAGAATGCTCATAAATATGGCATTGTCCGTATGAGAATCTTCGGATCTGTGGCACGTGGCGAACAGACCGAGAGTAGTGATGTGGATGTGTGTGTGGAAGGTCGGCTCCATGGATTTTTTGCTTTGGCAGGTATAAAGCAAGAGTTGGAAGAGTTGCTGGGCTGCAAGGTAGATATTGTACGCTTGCGTGATAAGATGGATTCATTTTTACGTGAAAGGATACAGAAAGAAGGTATTTATGTATGATACCTTGATTGCTTTTCATATATTGGAACTGATACAGGAATCTTTAGAAAAGATAAGGATTCGTTTTTCGGGTATCTCGTGTCCGGATGATTTTCTATTGAGTGAAAGTGGCATGATGAAAATGGACAGTATCTGCATGAAACTGACTGCAATCGGGGAAAGCATTAAAAATCTAGATAAGCAGACGAATAAAGAACTGCTGGTTCAATATCCGGAAATTCCATGGAAACATGTAATGGGGATACGTGACATAATAGTACATCATTATTTTGATGTAGATGCTGATGAAATTTATCGTATTTGTCAAGAAGATCTTACGCAATTGCTACAAGTGATAAAACAGATGCTGGATGACCTGAAGAGAAGAAAAACAAATCATACGTAAGGGCATTCTCCATGCAGCTTCCCCCAAAGAAGAAACTGCATGGTGATTGCCACTTTCTTTATTATTTCTCCAAGTACCCGAATACCCCCTCCGCATCAAAACACGGACAAGCCTTCGGGATACTTCCCGGCATATCCCTGTGTCCCCTTATCCGGACACCGGGAAAGATTTTCACCATCCGCATCAGCAACAAAATAAATTGTTCCGTCTGTTCCGGTGTCCGGGTATCTGCCGGACGTCCGTCCGCATCCAGCCCGCCCTCATAGCAGATGCCTATGCTGCAACGGTTCCAGGGGCGGCAGTGCGCACCCACTTCCAGAAGTTTGCGGTGCTGGGTCACACTTCCGTCACGACGGATATAAAAATGATACCCCACCGTACGGAAACCTCGCGTCTTGTGGTCACGGAGCAGTTGCTCGGCGGTGTAATCCCGGGTGGAGCGTGTGGCGCTGCAATGAATGACGATATATTTCACGGAAGTGGAGGATGCCATCATCGGGCCGTCCTCTTGAGTGAGGAGAGCACGTTCGTTCGGGATCTCTTCCTCACCGATTATCATAGGGAAAGTTTCTTGAATCATGGTTGAATTGAAATAGGGAATTAAAAATTAAAAAGTGTCATGCGATGGGCCAGGGGGCTTTTTAAAAGAGAGTGGTGCAACTGGTTACGCCCAAGGCGGTGAGTGCTGCTATGGCAGCTTGGATAATGGCGTGCAGAATTTGCTTCCAGGTGATTTTCTTTGAATTGTTCATAGGGATATTTGTTTTAAAGGATTTGTTTTTTTCTGTCATTCCGGACAAAGACGAGGAATCTGTGGGCATAAAAACGATTGCATTCAGATTCTTCACTTTGTTCAGAACAACCGTTTCATTTCAGAAATACAGATCTTTACAGAAATACAGGTCTACTTCAGAGTAACCGTTTCATTTCAGAAAGGCAGATCTTTACAGAAATACAGGTCTACTTCAGAACAACCGTTTCATTTCAGAAAGGCAGATCTTTACAGAAATACAGGTCTACTTCAGAGTAACCGTTTCATTTCAGAAAGGCAGATCTTTACAGAAACACAGGTTTATTTCAGAGTAACCGTTTCATTTCAGAAAGGCAGATCTTTACAGAAACACAGGTCTACTTCAGAACAACCGTTTTATTTCAGAAAGGCAGATCTTTACAGAAATACAGGTCTACTTCAGAGTAACCGTTTCATTTCAGAAAGGCAAAATACTATCAGACTTCAGAAGCCCGGAAAGTTCAGGCGTTTTCTTCCGTCTTGTCATCTGGTCCGGAAGCCTCTCCCGTCAGGTCCACGGTGTTTTTCCCCGCTTTCAGGGCTTTAACCACCAGCTTGGCAGCCTTTCGGGTAGGGACCAGGTTGAATACGCTGTCTTTCAGCAAGCTGAGGAAACGGGTCCCGGCTTTCCAGCGCACGTTCAGGTCTTCCACATGGATGGCGGGATTGTATGTCTCCAGTGATTCGGCTCCCATGCTGTTGATATGAATGGAGAAAGTGCCCAGATCGCCCATCTGGATGCGTTGTCCTGCCAGAAGCTGCTCCCGCATACAGTCCACCGCTTGGATCAGGACCGCCTGGATGTCGGCACGGTTGTATTTGGAGCCGTGAGTCGAGATATGCTCGGCAAACTTGTCCAGTGTCATGATTTCTGAGTACTGGGCGTTGGCATAAGCCTTCTTGGGAGCATCCTGGTCACTGGGATTGGCACGGAGTGAGATACTGTAGTTGATCATCGTTTTTGTTTTTAAAGGGTTATTATTATCGGAAAAGTGTCAGGTAGGAGCAAGGCGCACACTGCTGCGGCGTTCGGTGAAACTTGGTACAAGATCCGCGGAATCTTGTACCAGGATTTTTGTAATCTTGTGCCGGGGTGCGGCTTCTTCCTTCTGACACTGCAAAGATAACTTCACGTCCGTGCGGCGTGACCCCTTCCGACCCCTTTTGACCCTTTGGGGAAACTGTCCGGGAACTCGGCCAGCACTTGCGTCATGTGGTGACTTCAGGGCGGATTTCACGCTTCCCTCTTTATTCTTTCCGCGTAATCCACGCTCAAAGAGAGAGGAAGAGTTCTCGGACAGTCTGTGGCAGATTCCAGGGGGAATCACGGTTCTCCCAGGTGGAGGTAGACGAGTTGCAACTGGCGGCAGGTGAAGGATTTCTGACAGGGATGGTATCCGGTGGCTTCCAGGGCGTGGAGCAATGGTGCGCACCGGGCGATCCAGCGCATCAGATGACGCACGGCTACTTTCGGCGTACTGTCCGGAAAATAGAGAAGGGCTGTTTCGGTCTTATTCATGAATGGTTTCTTGTTTAACGTGAGTTTGATAGATGATGATAATGAACCACGGCCAATCACCTACGGTATAGAGTGCGGCCCGGTTGGCACATTGGCACATTGGTAAATTGCACATAGCAGCAAATCAATAGATCGGTACATTGACACATGGGCAAATTATTCAAATCCCCTTTCGGCATAAAGCGTGCCCGATTGTTTTTATACTAACCGGCATGGAGTGTCGTATATAAAGTTTATCCGGAGTTTTCCGAACAATCCCAATGAACTGCCACAAACGATTTTTGCTATCCGGGAACAACGGCCGCACGGAGCAGCGATGGGGACACGGGGACAGTGGGGACAGCCCCTTTTTTCCTCACACACACATGCGTGTACATATAGAGAGCCGGGTCAGTTCTTGTGATACGTTCCCTTGCCGTCCACACTCACCAGCGCCCCCTGTTTGGTGAGCCGTTTGAGCCAGGTCAGCGCGGTGGATTCAGGTATCCTCCTGTCGTGCGCTTTTTCCAGCAACAGCCGGCGGGTAAACTCGTCCTCCATCTCGGCAAAGAGCATATCCTTGTCCGCCGTGCTCCGGCGCTTGATAACGGAGGAGGACAGAAACGAAAGAACATGGGTGGCGTGCAGATAAAGCGGCTCCACCAAGGCAAGCACGGCATGGAAATCATCGTCTGTAATCACCAGGTTCCAGCGCGGGATGATACGGTCCTTCAGATTATCGGAAGAAATATGCGCGTCAGGTTTCACCAGAGAAGGGTCTTCCAGGCTTCGCAGGATGGCGACTATCGACATCATGCGGCACGCATTGACGGCAAGACGGATGACGGAACTGCTCATCTCGTCCCCGTTGATCTTGCCGGAGCGATGGAACAGCTTGTCGAACAGGAAGTTGAACTGTTTATGCTGGGCATGAGTCAGCTTCAGGGTAAACAATCCCCGAAGCGTCAGCTCGTCCAGCGTGTTTTTCCATTCGTTGCCCATCAGGCGGAATTCCTCGTCCACATCCACCTCATCCTCGCCGAACTGGTCCGCCCACTGGGTGACGCGTGGCATATAATAAAAGTTCTGGCGGGAGAACAGACCGTTCTCCGCCGTGGGGATCAGGGGCTTTACCTGTGCGGGCGTACCCGAGAGCAGCACGGAGAGGTAGCTTCTGCTCACCTCCTGATATTCGCGGTCGGTGCGCCGGTTGTAGGACAGGCGGTCGTGGTCGAACGCCTTGCGCAGCGTGTCGCTCCAGTTTCCGTATTCGGTCCCTATGGCGGTGGATACGGTGTCCGCCTCACTTTCGCAGATGATGCCCGTTCCGTTGGAATCCATGATATTTTGCAGGATGCCTGTTCCGGTGTTGTTTCCCGATATGAGGAACATCCGGTTGGGAGGCAATACGGGAGCTTCCTGATTTTTCCGTTCCTTGCCCAGAGAGTCGTAGGCAGCCTTTTCCCGGCGGTAAGTTTTCATCGCCTCTTTCACCTCGCTGCGTATCTTGTCGTGTATGGGTTCGATGAGGAGCCGTACCCACGTCAACGCGCTTTTTCCCGAGGCGGACGGGGCCACGACGAAAGTCTGCATACAGGGGGCCTGCCACTTCCGGCCGTACTGGCACCGCACTATGTGGGAGAGGGAGGCGCCCAGTACGGTAAACGCTCCCAGGAGCAACACATCACGCTGTTCGGGCTTTTTACCGAAGGAGATGATTTTCTCCAGCAGCTCCGGCCACACGTAGTCCTGTGGAAAGGTAGGCAGGGGGGAATAAGACTCGGAGCCTTCGGTGAGCTGTTCCTCTTCGTTGGTATCATCGGAAACGTCATTTTCCACCTTATTATATCGCGCGCACGTGTGTGGAAAATCCGGGGCTGTCCCTGCTGTCCCCATTGTCCCTGCCTTGTGAGGGCCGGCGCTGCCGGAAATCTTCACTCCGCATTGCCCGGCCAGATGGAACACGGTTCCCAGATGTATATCTTCTTTATCGGCATGAAGCGCGTTCGAGAACAGTGCTTGTGCATTTTTTTCGTCGTATTTGGAGGAAAGGGAGCAGAGGGAGAGGAAATCATTGCGTCCCGCTTCCCCGCAATCGTTTGCGATGGCGAAAGCCAGTTGTACATATTCAATGTAGGTGGGAGCGATATCCGCGCCTGCCATGCGGACAGCTTCGGTCAGCTGCCGCAAGTTTTCTAAAGGATTGTTCATGTTCATGATATTTGTTGTTTTTTGAGTGCCTGTTTAAATTTTGTCCGGCATTCTTTTGAGTATGCTTTTCTATTCTTCTTAAATTTCCCGGCGTATCAATGCTTCCTCGTCATACGAGAGGAAACAGGCCCGTACCAGGTCCTTGCCGGAACGGTCCACGCCTTTGCCGGAGCGGTTCGTTTTCTTATCTTCCCCGTCCGGGTGGCTGTCATAGATTGCTTGTACGTAGTTCATCGCCCAGTGGATGTTTTCGGAGGTATTCTGTCTGGTGTCGGGTATGCGTGCCAGGTCGTAGGGGATGAACGCTTTTACTCCGCGTCCGCCGGGGCTGGTGAATGCCAGTACAGGGCGCAGGAGGCGGTCGTCGAACAGTTGTCTTTTCAGCTTTTCCGCTTCCCCACGGGAATCAAGATGGTCTATGTCCACCACAATCAAGCCCGACGGTCCGGTCAGGCTGTCGCTTTTGCGGTAGGAAAAGACACCGCAGGGGGTAACGTAGGGCAGTGTCTGCTGCTTGAGCATACGATAGGCTTTTTCATCCCCGTTTTCCGCTGCCCGGCGCACGGTCTCGGTCAGTGTTTTCAGGCGTTCGCTGGATGTGATCAGTTTGTACACTTCCTGTAAGGTTATTTCCTTGTAGGGCGTTAAGGTGGGCGGCTGGACGGTTCGTCCGGTGGCACTGTCCTTTACCGGTGATATCGGTGGCAGAAACAGTGACATTTTAAATTGGTTCATTCGTTTTTATTTATTAAGTTTGCAAGCCCTGATATTTATGAATCAGGTTATTGGTTTTCAATGTTACAAAGTTCGATATAATAACCGAGATACGTGTGTTTTTGTCCTGAATGAGGACATGTAAATGAGTATTCATATAAAAAAATACGATTTAATCCGATGGAACATTTGAATCCTGTTGATCAGGCCCGGCAATTGGCTGCCGAGGTAGTGAAACGTCTGGGCCAGTTGAATCTGCACAGACGGGAGTTGGAGCGTAAGCTCCATGTGGCTAATGGCTTTTTTACCAGCTTGGAAGAAAAAAAATAACATGACGCTTCTTCTTTTTTTCGAGGTGAAGGCGGTTATAGAAGAACACTATGAGAGGCGTATCGAGTTTTACAGGTATGTCAACCCGCCGCTGTCACGGGAGGCGGAACGTGAACTGGGGGAGTGGAAGGGAAAAGTGAGGGAGATAATGGGGATGCTTTGAGTAAATTCTTTAATGAGAAACTTTTGTCTGAAGAAAAATAAATTGTATATTTGCGAAAACCTACTTGGAGGAAAAATATGAAAACGACATCTGAATACATTGCATTATTGCGTAAGTATATGGCTGAGAATGCTCATAAATATGGCATTGTGCGTATGGGTATTTTCGGGTCTGTGGCACGTGGCGAGCAGACTGAAAATAGTGATGTGGATGTGTGTGTGGAAGGTCAGCTGCATGGCTTTTTCGCTTTAGCGGGTATAAAGCAAGAGTTGGAAGAATTATTGGGCTGCAAAGTGGATATTGTACGCCTGCGAGATAGAATGGATTCATTTTTACGTGAAAGAATTCAGAGGGAGGGCATTTATGTATGACACGTTGATCGCTTTCCATATATTGGATTTGATACAGAAATCTCTGGAAAGAATAAGTTTTCGTTTTTCGGATATCTCCTGTCCGGATGATTTTCTATTGAGTGAAAGCGGTATGATGAAACTGGATAGTATCTGCATGAAACTGACTGCGATTGGAGAAAGCATTAAAAATCTGGATAAGGTGACAAACAAAGAATTATTGGCTCAATATCCGGAGATTCCATGGAGGTATGTGATGGGGGTACGTGATATAATAGTACATCATTATTTCGATGTAGATGCTGATGAGATTTATCGTATTTGCCTGGAAGACATACCACAATTGCAGCAAGCGATAAAACGAATGCTGGATGATCTGAAGACGGATAACCTAATAATGGGATAGCTTTTCTTTACCAATATCGTAAAATTCTTTTCTGAAGAAAAGAAGTCATATTTTGCGGTAAACGCAACAGGAAGTGGCGGAATTTGTTTATCTTCGTAGCGGTAATGTTAAAATGGAAAAAATGATGGAACAGCAGCAATTGAAGAAATGCCCGATAGGCATACAGACTTTTGAGAAAATCATAGAGGGAAACTACCTTTATGTAGATAAGACGGAATATGTTTACCGGATGGTGCACGGTGCCTCCAATTATTGTTTCCTGAGCCGTCCCCGCCGGTTCGGCAAGTCATTGCTGACTTCTACGTTGCACAGTTACTTTGCTGGGAAGAAGGACCTTTTCAGGGGATTGGCCATTGAGAAGCTGGAAACCGAATGGACGGAATATCCGGTGCTGCACTTCGACATGAGTCTGGCGAAGCATGTGGACAAGGATACGTTGGAAAGCATGCTGAGCTTCCAGCTTAGCGGATATGAACAAATTTATGGCAAGCCTGAGGAGGCTGTGAAGCTGAACGACCGGATGACTTCACTCATCATGCGTGCCAACGAACAGACCGGCCGACAGGTGGTAGTCCTTATTGACGAGTATGACGCGCCTTTGCTGGATGTGATGCATGAGGAAACGGATCTTCCCGTTCTCCGTAACGTGATGCGCAATTTTTACAGTCCGTTGAAGGCGTGCGACCCTTATCTTCGCTTTGTGTTCCTGACCGGCATTACCAAATTCTCCCAACTCAGCATCTTCAGCGAGCTGAACAATATCTTGAATATCAGTATGCTGAAGCCCTATGCCGCCATTTGTGGCATCACTCAGGAAGAAATGCAGGAACAGATGACAGCTTATATAGAACGGCTTGCCGTTTCGCAGGAAATGAGCAAAGAGGAAACGTTGCAGAAGTTGAAGGAGAAATATGACGGTTATCATTTTACCTGGCCTTCGCCCGATATCTATAATCCGTTCAGCCTGCTGAATGCCTTTGCCAATGACGAGTTGAACAATTACTGGTTTGGCAGCGGCACGCCCACTTATCTGATAGAGATGCTACGCAAGTTCCACGTCCTTCCCTCCCAGTTAGGGGGAAGTATGCAGGCTATGGCTGCTGATTTCGATGCGCCTACGGAGAAAATGGAGGGCATTGTTCCTCTGCTCTATCAGAGCGGTTACTTTACGATAAAGGATTACAACAAGCTGGCCGAACTGTATACGCTGGACATTCCGAACGGTGAGATACGGATCGGGCTGATGCGCAGCTTGCTGCCTGGCTATCTGGCCCATAACACGCTGAAAGGCAATACGACCATCGCCCGTATGTATCTTGCGATAGCCGGGGGAGATATGGACGGGGCCTTGCGTCTTCTTCAGGAATTCCTTTCTACTGTTCCGTATTGTGATAACACGAATTATGAGGGACATTACCAGCAATTGTTCTACATCATCTTCTCCCTGTTCGGGATGTATGTCGATGTGGAGGTGCGTACCCCCAAGGGGCGTGTGGATGTGGTGATGCGTGTTGCCGGTAAGCTGTATGTCATTGAATTGAAGCTGGGTAGGTCTGCGGAAGCGGCCATGGCCCAGATCAATCTGAAGCAGTATCCCGAACGCTTTTCCCTCAGCGGATTGCAAGTGGTGAAGGTGGGGATCAATTTTGATGTGGAGAAACACACCCTGGGGGATTGGGTCATAGAAGAATAGGCCGTATATGATGTAAGAACTCTTTCATTGCAGGGACGGTAAAAGCGAAAAATAATGGAACAGGAACTTTTCGATAGGATATCAATTAAGATGCTGAATATTTGTTTGTTTGAAGAAAAATTTCGTTCTTTGTATTAAGCTTGATTGCAGTTAACAACAAATTCAATCTAAAGATAAGGAGTATGAAGCGTCCTGAAATCGTGAAATCTATACAAAATGCCTTACATAAGGTTGCTCCTGGTATAAAGGTGATACTTTATGGAAGTGAGGCGCGGGGTGATGCGCGTAGTGATAGTGATATAGACCTGTTGCTGTTGATAGATAAGGATGTGGTTACTTTGGAGGACAAGATGCTTTTAACTGCTCCTTTATATGACATTGAGTTAGAAACCGGTGTTCAAATCAATCCGTTTATAGAGTCGATGAAAGAATGGGGAAAACGTTTCACTCCGTTTTATGAGAATATAATGAAGGAGGGGATATTGTTATGACTCCGGAACAGCGGTTTGATATTGTTTTATATAGGCTGAATTCAGCCAAATCATTGTTAGATGAAATAAAAGATCATATAGAGCGTGGTTATTACAATACGGCAATGAATAGGATGTATTATGCCTGTTTTTATGCTGTGAGTGGATTGTTGTTGCAGTCGGAGATAGACGGAGTCAAGAGTCATGAAGGTGTACGTCAAAAATTCAGCCAGCATTTTATTCTTACAGGTAAATTCCCTAAAGAATGGGGACGCTTTTATTCTATTTTGTTCAATAATCGTTCAGCTGCCGATTATGAAGACTTTAAGAACTTTGATTTAGCAGCAACTCAGGAAATGTATCCTAAAGTCTGTGCTTTTATAGGACTTATTGATAATTGGGTTTTCGATAAAAATTAATCCGTAAAGAATAAGATATTTACTATAGGCTGCATGCAATGATGCATGTGGCCTTCCCTTTTTTTTGTTGCCGGTAGCGACCGGCATCCGCATAATGTATTGCATGAACGACACTCTTCGCGACTACCAGCAGGAGATGAAGCTCCGCCTTTTCAAGGAGTGGGAACTTCACCGAAGTGTGATGGTACAGATGCCCACCGGTACGGGCAAGACGCATCTGCTGGCCGCCATAGTAAGGGAATTCCTGCGTGGTTCCGGCAGCCGGGTATGGATCGTGGCGCACCGCCGGGAGCTGGTGGAGCAGATAGAGGAAACCGTGTCCCGGCACGGGATGAGCAAAGAGGACGGAAGGGTGAGGGTGATGTCCATCCAGTGGCTGTCACGAAACCGGAAAAGCATGGACGAAGAGCCGGATCTGATCGTTATCGACGAGGCGCATCACGCCCTGGCGGAAACCTACCGGATACTTTGGGAGAACTATCCGGAGGCAAGGAAACTGGGTATGACCGCCACTCCCTGCCGGCTGAACGGCAAGGGATTCACGGACTTGTTCGACAGCCTGATCACTTCGTGGACTGTCGCGGAATTCATCGGAAAGGGTTGGTTGTCATCCTTTGACTATGTGTCCATCCGTGCGAACAGCAGGGAACAGCGGTTGATAGACTCGCTGAAGAAACGGGGTGCGGACGGGGACTACCAGGTAAAGGAGATGAACGAGGTGCTGAACCGGGAGACAAGTATCGGCCGGCTGTATGAGAGCGTGGAACGATATGCCCGCGGAAAGAAAGGAATCGTATATGCTGTCAGCATCGCCCATGCCCGCCGGATAGCGGCTTGTTATAGCGCACACGGACTGGAGGCTGTGGCTATCGACAGCAGGACTCCGGCTTCGGAACGCCGGGAACTGGTGGAGGATTTCAGACGGGGGAAGGTGAAAGTGCTGGTCAATGTGGATATCTTTTCCGAAGGCTTCGACTGTCCCGATGTGGAGTTCGTGCAGCTGGCACGTCCCACGCTTTCCCTGGCGAAATACCTGCAACAGGTGGGGCGTGGGCTGAGGAGGTCGGCAGACAAGGCGTCCTGTATGCTGATAGACAATGTGGGTCTGTACCGCATCTTCGGTCTGCCCGCCCGGAACCATGACTGGGCGGCGATGTTCGAGGGGCGGATGATTGGCAACGCGCTGTCCCGGGCACGGGCGGAAACAGGCAGGCTGTCTGTATCCGGTCTGCTGCCGGAGGAGGAAAGACAACGGGAGGATGAAAGACAGCGGGAGGATGAACTGGAGGTGGTGATAACGCACGACCGGCTGATGGACTTCCTTACAAGCCGGGAAGATTCCGCAACGGAAAAAGGCGGACAGCCCGTTTTGAAAAGTTATTATGACAGACAAAGCGGGCTTTGGGGATTGAGGCGCGGGGAGAGGATGACGGTAAGGCCCCGGTATCCGGAAGTGTTTGATATCTGTGGAGACCGGGCGGCAGTGAGATTCGGGAATAACCGGGCAGGTGTGGTGAATGAAACCGGACAGCCCGGAATACAGCTGGACCGCTGCCGGAAAATGAAGTTCATGAAGGGGGATCTGCTTGCCGTGACAGACTGTACGGGCAATGAATCTTACATCGACCTGAAGGTAAACAGAACCTATCGGGAGAAACCCGTGGTGTTGTCATTCGGCTGTATGGAATTGCCATACGGCGGTGTGGAGTTGCTGAAGGTGGGAGCGTTCTTTTTCAGCCGTACCGGAAAACCGTATGTCTCCATGCGAGGGGTGGATCAGAACGGCATCTACTTTTATGACTTTTATTTGAAGATACCGGATTACCGTGTTCCGAAGGACTGCCAACTGGTGGATCCTGTCTGGACTACCTTGTTTGATGTTTTCGCCTGTGTGCTGGCAGGGGATGAGGAGGAAGTGTATTGGTGCTGTGGCCGTCTGGCGGACCGGAGCATCGTGGTGATGGACGGGAACGGGAATTATTATCATGTGGAGAAAGGGAAGGAAAAGCGGTATATAGCCTGTAACGCTCCCCGGCCGGGCGAGGAAGATTTCCATACGGTGATGGAACGTCTGAAGGAAGAAGCCGGGCGGCGTGCCGGGATAGCTCAACGGAAACAATTGCAGGAAGAGGAACAGAAAAGGCTGAAAAGGTTGGAAGAGATCAGGGATGCATTGCCTTTCCGGATGGGGATGAAATGGGGCTTGAAACTGGGGGAACGTATCATTGTACCTCCCAAATACAGGAAGATTCTGCCTCCTGTGGGCTATTATTGCGCTTACGAGGAAAACGCCTGCCAATGGGGAATAATGGCTCTGGACGGAAAAGTGGTGGTGGAGGCCAGATACCAGAAGGTGGATATAGAATGCAACGGTACGGTGCATCTGACGGTGATTCCGGGTAAGGTGAAGACCATAAAACTCTGAGCGTTTGCCGGAACGGAATGCAAATGGCGCAAATGACACAAATAGGAACGGGTATAAATTTGTGTCATTTGCGTCATTTGCGTTCTAAGTAGTCACCACTAGGTAAACGCTATGCCTTAAGCGACCGGTTAATGCTGTCAATATAATCCAGAATCTCCTGTCTGCCTGTTTTCTTTTCAGAGGAGGATACGAAATGAGGAGGGAGTTCTTCCCACTGTTCTGTCAGTTTTTTCAGATATTTGTTTACATTATCCTTAACCTTGCCATTGGTCAGCTTGTCGGCTTTGGTGAAGATGATAGAGAAGGGTACTCCATTTTCTCCCAGCCATTCCATAAATTCCAAGTCTATTTTCTGAGGCTCCAGACGGCAGTCTATCAATACAAACAGATTGGTCATTTGCTCGCGTTCCAGGATATAATCCTCGATAATCTGCTGTATCTTTTCTACCTGTTTCTTGCCCCGGGAGGCATATCCGTATCCCGGTAAATCCACCAGATACCATTCTTTATTGATCAGAAAGTGATTGATCAGCAAAGTCTTCCCCGGAGTGGAGGAAGTCATAGCCAGTTTGGGACGTTTGGCCAACATGTTTATCAGACTCGATTTACCTACATTTGAACGGCCGATAAATGCATATTCGGGCAGGTTGTCCTGCGGGCATTTCTCTACTTTTGTGTTACTTACTACAAATTCTGCACTGAGTATTTCCATAATTCTTTGTTTTTATACTTAAACAAGTCAGCCCCATAAAAGTCAGGAAGCCGTTAAACATTAACATTTCATAGCCAAACTGATAGCCGGTGGAGGTGAACACCAGCCGGTCTATGGCATAACATAATAGCGGCGAGGCGATGGCTATGTAAGGAACAAAACGGTCGCGCGGCCGCATTGGGGTGAACAGCCCGAATGCAAACAGCCCCAACAACGGGCCGTAAGTGTACGAGGCGATGGTATAGATGGCGTCGATGACACTCTTGTTGTTTACTGCCTTGAACAGCAGGATGAATCCGATAAAGAGGACTGATATGCAGAAGTGCACGAGCTTCCTCCGTCTTTCCGCTTCCTTGCCGGACAAATGGCTTATGCCCGCTATGTCTATACAGAAGCTGGTGGTGAGGGCGGTCAATGCCGAATCGGCGCTGGAAAAGGCGGCTGCAATGATGCCGATGGTAAAGAATATCAGTACGGCGAATCCCAGATGGCCTTCCGCCGCAAACAAGGGCAGTATCTCATCCCCGGCTGCCGGCAGGGGGATGTTCAGTTGCGAGGCGAACAATAACAGCAGGATTCCGAGTGACAGGAACAGGAAATTGACCGGAACGAATGAGATGCCGTAGCAATACATGTTCTTTTGGGCTTCACGCAGGTTCTTGCACGACAGGTTCTTCTGCATCATATCCTGATCCAGCCCTGTCATGACAATCGTGATGAAGATGCCGCTGAAAAACTGCTTGAAGAAGTTCTGTTTGCTGTGCCAGTCGTCAAAAACAAAGATACGGCTGTGCTCATTTTCCCGGATGGCATGTACCAGTCCCGGAAAATCCAGATCCAGCTGGCCGGAAACCTCATAAAGTATTAATCCCAGCGCCAGCAGCAGGCAGAGTGTCTGCAAGCTGTCCGTCCACACAATCGTGCGTATGCCGCTGCGGCGGGTGTACAGCCAGATCAGTAAGACAATCCCTATCACCGTGGCGGCGAAAGGAATATGAAAGGCGTCGAATACATAATGCTGGAGGATAAGGCATACCAGATAAAGGCGCGCTGCGGCTCCGATGATCTTGGACAGAAGGAAAAAGGAGGCTCCCGTCTTATAAGCGTGCCTTCCGATCCGGTCTCCCAGATACGTGTAGATGGAGGTCAGGTTCAACCTGTAATAAAGCGGCAGCAGAACGTGGGCGATGATGAGATAGCCTATGAAGAAACCGAAACAGGTCTGCATATAGGTCATGTCGATGCCGCGTACCATACCCGGAACGGAAACGAAGGTAACTCCCGAAAGGGAGGCTCCGATCATTCCGAAAGAAACAATATACCAGGGAGAACGGCGGTTGCCGCGGAAGAACGCGTCATTATCGGAATGACGGCCGGTAAGGCGGGCTACAAGCAGCAGTATTCCGAAATAGAGCAGTATGGTCAGCAGAATATAAATTCCGTTCATGTTATTTTTTTGAGTGCAAATGTACTCAAAATCGTTGAAATTGCGTAAGTTTGCATCCATTATAATACAAAATAACTGATGAACCAACAATATCCGTCCATGCTGCTGGAAAAAGCGGTAGGAGAGTTTGCCAAGTTGCCGGGTGTGGGACGCAAGACCGCCATGCGGCTGGTATTGCATCTGCTCAGACAGGATACGGCTGTGGTAGAGGCGTTTGGTAATGCGATGATTACCTTGAAACATGAAGTGAAATATTGTAAAGTGTGCCATAATATATCGGACACGGAAACTTGCCGTATCTGTTCCAATCCGGCACGGGACGCTTCCACGATCTGTGTGGTGGAGAGTATCCGTGATGTGATGGCGGTGGAAGCCACGCAGCAGTACAGGGGGCTGTACCATGTCCTGGGGGGAGTCATCTCGCCCATGGATGGCATAGGCCCTTCCGATCTGCAGATAGAAAGTCTGGTGGAACGGGTGAAAGGCGGTGAGGTGAAGGAAGTGATCCTTGCCTTGAGCTCGACGATGGAGGGGGACACGACGAATTTCTATATCTCGCGCAAGCTGGACGGCATGGACGTGAAGCTGAGTGTGATAGCGCGTGGTATCTCTATCGGGGATGAGCTGGAATATACGGATGAAGTGACGTTGGGACGTTCCATCATAAATCGTACTTTGTTTACGGGAACGGCATAAACTGGGAAAAACAGAAAGAGATGGAAAAGAAGATAAGACAATTGCTGCGATACTTGCAGATAGAATATGTGGCGGTATGGGTGTTGCCTTTGCTCCTGGTGGCTCTTTATGAAACAGGGGTGATGACCGAGGGGGCTTACGCGGGCGATGTCCGTATGGATTATGTCTTGCAGACGGTAGGGATTTTATTGGCGGTGGGGCTGATTCCTTTATCGCTCCGGCTGTTCAGCCTTTCCTTGGTGAAGAATGTGAAGCAGCGTTCATTGCCGGAAGCCTTGAAAAGTTATCGCCGCTGGAGTGAGATAAGGACGGGGATGCTGGTGGTTCCCGTATTGGTGAACTTGTCATTTTATTATCTGACTCTGAACAACACGGGCGTATTGTGTGCCATGATGGCGCTGATCGCTTCCCTGTTCTGTGTCCCTACCCGCAAGCGGATGCTGGATGAGCTGGATTTGGTAAAAGAGGAGAATGAGGAGCCTGCTTTATGATGAGTGACCGGCATTTTCAAGGGAACGGGATAAGGCTCCGTGCACCGGAGCCGGAAGACTTGGAAGTCATGTTCCGCTTTGAGAACGCTACGGATGTGTGGGAGATGAGCAATACCACAGGCCCGTATTCGCGTTTTCAGTTGAAGCAGTACATAGAGCAGACCCAGAATGATTTGTTTGCCGACCGCCAGTTGCGCCTGATGATAGAAAACGGGAACCGGCAGGTGGTGGGGATTGTGGATCTATGTTCTTTTGATCCTTTGCACAACCGGGCCGAGGTGGGGATTATGGTGGATAAATCCTGTCGCAGGCAGGGGATAGGGCGTAATGCCCTGGCTTTGCTGGAAGAACACTGTTTCCGTTATCTGGGAATTCATCAGTTGTTTGCCTATATCGCTGTGGAAAACCTTCCTTCCCGCAGACTCTTTGCGGCGTGCGGGTACAAAGAGAGTGCGGTATTGAAAGAGTGGGCGCATACGTTTGGCGGTGGCTATACGGATGTGCTGGTTGTCCAGAAGCTGAATCTCAGTTGAGGGAGGGGTATTGGGGATAGCGGGCCCAAATGGCGTATTTGCCTCCCATTTCGTTCAAACTGGTATGCCATAAGTCGCGGAAGTGCTGGTTGAGCAACGTTTCTTTCCCGGCTTTTCCTATAAGCCATGAGTTCTCTTTTATTTCTTTGGCAAGTTGTCCATGATCCCATCCCGCATAACCGGCAAAGAAACGGATCACTCCTTCAATGGGCTTCCCGTCCAGTATATATTGTTGCACGGCATTGAAATCACCATTCAGATAAAGCCCGTTTCCCAGAGGCAGTGCGCCTTCCAGATCTTTTAGCGTATGCAGGAAAAATATTGTCTCCCGGCTCACCGGCCCGCCTTTATACACCGGGACCCGCTGTGCGAATTCCAATTCGGGGATGAGGTCATTGAGCAGAATGTGGTAACGGAAATCTTTATTCATGATAATACCCATACTTCCCTCGTCATTATGCTCGATAAGAAGCACGACTGCTCTTGTAAAGTGGTAGTCGTTCATGAAAGGGGAGGATATAAGGATGCTTCCCTGTTGTGGAAGTACTTTATTTGATTCTACTTGAAAAACATGCATATCCATAGTTGCGTTTCCTTTTATTTACACGACTAATATACATATTATATTTAAAAAATACATGAAGTGCTCTCTTTTTTTTGTATTTTTATTTTTCTTGTATCTTAAATGGCTTATTATCAGAGTTGATGTAAAAAAGTTCAAGAAAATATTCGTAAAATGCTTGCAGATATCGAAATTTTGCGTACCTTTGCAACCGCAATCGAGAGAGATGCAGTATAAGAAAAATGAAATTTGGTGCGTTAGTTCAGTTGGTTAGAATACATGCCTGTCACGCATGGGGTCACGGGTTCGAGTCCCGTACGCACCGCATTAAACATTGAAAATCAATAGTTTAAAGAAGTAGTGCCCACTTTTACATCTGTTAATGTAAAGGTGGGCTTTTCGTTTTATTCAAGCACATTGTTGCGAGGGGAATGGTGATTTTCGAATATTACGGGAATATGAGTAATAAATGTTTCATAGTTGCTATTATTTGAGTTTAAAAGCTACTGGGACTGTATATTTCACCTTTATGGCTTTTCCTTTTAGTGTGCCGGGTTTCCATTTAGGAAGCATTTTTATCAGACGTAGTGCCTCATTATCCAAAGAAGACTCAACACTCCTTACTATGTTAGGTTCTATTATGTAACCGTCTTCGTCTATGATGAATTGAACAATAACTTTTCCTTGTATTCCTTCTGTTTGGGCTTTGGTTGGATATTGCATATTGTCGTTGATGAATTGTAACAATTTATCCATACCACCGGGAAATTCGGGCATGTCATCCACTACATGATAAACTTCATCTTCTTTTGGAGGAGCTTGAGTAGGAATAAATCCAGCTCCATAATTATCCGGTTTTTGGGGGATTTCTATTCTAATAGCATTTTTTATTTCTTGCTTATTATCAGTCAATCGAAATTCGGTCATCATCAATATGTCATGACGCAATGGAGTATCAGCATCAAGCATGACTTCATAGAAAAAACGGTAACGTCCCGGTTTATTGGAGTGAACTTCGGGATAAAGATTTGCTGTAAACAAATGATGCCCACCGGGAAGTACCATATAACCTATATCTATGGCAGCGTCATTGATGGGCAATGCACGCCAAGTGCCATTCTCGTCTTCATAAGTAATGAAATAATGCTCGCCACACATTATGTTCTTGTTTCCTTGATTTAGCAAAACAAAGGAAGCTGTGGATGCCTCAGTGGAGTAAACGGAATATTCCGGATGCAGGGAAATACCGAGCGTATCAGTTATACTAATTCGCTCATTTATTATCGGCTGTTCCGGTCCTTCAAAACGAATGGCGGGAGAATCCATGAGTTTTTCCCGGAATGCTTGTCGGGCTTCGGGAGTGTTGAGAATAAACCTGACTTCAACATTCCGTAATCCTACACCCCAACTGGTCATATTATTTTTCAGCTTCTTGTCTGTCAATGTGTCAAACCGCTGGTTCAACTCGTCTACGATGCTCATAAGTTGTTGCTGTGAATAATTACTTTCAGTAACTTGCTCCAGTCGAAAAGCTTTGCTACCGGCAGTAGATTCCAAAATTCGCCTTGCATGCGCTGTGTCACCTCTTACCTGAAAAACCAACGTGGAACCGTCAAAGAACATACCTTCCAAGAAAGAAGGGCAACGCGGGCTACCGATGAAACCTCCTATAGAATTCGGATCATTTCCATAGACCCTGCTTAAGGCTTCAATGACTTGCAAGCCTGCAGATTGGTCAACAACAGTATCTTCTACAAAATAGACAGCTTCACCTGTAGAGTCTAATTTGCTTGTAAGATTTGATTTTGGTGCCTTATTCGCACATCCCATAAAAGAGTAAAATAGAACTCCTACCCATATTTTTGTTTTCATAACATTGAATTGTTTAGTGAAAGGGATGTTTATTCTATTTCAAATTCAGCATTGAGATTGATTTTCTCCAAATCATTCCACATTGATGTGGAAATACGATATTTGCCGGGAGTTGTTTTATAGTATTTAATAGGAAAACTGAAACAATAATATATAGGTGGGGTAATCGGTATAATTTCGTCATCAAAAAAAACTGTGGGCTTTTTCGTCCAAAGCCTTACCCATTGATTATTTTCCCATCTTTCTAAAATCCATCTTCTGCCATAACTTAGTGGAAGTTTCTGAGGATTGAGGACAATAGCGAACACTTCTTCACTTTCAGTGGTATAATGCCCATGTAGCATATTCATGCGTACTGTTTTCCCTAAAGTATCGGTGCTTACACAGATTGCATCCGCACTGCCGATTTCTACACAGTTTTCTTGACTGGACTGATGCGTACACCCGATAGTGAAAAGACAGAAAAGACAGAAGAAACATGAAAATATAGTTTTCATCTTGGTTTATTTATCAGTGAAACAAAGTATTTACAAAAATACTCAAAGTGCAATTCATTAACAATTAGAATTACACTTTTATTTTCTACCAAAGAATTATATTCTCAACTCTCTTTGGGGCCTGTTTTTCTCTTTTGGAGTGTGGCCTACAGCCAGCTTTTCCTTAAGCTCTTTAAATTCATCTTGAACCATTCAAGTATAGGCATTCCGTCAATGCACAACCGGAACTTTCCTTTCTTCTGCGGATTCCTCTTTACTGTTGCCGTTGAATATGCCGTTCCGGACTTTTCCCGGTGTTCCCGTGAATGCAGTTTCCCCTGAACCCTACGGGTTGGAAGTAGGCAAGCAGTCTTGTCAGTTCTTCCGTGAATCCCATTTCCCGGCATTGCTCGGCTATCGGCAGCAAGTCTTTTATATCTCCCCGCCCTGACTTGCTTCCACTGTCTCCTGTAACGGAAATATTGAGAAAATACGATTATGTGATTCCGGTTATCAGATAGGGAGGAGGTGTAATATTTGGTCTTTTCTTTATCATAATTGTTTTTTAGACAATAAAATGCTTCTGTCTTTTCGTTTGTATGGTTAATAGAATTATATTTGTACATTATACAATATCTATTAACCATGAAAACTTATTCATTATTAGCAGGCATTTTATTGTCTTTTTCGTTATCTATTCAGGCTGGTGATCTGAAATTGTGGTATAAGCAACCTGCCGGAACGTGGGTGGAAGCGCTTCCGGTCGGCAATTCCCGGATGGGAGCGATGGTATATGGCGGAACGGCCCGTGAAGAACTTCAACTAAACGATGAAACCATGTGGGGAGGCAGTCCCTACCGGAATGACAAACCGGAAGCATTGGAAAGTCTGCCCCAAGTGCGTGAACTGATTTTCGCCGGAAAAAACATGGAGGCTCAGAACTTGATTCAAGAAAACTTTTATGCCGGAAAGCATGGTATGCCCTATCAGACAATCGGCAGTTTGATTATAGAAACCCCCGGACATGAAAAGGTTACCGATTATTATCGTGATCTGGATTTGGAACGTGCGGTGGCTACTACCCGTTACAAAGTGGATGGCGTGACTTTTCAACGTGAAGTTTTTGCATCATTTCCTGATAAGGTGGTAGTGGTCCGTTTGACAGCAGACCGGCCGGGAAAACTGAATTTTAAGGTCGGATATGTGTCGCCATTGGAGCATAAAGTCAGCAGGAAAGGAAAGAAATTGGTTCTGACCGGAAAGGGTAGGGATCATGAGGGAGTGAAAGGATTGATTCGTATGGAAACACAGACACAGGCTGATGTGGATGGAGGTAAGGTGAAAATTGATGACCAAAACATTACAGTGGAAGGAGCGGACAGTGTTACTCTGTATGTTTCATCGGGTACGAATTTTATTAATTATCACGATATAAGTGGCAATGAGAGTAAAAAAGCGTCCGGATATCTGTCTCTGGCATTGGGACGCCCTTATAGTCAGGTTTTACAGGAGCATATAGCTCTTTATAAAGAGCAGTTTGACCGTGTAAGATTGGATTTGGGAACCAGTGAGCGGGCTAAGTTGGAAACTGTCAAACGCATCGAACTGTTCAATGAAGGTAAGGATGTTTCTTTGGCGGTGTTGCTTTTTCAGTATGGACGTTATTTGCTTATTTCCTCCTCCCAGCCGGGAGGTCAGCCTGCCAATTTGCAAGGTATATGGAATAATAAACTGGCTGCTCCATGGGATGGAAAATATACCATCAATATTAATACGGAAATGAATTACTGGCCGGCTGAAGTGACCAATCTGAGTGAAACGCACCAGCCCTTGTTCGAAATGGTGAAAGAATTATCAGTTACCGGCAGGGAAACGGCACGGACTATGTATGGATGCAACGGATGGGTGGCTCATCACAATACAGATATATGGCGTGCCACCGGTCCGGTGGATAAGGCGTTTTATGGTACATGGCCCATGGGAGGTGCTTGGTTGACTACCCACTTGTGGCAGCATTATTTATATAGTGGGGATAAGTTGTTTCTTTCCGAAGCCTATCCGGCATTGAAAGGAGCTGCTGATTTTTATCTTGATTATTTGACTGAACATCCTGAATACGGTTGGATGGTGACTGCTCCGTCCATGTCTCCGGAACATGGACCTTCGGGAGAGGATACTAAAAAAGCTTCAACGATTGTGTCAGGTTGTACGATGGATAATCAGATAATTTTCGATGTGCTTAGCAATGCATTGCATGCGTCAAGAATTCTGAAAATGTCCGCTTCTTATCAAGATTCTTTGCGGTCTATGTTAAATCGTCTGGCCCCGATGCAGATCGGGAAATACAATCAGCTACAGGAATGGCTGGAAGACTTGGATAATCCGAATGACAAGCATCGCCATATTTCTCATGTATATGGATTGTTCCCTAGTAATCAGATATCTCCTTACACCCATCCTTTGCTTTTCCAGGCAGCTAAAAACACGTTGTTACAGCGTGGCGACGAAGCTACCGGTTGGTCCATTGGCTGGAAAGTTAATCTGTGGGCCCGTTTGCTGGACGGTAATCATGCGTTCCGGATTATTAATAATATGTTGAAGCTGCTGCCTGGAGATGAAGTGAAAGAGGCTTATCCGCAAGGACGGACTTATCCTAATCTGTTTGATGCTCATCCGCCTTTCCAGATTGACGGCAACTTTGGCTATACTGCTGGTGTGGCTGAAATGTTGTTGCAGAGCCATGACGGAGCTGTACATTTGCTTCCGGCTCTTCCGGATGCCTGGGCCACAGGAAGTGTGCAAGGACTGGTTGCCCGTGGAGGATTTGTGGTGGATATGAACTGGAATGGCGTGCAGCTGGATAAAGCGAAGATTCATTCCCGTTTGGGAGGTAATTTGCGTTTACGTTCGTATGTTCCTTTGCGTGGGGTTGGATTAAAAGAGGCAAAAGGTAAGAATCCGAATGAATATTATATGCAGGCAGATATCAAAGAGCCTTTGGTTTCCAAGGAGATAAACCCGCAATACCCTGCTTTGTATAAGGTGTATGAATATGACTTGATGACAGAACAGGGACAAGATTATATAGTGGAGCGTGGGTTATAATACATGAAGATGCCCAAAGTGATTTGTGCATTATTTCACTTTGGGCACTTTTGTGAATGGAAGTGTCATGGTGTAGTTATCAGATGGCTTCCTTCTTTTCCAATTCTAATGCTCTGGGAAAAATGATATTGTTTTCCAGGTGGATATGTTCATGTAATGCCTCTTCAAATTGTTTCAATTGTTGTAAAACCAAGCGGAAGCTGGCACAAGCATCTTCAGGGGCGGTGAATCCGTTGGTTAATGAAGAGATTTTTTCAAAACGTTCTCCTTCGTGATTATGTTCATCTTCCATCACTTCGATGGGATACAGAATGGTGCCGCAATGGAATTTAGCTACTTTCAAGCCTTCCTCTTTGGCTTGGAACATTTCATAAACATAAGGAAATAATACATTCTCTTCTTTTGATAAATGATTTTCCAAATCAAGAAGCGAGTCGCGGAACAGTGCCTGGACTTGCAGTAACTCTGGATGATTCTTTGAATGCGCTTCGGTTACTTTGGTTAATAATGCTTCTATTTGCGGACCTTTGGCACGGATTCCCCGATGGTGTATTTTCAATACATAGTCTATTAATAAATCGATGGGCCATCCGGCAAAGTCAGGAGCATTACTAACCGTATTCTCTTGTAATTCATTTAATTCATGTGCTACTGCTTCGGGATCAATACCACGGTTCCGGCAGGCTTCTGCAAACGGAGTATTGCCATGGCAGCAAAAATCAATATGGTAACGGGAGAATACTTTGGTTGTATCAAAGTTGCCGGCTACAATTTGTCCGACTGTACATGAATGGTAATTTTTCTGTTTCATAATTATTCCGTTTATCCGTTCGTTAATCCCCATTTTCTCATATCACTTTCTACTGTACCGATACCGCTTACTCCAAAGTTTTCGACCAGTACTTTCGTCACGTTGGGCGAGAGGAATGCGGGTAAGGTGGGACCAAGATGAATCTCTTTTATGCCCAAACTGAGTAATGCCAGCAATACGATTACCGCTTTCTGTTCATACCAGGCGATATTGTAAACAATGGGCAGTTCATTGATGTCATGTAGCCCGAATACTTCCTTCAGTTTGAGGGCGATGACTGCCAATGAATAGCTATCGTTACATTGTCCTGCGTCCAAAACACGCGGAATGCCATTAATGTCACCTAACCCTAGTTTGTTATAACGATATTTAGCACATCCCGCAGTCAAAATGACTGTGTCTTTGGGGAGCATCTCGGCAAAAGTGGTGTAGTAATCACGACTGCGCATACGTCCGTCACAACCTGCCATGACGATGAACTTACGGATAGCTCCGCTCTTTACCGCTTCTACGACCTTGTCTGCTAGTTGTAATACCTGATTATGGGCAAAACCACCAACGATTTCTCCATGTTCTATTTCTGTCGGTGCGGCACATTGTTTGGCTGTTTCTATAATTTCAGTATAGTCCTTATGTCCTTTCTCGTCTGCTGTAATATGCTTGCAGCCGGGATATCCGGTAGAATTAGTGGTAAACATGCGTTCTTTATAAGTGGCATTGGGCAGAGGGGGAACGATGCAGTTGGTTGTGAACAGGATAGGACCATTGAACGAGGTAAACTCCTCCCGTTGTTTCCACCAGGCATTTCCATAGTTTCCTGCAAAATGTGTATATTTTTTTAATGCCGGATAGTAATGTGCAGGAAGCATTTCACCGTGAGTATATACGTCCACGCCACTGTCTTTGGTTTGTTCCAACAATTCTTCCAGATCATGCAGGTCATGTCCGCTTATCAGAATACCGGGGCGAGTACCTGTTCCTATATTTACATGGGTAATTTCCGGATTGCCATACCTGGAAGTATTTGCCTTGTCGAGCAGAGCCATTGTTCGAACGCCTATTTCACCTGTTTTCAGTGCTAATACAGTCAGTTCATCAGCCGATAAAGATTTTGTTGTAATTTGTGCGATGGTGTTCTGCATGAAACGATGAATACTTTCGTCATTATGTCCTAACCTCATGGCATGTTCCAGATAAGCAGCCATTCCTTTCAGACCATACATAATCAGTTCTTTTAAAGAGCGTAGATCCTCGTTTTGTTCACGTAATACGCCGACTGTTGCGGCTTTTGCATCATATTCATCGTGGCTGCCTTTCCAATTTAATTCATCGGCTTCCGGCAGAGGAATGTCCTTGGCAGAGGCTTGATGCTTAAGGTCATCACGTATTGCTAATCCTTTGTCAATGCGTTTCGTAATGCTTTCGTCATCGAAATTGGCATTGGTAATGGTACAGAATAAGGCGTCTACAATGAAATTGTCCACTTCTTTTTCAACGGGGAGGGAATGCTGGCGCAATTGATCCGCCACAACAGAAATTCCTCGTACTACAAAGAGCAATAAATCCATGGTACGTGCTGTAGTTGCATTTTTTCCACAAACACCTTTTAAGGTGCAACCGAAACCTTTGGCCGTTTCCTGACATTGGAAACAAAACATGTTATTCTCCATATCTTTTTTCATTTTAATGATTTCTATTACTTTTGTGCAAAAGTAGACGGTTTTCGTCTTTTAAGTTGTACCATATGTTACAGCGGATACAAATAACAGTTAAAAGAAAGTAGGATGGAACTGACAGGATTATTGCAGATGGCTCCTTTCCGGGGAATGAAAGAGGAAGAATTGGTTGCTTTCCTATTCGGACTTCCGAATAGTTTGAAGCACTTTGAACCGGGTGATATCATTGCCCGGCAAGGTGACTTATGTAAAGGGCTGTACATTCTTGCATCGGGAAGTGTACGGGCGGGAATGATAAATGATGAAGGGAAAGAACTGACGGTAGAAGAAATTGGAGCTCCTAACTTGCTGGCTTCGGCTTTTATTTTTGCCACTGAAAATCGTTTTCCCGTTAATGTAGAGGCAATAGGACCTTGTGAGGTTTTTGTAATAGGTAAAGAAAGATTTTTAGAATTTATGCGTTTGCATCCATTGATGATGCAGAATTTTTTGAAGGATATTTCGGACAGGAGTGTCTTTTTAAGCAGGAAATTGAATGAGTTTGCTTTGTTGAATTTAAAGACTCGTTTGTTGAAATATCTAGAAACACATTCTGTTATTCATAATCAGCAGGAGGTGGCGCAGAAGCTGGGAGTTACTCGTCCGTCATTGGCCAGGGCGCTGTCTGAACTGGTGAATGAAGGGAAAATAAAGAAATAAATTGAGATTTCTTTTTTATGGGTAAAGTGGAAAAACGTATCTTGTATCTTTGAGAGTTTTTGTGTGTAACCCATTCTTGTGAAAGTGTTCAAGGTGTTTTGTTATAAATACTTTGACTTTAAAGAAAAGGATCTTTGTCTATAAGGATTGGTTCTTTTGAAATGAGGACCATATTGAAATTTTCTTGATTAAAAAAGAGGGTGAATTCAAGACCCTTTATGTGATTCTTTTGTCTTGATTCACCCTTTTGGAAATATTGGGTTGGTGTGTATTCAGCATGTTACTTCATCTGAATACTTTTATCTCGTACTTTTCTCAATATTTGTTGTAATTCGAATACTTTTTCGGGATGTTCAGTCGCTAAATTCACCTTTTCACCTGCTTGTTTCATATCATATAACTGGGGAATACCTAAATAACCAGTTTCAATTTTCGGACCCCATGGAATCATTTTAGGACCATCGCTGCCTTCAATAAATTTCCAATCTTTAGTACGCACGGATAGGGTGTGATTGGATGCCTGTTCAATAACCCATGGGCGGTCTGTTTTGTCTTGTCCTAATAGATTTGCTAATCGGTTGTAGCTGTCGGGAGCACTTCCTTTCGGAATACGGGCATCTACCAGAGAAGCTAGTGATGCCAGCCAGTCTATTTGCGAAATAAGCACATCGCTGACTTCCGGCTTGTTGATGGCTTTAGGCCAGTGTACAATTACAGGAACACGAGTCCCCCCTTCAAATGCACTGTATTTTCCACCTCTCAGGTTGCCGGCAGGTTCGTGTCCGTTCAGTAACTCTTCTGCCTTGTCATCATATCCGTCGTCTACTACCGGTCCATTGTCGCTGGAAAGAATAATTAATGTGTTTTGGGTTAATCCCATTTTATCGAGAGCTTCGAGTAACTGACCTACACTCCAGTCAAATTGTGCGATAGCATCACCGCGCAGTCCCATCTTGTTTTTACCACGGAAACGATTGTGTGGAAAACGGGGAACGTGCACATCATTAGTGGCGAAATACATAAAGAAAGGCTCGTCTTTATGTTGTTTGATAAAATCAACTGCATGTGCGGTAATGGAATCGGCTATATTTTCATCTTTCCATAATGCTTTGCCACCTCCTTTCATATAACCGATTCGGCTGATACCGTTCACGATAGACATATCATGACCGTGACTCGGTTTCAGATTATATAAAAGTTCAGGGTTGTCTTTTCCGGTAGGTTCACCGGGGAAATTTTTTATATAGCTTACTTCTATCGGAGCTGAAGGATCATAATTGGCTACTTGGCCATTCTCGATAAATACACAGGGAACCCGGTCGGCTGTGGCTGCCATGATATAGGAATAGTCAAACCCCAAATCACCTAGAGAAGCAGAGAGAGGAGCATTCCAGTCTTGTTGTGCAGTTTTATCACCTAATCCTAAATGCCATTTGCCAAATGCTCCTGTGGCATAGCCGGAGCTTTTAAACATATCTGCCATAGTATATTGCTCGGGACGTATAATCATTCCTGCATTGCCGGCAGCTACATCTGTTCCGGGTTTACGCCATGCATATTCTCCGGTCAGCATGGAATATCTGGATGGGGTACTGGTAGCGGCGGTAGCGTGTGCGTTGATAAATCGTATCCCTTCGGATGCCAGACGGTTGACATTTGGAGTTTGTACGTTTTTTGCTCCATAACACTCCAAGTCACCATATCCTAAATCATCAGCATAGATGAAGATAACATTGGGCTTGTCTGTATTTTGATTTTTGTTTTCCGCATGAACAGCCAAGCATGAAGTAAGTGCCAATGAAAGCATTCCGTAATGTCTTTTTTTCATAGTAATTATATTGTTTAGTGAGTAATCGATTCTACAAAGATAAAGATATATTTTAAAAACGGGGATTAATTCTACAAAATTGTGGAATGAAATTGTGGTATTTCTACATAATGTGAAAAATGAAATAATGGTTATTTTGTTGATTTTTAGAGTATTGGATGCCGATGTGCCCCATGGCATATTTTTTGTTATGTAAATTAATGTAATACACTAAAAACTAAACTTTAAAATATATAACCATTTGCCTTAACAAAACAAGGCTGAAAAGCCATGTTCCCCCTGAATGGGAAAATCTGTATATAACTCAGTTTTAAGCTTCCCGGTTCGTGACGAATCGGGAAGTTTCTATTATTTCCTTGATGAATCTGGTTTTTCTACAAGACTTTTACTGAAAATAAGTTAATATTAATGGATGATATGCAGTATTCGATCTCTTTCTTACTTTTAAAAGTAGAAAATAGATTAATACATTATAGTTATGAAAAAGTTGAACCTTTTATTATTAGCATTCCTGGCAGTTATGGGAGTCACTTTCCAATCATGTGATGATGATGATGGTTACTCTCTTGGTGATGTGGCAGTGGATTGGGCTACTGTAAATGTGAAAGGTGCCCATGTTTATGACTTTACAGGTGACAGATGGGGACAAATCTGGCCTGCAACGACTGATTATTTTTGGTATTCCCCGATAGATGGACAACGGGTTATTCTTTATTTCAATCCTTTGTATGATAATTATCCGGAAGGATATGATTGCTCAGTCAAAGTGTTGAGTATAAAGGAAATTCTAACTAAACCTATAGAGGAGCTGACAGCAGAGAATGAAGAAGAGTTTGGAAATGATCCTGTAGATATATTTGAAGATAATATGTGGATTAGTGGCGGTTATTTGAATATTATTTTTAATCAGAACATGCCTTCTAAAGTGAAACATTTGGTTAGTTTGGTAAAAAACACTACAATTACGCCCGATCAGGATGGCTATATTCATTTAGAATATCGTTACAATACGTATGCTGATACTACTGGTTATTGGAGAAACGGTGCGGTATCCTTTAATTTGAATTCTTTGGAAATAACATCGGAAACAAAGGGTATAAAGGTAAAAATAAACTCGGCTAAAAATGGTGAAAAGGAAGTCTCTTTTGATTTAAAAGAAACACCGTCACCAGTAGGCTTGAGCCAAATGGATTTTTCTCAAATGGAAATCAAATAATTAGGGTTTGATTAGAGAGAGTTGTGTGTGGCCCCTTGCGTCTTGTTGTGGTAGATGCAGGGGGCTGATTGTATAGTTGATAACGATTTTTAGTTTGATATTTGTTGTTTATTAGTCGGGTGATGGAAAAAATTGTATGGTTTCTTCGTTTTTTTTCTTATTTCAGTGTTTTTTCAGAATTATCTTGTTTCTTTGTCTTTAAGAACCAAAAGTAGGACTTATGAAAATACTATTAGTAGAAGACGATGCTAATTTGCGTGAAGTGACTCAGCGCTCATTGGAAAAGGAGCGTTATGTGGTGGAAATTGCTGCCGATTACCGTACCGCATTACAAAAGATAGAGGATTATGATTATGACTGCATTTTGCTGGATATTATGTTGCCGGATGGCAGTGGCCTGGATTTGTTGGAAAAGTTGAAAGAAATGCATAAACGGGAAAATGTGATCATCCTTTCAGCCAAAGACTCTATAGAAGACAAAGTACTAGGATTGGAGCTCGGAGCTGATGATTATCTGCCTAAACCTTTTCATTTGGTGGAACTGAATGCACGTATCAAAAGTGTGATACGCCGTCATCAGCAAGGTGGGGAAAATAGTATCAAATACGGAAATATAGAAATTTTTCCCGATAAATATGGGGTGACCGTAGCTGGAAAGAAGCTTGAACTGAACCGTAAGGAATATGATATTCTGGTTTATTTTATGAACCGTCCCGGCAGATTGGTTAATAAAAGCACACTTGCCGAATCCGTATGGGGCGACCATATAGATCAAGTCGATAATTTTGATTTTATCTATGCCCAAATCAAGAATTTACGAAAGAGATTGAAAGAGGCTGGAGCTACTCCTGAACTGAAGGCTGTTTATGGTTTTGGATATAAAATGGTAGTGGAATAAATGAAACTGATTTATTATATCATTATCCGTATATCGTTGGTGTTGTCGGTTTTATTGACTGGCTGGGCCATCCTTTTCTATTTTGCTGTAATGGATGAGGTGAATGATGAAGTGGATGACTCATTGGAGGATTATTCGGAAATTATCATCATACGTGCATTGGCGGGAGAGGAGCTTCCTTCTAAAAATACAGCTTCCAACAATCAGTATTTCCTGCGTGAAGTGACGAAGGAATATGCAGGATCTTGTGATGATATCATTTATAAAGATTCTATGGTTTATATTCCTGAAAAAGATGAAACTGAACCTGCACGAATCCTTACGACCATTTTTAAGGATGATGGCGAAAAGTTTTTTGAATTGACGGTAGCGACTCCTTCTATAGAAAAAGAAGATTTGAAAGATGCTATGGCAGGTTGGATTATTTTTCTTTATATCGCTTTATTATTGACTATAATTGTTATTAATGTGTGGGTGTTTTATCGGAATATGCGTCCTCTTTATGTATTGCTTCATTGGTTGGATAAATATCGTATCGGTAAGGTAAACGAGCCTTTACAAAATAATACCCGGGTTTCAGAATTCAGAAAATTAAATGAAGCGGCTGTTCGTTATGCAGAGCGCAGTGAGCAGATGTTCGAACAGCAAAAACAATTTATTGGTAATGCATCTCATGAGATGCAGACACCACTGGCTATTTGTCGTAATCGGTTGGAGATGCTGATGGAGGATGAAAATCTTTCAGAAAGCCAATTGGAAGAGTTGATGAAAACCCACCAGACTTTGGAACATATAACGAAGCTGAACAAGTCTTTGTTATTGCTTTCGAAGATAGAGAACGGTCAATTTACGGATACTGTCCAAGTAGAAGTGAATAAATTATTGAGGCAATATCTGGAGGACTATAAAGAAGTGTATCAATATCGTGAGATCATAACAAGTATAGAGGAAGAAGGTGTTTTCTATCTTACGATAAATGAAACATTGGCAGTGGTGTTGCTTACCAATTTGTTGAAGAATGCTTTTGTGCACAATATGGACGGTGGGCACATCCGGATTGTCATTACTCCCCACAGTGTGATGTTCTGCAATACAGGGGCGGCACAACCGCTGGATGCCCGGCGTATTTTTGAGCGTTTTTATCAAGGAAAGAAAAAAGAAGGCTCTACCGGTCTAGGTTTGGCAATAGCAGATACGATATGTAAAATGCAGGCTCTCAGGCTTTGCTATGAATATAAGAGCGGGGAGCATTGTTTTACACTTTATGCATCCACTCATAATCAATAAAAAAAATCGTGTTTTTTTTAGAATTTCAAATTCTTTTCAGAATCTCCCTTCATATTTGCATCAGAAAACAGAATGTAGAACCAAATAAAAAAAATGACGATTATGAAAAAGGTATTATTATTGTTAGTGTGCTTATTTACGTTGCAAACAGTGGTATGGGCGGATGATGACAAACCTATTCAAGTAAACCAATTGCCTCAGACTGCACAGACTTTTATCAAAACTCATTTCCCCGATAATAAGGTGGCGATGGCTAAAATGGAAACAGACTGGTTTGATAAAAGCTATGATGTGATTTTTACTAATGGAGACAAACTGGAATTCGATAAAAAAGGTATTTGGACAGAAGTGAATTGCAAATACAGCGCTGTACCTGTCGCTGTGGTTCCTGACGCAATAAAGAAGTACGTTGCTACGAATTACCCCGATGCCAAGATGCTCAAGATCGAGAGGGACAAGCATGACTATGAAGTGAAACTTTCTAATGGTTGGGAGATAAAGTTTGATATGCAGTTCAATGTGATTGATATTGACAATTAATTGTTAGTTATAGATTGAAGTATGGTTTATGTATGATAAACTGAAGCTTTGCAGGCCGTTTCTTGTTCCATGAAGAAACGGCCTGTCTTTTCATTAATTTTAATAGCATAGTAATTTTGCCGACACGATCTTGTAACAGATAACATGGATATTTGCATAGTTTTAATAATAAAGATATGCATCTGAGAACGTATTATCCTACAGTGGTTTTATCGGATATCCATCTGGGAACCTCTCATTCTAAAACAATAGAGGTCAGTAACTTTTTGAAATCTGTCAATTGTGACCGTCTGATATTGAACGGAGACATTATAGATGGTTGGCATTTGCGCAAGGCAGGTACTAAGAAGTGGCAAGCAAAACATACTGATTTCTTTAAGGTTATCATGAAGATGATGGAGAACTTCGGTACTGAAGTTATTTATGTGCGCGGCAACCACGATGATTTTTTGGACAGCTTGGTCCCTATGACATTCTATAACGTAAAAATCGTCAAAGAATACATCCTTGAAACACATGGAAAGCGTTATTATGTGACACATGGCGATCTATTCGACCGGGTTACCACACAGATGAAATGGTTAGCCCGGTTGGGCGATGCAGGTTATACATTCCTCTTATGGGCGAACCGCTTTTATAACCAATATCGTACCCAGCGGGGGAAACCGTATTATTCTCTGTCACAGGCCGTCAAACAAAAAGTAAAGTCGGCTGTTTCCTATATATCGGACTTTGAGAAAGTATTGGTGGAGTTTGCACGTGTACGTAAATGTGACGGAGTGATTTGTGGTCATATCCATCATCCGGCTAATACCTATTATGATGGTATTCATTATCTGAATTCGGGCGATTGGGTAGAAAGCCTTTCGGCACTGACAGAGGATGCGGACGGGAATTGGAATATCATGGAATACCATCATGTACTAGCTGATGAGAATGAAGATAATAAAGAGTTTACCCTAATACATACAGCCTCATGAAATTTTTATTTATAGTACAGGGTGAGGGGAGAGGACATCTTACTCAAGCCATTACGTTGGAGGAAATATTGCGCCGGAACGGTCACGAAGTAGTGGAAGTACTGGTAGGTAAAAGTAGTTCGCGCCGCTTGCCGGGATTTTTCAATCGTAACATCCATGCTCCTGTAAAACGTTTTGTCAGTCCTAATTTTCTGCCTACACCAGCCAACAAACGGGTGAGTTTGATGCGGAGCGTGGCATATAATCTAGTGAAACTTCCTGTGTATATCAATAGCATTAACTACATTCGTCAGCGTATCGAGGCCAGTGGTGCGGACAGGGTTATCAATTTCTATGAATTGCTGACCGGACTGACTTATTTCCTGTTCCGTCCCTCTGTTCCGCAGATCTGTATAGGGCATCAATATCTGTTCTTGCATAAAAGTTTTGAATTTCCAAAGGCTGATAAAGTAAGCTTGGCTCTTTTGAAGTTTTTTACCGTATTGACCAGCTTGGGGGCGAAGGAACGTTTGGCTCTTTCTTTTCGTCACATGAAGGATGATCCTCAGAATCATATCCGTGTGATTCCTCCCTTGTTGCGTAGGGAAGTGACTTTACATGAACCTTATTCCGGTGACTATATACATGGCTATATGGTTAATGCGGGTTTCAGTGAAAATGTAATGAAATGGCACAGGCAACATCCCGGGATACCGCTTCGTTTCTTTTGGGACAAGTGGGAGGAGGAACCGGTGAAGAGAGTGGACAATACATTGAGCTTTTATCAACTGGATGATGTGGAATTTTTGAGGCAGATGGCGGGATGCAAGGCTTATGCCAGTACTGCCGGATTTGAATCGGTGTGCGAGGCCATGTATTTAGGCAAGCCTATTCTGATGGTTCCTGCCCATATAGAACAGGACTGTAATGCATATGATGCCGAAAAAAGCGGTGCGGGTATCATTTCCTCCGATTTTAATTTGCAACAGTTGCTGGAATTTGCGAAAGATTACCACCCCAATCGTGATTTTGTGTATTGGGTACGTGGAGCTGAATATACTTTGTTGAATTTGTTAGAGAGTGATTCTTCCAATTATCAACAAGTTTTATTTAATGAGATGTATTTGGTTGAAGAGTTTATTTGATTTTCTTATAAAAACTCTCTTTAAGTCATGGCTGTATGCGTCGGCTGTGACTTTTTTATTGTTATTGATTTGTAGTTATATTGACATGTTATTGTAATGTGTATGACGTATTTTTGCTAAAAATATTAAAACCGTATGGAGAAGAAGAAAAAGGAAGATAAATATTATCTGCCGAGAGATATCAGTTGGATGTATTTTAATCGTCGCATTTTGCAGGAAGCCATGAAAGAACGTGTTCCTATACTGGAACGGTTGAGCTTTTTAGGAATTTACTCTAATAATTTGGATGAATTTTTCAGAGTACGTGTAGCTACTCAAAGCCGGGTGGCCGAGTGCGAAGATAAAGCGGCGCATTCTGAACGGGAAGAAGCATTGAAACTGATTAGACAGATAAATAAACTGAACAACAGGTACTCTAAAGAATATGAAGGTGCGATCAAGCAGGTAACGGCAGAATTGGAGAAAGAAAATATTTGTTTAGTCAATCATGTACAACTGGATGAGGAACAACAGTTATTTGTCGATTCTTTTTATCAACAACGGCTGAATGGGTTTATTAGTCCTGTCTGGCTGAAATCAGTAAAACAACTGGGTAACGAAGCGGATGAAAATATCTTTTTGGCTGTAAAGATGAGGAAAGAAGGACATAAAGTTGGAGAATATGCAATTATAGAGCTGCCTGTAGCACAGGCAGGGCGTTTTATCCGTCTGCCGGATAAGGATGGTAAAAATTACCTGATGTATTTGGATGATGTGGTACGCTATTGTTTACCATTGATATTTCATGGTATGAACTATAAACATTTTGAAGCGTATGCTTTCAAGTTTACCAAAGATGCGGAGATGGAGATAGACAATGATCTGCGTAACGGAATGATGCAGAAAATTTCTAAAGGAGTAAAGAGTCGCAAACGAGGTGAGCCTTTACGGGTTATTTATGATGCCAGTATGCCTAAAGATCTTTTAAAACGTGTCATGAACAAGTTGAATCTGGATAAGTTGGATACAGTATTGGGCGGTGGAAAATATCATAACCATAAGGACCTGATGCGTTTTCCAGACTGTGGCCGGAAAGATTTGAAATACCCTGAATGGACTCCTGTTTTGAAAAATGAGCTTTCGGGTAACGTTGGTATGTTGGAGCTGATTCGTAGGAAAGATCGTTTTATTCATGTGCCTTATCATAGTTTCGATTCTTATATCCGTATATTGCAGGAAGCGGCGATTAATAAAGAAGTAAAAAGTATCAAGACAACCCTCTATCGTTTGGCTAAAGATTCGAAAGTGGTAAAAGCATTGATTAATGCGGCACGCAATGGAAAGAAAGTAACAGTAGTTATTGAATTGCTGGCACGTTTTGACGAGGCTTCCAATATAGATTGGTCAAAGAAAATGCAGGATGCCGGTATCCGTGTGATATTTGGGGTGGAGGGACTGAAGGTACACTCTAAGATTACCTATATATCCATGAAAACAGGTGCGGATATAGCTTGTATCAGTACAGGAAACTTTCATGAAGGTAACGCCCGTATGTACACTGATTATATGTTGATGACGGCTGCTAAGAATGTGACGCGTGACGTGAGTTTGGTCTTTGATTTTATAGAACGCCCTTATTCTCCCGTTCGCTTCAAAGAACTGTTGGTATCTCCTAATGAGATGAAGCAAAAATTTAGCCGTCTTATTAATGAAGAAATTAAGAACAAGCAGGCCGGAAAACCTGCTTACATTTTGATAAAGATTAATCATATTACTGATCCGGTAATGGTGAAGAAACTGTATGAAGCATCTTCGCATGGTGTTCGGATAGACTTGCTGGTTCGTGGTAATTGTTCACTGATTACGGGAGTGCCGGGAGTGAGTGATACAATTCGTATCAATGGCATCATAGACCGTTATCTGGAACATTCGCGTATTTTTATTTTTGCCAATGGTGGTGATGAGAAAATGTTCATTGGTTCGGCTGACTGGATGCCGCGCAATTTGGATAACAGGGTGGAAGTGATTGCTCCCGTTTACGATCCGGAAATAAAGGCAGACTTGAAGCGGGTAGTGGAATATGGTTTGAAAGATACTCTGCAAGGACGGGTGGTGGACGGAACAGGAGAGAATCGTCCTTGGATATCGGAAGATAAGACAGCTTTCCGTTCGCAGGAGGAATTATACAAATATTATTTAAATGAAAACAGAATAAAGGATTAAGATGGGAAAAGTGAATTATGCTGCTATTGATATTGGTTCTAACGCTGTGCGTCTTTTGATAAAAAGCATTGACAGGGAGGCTGTGCAGGAGAAAAAAATTAAAAAAGTGATGATGCTTCGCGTACCCCTACGACTAGGGTTCGATGTTTTCTCCATAGGTGAATTGTCCGAGAAGAAAGCGGATAAGCTGAGACGTTTGATGAAGGCTTTCCGTCAGTTGATGAAAATTTATGATGTGGATGATTACAGGGCATGTGCTACTTCGGCTATGCGGGACGCGCGTAACGGGAGGACGATAATCAAGAAAATCGAAAAGGATACAGGTATCCGCATTGAGATAATTGATGGTCAGGAAGAGGCTCGAATGATTTATAATAATCATATAGAGTGTATGGAAGACCGTCTGGGTAATTATATGTATGTGGATGTGGGTGGTGGCAGTACAGAGATTAATCTGTTGACTAACGGTGAGTTGGTATGGTCGGTGTCTTACAACATCGGTACGGTGCGTATGCTAAGTAATGCTGTTAAAGAAGGAACTTGGCAGCAAATGGAAGAAGAGCTTATGAAAGTGACGGAAGGTGTTGCCGCGATCAATATCATCGGATCGGGTGGGAATATTAATAAGTTGTTCCGCCTGGCAGATAAGAAGGATAAGAAGTTGCAACGTTTGCCGGTCAGTTCGTTGCAAACAGTCTATGATGTGTTGAAACCGCTGACTCCGGAGGAAAGGGTAGAGGCATTCAGTCTAAAGCAAGACCGTGCCGATGTAATTGTGCCTGCTGCGGAAATTTTTCTGAAAATTGCAGAAGTAGTGCATGCAGAATATATTTATGTTCCGGTCATTGGACTGTCTGATGGTATCATTGACAATCTGTATGCCAAAAGCCTTGAGAAAGAAATGAAAGCTGAATAAACTTTCATTTTAATACTGTTTGTATTGTACGACTTCAAAAATATTCGGTTTCTCCTGATAAATTGTTGGAAATTAATAGTTGAAGTTCCAAAATTTGCTATATATTTGTAATCGTTAACAACTAACAAACAGAAATACCATGATGAACAAAATGTGCATGGCAGCTGTTATAGCTGCTTCTTTGTATGCAGGGACTACTTTTGCCCAACCTGCCGCCGTAAAGAAAATCATTGAAACGGGCCAAACAGATAACCGGGTGATGCATCAGTTGGATATTCTCACCAATCGTTTTGGGGGAAGAGTTATAGGCTCGGATGCGTATGAGAATGCAGCCGAGTGGATGATGCGTGAATATAAACGATGGGGTATTGATGTACGCTTGGAAGAAGCTGGAGAACTGCCGGTAGGTTTTAACCGTGGTCCATGGTTCGGACGTTTAATCGGGGGAGATCAGGCAATGGATCTGCATTTTGTCACTCCATCCTACACTTCAGGTACTAAAGGTCTGCAACGCGGGCATGTTTTGATAGAGCCCCGTACTCAAGAAGAGCTGGACCGCATGAAACATCAGTTGAAAGGCGCTTGGGTGTTGATCTCAGGTGAAAATGTAGGTTGGCCTGTTGACCGTTCTGCTAAAGGAGATTCGTTGAGAGCTGCTATCAAAGCTGAAAATATAGAAATAGAAAAGCAGAATGCTGCCTTGATGGAAGAGAATTGGAGCAAAGGAACCAAACATGCCATGAAGCCTTTGCGTGAAATGCCGGGACTATTTTATAAAGAGATGTGTGAGGCAGGAGCACTTGGCTTTATTCAGTCGGCACCTGTACCTTTACGTGCTTTGTATGATCGTGCTTTATTGAATGATCCCCATACTACGTTTGATAATTTGCCCGAAGTCTGTGATATCAAGTTGGATGAACATCAATACAAGATTATTAAACAGATGGTGAAAGAACGACGGAACTTTTGGCTGGAATTTGATATTCGTAATCATTTCAAACTAGGTCCTGTGAAATATCATAATGTCGTAGCATCCATTAAGGGCACTAAATATCCGGATGAATATGTTATTATAAGCGGACATCTTGATTCTTATGATGTGGCAACCGGTGGTATAGACTGCGGCACAGGCATTGGTCCTATGATGGAGGCTGCCCGTATGATTGCACTTTCCGGTGCAAAACCTAAACGTACTATACTGTTTGTGGCTTTTGCTGGAGAGGAATTTGGATTATTGGGTGCAAAAGCATATGTCAAGACTCATGCAAAAGAATTGGGAAAGATTGCCAATCTGTTCAACCGGGACGGAGGGCCGACTCCACCGGTGGGAATCTCCGTTCCTCAGGCTATGTATGATGATTTTGTGGAAGTGTGTAAGCCTGTGAAAGAGATCCGTGCGGATTATCCGTTTGAGGTAAAGGTAGCGAAACCCTTTAAACGTCCTACTCAAAGCGGCGGTACGGATGCCAGTGTTTTTGCAGTGGAAGGAGTGCCTACTTTTGGTTTCAATACACAAGACATAAAAGGATATAATTTCTCTTATGGGGAAATATGGCATACGGAACGTGATCTTTATACGAAGAATATACCAGAATACCAAGAGCATGCAGCTACGGTAACAGCAGTGGTTGCTTTGGGAATTGCTAATTTAAGTAAACAGTTATCTCGTGAAGGAATGCACAAAAAGTAGCGGAAATGTTCTTTTTTTCTTCTTTTGGTGGAATAATGTCGTATTGATGTGTAAAAAATGTTAGCTTAAGTTCAATCTACTGAGATAATCTTTACCTTTGCTGCGCATATAAAGCAAAAGGTAGGTAAACAAAAAGCCTGCGATATTTGTTAATATAGAAAAGGTAAATTATCAAATAAAAGTAAATAGAAGCTTATGTCACAGATTATTGGACATATTTCACAAGTTATCGGACCGGTAGTCGATGTGTATTTTGAGGGCAAAGGCATCGACACCGATCTGCTTCTTCCAAGCATTCATGATGCATTGACTATCAAACGCAATGACGGCAGAATTCTAGTCGTGGAAGTTCAACAACACATTGGTGAAGACACAGTGCGTACTGTAGCTATGGATAGTACGGACGGTTTGCAACGTGGTATGGAAGTAATTCCGACAGGACATCCTATTACTATGCCGGTTGGTAATCAGATTAAAGGCCGGTTGATGAACGTAGTAGGTGAGGCTGTGGACGGTATGCGCCCGTTGAGTAAGGAAGGGGCGTTTCCCATTCACCGTGAGCCCCCTAAGTTTGATGAATTGTCTACTGTGCAGGAAGTGCTCTTCACAGGTATCAAGGTTATTGATTTGCTGGAACCTTATTCAAAGGGTGGTAAAATCGGATTGTTTGGGGGGGCCGGTGTAGGCAAGACCGTGCTTATTATGGAGCTGATTAACAACATTGCCAAGAAACATAACGGCTTTTCTGTTTTTGCCGGAGTCGGTGAACGTACACGTGAAGGCAACGACCTGTTGCGTGAAATGATTGAATCTGGTGTAATCCGCTACGGAGAAGAATTTAAGAAAAGCATGGAAGAAGGTCATTGGGATCTTTCCAAAGTAGATTATAATGAAGTTGAAAAGTCACAGGCCACATTGGTGTACGGACAGATGAACGAGCCTCCCGGCGCGCGTTCTTCCATTGCCCTTTCGGGGCTGACCGTTGCCGAATCTTTCCGTGACCGCAAAAACGGTGACAGCAACGGACCACGTGACATTTTGTTCTTTATCGACAATATATTCCGTTTCACTCAGGCAGGTTCCGAGGTTTCGGCTTTGTTGGGCCGTATGCCGTCAGCCGTGGGGTACCAACCGACACTGGCAACGGAAATGGGACAGATGCAGGAACGTATCACTTCTACCAAGAATGGTTCTATCACCTCGGTACAGGCTGTGTATGTACCTGCTGATGACTTGACAGACCCTGCGCCCGCTACTACATTTACTCACTTGGATGCAACGACCGTATTGAGCCGTAAAATTACCGAACTGGGTATTTATCCGGCTGTAGATCCGTTGGAATCAACCTCACGTATTCTTGATCCGCTGATTGTAGGGCAGGAGCACTATGATGTGGCTCAGCGTGTGAAGCAGATTTTGCAGCGCAACAAGGAGTTGCAAGATATCATTTCTATTTTGGGTATGGACGAATTGAGTGATGAAGATCGTCAGACTGTAAACCGTGCGCGTCGGGTGCAGCGGTTCCTTTCACAACCGTTTGCCGTAGCCGAACAGTTTACAGGTGTGCCGGGTGTCATGGTTTCTATCGAAGATACGATAAAAGGATTCAAGATGATTTTGGACGGTGAGGTGGATTACTTGCCGGAACAGGCATTCCTGAATGTAGGAACGATAGAGGAAGCAATAGAAAAGGGAAAGAAGTTGCTGGATGCTGCCAGCCATAAGAAATAAAAGTAAGTATGGAACATCATGAAGATCTTCATTTGATAGTGGTTTCTCCGGAAAGTACTTTGTTTGACGGCAAAGTGGAAATAGTGACACTACCGGGGGAATTAGGCTCTTTTTCTGTCCTGTATGATCATGCTCCGCTGATATCATCACTGATAAAAGGCGAGATAAAATACACGGAGGACGAATTGGAGAAATCAATTGGAATATCGAGTGGGTTCGTTGAGGTGAGGGACAATATAGTTTCGGCCTGTGTGGAAATCTAATACATAATTATGTTTTTGTTAGCCGTAAAGAGAAAATTTATCATATCGTTGACCATATTAATGGTTGTATTGAGTTGGGGAGGAGCCTTGGTATTTCACACCTTGTTGCCTAGGTATTATTTTGCCTGGTATCCCTCCATACCGATATTTTTTTATCTTTTCGGCCTCTTTTACATATTTATGTTCGGATGCTGTTATCGGGTAAGTCCGCAAAAAATGGTGGCGGTTTACTTGGTGGCGAAAGTGACGAAGATGATGTTGAGCATCTTGATTATGTCCGTCTATGCAGTGGCGGTGGCACATCAAGTACTTTCATTTATAGGAACTTACATGGTATTCTATATTATCTTTCTGATTTTTGAAACCCGCTTCTTTTTTCATTTTGAGATAAAACATAAAAGTAATAGGTACAAGTATAAGTAATATGAGAAGTTTACGATATATAGGAACGGTTTTAATGTTGCTGATCGCTTTTCTGCAAGGAGCCAATGCCCGGGAAGAGTCGGAAACTGACTATAAAGAGCAGCAGGTAGACGTAAATGAAATCGTTTTCGGACATATAGGTGATTCGTATGAATGGCATATCACTGACATAGGAGATACACCTATAGCTATACCACTGCCGGTAATCGTAAAAAGCAGTACAGGATGGCACGTTTTTCTTTCTTCTAGGTTTGAGGAAGGAAACGGAGAGTATGAAGGACTGTACATTGCTAAAGACGGTGAATATAAAGGTAAGATAGTGGAAAAGGATGCTAGCGGTAACGAAGTAAAACCTTTGGATATCTCTATTACAAAGAATGTTACCGGGTTGTTTGTCAATAGTGCCATTCTGGTGATTCTAGTGTTGAGTTGTGCCCGTTGGTACAAAAAACATCCAGTAGAAAAGGAAGCTCCTAAAGGAATGGTGGGCATGATGGAAGCTTGTATCCTGGCAATCAATGATGATGTGATAAAGGGTTGTATCGGTAAGGATTATAAGCGTTATGCACCTTATCTGCTGACGGCTTTCTTCTTTATCCTGATCAATAATCTGATGGGATTGATTCCTTTCTTCCCCGGCGGTGCGAATATTACAGGTAATATTGCCGTTACCTTTGTGCTGGCTATCTGTACGTTCCTGGCTGTGAATCTATGGGGGAACAAGGAATATTGGAAAGAGATTCTATGGCCTGATGTTCCTTGGTGGTTGAAGGCTCCGTTCCCGATGATGCCGATTATTGAGATTTTCGGAATCTTTACGAAGCCATTTGCATTGATGATCCGTTTGTTTGCCAATATGATGGCCGGTCATGCTGCTATTCTCAGTTTGATATCCATCATTTTTATTACGGCGAATATGGGACCTCTGATCAATGGTTCCATGGGATTTGTTGCTGTGGCATTCGGAATCTTTATGACTGCGCTGGAATTATTGGTCGCATTTATTCAAGCATACGTATTTACCATGTTGTCCGCGGTCTTTATCGGGTTGTCCCGTACAGAAGAGATGCGTGAAGAAAAAGAAATGAAATAAATTAAATAATTAATTCAAAAAACAAACTATTATGTTACTAGCAGTTTTATTACAGTCCGCTGCTGCGGCAGGTTTAGGGAAATTAGGTGCTGCACTTGGAGCAGCTATTGCAGTAATCGGTGCAGGTATCGGTATCGGTAAAATCGGTGGTTCTGCCATGGAGGCAATTGCCCGTCAGCCGGAGGCGGCAGGAGATATCCGTATGAATATGATTATTATCGCCGCGTTGGTAGAAGGTGTGGCCCTGATCGCCATTATTGTTTGTTTATTAACTTTGTTCTTATAATTAATTTAGCATGTCATTATTAACACCTGATAGCGGTCTGTTATTCTGGATGGTCATCGTTTTCGGTATCGTTTTTGTCATTCTGGCAAAATACGGTTTTCCGGTGATCACCAGAATGGTGGATGAGCGAAAACAATATATAGACAAGTCACTGCTTGCTGCACGTGAAGCCAATGAGCAATTGGCTAATATTAAAGCAGACAGTGAAATGATATTGGCTAAGGCTCACGAGGAGCAGGCGCGCATCCTGAATGAAGCGGTCGCAACCCGCGAACGTATTCTGAAGGAAGCCAAAACACAGGCTCAGGTTGAAGGACAGAAACTGCTGGATGAAGCGAAAAAGCAGATTCAGGCAGAAAAAGACAGCGCTATCAGCGACATCCGCCGCCAAGTAGCTGTACTGTCTGTCGACATTGCTGAGAAGGTTTTGCGCAAGAACCTCGATGATGAGAAAGAACAAATGGAAATGATTGACCGTTTGCTGGATGAATTAACTGTTTCTAAAGACTGATTGTTATGTATATAGGAGTCATTTCAATGCGTTATGCTAAGGCTTTGCTGGCCTATGCCGACGAAAAGGGGACAGAGGATACTGTTTATGAGGAAGCCGGAATATTGGCAGATAGTTTCTCGAGAATCCCCGAACTTCGACAGGCATTGGATAATCCTGTATTGCCTGCTGAAACAAAGTTGAAACTGATTTGCGAAGCCGCCGGAGGAGGTAAGGTGAGCGAAGAATTGAAACGCTTTGTGGAATTGGTACTGGAGGAAAGAAGAGAGAAATTCTTGCAGTTTATGATTATGTCATACATTGACCTTTATCGGAAACAGAAGAATATCAGCGTCGGTAAAATCACGACTGTTTGTCCGGTAGCGGAAGAGGTAGTCAACCGCATACGGGCATTGGTCGTAGAGAAAACTCATGGAACTGTAGAGTTCAAAACCAAAATAGATCCGAAACTGGAAGGTGGTTTTATCTTTGAAATCGGAACTTACAGATTGGATGCGAGCGTAGCTAACCAGATAAAACGGGTAAAGCAACAGTTTATAGCTAAAAATAGAAGAATAGTATAAAATTAAAAATTATAAGTTAGAAAGTAAAAGTATATCAGTTTGTATCTTTTGGTTTTTAATTTAAGGTTAATACCTGGTCGGACTTTAATTTTTAATTTTCAATTTTTAATGTAAAAAGATTATGTCTGAAAATATAAAACCCAGCGAAGTATCCGAAGTTTTACTTCAGCAGCTGAAAGGCATCGACACCCACCTGCAATTTGACGAGGTGGGGAATGTGCTGCAAGTGAGCGATGGCGTAGCACGTATTTACGGTCTGCGCAACGCGGAAGCCAATGAGTTGCTGGAGTTTGAAAACGGTATCATGGCTATCGTGATGAACCTGGAGGAGGACAATGTAGGTGCGGTATTGCTAGGTCCTACTGATCAGATTAAGGAAGGAATGGTGGTGAAACGTACCAAACGCATTGCTTCTATTAATGTGGGCGAAGGTATGTTAGGGCGTGTCATCGATCCGTTAGGCGTACCATTGGATGGCCGCGGACAGATTGGCGGGGAACTGTGCGAAATGCCTTTGGAGCGTAAAGCTCCCGGAGTGATCTTCCGTCAGCCTGTGAACCAGCCTTTGCAGACAGGGCTGAAGTCTGTGGATGCCATGATTCCTATCGGGCGTGGACAACGTGAGTTGATTATCGGGGACCGTCAGACCGGAAAAACCTCTATCGCTATAGATACGATTTTGAATCAGAAATCCAACTATGAAGCAGGAAAACCTGTATATTGCATTTATGTAGCTATTGGTCAGAAGGGTTCCACTGTAGCCAGTCTGGTGAATACGCTGCGTGAACGCGGTGCGATGGATTATACCATAGTGGTAGCTGCCACTGCTGCCGATCCGGCTGCATTGCAGTATTTTGCTCCGTTTGCCGGAGCGGCTATCGGAGAGTATTTCCGTGACACCGGCCGGGATGCCTTGGTAGTGTATGATGACTTGTCAAAGCAAGCCGTAGCCTATCGTGAAGTATCCTTGATTCTGCGTCGTCCCTCCGGTCGTGAGGCATATCCCGGTGATATCTTCTATCTGCATTCACGATTGTTGGAGCGTGCGGCGAAGATTATCAACCAGCAGGAAGTGGCCGAACAGATGAATGACCTTCCACCCAGTTTGAAAGGCAAGGTAAAGGCAGGTGGTTCACTGACTGCATTGCCTATTATCGAAACACAGGCAGGTGATGTTTCCGCGTATATTCCAACCAATGTCATTTCCATTACAGACGGTCAGATATTCCTTGAAACCGATTTGTTCAACCAGGGTTTCCGTCCGGCTATCAATGTGGGTATTTCCGTATCCCGTGTGGGAGGTAGTGCCCAGATCAAGAGCATGAAGAAGGTGGCAGGTACATTGAAGATCGATCAGGCACAATATCGCGAACTGGAGGCTTTCTCCAAGTTCAGCAGTGATATGGATCCTGTAACGGCAATGGCTATCGACCGGGGACGTAAGAACAACCAGTTGCTGATACAGCCGCAGTACAGTCCGATGCCTGTCGGAGAACAAATAGCCATCCTTTATTGTGGTACACATAGTTTGCTGCGTGATGTACCCTTGCATAAGGTGCAGGATTTCCAGAAATCATTCCTGGAAATGATGCGTGCCGACCATCAGAAAGATGTGCTTGATGTATTGTCAAGCGGTGTGATAAATGATGATGTAACTGCAATTATAGAGAAAGTAGCAGCTGATACGGCTCAACCATTTAAAGTGAACGAATAGTCATGGCATCACTGAAAGAAGTAAAAGGAAGAATAGCCTCAGTAAATAATACGCGGAAAATTACTTCGGCTATGAAGATGGTAGCCTCTGCCAAGTTGCATAAGGCGCAGGCTGCCATAGAAAACATGCTTCCTTACGAACGAAGGCTGAATCACATCCTGACCAATTTTCTGAGTGCGGATAGTGAGGTGGAGTCTCCTTTCATTGTGAAACGTGAAGTGAAGCGTGTGGCTATCGTCGTGTTTGCCTCCAATACCAGTCTGTGTGGCGGGTTCAATGCAAATATCATCAGGCATCTGACGGTTATTCTGGATGAATACAAGTCCCTGGGTATGGAGAACGTGCTTTTGTACCCGGTAGGCCGGAAGGTAGCGGAAGGTGTGAAGAAATTGGGATTCAAGGCCGAAGGCGATTTCCAGCATATGGCGGATAAACCTTCCTATCAGGAAGCTGCCGCCTTGGCAGAGGACTTGATGAGGCGCTTTCTGCATCGTGACATAGACAAGGTGGAGTTGCTGTACAACCATTTCCGTTCTACAGCAGTACAGGTCCTGACGCGTGAAACCTATCTTCCGATAGACTTGACACAAGAGAAGAAAGAGGAGGACAAAGGCAGGATACCCGATTATATTGTGGAACCGTCTGTAGATGTGGTGATGGGGGAATTGCTCCCGAAGGTACTCCGTATGAAGATGTTCACGGTATTACTGGATTCGAATGCTTCCGAACATGCCGCCCGTACTATGGCTATGCAGATTGCTACAGACAATGCGAATGATTTGTTGCAGGATCTGACGGTGATGTACAATAAGAGCCGCCAACAGGCAATTACCAATGAGCTGTTGGATATAGTAGGCGGTTCAATGGCCTGATTTTTTTTCTTGGGGCAAGATACGCAGCATCTTGCCCCAAGAATTTGAATATCATGCGACAAGTTTATCGGAATCTTTCTATAAGTGTCATCCCTTCCATCGAAGGCGGGTTAAATAATCATAGTGCTCCCCCTCTTTGATAAGCTCCGCCTCGAATCCATTCCCGGCAGCATACAGGCTGAGTGTCTGAAAATCGACATAAAGCCAGTCGAAAGAATCTCCTTTTATATTTTTGTATTGCATCCGGAAGTCTATTTCGCCATAATAATCTCCTGCCAGATCAATCAGGAAACTCCCGTCCTCATCTTCAAAAAGATAACGGAGATCACTGGAATCCATCAAGATACATCCCCCGGGGCGAAGCAGTTGTTTCATCTTTTGAAAGAAAGCTGCCATATTTTCCAACTTCCCGATAATGCCCGATCCGTTCATCAGCATGAGGATTGTATCGAATGTTTCTAGAAAATGCGGATCGAAAAGATTCATCTGACGGACATTCCTTACCCCTCTTTTTTCCATTACTTCTACAGAACGGGGGGAAATGTCGATGGCGCATACCTCTTTTCCCATCTCTTGCAAGGCCAGTGCATGGCAGCCGCTTCCGGCTCCTACGTCCAGAATATTTCCTTCGGCCATTTGTAAGGCAATCTGTTCCAGTTCCGGCATTTCGTCATAAGGGCGGAATAATTGATTCACGGGTATTTCGTCTTCCTCGAACTGTGAGGAAAATACACGTAACTTATCTGCTTTGTTGTGGTTGAAATAATCGGCGATGGCAGTTCCCATCGGGTCTTTATCGGAGGAAAGCAAGTTTGTTTTCATTTGGAATCATTGTTTGTTGTTGAAGTTGCAAAGGTAGGCAATTTAGTGGAGAAAATACTACATGCTTGTGTAAGATATAAACCTTGTCACTGTAACTTATCCAATCTATCATGAAAAAACAGCAATTCTGCAAAAAGAAAAAATACATTCTAGTGAGAAATACATCCTTTTTTCAGATATTTGCATAAGAAACAAGGAGTGGTTGGTGGTTAATGCACCACTAGTTGATCATCATTAGTCGATAATTTTTATGAATACATTGAAACCTCGTATAGCATCTCTGTTACAACAACTGAATGAAAGGGTTTTTGAAAAGGAGCATATTGTGGCTCTGGCTCTGCTTTCGGCTGTGGCAGGGGAAAGCATTTTCCTTTTAGGCCCTCCGGGAGTAGCTAAAAGTATGGTAGGGCGCCGGCTGAAACTGGCATTCCGCAACGCTTCCGCATTTGAATATCTGATGTCACGATTCAGTACGCCGGACGAAATATTCGGTCCTGTCTCCATTTCCAAACTGAAAGACGAAGATACGTATGAGCGTATTGTCGATGGTTATCTGCCTTCTGCCACCATTGCTTTCTTGGACGAGATATGGAAAGCCGGACCGGCCATTCAGAATGCATTGCTCACCATTATCAATGAAAAAATATACCGTAACGGACAGTTTTCCATCCGTGTTCCTCTGAAAGGGCTGATTGCCGCTTCCAATGAACTGCCTGCCCAGGGACAGGGACTGGAGGCCTTGTGGGACCGTTTCCTGCTTCGCTGTCTGGTGGGAGGCATTGAGGATATGGGAGAATTTGACCGGATGATTTCCTCTACGGATGAAACGGAACCGGTGGTGGACGAGCAACTGCAGATCACCGATGAGGAATACATCCGGTGGGAAAAGGAGATGGCTGCCATTAAAATCCATTACTCTATTTTCGAAGTGATTCATGCCTTGAAAGACCGGATAGAGCAATATAACCTCCAGATACAAAATGAGGGGGGTGTGTCGTCTCCTCTGTATGTGTCGGACCGCCGGTGGAAGAAAATGGTGAAGCTGCTGAAAGCTTCCGCTTTCCTGAACGGATCGGACACTATCCGCCTTTCGGACTGTACATTGCTGTCCTATTGCCTTTGGAGTGAGATGGATCAGATGGAGGCGGCAGAGGAGATGGTGAACGCTGCCATTCAGAAAAGTGCCGAAGGCTATCTGCTGAATATAAAAGGGCTGGAACAGGACATTGAAGAACTGAAAGACCGACAATCGTCCGAACACAGTTTGCGTGAAGTGAACGATCCGGGCATACAGGTCATCGATACTTACTATTACCAGGTAGAGGGCGTCCGGATGAAAGAGCGCCTCCTTATTTTTGCAGCCGACTATCAACATCTGGATCAGACCGGTAAATTATTCTACCTGCATAAGGACAAGTACAAAGCCAACTGCTGTATTCTGAAGAAATATGATTCCATACTCCATGCCAAAGTTCCGCGTAATAAGATATATACGCTGAAAAAAGGGCTTCGTTCCATTTATATCAATAATTATGAATATCACTTGATGTGCTATGAGAATTGTCCTCCACCGCCGCCCGAACCCGAGCCGGAGGATTTCGGAGCCAAATATAAATCGGTGGCCGAAGCGTTGGACAGAGTGGAGAAGGATTGGTCCGGGCTGCTGGATGCGGAAACGGAATATTATGAGAAGCATTTGTTTCTCAGCGAAAGGCAGCGGGCTTCCATGCGGAGGATGCTTCGCCACCAGAAGAATACCATAGACCGATATAAGAATGATTTGAACGAAATGGCAGATGCATACCGAAAAGAGAACCAGGAATATAAGGTTGAGAGATCTGAAGATGATCTATTCTCAGGAACTGAAAGATAGGACATTCAAAGCATACGAGGAGGATGTGAGCAACGGGGTGGTGCGTCAACGCGAACTGGAAGAGAAAGTGTTGATGTACTATCGGCGTACCACACCTTCTTTGCAGGAATATTATTCCCGCTACACTCCGGAGTGGGAGGCTTTCTATTCTTCGGAACATCTGCCGGATATGGCATTCTTGCAATACTTGAAGCAGATGCGCGGTGCTTTCAAAAAGAGGTATGAACTGGCGGAACTGAATATTGACTATTATATCAGTTTGCTGGAGAATGCTTCTCTGCTGAGAGGAGAGGGGGCCCGGACCAAGGAGTTCTTTTTGGATAAATGGCATCAGTTGCTTACCCGCAAAGAGTATGACTATCAGTACATGCATATAAACAGTTTATGTGAAGGTTTTGATTTGTTGATCCGGAAGCAAGGAAAGGAGTCGGGTAACAAACTGTTGGGGTCGCGCATGGAGTGGCTGCTTCATAATTATCCTGATTTGTACCGGAGGATGCTTCCGTATGAAACAGTGATGAAGCGCAATCCGGCTATCCGGCAATTGGCGCGTCTGCTGGGCAAGAAGCACCGGGACCAACAAAAATACGATTCTTTGTCGGGCGTAGATAAAAAGAGGCTGATCAGGCACTCTCCGCATAGTGATATCACAGGGGTGACTTTGGGAAATGATTTGAACAGTTTGCTGCCCGTCGAGTATTGCTATCTGGCGGATGATGCGCTGCGTGCCGTATTTATGGAACGATATGCCGAAAAGAGATTGCAACAGTTCGATTACCAGTCCAAGGAAACGGAACCGGTAAAGGATGACAAGCATAAGGTTTCGGGGCTAGGACCCTATATTATCTGTGTGGATACTTCCGGCTCCATGCAGGGAAACAGAGAGATCTTGTCCAAATCGGCTATTCTGGCTATAGCGCAACTGACGGAGAAAACCCATCGGAAATGTTATGTCATCAATTTCTCGGATGAGGCTGTATCGTTGTTGATTGAAGATTTGGGGCGGGATATGCCCAGGTTGGCGGAGTTTCTGAATAAACGTTTTGACGGTGGAACGGATATAGAGCCGGCTCTTCGGGAAGCTGCGCATATCATCAACGGAAATGATTTCCGTGAATCGGATATCGTATTGATCTCAGATTTCGAGATGCCTCCTTTATCCCGCGATTTAATGGAACAGGTAAAAGTGATTAAGCGGAGGAAGACCTCTTTCTTCGGATTGGTGTTCGGCAACAAGCCTGAGATGGAATACTTGAATCTTTGTGAACGTTATTGGGAAATGTAAGTTACAATTCTGTTACATAAATATGAAATGAATATTACTTGCTTTCTGCGCGTAATAACTTCATCATCAAATTAATGGTTATTCATTTTTAGTATAGGTCATTCCTCTTACATTTGTTATAAAGTAAAAAACAAAAGAATACAATGGGAAGAATGACTTATGTTAAAGCATTGATGTGCCTGTTATTCCCCTCTGCTGCTTTAGTTGCCCGCGCGCAACACCCGGTTGCCGGGGATTTGAAGTGTAAACTGACCGGACGGATGCTTATGGATGGTGGCGTTTATTTAAAGAATGATAACCTGTTTGGTAACGGTACGGAGTTTAATGACTTGCGGTTGGGGGTGAAAGCGACCTATCAGAATTGGAGCATGAAAATGGAGGTGGGGTATGTAGGGAATAAGGTTTCCATAAAGGATGCCTTTGCTGCTTATACTTCGGGCAAGCATATTATTCAGGTGGGACAATTTTATGAACCTTTCACCTTGGACATGCTATGCAGTACGTACGATCTTCGTTTTCACCAGTCACCGGGAATCGTGCTGGCTTTGACCAATGGCAGACGGATGGGAACCTCTTATACCTACAATGGAAAACATTATTATGCTTCCGGAGGCTTCTTTACAGACAGTGACCTGGGTAATGTGAAAAACATTTCACAAGGATATGCCATAGACGGTCGTTTGGTGTATCGTCCTGTAAACGAAGAGGGAAAATTGTTACACATAGGTGCGGCGGTGGTGTATCGTACTCCGGATAGCGCATTGCCGGGAGATGAAGACGAGAATACGTTTATTTATAAATCTCCGGGGGTAAGCACTATTGATAACCGGAATCTTATTTACGCCAAGGTAGATCATGCAAAGTACCAGTTGAAACAAGGGGTGGAATTAATGATCGCTCATCAGAGGTTCTTTTTGCAAGGGGAGTATATACGGACTATGGTGAAGCGTGAACAGAATTTCACAAATTATGCAGGACATGGCGGATATGTGCAATGCTCCTGGTTGTTGACAGGCAGGCAATATGGGTATGATGAAGCATTGGCTTGTCCGGGCAGACCTGTGGGGCGGGCATTGGAGCTGTGTGGAAGATTTAATATCCTTGATATGAATAATGAGGAAGCCGGTGTGTGGGGAGGGGCTCAAAAGGATTTTTCATTGGGCGTGAATTATTACATGAATAAGCATATAGGGATGAAGCTGGCTTATAGCTGGGTGATGCCGGGAAAGCATATAAAGGAGATTAGTGATAAGAATTTCAGTGTCGTGCAGCTCCGGTTCCAAATGATCTTGTAACGGAAGAAGGGTAGAAACAAATTCGGGCGCAATCACTGCGCCCGAGCCATAAAGCTAGATTTATTTTTTATTTTGCGACGGTCTTGATAGCTTCAATCAATCTGCTGAAATCTTCGGGGAACACATCACCGATGTTTCCGATGCGGAAAGTATCTGCCTGGGAAATCTTTCCCGGATAGATAACGAATCCTTTTTCCTTCAACTGATGATAGAATTCCTTGAAATCGAACTCCTTGTCAGGATAAAGGAAGGAAGTGATGACAGGGGATTGGACTTCATCTTTCAGTAAGGTCTTGAATCCCAGTGACCGCATACCTTCTACCAGTACATCGTGATTACGGCAGTAGCGTGCATGCCGGGCTTCCACACCGCCTTCGGCTGCCAGTTCGTCCATGGCTTGTTTAAAGGCACGCACTACATGTGTAGGCGAGGTGAAGCGCCATTTTCCATGTCCTTTCTCCATCGCATCCCATTGGTCGTAGATGTCCAGAGAAAGACTCTTTGATACTCCTTTACAATATTGTAATTCGGATTTACGTGCAATGATGAAACCAAAGCCGGGAACTCCCTGAATACATTTGTTGGCACTGCTGATCATAAAGTCGATGCCTAATTCCTCTACATCCAACGGCACGCCGCCAAAGCTGCTCATTGCATCCACTATCAGCTTTTTACCATGCATCTTTACCATGTGGGCTATTTCCTTTAACGGGTTCAGGATACCGGTTGTAGTTTCGCAATGTACCACTGCCACATGCGTGATTTCTGCATTGTGTGCCAGATAATCATCCACATACTCCACAGATACTTGTTCTGTTTCATCAAAGGCCAGCATATCATAGTTCATTCCATGATATTCTGCAATGTTTCCCATGCGGTCTCCGTATGCACCGTTGCTCAGAATCAATAATTTGTGTTTGGGCGTAATCACACTTCCCAAGGTCGCCTCTACGCAATAAGTACCGCTTCCCTGCATCAGGATGCTGGTGTACTCATCTGTTTTTCGTGTAGCCAGTTGTACCAATCCTTTACGTATTTCCTCTACGATGTGAACATTGTAGTCTTCATCCCATGTGCACCAGTCGGTCATCATGGCTGTTTTTACGCTTTCAGAAGTGGTTAAAGGGCCGGGGGTTAAAAGTAAGTATGGTCTCATAATCGTTTAATTCATTTTATGGTTAATAATTTCAATAATTTCGGGAAGTTCGGCAATGGTGTTTACTACATAATGCGCACCTGCCATATACATACGTTTTCTGACTGCTGCCATGCGTCTGTTCAACTCTTCTGCAGGCAGTTTTCCGGTTTCCTCTTGGGTGAGTCCCATTTCGTTGCTGCCCAGAATCACACCGACAGTCCATACACCGGCATTCACACCTTCTTTGATATCGGCTATCGTATCCCCGTATTTTATTACGCTTTGAACGGAAGGTATGGCCAGATCAATCATGTTCTGGTAAATCATGTAGGGTTGCGGACGTCCTGCCGGAAGATTGTTGGAAGTCACACAGTTGTCTGTGGTATAGCCATGGGCGGCGGCACCGGGCAGCACAATGTCCATCATGGCAGTAGTATATCCGGTGGTGGAACCTATCTTGATGCCATCCCTTTTCAGTTTCTCGATTACTTCGATTACACCGGGAATAGGAGTCGTATATTCTTCCAGGGAGGCGAACAAGTGTTTTTCGAATTCTTTGTATATGGATACCACATCTTCCTCAGTCCAGTTGCGGTTATAGTTTTGTTTGAATTGCTCCGTCACACTTGGTAACTTGAATAATTCACGGATATGGTCTATTTTGGTCATACCCATGGGGCCTCGTGCTTCTTCCATTGTCACTGTCAGTCCTTTCTCGGCAAAAGCTTTCAGGAAAGCGGCTACCGGAGCGAAGCATCCATAGTCTACAGCCGTTCCGGCCCAGTCCATAATAACACACTCAATTTTCTTCATCTTCTTGTTTGTTGTTTATTTGGTTATACTTTTATTTTTATGTTATGGGTTACAGATGTTTTCTGCTGTTTCCTTTAAGTTGGTTAACGCCATCGGTGAAACGATGATCTTTTTATTTTTTTCTTCTTTTCTCAGCTGTCTTTCCAATTTATACCGTTGCATCAGATAGATGGCCGAACCGATGAATGCAATGCTGCACACAATGCCTACCCATCCCGAGAACTGGTTATAGAACTCCATCCAATTGATATCCGGGCTGCAAAATTCCTTGAACAGCAGTACACAGACAGTTCCTGTATATCCGATAAAGTCGATGGTGGCAATGAAGAATCCCACATTTCCTTTAATCTTGAAGCAGGCTATGAAGCGCTCGAAGAACAAAGTCTGGAAACTAAGATAAACGATGTACAGGCTCAGACTTTGAAGGAACAGCCAGTAAAGGGTAGGCAGTTGCAATGCATCATAATTAAAAGCCAGAAAGCTGATTGTGCCCGCTCCACCAATAACCATAGCCAGAAGCACCTGCAATACTCTGTAGTTGCTGTTTATTAACGACATCATGGCAAAGATTCCCAAAATAATCAGCGTCACCATACCGTCCACTTGTGCGAACAACCAGGAAGAAATAGTGCTGACATCAATGATATTGACCAGAAAATCTTCTTTTATATCACGTAAAATAGTGATAAACAGATTGGCGAAGAACAGCATGATCAGCAAGGGCATATAACTTTTGAACAGTTGTCTGCGTTGCTCTCCGTTCAAGGTGACACGTTCCGAACGGAGGGCGCGGTCTTCATCTGTGGGTTGTGGCAACTTATTGAGCGACCACCCCATGAGGATAAGGAGCGGGAAGGCTAAACCACCTATCAGGGCGGGCATCCAGAATTCTGTGACACCAAATGTATTGACTACAAACAATCCCATAGATTTAGCCATTCCTGAGCTCACCGCCATACTTACCCCCAGCAAGCTGGCCAATATATCGGTAACTTTGCGTCCTTCTATGAAACTGAAGATGACTCCCCACATGCATCCCAATGCCAGTCCGTTGAAGAATAGGGCAAACACATTAAAGGGTTGGGGGAGTAATCCGAAGAAGACTAAAGCGAGTTCTGCAAGGGCTACGGAGCATACCATGAACTTCAACCGGTCCTCGCGCTTCAATTCTGAAACAATCTTGATGGCAAAGAACTTTGAAATAAGGTAGCCGAAAATCTGCATGATGGTAGTGGCTACTTTATAGTCCATCCCGAAGAAATCCATTCCGTCAAAGGTGGCAGCTGTAAAAGGTTTGCGCAGGGCATATACCAGTGAGTATGACAGTAGTGCCGCCCCTCCTGCCCACAGGATAAACAGGAAACTGGATATCTGTTTGTTTGTTTCGCTTTTTGCTTCCATTATACTAATTGATATTGACTAATTGTTTTGTTTCTTTTCTTTGTAGGAACCTCACTCCTCGTGTCCTTGGATTGCTGTTTCCGGAAGCAAAAGTAGGGGCCTTCCGAGAGAGAAAAAATGAATCTTTATGATTAATATTTTTCATATTCCACCTGTTGTATGATGTAACATTAATGTAATGTATATGTCATTGTATGTTCATATAAAAACTTGTATTTTGCAAGTTCAATAAAGAAGAAGAGAACAATGAATGATTTGATAGAAATATACCGAAGAATAGAATATCTCCGTAACAATGGTTTGAAAATGAAGGAGATAGCAGATTATGTAGATATGGCTCCCAGTGTCTTGTCTGCTCTTTATTCCAGCGTTCTGCCCACTTATGTAACCTCATTGAAACAAGGACACTCTGAAGAAGATTTATTAGATTTGGCTTTGGCGCAGGTCAATAATGTGTCAAAAAAACGTCTGTTGGGCAATTTGGCAAGTATCAAAGAGTTGCTTTTCAGTTTGGAACCTGCCCATGGTGAGGCAAAGACCAATCCTTTTATGGAGATGATGACTGCCGAGATGCAACGTTCCGTGCAGGAAGTTTATAATTATAGCGGAAGTTATCTGAGCTATAGTCTTTCTTCTTCGTGCCAATGCCTTAAAGTGGAACCCTATCTGATAGAGGCTTCCGAAGACAATACGTATGTGAAGGTGACTCACATGAGTGCCTATAATACAACGCATCGGGGAGTGGGGTTGTTCAATAATCATCAGAACGGGTATATTTTCTTTAACGAGCGTGAGTCACCGCAAATGGCTTTGTTCAGTATTTATCTGCAATTGCCGATGTATGATTTTCCGCCGTTCCTTAAAGGTTTGTATCTTAGTCTGGATTACAACAGGAATCCGATAGCGCGCCGTATCTTGTTTGTAAAGCAAGGAGACAGTACAGACATGGAGGAATTCCTGGAACTGAAAGGGGAGCTGGTTCCACTCGATAAGTTGACAGAATTACAAAAGAAGTATTATGACTATACTTGTCAGGAGGGAGATTGTATCCGTACCTGCATGGTTCCGTCTCCCCAACTGAATGAAAATGATTTGGAGAGGGAAAAAAAGATTTTGTCTTTATGATTCGTACATTGGAAACGGCTTGTAATAACAACATATCGCATCCGTCGCTGTTACATAAGCCTTTTCTCTTCCTTGATCAAGCCTTTTTATACGGATGTATTCTATCTCCCAAGTCTTTGGAGTTATCTCCATAAGCTTTGGAGTTGACTCCCAAGGCTATGGAGATAACTTCAAAGGCTTGCGGAGATAAAACAAACAGGAAGAAAACCTTTAACCCTACGGCGGGAAAGGTTTAGAGATATGGGTAAGATCTTTTAAGGATGAATCAGATTACAAGGCTACGCATTCCTTACGGAGGAATACCCTTTTGCAGACTTGCTCATCCACTGTAGGGATGGATTTCATTCCATTCCTGCAATGGATGATGTTTTGTCAATGCTTATGATAGAAATGTACTTATATTACCCGATGCGGAAATATAAAGTTTATGCATGGCACGGGTGCAGGCTACATATAACATGCTGCGGTCTATTTCTGTTCTATAGTTTTTATCAGTTACAAATGGAACAATCACTTCGTCAAACTCCAGCCCTTTTGCCATGTGGGCTGTAGTAATGACCACCCCATTGACAAAAGCTACACTTTCTTCTGTCAGCAAACAGATCTTATCAGACAAATGATTGATGGCTGCATACAACTTGTCCGCTTGTTTTACGGTTTTGCATATAATACCCATGGATACATCAGCTCCTTTCAGGAAAGAGGTGATGAGGTTTTCTATCCATTCTATCTCTTTCTTTTCAGTAGGCAGCAAGGCGACTGCCGGTTCCTCTCCATGACGCTCTATAGCTTCCAGTTCCTCGTTCTTGGCAATGCGTTGGGCAAACTCTGTGATTTCATACGTGGAGCGATAACTTTTACAAAGCTTCATCACTTCCGAGCCGACCAGTACACGTTGGATCTGTTCGCAGGTGGTGGAACTGTATGGATTTACTGATTGCTTTGCATCTCCCAATATTGTTTTCCGGCAGGGGAATAATTTAGCCAGAACTTTGTATTGTATCGGAGTATAGTCCTGCATTTCGTCTACCAGCAGATGCTTGATGCCATACATGGTTTTATTATCTTCCAGGGCCAGTTTCAAATAAAGTAATGGAGCTACATCCGCATATTCCAATTTCCGGTTTTTACCCTGCTTGAACATTTCCGGTTTTCCCAGCCAGTCATAAAATCCCTTGTATAAGTCGAGGTCTTTATTGTTGAACATCTTTTTCAGTTCATTACCCAACTGCCGTATCTGTATTTTTCCCATCGGTTCTTGGTGATAGGTGAAAGTCAGTTCGCGGGCAATTTCTTCTGCCATTGGTTGGAAACGGCTGCGCATGGGCAGGCGGTGCCATGCCGCGAAACGTTCTTTCAGGTACTCGGCAGGGATAGGGATACGCCCTGCTTTCAGGTCGGTTGGCCGAAATGCGTTTTGTTCCAAATATAGAATGTATTTATCCATCTGCTGGATAAATTCGGTGGTGGATTTGAATCGGATACGTTCTATAAAATCTTCTTCCTCTTTGTCCAGTATTTCGGCCACCTGGTCAAAGAAGGTTTGTATTTTATATTTGTTGTCCAGTATTTTGAGCATTAATTCCTCAAAGCCGCATTCTTCAATTTTTTCTTCTCCCAATTCGGGAAGTACGTTCGAGATGTAATCGGCAAATACTTTATTGGGGGAAATGATCAGGATATCATTGGACGTGATTTCCCCTTTGTGCCGATATAGCAGATAGGCTACGCGGTGCAAGGCGATGGATGTTTTTCCTGAACCGGCTACTCCCTGGATAATCAGGGTGTTCGATGTATCATTACGGATAATTTTATTCTGTTCCCGTTGGATGGTGGCGACTATATTCTTCATCCGGTCATCGGAGTTTCCACTCAATTCCTTCTGAAGGATGTCATCTTGAATATTCAGTGAACTTTCCAGCATGAATTCCATTTTTCCGTCACGGATGCGATACTGGCGTTTCAGACGGATGTTACCTTTCACTTCTCCCGAGGGGGCGTCGAAATGTGCTTCTCCTAATTCATAATCATAGAACATGCTGGAGATGGGGGCACGCCAGTCGTGTATCAGATTTTCATTGGTGGGAGGATTGAAAAATGAGTGTATACCTATATATAATGGCAGGACTTCGGGTTGCCCTTTTTCTTGAAAGTCGATGCGACCGAAATAGGGGATGGCCATCATTTTGCGATAACGTTTCTTTTTCTCGGCCAAGGACTCGCTGGCTGCTACTTGTTGGGTGACTATCTGCCGGACCGCACTTTTCTCGGCTCGGTCCAGTTCGGACAGATTTTCCCACAAGTAGAGTTTGTGCTCCATTACGTCTTTGGATTTATCTTCAATGGCCTTATCCATCTGTTCGATATTGGCAGCTAATAAAGCAATAATATCCATGAGATAGGCTTTTTCTTCCTTTTCAGTCCGGTTAAATATCATAGCGCGTATTGGTTTGTAGTTTTATTACCGGGCGAAATTACACAAATATGTTTAATGTTATTCCCTTTGTATGGAGAAAAGTGGATGTAAATTTGTTCTTTGTCCGGTTGTTTGGGTTACTCTGATATGAATATTGCAGGAATGGAAGCCGCTCTTTTCTTTGTGGAAAAAAGGTGGAGGAACTTTCACAAGCTCTCCGTCCCAACCGTAGCAGGTATATGTAAGGAGAATGTTCACGGAAAAAGAATAATGCACAATCTTTTTTTGAGAGATTGTGCATTATAATATAGAAATATACAGATTGTTATTACTGGCTTTTATAGCTGTTTATCTGAGATTAACCGTGCGATGCGGGTCTTGTTCTGTGTTCCTTTGGTAAGCAGGTAAACGTGCTTATACGCATCGCGGTTCAGTTCGGTGGGAGAACCGTTGATAAGAATGATATTCCGGTCATTGGCGAATTTCAGGATACCGCTGATGTTGTTGGGATGTAGTTTGCCTATTTCATCCATCATGCAGTGTAACTTGAAATCTTTGAATTTGCGGGATGCTCCTTCCTTGAACACATTCAGCAACATGATGTTTATCATCGCTTTTACCAGAATGTCGGTTCCTTCCGACCCCACATTGGCTATCTTCTCGATAAATCCGGTGTCATTGCCGTTCTCCACAATGCGGAAACGCAACTCGAAGGAATCATACAGGCGGATACTGTCATAGCGGTAAGCATGTATTTCCTTGATAAAGGTACGCAGCAAAGTGATAGCCTCTTCTTTCACCAATTGCTCTTTGGCAGAGGAGAACAGGTTGGTTTCCGGTGAGAGGTCATAGCCGTAATCATGGTAATATTTCTGTATCTCACGCAGAATATTCACTACGCGGTTGCTGCTCTCTTCCACTTTCATTTCAATGCGCTGGATGACTCCCACAAAATTGCAGGTGGCGAAACCTTTATTGATTTCACGGATCACATCTTGAATATCATCTTCCGATGAAGTCAGCATGGAGGTGTCCATACTGATACGTTTGAAGGTATCCCAATGCTCGTTGTTGATGCGGCGGATGTACTCGTCTATGCGGTGTTCTTCCACAAAGTCGTGCAGTTCGTCGGCAAAGCGTACATATTCCCAATCCTCGTTGAATTTTACGCGGAACTTGAAGGTGTTGTCCTCATCAAAATGTCCGGTGAAAAGGTTCACTTCTTTACGGAGCTTGCTTTGCACCTGCGTGAATTGGTTGGCCTGGCGGGTCAGTTCGTCAATCAGCTCCATACAGGTCTTGGTGGTCTGCATGGTTTGCGTGTTTTCGGAACGGAATATATCTTGATGCGGTTTATACCAGTCGTATGCCGGAATCTTGCTGTAAGCCTCCAGGTTCTTTTGCAGTTCCCTTACATTTTCTTCCGCTTCTTCCCATTCTTTGTTCAGAAGGTCTATTTTTTCTTGTAGGGAGGATGTTTCCACTCTCAGCGTTTCCCGTTCCAATTGGAGCAGACGTTTTTGTTCATCGTGCTCCCGTTGCCATCCGGGAATACGGTCTATCAAATCCCGTTTGTCTTTTTGGTATTCGATGACCAGGGTCGCATTCTCCTTAATGAAAGAAAGCTCTTTTTCCAGCTGGACCAGTTGGTTGGCAATGTCTTGCAGACGTTCGGTATCTGCTCCCTGCGAGTGAAGCTCTTTCTGCATATCCGCTTCATATTCGGTTTTGATGGAGGAAATTCTGCGTTGTTCTTCTTTTTCTTCCTTCCCGATAACTTCCGCTTGTGTCTTTTTTTCGGCGGCAAGAGCCTGTTGTTGCTTGTTCCATTCCTGTTTCAGGCTATCCAGTTTCTCTGTCTTTTCTTTGTTCAGGTTTTTTAGCTTGCTGTTTATACCGTCCAGTTCGGCAACCCGTTTGCGCTGTTCGTTTTCCAATCGGTTTATTTTGGCATTCCGTTCCTCATTGGCTTTCTTCTTCCACTCTTCCAAGTCGAGCATATCCTGCTGGTATTGGCGTTCCAATTGTTCCAGTTCATACTCTATTTGGCTGATAATGGCTTTTTGTTCCTTTATCTGCGGTTGGTATTTGCGTTTCAACTGTTCCTGCAACTCCTCCCTTTCAGTTTGCTGGCGTTGCATGGCAGCAGTGATTTCTTCCAGACGTTTTTCACCGTTTTCTTTCTCGACGATATAATCGTCTATGGATTTGATGGGGCGGTGGATGCTGTCTAAATTAATGGAAATGCCATAGAATGAGTTTCCCCCCTCAATGGTAATTTGCGGAAAAAGCCCCCGTTGCCATAAGATGCTCTCATCACACAGTTTGCCGATATTCTCTTCCCATCCCTTTTTGTTTTCTTTCAGCCAGCCTTGCAAGGTGTCTTTGCTGTTGTTCAGAAAAGCTTGTAATTCGTCTATGCGGGGACGGAGTTGCAGCATCTCCTGTTGCAGTTTTTGCAAGGTCAGGTCTTTTTCTTTCAACTGTTTCTGCTGTTCCTCTTCCCAAGTCATGGTCAGTTCCTTGATGATGAGCTGCGCTTGGGCGATACGGTTTTTCCGTTCCGTATGAAAGTTGGCATAGTTTTGGATACGTGTTTTCAATTCCTGTTGCTCTTCCTCAAAGAAAACCTCCTTTCTGCATAATTTTATCTGGTAATCTATAGCGTTCAGTTCGCCCAGTTTCTCGGCTTTCAGCGGATGGAGTTGCTGTGACAGGCTTTCGAACTCCTGGTAAAGGGAATCTGTGAACCGCTGGTATTCTTTGCGGGCCTCTTCCAGACGCTCGTTGTATGCATTGTTTAATGTATCCAGTTGTTTGATTTTCGCTTCATGAATCTTGTTCCATTGCTCGTCCAAGGCCTGAATCAGCGATTTATACTTGGTGGATATTTCCATATATTGTGAGGTAAGGATGCGTTGTTCTTCCAGCAATCCCACCTGCCGGTTCTTCCATTCCTCTTTTTTGGAAGAGCGTTCTATAATCTCTTCTATGTTCTTGTTCTGATAGTCCTTTTCTTTGCCTAATGCCTTTTGCAGTTCGTTGTTCAGCACTGCCAGCGCTTCCTGTAACTTGTCGCTGCGTTTGCGCGATTCATCCTGAAGCTCCTGTTTCCGGCGTATCAGTTTTCCTTTGTCGGCATCCGTGCGGTCTTGTTTCTCTTTCCATTGGGGAAGGATACTTTCGGCTTTGCGGAAAGCGGCAACCAGTTCGCGGCAATTCTGCACCAGTCCGCCTTGCAGTTTGGACGTTTGTTGGGATAACAGTGTGATTTCCCGAGCCTGTTTCCGGGTTTCCCGTTTCTGAAATTCTTCGATATCCTTCAGACGGGTTTCAAAGTTTTTCAGATGCTCCTTGTAACTGTTCAGGTCGATGGCCGTTTCATCTTCATTCAGAGAAGAAATGATTGTTTTCTTGATAAATTCAGCATCCAGTTTCGAATTCAGCAACACGTTCTGTATAGTGCGCGGAATATTCTGGTATTGCTTGCTCTCCATCAGCGAGTACCGGCTGAACTCAGGACTTGTACTGTTTCCATACAGAATGTTCCGATACTCGTCGTAGGTATAGATGATACGTGAATATTCTATGCCATATTGGTCCAGCACGGCACGCACGCGGTCGCTCTCGCTATAGGCCACCCGATTCTCGTCTATAAAGAATTCTTTGCGGTAAGGAGAGTGGATGAAGCGGTAACATACACGGTTCATCGATTTGAAACTCAGAATACAGAACGCACCGTTCTCTGTTGCCACTTCGTAAACGATATACGAATTGGAGTAGGGAAAATAGTAATCCGTGTAATTCTGCTTTTCCACCGAAATGCCCAGCCGTTGCGTGTCGGCATTGTAAAAGAAAAGGATAGCACGCAGAAGGGTACTTTTTCCCACTCCCTGCGTACCGATGAAGTGAACGTTTCCGTCCAGATAGATATCGTCCGAATAAGGGATATTCGCACTATTGATAAAGATAATTCTACTCAGGTTTCTCATCTTCGGTTTCGTCGTAAATGTTGATACTTTCAATCAGTCTTTCCAGATAATGCCAGGCGCTCATCACTTTATACGTATTGGTTTTCTCATTTTCCTGTTCCAGGAACGAGTCTTTGGTGAGCTGGCGTATCATGTTTTCCAGCACTTCCTTGCGGATGTCCTTGTCCGAGAAGTGTTTCCGCATACCGTCCAGTTTGTTTTGGAGCAGCATGTTGATGTTGGTTTCCACCAATATCTGTTCGGGCTGGAAGCGGAATCCGGGACCGAATGTTTCATCGTAGGTTTTGAAAAAATCGAGCACATCTATCCAGTAATAGGCACGCATGATTTTTTGCTCCAGTGTGGCTTTAGGTTCTATACGGGAGAAGAAGAAATATTCGTTTCCCCGTTCCAGTGTATAGTTTATTTGTGAGAAATACTGATAGAGAGATTCGTAGTTCTCATCTATTTCATTATACATATCGCGTACTTCTTCGCTGGTGCTGTTGGAACTGATGAACAGTCCTTTTTGCAGGTATTCAAAGATGGATGCGGTATTATCGGGTATTTGTATATTTAAATCCATAATTCTCAGAGTGGGTATATTTTAGCATATTCATATTGATTGTGGAGTCCGAACTCGTTCCGGATTTCCAGTTGGCTCTCGTAAAGTGAGACAATCTGACAGAAGAACGTGGTACGTTCCTTTTCATCCACTTCGCGATGGAAATGATATTGCAACAGAAAGGAAAAAAGGTCGCTGACCGGCTCTCCTTTCCAGCGGGCTTCTGCCCCCGACTGCACAAAGGCGGTTACCACTTCGTCCAAATTAATCACTTCTTCGTACATGGCCTGTGCTTCCAAGTCTTCTTCACTGAAAGCTCCGGCTTCATTTTTCCGTACAATTTCACGATACTTCTGATTGCTGATAACTTTCAGAATGATGGGACGCACTTCGTCACTGGCCAAATAGCTGGGGGACAGTTTGAACGATGCTTGTGTATTGCCTTCCAACAGGAGGGAGCGTTCCCGTTCCATTATTTCAGACAGATTACTCCGGGCACGTAACTCGAACTGATCTTGCAGATATTTTACTTTTCGTATTTTTTCTACCAGTATCACCTGATTCTTTATTTGGTTCAGGTAATTGATGATATCCTGCTGGGCACGAATCAGACTGTGAGCTGATAGTTGCAGTTCCTGCCGCAGTTCGAGCAGGATGCGGGTCAGCTCTTCGTCAGTGGCTTGGCGGAAGAAATCCCGTTCTTCATGCAGAATCAGATGTTCGGTAGAGTCTATCAACCGCTGGATGTTGATTCGTTTCTTGTCCAGATTTTGCAGTTTGGCTATTTTTATCTGGTATGTGGGCTCGTGTTTGAAAGCATTATCAATATTGTGTTGAAGGTTGATAATGTTCCGTATCGTTACACGTGCCAGTTTCTGAAAGGTAATCTTGATATTGCGTACATAACTTTCCTTGCGCGACTGGATCTTTTCTTTCAGGTAGTAGTCCATCAGTTCGTGCAGGTACTCTATGTTTTCCTCTACGGTAGCCGTGTTGATTTCCTCGTTCGCTTCCAGCAGCAGTTCGAAGAAATCAAGGAATCGGGCATCCAGTTCCACAAAGTTTCCGTTTTGGTGTATGATTTCCTTTTCGATGAGTATCTTTAAACGGTTTTCATCCTCTTTCAATAGGGCTAGTGCGTCCGAGTATCGAAAACTAAGTACTTTTCTCTTCTCAAACATCTCTACCAATAGCCCTTTAGCTACAAAAATCGTATTTATTATTTCGTGAATTGATCGGAATATATACATTGTTTTTTCTCCAAAAAAGTCCGGCGAAGTTACTTTAAATGGTTGGAAAAACCTAGCGTTTTATGCTAAAAAGCATATAAATAGTGAAGTAAAAGGTGGAAAATGTTGGAGTATAAATGGGCAAGAGGGAAGTCGTTGCATGAAGTGTCTGTCGCTTAATGGTGCTATATTTCTCAGATGCGGCTGGCACGAATAACGTAGTTCGTGCCGGCGCGTCTGGAAAATAGAATACTTTAGGAGCTTTACGGTTCTGAATGAAATAAAGGCAGATAAACCGGATGCCTATATTTTAGAACAGTTGGGCTGTGCGGGTTATTTGCAGGCTAGTTCGAATATCTCTTTACTGTATTCTTTGTTCAGTTTTACATAATTACCTACTAATTCACCTTTGTTTTCATGCAGTTTTTTCACTAGCAGTTCAATATCAGGATGTTCTATACCCAATTCTTTGAAATTGACCGGCAGGCCCATGTATCTGAAAAAATGCTTCAATCGTGATATGCCGGCAAGTGCCATTTCTTCCAAATCCTCATTCTCGGGAACTCCGAAAACGCGGTTTGCAAACCGGGCAATCTTTTTCGGGTTATGTTCTGCCATGAATGTCATCCATGCAGGTACGATTACTGCTAGTCCTGCTCCATGTGTCACATTATATACAGCACTGATTTCATGTTCCAGAAAATGTGATGCCCAGTCTTCCTCACAACCTACTCCGCAAGTACCGTTATGGGCAATTGTCCCACACCACATGATATTGGCGCGTGCTTCGTAATCGTTCGGGTTCTGCTTCACTTTATATGCTTCTTTGATGATAGCCATCAAAGTCCCTTCACACAGCCGGTCACTGATTTCTACATCGGGAGTGTTGGTAAAATAACGTTCCATAATGTGTACCATCATATCGGCAATGCCACAAGCTGTCTGGTAGGGGGGGAGAGTATAGGTCAGCTCCGGATTCATCACAGCAAAAACAGGCCGTAGTAATTCCGGTACACGCAAACTTAGTTTTTGCAGACCTTCCAGTTTGGTAATCACCGTATTGCCCGAACCTTCGCTGCCGGCAGCGGGAATAGTAAGTACCACACCCACTTTTAAGGCCTTCTTCACTTTGGCTTTTCCTATATAGAAATCCCAAAAATCACCTTCGTAGGGCACTCCTGCCGCAATGGCTTTTGCAGTGTCAATGACAGAGCCTCCCCCTACGGGAAGCATAAAGTCCACGCCTTCTTTGCGCGCCAGTTCAATGCCTTCGTAAACTTTCGGGTCAGTAGGATTAGGTTGTACGCCTCCTAATTTTACATAATCCACTCCTGCCTGTTGCAGAGAATCTTCTATGCGTTGCAGTAATCCGCTGCGAATAATAGAGCCTCCACCGTAAACAATCATTGCCTTCCGGGCGTTATACTTTTTAGCAAGAGTACCGGTTTGGATATCTGTATCCTTGCCAAATACAAACTCGGTAGGGCTGTAAAATACAAAATTGTTCATTTGCTTACTCCTTATATTATTTTGTTGTTTGAAACCAAAACAAAGTTAAGGAAATATATTACCTTTGCCGCCTAAATTTAGTAAAAAGATGAAAACGGACATTGAAATAGCACGCAGCATTGAGCTGGTCAAGATTAAACAAGTGGCTCGGGAAACCGGTATTCCTGTAGAGCACATCAGTAACTACGGGCGCTATATTGCCAAAGTGGATGAAAGTCAGATAAACGAAGAAAAGGTGCAGCAGAGTAACCTTATTCTAGTTACTGCCATCACTCCTACCAAAGCCGGTATTGGTAAGACCACTGTTTCCATCGGATTGGCTTTGGGACTGAATAAAATAGGAAAGAAAACAATTGTTGCCTTGCGCGAGCCGTCGCTAGGTCCTTGTTTCGGAATGAAAGGGGGAGCTGCCGGAGGAGGATATGCCCAAGTTTTGCCGATGGATAAGATTAATCTTCATTTTACAGGTGATTTTCATGCCATCACTTCCGCTCACAATATGATTTCGGCCTTGTTGGACAATTACCTTTATCAGAATCGTGATAATGGTTTCGGATTGAAGGAAGTGCTGTGGCGTCGTGTGTTGGATGTGAATGACCGTTCCCTCCGTTATATTGTTACAGGACTAGGACCGAAGACCAACGGAATTACCCAGGAGTCAGGTTTTGATATTACTCCTGCATCTGAAATTATGGCTATTCTGTGTCTGGCCAAGGATGAAAAGGACCTGCGTCGTCGCATTGAAAATATTTTATTAGGTTTTACGTATGACAACAAGCCTTTTACTGTAAAAGATTTAGGAGTTGCCGGAGCCATTACAGTTCTTTTGAAAGATGCTCTTTCTCCTAATCTGGTACAAACTACGGAACATACTGCTGCCTTTGTTCATGGGGGGCCGTTTGCCAATATCGCTCACGGTTGCAACTCTATTCTGGCAACCAAGATGGCAATGACTTTTAGTGATTATACTATTACCGAAGCCGGATTCGGGGCTGACCTGGGAGCGGAGAAGTTCTATGATATTAAGTGCCGTAAAGCAGGTGTCACACCTAAACTGACCGTCTTGGTGGTTACTGCCCGTGCATTGAAAATGCATGGCGGCGTATCACAGGATAAGATAAAGGAACCTAATCTGGAAGCTTTGAAGCAGGGTGTGGCCAATATGGATAAGCATTTGCGTAATTTGAGATATTTCGGTCAGACAGTTGTCGTTGCGTTTAACCGTTATGGGGATGATTCGGAGGAAGAAGTGGATTATATCCGTACCCATTGCGAGAAGAAAGGTGTGGGCTTTGCAGTGAACAACGCCTTTACTGATGGTGGCGAAGGGGCAGTAGAATTGGCGGAACTGGTTGTGAAAACCATTGAGGAACAACCTTCCGAGCCTTTGCAATATGCCTATGATGATGAGGATAGTGTAGAAACTAAAATATCGAAGGTGGCTTGTAATTTATACGGTGCCAGCATTATTACGTATAGTGCCGCTGCCCGTAAGAAACTGAAGCATATTGTAGAATTGGGATATGGAAATTTCCCTATCTGCATTGCCAAGACGCAGTATTCATTCTCTACCGACCCCAAAATTTACGGTGCGGTAGACAATTTTGAATTCCATGTACAAGATATTGTGATGAATGCCGGAGCTGAGATGCTGGTAGTCATTGCCGGAGAAATAATGCGTATGCCGGGATTGCCGAAGGAACCGCAGGCATTGCATATTGATATCGTGAATGGTGAAATAGAGGGGTTGTCGTAACCCCTCTTTTTTTTACTGAACTTATACTGTTTTACATTGACGAGATTAAACACCAGGTGTAAATGGAAAGTCCGATACCTGTTACCAATCCTACAGATGACCATCTGATAAACAACTTGTCTTTATATTTGCAGCCATAGCATAAGCCTGTAATGGCGCACATGGAAATTCCGATTGGAAATACAAAGAATCCTATTGAGATAATCCCGATAAGTATAATGATACCCATGATGGTTAGAACTTTGTTTCTTGCTGTCATAGCTTTTATTGTTTGGTGTTGAATGTATATGGATTATATGCGACAGTAAAAGTACAAAATTATTGTTTAGAATCAGACTTTTATCCGTTTTTTATATATTTGCATTATTTAAAAAGTGGATGGATGGCGGGTGTCTTGACTCCCGGACGGCATCGTAAATGCATGTCTCGGATTCGTAGTAGGAATACAAAACCTTCTGTCAGAAATGAGCACTTGAATGGGGCATTGTTTACGCTGAACCATTTGTTCTTGGAAAATTTTGCAGTACGTCATGCGGTTTCGTATGGAGAGAGCGGCAGGGAATTAAATCTGGTTGCGGCCGAAGATAAAACGGAATATGAGAAAGATAAGCTTTTATAAAAATCGAACTAATCAGTAACGATAAAATGGATATGAAACATGTAAAGTATCTGGCTCTTGTCCTATGCATAGGGAATCTGTCGCCTGTGATGGCGCAGACAGCCTCGAAAAGTCTCACAGTAGACAATTTAGTTGCCTGGCAGCGTATCAGCGGGCAAGCTATTTCTGATAATGGAAAGTGGGTGGCATGCAAGATGGAACCTTGGGAAGGAGATGCTGTGGTGAATTTGTATGATGCACAAGGGAAGGAACTTGCCACTTTTCCGCGGGCGGACCGTTTTCTTTTCTCGGCTTCTTCCGACTATTTGGTTGTGTCGCAGAAACCCGGCAAGATGATAGTGGATTCTCTGAAAATAAAGAAAACGAAGAAAGAAAAGATGCCGATGGATGCATTGGTCATTTATTCGCTTTCGGGCGGCAGGGAAGTGATTGATTCACTGAAAACATTCAGGCTGGCAGAGAAGGCGGACTGGGTTGCTTTTCAGAAGGGAAGGAAAGACTCGACTTTGTATGTCCAACCGTTGAATGCAAACCTCAGTACCCGGTATGAGGCTCCTGCTGTGAAAGCTTTCAACTTTGCGGAGAAAAGCGGAATGCTTTATTATATTACCGCAGGTGATAAAGCAGAGGAAAAGCCGGGATTGTATCTTCTGAATACGGAAACAGGTGTGAAGACGCTGATAAAAGAAGGTGACGGGGTGTTTAAACAGGTAACTTTTGATGAAGATGGAGCAAACTTGGCTTTCTTATATTGTGCACAGAAAGATTCTTGTTATAAAGCCATGAGCTTGTGGCTGTCACAGCAGGGAGCACCGGCAACAGAAGTTGCGGCACGTGGCAATCGGGCTTTTCCGAAAGGATGGGTAATCAGCGAGCATGGGAAATTACAATTTTCGAAGAGTGCTTCCCGGTTGTTTTTTGGCACATCGCCTGAGCCTAGACAAAAGGATACGTTGCAATTGGCGGAGAACCGTCCCAATGTGCAGGTGTGGAGTTGGGACGAGCCGGTGCAATATACTGTACAGGATTATAATAAGGAGAAAGAGCTGAAAAGAAGCTATCAAGCGGTTTATCATATAAATGGTGGTCGTATTTGTCAGCTGGCAGATGAGGAGCTGTCTCAGATTTTGCTGGGAGATGAAGGAGATGCCCCGTTGGCATTGCTTTCCACTTCGCGTCCTTATTCATTGTCCTCCATGTGGGAAGGGCGGACACGCAGTGATTATTACACAGTGTCTTTGGAAGATGGCAGCCGTAAATTACTGGCATCGGCGGATTATGGCAGATACCGTCTTTCACCACAAGGCAAGTATGCGTATTGGTATGCTGAAACAGACAGTTGTTGGTATACTCTTTCTATGGCAGACGGGAAAAAAAATCAGTTGACTAGCCCCGCTTCTTTCCTCGCATGGGATGAAGAGAATGATGTACCTGACTATCCGAACGCACATGGAACTGCCGGATGGACGGAACGGGATGAGTCCCTTTTAATTTATGACCGTTATGATATTTGGAAATTCGATCCGGATGCCATGAAGGAACCTGTCAATCTGACGATGAATGGACGTAAGAACCGGATTTCATATCGTTTGGTAAAACTGGATAAGGAGGAGCGTGTGATTGACCTGAACAAGCCACAGTTGTTGAAAGGCTTTAATGAAGTGACCAAAGGGAACGGGTATTACAAGGCTCGTCTTTCCACCGCTGCTTCTCCCAAAGAATTGATGGCGGGTAACTATATGTTACGCAGTATTTCTAAGGCGAAAAATACAGACCATGTAATCTATACGATGGAAAGTTTTGAGCAATATCCTGACCTTCATTATGCTACACTCGATTTCAAGAAATCTATTCGGCTGACTCATGGCATTGACCAACAGAAAGACTATTTGTGGGGAACTGCCGAACTGGTTTCGTGGATATCTTTAGATGGCCGTAAGTTGGAAGGGGTGGTGTACAAGCCTGCCGATTTTGATCCGGCCAAGAAATACCCGATGATTGTGAGTTTCTATGAGCGAAATTCGGAAACTCTGTTTAATTACCGGATGCCGGAACCCCATCGGTCTACCATTGATTATCATCTTTATAACAGTAACGGGTATATTGTGTTCAATCCGGACATACGTTATGTAGACGGTTATCCGGGTGAGAGTTGCTATAACTGTCTGATGCCGGGGGTTGCCATGCTGATAGGCAAAGGTTATATTGACGAGAAAGCCATAGGGGCGCAGGGACATAGTTGGGGCGGTTATCAAGTGGCTTATCTGGCTACACGTACTGATTTGTTTGCGGCTATTGAGTCAGGTGCTCCGGTGGTCAATATGTTCAGTGCCTACGGAGGTATCCGTTGGGGATCGGGGCTGGCACGCTCGTTCCAGTATGAACATACTCAGAGCCGTCTGGGCGGTACGCCTTGGAGTACTCCGTTGCGTTACTTGGAAAACTCTGCTCTGTTCACGATGGACAAGGTACAAACACCTGTTTTAATCATGCATAATGACGCTGACGGACATGTGCCCTGGTATCAGGGAATAGAATATTTTGTGGCAATGAAACGTCTTGGAAAGCCTTGCTGGATGCTGAACTATACAGGCGAACCGCATTGGCCGACAAAGATTGCCAACAAAATAGATTTTCAAAAACGTATGTTCCAGTTCTTTAATCATTATCTGAAAAAAGAAGCAATGCCTGGATGGATGTCCGATGGGGTTCCGGCTGTAGAACAGCCTTATGAATTAGGATACTGATATTATGTGTTCGGACTGCTATGGAACTCAAGTTGCTCCTACTGTGGATAAAGTAAAAGGATAGTTCCTGAAAAGAGGGAGGAGGTGTGTTAAAACTAAAATGACAGTTCCGAAAAGTTACAGATAGTAATTATAAACTTAAAAGGGTCGTATCAAGCTCTGTCTTGAGTAATGATACGACCCTTTCTTTAGTTTTTTAGGATGCTCAAATTTCAAATTATAAATTCATATTTTCAAAAACTGAATTTTGATCCTCTCTTCTTCTTTTTAGTACAATGCTTTTTTATTCAAACTTACCATAACGGGTAGGCAACAGTTTGCGGTCACCTAATGTATTATCTACCCGGGCTACATTGATCCAGAATTTGTTATCACGTACCGATTCGATAGGATAAGCGGCTTTCTCTCGGCTGTAGCTGTGATTCCATTCATTGGCCACCACTTCATATTCAGGATGCGGGGCGTTGACCAATACATTATCTTCTTTATCGGCACTGCCATTCTTCACTTCTTGAATTTCCTGCCAGATGGTTTGCATCACAGTGACGAAATTATCCAGTTCCCATAAACTTTCACTTTCAGTCGGTTCAATCATCAATGTTCCATGAACCGGGAAAGAAAGGGTGGGCGCATGATAGCCATAGTCCATCAGACGCTTGGCGATGTCATTTTCGCTGATACCGGTTTCGTCATGCAGATAGCGGCAATCTAAAATCATTTCATGACCCACAAAGCCCGTAGCACCGGTATATACAATGCCGTAGGTATCCTTGAAGCAAGCTGCCAGATAATTGGCGCTCAGAATAGCAGTCTTGGTGGCATTGGTCAGACCTTCGGCGCCCATCATGCAAATATAACCGTAAGTAATAGGCAGGATTCCTGCGCTACCGTATGGAGCTGAAGAAACCTGATTGGCACTGTTACCCCAAACTTGATGTCCCGGAAGGAACGGAACCAGATGTTCGGCTACACAAACGGGACCTACACCTGGACCGCCACCACCGTGAGGGCTGGCAAAAGTCTTATGCAGATTCAAATGGCATACATCAGCACCGATGGTACCCGGATTGGTCAGACCTACCTGTGCATTCATATTTGCACCATCCATGTAAACCTGTGCTCCGCATTTATGAATAATTTTACAAATTTCTGCAATTTCCGGTTCAAAGATACCATGAGTGGACGGATAGGTAATCATTAATGCAGCCAGATCATCCTTGTTGGCTTCTGCTTTTGCACGTAAATCTTCTACGTCTACATTACCTTTATCGTCACAGGCGCAAGTCACCGTGGTATATCCGCATTGAATGGCTGAAGCCGGATTCGTACCGTGGGCTGATGCCGGAATTAATATCTTGTTGCGGTGTCCCTGTCCGATACTTTCCAGATAAGCGCGGATGATACGAAGTCCTGTATACTCTCCTGCTGCACCTGAATTAGGTTGCAAAGTGACTCCTGCAAATCCGGTAATAACCTTCAACTGCTCGCTTAAGTTATTAATTAATGTCTGATAGCCTTTTGTTTGATCCTCAGGTGCTAACGGGTGTATAGCCATCCAGCCTAAGTTGCTGAGTGGGAGCATTTCCGAAGCGGCATTCAGTTTCATGGTACAAGAACCCAATGAAATCATGGAATGTGCCAATGAGATATCTTTACGTTCCAAACGTTTGATATAACGCATCATTTCGGTTTCAGTATGATACTTGTTGAATACCTCATGGGTGAGGAAGGAAGTACGGCGGCGTAGTTCACGATTCAGTGAGGATGCTTCGGGAATGTCTGTTACTTCTTGAACGGTTTCTTCGGCAGCAATGGAGAAGATGGAAAGTAACAGGTTTACATCTTTCAGGTCGGTGGTTTCATCAATGCTGAAACCTACATCGCCATTATCATAGTAACGGAGGTTTACTTCTTTACTCAATGCGATGGTACGCAGCTTCTGAGCCGAAACATGGTCGGGCAGACTGAAACGCAGGGTGTCAAAGAATAATTCATTATGCTGTACATATCCCAAGCGGGTTAGGGCTTTGTTCAACCAGGTGGTAATGCTATGAATGCGTTTTGCTATATTTTTGATACCTTCCTGCCCATGATAAACGGCATAGAAGCCGGCCATTGTAGCCAGTAATGCCTGTGCGGTGCAGATGTTGGAAGTTGCTTTTTCGCGTTTAATATGTTGCTCACGGGTCTGTAAAGCCATACGGTAGGCCAGTTTGCCATATTTGTCTTTAGACCAGCCGATGATACGTCCCGGCATATTGCGTTTATATTCGTCACGTGTAGCGAAGTAGGCTGCGGACGGACCTCCGTAGAACAAGGGGATACCCAGGCGCTGGGTACTTCCGAATACGATGTCTGCTCCCCATTCGCCGGGAGGAACTAACAATGCCAAACTCATGATGTCAGCATCCACGGCTACTTTACAATGGGCGGCATGTGCCTTTTCCACAAACTCACGATAGTCTTCCACGCTACCGCTGGCATTGGGGTATTGAAGGATGCAGGCAAAGATTTCCGGAGTAAATACCAATTCCTTGTAATTTCCTACTTGGATCTTCATGCCTTGCGGAAGGGCGCGGGTCTGGATGACTGCCAGATTCTGTGGGAAAATCTCTTCATCCACAAACAATACGTTGGCTCCGCTTTTTTGTTGGTCGCGGGTGCGAAGTCCATACATCATGGTGGCGGCTTCGGCAGCGGCGGTAGATTCATCCAGCAATGAGCAGTTTGCCAATGGCATGGCTGTGAGGTCGGATATGACAGTCTGGAAGTTCATCAGTGCTTCCAAACGTCCTTGTGAAACTTCGGTTTGATAAGGAGTGTACGAGGTGTACCACACAGGATTCTCGAATACATTGCGTTGAATGACCGCCGGAGTAATACTGTCATACCAACCCATACCTATATAAGAGGTATAAATCTTGTTTTGTGAAGCTAGTTCGGTAATATGCTCTGCAAACTCCCGTTCCGTCATGGGAGCAGCCAGTGGCAGAGGTTCTTTCAAACGGATTTTGGACGGAATTGTTTTGTTAATCAGTTCATCAAGGCTCTTTACGCCAATCTTTTCCAACATAACGGGAAGGTCTTCTTCCTGTATACCGATATGTCGGTCTGCTAATAAATCTGTTTTCATGGTAGTAGTATATAAGTTGAATTTTAAGTTTTATCTTATCGGAAAAAAGGGTTGTTCGCTTTTTCTGCTCCCACAGTGGTCGGGTCTCCATGACCGGGATAGACTACCGTGTCGGGGGGGAGTACAAACAAACGACTGCATATATGCTCGCGAAGTTCGTCGAAGTTACCTCCTGTAAGGTCTGCACGTCCTATACTTCCTTGGAACAATACATCACCGCTGAAGATACAGTGGGCTTCTTTGCAGTAAAAAACAATGCTTCCCGGCGAATGACCCGGTACATGGATAGCTTCCAGTTGGGTATTGCCGAAAGTAATGATATCTCCATCAAAGATATATTTTCCTAATGGCACGGGTGCTTCGGGCAATTGGAAACCAAACATACGTGATTGTGCCGGTGCTTGTTCCAGCCAAAATTCATCCGCTTGATTTGCTTCGGCTTTTAGCCCGTATTCTTGCAACAGGAATGGGTTGCCGAAAATATGGTCCAGATGGAGGTGCGTATTCAACAAATGTTTCACTGTCAGGCTATTGCTGTCAATATATCTTTTTAAGGCTTGCTTTTCTTCTTCATAAAAGCAACCGGCATCAATAATGACGGCTTCCTTTGTTTCGTCCGATAGCACGTAGCAGTTTACCGGAAACATATTGAATTCAAATTTCTTTATTTTCATGTTTTTTTTATCTATAATTATAAACCGCTGATGGTTACATAAACCACTTTCTTGGTTTTAAAAAAATCTTCCGTGAATTCATTTTTCAGATCATAAAGCATTGTTTTGTGCTTCACGGGCATTGTTTCTTGTTCCAACTCTCCGCCTTTCAGACAAATCAGCCCGTTGGGCAGGGCGTTATGTTGTTCTTGTCTGATGTTTTTACGGATAATTTTTATTAGATCGCCCAAAGGCATGACAGCACGACTTACCACGAAGTCGAATTTCCTTTTTTCTTCTTCGGCGCGGCAATGACGGAAAGTGACATTCTTCAGTCCGATAGCATTGGCTATTTCTGTAGCTACTTTCACTTTCTTTCCGATACTGTCCACCAGATGGAATTGGACTTCAGGGAATAAGATGGCCAAAGGGATACCCGGGAAACCGCCCCCTGTGCCCAAGTCCATAATTTGGGTATCAGGGGTGAAGTTTATCACTTTGGCTATGCCTAGCGAGTGCAATACATGATGTTCGTACAGATTAGTGATATCCTTGCGTGAGATTACATTGATTTTGCTATTCCAATCCGTATATAAATCATACAATGCGGCAAACTGTGTTTTCTGCTGTTCGCTGAGGTTAGGGAAATATTTCAGTATTAATTCCATTCTATACTTAAAATCGTTATTTAATGTATCATATATTTTTCTACCGATGTGTAGGGCAAAGAAAGGGTGATGACTCCTACAGCATAGGGAGCGATATCATATTTGTTATACAGGAAAGATACTTTTTCCTTTTCTAACAAGAAATTGTCGGGTACGTACATATTGGTAGAATTCAAGATGCCTGCATTCTGAAGTCCTTCCAGTGAGGTGATGGAGCTGTCTTCCAGACGGGTAGCCATCTCTGTTATCAGTTCTTCCAGCAACATGTCGCTCATCGGTTTTTCCGATCCTGCCATAAATACATCTTTCAAAGCAAGCAGTTTGCCGGTATTCTTTTCGAAGTTCATCCATTTGTTCCATGAGTTGGGATGTGCCCCGCCTGTATATTCAAAAGTTTCTGCAATGAAATTCAGAATACCTTCTTTGCCTTCGCTGAAATGGGTGGTCAGTCCGTATTCATAATTGTACCATGTGGGAAGTTCGTCTTTGGGAGTTCCATTTTTTATATCTTCCTGATAGAACTCGTTCACATCTTTGCGGTAGTTGTTAATGTAGGTATTTTTAAAAGAATCTACAGCAACTTCCGGATTCATCCGGATATATTCTTTTCCCAAAACGTGGGCTTGTATGGTACGGTTGATGCGTTGTGCTATGCTATCCGCAGCATCAGATTCTGCTAAATAACTATAATCAATAGTAATCTTACAGGCGGGAGAGACTGTGTCATCTTGTAAATGGGCTTGTTCTTCCACCTTTACAGTCTTTACAGTTTCACTATCAATTTGTTTTTGTCCGTTACATCCCGATAATAAAAAGCAGGATACAAGGCAAGTTGCCATAACAGACAATACGAGATTTCTTTTTTTCATAACTTTTTGTTTATTTGCATGGATTACTTATCCTAACTTTCTCCACAAATATAGAATAACTTCGTGAAATGTCCATCTAAAAAGCGAAAATATATTTATCTGTTTGCAACAAGATTGCATGAACTTTTTGCTAAATTTGTCCGTTGATAAGCTATAATAAATAAGTAAAGAAATGAATATGAGCGATATGACAAAAAAACTATATCCCGTTACGGGAATGCATTGTGCGGCATGTGCCGGCAACGTGGAGAAGATTGTAAGGAAGCAAGAAGGCGTGGAAAATGCATCGGTCAATTTGGCGGCGGCTACTTTGGCGGTGACTTATAATCCGGATATTGTGTCTCCGCAACAACTGAAAGAGGCTGTGATGAAAATAGGTTTTGATTTGATAATAGATGAGGATAACTCTGTGCAGGAGCAGGAGGAAGCAGAGCAATCTTATTACGGACAGTTGAAGCGGAAGACTATCGTTGCTTGGATTTTTGCTTTACCGGTAGCTGTTTTGGGGATGTTTCTGATGAATGTTCCGGGAGTAAACTGGTGGATGCTGTTGCTTTCACTTCCTGTTATTTTATATTCGGGGCGTTCTTTCTATATGAATGCCTGGAAACAGACGCTTCAGCGTACCAGTAATATGGATACGTTGGTGGCACTTAGCACCTCCATCGCATTTTTGTTCAGTTTGTTTAATACGTTCTATCCCGAATTTTGGTACAGCCGCGGATTGGAACCTCATGTATATTATGAAGCTGCCACTGTTATAATAGCTTTCGTATTGGTTGGCAAGCTGATGGAAGAGAAAGCAAAAGGAAAAACTTCCACAGCTATTCGTAAACTGATGGGATTACAGCCTCGGACGGCCCGTGTGGTGAAAGACGGCAGGGAAGAGGATATCTTGATAGCCGAACTTCAGGTTGGCGATAAGGTGAGCGTCCGTCCCGGTGAGCAAATTCCGGTGGATGGAGTCATTGTCGGAGGAAACACCTTTATAGATGAGAGCATGATAAGCGGTGAACCTATTCCTGTAGAGAAAAAACAGGGTGATAAGGTGCTGGCCGGCACTATCAATCAGAACGGTGCATTTACTATGACTGCTCAAAAGGTGGGGAAAAATACGGTGTTGGCACAGATTATCCGCATGGTGCAGGAAGCACAGGGGTCTAAAGCTCCGGTCCAGCGTATTGTGGATAAAGTGACGGCGGTTTTTGTTCCTGTTGTCCTTGCTGTGGCTGTTTTTACTTTCCTTGTTTGGATAGTGGCAGGTGGAGCGGATGACTTTTCTTATGCCATGCTTTCAGCAGTGTCTGTTTTGGTTATTGCCTGTCCGTGTGCTTTGGGACTTGCTACTCCCACTGCTTTGATGGTAGGAATTGGTAAAGGGGCCGAATCACATATTTTGATAAAGGATGCGGTAGCCTTGGAGCAGATGCGGAAAGTGGATACAGTGGTACTTGATAAAACGGGTACTGTAACTGAGGGGCGCCCTGTGGTGACCGGATGGTTGCATGATGCCGGATGGCAGAACGAGCATAAGGGAATTCTGTATGCTGCTGAATTGAAATCGGAACATCCGTTGGCTTTGGCTATTGTCGAGGCTTTGAAAAAGGAAGGTGAGAAGCCGGCGCTCATTGATTCTTTTGAGAGTCGGACAGGACGGGGGATTGTGGTGACCCGTGGAAATAAAACTTTTTGGGCAGGAAGCCATCGGTTACTGAAAGATTTTGGAGCGGGAATTTCCGACTTGTTGAAAGGGATGGTGGAGGATTATGAGAAGAGTGGCAAGAGTCTGGTTTATTTTGGCGAGGGAAATACATTGCTGGCGGTTATAGCCATTAGTGACAAAATAAAAGATACTTCCAGACAAGCGGTCAAACAATTGAAGGAGAGTGGAAAGTACATTGTATTGTTGACTGGTGACGGTCATCTTACTGCACAGAATGTGGCCGGAGAAATTGATGCGAATCGTTTTATTTCGGATGCTTTGCCGGTCGATAAGGAGAATGTTATTAAAGAATTACAAGCTGAAGGAAGAGTCGTAGCTATGGTAGGTGACGGCATTAATGACTCACAGGCGTTGGCACGTGCCGATGTAAGTATTGCAATGGGTAAAGGTACGGATATTGCCATGGATGTAGCGATGGTTACGTTAATGACTTCGGATTTGTTGTTGTTACCCAAAGCTTTTAAACTTTCCCATAAAACTGTACGTTTGATCCATCAGAATCTTTTCTGGGCGTTTATCTATAATTTGATAGGCATTCCGGTGGCGGCAGGTATTCTGTTCCCATTGTATGGTATCTTGCTTAACCCGATGATTGCCAGTGCTGCCATGGCATGTAGTTCTGTCAGTGTAGTGTTGAACAGCTTGAGCCTGAATTGGAGAAAGTTGTGATTGAATTAAAAATAAATAAAAAAGCAGCCGTGCATAGATTTTGTTTTGCATGGCTGCTTTTCATTTTTCTATCTTTTAGTTTATAATTCAAAAAGGATTGTTTCTTCCTCTTTGTACTTCTATTCGTATTCCGAAGTTCCCATTCTCCGATTTCATTTCGAAAGCTCCGTTGAAATTATTTCTTTCCCAAGGCAATGCGCTTGGATTCCGTACTTTGTTCCCGTCGGCATCATATTCACCGTATGTGGTGATGTGTAATCCGTTTTTCAATTTAAAGGTTGCACTTTGTAAGGTGGGAGGCATTGATATTGTTCCGAATCCATAGATTCCCATTCCCGGATACATGGGGGTAAATACATGGTTGTAAGACCCTCTGTCATAAATGATATTCATATTGGGACGGAATATTTCATTGTAATTCGCAATCGCATTATTGTTGTAAGGCTGATAATAAAGTTGCGGGGCTATCAGAGGGGGAGGGGCCATAATCATGGAACCCATATCCAGCATAAATCCGTTAAAATTCTTGTAACCATCCAATGAAATGGGCGGAATACTATCTGTTACCACTTCGGACTGCGCAAAGGTAGTAGCGGCAATCAGAAACATAGAAATGGATAGAACCAGCTTTTTCATATACTGTTATTTTTTTTGTTCCGGACAAATATAGGGATATTTTCTAAATTCTGTATCGTTTCTGTTTCCTGTGAATAGATCTTTTCAAATACTTTATGAAGTTCTTCCTCATCGGCTATCAGTTGCCTCAACTCCTGCAGATGTGCAGCATTGGCTGATTGAGGTATCCATAATCTTAAATAACCACCTTCAGCATATTTTTCTTTCAAATGTGTCAGAAAACGTATGTATTGTTTTTCTTTGTCCAGTTCGGGATAGTTGGAAAGACCATATTGTACCGTCCGTCTCAAGGTGATGTCCGGATCAATAATGCGGTCGGCCTCCGCTACAATTTTGCCATAAATGCTACGGGGAACATGCTTGTTGGATGCACGGTGATCTTCTACAGCCTCTTTCATAATCAAAATATGCTCTTCAGGGAACCATTGCCTTAACTTCTGGTCTGCCCATAGTATTTTTCCTGAAATGAGATGGTGGAACTCCCGTCCCTCACAGAGTCCCAGGTCATGGTAAGAGGCAATAACATACACCATCATGCGGCTCACATCATAATATTGAGACAAATTGAGGCTTTCTGCTATAACTTTCAATACATGATCTACACGATGTGCTTTGTCAAAACCAGCGTATCGTGGGATAATTTCACTTGCGATATAGTCGCGGAATTCTATTGGAAAATCATTGATGTACGGCAACATATTCTTTCTTTTGATTGGGGTTGCAAATATACAATAATTATCCCACCTTTGCAGAAAAAAGTAATATGTATCAAATAATTCAACCTACGCCCGATGACTTTGATGAATTGACCTGTTTATGGGAAGCTTCGGTGCGTGCTACTTATCATTTCATACCTGAAGCATATATTCAGAAGTTAAAGCCACTGGTATGGAGTGTTTATCTTCATAGTATGCCGCTTTACATGATTCGTGACAATGCTGGTATAGAAGGATTCATGGGTATTAATGGGACTATGCTTGAAATGCTTTTTGTTCATCCGCGTGCCATAGGTACGGGAATAGGGAAACAATTGATGCGTTATGCTTTGGAGCATTGCCATGTACGTTATGTCGATGTAAACGAACAAAATAAGAAAGCGTCCGGCTTTTATGGCCATTTTGGATTTCGGGTTATTGGCAGGGATGCAAAAGACGCATCGGGCGAACCCTATCCTATTTTACATTTAAAACTGGGAGGTATCATGAAAATTGAAAATTGGGGATTAGTTCCCTATTCTGAGGCTTGGAAACGGCAGACGGAGTTGTTTAATGCCGTGGTGGAAGCTAAACAAGTGGGAAAAACGTATGAGAATAGAATTATTTTTGTAGAACATCCGCATGTCTATACATTAGGCAAGAGTGGAAAGGAAACGAATATGCTGCTGGGGGAGGCACAATTGAAGATGATTGGTGCCACCCTTTATCATATTGATCGAGGAGGGGATATTACTTATCATGGTCCCGGACAATTGGTTTGTTATCCTATCTTGAATTTGGAGGATTATCATTTGGGGTTGAAGGAATATATTCATGTGTTGGAAGAAGCGGTGATCAGGGTCTGCGCATCTTATGGCATTGAAGCCGGGCGAGTGAAGGGAGCGACCGGAGTATGGCTGGCCGCGGGAACTCCGCAGGAACGGAAAATTTGTGCAATAGGAGTGAGAAGCAGTCATTTTGTGACAATGCATGGATTGGCGCTGAATGTAAATACGGATTTGCGCTATTTCAGTTATATCCATCCTTGCGGATTCATGGATAAAGGGGTTACTTCATTACAGAAAGAATTGGGGTGCGAAGTGCCTATGGAAGAAGTGGCAGGACGTTTGCAGAACGAATTATCTGAACTTTTGTAGTTATACCGTATGTGTGGCTTTATACATACGGGGCGGAGGGATTAAAAATCCGATTGTGTTATCATGTTGTCAACTGTAGGGGCAGGGTTTGCCTGCCCAAATGCATAAGCAAACCATTTTTGGGCGAGCGAACCTTGCCCCTACTGGCAAAATGATACGCCATTTTACTTTTGATACATCTTCATATTATGAAGAGAGCTTTTTTTGATTTATTCTTTTATATCTTGGTACAAGAAGCGCTTGATACTTTTCTTGGCTGTTTTTTCAAATTCCTCAGGATATAGCTTGAAGCGGGCTATTTGGGAAAATGCCGGTAATTGTTTGTTCAGTTCAAGGCGGTTTTCTTCCATTACCCGTACAAGGTCTGATTGGCTCAAGCCGTGAGCAAAAGCATCATCGGAATCCGGATAGATTAGGCCCACCAGTTTGTCTTGTTGCAGAATAATCAGTGACTCTGACACGTATGGCATATTGTTTAGCTTGGACTCTATTTCTTCCGGATAAATGTTTTGTCCGGAAGAAGTGAGTAACAGGTTTTTGCAACGTCCTTTGATAAAAACATTTCCGTCTTCGTCTATTGTCGCCATATCGCCTGTATGCAACCATCCTTCAGTATCAATGACTTGCCGTGTCGCTTCCTCGTTCTTATAATAGCCCAACATCAGGTTGGCTCCACGGCATACCAGTTCACCCGCAATGGCTGATGGGTTAGGAGACAGTACTTTGGCTTCCATACGTGCGGCAACTTTTCCGCAAGATGCCAGTTTCAGTTCTGTCCAATGACTATGGCAGATGATGGGACCACATTCAGTCATTCCGTATGCAATGGTGTATGGGAAATCTATCATTTTTAGAAAGGCTTCCACTTCGGCATTGAAAGGAGCCCCTCCGATGATGATTTCGATGAAATTTCCGCCGAAAACTTCCATCGCCTTCTGCTTGATAAGTTCTTTTATCTTATCGCTGATGATGGGAACATGTAATAGCAGTTTACCTAATTTGTTGTCTACCTTGGGAAGAATATTTTTCTTGAATATTTTTTCCACAATCAGTGGCACGCAGGCTATGACGCGCGGGCGGATTTCCGCAAATGATTCGGCTATGATTTTGGGCGATGGCATGCGGGTAAGAAACCATAGATGGGCGCCTGCTGTGAAACCGTAAAGAAAATCGAAAGTCATGCCGAATACGTGTCCCAAAGGTAACATGGATACGACGCTGTCACCTGCTTTCAGACCTATTTTTTCTTTACAGTAGAGCACGTTGGAGAGTATGCTACGATAAGGCAGCATTACGCCTTTGGAATATCCGGTAGTACCTGAAGTGTAATTAATGATGGCCAGGTCTTCTGATTTTTCTTTTTCATAAGAAATATCATCGGGACGAAATCTGCAAGGGAATTTGTGCCCGAATATCTCATTCAGATGGTCGCGGGCATAAGCCAGTTTTTCCGAACGGGATACGGGTACACCGAAATCTTTCAATTCTATGATACCTTCCAAATGAGGCATGGCTGCTTCATTCAAGTTCTCCCATATCTGATCGCCTACGAACAACAGGCGGGCTTCAGAGTGGTTTACAATATTGTGTACCTGATCGGCTTTGAATTCATGTAGGATAGGTACTACTACGGCACCATAGGTGATGACGGCAAGGTAAGTTACTGTCCAATGAGCGCTATTACGCCCGCAGATGGCTATTTTATCTCCCTTCTCAATGCCGGCATTTTCCAGCAAGATATGTATTTTCTCTATTTTACGGGCCACATCTCTGTATTGTAATGTGATGCCTTTATAGTCTGTAAGAGCGTTTAAATACCAATTTGTTTTTATACTTTGCTCGATAAGAGCAATAAAACTCTGTTCTAGTTCCATGATAACTTTTGCACATTTATAGGCTGAGTGTGCGCAAAAGTAGTAAAATGAGGTAAGGGGGATGGGGAATGAAACAGTTTTTTACATTAATTTAACGCCCTGAAAATGTAGATCCTTTCATCCCTTTACTTTAAAATGCTAGTTTATAATCGTTTGCCAATTGTTGACGTGTCCTATGAAGGAGTATAGTTGCTATAATTGCCAGAATAAGAGTTAACCTTGCCCGATACCATGATATACTCTTTGTTTCAATGATAGTCGGGCAAGTTCGAAAATTGTTTCTATAATTATGGGATTTCTCGATAAAGAAGCTTTATTTATCGTTGCTTTTATTTTCTGTCTCTTCTTTAGAGGGCTGTGGTTTGATGATAAGTCGCAGGGATGGGTCGTAGGTGAAATAACTCCACATCCAATCTATAAAAATAAATAAACGGTTTTTTACCCCCACTATGCTCATCAAGTGTATAAATAGCCATACTGCCCATGCGGGAAATCCACTGAAACGTATCTTTTGCAATTCTACCACTGCATTATTTCTCCCGATGGTTGCCATAGACCCTTTATTATAATATTTAAAAGGGATGAGCGGCTGGCCCTTTTCGATATTTCTCAGATTCTTTATTAAGTTCATGGCTTGCTGTATGGCAGGCTGTACAACTTGCGGATGTCCTTTAGGATACTCTTCTGAAATCATTAGTGCGGTGTCACCTATAGCAAATATATTTTTAAAGTCTTGTATCTGATTGTGTTCATTCACTCTCAAACGGTTGCCTGGACCATAGCATTCGGCAGGAAGGCCTGCTAGACTGTTTGCTTTTACGCCTGCTACCCAGTAAACGTTGGCTGATTCTATAAAATTCCCGTCATCCAGTACTAACATATTATTCTCGTAATTTTTTACTTGTTGGTTCAATAATATTTCTACTCCCAAATGAGTGAGGTATTTTTTTACTTCTTCGGAAGATTGGGGGGAGAAGGCGGAAAGCAAGCGTGGACCACCATCTATTAATATGATTCTCATCGTACTGGTGTCTAGATCGGGATAATCGTGCGGAAGGATGAATTTACGCATTTCGGCTAGTGCCCCTGCCAGTTCAATACCAGTTGCTCCTGCGCCGACTATAATGAAGGTCATCAGTTGCTCCCGCTTTTTGGAGTCATTAGTGTTCAATGCTTTTTCAAAGCTTTCAAGTACTTGGTTACGATTATGCAAGGCTTCTGCTGTGGTCTTGAGGGACATGGTGCGTTTAGCTATTTCGTTGTTGCCGAAATAATTGGTATAGCATCCGGTAGATATAATCAGATAGTCGTAGCTTAGACTGCCGATGGAAGTGGTGACTTGTTGTTCTTCAGGATGTACTTGTTGTACTTCACATATGCGGATATGAAAGTCTTTGTATCCTTTGAATATCTTGCGGAATGGGAATGAAATAGCACTGGGCTCGATGCCTGATGTGGCTACTTGGTAAAGTAACGGCTGGAAAAGATGGTAGTTGTTTTTATCCAATAACACAACTTGGTAGTGTTGTCTTTTCAGTTTGCGTGCAATCTTTAACCCGCCAAATCCTCCTCCGACAATGACTATTCTTTTTTTATTTCCTTTGTCGGGAATGTTGGTTATCTGTTCAGTCATAATGGTATTTGTTATTTTATGTATATAATAACAAATAACCGGGGTGAAATGTTTAGTGTCATGGCTATTAGAAATTAAAAATTCCGGGGGATAATGTAGGATTGATATAACTGACGTCACGTGTTTGCAATAGCCTGCCATTCAGTGTGTAGAATAATTGTTTGGTGGCCGACGAATTGTTTAGGTTAACAGTAATTACGTACAGAGTGGTTCGTTTAGGAAATTCTATGAGATTTACATTGGTGGCAGTCCACATGGCGTATGGACTCAATGTAAAATCATTATATACGTTAGGTGTCAGTTGATCTGTAGTTTGTAAATCGGTATTAGTCATTACCCATTGGGCATTACCGTTCATCCATACTTCTTTTTCAAAACCATTTTGGGTAAAAGAGGCCACATAATAATTCCCTTGTTGGCTCCAGCTTACGTTCGTGGCATGTGGATATATCTTTTTCAGTGCTATATGAAATGTAGTGGGAGAGGTAGCAGACAAGGTGGTGATCAGTACCCATAATATTACACATATAGAATAACATCTCTTCTTCATGGTATTTAAATGTTTTGATGAGGTTGATAAAACAGCTTGGCTATACTTTTTGTTCGCCGGTATAAAACCTGATTTTGTGGATTTTTTCCACACTTTTGTGGCGTTGTCAACAGGAATCTACACTCCTGAAATGAAAAAGCGTATATGTATGTGGTTGATTTTTAGTTAGATATTAAAATGAGCAGATTTGTGGCACGCTTCTTGTTTTATTGTTGTCGGTAAAAATGAATAAAAAATAAAGTAATTATGAAAAAGGTATTAGTAACATTGGTATTAGTGATGACTTTAGGCGTGTCTGTTTCTTTTGCTCAAGCGGCTCCGGTAGAGGTTCCGGTAGTGGAAAAGCCTCAACAATCTAAGAAGTTGGTTTTCTCGGAAATCTATATGAATGATGTGCCGGAAGCCGTGATGGACAGGCTTGCACTGGAAGGTGCTATGATAAAGCAGGCTTTTATGGCCTATGGCATTGATGGAAGCCGTATTTATAAAATTAATGTGTTGACAAGTGATGCTCATGAACAGACATTGTTCTTAGGTGAAGATGGTAAAATTTTGCAATAGTTAGTATATTTATAATAGTGCTTTTACATGAATTCCCGGCTTGTGATAAGTCGGGAATTTTTTTAGTTAAATTGTTTCTTGACGATATTCGAAAAATAATTAAGAAATCTCTTGTGCATAATAATTGTAGGTTTTATCTTTGCCACTCAAATTTAAAAAGGTGATACAATGGAAACTTATGATATATATTTTAAAGAAGGTAATGATTTTGCTAATAAAGGATTTTCATTGAAAGATAAGGCTAAGGCCATTAGAATGGCGGAAGATATGTTGGCTGAACGCAAAGGATATGTGAAGGATTTTGTTGGAGGAACTATTTCCGTAATGTGTAAAGAAACGAAAGAGGAAGTTTGGTCCAAGCCGATAGAGGAGGTTTAATGCAATTTTTACATCTTTTTTTGCCTTGCCAATCATAGAGTTGTGAAATACAGTGCTGTAATTGAAATGGTACGTAGCCGTTAATAGCAGCAACCCTTGGTTGTATTTGTGGTGGATTTGTTATTGGCGGACATGAATATTTCTTTCTCTTCTAGGATATTCGGTATATTTCTCCTTTCATGCTTTTGCCGGACTGATATAGATAATGCCGGGTAGCACTTGATAGGACGATGATTGTTCTTTTACTAAGATGCTTCAGTATGACTTTTTTCCGATCCTATCCATTCTTGACATATAGTTGTTATTCATAGCTAAATACACCGTATTCCCAATGAAGCTTTCTGTGGGGATCCCTTTGGTGTTCGTGTAACTATTGTGACTGTTATTATGCCGATGGGGTATAGTATTGATACAACAATGATTTTTCATAATAACTTTTAACTTATGATTTAGATAGCTCCGACTTGTCACAAATCGGGGTTATCCGCTTGTTATGCTATTAAACTTGGTCAGCTATTGGTTAACAATTTCACGCAACAGTAACTCTTTGGAGTAAAAGTGGCAAATAAATTTTTTGTTCACATGAAAAAAACTTTCCCAAAAGCTTTGTATTATTGATTTTCTATGTATCTTTGCATCGTTATTATTTCTCGGGGTATTAGCTCATCTGGCTAATTTTTTCTACTTCTTAATCTGCTGTTTGTCACCTATTTATATTTTTCGTTTTCGTTTGATGTTGAAACAATGTTGAAACAAAGGAGATTTTCATGTTAAAGCCGGGCGTAATCCCCAGCTTATGTTGTTTTTTAACTCTTCCCGGATTCCAATCATGTTCTTTAGTTGTTATTGCTAAAATATTGCTAAAACAATTTTCAAATCATTTCAATTCATCAAGCCTGTAACTACTTCCGTCTATAAATATCGAAGTACCAACAGTTGTAAACGTAGCCTTCTCCCTCACCATTCCACCGAGAGAGTTTTTAGCCCCATAATCCAGTTCCCAATTTACTGTGAAATCTCCATCCTTTGTGTATTTTTCGCTGTACACCTTGAAAGATTCAGGGTCTTTTAAGGTATAATCGAAATATGCTTTATACACTTTCCTCCCTTTATAAACAGCTTCATCGCAGGAACTCATACAGAATAGTGCTGACAAGCCTATTATGGTAAATAGAATCTTCTTCATAATCTTATATATTTAGTTTGTTCTTTAATTCGTTGAAAGTATCTGGATTCTCAAAATCTCCCCAACAGTATTTCTTGTATCTGTCCCGGTCGAAGCTGTCTTTTTTCTCATAAACAATCAGGTAATCCTTATCACATAAAACAATCACAGAAGAATTAAGTAATCGGGCGTATGAGCGCGCTTGCAAATATGCTTCTTCTCTTTCCTTGTTATTCCTCATACACAGCTTGGCTTCAATCAACACTTTTGCCCTTTCCTCATTTGGTTTATTGCCATAATGTAACGCATAATCTGGGAATATCCTATGTCCTCTCCCTGCTTGGATTGGTAACTGCCGGATGAAGTCTTTGTTTTCATACCATCCCATAGAGTTAAGCAATGGTTCCAGCAATTGCTGTTCTACATCATGTTCGTACTCTATAATTACGTCTTTGGGCAAGGTTGGGGCATACAATTTTGGCAAAACCTCTATATCAAATCCTTTTGTTTTTATCATCCGAAGTAACTCTGAATAGTTCTCACTGTTAACCGACCAACCATTTACTCCCTGAAAGTTTTTTCTAACAAGTGGGTGTTTGAAAAAATATTCATCAGTTTGTAGTTCTTTCAAAGTAATGTGAGGAATATTTATTCTATTCCCAATATAGATACACCCGTAGTATCGGAATAGAGGGTCTATTACGCCATCCGTAAGCGATATCTCTATGCAAGTGATTGCACTGATTGGGGACGTTTCGTAATGAACAAGAATATCCCCTTTCTTTGTTTCGGGGCTTGACTGCCAGAATTTCGATTCTAAGGATTTATCTTCTTGGTATAACCTGCCGCCAATGAACCAGACTTGTGACGGTTTGGGCATGTCTATTTTCTCGCTTGGGAGATTATTGGGTGCGAAGTCGTATAGGAAAGACCATAGATCTGCTGGAGATAGTCCATTTTCTTTTCTGAACAAATAAAACACCTCGCAAAGTTCCCAATAATACATGCACCTTCCTTTGTAATCAGTTCTTTTGGGAATATTGGGGAGGTCTATGTTAAAGAAATCCGCTATTTTATTCAGCTCGAATATTCGGCAAAGGAACAGGTACGGGAAGAAATATTCTGGGGCGAACTGTGATAAGACATAGGACATCGGCTGGATAATCCCAAGCATATTCTTGAAGTCGTTAGCAGGAAGCCATTGTTGCCCTTCTACCCTTATGCCTAATGTGATAAGTGAAATGTATAAATCTTTTGCTTCTTCCAATGAGCTGGGATGGTCATAATCTGATACACCGTAGCAATATATATTCTCCAACCAATCGTTATATAAATCTTCTGGTATGAAATTAGCGTACGGACAATAATCCTTGAATAAAACATATCCTCCCGCATCAGAAAAGTATTTTATCATCTCTATTCCGATTGTGGTCTGTTTATATAGGTCCCATGTGTATTGGTTGAAACTCATGGCGTTTATTTCATCGTATTCATCCTAATGCTTAGTTTTACTAAAGCTAGTGCCTTAACTGATGCCAAAGGAAAATCTTTGGGTTGATGGTGCTGATTGTAACTTACCAACTTAATCCAATCACCTCCTTTTTCAGATTGATTTATGTATTTTACAGTTAGATATTCTTCACCTTCTACATCTATTGAAACCAAATACATTTCCCCATAAAAAATGTGTTGGATTTCTACGGGAACTTCTTTATAGGCTATAATATCTCCCGATTTCAATAAAGGATACATAGAATCTCCTTTGACATATACAGCACCGTCACATTTCGGTATGTTGGGGATACTTATCTTTCCTAGTATGTTTTGGTCTTTGTTCACCAAAAGAGATTTCAAATTTGCGGCAGCCTCAATGTCATATAGATTAATTATGCCTTCTTCATCTATCCTTTCTATATATTTAGGCTTATTGATAATCGTAACATCTCCTAGTTCAATCTCATCAGCCATTGCCTGTTGGACAAGATCGCCTAGAGACATATCCAAGGCTTTAGATATGATTATCAATTCTGATAGTCTTCTTTTAGATAAATCATCATATCTACCTATATTGGTAGATTCTATGCCTAACGCATCAGCTATTACTTTATTTGTAACACCTTGATTTCTAATTATTTGTCTTAATGTTATCATTTTAGATTAATCAAATTAGATATTATTAACACAAATAATAATCAAAAATGATATACTATATCAAAATTGATAGTATATTTGCATTATCAAATTAAACTGATACAAAGAAACGAAGATTAATTCAGATTTCAAATAGTATAAACATATTAAAATACACGATTATGAGAACAAGAGAATTTTTACACGAAGTAATGAGCCTTGCTTGGCAGTTCGTTAAGCGTAATGGCTACACCATGAGCGAAGCAATGAAGGTCTCTTGGGCTAACTTGAAGTTGAAAGGTGAGATGAAAAAGAAGATAGTGAAGTTCTACTTCAAAAAAGTGGACGGTTCCGTTCGTGAGGCATACGGTACACTAAATGAAAAGCTGATGCCTGCCATCACTGGTACTGACAACAGAAAAAAGAATGATACCGTCCAGACTTACTATGATACTGAACGCCAAGAATTCAGATGCTTCAAAAAAGCTAATCTGATGTCAATCGCATAAAAGATATGGATATGAATGCTTACACGATTAACCAGCAGTTGGATAGCCTTTATAAAGATTTAGAGGCTGCCCATAACAATGATGAAGAGGCTGTCTGCCTGATGTTCAATGCTGATAGCAAAAAAGAAGCTATCCAGTTGATAACGGATGAGATAGACAGTTTGGAAGATGCCTTAAAAGGTTTTGAAACTTGTGAAGATGATGGCATGGACTACGATGCTCTATGCCGGGTACAAGGTATCAGCCGATACGCATAATACACGATTATGCAACGCACGACAGCCCTACAGACGGATTGAACGGCAACCGATAGCGAGAATCGGGTAGGGTGCTATTGATTGGTTCTTTGACATATTGATACGATAAAAAGATATATTTCTGCGAAGGCACGTAAGCGAAGCCAGTGATGGTGGATAGTGGTGGGTGCAAGTGGAACGGAATTGACACCGATAGCAACCGAGGATAAGCCGACAATGGGCGAATGGTTGTATATGTCTGATGGTGGTAAAGCCACGAAGTTGAAATGATTTTTACTTTCAGCACGCCAATTTGTCTTTAGCGTGATGAGTATGCTTGGTTAGGCACAAGTATCGCTGAAAGGTCTTATAGTCTGTACTGAACTGAAATAAGGTTCTGCTATTCGATTAGGGTACAGATACTTATTTAAATTTATACGATTATGAAAACAATCCAATTCGTTTTATCTATATTGGTTGGTATATGTGCTGCCGGTATGCTTTACGGGGCTATTACTACTTACAGTCCTATGAAAATATTCTCTATCACTATAATGAGTGTTATATGTGTAGGGTGTGTGTCGCTCATGAGAATAACTTATAGAGAACTTAAAACAGACCGCTAAAAGGTAGTCCTATAATCCGGCACAAGGCGCATGGGGATGAGTGCACAATCACCTTGTAAACCAGCTGGGCGGTAATTTATGAAGTAGCATTGTTGGAATGCGTGTAAGCGATTAATTGTTGGTATTAACTTATATTCTAATTTATATATTCATTTAGCTTACAAGAAGTAGGTTCGACTCCTACCTTTTTAACGACATTTTAAATTTATACGATTATGACAGTGGAAGAATTAAGAGGCATGACGCATGAAGATTTAGTAAGGCGTGTGCAGGAACTGGAAGAGGCTAACGAGAAATTAGCTGAAGAGAAAAATACATGGTATAAATCTTGGAGTGATTTGAAACAGAAGTTTGATCATTTCAAAAATGCGGTTAAAAGCATTGTTCTGATAATAGATTAGATATTCGTGTTTTATATTGTGTTTGTACTGGGTGTGCCGTCCGTGAGGATAGTGCACCTTTTTTAAAAAAGGATGGTTAGCTTATCGGTTAGAGCTTCGTATTGCGCAAACAATTGGCACGATTGAGAGGGGTTCGATTCCCTTACCATCCACGAATCATTAATTAAATTTTACTCTTATGGCAAAAGAACTGAAAGAAAGAACAGAAATCAAGAAAAAGCTGAAAAAGAAGAATGACAGAATCAGCTTTGACTTTAGCGACAAACTTGCCGGACAGCTTCGCAGGTGTACCGCTGATCTTAACAGGCTGGCAAGGATTGATCGGATAATAGACAAGAAGCAAACTTTGTATTCGGTGGACACTAACAGGGAAGCCGGATATATTGAGGTTATTCGCAATTATTAATCAGCTGACTTACACGATTATGAAGAGAGTTTTTAATGAACTTACACCTGAATGCGAGATTACGGCACGAATGTATGCACAAGGGTATGAGAAAAAAGAAATTGCAAACCTCAAATGCCGAGCGGTCAGCACGATAAACAACCAACTGCAAAGAGCTTTTGAGATTTTGAACGTAAGGAACGGCAGAGAACTGGCAACCATGCTATATGAGAGAATAGCTGGTATGAAGTTCACGATGGACTTTTCACCTACTATTAGGTCGGCTGTTGCTTTCTGCCTGTTGTGCATCTTTTCTTTTTCGCTCTATCACGAACAGGGCGATATGAGAAGGGGACGAAGAACGAGAGTTGAACGAATTGAAAGAACTGGACGGTATGGAGGTAAGACTTGAATTATTTGAATTTAAAAATATCTGCATGGACATGGCGGAGCTTGGTGCAGCTGCCAGTGAGAAGAAACGGTCTCCTGTATCTGATGAAATCAAGCAAAGAGAAGCGTTCAGATGGTTAAAGACACTTGGGTATGAACCTAACTTTTTGGAAAAGTTAGAGAAAGAAGGATTGGTGCATAAGAAAAGAAAAGGCTCATCCAGAAATTCTCCTATCATATATTCCAAGTTCGAGATACAATCCGCTATTAATGCTTTTAAAATGAGTAAATATCTGAACAAATAACCCTATAAAATTTACGATTATGTCACTGATTAAGAAAAGTAATGAATTAGTTATCCCGACCACCGTGAAGATGATGATTTACGGTCAAGCCGGAATGGGAAAGAGTACGGTAGCATTGAGCGCACCGAAACCGCTGCTGTTGGACTTCGATAACGGCGTGAAGCGCATGAACATGGCGCACTTGGAGAATATAGACACGGTACAGGTCACTTCATGGAGCGATGTTCAGCAAGTTCTTCAAGAGGACTTGTCCGCTTATCAGACCATTGTAGTAGATACCATCGGCAAGATGATGGACTTCATCATTACTCACAAGTGTGGAACCCGCCAGCCGTCCATCCGTGATTGGAGCGGTATCAATGCAGAGTTTTCATGGATGACACGAACACTTTCGGGGCTTAACAAGCACATCATTTTCGTTGCCCATCGCGACACAAGAAAAGAAGGTGATGATACGGTGTTTATCCCTGCCTTGCGTGAAAAATCCTACAACTCTATCGTTACCGAACTGGATTTGCTCGGTTATCTTGAAATGAAAAGCGAAAGAGGCGTCCAAAGACGTACCATCACTTTTGACCCAACTTCAAGAAATGACGGTAAGAATACTTGCAATCTTCCTTCAGTGATGGAAGTTCCTACCATCCTTGACAAGAATGGTAATCCAACCGCAAAGAACGACTTTATCACCGCCAAGATAATCAATTCGTATTTGGGTATGCTTGCTGCCAAGAAAGAGGCACAGGAAAAGTATGATAAAGTTATTGAAGAGATAAAAGAACAGATCGAACTTATTACGGATGCGGAATCTGCCAATAATTTTATCGCGCAAATAGATAATTTTGAGCACGTTGGTTCTTCAAAGCAAATGGCGGCAAAGTTGGTAGCTAACAAAGCGAAGTCTTTGAATCTGAAACTTAATTCAGAAAAGAAATATGAACCAGCAGCCTAAATATCGTATTTACGCAACGCTTCTTGATGCCTTTGGGGCATATCTGAATAGTGATGTGATTTGGGATAAGTACTGGGGGTGGTCAGAAAATCCACCCCATACTCCTGAAGAATTTCACGAACAACAGTTTCAAGAACTGATAGACCGGATTAACCGCAAGCCATTCGATAGCGAAGCGGCAGACCGTGGCACGGCTTTCAATGAAATCATTGATTGTATGATTGAGAACCGTAAATCTTCTATAATGGAAATTAGCAAGGCATATCACGATGACGGAAAACTTTACGGGATAAAAGCTGTTTACAACAATCGCACTTTCACTTTTTACATTGACCTTTGCCGCGAGTTTGCCAACTACTACAAAGGAGCATTAACCCAACAAAGAGTAGAAGCCATCTTGCCTACTGCATACGGTAGTGTATTGGTTTATGGTTTGATTGACGAACTGATGCCTACCAGTGTTCACGACATCAAAACAACCGGTAGTTATACCGTGGGAAAGTTCAAAGATCACCACCAGCATTTAGTTTATCCTTATGCTCTTATGCAGAATGGGTCGGATGTACGGACATTTGAGTATAACATTGTAGAGTTCAACAAAGGCGGTTATGTGGTAGATACCTATACAGAAACATACGTTTTCAATCCTGAACGTGATATTCCTATTCTTACTAATCATTGTGAGGAATTTATCCGGTTTTTGGAAGAAAACAGAAAACTTATAACCGATAAAAAGATATTTGGAGGAGAAAATTAATGGCAAACCAAATAACCGGACGGATAATCGAAATCGGACAAACTGTTCAAATACCATCCAAAAACGGTGGTTCCTCGTTTACAAAACGGGAGTTCATTTTAGATGCTACCACTTACGACCCTTATACGGGAGAGCGTAGCGAGTATGAGAATGTTATTCCCTTAGAGTTTTCAGGCGATAAGTGTGCAGAACTTGACCGCTTTAATCAGGGTGATGTTGTTACTGTATCATTTGTTTTACAAGGACGTTCTTGGACGAATCAAGACGGAGAACTCAAACGTATGGCATCTATTCGGTGCTACAAAATAGATGCGCGTGGCGGTGTATCTCAATCCCAACAAACAACATCGGTACAACAGCCAGCGCCACAACCGACCTATCAGCAACAGCCGCAGAACTTTCCGCCTCCGGTTGATGCTAATGGCAATGTAAAGGACGATTTACCTTTTTAGCGTATGCTGTTCGACTTGAAGAATGATATGGAAGAGATTTGGAAAACAGTAAAAGGGTATAATGGATATTATCAAGTTTCTAATACAGGTAAAGTTCGGAATCCTAATAAGGTGCTTACTCCAAATGTTGGAGTAAAGAACGGATATGTTTATGTTACTTTGAGAAAAGATAAAAGACTGTTACATCGAATTGTTGCAGAAACTTTTATCCCCAATCCATTTAATAAACCAGAGGTAGACCACATTAATGGAATTAGAACGGATAATAATGTTTGTAATTTAAGGTGGGTAACTCGCACGGAAAACAATAATAATCCTATTACTAAAAGCCGTTTTAGTAAATCTGCTAAAGGTAAAGTTATCAATGCAGAAACTAAAAAACGAATGTCAATGAGCCGAAAAGGGGAAAAACATCCAATGTATAATAAAAAGCATTCAAGTTTTTCTAAAAGAAAGATGTCTATAACTCATTCAATTCCAGTTGTGCAATTGGGATTACAAATGAATTATATAGCTGAATTTGAAAGTGCAAAAGTGGCTTCTCTTGAAACACAAGTTGCTGCATCAAGTATCAATGCTTGTACGCTCGGCAAAAGGAAAACGGCTGGTGGCTATATTTGGAAAAAGAAAAATGATATTTAATTTATCAAATCATTATGAAATACCCAAGTTCAAGGAGTATGTAAACAAGCTGTTTAGTGAACGTGCGGTGGTGGAAGTGAAAAAGAAACTACCTAACCGTACGCTTGCCCAAAACAGCTACTTGCATCTTCTTTTAGGGTATTTCGGTAGTGAGTACGGTTGCAGTCTCGACGAAGCAAAAATTGATTTTTATAAGAGGACTTGCAACCGTGATTTGTTTGAACGTAAGATGGTCAACAAGAAAGGCAATGAAGTAACCTATTTGCGCAGTTCTGCCGAGCTGACAACAGGTGAAATGACTTTGAGTATTGACCGTTTCCGAAATTGGTCGGCATCAGTAGCTGGCATTTACTTACCTGCCGCTAACGAACAACAGATGCTTATCTACGCACAACAAGAAATTGAACGTAATAATGAATTTATTTAAAAATTGAGATTATGAAGAAAAGAAAATTTCCCCAAGATGTAGCAAGATTCTTTCATCCTGAAAAATCAATCAACCCTAAATCCAGCGGTATTCACCAAATAGAGAAAGCCTCTCAAAGAAGCTATATTCCAGTTTATAATACTATGGGTACTGCAAGAAAGGTTTACAATGAGTTTGGCAAAATAAGTTATAGATAATATGGACAAATTTTTAGGACAAGACATTCCTGAACAGGAACGATGGCAGTTTCTTCAGGACAATGCCGATGCAGTGGAGAAAATCGGTTATACTCACCGATTCACACCCGAAGAATTGGCGCAAAAGAAAGAAACATTAGCTGAAGTATCAATCACCATCAATGATATTGAGATAGAAAAGAAAGAGGCTATGGACGAGTTCAAAGAACGTCTGAAACCTTTGAACGAAGAAAAGCAGGAACTTTTGGACCACATTAAGAGAGGTTCTGAGTTTGTAGAAAATGAAGAATGTGCCAAAATCCTCTATCACGAGGAAAAGATGGCAGGATTCTACAACAAGCTGGGCGAACTGGTTTATAGCCGTCCCATTATGCCACAGGAGATGCAAAAGACAGTATTCAGTATTAACCGTAAAACAGGAACAGAATCATGAGCGAAAACAAAATCAACTTGGTTGTGCCTAAAGATTACAACGGCAAACCTATTGAAGTAGTATTAAGAGAAGGCGAAGCACCGGTAGCACTTGACCCGAAAGAACCGGAGCGAGTAGTTATCAGTGGAACGATAGATGCACCTCTCAGATGGTTGGAAAAGCGTGTCGAACTGATTAATCAGAAATCGACCAATATCATCGTAAACCGTGATAAGATGGGGTTGGCATTAACTATTGATGAAACCAACTACTATCAGACTGGAATCAGTGGTATTTTACAGGCTTCAAAAGAAATGCAGGAATTTGGCATTAACACGGATAAGAAATGGGAACCTGTCAAGCTATCCCAGTTCTTCAAGATGCACCGTGCTTTCTTCAAGGATAAATCAGAAAACATGATGCTGGTTTCCACTTTGAAGAATTTCAAAGCAAAGGTTAACCAAGACATCGAGCGCAGCAAAGAGGAAAACGGCAGCAAGACGGATAATTATTCTCAGGTGGTTGATTCTAATCTTCCGAAATCCTTCAAACTGAATATTCCTCTTTTCAAAGGCTTTGCTTGTGAGGAAATCGAAGTTGAAATTTATGCTGATGTAGATGGTCGTGATGTTTCACTTTCTTTGGTTTCTGCTGGTGCGAATGAAACCATTGAGGAATACAAAAACAAGGTGATTGACGAACAGATTGAAGCAATCAAAGGTGTTGCACCTGACATCGTAATCATCGAAGTATAATTGACAGCCCGGAAAGACGGGCATCTGGTATCGTGGCGGAATTGGTAGACGCACGACGAGTACTGGAGCTTTACCCAGCCGGAAGGGTTACTCAAAGCAGAAAGCTCATGCAGGTTCGAATCCTGCCGATACCACCACATAACAAGAGGATGCTTAATGATAAAAACATCCTCTTATTTACTAATAGTTACTTTTCATATTTCTATGACACCAACAACTTCATAATTCCCATTTAATCCATGATTTGTCATATAAGTTCTGATTTCAGTTCTATATGCTACTTCAAAATTATACTGTGATAAATTGGCACTTATCGCCTTTGTAAAGGAATACTCATTACCATGATGAGTGAAAATAATACGATAGTTCTTCATATAAATATGATTTTAGAGTGAATACAAATATTACACCCGCAAATATATAAAATAATGCCATACTACATAAAACGAAAACCAAAGAAGAAAGAAAAACCTATGCCTTTATTTGATAAAGCAGGGATAACAGTAAAGAAGAAGCCGGATTTGAAAGCTAAGCTCGACAAGGAGTTTTCCCTTTTTATCCGGCTTCGTGATTGTATGCCAAACGGATTCTTCCGATGTATATCATGTGGACAGATAAAACCATTCGTGCAAGCCGACTGCGGGCACTATTTCAGTCGTACACATTTGGCAACACGGTTTGATGAGAACAATTGCCATGCCGAATGCCGGCACTGTTTAACACCGGATTCTCTCGTCTTAATGAAAGATTTTATATGGAAACAGCTTGGTGAAATTAGTGTTGGTGAAGAAATATTTGCTTTTGACGAAGAAGTAATTTATAAAACTTCACGAAGATATAGGGTTGGAAGGGTTACACACATAGAACGTGATATTCAAGATGTGTATGAGGTAGAGTTAGAGAATGGAGATAAAATGAAGACAACTGCTAACCATAAATGGCTCGCAAGGGCAAGACAAGGAACTTCATACACATGGATTGAAACACAAGAAATGTGGGTTAATGGCGTAAATCTTCATGGGAAGCACAAGACCGGACCTCATACAGATAGGACTACGACCATTGTCTGTAAACCATTTCAAGTAATACAACAAGAAAAATCCTATGAAAGCGGATGGATTGCGGGAATGATTGATGCTGACGGACATATTTGTCAACAGAATATTTCTAATCCAGATGGGACGAAACGCTATGGTTTTCGTGTCGGTATAGCCCAATGTGAGAAGTACATGGATATTTGCTCTGAAATAAAACGCTTACTTGAAAAGTTCACAGGAAATAATAAAACTTGTCGGCAGATGATGGAAGATTCAAATAGGCGTGGCACGTTTAAAAAAACGTATCAATCTTGGCAATTTCTTATAACAGGTACAAACATAGAGAAGCTCCAATTTTTAATGCGTGTTCGTCCGCATAAAATTGAAAAGGTGGATATTGAAAAACTTGGCAAACTAAAATCTCAATATGATACCAAAGTGAAAGGTATCAAATATATAGGTAAAGAGGAGATTGTCGTGATGGAAACGGATACGCGTACTTTCATTGCTAACGGCTATGCCATGCACAACTGCAACAGGTTCAAAGCCGATCATTTGGAAGACTATCGGGTGAATCTGATAGCCAAAATCGGGCAACAGAAATTTGACTTGCTGAAAGTGAAAGCTGATGGTACTTCCAAAATGACTGATTTTGAGTACGAACAGCTAATCAAGTATTACAAAGCACTTAATAAGAAGTTACGAAAGGAGAAAGGGTTATGAATGATTTGGAAGCAGGAACATTTGTCATGATGATCAAGAATGATGATGGTTCATTCTCTCCGGTTGGATTAAGTAAGGAACAGGCTTATATAATCCGGACATTTCTTTCCAAACTTAGTGAGGATTCCCCTTTTATCATTAAATCAGAAGATAGATATGTACAAACTACGTGATTACCAACAGAAAGCCTCTGATGCTGCCGTTTCTTTCTTCAATAACAAGGCGAAGAAAACAAATGCCATTATGGTGTTACCTACGGGCAGCGGAAAGTCGCTTATCATAGCGGATATAGCTGCAAGGCTTGACGGTCATACATTGGTGTTCCAGCCCTCGAAGGAAATACTCGAACAGAACTTTAAGAAACTCTGCTCATACGGTATTCTTGATTGCAGCATTTATTCAGCTTCTTTCAACTCTAAAGAAATAAGCCGGATAACATTCGCCACCATCGGCAGTGTGAAGAATCATCCCGAACTGTTCACCCACTTCAAGAACATCATTGTGGATGAATGTCATCTTGTAAACCCCAAAGAGGGAATGTACAAGGATTTTTTTGATGCAGTGAAGTGTAAGGTTCTTGGACTGACAGCAACGCCATACCGTTTAAGCTCCAGCCGTGATTTCGGCTCCATGCTGAAATTTATCACTCGGACAAAACCTCATGTCTTTTCAGAGGTCATTTATCATGTACAGGTATCAACCCTATTAGATATGGGCTACTTGGCGAAGTTGGATTACTATTCAATGAATCCTTCAGGGTGGAATGAACTTAACTTGAAAGTAAATACTACTGGTGCCGACTATACGGATAGGTCAGTTCAAAAAGAATATGAACGGATAGACTTCTACGGTTATCTCGTTCATATCGTCCAAAGGCTGATGAATCCCAAAGCCGGAGGAAAACGGAAGGGTATTTTGGTCTTTACCCGTTTTTTGAAAGAAGCGGAACGGTTAACGATGTCAATACCCGGTTGCGCTATCGTTTCAGGTGATACTCCTAAGAAAGAACGTGAACATATTCTTGAGGCGTTCAAAGCTGGTGAAATCCCGGTAGTAGCTAATGTGGGTGTACTTACGACTGGCTTTGACTATCCGGAACTTGATACGGTCGTTATGGCACGTCCTACAATGTCACTTGCCATGTGGTATCAGATAGTCGGTCGTGCCATCCGCCCGCATCCTTCTAAAGAATGTGGATGGATTGTGGATTTATGCGGTAACATCAAACGTTTCGGAGAGGTGTCGGATTTACGATTGTTTGATAGCGGTAATGGTAAGTGGGCTGTATTTTCTAACGGAAGGCAATTAACTAACGTGAGATTCTAAGACTATGGACGAAGGATTTTTGAGGCTAAGCCGCAGGTTTTTCTCGAATGAAATGTGGAATGAAGCCCGTACTTTTAGCAGTTGCGAAGCGTGGTTAGATTTAATTCAGTCTGCACGATTTGAGGCAACGCCCCGAAAGGAGAGTATCGGAGGTCGAGAAATCTCTTATTCAAGAGGTCAATATCCTGCATCCATAAGATTTCTGTCACAGCGTTGGAAATGGTCTGAAAAGAAGGTGCGTTCCTTTCTTGTGCATCTTAGAAAGAAAGGTATGATAACTGTTGAGTGCAATCAAGGAATGAACCTTATAACCTTATGTAAATATGAAGAATATAATCCAATGGGCACAACCAAGGGCACAAGTAAGGACACAGGTATTGAAAAGGAAATCAATGAATTAAGACAGGAATGGGCACAACTAAGGGCACAACTTGGGGCACAGCCCATGAACAACAATCTACCGCAATCCGAACTTTTACAAAAATCAGGGCACACAGAGGGCACAAATACAAAGAAAGAAGAAAGAGAGTATATAGATATATCTCTACATCAAAAGAAAGAAAATACTCCTGACGGAGTATCAAAGAAAGACAAGCTTTCTTCGCCCTCCCCCTCTGAAAAGATTGATTACAGCGGATTGATGGAATACTATAATACCACATTCAAAGACAGACTCCAGCAGATAAGATCAATGACTGATGTGAGAAAAAAGGCTGTAAAAGCCCGGATAGCCCAATATGGGAAAGAGTCAGTGAGGAGTGTTTTCAATCTCATTCTTCAATCCCCGTTCTTACTTGGAGCTAATGACCGCAATTGGAAATGCGACTTTGATTGGATTTTCAAACAAGCAAACTTTACTAAAATATTGGAAGGAAACTATAATGGGACAAGACTTAGTAAAAATCAACAGGATAGCGAGCAGCGAAAACGTGATTCAGTTCTTGCAGTCGCTACAACCGTTAGAGAAGCTGCCGCAAAAAAGAGAAAGGAACTTGAAGCAGAGGGCGTTATTGAATAAATATCCCGATCCTGCACAATTCATTCTTGATTACAACCCTGATTTGCAGTTCAAACTTGTCAGATGTAATGCAACCCATTCAGAACTGGCGTTGAATGACAGCATTCCGAGTTTAGGGCTATTGTCTTCTACTTATGGGGATGAAACACCGATAGAATGGCTAAAGATACAATTTGGTTCATTGAATGACTTTGCAGAAGTTTCAACCAAGATAGCGAAAGAGCAACTTTCTGAACTATCGGAGATATTCCTTTCGGAGTATTATTATATAAATGCCGCTGAAATCTGTTTTTTCATAGCACGGTTTAAGTCAGGGAAGTATGGGCGGTTCTACGGTTCAATAGATCCATTGAAAATAACAAGTGCGATGCTGGACTACGTTTCTGAACGTCGGAAAGATATTGAACGGAAAGAGCGTGAACGATACAGAAACCAACGTGAAAAAGAGATAGAGGAGCGTGGAGATAACAGAATCTCTTATGCTGAGTACATTGAAATCAAGCACCGTGCTGATGCAGGAGATGAGGAAGCTAGAAAAATGCTGATATCACCATGAGAATAACCGTTTACTGGGTAACAAGAAATCCGGATGTTATCGTAAGAATCCGGAAAAAGTTCAATATCCCAAGTTATACTTCCGTGAACTACGAAACAGAATGTGAAATCAAGAATGAAGACTTTCCACTGTTAGAAGAAACAGAACGAAGGGGATTCATTCGAATTAGAAATAAGAATACACGATTATGCAAGGAACAGACAAACTGAATACGATAACCAAGATCGTATTTGTCCTCACGGACGTTTTAGAAACCAACCTTCTAGAAATGCAGCAGCAATATAAGAAAGAAGGCTTTGAACTCAGACACGATTCAAAAAGAAACTTCAACACAGCCATAGCCGCGATAAAGAGATTGAAAAGTGATGTGAATCATTGCAGCGAATCCACTCAGGAAAACTTCGGCAATGATTCTGACATGGTGAACGCCATGTTGCTCACACTGATTGATAGGTGCGGTGATGATGACAACCTCGCTTATAAGATGTACGAATACATTAAATCTTTCCCGTCCAAACTGAATCTAGACTTGGATTTGGATAATGCGTTCAGCCACCTGTTTAAAAAGGAGAAGTTATGAAATCGCAGAAAAATATCTTAAAATCCATTGAAGGTCTGTCCGATATAGAACTATTTGTTATTGATCTCTTTTGTGGCGCCGGCGGTTTGTCCGAAGGTGTGGAAGAAGCACGATTGGATGGAAATAGATGTGGAAAGGTTGTTTGCTGTGTGAACCATGACAAGAATGCCATCCTTTCACATGATGCCAATATCCCTGATGCACTTCACTTTATTGAGGATATCCGTACACTGGAACTTTCCCCGATAAGCACTATTGTAGAACGTATCCGTCAGCTATACCCTGATGCCATGATAATGCTTCATGCTTCTTTGGAGTGTACCAACTTCTCGAAAGCCAAAGGCGGTCAGCCGAGAGATGCCGACAGCCGAACGTTGGCAGAACATCTCTTCCGTTATATTGATGTTATAGACCCTGACTACATTCAGATTGAAAATGTAGAAGAGTTTATGTCATGGGGAGATATGGATGAGAATGGGAAACCTATCAGCATGGACAAAGGCCGGCTTTATCAAAAGTGGGTGCGCAATGTCAAGAAGTACGGTTACAACTTTGAGCACCGCATCTTAAATGCTGCCGACTTCGGTGCCTACACCACAAGAAAACGCTTCTTCGGCATCTTTGCTAAAAAGAACTTGCCGATAGTATTCCCTGAACCGACCCACTGTAAAGGTGGTAGGCAAGATATGTTCTCGCGGCTGGAGAAGTGGAAGCCGGTAAAAGATGTGCTTGATTTCTCTGATGAAGGAACTACCATCTTCAGGGAAAAGCCTCTTGCAGAGAAAACGCTTGAACGTATCTATGCTGGACTTATCAAGTTTGTAGCCGGAGGAAAGGATGCTTTCCTTTCCCGTTACAATACGGTTCGCCCTCAAGACACATGCAAATCAGTTGATGAACCATGCGGAGTGTTGACTACTGAAAACCGCTTTGCAAAGGTACAGGTAAGTTTCCTCTCCAAACAGTTCAGCGGACACCCCGACAGCAAGAACGTATCAGTGGAAGAACCGGCTGGAGCAATCACTTGTAAAGACCACCACGTTTTTGTATCGGCTTACTATGGGAACGGGCATAATCATTCGGTGGAACTTCCTGCACCTACGGTCACAACGAAGGACAGGATGGCTTTAATTGAAAGCCGATTTATGTGTTCTTATAACTTTAAGGATACAGGAAAGGATATTAATCAGCCTTGTCCTACACTTCTGACTAAAGACAGACTTTCCCTTGTATCTCCATTTTTTATGAATCAATATTCTGGAGGTGGTCAGGTGTCTGATATAAACTCGCCATGCCCCGCTGTTACCACAACACCGAAACAAAACTTGGTAACATGCCAGCCGTGGATAATGAATACTGCATTCTCAAATGTAGGTAGCAGTATAGAGGAACCCTCCCAGACCATTACCGCAAACAGGAAATGGCACTATCTGATGAATCCACAGTTCAACAGTGCTGGCGGCTCTGTTGATAGCCCCTGCTTCACATTAATAGCCCGCATGGATAAGATGCCGCCCTATCTGGTAGCAACAGAAAGCGGTCAGGTAGCGATTGAAATCTACGACAATGATAGTCCTATGACCGTGAAGATAAAGGAGTTCATGGCACTGTATGGCATAGTGGATATTAAAATGCGGATGCTTCGCATTCCGGAACTCAAAAAGATTATGGGATTCCCTGAAGATTATGTTTTAATAGGCACACAAGCTGACCAAAAGAAATTTATCGGGAATGCGGTGGAGGTTACACAAGCGAGAAAAAATACTGAAGCACTTTGCAAAGTATTGAGAAAGTTGAGATTGAAGAAATCAAAAGAAATAGCTTAATGGAAAATGGAAAACTTATATTAGATGCCTGTTGTGGCAGTAGAATGTTTTGGTTTGACAAATATAATCCTCTTGCCTTATTTGTTGACAAACGTTCGGAAACACTTACGGCCAAGGACAGGGGTAAGACAAGAATCATAGAAATAAAGCCGGATGTAATAGCCGATTTCACCAACCTTCCATTTGAAGACAATTCTTTCTACATGGTGGTGTTCGACCCACCGCACCTGAAAACACTTGGTGCAACCTCATGGATGGCTAAAAAGTACGGAAAACTGCCGAAAGACTGGCAGTCACTCATACACGATGGATTTACTGAGTGTATGCGCGTCTTGAAGCCTTACGGCACTCTTGTATTCAAATGGAATGAAAGTGAGATTAAATCCTCGGAAGTTTTGTCTGCCATCCCGTTTAAACCTCTATTTGGGCATACCACTGGAAGACAGAGCAAGACAATATGGATGTGCTTTATGAAACTGCCAATTAACTAATAACTGATTAAGAAATGAAAGAAAGACAGCTTGATTTTAACAGGCAAGATAAGCCAGCTATTGTAGAAGATTCTAACGGAGAACTGATAACTGAATTGAAAAAGCAATATAAAGAAATTCAGCAAAATTTAGGATTGGCTATAACGATGCTCGAAAAAGGGCAGCTCACCGAAGGAATGAAAGAAAACATCCTTTCTCTGACAGACCACAATGTGAATAGGTTTCTTACCCGAATGGGATATGAAGGTGTACTTGCAGAGAAACAAAAGAAATTAACTGAACAAATCCGCTCATTGAATGATGAAAATCGAAAATTACGTCATCAGCTTGGGGAGAAGGTTTCAAACGAAGATGTTAGAGAACGTTTGAAAATTATGGTATCATCATTTAGAAATTGGTGGACTGAATATGGATTTGGGCATGTTAGTGACTTTTATTTTGGAGAATACGTTGCAAAAATCTCATTGAGTGGAATGGTTTTCGCTTCCCGTGTTTCAAAGGCAGGAGAAGAAAAGAAAGAAGAATACTTGTCTCGGTTAGGTTTTGAGATAGAAGATAGGATGGTTATCTACAATGACAAATCTATTGCGCTACTAAATAAGCTACTTACCGATAAATATCCAAGTATTGATATTTATAGTATCAATCTGACCACTTCGGCTTTGAATGGAGTACCCGTTATCCAAGATGTAGTAGTTTTCTTGAGAGATTTAGACAACCTTACCGAAACCGCATCTCCTATCAACTAATTCCAAATTATTAATTCAAATCCGAAAAAGATATGAAACAGACAGTAGAAGAAGCGGCATACGATTATGCTACTAATAAAACGAAGTTCAGAAAAGACGTTCTGAAAGAAGTTGACGCGGATACCTACGTTTCACGTCATGCTGATAGTATGGAAGATTTTCAATGTGGTGCAGAGTGGCAGTCAAAGCAATCGCCTTGGATAAGCGTTAAGGAACGGTTGCCGGAAGAAGAACAAAAAGTTTTCGTTTTGACAATGCGTTATGGCGTACCATATATTCAAAAAGAAAAGTTTCGTAGAAGCAGCAATTTAGATACAAAGGAAAGATGGATTCACGGAAACAGTATCGTGTTGGCATGGCTTCCTATTCCGTCTTTTGATGAGATATTAAAGAACAACAATAAAAAATGAAAGCAATAACCATAAAACAGCCGTGGGCCTCTTTGATAGTCCATGGTATTAAAGACATTGAGAACCGTACTTGGAGCTGCCCTAAGAAATACTTAGGGCAGAGGTTACTGATTCATTCAAGCGGTAAACCTTTGAATTATGATAATTTCTATGATTCAATACTTACCAATGAGCAGTTATTGGCATTACCGGAAAACAAAGAGTGGAAAGATTTTAGTTTTTGTACAGGCTCCATAATCGGAAGCGTCGAGATAATAGACTGTGTACAAAACCATCCTTCCATCTGGGCAGAGAAAGGAGTTTATAACTGGGTACTAGCTAACCCTATTCTCTACGAAAATCCAATTAAGGACGTGAAAGGCAAATTATCCTTTTGGGATTATCCCGGTATCAAAGAGGTAAAGATAGAATGTCCGGAATGTGGCAGTATAGAAATAGCTGTTGAGGACTATACAACGGCACCATTCCCAACTTATTTGCATAGGTGTAATAAGTGTGAACATGTGATTATAGAAAGTGAGTGGAAGGAGGTAAAACAAAAATAAAATGAGTGAAGCAAAAATCATATTAGATGCCTGTTGCGGCAGTAGGATGTTTTGGTTTGATAAAGAAAACCCTTTGGTCTTATTTACTGACATCAGAGATGAAGAGCATACTCTTTGCGACGGTCGAAGTCTGAAAGTTCATCCGGATATTGTATCTGATTTTACCAATATGCCATTCCTAAATGAATCTTTTAAACTGGTAGTCTTTGATCCGCCCCATCTTTTAAATGTGGGTAAAGAAAGTTGGTTGGCCAAGAAGTATGGTAAACTTCCCGAAGATTGGCCAAGGGTGATAAAAAAAGGAATTGATGAATGCTTTCGAGTACTTGAAAATTACGGCGTTCTCATTTTCAAATGGAATGAAGACCAGATAACGGTTAAAGAAGTATTGAAAGCCATCGGACGGCAGCCGTTGTTCGGTCACACCACCGGAAGACATGGCAAGACTATGTGGATGTGCTTTATGAAACTACCAATTAACGAATAACTGATTAGAAAGGAGTGAAAAATGAAATATCCTAAAGTAAAGAAAAAGAAAAAATTTAAAAGAGATTGTCATAACTGCACTTTCTTTGCTGCATGCGCAGATAGATATCACAGGAATGCTGTGGATTGCAAAAGGTTTAGATTTTGTTCTATGTGTAAAAGTATATAAAAATGATTAGAGCAAGATTTTTTGTAGAAAAGAAAAAATGTGATGGAGATTATCGTCCATTAATATGGCCCATTCAATACCCATACTGGTGTACAGGTGAGAATGACAGATTTTTTATTTTAGTCGCTTATGTTAATGACATGGATGAACTGATGAATTTATGGCCAGAAGCATCTGATGTTTATATTGAAAAAGTGAATAAGATATTCTTCTCTGATAGGTTCCCGAAACCTTATTGGTACAAAGAGTTAAATCAATAAGAGAAAATTATGAAAACAATATTATTTACAATTATATGTGTTATTTCCCTATTATGGGTCGGAGATCTCACAATTACATTTAAGCCGTTTTCTATATCACTTCCCGGTTGGTATAAGCCTGTAGGTATCATCCTGTTTGTGTTGTCAATGGCGGTATATACTATAGGGGAATATACTAAAGGCTATAAGCATGGTTTCGATGATGGGATAAAGGAATGTGTTGAAATACTTAAAAAGAAAAATCCATGAGCAAACTATACAAAGTAACCATTTTCGGGGAATCATTCCTAATCGGGTGGTTCCCTTTTTCTTCACGCTGGTATAACAAGCTAAAGATAATCAAATGATAGTACGTCATTTTATAAGAGTTCCGGTTGGAAGTACTGTCTATTGCGACAATCAGCCGGTTAAAATACTGGAGAAAGGATATGCCCTTGCTCTATGTGATGTTAATGGGAAACGGGTATATATCACCTGCTATGATTTGGAAAAGAAACCATTCGTCAGCACGAATGGGGAAGAATGAAAAAGAGCCAACCCACGCACGACCATGAATCAGCTCTTCCTTACACGATTATGATGCAAATATACTATTTACTTTTAAAATAATCGTGTTATGGAACTGGATTTTAACAAAATAATTCGCCTTAAAAAGATTAGAATTGAGAAATCAGAACTTTCAGAAGAAGAGAATGCCTTGACTGCCCCGGTTCTGAAAGACAAAAGCCTTATCCATGAAATCTATAAAATATTTGTTAAGTTACTGAATGAGAGAGGATGTCCACCGAATATTGACAGTGTTACCCAGCGGAAGAAGTTCATTTTCATTATCCTGTACCTGTTTTCTCCAAGTTCGCTTGCCGGTGGGAAAATGACAGCTGGGTTACGCGAAGAGATGTCAAGGGTACTTGGGGTTCAGTCCAAGAGTACAATTTCCGACAACTGCGCTGATGTCGTGTTTCTCTATCAGAATTATGGGGATTTCAGCGGGGATATAGAGTATCTTTATACCGAAATCGTAAATCGGTTAAGAATCAAAGGGCTAATCAATTAATGAGCCGGAGTTTAGTGCTCCGGCTTTTGTTATGTGTACACGGTGTTAAAAGTAACAAATATGTTATTTCTTTCTTCATCTTTGTTTGTTTTATTGTAACAAATATGTTACTTTTGTAGTGTCAATTAAAAATGTTCTTTGATTTTATGAAGTATTCAGAGTTTTACAAATTGATTGAATCAGCTGGCTGGACAATCAAAAAGGGAAAGAAACATTATAAATATGTTCATCCCGACTTTGACTACTTTATTCCTGTTGGCAGACATCAGTCTCAAGAGATACCCAATGGTACTCTTGACAGTATGTTGAAAAAGGCAGGGTTAAAGAAGTGAAAGGACTGCACCCACTTCGGTGGGTGCTTTAATTGACGAATTTAAAATACACGATTATGAAGAAGATTAAGGCAATTATTGAAAAGGCGAATGATGGGGGTATTTCCGTATATTCGGAGGATGTGAACGGAGCGTACGGTTTTGGGCTTACAGAGCAGGAAGCGAAAGATGATTTTATGTCCGTACTTGAGGAGCAGGCCGAATATTATAAAGAAAAACATGGAGACTTTCCTGTGTGGTATAAGTCTGGGTATTCTGTTGATTACATATATGATTTAAGCGGATTCTTCGAGGCATTTCCTTTCATAAATGCCAGTAAGTTTGCAAAGGAAATTGGCATGAATGAATCTGTCATGCGGAAATATAAGGGAAAGATTGTAACAGCTTCCGATAAACAAAGAGCTCTTATACAAGAGAGATATAATAATCTTCTCAGAAGAATGGAAGCTGTCAGATTCTGATATTCTAGCCGTGAGGCTCTGATATAAAATCAAGAACTAATTGACAACAGAAGGCGCATCATTTTGGTGCGCTTTTATTGCTTTTAATGAGGTTATCAATGAGTAAGCCGGAGTTTAATGCTCTGGCTTTACTTTTAATCTTTCACATATTTTTGGTAATACTCTCTTGTATTACTTGTTGGTAAAACAAGTGGAATGGAAAACTTTATTTTACTAACACTTTCATTTTGTATTGCATTTTCTGACGAAGTACCAACATTTATAATTTTGGCGATTCCTATTCCTGATTTATTACCTTCTTTTTCGGTAACGGAAATAGCTATGTCCATCTCTATATTTTGTACTTTGGTCTTTCGGTTATAATATTCATAATGAGATTCATTGTCAATATAATATTCTCCTTTTTCAGATTGAATATCATCGGGACAAATTAGGACATGTTTATCTTTGTATTTTTCTTGTGTTTCTGAAACAGCATCTATTATTTGACTAAGTGTTTCTTTTATAAAGTCTTTTAGTTCCATATTTTTTTATTTATAGTATTCTTTCCCTCGTATATTCTTGTGTTCCGGCATATGTGGTTCTCCGTCAAAATGTATTTTACCTCCACAGTGGGGGCAGGTGATGGTGTTGGCATCATCTTTTATATCCATATCATCAACAAAGAAGTCACCAACCTTGCATCCAATAACATCTGCTATCTTCTGTAATGTTCCTACTGTTGGATTTCTACTAAGGTTTTGGGCAAGTGTAACCCTTGTTATACCCATTTTTTTTGCAACGGATTCCATTGTGAAGCCTTTCTGCTTGATTATTGTCTTTACTTCCATGTGTGTATGATTTTAATCAGATGCAAATATAGGGGTAAAAATCGAATAAACAAATTAAATCAGCTTGTTTTGATTGAATATAGTCATTTGTATTAAAATATATTTAGATTATAATCATACTTATGCTGTTTTGTTAATATGTGATAATAATCATACAAATAGTATATTTATTTATTGTATGTATGATTTTAATCATTATATTTGCATCATCAGAAACGAAGTAATAACAATTAAAAGATATACGATCATGGCAACAAAGAAGATTGATGAAAAGAAAACATTGAAGTATGCAGTAGCATTCTACTTCTGTACATCAGGTAAGATAAACTTCATGTTAGGCAATAAAATGTATCAGCATATAAATACTGTTTATGACCAAAGAGAAGATGGTAGAGGTTTCAATACCTGTGAAGTCGTTTATAATTACAAGGCTCAAAAGTACGAGGTTCTGAATGTAGATACAGAGATAGGTAACAAAGAGATTCAAATATTATAAGTTTAACCAGCAGGGCGTAAGCCCTGCATAACATAGAAGATTATGAAAGCAACAGATATTAAAATGTACATCAGTACATTGTCTATTATCAAAAAAGGTCAAGAAATTGAATGTGGTGACTTTTTAGGTGGTAGAAAGGTAAATGCCAGTCAAGAAGATGCCTTGAATAGCATGAAAAATGCTGTATATATGTATTTGTTTGCATCTATCATGAAGAAGGATAAAGGTTACAAAACAATGGCATTCACAATAACCGCTTGCAATTCTGCTATTTATGATAACAGCATGAAGACAGAGGTTGTATGTAAGGTTGGTTATAAAGAAATGATACAGCTTATCAAAGATGGGTATAGAAGTCCACTATTTGATACTCGCAAGCTGAAATCATTGGTAGATATGAGACTTAAAGAGCTAAAGATAGCATAATAACCAGCAGGGCGAAAGCCCTGCGCAACAAAAAAGAATATGACCAAGAAAGAATTAATTGCAGCACTTGCAAATGTAAATGATGACGCGGTGGTATTGTTTGGCACGAAAGAAATTCAGTTTTTCGGTGCATTTGCTACACAGGTATATATTAACTGGGATAGTAATGAGGTTCTTATAGCCAATAAGCACACAGATGCCACAACACCAGTTTACTGCGAGTTATTACATGAGGATAAAACGCATTAACATAAATCGGCAGGGCGAAAGCCCTGCGCAATATAGAAGAATATGAAAGAAAATATATTTTTAAAAGCAGTTATAGAAAAACCGTTATTGAATAATGAACCAGAAGTTTTACACCTTTTCGTTCAAATTATCAATGAAATAACTTCTTGTATGTCAGAAGACGAGTTAAGAGGCTGTATGAGCTCTTTAATAGTAAGACACCCTTATTTTAAACTGTTTTTCGATTATGGTTTCGGACATAATCATATGTGGGTGCAAGCATCAGGTTCTTTAGAAAGATTGATATTGGTTGAGTTCTAATCCGGTAGCCTTATGGCTACCACAATATACACGATTATGAAAGCAGATTTAGTTTTAGTTATCAGCCCTGAAGCCCCACTGATGAAGCAACTGGGCAAGGTATTGGGTAAGATGGTAACCCCTTATGACTTCTCTACTATAGAGAGGGGTGAAAAGTACATCACCATACAGCATGATGAAACAGGGCTTGTAGTGGCTTATACGAGTGAAGAAAGATTGAACGTAAAAATGAATTAAGAATGAAGAATGTATTAGAATCTTTGAAAGAAAGTGTCAAGAGTGGCAAAATCACAATCAGAGAGGCAGCTATAAAGCTGCATAAAGCAGGGTGGACGAGTTTTGTAGACGTGGATAAAACGAAACAATTACTTGAATTATGAACTCAATAAATGTAAACGGTTGCAGCGTATGCCAGCCCGGCAAAGAGAATTACACTACCTACAACACCAGGTTGAGAGGTAAAAGAGTGAGAATGTACCAGTACGATTACCGTACTGAAAGTGGTGAACTCTTTGCTTGTTGTGCGCCTACCTTAGAGGCGTGTAGAGAAAGACGGGATAAATGGCTTAGTTCACGACAATAAGCCAATTGTCGTGTATAACGATTGAAGATATTTCGTTATCTTTGGTTGTGGTAGTACCTTTGGGGTACTATCGCGGGGTGTAGCAGTGGTAGCTTTTCACTTTGACTTGGTGAAGGTCGGTTGTTCGATTCAGCCCCCCGCAACTATTGAGTATTAATTTAAATTTGACACGATTATGAACATTCTTACATTAAGCATCAAACAGAAGTATTTCGATGAAATCTTGGCAGGCAAGAAAACCCACGAATACCGTGAAATCAGACCAACTAACGCTAAGAAGTATATCACTTACCTATGTGGCGGTAAAGAATATCCGGCTGATGCAGAACTGCCTGAAGAAGGTGAGGTAGAATTGAAGCCTATCAAGTACGATGCAATCAAGCTTCTGACAGGTGCATATACGGGCAAGCGTCCTTATATCATTGTAGAGGTAAAGAACGCAGAAGCAGTAATTCTCACAGATGAAAACGGTAATGATATTGTTTACGAACATCAAGGCGAAGAATATCTTGCCGCACAAATGGATTATACTTTGGGCAAGATATTAGAGAAATATATAGATTGATTTGTTTAACTTTTAAAATTAGAAAGCAGAGTCGCAAGAAGAATTAACAGAGTAGCCGGGCCTCGCAGAAATATGAATGGTGCAGGGGCAGGTGGTAGATTGGTTGCCAATCGTAGAGGTACAGCAAGTGCCACACAGTTAGGATCACGCAGACAGCGTTACAGTGATCTTCGTACTTCATTTGGTTTAAGTGGTGGCTAGCTATGAACAAAGTAGAACAAGCGAGTCAATATATAGACCTCATTCGGGTAAAATCGAATGAGGCTTTACTGTTTTTATCACTTGGTAAAGATTCGCTTGTTCTGCTTGATTTAGTCTATCCGAAGTTTGACCGGATTGTTTGCGTGTTCATGTATTTCGTCAAGAATTTGGAACATATTAACCGTTGGATAAACTGGACTAAAGCCAAATATCCGAAAATAGAGTTTGTTCAAGTACCACATTGGAATCTCACTTATATTCTCCGTGGCGGTATGTATTGTGTGCCAAACCCGAAAGTAAAGCTGTTGAAGTTGGCAGATGTGGTAAAGGCTATGCAACTTACTCATGGAGTTTATTATACATTCTTGGGTATGAAAAAAGCTGACGGTATGAATCGTAGACTTATGTTGAAAGGGTATGAGGTAAACGACTACGAGAATAACGGTATGGTTTATCCTTTAGCTGATTGGACACAAAAGGATATTCTTGCTTATATGAGGCAGCATAATTTACCCGAACCAGTTCGGTATTCATTGAAAGCCAGTTCGGGAGTAGACTTTAATCTTGATTGTATGCTTTGGATGGAGAAGAACTATCCACAGGACTTACAGAGAATTTACAAAACTTTCCCGATAGCTGAAAGAGTACTTTGGGAGTATCATAATCAACAAAAATAATAGAAGGAAAGCCGAGTCAGAAGAAAATCAATTGATGATATTGCAGAGCAAAGATACAGACTATCTCGTACTTTAACGGGTAATAGGCTGAACAGAGTAAACTCTATTGCAAGAAAGTATATTCGATACATTGAACGAACCTTTGGGTATAACGAGGGGAAACAACAAGATGGCGCAAGAAAAGTATCTCGAAGAATTTATATGGGTTTAACTAATGGATGATATGGAATTGTCAAAATACATAAAGAGCGAATCGGTGGAACTTAACCGTTCTGCCATTCGTTTTGCAGACTACAATCCGAGAAAACTTTCCGATGAATCACGCAAAGCATTAAAGCGTGGTATCAAGAAATTCGGATTGGTAGGTGGAATAGTTGTGAATAAGCGTACCGGGCTTACCGTAGTTAGCGGGCACCAGCGTTTGTCTGTCATGGACGAATTGCAAAAGTTTCCCGATAACGACTATCGCATTCGTGTCGATGTCATTGACGTGGACGAACAGCAGGAAAAGGAGTTGAATATTCTAATGAACAACCCTAATGCACAAGGTTCTTGGGATTTTGACGCTCTTGCCCGTATTGTTCCTGATATTGACTGGAAAGATGCAGGATTGACGGATGCCGACTTGAATATGATTGGGGTTGATTTCCTTTTGCAGACCGAAGAAGAAAGCTCCATTGCTGACGAACTGGAAAGCATGATGTCGCCTGTAACAGAACAGAAAGAAGCCGATAAAGCCACCAAGCAGTTGGAACGTGCTGAAAAGGTAGCCCACATGAAAGAGGTCAAGCATCAGGTGAAAGAAAACGCACAGAAGCAAGCTGAGAACATGGATGCCTATGTGATGTTGTCCTTCGATACCTATGAAGCTAAAGCCGCTTTCTGCGAAAGGTTCGGGTATGAACCAGATATGAAGTTTATAAAGGGAGAAGTTTTTGATGAACAAGTAGAAAGAATAGATTAATTATTGGGAGGAAAGCTGAGTTAGAAAGAAAACATATAGCCAGTTATATCAGCAGTCCAGACGAATAATGTACAACGCTGGAAGACAATACGGGTTAGGTTCTGCAAGACAAAGAAACATAAGGGATAGAACGAAATCCATAATGGGAAGATATGCTGAGAAAATAGATAGCTATTTCTCAAAAAGAGGGGTTGATGTCTATGGAAACAAGCCAATTTCTCGCCGTGTATATATGGGTAACAATAACGGTTAAAATTATGATTGGCGATTTTATACTTTGGATAAGGAATGTTCTAAAGCAAAACCTGTTTTGTGTTCATCATTATGTTTGGAAAGGTAGTGTGATGTTCTCTGAGTTCAGGTATGAACAATGTGAGAAATGTGGAAAATTAAAGAAGTAATATGAGCAATAGTGAATCTCAAAATAGAAAAGGTAAAGGAGGAAGAAAGCCTAAGTTTGATTATACAAGCGAGGAATTTCTTTCTCTCGTGGAATCGTATGCCAAAAAGGGATTCACTGACAAGGAAATTGCTTATGCCATAGGGATTTTGCCTCAAACATTCTGCGAAAAGAAAAGTGAGTACACCGAAATATCCGAAGTCTTAGCGCGTGGGCGCGCGACAATCAATGCCACTGTAAGGGCTAAATTCCTTGCAATGGCTCTCGGTGGCATAAAAACCAAAAGCACCGTGGTAAGAAAACTGAAAGACCAAGAAGGCAACTTGACTGGTGAAGAAGAACTTCAGGTAAGTGAAAGTGAACTGGCTCCAAACCTTCAGGCAATGTCCGTTTGGTTATACCATCATGATGAAGAATGGAGAAAGGTTGAACGCCGACAAGATGAAGATGCCGATATACCTAAAGATATTGAACACGGAATCAATATTGATTCGTGGATTAAAGACAAGTTGAAATGATTGTTCCCCAAGAGATATATCATCCGTTATACACCGATGACGAGAAATTTATCATTCTCATCACTGGAGGTCGTGGCTCAGGAAAGTCTTTCAATGCTTCTACTTTCATTGAGCGGCTGACATTTGAAATGACTCCTACAGAGAAAATAGTCCATCAGATTCTTTATACCCGTTACACAATGGTGTCGGCTGGTATGTCTATTATTCCAGAGATGATGGAAAAGATAGATTTGGACGGAACAACTAAATATTTTAAGACTACCAAGACAGATATAGTAAACCGCATGACCGGCAGTCGTATCATGTTTCGGGGTATCAAGACTTCTTCCGGGAACCAGACAGCCAAACTGAAATCTATCCAAGGCATTACAACCTTTGTCTGTGATGAAGCGGAAGAGTGGACAAGCGAAGATGAGTTCGACAAGATAATGCTCTCCATTCGCAAGAAGGGTATTCAGAACCGGATTATCATTATAATGAACCCATGCGATTCCAATCACTTCATCTACAAGAAATACATTGAGAAAACTCACAAGCTGGTAGAGATTGACGGTGTGCAGGTTCAGGTTTCCACTCATCCGAATGTGCTCCATATCCATACTACGTATTTTGATAACTTGGATAACCTTTCTCCTGAGTTCCTGAAAGAGGTGGAAGATATGAAGGTGAGTAATCCTGAAAAGTATGCTCATGTGGTTATCGGCCGGTGGGCTGACGTTGCAGAAGGTGCTGTGTTCAAGAAGTGGGGAATTGTTGACGAGTTCCCGGCTTGGGCAAAGAAAATTGCTTTCGGGCAAGACTTCGGTTATACGCATGACCCGTCTGCTTCCATTCGTTGTGGTATCGTTGATAACGCCCTTTACTTGGATGAAGTGGATTACCGTACTGGATTGCTTTCTTCTGACATCATCAAGACTCTTCGCCCGTGGGGATTGAAAGTCATTGCTGACAGCGCAGACCCACGTTTGATTCAAGAGATACACAACGGAGGAATCAAGATATATGCCGTAGAGAAAGGTGCAGGCTCTATCAATGCCGGAATTGACAAAATGAAAGATATGGAGATTTATATAACCAAACGCTCGTACAACTTGCAAAGCGAGTTCAGAAAGTATGTTTGGGCAAAGGATAAGGACGGGAACTATATCAACGAACCGGAAGACCATGACAATCACTGTTTCGTAGGAGAGACTCTTGTAATGACAAGCGTAGGGAATAAGCGAATTGATAAGATTAGAAAGGGTGATTATGTACTCACATCAAACGGTTTTAGAAAGGTTAACAAATTCTTTGATAATGGATGTAGAAAGATATTGCATACTCGGTTGGTTTTTAGTAACTTTATAGTTGAAATAAAGGCAACGCCTGAACATAAATTTAAAACTATAAATGGATGGAAGCAATTACAAGAACTGACGAAAGGGGACGTACTCTATACGTGCAAGTCTTTAATGGCAAAGAATACAAATTATATGCCGGAGAACGTTATTTCTCCCGTGGAACTAAACGACTACATCGTGAAGTGTGGAAATTCTATAATGAGCAAATACCTAAAGGGTATCATGTTCACCATAAAGATGAAAACACTTGGAATAATGATATATCCAATCTTGAACTTGTTGAGATGCACGCACATTTACGGCATCACGCAGAAGAGCAAAGTAGAGATAATGAACTGCTTGCATGGAGAAGAGAGAATATTGCCAAAGCAAGCCAACTTGCCGTTGAATGGCACAAATCAGAGGAGGGAAGGAAATGGCATAGCAAAAAAGCAAAAGAGCAATTTGCAAATGCAAAGCCGGAAACCTTCATTTGTGAATGGTGTGGAAAAGAGTTCTCTGCCATTTCAAACGGAAATAATAAGTTTTGCTCAAACAAATGCAAAACAGCCTATCGGTATCATTCAGGGACTGATAACGAAAAGAGGAAATGCAAATGGTGCGGCAATGAATTTGTTGCAAACAAATACAGCAAGACCGAATTTTGTTGTAGGAGATGTAGCGGACAATATTCTGCAAGCGTCAGAGCTGAAAGAGATAGAGATAGTAAAGGAAGATATATGTAACGTTTATGATATAGAAGTTGAAGATATGCACGAGTTCTTCGCTAATGGGGTTCTCGTGCATAATTGTATAGATGCTGTACGTTACTATGTATTGGGTGAGCTTCTTGGCAAGATTCAGAAGCCGAAAGATTTAACAGGAATATTCACACATTAAAAATATAAACTATGCCATTGAATTTAGAAGAAATATTAGCATTGCCTGACATCGGGCAGAAGATAAACTACCTGAAGAAAGGTAGGAAGACTGAACTTCCCGACCGTTGCAAACTTTGGGATGATTGGAATCCGGAACGACATGAAATCATGGTTGACAAAAAGAAGTATCCGGACAGAAAAGTACTTGATAAGGAATCCGAAAAAGTATTCGATGAAAAAACTGGTAAGACTTATGAAATCGAAGCAAAGTATAAGACTGAACCGGTGAACCGTATTTCCATTCCATTGGAACAAGATATAGTGAACATTCAAACAGCTTTCACGGTCGGCACAGAACCGTCTATGGATTGCACTCCGACTGATGATGATGAAAAGAAGCTGCTGGATGCGGTAAAGGCTGTATTTAAATCCAACAAAATCAAATACCAAAACAAGAAGATTGTCCGTGCCTGGCTCTCCGAACAAGAAGCGGCAGAATATTGGTATGTTACCGATGATGATTCGTTTTGGGCAAAGTTTTGGAAGAAAGTTAAGACTACGTTCGGTGGCAAGGTCAAGCCCACCAAGAAACTGAAAAGCGTGTTATGGTCTCCATTCAGAGGTGATAAGCTATACCCGTTCTTTAACGACGAAGGTAAAATGATTGCTTTCTCACGTGAGTATAAAAAGAAGCTCATGGATGATTCGGAGGTCATCTGCTTTATGACTATCACGGACAAAATGGTTTATCAATGGGATTTGTCTAAAGGATATGAAGAAAGAACTCCTTTTGCTCATGGATTCCCAAAACTACCGGTTCTCTATGCTTATCGTCCTGAACCTTATTGCAAGAAGATAAAGACCTTCCGGGTCCGGTTGGAGAAACTATTATCCAATTATGCTGATTGTATCGACTATCATTTTTTCCCCATTTTGGAATTAATTGGTGAAGTGATAGGGTTCACTGGTAAGACAAAGGATAGAATGGTAAAACTGGAAGGAGAGGGGGCTGGTGCACGATATTTAACATGGAATCAGGTGCCAGATACCGTAAAATTTGAAGCAGAAACACTCACTAATATGGCTTATGATATGTCAAACACTCCAAGAATATCCTTTGAGACGTTGAAGGGGGTAGGCAAAGCATCAGGAACCGCTTTCCGCTTTATGTTCATGGGTGCACATATGGCGGTAGAAAATCACGGTGAGGTTATCGGTGAGTTCTTGCAGCGGAGAGTAAATTTCATTGTTTCTGCTTTAGGCTCTATCAATCCAACCGAGTTTAGCAAGGCATCGCAGACCATTGACATAGAAACAGAACTGGTTCCATATATGATTGATGATTTGAATGATAAGGTGACTACTGCCGTTTCCGCTGTCAGTGGTGGCATCTGGTCAACGCGTGAGGGAATCATGTTTGCCGGAAATGCTGATAGGGTAGAAGAGGAACTTGCAGAAATCAAGGAGGAACAAGGGGCAAAGAATAGTAATGCAGCGTTTCCTAACTTCAAGGGATAATTCATTACTTCATGTTTTTATAGTACTATTGAGCGGAGCTAATTTAGTTCCGCTTTTTTTATTGCTAAATTCTATATTATAGAATATATTTCTTGGAAAAATTTTATAATTCAAAATTAATTCATATTTTTGCATCAAATAAATGAGATATGAGAATTGTATCACATAAGAAATTGAAAGAGTTCTACGAAACGAAAGGCTATGAAGATTCACGCATAGCTTTAGAACGTTGGTATGATATAGCGGAAAAAGCTGAATGGAAGAACCTATCAGACATTAAAGTAGATTTTCCTGCTGCTGATTATGTAGGCAACCAGCACTATGTATTCAATATTAGAGGTAACAATTATCGACTGATAGTAGTTGTAAAGTTTACAATGGGCTATATTTTTATTCGGAAAGTGTGTACCCATAAAGAATATGATAAAATAGATTGTTCAACCATTTAAGATACAGGATATGAATAAAGTTAGTAAAGAACAATATGAATTTGCTTTGGCAAGAGTAGAGGAACTTCTGCCATTGGTTGATGATAATACCCCTGCAAACGATAAAAATGCGGTGGAGCTTACAGTTATGTCCGATATTGTGATAGCATACGAAAAAGAACATTATCCGATAGAAAAACCGACTGTTGCGGAATTGATAGAGCTATCTCTTGAAGAGAAAGGGATGAGTCAAAAGCAACTTGCTGGTGAGATTGGAATAAGTCCATCGCGTGTGAATGACTATATTTCTGGACGTTCGGAACCGACCCTCAAAATTGCGAGGTTGCTATGTCGAGTGTTGAATATACCTCCAGCCGCGATGTTGGGTTTCTGATTAGTTCATAAGAAGAATATTTAGGCGTGATTCATTCGGTTTCACGCCTTTTTTATACCATTTTACGACAATCGTTTCATTGTCGTGTATCACCTATCTGATAATTTCTCACATAGCTTATTAATGCCGAAATTTACCGTAGAAATTTATAAATCAAATTCATACGGTATGACAATCTTAGAACAAATCTTAGCAGGCCTTCAAACCAAGTTTTCTGGGGTGGATGCTGCTATTCTTGCCCGAATTGCCACTAAAAAGGCAGAGGGTGTAACGGACGCAGGCCAAGTACCTACCATTGTGGAGGGAATTAGCTTTTCGGACGTGCTAACAAATTATGGTGATTTCCGTGCCGGGGATGCTTCAAAAACGGCAGTGACTAACTACGAGAAGAGGCATAACCTTAAAGACGGTAAGCCAATCGAGACTACCACAACCACCAAAACGGAAGAGAATAAAGACGATGTGCCTGCATGGGCGCAAGCTTTAATTGACTCCAACAAGAACCTTTCTGATAAGCTAACACAGTTTGAAACGGAAAAGGCTCAAGCAACACGTAGCCAGCAGATTTTGGCAAAGGCAAAGGAGTATGGTATTCCCGAAAACTACGCCAAACGATGCGCCATTAAGGACGATGAGGACTTGGACGCATACTTCAAGGACTTGAAGCAGGAGTTTGCGAATGACGGCTTTAAGGGTGTAGTTCCTCCAGATACAGCAAAAAAAGAACTGGAGAATGAGACTCAGGCGTTTGCGAAAATGATTGCAGACGACACTAAAGAAATTGTAGAACAACAAAAACAGTGATTTTATGGCAGCAGGATTTAAGTATAATCTTGAACCGGAAGTTGAGCAGGAAGAACGCTACGACGTAGAAACCGGACGCAGACGCAGAGGTCCGTATAAGTTGGACACAACCAACCTCGTTGTCGGCTCGTACTTGCCCTCATTCACACCGATTGCAGCTGACTTGGTGAAGAAAACATCCCAAGTGGCTATCCGTGTGGAAGTATATGAGAAGTTTACGACAGGCTCCAATACCACATTGAAAATCAAGAAACGTTCTTTGGCTTACAAAGGTATGCACTTGGGTAACGGTGCGCATGGAGCGACAATCAACGCTATTGACAAGGCTGACAAAGCTTTTGATAAGCTGACGTTAGCGGCAGACTTTGGAGAAAATCTAGAAGCTGGAACAGTTCTTTACGAAGCGACAGCCGCAGACGGTACAACGCCCAAAGTTATCGCAAATTCAGCTCTGTATGAAAGGAAGCAGGTAGAGGATGGCATAGTATTGGTTTCCCTTTTGATGCGTGCGTTTGAAATCGAACCGACCAAGCTGGTAATGCCTTTCGCAGATATTGACAAGGCGAATATGCCGCACTTCCAGTTTAATGCTCAGGATGTCAAACAAGAAAAAGACACTGTATCAATTCCTAAGGCTTCTTCTAGTCAGGACGGTTTGATGAGTAAGGAAGATAAAGCCAAATTGGATGGGGTTGCAGCACAAGCTAACAAGTATACTTTAACAGCAGCTACGCCTTCTGCTCTTGGAGGTGTAAATCAGGCAGCCAAAGTGAATGATGCATCTGGTACGGTGTCGGTAGAAAACTTTAACGGATTATTGACAGCGTTGAAAAACGCAGGTATAATGGCAAAATAAAGAAAGGAGGACTAATATATGATGCTAACTATTCATACATTGTTTAATGACCCGAACATTGTAAATGCAGTGATTCAGCGTGTCCTCAAGACAAGAAAGGACACAATTTATTGGCAGCAGTATTTGGGCTTCCGTAGGACTACTACTCGTGTATTTAAAGACTACATCGGTCAGGTTACTGGCGTGATGGCTGGTTCCATCAACTCCCGTTATGGCGAAAAGCCTATCCGTGAACGCAGGAATATCGGTTCCGGATATGGTGAGATTGCCTATTTGGGTGACCGCTATCAAATCTCAATCGACCGTTTGTCTGACTTGCAGGACTTGATAGATAAGTATAATGCCGCCAAACCGGAAGACCAGAAAGCAGCCATGCGTGACATCGTGGACTTCATCTATGACGATTACCGTCAGGTATTGCTGGCACCGCACAAGCGTATGGACATTATCGTAGGCTCTCTGTTGATGACTGGAGCAGCAAGCGTGAAGAACAAGGACGACAATGCCGGAGGAATTGACTTATTGAACATCGACTTGCCGTTTAAGTTTATCAAGCCGGACACAGAGGATAAAGACTATTTCGTCACTTACTTGCAGCAGAAACTGAATGAGCTGAAATCTATTTACGGCACATTCCCCAAGATGATTATGAGCCGTGGCACATTCATCAAGAATATTATCGGTTCAAGTGAATTTGGAGATAAGTTCAAAATGCAGCTTACAGGCAATGAAATGTATATGTCTACCGGGCTTATCACCTCGCAACTGGCTTCTACCATTTTTACAGGTATCGGACTTCCGGCTATTGAAATCAAGGAAGATTATGTGGTAGACCAAACAGGTAAGAATATCCCCATTTATGCAGATGGTCGTATTTCCCTGCTTCCGCAGGATAAAATCGGTTATATGCGCTTCCACACTCCTTATGAAGCTGTGGATGGTGTACCGGGACGTAATTACACTCAGGCAGATGGCGATATGCTGATTTCAGGTTACAAGGACGGCAATGGTCGCTATCTGGAATACACAGCCGAATGGATTCCGCAGATTGCGAACCCGAACCTGATTGTGAACTTCGATTTGAGTGAGATGAACGCATGACAGTAAACGATTATATATTACAGAAGTTTCAGACCTTCGGCGTTAACTTGTCGGAGGCTGACCTTTTCGATATATGTCTGAACGCAAAGATAAGCGGAGGGGGTGAGATGAACGAGGATTGCCAAACACGGGTGTCGGTGGCAATTGCGAAGTTCATCCCCTCTCTATTGCTTCGTGCCACTTCCATCAGCGAAAGCGGTTTTTCTATGTCTTGGAACATTCAAGGCATTAAGGATTACTATTCATTTCTGTGCAAGCGGTACGGTTTGAAAGACGAATTGAGTGATAAGCCTAAAGTGACTTTCTTATGATATTCGCCCCACACATATTGCAGGTAAAAGTTATCACCCCAATGGATAAGGATGAGTTTGGCAGACCTATTCCCGGAACAGGTGGTGAAAGCTGGCAGGAGGTGTGCAAATGCCGTTGTGATGATAACACTACCAAAGAGTTTTCATCTGATAACGGCTCTGTGTATCGTCCGAATTATCATGTGGTATGCGAGAAGAGAATTACTGTCAAGGCTGGTGATGAAGTACGTTGCATGGATGGTGATAGCGTAAGAGGTCAAGGCGAAGTCTACACGGTAAAGAGTACAAACTACTTTAACTACTCGGAATTATGGATGTAGATTTCGATTTCTCAGATGTCGACTCCTTTTTCGATGAAGGAGAATGGGAGGTCGAAAAGAAGATGATTGATGTAGGCGATGAAGCCGTGAAGTACGCAGAGGAACATGGGGATTATCAAGACCATACACTCACTTTGAGAACGTCCAATGATTACGATGTCGATAAAGACGGTTTGACATTGAAAAACGAAGCGGAATACGCATCATTCGTAGAATCTAAAGGGTATGATGTTTTGAGTAGTGCTGCTTTATATGCGGAGAAACGATTAAAAGAAGAATTTGAAAAATGAAAAAGTACATTGGAACAAAACAGATTGAAGCAGAACCTATGACATTGGGTGAAGCTTGCAGTAAAGGCTTGGTAAAAAGTGAAATAGAAGAGAATGAGTCTTATAAACTAGGATATCACACTCGTACTGAATATGGCTATGAAAGTTGGTCACCCAAAAAACTGTTTGAAGAATCATATCGAGAAGTCAAGGAAGAAACTCCTATCTGTTTCGGTGATGCTATCGAAGTGTTAAAACAAGGTGGGGCTGTTCGTAGAAGTGGTTGGAACGGTAAAGGTTTGATGGTATTCAAACAAGTGCCAGCTCATATCGAAAGCGACATCATCCCTAAGATGCAATCGCTTCCCCAATCGGCAAAAGACCTTATTCTGAAAGGTAAGGGATTTATTGACTATACAAGCCAGTGTCTTATCTACAACGAGAATACCGGACGCGCTGATTCATGGGTTCCGTCTATCAGTGATGTATTTGCAGAAGATTGGGAGATTGTGGAATGATAGTAACTACCGACATAGGAAACATTCTCTATCGGGACTGCAAGGCTTTCGGAATAGATATAGTGCCTGATGGTGAAACGTTGACGGGTGAATTGAAGTCCGAAAGGATTGTCATCCACACGAAGAAACAACAGCCGGGAAAGTATTGGAAGAAATCTTTCGCAGAAGTGAATCTATGTGTACCCAATTTAAGCGAGAATGAAGCGAACACAATCCGGCTTAACGAACTTGAAAGAAAGGCTGGCAAGCTGCTTGATGATGTAGTAAGCACCTATGACGGTACAACCTATCGTTACTCTATCGAATCAATTGGCGCGGAAGCGGATGCAGCTTTGAAATGCCATTACGTGAATGTGAGAATTTTATTTGAAGTAATAAATGTAAAACTATAAGATTATGATTTCAGCAGTAGGAATAAAAAGAATCTTGTTTGCCGACATTGATAAGGTAACGGCAGACATTACCCCCGAAATCGCAAAGACTTTGATTCAAGCCGCTATCAAAGCGAAAGATGAGGTTTTGAATGTACACGGGGAAACGTGGCAGATTGAGGAAACGGAAGCCTCTGTCACCGGGTACAAGAACCAATTAACGGGAAAGAATTACCGTTACGATGATGTGCCGGGAGAAGTATCGCCCGCTTTCTCTATCGGACAATATGACTGGAAGACCAAGAAAGCGTTCATGGGTGGCGATGTTATTCAGGCAACATCTAAAGATGTAGGTTGGAAGCGTGCTTTGGATAAAGTTATTATCAACAAAGCATTGTTCTGTCTGACCGATGATGATGTCTGGTTCATCTTCCCAAAATGCCGTATTGTTTCCCGTGAAGCCAATACGGATAAGGCAATTGCAATCGCTGTAAAAGGCTTGGTGCAGGAACCGGGAATCGAAGGTGTTTCTTCTGAGTATAACTATGAAGAAGGGCAGATTAAAGCTTTGCAGGCATGAACTACAGTAACCATTGTACCTACTCCTTCCGATGCGACCGTAAAGCTGGACGGTGCAACGGTCAAGTCAAAGCAGGTGAATGCTGGGGCTACCGTTCACTATGAAGTGTCGAAAGTGGGGTACGTCACTCAGTCAGGAGATATTAAAACCACTCCTTCTGAAGTTGATACCACTCTTAAAAAAGAGATAACATTGGTAAAAGCACAAGAGTGATAACCGGGGGATGGATATATACCATTCCCCCTTTTAGTTTAAGAATATGAATCAAGCAGCAAAAACGGTTTCTGATGCTTTGTTAGGGCTGGATTTCATGAATGTGGAGATAGGAGGGATGGTTTATACCATTAAACCTCCTACAATTAAAATTATCTGTCGTGCCATTCATCATTTTTCCAATATCGGCATGACTGGAGATAATGTCATGGAAGCTATTAAAGAGCTTCCTGAAGCTACTGAAGATATGCTGAAAGGTATTTCATGCTTTATCTGCGGGAATGATAGTTTGGTCAAAGAATTGGAGAACGGCACTTTTGAAGAAGTCAAAGATGCCTTGGAAGTCTGTTTCTCTATGATGGATATTTCGGCTTTTCAGTGTGTCAGCTCGATGAGGAACGTGTCGATGCTGGCAGCAAGACCGAAACAGTAGGAAACACAACGTTCTTCGGGCAGATAGCCCATTTGATTGACACGCTGCATCTGAGTTATACAGAAGTGTTTGAGATTATCCCTTATCGGAATCTGCTGATGATGCAACGGGATAAACTTCATAGTGTCAGTGGTCAAAAGGTGAATAGAATCAGTGGTAAGGAATTGGCTAATCGTAGGAAAAAGAAATAGGATAAAGCCGGATTTCTCCGGCTTTACTTTATGAAAGTAAAAGTATGTTTGTATCATCTACTATTTGAGCATGGTTTGTAGCTCGTATGATTATTTTATCATTGATTCTGATATCTAAGATAGATTCCTCAATGCCATCATGCTTAATAGGGAATACCCATGAATTAAATCCTTCCATAAGATTAGGGAAAGCAATAATCGCATGAACGATTTTATTTTCTGAAATTATTCCTTTCATCCTAAAGTATGAGACCGTTTCTTTTATTTGACGTACCATACAATAGGGATAATCTGAATCAGGATTCTTTGCAGCATGAATACTATTTGCATATTTGGTTTCAATAAATAAAATCCATTCATCTTGATCACAAGTTATTGGAAAAACAACACATTCACATTGTCTGGAACGCTTTTTTTTAGTGATAGGTAATGCATTTTCAGGAAATGCATCAAAAAAAACTTTTACATTATTCTCATTTAATATATGAACAGCGTTAATAACATTTCTTTGAGCGCCAGAAATTTCAACTGCTCCTTTATTATAATCTTTCCAGTCTACAATATATAGATGAGGATTGTATATAGAACAAAGGCATGTTTTATGTTGGGGTAATTGTGCCAATAATCTATTCTTCATTTTTCTTCTGGAATAAAATAATTAAGCATTGTATAATATTCGTCCATCGTTTCGTTCATTATTTCATTGAAATAATGTTTCCCAATACTATTAGTATGATGCTCTTGAATGGAAAATATTTCTCCATCTTTTATTTGCCATGCAGAAACGAGTTTAGGGTTAATCCATGAATTGTAGCTTTCCAAAGAATTTGCAATATCTTTGGGCATATTATTCTTCACAAGCCAACCCATTATACAATTATTTAATGAATAGAGTATGTATGGACTGTGAGTTGTTAGAAATAACTTATGTTCTTTCTCCTTTATTGAACTTATTATGAAATACAATAAATTCTTTTGTGTAGAAGGGAATAAGTTTAACTCTGGCTCCTCCATGTATAAACTTGTATAATTTGTTTGGATAAAATGAGTAAAATAGTCAGATAGTGAACTTAAAAAAGTTTCTCCAGCCTTAGGTAAATGAATTTTCTCATTCTCCTTTGTGACTTTTAAGATCGTTTTTAAATATTGATGTAGCCATTTTTCGTTATTGAGATTTGTTTTATTATCAATAACTTCTGATAATGATTTTGATATTATTATATTTAATAATTTAGCATCTCTTTCTTTATTATCAATGTTGTCGTTTCTATCTCCTTCATAAATAGATTTAGTAAAATAGTTGACTAATGTATATAAAGGAATCATAGATTGCTGCCCACTTGAAGCATTTATTAATTGGATTTTGTTTCCGTCCAATGTTTCTAGAAAATCAATATCTTGATTCTCATCATAGTAATATTTGGTGTCTAAAGATTTAATATCCAAGCCATTGTCAACAGTATATACTTTTCTTGCAATATTCCAATCTGACATAAAATTAAAAATATTGTTTTTAGGTAAATTGACTTGTTTCCAATCAGATATCATAGAAACGATATTACGTTCAGCAGGTATGTATGAAATTTTAGTTCTAATATAATTGTATTGATTTATCCATTCAAAAGTCGGAACTTTACTTCTATATTCAAAAGAAAACTTAACAACAGAAGATGCGTACATAATCTTTGAATCATTGGAAAAATATCCATCTAATTTGTGAAAAACGATTAAATTAGTAATGAAATTATCATCTTTAAGAAAAAAGTCAAAAGATTGTTCCAATGAAACTTTCTTTTCTACCCATGAGCAAAAGCATGCAATTTTGTTAATAGTGCTTTTACCTGAACTTTGCGGACCTATAATTACATTTACTTTATTTAATGTAATATCTATGTCTTTTATTGGTCCTATGTTCTTAATTATTAATTGAGCCATTGATTTATAGGGTTAGTTTATTGTGCAAATATAGTGTTATTAAATAATGAAATAACAATATATACTATTAATTGTTGTCTTAAAAACAAAATTTGTTTATTCTATAAATTCTCCGCTAACTTCTTAATATCATCCTTACTATTGATAACATGGGTGCTATCTCCTATGCGAACAGCTCCTATAACTTCATCGGAAGATTTTTCAAAAAGGTCTGAAACTTGAACATTCAAAGCAGATGCTATTCGTTCTAATACTTCTACTGAAGGATTGCCATTTATGTGTTGACTTAATCCTACTCTGGATATTCCCATCTTATCAGCAAGCTCTTGAACAGTTGTTCCTTGCTCTTTTATAACTTCTTTTATTCGTAAAGCCATAACTATTCTAAATTATATTTTGTGCAAATATACATACTTTTAAATATGTAAAGCGATAGCTATTCTTAAATTGAGTTAATGTAAAGCGAAATATTTCTATTTTGTTTGATTATTTAAAGTGAACGGTTTACATTTGCATCGTGGTTATAAAATGATAGATATATGAAACGCTACAACTTATCTCAAATAATGAAAGACGCTCACCGCTTCTACAATAGCCGTTCAAGAATGGGCAGAACTTTTGGCGAATGCCTGAAACTCGCTTGGCGTTGGGCGAAAGACGCTATCAAGTTTGCAGAAGAAAGAGAAGTTAAGATCAAGGCTATGTTAGCCAACCAGAAGCCGGTAGAGCGTACATCTTACAATGATAGTAAGATTACTTGGTCTGACTGCTACAATTCAAATAGCCGTGGGTATATGGGTTCTCAATATTGTGGTGATTAAAGTCAGAGCAAAGTAGAAATGAATAAATAACTCAAAATATAAAGATTATGGAAACAATAGAACTAAGAGAAAGCGATAAAAGAAGAGCTGTGAATCTTAATCGCAAAAACGGTTACGGCTTGGATAGCAAACAGATGATGCGCCTTATTAACAATCATAAGAAAGGTGATGCGTACAAGTGTGCTTTGATAGAGTTTCGCTTGACTGATATAAACTTTCATCGTGAAGTTGAAATGCTGATGAACGGCAAATATGATGAATTGAAAGAACAGGTAAAACAGTGGTAAGCAAAAAGCGCACCATCTTCACAGGCAATGCGCTCAAAATAGTATAAACACATAATGCGATTATGCGCATTATGAATTTAGTTGTAAAGATAGTATAAACACATAAGATAGGAACGAATATGAGAACAGAAATTATTAAAATGGAAAATTCTTCTTCATGTGAAATTGATTTGATTGAAGTAAGAGATGGACAAGCGGTAACCTCTTCATTGGTGGTTGCCAAGTATTTTGGCAAAGCACATAAAGATGTATTAAGGGCTATTAAATCATTGGATTGTAGTGAGTTATTTAACCAGCGCAATTTTGCGCCCGTTGAATATGTCGATAAAAAAGGTGAAAAAAGACCCATGTACTATTTAACTCGTGATGGGTTCACCTTTTTGGCTATGGGGTTCACTGGCAGGGTGGCTGCACAATTCAAAGAAGCGTACATTAACGCCTTTAACGAAATGGAAGAAATGCTCCGCAAGAATGATTGCACCAAGTATGCTGAAAAGATATTCAAATCCGAACTGAATTGTTTCAATAAACGGTTGAAAGAAACAGCAGCAAAAATAAGAAGAGAGAATGGAGTCGGATTTGGTATTTATGGTGAGATACAGGCAGGCGTATATGATTGCGACAAATTGCCTTTCCAAGAAAGATTGCGCAATATATTTGCCCAAATAAGCAATGCCTATGTAGAAAGTTATTATTTGGCAGGACACTATATAAACGCTGATAATCAAAACAAGCAGATACGCAAGCTGATTTCTGATTTTGAAGGGAAACTGGTAGAGGGATTTAGAATATATCCAAGCATATAAATACGATTATGAACTTCAAAACAAGACCACCGCCAATAATTGCTACCAAATGAGAGATTAAAAACATAGTTATAAATCAAAAACAACAAGAAAATGAGTAAACGATTTGCTATCGCCATTTTACCCAAAGAGAAACAGCAGGGGGGGGTAAAGTACGGTTTAAAGATTGAAAAACCTTCAGCATTGGGTAATGTGTATGGATTGACCGAAGAAGAACTGAAAGAACTTCGTGGATTGATAGACAAGGTATTGACTAAATGATTATGAAACAGATAAAAATCAGACCACCGCCAAAAACTTTACGACAATGAAACGATTGTCGTGTTATGGTAAAGTGAAAATCTCTCTCTTACACGATTATATAATAAGTTTGTAAACAGAAACAACGCAGCTATCCTCACGGCTGAAAAATATAACCCCGCCATTGGTAAGAAGTGAGGAGCTTGCCTTTGGTGGGGTCTAATTTTTTAAACTGTGTAAAAGTATGAATAATATTCAGATTTTCCAAAATGAGCAGTTCGGAAAAGTAAGAATCGCGATGAATGAGAGTAATGAGCCTTTGTTTTGTTTGGCAGATGTGTGCGGTGTTATAGGCATTGCTAACGCAAGAAATGTCAGGTCAAGACTTGAAGAAGATGATGTCCGCCAAATGGACACCATAGATTCGTTAGGTAGAAATCAACAAGTTACATTTATAACCGAAAGCGGTTTATATGATGTGATAATTCGCAGTGACAGCGAAAAGGCAAAACCGTTTCGCAAATGGGTTACAAGCGAAGTTTTGCCCTCAATCCGCAAACATGGTGCATACATGACCAGCGATACACTTGAAAAAGCTTTGACCTCACCCGATTTTCTGATTCAGCTTGCAATCAACTTAAAAGAAGAAAAACAGAAGCGTATCGAAGCCGAACAGAAGATTCAGAAAGATGCACCTAAAGTCCTTTTTGCTGATGCTGTCTCAACTTCACATCGCTCTTGTTTAATTGCTGAACTGGCTAAAATATTACAACAAAATGGGGTGAATATCGGTCAGAACCGTTTGTTTAGCTGGATGCGCGAGAATGGTTATCTTTGTCAAAAGGGTGACTACTACAATCAGCCGACGCAGAAAGCTATGAAATTGGGGCTTTTTGAATTGAAGAAAACCACCATCACCAAGCCGGACGGCTCTGTATTGGTCACTACTACTACCAAAGTGACTGGTAAGGGGCAAATTTACTTCGTAGAAAAGTTCTTAGGTAAAGATGCTGCTTAAATAATAATGCGCACCTCATTAGGTTGGGGTGCGCTTAATATGAATATTACAAACTCCCTCCCATTGCGAGATATAAGTTTACGGCATCTTTTATTCCTTTAATCTGTTTTTGTGATATGGTTTTTATATCGTGATATTGCCTCCCAATAAATTTTATTTTTGCAGTTTTAGCATTAGAAAGTGCCTTTATTAATTCAATGTCATTATTGGAATGGATATTTTCATCACACCATTCCCATATATATCCTCCATTACCTGAATCAGTTTCTACATTATTGGGGATAAATTCATAAGCTTTATTGTCAATAGAAAATTGATATTTGCGAATGAATAACCAATCGTCAGAATAATATTGTATTCTGAGTCTAAAGTTTGATACCCCATCAATATCTTTCATAAAATAACAATATATTCCATTCTGGTTGGTATATTGGGGAGCAGATTTTGGTTTAATCCATGTTAGTTCACGTGGGTCAAATTCGTCCTTGTTAAATGTAAATAAAGAGGATATTTTTTTTACTGTTATAGAATCAATAGGATTTTGTTTTTCTTTTTTTATGTCCGATATTGTTTTTCCAATGTTATCATCTAAAGACATAACATTATTTTTTATATTGTCAAGGGTTGATTGGTTTATATACGGATTTACTTTTTCACCGTTTGAGTTGTACAGTGAGAATTTTATCGGAATATTAACAAACTCTATTCCTTGATTAGTCATATCTTTATAAACTTTTTGAGAAATGCAAAATTTTTGATATGCTTCTAAATACGCAAGGGAATCATTCTTTGAGCTTATCGTCTTAGGTTCCTCCTCCTTCTCATTGTAAGAGTTGCTGAATAATGACTTTTCTTTAACCGTTTCCACATATTTATATGACTTATTGCAACTTGAAAAAGCAAATATTGACAATATCAGAAGCAGTGTATTTTTCATGACAGTACATTTATTAACTTAAACGTTTGCAAAAATATCTCAAAAATCAATCATTTCCAATTATTTCACGACAATTATTCCGTTGTCGCATATCAAATACTTGAAATATTGCTGGATAACTTGTATTTGTCGAATTTAGCACAAATGAAAAAATAATGGAGTTTAGAGGAGATACATCTGGATTAGATGAGTTACTTGAAAGTGTAGACGATAGATATTATAATACCCTTTCTCAAATAGGGAGAGACGCCACCCGAAATGCGAAGATTAACAAGACTTATGAAAATAGGACTGGCAACTTGAATAATGCAAATGGGGGATGTGTTGTCCGTAATGGGAAAATAGTAGATATGTGGGTGGAATCAGACGGTTCTCATTCCGAAGCGGTAAGAAATACAGAGAATCTTCTGATTTATTCCGAAAAATCAAAGGATGGGCTTTATTTGGCTAACGGTCAGCCTTATGCAAGCTATGTCGAAAGTAAAGGGTTTGAAGTTATTATGACTAATGGTATCTTGTATGCAGGTAGACAAATAGAAAAAAAATTATAGATATGGCAGGCATTATTTCAAATGTAGACAGTGATGTTCAGAAGTTGCGCAAACTGAAGAACGAGATAGAAAATGTCAAAAAAGCATTGATGGGTATTAATATCAAGGTCGATATTGATATAGCTAAAGGTTTGCAATCACAGTTAACCTCCCTTTTGGGGCAATACGATACATTGGTGGATAAGATTGCGGCAGCGGAAGGAAAGATTATGCTTTCTGTCAGTCGAATCAATAAAGCAACTGAAAAGATTGTCAAAGCACAAGAGGTTGTATCTAAACCTACGGCTGATCCGGCACAGAATGGAGATGCTGCAAGGCAAACAAATACGGCTGAAACGGAAAGTGTTCGGGCGCAAGCAAAGGCTTATGATGACCTAAGAACCGAGATAAACGGTATTCTTGGCACAAGAGAAGAGAATGTCAAGAGAATGATAGATGAAATGAACGCTATCCGTTTGATTAATGCTGAGATTAAGAAAATCAACAAGTCACAAGGTGATTATTCTTCCTTGTCTTCTGCTCAACAAAAACGGCTTGAACAGTTAAACAATTCATTATTGACACATAAAACTGCTTTGTCAGAAGTGAGACAAGCATTGAACAATAATGCCAAACTTGATAATGTAGCCGCTACTTCCATGAACGGGTTATCCCAGTCTTTATCAAGAATGAGGATAGCTTATCGCGAATTGACAGAAGAAGAGCGCAATTCTCCTTTTGGTAAAGAATTGCTTGCGTCTATTCAACAAGCGGATACAAAAATAAAGGAACTTGATACCACTATTGGCAATCATCAACGTAATGTTGGTAATTATGGTAAGCAGTGGAATGGGCTTAGTATGTCTATTCAGCAAGTAGGACGCGAACTTCCTTCTTTGGCTTACGGTCCAAAAGTTTTTTTCTCTGCTATATCGAATAATATTCCAATTTTAGCAGATGAGATTAAACGGGCGAGAACTGAATATAAACTATTGAAGGAGTCGGGGCAGTCGGCGATTCCAGTATGGAAGCAAGTGGTATCGTCTTTGTTTAGCTGGCAGACTGTATTAACGGTTGGTATTACACTGCTTACTCTTTATGGCGATAAGGTGGTGGATTGGGTTGCAGGGCTGTTTAATGCTAAGAATGTCATGAAACCTCTTGTTGATATTCAACAACAACTAAATGACGTTCAATTAAAAGGAGTTCAAAATGCTCAATCCGAAATAACAAAGTTGGAATTATTATATAAAGCTACTCAAAATGCTTCAAAGCCTATTCGTGAAAGAAAAAAAGCTGTTGATGAGCTACAAAAATCATATCCTGATTTCTTCAAAAATCTTTCAGAAGAAGAAATTCTAACGGGAAAGGCAGCTGACGCTTATGCAAGACTTACTTCTTCGATTATTGCATCTGCACGTGCGAGGGCTGCACAGGATAAAATGACAGAGAATGCTAAAAAAATATTGGAAAATGAGGCTAAAATAACAGAAGAATATGCTAAAAGGGAAAATGCACAACTAAAACTTGACAAACAGATTGAATTAAGAAATAAAATAGACAGAGAGGCGAATCCCGATATGTATGCAGGTCAACAAATGAAGGTTGGTGCAGCTTTGGGTAAGGTCGAAGAAATAGATGAAGGCATTGCTAAACTTAGACGTGATATATACGAGCTAAATAAATCTCAAAATGAATTAGCACAAAACATAGATGTCAATGATTTGATATTCAACCCGAATGAAGATTCTTCAAAGATTGGTGAAAAAGAAAGGAAAAGACGTCAAGAAGAAGCCGAAAACCGACTTAAACAGCAAGAACAACTTGCCGAACAACTTCTTTCACTTCACCGTCAGAACCAACAGGATGAAATCAACCTGATGATAGAAGGCACGGAAAAGAAGTTGAAACAGATTGACCTTGATTATCAGAAACAGATTGATGCGATAAGAAAACAGGAGGAAGAATGGAGCAAAGCCGGTAACGGTAAGCTGACCGACAAGCAGGCACAGAAAATTTCAGAAGCTTATACCAATGCCGAAAGTATGAGAGATAAAGATATTTCCGATGTAACTGAAGGACAGCTGAAAGCCGAACAACAGGCTTTGAACGACTACTTGAAAGAATATGGCACGTTCCAGCAGCAGAAATTGGCTATCGCCCAAGAGTATGCGGAAAAAATAAGGAAAGCACAGGAAGAAAACGGTGTTAATAGTGCACAAGTAAAGTTACTGGAGAAACAACGTGATGTTGCCATACAGAACAAGGAAACAGAAGCCATAAAAGCCAATATAGATTGGGTTACTGTGTTCGGTGAGTTTGGTTCCATGTTTTCCGACATGATAAAGCCCGCCTTGGACGAAGCGAAAAAATATGTACGGACTGACAAGTTCAAGAACTCCGATCAGGCAAGCCAGAAATCATTGATTGACGCCATCAGCCAGATGGAAAAGTCTTTGGGTGGTACAAGTGGAGTCAACTTCAAGAAACTTGGAGAGGATGTAAAAGCCTATCAAATAGCAGAACAGAATCGTATCAGTGCCATAGGGATTGAAACAGCTGCTTTGGAAAGACTAAAGAAATCACAGGATGATTACACCAAAGCGCAGAAGGGCGGAACGGAAAGTGAGAAACAAGCCGCAGCAAACGCTCTTGAAACAGCACGGCAGAATGCTGACATTGCATCCGCCAATGTGAAGACACAGACTGATATCGCCAATCAGGCCCAGCGTAATGTGACTGATACCGCCACCAGACTGAAAGCAAGCATGGAAAATTTGTTGGGAGGCTTGCAGCAGATTTCATCCGGTGGATTGTATAACGCATATAGCGGAATTATCAAAACCGTGAACGGATTCAAGGATGTCATAGGAAAAACGTCAGAATCTCTTAAGGAGGTTCCCATTGTCGGATGGATTCTGTCCATCATTGACGTACTCAAAGACGGATTAAGTGATCTTGTCGGTGGTCTGCTTGATGCTGTTCTGAACGCTGTCAGTGGAATTATCGGTGATGTCTTGTCAGGGGATTTGTTTGTCACAATCGGCAAGTCATTGAGGAACGGCATAGGAAACATCCTGAACGCAATCTCATTCGGAGGCTTCAACTCCCTGTTTGGAATAGGTGGAAACGCCAAGGAAGTACAGGAAACGATAGACAGGCTGACGGACAGGAATGAAACTTTGCAAACGGCCATCGAGGATCTGACTGACGAGATGAAGGCAAGCAAGGGAATGAAATCGGTTGAATCTTACAGGGAAGCTGTAAAGTATCAGGAGGAAGTCAATAAAAACTATCTGCAAATAGCAAAGGAGCAAGCCGGATATCATAAGAGCCACGGCAGCTGGCAGCATTATCTGAAATGGACGGATGAAATGCTGGAACACGCAAGAAAAGCTACCGGCATGCAGGATTTCTCCGGCACCGATTCCTTGTGGAATCTGACCCCCGAACAGATGAAGGCTCTACGGTCGGACGTATGGTTATGGGATATCATGGAATCTTCCGGTAAGGGAGGTTACGGTGAGCGTGTTACCGACAAGCTGGATGATTATATAGAGCAGGCAGGAAAACTGGAAGAACTGACCGACAGTCTTTATGAGGGCCTGATCGGAATGTCATTCGATTCCATGTATGACAGTTTTATAAGCAGTCTGATGGATATGGAGAAGAGTGCGGAGGATTTTGCTAATGACATATCCAAATATTTCATGCAGGCGATGCTGTCAAATGCCATCGGTGAACAGTTTAGTGACAAACTGAGGACATGGTATGATAAATTCGGTGAAGCCATGAAGGATGATGGTACGCTTGACAATAATGAGCGTAAGGAGCTGATGGATGAATACATGGGTTATGTGGACGAAGCCATGAAGCTCCGTGACGAGCTTGCCGCAGCAACCGGATATGACAAGATTTCGCAAGAATCAACATCCCAGTCAGCTTCATCCAAAGGTTTTCAGGTAATGAGTCAAGATACTGGCGAAGAGTTGAACGGTAGGTTTACAGCATTACAGATTGCAGGAGAAGAGATAAAGAATCAAAATATCATTCAATCTCAATCGCTTAATTTACTAACAGTAAAAGCAGATGCTCTACTTTCCATAAATACGGAAACAAGAAATATTGCTGATGATACGCGGGATTTGATAGCGCAATCCTATCTTGAATTGGTACAGATTTCAGAAAATACAGGGGCAATCGTCAAACCTATTCAACAGATGCAAAGAGATATAGCAGAGGTTAAAAAGAATACAGCAAAATTATAGTTTATGAATGAATTATTAATTAATGGCGAAAACGCTTATACAACATGGGGTGTGAGAATGGGAGAGGGGTTTCTTGATGTTATTGGGGCATCCGCTCCCATGAAGGATTTTATTGAGAACAAAAGCCGACTTGAACATGGGAAACGGGTAATAATCAATAATCCTAAAGTCGATGAGAGGGAAATAACTCTTTCGTTCACTATCGAGGGTAATTCTCAGTCTGACTATCAAGCAAAGAAGAAAGCTTTCTTTGATGAGCTGTATAAAGGTGTGGTTGATATTCAAGTTCCGGCTAACAGTAATGAGATTTATCATCTGATTTATCTTGGGAAAAGCGTTGCTTACGCACAGAGTTTAGACCGAACTTTTGGAAAAATTTCAGCCAAGTTTAACGAGCCCAATCCGGCAAACAGAAGCTAATTCACGACATTGGTTTTATTGTCGTGTATGTGAGTGCTCAAAATTGGGCACTCTTTTTTTTATCCCCGAACTTTGAAGACATGGAACAAATCGACATCAAAGACATATCCGGTGCTATCCAGCTTACAACTTTGATCAATGAAGGCTGCAAGCGTAAGTTCACTCTGATGAAGGAGGACTACATCATGTTAAAGTTCTCCTTAGAGAATCCCATATATTTCAAACTTGGCTCATACGTGGAATGTAACTTCGGATTGTTCGAGGTGTGCGACTTGCAGAAGCCCGCATTCAACACCAATACCGCCGGCTACGATTACGAATTAAGACTTGACGCCTACTACTGGAAATGGAAAAACAAAATCTTCAAATATACCCCGGAGACGGCCGGACAGGAAGCGTCCTGGAACCTGACCGCTCCGCTTGACGTACAAGTCGGTATAGTCCTTAGAAATCTGAAAGCTCTTGGTTATGCGTATAAAGGACAAGATTTTGTTTTCTCCATTGATTCCACAGTCGAAAACAAGTCCCAGTTGATGAGTTACGACAACATCAACATCCTTGACGCTTGTTTTGAGATGGCGAAGAAATGGGATTGCGAATGTTGGGTGACTGAAAACATCATCCATTTCGGGCGTTGTGAGTCCGGTGACGCGGTGGATTTCGAGATCGGGAAAAACGTGCAGGAAATGTCACAGTCAGAATCCCAGTCCACCTATGCCACCCGTATCTACGCTTTTGGTTCCACCCGTAACATACCGGCAGACTACCGCCCCATTGACGAGACCGTGGTTGTGAACGGCGTGGTGCAGCGCAGGCTGATGCTTCCCGAAGGCACTCCTTACATTGACGCTTATCCTGATATGACTACCGAGGAAGCCGTCGAGCAGGTGGTTATCTTCGATGAAGTCTATCCCCGAAGAACGGGCATCATGTCGGATGTCACCACTATCGAAGTGACGGACAAGGTGGAGAATGAGGACGGTACAACCACCGAGGAAAAATGGAATGCCTACCGCTTTAGGGACACGGGTGTTAACTTTTCCGAGAAATATATCCTCCCCGGTCAGGAGCTGAGGATACGTTTCGCGTCCGGGCTTCTCAACGGTTTGGAGTTCGCCGTGAAGTTCAATCCTGAGGGAAAGCCGGAGAAATTGGAGGATGGCGGATGGAACCCTGAGGCACAGCTTTGGGAGATAGTCAGGAATGAGGACTATGGCAGACCGCTTCCCGGTGATGTACTCTTTCCCCAGGATGGAGATGAATATGTGCTTTCCGGCTGGGACAGCACGAAAATAACCGAACTTGGGCTTGTGGGTGCCGCCGAGCAGGAGCTGAAGGAAAAGACTGAAAAGTACGCTGCCAAATCCAAGATAGACCCGAGTACCTATGGCTGCACGATGATGTCAAATGACGCATACCGTGAGGATGGCATTCACAACCTCTACAGCATCGGTCAAAAGGTCAACCTTATCAACAAAGGCTTATTTCGAGAACGGAAGGCAGTCAAGGGTTATCGGATTTGAATTCAATCTTGATTTAGCTTATGATTCCCCTATATATACTGTCGGGGAAACCGCCGCCTATTCTCGTATCGGGGAGCTGGAGGAAAAGGTTGAGAGCCTTACCCTAAAGGGACAGACCTATACGGGCGATGGTGGCAGCGGTGTGTATGTGATCGGAAGCCACGACTCCACCCCTGCGACAGACCATAACGTGTATTCCGCATTGCGCTCCTTAGTAATGTTCCTTCGTAAGGATCAAGCGGACGGAACAAATTTCTTATTGAAGTTCGGCAAGTTCATCGACTCCATGATTGCCGGTAAAGGTGCCGGTATCTATCCTGACGGGCGCGGTCAGTTCGAGCGTCTTGAGGTACGCGGCTCCGCAGTGTTCAAGGAAATCATCTATAACCGTCTGAACGCACAGGAAGGCGACACCTCATATTCCGAGAACGGAGTCATTGAGTCCGTGGCTTTAGAGAGCGACGGAACTTATACCCTGAAATTGCGCAAGCGCTGGGAGAATGACTTCACCGCATTCCAGGAGGGTGATATAGTGTACGGGATTGTAAACAACCTCTTTTCAACGGGGGAGTATTACGCCTCGTGGATGCGCGTGCTGTCCAAGAATGTCCCGGCCAACTCCATCTCGGTGTTGTCATACCCGGACAGTGAGGTGCCGGGCGGTAAAAACTATCCTCCCACAGAGTTGACGATCATTACCAGAAGAGGAAACGCCTTCAATGAGGACAGGCAAAGCTACTGGTATTTGTCCGCCACCACGGATAAATGTCTTGTCTGGCTGGAAGGAGTAACGAAGCCTGTCTTGGAACAGAACAACTATTACATGATATTGGGGCGTTTGCCCAATTTGGATTTGTTTGACAATCTCCCCGTCAACTATAAGCACTCGTACATATTCGCCCGTGCCGGCATCTTCGGTGAACTTTACCGGGTGGACTGGCAGGGACTGCCCGTACAGGAACTGGTGGACCGTGGCTTTTGGTCGGCCGAAGTCGCGTCCTCTGACAATCCTTACACCAATACGCAGGAGCGGGCGGACACGGTTTGGCACTACGGCTGCAAATGGAAGTGCCTGATGACGGGAACAGCCGACGAACCGCAATATGCGGCGGTCGGATGGGCGATGCTGGAAGGGAACCCGGAATTTACGATAGAGATCGGCAGCACAAAGGGGTGGTATTTTGATATCGAGACTTTTTCCACAACGTTATATATTACCGGCAAGCTGTACAACCGTGACGTGACAGATCATATACTTGACGCTGATGTGAGCTGGACGCGTGATACCGGGAATGTATCAGAAGATAACGCATGGGCGGTGAAGCGTGCCGGCGCCGGGAAAAATCTTCCTCTGACGATAGATGATCTCGGACCGAATTATACCAACATGCGGGTGTGTACGTTTAAAGCACAGGCGTTATTGCGTGACGGGCAGCAGTTTGAAGTGGCGGAGAATTTTGTAACATTTTAAAAATATAAGATTATGGGTAAAGTATTAGTAAAAAAAGTAAGGTTTGTGCAAAAAGAAAGTTCTCCCCAAGAGTGCTGCAACACTTCGGATAGAACATTCAGTGAAAGAATTTGTACAATTGGATTTTCAAGAAGAGAGTCTTGCCTCAAATTAAAGTGTGCTACATAGCGATACTTGGGGCATATATTGACGATTACAGGTATATAAGACGCCTTATCGGAGTCTGCCTTTACCTCACAAAAATCATGATTAATAGGAACAATGGCAACAAAGCAACGAAAAATAGAAATCAACTACCGGCTGTTACAAACCAGTTGTAACATCGAGGTGGTGGGCAGCGTGCCGGACATGCAGGTCTACCAGGCTGACAAAGCTGAATACACTCCGGACTATACGCTGACACCGCTGGTCCTGTTTCCGCGGTGCAACGCCACCGATCCGAAAGCGGTGACTAAAATCGGGGCGGTCAACTCCAGGCTGACCAACATGAAGTGGTACGAGCGCATCGGAACCACACGCACACTTATCACATCGACAAACACAGGCTACAGCATTACGGAGTCCGGTGACAGCAAGGGACAGATCACAATGAAAAAAAATGTCACCGTCCTAAAACCCGTCACGCTGGAGTTTTACGCGGAATATGCCGACACACGTACCGGACAGCTGTTTACTTTTCAGATGAGCCGTCTTGTCCGCGCGGTTGACGGTACGGATGCGATCCCCGTATTGACGATAGACAGCCCGTCCACGCTGGACTGGAACCCGGTGCGTGACATCACCGCACAGACCATCACGGCTAAACTGATGGTAGGCGACACGGACGTGACGGCTACGGGCAAATGCAGGTTCTTCTGGTACCGTCTGTTGTCTACGGGAGCGCTGGAGGCGATAACCACAGGAGCGGGTGACAACGACTGGGAGTTTGTATCACTGAACAAGAATGTATATAAGATTGACCGCAATTATATAGGTGATGACATCACGATTGTCTGCAAGGCCACCTATGCGGCTTCCGGGACTCCGGCATCAACCCCTGGCACATCGGACCCGGCAGTCTCTACGGTGATACGCCGCAGGATTCCGAAGATTGAAGCCGACTGGGAGGGCGTACCTACGGGTGTTCCGGATGGGACTTACGCCATCTTTCCCAGACCCGTCATTCGGGATACCATGGGGGTTATCCCGAATCCATCCGCCATGTTTAACTGCCACTGGTACGTCAAGAAGAGCGGAGATGCCGGATATGCCAGGGTTGCCGACGGATACTCTCCCAGGATACCTTTCAGCAACGGCATGATGTTAAAGCTGGAGGTGGAGGACAGAGGCCCTTACGTGGCGCTGACACAAGGCGGCAAGGTGCTCACACAGGGGGGCAAGGCGGTAGTAGTAAGAAAATTTGGATAACATTAAAAACAATAGTAGTATGGCATTTTACATTAAAGTAACGAAGGAGGTTGCCGACCGGTTGCATCTGACCGATATCCGCAACAGGACAGCGGATGGCAATGTATTATTGTGGCAGGCGGACGTGGCACGTTTCCCCGGCGACACGGTATTTGACAGGGCCAAGGAAGCGGGCGGCATCTGCCTGACCCCGCAGGCGGCGAAAGAAGAGATAGACGGTACGGACCATCCCGTCGAAGTATTCACACCTGCCTCTTGGGGGGAGGACAACACCGAAAGCTCCGAAGGCACGGATAGTACGGAAACGACCGGGGAAGGAGGAGCGTCATGAGTTTGGGCAGCGCGACCGGACAGGTCATATTTTCGCAAAAGGGCGGCGTGTACATGCCTGCCATCCAGTGTAACCAGGGAGATCTGTATCAGGAGTATATGGGCGAAGCGTCCGCGCCGACGAACATCGCACCGGATTTCGCTTCGCTCAAGCCCGTCTTGTCCTTCATTCTCACCTCTTCGCGGGTGGCGGAAGGGCTGGTGGTCCCTTCCTCCATGAAATGGTATTTCAATGATGTCGAGATCAAGTTCTCGGGCAATGTCTCCACCAACACGTTTGGCGGTGAGACGGGACATTTCAAGTTTATCCCTTACCAGCCCGGTACGACGGATTACTACGGATTGCAGATCGTCAAGAACCTGGTCAAGGCGAGCGGAGCGGCCTCTTGTACCATCAAGGGTGAAGCTACCGTGACCGTTGGGAATACCAGCGACACCGTCCAGTTCGTCTATAGCATCCCCATCACCAAGGGGGTCGGAAACCAAAAGCATGTGACGATCATTGCCGGTGACAACAAGTATTTTACCCTTCGGGACAAAGGGCAGAGCTGCATTCTGAAAGCCGTAGCGCGCATGGGCAGTGACGAGATCACTACCGGACTGGCGTACAAGTGGTACAACCAGGTCAACGGTGCGTGGAGCGTGCTGAGCGGAAAGACCACACAGACATTGACCGTCACCAACGATATGGTTGACACCACCGGAGTATTCAAGGTCGAGGTGTACCAGGGCGGCAAGCTCATCGGTCAGGACACGCAGTCCGTAATGGATGCGTCCGATCCGTTTGATTTGATCCTGAATCCCACGCCCGAGGACGAGACCATCCGGGAAAGTGGTGACACAGTGGTCTATAAGCCCATTCTGGTCAAGCGTGGAAGTACCACCAAGTACAAGGACATGACTTTCTATTTCGTGTTCATGGACAGTGCAGGAGTAGTCCTTAACCCGTCTACTTCCGGTACAGCAGCCACTTCCGGCACGTGTACTTGGGACATGTGCCAGCAGGCAGGAGGCAACGTGGCATGGACCATCACAACCAAGGAATAAGGAGGTGATATGCCGTTGGTGACTAGAACCGGACAGGTCAGTTTTGCTCCAAAAGGTGACAAGGGAGATAAGGGGGCGCGCATGCGTATGCGTGTATGGGAGGCGTCTGTGTCTTACCTGGAGGGCAAGCAAGGGCAGCAGTTTTACGACATTGTACTTTATGACAACCTGCTGTACCTGTGCATCCGTTCGCATACGTCGGTATCGACGGAAACCCCCAAACAGAATGTGGCTTCGGGAAAAATAAAATACTGGGAGGTAGCACAGAGCTGGACTTTTATCGCCACCAAGCTGTTGCTGACCGAGAAGATCAAGGCGTCCATGATTGATGCGGACGGTATCATGGCGGTCAATGTGGACATCAGCGGAAAAATCACGGCGGATAGCGGACGTATCGGTCCGTTTTCCATAGATTCCGGCATGTTGTCCTCAAAAACTCTTTATAAGGATACAACAGATACTTATGTTGGTTTCAATCTGTCTGCCGGACAAATTGAGTTTTATAACGAAAGGACATTTGCACGTGTGAAAATCGGGGGAAACACGCAGTTTGTCACCATTGAAGGAATTGCGTATGATGCCGGAATTGACATACAGAGTCCGAATCCCATGATCGGGATGCACATCAAGACTCCGAGCATTCCTCTGTTCGTGGAGGGGGGTAACATTTTCCTTCATCCGAACAATGACAGTTATGTGTCTCTTCATGGCATAGTGGGGAACTGGAGGAACATATCCGACAGCACTTCCCTGAATAACAATGATGACAATGTGATGTTTATTAATACGGGTAATATAGAAGTGACACTTCCTCCGGATGTTCCGGGACATACCATATACTTCAAACGTATGAACGGCGGGGTACGACTTAAGGGAGGACGCATCCTGCCTGCCCCCGGAGGAAAAGAGATGTCCTCCATTGATCTGGATTATGCGTCCGGATTCGTTAAATGTATGGGCAATTATTGGGTTATGTTTTATTGCGGATAACAGTATTTAATTAAGAATATTATGAAAGTTGATTTTACAAAATTTCCCCTGTTCACGGGGATAGACAGACAGGATATGGTGATAGCGGATATCCGTAAGGATATTGCTGACGGCATTTACAGGAACGTGCCCGGTCTTCCGGCGCACGTGCTTGCGGAGAAGATCTATCGGAACGAGCTTGTGGAGCTTGCCGATGACGAGATTCATATACTTGACCTCTACACTTCCGCTTCGGTGGGGCAGCTCGCCGACTCATGGCAGGATTATAAGAAAAACAATTTGGAAACTGGTAAATAAAAAATATTATGGAAAAGATGGAATTAAGTGAGGCGTTGAAAGCCAATGCCTCAGTACTGGAAGGACTATTAGGGATAAATGATACATGGTACAGAAAGAGATCTGATAGTATTACTGATTTTAATGAAGCTAATAAAACTGGATATATACTTCTCCAACATGTCCAATCAATGGATAATAAACCAAATACACCAAGTAATTATGGATATTTGGATACTATTTTTGTTAAAGATGGCTACATCAGGCAGACTTATACAGATTTGCAGAGCAGATTTTTTGTTCGATCATCTAATAACGGGATTTGGACTAATTGGGAACAAATGCAGACAACATAGTATTAAAAATAAGCTAGATTTTAATGAGATAAAACGGATGGGTGCCGGTCCACACCCGTCCGCTCCTCATGTTACTAAAGAATTATAGTATTTCTAGACTTTCAGCATCATCCAGATTCTCATCAACTATATTCATGGATAAAGACAGGTCAACCCCAGTAGTATCCAAAAACAAAGCACTTACACGAAATGAAGCTGTGTTTGTCTTACTCCGAACGAAGAGATGATCATTTTTTCGTTTGAACTCTATTTCAGAAATTATACTACCGTTGACTTTCCTTATGATATAGGAGTTACCAGTCTTACTATTAATAAAGAACAGACCTGTATGGCCACCCCAATATACATACAATATCATACCGATATAGGCGCTAGATGAACTCGCTAGGCGAACGACACATACTTCTTGAACGGAGTCTTTATTGCAAACCAATATAGGAGAAAGAACGCCTTTTTTCAAAAGCCCTTTACTTTCTAAATTGGCAATCGGTATTAGTTCTTCCAGAAGTGCAAACAGATAAATTTTATGTCAAAGAAACCGTCTTCCAGGTTCCCCAAGCACCATTCCACCATTTTATTCTAAACACTAAAAAACCACCATAGTTATTAGTCCTAAATTGTACTGTTGACTGTCCCAGGTTATGACTGAAGACAAGAAGCGTTTGATCATTGTATGAAGTGCCTTTTATTGCATATACTCCAGGCTCATACACTTTATCAATATCGTCTTCAGTTTCTAACTGGATATACCCTTTTCCTTTAAATATAGTACTACTGCTAACTCCTAACAGTCCTTCCAGAACCAACCCCATGTTCTTCTACATAAAATCTATCATGTTTCTTGTGCCTTAGTCGCTTCATCGGGAAGTAACGGAGGCATTATCTTTAGAAAATGAAAGTTGGCAAAATTTTATTAGAGGTGAATTAATCACTTCATTTTTAAAATTGGTAATGTTCATTTCAGAAACATCTTCTAACATTACAATGACTTTCTCATCTTTAGAATCTATACCACAAGCAGAAATACCCAATTTTTTCCATACTCCAATTTCATCTTTGCTATTTATAAAATTTCTAATTTGCAAAAGTTCATTCATCGTATTAACACCCTCTTCTATAATGAATTGATTGCTTTTACATCTTTGTACAAGGTCTTTTTTATAATCTTTTATATTTGTTCCTTTTACTTTTATAACCAAGATGCCATCTTTAAAATAGCTACCACAATAATAATCAGGGTAAGAAGTTTGTTCACCTTCTGTTCTTGTTTTTACTTCAAAAGATGATTCTAAATTATTAATAATATCACTTGTATTATTTTCTACAGGTTGATTTGTTTCATTCACTGGAGAATCTAAATCAGTATCTGAACAAGAGTTAAGTCTAAATCCAAGGAATACAAATGTACTTAAAAATAAAATCCTTTTCATAAGCTCTTAATTTGAAGTTATCAGCTCTAAATTTAGAAAATAATCTGTTACGTTGTTTTTAGTGATAAGACTTTAATTATTTTTTTTAGTTTTCTTCTTGATAGTTCCAATAACATATCCCTTGGGGGGCTGCCAGTCGTGCACCTTTCTTTTGTTTTTTCAGAATACCATTGTATCAATGGCCCTATATTACAAATATGTTGTATGTTGGTCTATATATAGTTTATTCTGTGCATTTTTTATGCATAAGATTTTTCTTTAAAATATTTGTTATAGCTTTGCTATCACAAATAACTGAATGTGTTTTTATTTTTTGATTCATTAAGCTTGGATGTTGTAAGGCATCTTGCTAGCAAAGCAGTTTGTATTGAAAAAGGCAGGATTGGTGAATCCCGCCTTTTTTATGTTCTTTATTCAAAGAGACGCAAAATATATTATTTCAGTATTTCACCTTTTTCATTGAAGAACACCGTACTTTCAGTTCCTTCCTTGTCTGTCAGAACAACCTGATAGGTCTTACTGCCATCCTCTGCCGCTTCCACCGCCGCTTCCTTGACGGTT
>ENA-OQKO01000011-OQKO01000011.1-human-gut-metagenome-genome-assembly--contig:-NODE-11-length-208900-cov-6.703501_pt1 | contig 208900 bp, 183 predicted proteins | sample MGYA00242777_ERZ504796 | MGnify/ENA primary metagenome ERZ504796 (study PRJEB26092, sample SAMD00036404) | human gut metagenome | host: Homo sapiens | study: EMG produced TPA metagenomics assembly of... | reverse complement strand
AATTGTTCTCCCCGCTGAACTTCTCCATCACTTAAATTGGGAAAAAGGGAAAATGTCTGTTTCGATTGAAGAAAAGGATGGCTGCTTAATCGTTTCTTCCGTCCCGGCTGCCGGTCAAACCCCAGCGTCTCCTTCCCCTGTCAAACCCCAGGACAACCCGAACGGACAATCGAAAATCATTTCTCTGCCGGTGTCTAAAAAATGAAAAAACCGCCTTCCTGTGCAGTAACAAGAAGGCGGTTTTGTGCTGTTTTTGCTCTTTTGGGGGTTGGACATCCACGGTGGGGCGATTTTGAAAAATCGGCCCTAAAAAGCCCGGAAACCCGCATGAATACTAAAAAAAATCGGGGTGACATCTATTTCGTCACCCCTTCTTGGTCCGAGTGACTGGAGTCGAACCAGCGGCCTCTTGAACCCCATTCAAGCGCGCTACCAATCTGCGCTACACCCGGAAATGGATTGCCGCTGAAGCCAGCGGCAATTGAACCAACAGTTGACATTATAATACATTTTCGGCATTAGGTCAAGACCTAATTTCAGAAATTAATCTTGCTCTGACGGAAAAAACTTGTTGTGAATGGCATTCACTGCGCGATCAGCGTCAGAAACATCGATAAGCACGGAAATTTTAATCTCACTGGTAGCAATCATCTGAATATTAATCTGGGCGTCAAACATCGCTTCAAACATTTTAGCTGCGATTCCCGCATGAGTTTCCATACCAGCGCCTACAATTGAAACTTTTGCTACTTTATCGTCGCAAACGATATTCTCGGCATCAATGGTAGATTTGTAATCCTCCAAAACCTGAATGGCCTCTTTCATTTTATCCTGGGTCACGGTGAAAGAAATGTCTTTGGTGCCATGGCGGCCAATGGACTGCAAAATAATATCGACATTGATATCCTTGGCGGAAAGCTTAGAGAAAATCTTGAAGGCTAAGCCGGGACGATCCGGCACGCCGATAATCGAAATTCTCGCTACATTGGTATCCTTAGCCACACCGCTGATTAACATTTTTTCCACTTTTGCTGCCTCCTTGACAATCGTACCAGGCGCTTTGGTTAAGCTGGAAAGCACCTCGAGTTCAATATTATATTTTTTGGCCATTTCCACAGAGCGGTTGTTCAAAACCTGGGCTCCCAGCGTGGCCAGTTCCAGCATTTCATCGTAAGAAATCTCAGAAAGCTTCCGCGCACCAGGCACCTTTCGAGGATCTGCGGTATAAACGCCTTCCACATCCGTATAAATCTGGCATAGATCCGCATGCATCACCGAAGCGATAGCCACGGCGCTGGTATCGGAACCGCCCCGACCCAAGGTAGTCATATCGCCGTAACGGTTGATTCCTTGGAAACCCGCTACAATCACGATATTACGCTTATCCAGCTCTTTTTTGATCCGATCTGGAATCACTCGCTTAATTCTAGCACTGCCATATGCTGAACTGGTGTTAAAGCCAGCCTGCCATCCCAGCAAAGACACAACTGGGTATCCCAGCTTCTCAATGGCCATCGCCAACAGCGAGATCGAAATTTGTTCTCCGCTGGTAAGCAGCATATCCATTTCCCGCTTTGACGCGTCAGGATTGATCTCTTTCGCTTTTTCAATCAAGTCGTCTGTAGTATCGCCTTGAGCGGACACCACTACAACAACATCATTGCCTTTTTTGTAAGTATCCGTCACGATACCGGCAACATTGAACACACGCTCGGCATCCGCTACTGAGCTTCCGCCAAATTTTTGAACTATTAGACTCATAAACGGCTATCCTCCAAAATTATAATTCAAGGTATCTTCATACCAGAATATGCTAATCAATGCAGATTCTCGCACCCTTTGGATCGGTTTCTAAAATTTCCAGACGCCAGCCGCTGATCCCCATTTCTTCCATATGGGCCACCGCGTGCTCTCGAAAAATTTTAACGCCCTCGTCATCCACAATCGAAATCATAGTGGGGCCGGCGCCGCTTAAATACGTTCCCAGAGAACCCAGCTCGTAACTCATCCGGATCACGGTTTCAAAGCCGGGAATAAATTTCATCCGGTAAGGCTGATGCAGCCGGTCCTGAACCGCCACCCTCAGATTTTCCAGACTGCCGGAAAACAGCGCCGCGGTCATCAGGGCCGAACGGCTTAAATTATACACCGCATCCCTACGGGAATACTCCTCCGGCAAAGCGCCTCTGGCAACCTCTGTTTTCAATTCGAAGGGTGGTATCAGCGCCGCAAAATGAATTTTCGGCGAGACCGGCACGGAAATGCTGTGAACCCGTCCCCCCTCCATTGCAGAGGTTACCAGCCCCCCTAAAAACGCGGGAGCAATATTATCCGGGTGCCCCTCGATTTCACAGGCCAGGTTTACCAGTTCCTGCATGGATAAGGGGCTGCCCAAAAAGCGGTTAGCTCCCAGCAGTCCCGCCACAATACAAGCCGAACTGCTGCCCAGGCCTCTGGCCATGGGAATATCGCTTTGCTGCTCGATATGCAGGCCGGGAAGCCTCCTGGAGCACCGTTCATAAAGCTTTTTTGCCGACCAATAGATCAAATTGCTTTCATCCACAGGGATGGAAAGGCCGTCTCGGGAAATGATCTCAACACCGTCGGCCTCCTCCATCCACACCTGGTTATACATGGTCAGAGCTAATCCCAGGCAGTCGAATCCAGAGCCTAGGTTGGCGCTGGTCGCCGGTACTTCAATACGTATCATGAATCGCTACCTGCCTCATTAAAGATCGCTGAGCCGGATCATGCTTAAGACCTCGACCCCCTGGTCCTTCATCGCTTCACAGCAGGCGTTGATTTCCATCACGGACTTAGGCTCCGTAACAAAAGCGAATTCGCTTTCCGGCGCGTCAGACCGCACCAGACGTTTGACCTTTCCAAAGGCTTTTTCTGCAATTCTCAAGCCTTTATGGTCATTTTCCGCCGCGGCCCTGATGTATACGGAAATCACACTGTCCTCATAAGGGGACACATAACCCTCTTGGGCGTCATCCCAGTATAAATATTTTCTCGCTTTAAAATGCTTAACGCAATCGATGATATCCGCCACTACGGCGCTGGCGGTCGGCAGCTTGCCGGCGCCCTTGCCATAGAACACCACGTCTCCCGTGGCGTCGCCCCGGACTAAAATACCGTTAAATACATCGTCCACGCTGGACAGCTGGCTTTCGTGGGAAATAAACATAGGCGCCACCACGATTTCCACTTTACCATTGTCCAGCTTCTTTACCTGGCCGATCAGCTTAATAACGCCGCCCCAGGCCGCCGCATAAGCCACATCCTCCAGGGTAATCTTCGTGATTCCCTGAGTATGTACCTGCTCCGGATATACGTGCTTGCCGAACGCCAGACTCGCCAAAATACAAATCTTCCGGCAGGCGTCCGCCCCCTCAATATCGGCGGCAGGATTTCTTTCCGCGTAGCCAAGCTTTTGTGCCAGGGCCAAAGCGTCCTCGAACTTCATATTTTCCCGGATCATCTTGGTCAGGATAAAATTAGTGGTACCATTCAGGATGCCGGCGATTTCAATCACATCATTGGCGGCCAGGCACTGGCTGATTGGCCGGATAATCGGGATACCGCCGCCTACGCTGGCTTCAAATAAGAAGTTTACGTTTTTCTCCTGGGCGATTTTTAAAAGCTCCGCGCCCTTGGCGGCGACCAACTCCTTATTGGAGGTCACCACGCTTTTTCCCGCTTCCAGCAGAGCCTTTACATAATCGTAGGCCGGGTGAAGCCCTCCCATGACCTCCGCTACGACCCGGACCTCCGGATCGTTTAAAATAACGGCAAAATCCTTAATGAACTTGCCTTGAAAAGGACTATCCGGAAAATCCCGGAGATCCAGGATATATTTAATATCAATCTCCTCTTTTGCCCGCCCGGCGATGCTGTCATAATGGTCGGTCAACACCTGGGCTACCCCGGAGCCTACCACACCATATCCCATAATTGCTACTTTTACCATATTCTCACGCCTTTCAGCTTTACTGTTCGCCTGTAATGTTTTCAATGGTTTGAACCCCGTCGACTTTTCTCAGGGAATCCAGCAGAAAATCCACCGGAATTTTTACGGTATCCACTCTGGCGGAAATGGAAACCAGCGCCGCACCCATCACCGGGATATTTTGATTCACCGTTAGGATGTTGGCGCCGGCGTCATAAAAAGAGGAAATCAGCGCCATCAGCACACCGGGACGATCCTCCAGCACTGCGTGAATGGTCACCAGACGGCTGGCCCCCTTGCTTTGATAGGGATAAACGGAATCCTTGTATTTGTAATAGGCGCTGCGGGATATTCCCGCCATTCTAGCGGCCTCGGAAGTATTGGCAGCCGCGCCTGACATCAAATACTGCTTCGCTTCCACAACCCGCCGGAACACCTCCGGCAAGGCATCCGCCGACACCAACAATAATTTTGCCTGGTTCAAACCGTCCACCTCTCAGATACGATTGTGCTGTCACGAAATACAGTTTACCATCTTACGGCAATGCTTTCAAACAGGGTTATCGGCAAAAATTCGAGGTTATTCGAAATTATCTCTCAAAATCTCAGGATTTCTCATGTTTACTCCTGATTACTCTCTTTTATCATAACACAAAATACAGAAAAAGGGAACCGCCAGTTTTTTGGGAACCAATCCATTACAAAAAAGCGGGGAGAAGGATTCTCCCCGCTAAAGCCTGCGATTCCTATTCACTTGGATCCGTTGCGGAACCATCTTCCGAGGATGATGGCTCACTGGATGTTCCCTCAGAGCTGGAAGGCTCAGAGGAAGACGACGACGGATCTTCACTGGAAACCGGCTCCTCAGACGACGGTTCTTCACTGGATGGAATATCCGATGGGATAGACGACGGTACGGACGAGCTGGGGATAGACGCTACCTGGCTGCTGTTCAGGTCAGAAGAGCTGGAATTCGGATGGACGCCGTCACAAACCGCCGGCAGATTACTGATATCATAGTAACCTATCCCGGTATCAGAGCACTTATCCCCGGCAAGCTTGCCGGTCTGCTTGCAATAGGCTCTAGACACCACATTAGGATCGTCGATAAAATCGTCGTTGGGATCCTTATCCGCCAAATAGCGGGTCATGATTTCCCGCCAAACGGTTTTTGAATAATTGGTTTCATAGCCAATCGGCGCGGGAGTCTCATAACCGCACCACAGGCCGGCCACCGCGTGGCGGGTGCCGCCGATAAACCAGTTATATTCATTCTCATCCGTGGTACCAGTTTTGCCGTAGGTGAGCCAGCCGGGCACCTTCGCCATGCCGCCGGTACCCTCGGCGCCGGTGGTAACGTTTTGGAGCAGGTGGCGCATAATGGTGGCGGTAGTGCTCTTAATCGCCTGTTCGCCCTGCTTGTTCCGGTTATCCAGCACCACGTTTCCGTTGTTGTCCTCTACATAATAGTACATATACGGCTCGTTATAAACGCCGCCGTTACCAAAGATCTGGAACGCCGCCGTCATATCTCGGACAGGAACGCCGTGGTATCCGGCTCCGGTAGCCATCGCGGAATAGGTCAAATCCTCCGGCGCCTTCAAAGAGTCTAGATGCAGGGTGTTGGTAACAAAATCAAAGCTGTTTTCCAAGCCCAAAAGGTTGACCGTCTGCGCGGCGGCCGCGTTGGATGAAATCTCCAAAGCGTACTCTACCGGAATTTGTCCCTTATAGCCGGTATACCAGTTAGGCGGCCACTCGCCCTCGGTACCCGGGATATTTTTCAAGGGCTGATCCAGCACCAGGCTGGAATAGTTCAAAAGGCCCTTATCGATGGCTGGAGCGTAAGCGCTCAGCGGCTTAAAGCTGGAGGCCGGCAGACGGTCGTCGCTGGTGGTGAAGTCCCACAGCTGATTTCCTTCCTTTTTGCCGCGCTGGCCCACCGAAGCCAGGACTCTGCCGTCGTATTCCATCATTACATAGCCGAATTGGATATCCTCATCTGGAGGCATCAGCTCCGGAGTGGACAGCACCTCCTCCGCCATTCTCTGGGTCTCCACATCCATGGCGGAATAAATCTTATAGCCGTTGTGCATGAGCATGTACATAGCGTTGTCCTCATCCACATTGAGGGCCTCCGCCAAATCCTCCGCTACATCGTTGAGCATCGCCTCCACATACCAATCGTCGATAGGCACATTGTCCACCACATTGTCATCGGTATATCCAACAAAGGTCATGGCAGCGGATTCCTGCATAGCCTGGTCGTATTCTTCCTGTGTGATCATTCCTTGCTGATGCATCTGATCCAGAATATTTTCCCTGCGCTCTTTGTTGTTTTCTGGATAAACTAGCGGCGTATACCAAACCGGGTTGTTGGGAATGGCCGCAATAGCGGCGCATTGGGCGATCGAGCAGTCTTTGATATCCTTATTGAAATACAGCTTTGCCGCTGCCTGCACCCCGTTAGTGCCGCTGCCAAAGTTAACTACATTGAGATAAGCCTCCAGAATTTCAGATTTGCTGTATCTTTTCTCAAACTCCAAGGCGCTGAATATTTCTGTTACCTTGCGGGTAATGCTGACGTCATTCCGGTTGGTCAGGTTCTTAATGAGCTGCTGCGTCAAGGTGGAACCGCCGCCCGCGCCGGAATTACCGCCGCCGGTAGCTAGGTTTAATACAGCGCCCCCGGTGCGAATCCAGTCCACACCCTTGTGGTCGTAGAAACGCTTGTCCTCAATAGCGATAATCGCGTTTTTCATCGCTTCGGGAATGTTGTCGTAATCCACCCAAATCCGGCTTTCCCCAGCGTAAACCGACTGATATTCCACCGGATTGCCGTTTTCATCGTTGACGTAAATAAAGCTGGTCAGATCCAGCTTTAAGGTATGCAAATCCACATCCACCGTATTATCGGCCATCTTAAAGATGTTAATCAGCACCGAGGAGCCAACGATAATTCCGGTAAAAAACATAATCAGCAAGAAAGACCCAATGATTTTAAAAATCGTTGAGAACACAATTCCTGCTGTTTTCTTTGCCGTTGTTCCTGATGAAGGGTGACGTCCATTGGGAACCGGAGCTCCGGTATACCGGCTGATATCCGTTTTTCGCAACGACTTTCGCCTCCTATTTCCTGGCTTTGCCAAAATTTAATCTTTTTTATTATACCACAGTTTAGAAATAAAAAAATAGTTTCCGGTTAATTTTGCATAATTTAACAATTCCTTCAAACAATATTTGTCGAGGTGATGCGTTTATGCAAAACGCCAGTAAAGTGATCGTGGGGGTCGTTTGCGGCTTGGTCGCCTTAACTTTTGTATGCGTTTTGGCGCTTTCTCCCCAAAATTCCGTACAAGCCCCCGTAAATTCTGCCCCTACTGCTTCCAGCGAAAAAGCCAGTTCTCAGATTCCTTCCTCCGTCCCCGAAGCCAATGCAAAGGTGACCCGCTATATCATTAAGAGCGAGGGCAACTCTCTTTGCGTATACTGTGAAGGGGAAGACGCTCCGATTAAAACTGTAGAGCTCGATGTGTCCGCCCTACCCCCGGTGGACCAGGAGCTTTTAGAAAAGGGGATCCGCGTCAGCAGCAAAGAGGACTTAAACCAGCTGCTGGAGGACCTGTGCAGCTAAATGGGAGGATAGTGAGGCTATCCTCCCATTCCTTATGGCTGGTTTACCCTTTTGCCGACAGCTTCCGGACTCAAGGCTGATCAACGCAAATATGGATGTAGTCTTATCGTTGACAACTGCCGTTAATAAGCTTTTTCAGATGTTTCATTATCAGGCAAGGACATTTATACGAACCGCAAATGGTCATGGAGAACGGCTGAGAGGCCTGCCTTTTCCCCGGCCTGTACGCTCTTTTTGACCTATATGCTTCTTTATGGCAAAAGCTGTTTTTTGCCAATCAGCATGGGTAATTTATATACTAAAAGTATATTTTATTTATCAAAATACAAATAGTGCCATTTTGAGACACTTTAAAAGCTTTCCTTAACGGCTCTAACCGGAACGCCGGTCCCGGCCTGAACGAAAGCAGGAGCCCGAGTCCTCCAATGAGGGCTCGGGCTCCTTAGGATTTACAGCTTTATCAAAGCAAAAGGTTCGGTTTCCCGAAGTTATTTCATGCTCTGCTCGTACTGCTGGATCATTTTCTTAACCATCTGGCCGCCCACGGAACCAGCCTGACGAGAGGTCAAGTCGCCGTTGTAGCCCTGCTTCAGGTTTACGCCAACCTCAGAAGCAGCTTCCATCTTAAACTTGTTCATAGCTTCCTTCGCTTCAGGAACGATCACAGAATTTCTAGCCATTAGAAAGTACACTCCTTAATTTGTTTGTTTTTGTTTTCAAAATTTCTTTTTCTCGCGTTTGCAATAGTATTGTGTGTACCTTTTCATTTTTTAGTACAGAAAAAAATTGGCAAAGCATTTGGAAAATATATGGCTAAAAATAATAGCTTCCTTCCACGCCGGAAAGCAGAAGAATCCCGCACGCCGCCATCAGAGGATAAGCCGGCGTTTTCTGCGACAGGCCTACAATGATCTCCATCGGCTCCACCACGCTGCCATCCAGAATCCGCAAATCACGCTGCAGGCTGACCGCCGCCCTTTCGTAATCCAGGCTGGCGATGCTTAGCGTTCCTCTGGCAGAGGGCGAACAGGTTACGGCGATCTTTCCCGTGCCTTTCAACGCCTTAGCCGCCTCCTTATTTTCTCCTTCCAGAATGGGAACAAAGCCGTCGGAAAACGCGCGGCTGGCTTCCTGAGAATACACAAAGCCATTGTCAAAAACTAAGATTCCCGCTCCCGAGGTAATTTGGGGAATGCCTGTGCACTCATAAAGCAGGAATCGGGGCGTTTGATCCGGGCAGGAAACCGCGGCGCCGTCGAACCATTGTACGCCGCCGTAGGCGGACAGCGCCCGTCTAAGCACTCTGCTCATAATCCCGTTTTTATTTTTCACTCCGCAATGAACAATGGTAATCTGCCCCAAGAAGCGCCCTCCCGTCGTTTTTACTCTTATTCACATTATTGGCAGATTTTACTGGAATATCCCAACAAAAAGGGCGGGATTAATTTCCCGCCCCAAATTTTCGAAATCTTTGATAGCGCCGCTCCAGCAGTTGCTCCACCGGAAGCTTTTTCGCCTCCTGGAAGGTCTCGTAAATAAGATTTCCCAGGCTTTCATAAAGCCGTCCACTATCCGCCGTTTTCGGTTCCCGGATAATCTTCTCAATCACATTCATTTTATAAAGGTCGTGAGAGGTCAGCTTCAAACACTCGGCGGCGTCCGCCACCTTTGAGGAATCTTTCCATAGGATACTGGCGCAGCCCTCGGGAGAAATCACGGAATACACCGCGTTTTCCATCATCCAGACCTGATCGGCCACAGCCAGCGCCAAAGCGCCGCCGCTTCCTCCCTCTCCGATCAGCAGGGCGAGCACCGGGGTTCTCAGCGTCATCATTTCCATCAGGTTTTCAGCGATAGCCTGGCCCTGCCCCCGCTCCTCGGCCCCCAGGCCGCAGTAAGCGCCGGAGGTATCGATCAGGCACAGCACCGGCCGTTGAAATTTTTCCGCCTGCTTCATCAGGCGCAGAGCCTTACGGTAGCCCTCCGGATGTGCGGAGCCGAAATTGCGGGCCACGCGCTCCTTGACGTTCCTACCCTTTTCCAGTGCGATTACCGTCAGCGGCATCCCGTTCAGGCTGGCGATGCCTGCCAGCACAGCTTTGTCATCTCCATACCGCCGGTCTCCGTGAAGCTCTAAAAAGCTTTCACCGAACATACGGCGTATGTATTCAATTGCAGTGGGCCGGTTCTGATCCCGGGCCGCGCATAACCGCTCATAGGCCGTCATGTTCCGGTTCCTCCTTTTTGTGAAGCTGTAAGATATGTGCTAAAGTCTTTTTCATTTCCCAGCGGTGGACAATCGCGTCCACAAAGCCCTTCTCCTCAAGAAATTCCGATTGCTGAAAGCCCTGAGGCAGCTTCTGCCGGATAGTCTGCTCAATTACCCTGGGGCCGGCAAAGGCTACCAAAGCCCCCGGCTCCGCCAGAATAATATCGCCCTCCATGGCGAAGCTGGCGGTTACCCCGCCGGTGGTGGGATCTGTGAGCACCGTGACATACAAAAGCCCCGCGTCTGAATGACGCTTTACCGCGCCGCTGGTTTTGGCCATCTGCATCAGGGAAAGGATTCCCTCCTGCATTCTGGCTCCGCCGGAGGCGGTAAACACAACCGCCGGCAGCCGGTGGTCCGCAGCGTATTCAAAGGCACGGGAAATCTTTTCCCCGGTAATGGTTCCCATGCTGCCTGCCATAAAGTTGCTGTCCATGACGCACAGCACGCATGGATTCCCATCGATTTCAGCGGTTCCCCAGACTACGGATTCCTTCTCTCCGCTGTTCTTCCTAGCGTTTTCCAGCTTTTTGTCATAGCCGGGAAAATCGATCAGGTTTACAGACTCCAGCTCCTTATCCTGTTCGTGAAAGCTGTGCCGGTCCGTCAAAATCCGGATGCGCTGCCGGGCGGTAACCTTGAAATGATGGCCGCACTTCCGGCACACAAACAAATCCTCTCTTAAATCGGAGGAAAGCAGCATGGTTTTACAGGCGGGACACTTGATCCATAGGTCGTCGGGAACACTGGGTCCCTGAGCCTGCTGCTCTCCCTCCAGCTCGTTTTTCGGCTTTTTGAACAGGGAATTCAGCGGGATGCTGCTTAAGGTATTGGAAATGGTCTGAGATATGGAATTGGATATGGTATCCGTCAATTGGGTAAAATCACTGGGTTTCACAGCATTTTCCCTCCTTTTATCATAACCGTATACGGGAAACCGGCTTACGAAGCCGGCTGTCAAATTCCCGGAATTTTTTAAGCTGGGCAGCTCCTGACGGCGTGCCGCGGAAAATCCGGGCGTCCGCCAAGGCAATCGGCTCCTTGGCTTTGCAGCTTCTCAGAACTGACCTGCGTCTTTTCTTTCGGCTGCTTTCGAAGCTTTTGGTTCCCCAGGCTTTTTCCGCCGCGGGAAAGTCCTGGCTGCCGTCCCGGTATTTGCTCAGGCCTTCCGTTCCTTCTCCCGCTGGGCCATCAGCCCGGTGGTGTAGGTCCCATCCACAAATCTCGGGTCCCCCATCAGCTCCATCTGGAGCTCCGCATTATGGCTGATTCCCTCGATTACCAGCTCTCCGAGAGCGGTTTTCATTTTCCGGATCGCCTGGTCCCGGGTATCTCCGTGAACCACCAGCTTGCCGATCATGGAATCATAAAACGGCGGAACAAAATAGCCGGGATACACGGCGGTTTCAAACCGTACGCCCGGTCCTCCGGGAATGTGCAGAAATTGGATCTGGCCGCAGCTTGGGCGGAAACCGTGAGCAGGATCCTCGGCGTTGACACGGCACTCGATTGCGTGGCCCTTTAATTGAATGTCTTCCTGAGAAAAGCTCAACTCGATTCCGGCCGCCACCCGAATCTGCCACTGAACCAAATCGATGCCTGTCACCATTTCAGTAACAGGATGCTCCACCTGAAGCCGGGTATTCATTTCCATAAAATAAAAATTTCCGCTTTGATCATATAAAAACTCGATGGTTCCGGCTCCCACATAGCCGACTGTTTTAGCGGCCTTGGCTGCCACCTGGATCATCCTTTGACGAGTATCCTGCGTGATAGCCGGAGAGGGGCTTTCCTCAATGAGCTTCTGGTTTTTTCGCTGAACGGAGCACTCCCGTTCTCCCAAGCATACCACATTTCCGTACTGGTCGCAAAGGATCTGCATTTCAATATGCTTGACCGGGTTCAAGTATTTTTCCATATAACAGGCGCCGTCTCCAAAGGCGCTCTGAGCCTCGCTGGAAGCAGAATAAAAGGCGTTTTCAAACGCGTCCGGAGACGATACCAGGCGGATGCCTCTGCCGCCGCCGCCCGCCTTTGCCTTAATCAAAACCGGATAGCCGATTTTCTCGGCTACCGCCGCCGCTTCCTTGATATTGGTGATGATGTCGCAGCCAGGCGTCACGGGGATCCCGGCGTTTCTCATGGTTTTCCGGGCCATATCCTTATCCCCCATTTGGGAGATCATTTGCGAGGTTGGTCCGATAAAGGCGATATTGCACTTCTCGCACAGGGAAACAAATTTGGCGTTTTCCGAAAGCAGGCCGTAGCCCGGGTGAATGGCTTGGGCGCCGGTAGCCACCGCCACCGTTAAAATCGCCGCCATGTTGAGATAGCTGTCTCCTACCTGGGGGCCGCCGATGCAGTAGCTTTCATCCGCCAGGCTGACATGCAGGGCGTTTTTATCCGCTTCGGAGTAGACCGCCACGGCGGAGATACCCATCTCATGGCAGGCCCGGATAATCCGAACCGCGATTTCTCCCCGGTTTGCAATTAAAATTTTAGAGAACAAGGTGTCACACTCCTTTATTCTTCCGGCTTTACCAGCGCAAAGGAAAACTCCGCCTGGACGCACACCTTTCCATTGACGCTGCCCTTGCCCTCGGCAAAATAGAAGGCGCCCCGGTTCTTGGTCATGGCGCACTCAATTTCCAGGGTATCGCCTGGCAGCACCGGATGCTTGAACTTTGCGTTTTTTATGCCGGTGAAATAAGGGATGCTCCCTTGCACCTTATCCGCCAGGATCACGGCGCACGCCTGGCCCATCATTTCGCACAGCACTACGCCCGGAACAGTAGGCTTGCCGGGAAAATGCCCCTGCAAAAACCACTCGTCCCCTTTTACGGTGTAGGAGCCGCGGCAGCTGTTTTCATCCTTTTTTTCCGCCTCGTCCACCAGCAGCATAGGCGGGCGGTGAGGAATAATCCGCATAATTTCTTCCCGATTCATCTTCCATCTTCCTTTCAGGAAAGTTTAAAGAGGGTTTGGCCGTATTCCACAATCTGGCCGTTTTGGACGCAGACCTCCACGATCTGGCCCTCTTCCTCGGCGGCGATCTCATTCATCAGCTTCATGGCCTCGATAATGCACACCACATCGCCTTTTTTCACCTGAGAGCCCTTTGTCACGTAAGGCTCCGCCTCCGGTGCGGAGGAGGTATAGAATACGCCTACCATAGGCGCTTTGATCTCTTTATAGAAAGCGTTCTCCCTGGCCGCGGCCTGCGGCTCTGCGTCGGCAGGCTGGACAGGCGCGGCAGACGCCGCCGGAACGGCTTCCGGCGCCGGGGCCGGTGCGGCCGCAGGCACGGAATATACCGGCGGCTGAAGCACCTCCGCCACGCTGCCGGTTCCGGCGCTGCGCTCCAGGCGAAGCTTCAGATCCGGAACCTCGATCTCCAGAGCAGTCAGGCTGCTGTCTTCCATAATCCCCACCAGGGTTTTAATCTCTTTTACGTTCATGCTTTACTCTCCCTTTTCCTCAACGCGTTTGAATACCAGGCAGCCGTTGTGCCCGCCAAAGCCCAGAGACGTGGAAGCCGCGAAGTCCACCTTCGCCTCCACCGCTTGGTTGGGCACGTAGTTCAAGTCGCACTCCGGATCCGGCTCCTGATAGCCAATGGTGGGCGGGATCACGCCCTCCTTCAGCGCCATCACGCTGGCAATAGCTTCCACGGCGCCGGCGGCGCCCAGCATATGGCCGGTCATGGATTTGGTGGAACTGATATAGATATCATAGGCCTTGTCCCCCAAAGCCTTTTTTACCGCCATGGTCTCGCCTTTATCGTTCAGTTCTGTGCTGGTGCCATGGGCGTTCAGATACAGGCTGTCCGTTTCCTTATGGAAGCCCGCTTCCTCCAGGGCAAGCCTAATGGCGTTGCTGGCGCCCTTGCCCTCCGGATGGGGAGCGGTGATGTGGTAAGCATCGTCGGTATTGCCGTAGCCTACGATTTCCGCATAGATTTTCGCGTTTCTTGCCTTAGCGTGCTCATATTCCTCCAGAATCAGGATACCGGAGCCCTCTCCCAAAACAAAGCCATCCCGCCGCTTGTCAAAGGGAATAGAGGCCCGCTGGGGATCGTTGATGGTGGACAGCGCCATGCAGCTGGTGAAGCCGGCGATAGCCAGCTCATTCAGGGTGGCCTCCGCGCCGCCGGCGATCATGGCGTCGGCGTAGCCGTAGCGGATTGCGTGGAACGCCTCGCCGATGGTATGTGTGCTGGTGGCGCAGGCGGTTACCACGCACATAGACGGGCCCTGAGCGTTATGCTTAATGGCAATGGTGCCGGCGGCGATATTGGCGATCATAGAAGGGATAAAAAACGGAGATACCTTTTTCGGGCCGCCGTCAAACAGCTTTTTGCAGTTTTCCACAAAGGTGGTCATGCCGCCGATTCCAGAGCCGACATAGACTCCCAGCCGTTCCGGCTCCACAGTGCCGATAATGCCGCTGTCCTCCACAGCCTGGGACGCGGCGGCCAGGGCGTACTGGGTATAAAGATCGGTTTTCCGGATTTCTTTCTTTTCCAAATAAAGAGTGGGGTCGAAATTCTTGACCTCCGCCGCCACCTTAACCTTAAATTCCTCCGTATCGAACCGGGTGATAAAGCCGATGCCGTTTTTGCCCGACTTCATCCCCTTCCAAGTGGTTTGGGCGTCGTTGCCGATAGGGGTCACCGCGCCGATTCCCGTGACTACTACTCGATTCACTCTGGCTCCTCCTTACATTGCATAGCCGCCGTCCACCCGGATGACCTCGCCGGTAATATAGGAGGCTTCATCCGAGGCTAAGAACAGGGCGAGATTGGCGATATCCTCCGGGGTGCCGGGACGCTTCATGGGGATCTGCGCCTTCATGGCGTCCTTTACCTTGTCGGATAGCTGCTGGGTCATATCCGTATCGATAAAACCGGGAGCGATAGCGTTGACAGTGATGTTTCTGCCGCCAAGCTCTTTGGCGGTGGATTTGGTCAGGCCAATCAGGCCGGCCTTGGAACTGGAGTAGTTGGCCTGGCCCGCGTTGCCGTTCAGGCCCACGATGGAAGAAATACTGATGATTCTGCCTCTGCGCTTCTTCATAAAGTGGGAGTAGGTGTGCTTGATCATATTGAAAGCACCCTTCAGGTTTACATTGATAACCATGTCGAAATCCTCTTCCTTCATGGAGAGGATCAGCTTATCCCGTACGATGCCGGCGTTGTTCACCAAAATATCGACGCCGCCGAATTCCTCGATAACCTTTTCCACCACTTCCTTGGAAGCCTCGAAGCTGGAAACGTCGCAGACATACATCACGCACTTGACCCCAAGGGCCTCGATTTCCTTTTGGGCCTGCTCCGCCTCCGCCGGGTCGCCTAAATAGGGGATGGCGATATTGGCGCCCTGACCCGCCAGCTTTAAGGCGATGGCCTTGCCGATTCCTCTGGATGCGCCGGTAATCAGCGCGGTTTTTCCTGTTAAATCCATCATTGTTATTTCCCCAACGCTTCTGCTGCCGCGTCGAGTCCCTCCTTATTTTCAATTTGATATACCGTTACCTCGGGATTAATCTTTTTAATCAGCCCAGCTAACGTCTTTCCGACCCCTACCTCAATAAAGGTGTCAACGCCGTTTGCTATCATATTCTCAATAGTTTTCTGCCACCGCACTGGATTTTCGCACTGGGCCGCCATGGTTTCCTTTTTATCCTCCCCGTAGGGCCCGGCGGTAAGGTTAGCGTATACCGGAAGCCTCTCTTCCCTTAGGGAAACCGAAGCCAGGTATTCTCTCAGGCCGTCGGCGGCGGAATGCATCAGCGGAGAGTGGAACGCGCCGCTGACCGCCAGCTTGACCGCCCTGCCCCGCTGGGCTGAGGCCGCCTCCACCACCTGGTCGATGGTATCGGCCGAAGCCGCCACCACCGTCTGCTTGGGACTGTTGTAGTTCACCGGCCAGGCATTTTCAATCGGCCCGCAGAGCGTCTCCACCTGCTGGGGAGAAAGCTTCATCACCGCCGCCATAGCGCCCGGATTCTTCTGAGCCGCCTCGTTCATCAGCTCCGCCCGTTTGCACACCATGGAAAAGGCCTCCGCCTCTGTGAGCATACCGCTGAACGCGACAGCCGCCGCCTCTCCCAGAGAGAAGCCCGCCGCGCAGTCCGGCTGGATTCCCCGTTCCTGGGCCGCTTTCGCCGCCGCCAGGTCGCAGGCGAACAGGCAAGGCTGGGTATTGATCGTGACGTTCAATTCCTCCTGGGTGCCCTCGAAGCACTGCTGGGAGGTGCCGGGACGGATGCTGTCCGCCAGGTCAAACACCGCTTTCGCGGCTGGGGAGCAGTCATACAGCTCCTTTCCCATACCGGGAGCCTGCGCCCCCTGTCCGGAAAATACAAACGCGATTTTACTCATTTTATCCCTCCTGACAGCTGAGCTCGTCGATAATATCCACAAGCTCGCCTACCGTTTCAATCGTCTCATCCCGCTCGATGATGATGTGAAAAGCCTCTTCCAAATCGATCACCAGATCCACGGTATCCAGAGAATCAATGCCGATGCTTTCAAAGGTCGTCTCCCGGGTGATAAGGCTTTCGTCGATATGCTTGTAATTAGCTAACAGCTTTTTAATCGTTTCCAACGCCATCGATATCACTCCGCATTCCATCTCAGCACGGCGCTTCCGCTGGTCAGGCCTCCCCCGAAGGCAGCCATCGCGATATAATCGCCCTTTTTCAGCTTTCCGGCCCGGTTGGCCTCATCCAGCATCATGGGAATACAGGCCGCCGACGTATTGCCGTAACGGGTGATGTTATAAAAATATTTCTCCGGCGCAAAGGACAGCTTAGCCTTAGCCGCCTCGATAATCCGCATGTTAGCCTGATGGGGCATCACATGGTCAATGTCGCTTTCCTTCAGCCCCGCGGCGGCCACTGCGTTCTGCAGCCCGGTAACCATGGCGTTTACCGCGAATTTATAAACCTCCCGGCCGTTCATGTGGAGCACCGGCCGTTCCGACGGATGCCGGTACATGGGGCAGGCGTTTTCCCCTCTGGGAATTCTAAGATACTCATAATCTCCTGTGGTGGTCAGCTCAATAGACAGCAGATCGCTGCCCTCGGCAAGCACTGCCGCGCCGGCGCCGTCGCCAAAGAGCACACAGGTCGCCCGGTCGTTCCAGTCAGAGCAGTTGCTCACGTTGTCAGCGCAAACGACCAGCACCTTTTTCACCCGTTTCCGGGCAAAAAAGCCGGCGGCTACATCCATGCAGTAAAGAAAGCCGGAGCAGGCCGCGTTTACGTCAAAGGCCGGACATCTGGCGCCCAGCTTTTTCTGTATCACGCAGGCCTCGGATGGACTGATAAACTCCCCCCGGATGGTTCCGCAGATAATCATATCCAGCTCCTCGGGAGCAGCCTTCGCGTCCTCCAAAGCGTTTTTCGCCGCCGTTACCGCCAGATCGGTGATGGTTTCCTTGGTGCAGATTCTTCTTTCCTTAATGCCTGTGCGCGTGCTGATCCATTCGTCGCTGGTCTCCACCATGGTAGAAATTTCCTCGTTGGTCAAAACGTATTCCGGAACACAGCGCCCTGTTCCGATGATTCGAAAACTCATTTGCTGGCCTCCATTTTTTCAATTCTGTGCTGTAAAAAATTGTTCAACCGGCCAATTCCCTTCAGCAGCACCTGTTTTTCCTCTTCCGAAAAGCCCTCCACCATGTTGTGGGCGAGGCTTTGGTGAAACCTGCGGTAGAGACGGTCCACCCGCTCTCCCTGCTCTGTCAGCCTGGCATATACCACCCGGCCATCCCGCTGGGCCTTGGTTTTCAGAACATACCCCTTGCGGGCCAGCTTATTCACCGCGATGGTCACAGAGGACAAGGTGATATAACGCTCTGCCGCCAACTCGCTGATCGTCCTGCCTTTTTCCTTATTTTTCCCAATCGCCTGCAGCATATGAACCTCAGCCAAGGAGAGATCCAGCTTTTTTGCGTTTTCCACCATTTCCTCCTCCACAACCGTGATGAGGGTGTAGGCTTCCTCCAGCTCCTCAACTAAATTCTGGCAGATCATTACGTCACCTCCTGAGAACAAGCCGATAATTAGTTTGACAATCTAATTATTAATTATAAGGATTTTGTGATAGCCTTGTCAAGAAAAAAATACCTCCCGAACAGCGTTCAGGAGGTATTTAACAAATTGTTCAAGTTATGTTCACAGTTAACCCGCGGCATACTCTGCTCCGAATATTTACAGCTTACAGCACGTTTAACCACGGCGTTTTATTTCGAGCTTTTCTGCCGCTGATCCGCCAAAAGCAGATCCACCATACGGCCGTAGCTTTGTACGCCATCCTCCTGGCTGTTGGCCTGCAAATAGGTATTGTTCACCGTTCTGGAAACCTCCGACAGCCGGCCTTCAAACCGTTCCCAGTAAGCGGAATTGTAAGCCCGGTCCCTGCGGACGCCCTCATCCATGCCGTCGAAAATCTCTTGGGCCGCTTCTGGATCCTGTCGGTAAAGCTGGTTGGTTGCATGGGTGAACGCCAGCATGGCGGCAGAGTACCGCAGATCCGGATGGCTGCTTTCCCGGCAGCAAAGATAGCCCAAAAAGTTAGCTTCGTCCTCCCGCATATATCCCCGCAGGTGGCTCAGCTCATGGCCCATAGTGGCGGGAATGGAATAATCCGGCACGTCCACGTTCACGTTGGCCTCGAAGGTATAGGCAAAAAACACTCCCGTAATATCTAGATAAGACATTCCCCGTGACGCCAGCACGGCCTTAGGAGGCCCATAGCCGCTCCGCAAGGTTGGATATTGGCTTTCCAGTCCGTCGTAGGCCTGTCTGACCGTCTCCGCCAGCTCCCGGTCGCTTTCGAAGCTCAGCTTCATCACACCGTTTTCATCCTCCCGCACCAGCCGGCGCTCTCTGTTCACATCCTCCAGCAGGGTTTGGCACAGGCTGATCAGTTCTTCCTCTGACGAGGGCTCTACCGGCAGTCCGCTGGCCTGAGCAAAGGTATCCCTGTGGTAGTTGATGCCGCAATTCACGGTAAAAAAGAAAAGCAATACCCCCAGCAGGCAGCCCACATTAACAGAAAACCTTTTCAAGAGTTTTCCCCTTCTTCCTTTCCCGCCGATCATACGGGCGGCAAACCGGATCAGGAAAAACAGGGCCGCCGGCACCGCCAGATAAACCAGGAATTCCGCCAGGGAAAACGGCAGCAGAGAGGTGACAAAATTGACGCCCCTGGACCACACCGGATAAACGGCGGCGGCGTAGCCCTCGGCAAAGCCGGGGACATTTTGTGCCAGAAGCAGGAGCAGCGCCCCTAACGGAATCAGGCACAGCATTACAATAGTAAGAATTTTTTTCATAATCTCCTCCAAATGAACTGATAGTCTTTTCTCAACAGCGCCGAAACAAAGCGGATAAAGCCTCCAAACGGAAACGGCTTTACAGCCGATTTCTCAGCCGGAAAGCAAGGCTTAGAAAGCCCTAGACCGCCGGTCTCCCTCTGCCGCCGCAGCCGTTCACTGCTCCTTAAATTTTTTGCGATTCTTTTTTAGAATTCTTTTATCACGCTTAGGAAGCATTGTAAATCTGCGCAAACCAGTTTTTCCGGCCATCTGTAGACTATTTCCGGCGGTTGTGCCAGAAAAAGGATAAAACGGTTGAACTATTGAATTGAGTTTTAGTATACTGCCCCTTTACGGATTCCGCAAGGTATGTTATAATCTTAACACAGCCTAACTATGAGGCGGCGCGCGCTGTGCCCTGCCGAATGGAAAGGCCTTGCCAGAAATCGTACTGAACAATAGGGCGCTTTGGCGTCCCGACTGCAAAGGCGACGGGAATCAGAATGCTTTTACGCTTTAGCTTTATTGCTTTACAAAGGCTATCCCCGCGCTTTCGCGCGGGGATTTTTTATCTTCGCCTTATTTTCAGGTTACAAAAGCTTCCTGCGGCACTCAAAAGCAACAGGAAAGACAAGCTGAAAATTATTTTTGCTTCTATTCCATTGAAGGCTGATAAAAGCCAAAACGCGCAAAATCGTATTAAAAAATTGAAACGGAGGCCTTGCCTATGGAAACCAGAATCGCTCTCATCGGCATTATCGTAGAGGATCCGGACTCGGTCCAGCAAATCAACGCTGTTCTGCATGAATACGGCGGCTATATCGTTGGGCGCATGGGGCTTCCCTATCGGGAAAAAAAGGTAAACATCATCAGCGTGGTGGTCGATGCGGAAAACAACGTTATAAGCTCTCTTTCCGGCAAGCTGGGGATGCTTCCGGGGATCAGCGTAAAAACCGTTTATTCCAAGGCAGGCGCCCAATGAACCGGCGGGATCTGATCGACGCGCTGAAGGCCGAGGATTTCTCTCCCTACTACCGCCTGGCGGATAAAATCCGTTTTCAGGAAAAAGGAAATTATGTGGATATCCGGGCGATCCTGGAGTTTTCGAATATCTGCCGTCGAAAATGCGTTTACTGCGGACTAAACTGTAGGAACCAAGCCCTGCACCGTTACCGCATGACGCCTGATGAAATCGTAGACGCGGCTTCTGCCGCCGCCCGTGCCGGCTACCGCACCCTGGTGATGCAGTCCGGAGAGGATCCATGGTTTACGCCGAAAATCCTGGGCGGCCTGGTGAAGGAGATCAAAAAAACAGGCATGGCCGTCACCCTGAGCTGCGGCGAGATGCCGAAGGAGGCTTACGCGTATCTGCGGGAATGCGGCGCCGACCGGTATCTGCTGAAGCACGAAACCGCCGACCCTGAAATTTACTCCGCTCTTCATCCAGATTCCTCTTTACAGCAGCGGATAGCCTGTCTAAAAGTCTTAAAGCGTCTGGGTTATGAAACCGGCAGCGGATTTATGATCGGCCTGCCCGGTCAAACAGCGGAAACCCTGGCCGACGACCTTCTCCTGCTTCAGGAGATTGGCTGCGATATGGCCGGCATGGGACCCTTTATTCCCCATCCCGACACGCCTTTGCGAGAGCTTTCCAGCGGCAGCACCGAAACCACCAAACGGGTTGTGGCTCTCGCCCGCATCCTGCTTCCCAAGCTGAACCTTCCCGCTACCACTTCTCTTGGCGTTCTGAGCGGCAGTGAAAAAAACGATGTGTTCTCCTGCGGAGCCAACGTGGTAATGCGAAAGGTTACTCCCACTAAATATAAGCGGTATTACGAGATTTATCCGGCAAAGCTCGGAGAAACCCACGTAATCGAGGACCGCAAGCTTTTAGAACAGCAGATTACAGCGTTGGAACGTGTTCCCCGCTGACAAATCATATTTCCATCCAAAATATTTTTGAAAGAAAGAAGATAGAGCGTTATGTATGATGTAAAATCCAGCAAAGCGGAAGAATTTATCAGTGACGAGGAGATTTTAGACACTCTGGACTACGCGGAGAAAAATAAATCCAACAAGGAGCTGATCGAAGCCCTGCTGCAAAAGGCAGCAAGCCTGAAGGGCTTGACCCACCGGGAGGCGGCGGTGCTTCTGGACTGCGATCTGCCGGAGGAAAACGAGAAAATGTATCGTTTGGCGGAACAAATTAAAAAAGATTTCTACGGGAACCGTATCGTTATGTTCGCCCCGCTGTATCTGTCCAATTACTGTGTCAACGGCTGCACCTACTGCCCCTACCACTACAAAAACAAGCATATCTGCCGGAAAAAGCTGACCCAGGATGAAATCCGCAGGGAGGTCATCGCCCTTCAGGATATGGGACACAAGCGCCTGGCTCTGGAAACCGGCGAGGATCCGGTGAACAATCCCATTGAGTATGTTCTGGAAAGCATTAAGACTATCTATTCCATCAAGCATAAAAACGGCGCCATCCGCCGGGTGAATGTAAACATCGCCGCCACTACGGTGGAAAATTACCGCAAGCTGAAGGAGGCCGGCATCGGCACCTACATTTTGTTCCAGGAAACCTACAATAAGAAGGCTTACGAGCAGCTTCATCCTACCGGCCCGAAATCCAACTATGCTTACCACACAGAGGCCATGGACCGGGCGATGGACGGCGGCATCGACGACGTAGGCTGCGGCGTCCTGTTCGGCCTGAACCTCTACCGCTATGATTTTGTGGGCCTGCTGATGCACGCCGAGCATCTGGAGGCCGCTAAGGGCGTCGGCCCTCACACCATCAGCGTGCCGAGAATCCGCCCTGCCGACGACATCAATCCCGACGAATTTGAAAACGGGATCAACGACGATATTTTCGCTAAAATCGTAGCGGTTCTCCGGATCGCCGTCCCTTACACCGGTATTATCATCTCCACCCGGGAAACCCAGAAAACCCGGGAAAGAGTGCTCCATCTGGGCGTTTCCCAAATCAGCGGCGGCTCCCGCACCTCTGTAGGCGGCTACTGCGAGGAGGAGGAAGAGGATTCCGCCCAGTTCGAGGTCAGCGACACCCGTACCCTGGACCAGGTAGTCAACTGGCTGCTGGGGATGGGGTATATTCCCAGCTTCTGCACTGCCTGCTACCGGGAGGGCCGCACCGGCGACCGGTTTATGCGCCTGGTAAAAAGCGGGCAGATCGCCAACTGCTGCCAGCCTAACGCTTTAATGACCCTGAAGGAATACTTAGAGGATTACGCGTCGCCCGATACCAAGGAAAAGGGCTTAAAGCTGATCCAAAGCGAAATTCCCAAGATTCCCAGCGAAAAGGTCCGCCAGGTGGTGCTGAAGCACCTGAACGAAATGGAAAACGGCATGCGGGATTTCCGGTTTTAAGAATATCCCGCAGCTTTCCCGATGCCGCGGTGGTTGAATAATAGCGATAAAATCCTTGCCGGAGGAGCAGCTGTTCTTTCGCGAAGGTCCGCCGCCCTTCGGGAAGCTGTAATACCACTAATGCCAAAAATTTAATTGCAAATAGCGAAACGCATGAGCAGCGGCTTCGCTCTTTGCCCGCGCACCAAATACACCGTGTATTTTTGAAAGGAGGCTCCAGCCATGAGCCTGTCAAGCACCCCAAGCGCCAATCGCGTCCATATTGGTTTATATGGTAAGCGGAACAGCGGGAAATCCTCTCTGATCAACGCCATCACCAACCAAGAGACCGCTTTGGTTTCCGATTTCGCCGGCACCACCACGGATCCTGTTTATAAGGCCATGGAGATTCACGGCATCGGCCCCTGCATGCTGATCGATACCGCCGGCTTTGACGACGAGGGCGAACTGGGCAGGCTTAGGGTGGAAAAAACCCGGCAGGCTTTGGAGAAAACAGACATCGCTGTTCTGGTGTTTGACGGCCGTCCCGTCACCGAGGAAAAAGAGTGGCTTTCTCTTTTGAAACAGAAAAAAACGCCGATTCTGGCCGTGGTGAATAAGCTGGATCTTTTAGAGAACCCCCAAGCCTATGCGGACGCCCTGAAAAGGGATTACGGCCTTTCCCCCGTACTGGTCAGCACCAAAACCCGGGAAGGCATCGACAAGGTTCGTGAGGAGCTGATCCGGCTTCTGCCCGAGGATTACGAGCAGGAGAGCATCACGGGACATCTGGTGTCTCAGGGGGATTGTGTGCTTCTGGTAATGCCTCAGGATATCCAAGCGCCAAAGGGCCGGCTGATTTTGCCCCAGGTGCAGACTATCCGGGATCTTTTGGATCACAGATGTCTGGTGATGAGCTGTACCACAGACAAGCTGGATGAGGCCCTTTCCGCTTTGAAGCAGCCGCCGAAATGGATTATCACTGATTCTCAAGTGTTTAAAACCGTTTACGACAAAAAGCCAAAAGAGAGCAGGCTCACCTCCTTCTCGGTGCTGTTCGCTAACTACAAAGGAGATCTCTCCGAGTTTGTCCAGGGCGCGGCTGCCATCGAGAGCCTGACGGAACACTCCAAGGTGCTGATCGCTGAGGCCTGCACACACGCTCCTTTATCAGAGGACATTGGCCGTGAAAAGCTTCCGCGGATGCTGCGAAACAAGGTGGGCCAGGGGCTCGCGGTGGACGTAGTGGGAGGGCCCGCCTTTCCCGAGGATTTATCCGGCTATGACCTGATTATCCACTGCGGCGCCTGCATGTTTAACCGCCGCCATGTCATGTCCCGTATTGACCGGGCTAAAAGCCAAGGCGTGCCTATTACCAATTACGGCGTGGCCATCGCCGAGCTCTCTGGTATTTTGGATAAAATCGATTTGTAAGCTGAGTCTTAAAACAAAAAGCGTAGGGAGGATCAGTTTTTACTGATCCTCCCTACGCTTTTCGCGTGCTTTCACCAAAAGGCCTATGGTAATGGTAAAATCGGAGATCTGACTTTATTTCCGTTATTTGACGATAAACCTCCTGATAATTACAGCATTTTGTTAAACGCATCTTCAAAATTCTAAGCCGCGGGGCGCTACGGCTGCGGGACCTGCCTGCCCTCATGGTCCACAAGGTAGGAACCGGACAGCAGCAGCTGGGAAACCGGTACAATTTGATATCCCTCTCCCTGGATAGCCGCTATCGCGGCGGGCAAGGTTTGAACCGTGGCCTCTGCGCCGTTGTGCAGAAGGATGATGGAGCCTGGCTTCAACTGGGACGAGAGCCTGTTTTTCATGTTTTCCGGAGAAGGATCCTGCCAGTCGTAGCTGTCAATATTCCACTGGATACAGTACATTCCCAGGTCATTGGCGGCTTCCACCACCGAATTATCGTAATCGCCGTAGGGCGCCCGGAATAAAATAGGACTAAGTCCGGTGATCTCCTTAATTTTTTCATTGCATCCGGTAATTTCCGCCAGCTGCTGTTCCTTTCCGACCTGAGGCATATGGGGATGTGTGTCGGAATAGTTGCATACGTCGTGTCCCTGGCCGCTCATCGCTTTCACCATTTCCGGATATTCCTGGGCCCATTCCCCTGTGACAAAAAAGGTGCTTTTCACTTCGTATTGCTCCAGAATATTCAGGATATCCTCTGTCTGCCCGTTTCCCCAAGCGGTATCGAAGGTAAGGGAAACCACCTTATCCTCTCTTTGTACGGAATAAATCGGGCTTTTCCGCGGAGACGCCACCGTCTGCAAAATAGCGCCCGCCCCTTGGAATCCGATCATTACCGCCAGCGCTCCTACCAGCACACAGCATCCAAAGGCTAACAGCTTCTTTTTGGTCAGCACAAAAAATCTCACCGCAATCCCCCCTTAGTGAAGCTTATGCCTTAAGCGGCATTCTTATGTTTTGAAAGGCAAAAAAAGCCGCCGGATTCGGAATCCGGCGGCTTAAGCTTTTTCTAATTCTTGTTTTTCATCAACTGGTTTAATTCCTCCAGGAAGGAATTAATATCCTTGAACTGCCGGTAGACTGAAGCAAAACGCACATAGGCTACCTCATCTACCTCTTTCAGCGCCTCCATGGCATACTCCCCAATCAGAGTGGAGGAAACCTCCCGGTCGAGAGAATTTTGAAGCTTCGCCTCAATATCATCCACCATTTTTTCAATGGCGGCAATGGAAATCGGTCGGTTGGCGCAAGCCCTCAGCAGGCCGTTAATCAGCTTATTCCGGTCGAACACTTCCCGGGACTTATCCTTTTTAATGACAATTACAGGAACCGTCTCGATCACCTCATAGGTGGTGAAGCGCTTGCCGCAGCCCAGGCATTCCCGTCTTCTGCGGATTCTTTCCCCGTCGTCGGCGGGCCTGGAGTCCACTACCCTGCTTTCCTCATAACCACAAAACGGACACTTCAAAACTCTTTCCCTCCTTTAATAAAGCGCGTGACAAAAATCAATTTCACGATAAAAGCGAAAGCATTGCTATAATTGTAGTATAACACACAGTTTCTTTCCCCGCAAGAAAATTTATCCAAAGCAGGACTCAAAGCCAGCGGATTGAAGAAAGCGGTAAGCGTCTGCCAGCTCGGAAATCTGAGCAAAATCCTTCCGATACACCTCGATAATGAAATCCCCTCGATAATGGTTCTCTCTGAGAATACTCAGCAGCCGCGCGTAATCCATTTCCCCGCGTCCCGGCAGCAGGCAGTCGCGTCCGGGCCTGTTGTCATTAATATGGATATGAACTAAGTTTTTTCCCATAGCCTCGCACATTTCATAGGGATCCCTTCCCGAGCGGACGGCCTGCTTCACATCCAGCACAAAGCTTGCGTCTTCTTTTAAATATTCCCGCATATTCCGTATAAAGCCGCAGTCCTGGCTGCGGAAGGCGTTTACGTTTTCCTGAGCCAGCGTGACGCCGTATTCTCTGGCGATCCGGGAAAGGATTCCAAATCGGTCATAGTATTCCCGGTCATTCAGGCCGCTTTTTTCAAAGCTGCGGTCACCGTGAATCACTAGGACTTCCGCTCCCAGCCGCCGGGCCATTTCAAAATACCTGCGGTAAAAGGAAGCGCCATCCTGAAACCGCCGCTCGTAATTGGAAAACAACAGATAAGATTCAAACCCTGAGGTAAATGGATGCAAGGACTTCACCCGGCACCCCTGAGGCTTCAGCTTTTCTTCCAGCATGGTCAGAAATTCCGGCTCCATCTCGGAATAGGTATTGATAAAAATTTCGAATTCCCGAAATCCTGAATCGATCAGGGTCTGCAGGCTGTCCTCCATCGCCATAGGATAAAGGCAGGCCGTTGAAATTCCCAGCGCCAAAGCTTTTCCTCCTTTCAAAAAGGCCATCCGCGCGCCGCGAATGGCCTTTTCAAATTCTCTATGTTAGCTTTACCGGATTTATGCTTTTTTTGCATCCAATTTTTTCGCGCGGTACCGGCGCCATACCACCCAAAGAGGGCCGGTAATACAGGTGCTGGAATAGCAGCCGCAGATGATACCGAACATCAGCGGGAGGGCGAAGGTTACCACAGAAGACAAATTGTATACCAGGCCCACCACGACTACAACGCCTACGGCCATTACAGTAGCCACAGAGGTATTGATGGTACGGGTCAGGGTCTGGTTGATGCTGGCGTTCACCAGCTCGCCGATTTCCGCCTTCGGGCCCATAATCCGCCGGTTCTCGCGGATACGGTCGTAAATGATGATGGTATCGTTCAGCGAGTAGCCCAGTATCGTCAGAACCACGGCGATGAAATTGTCGTCTACCGGCATCCGGAACACCACAAAGGTAAAGTAAATAACCGCCACGTCGTGCAGCAGCGCGATAACAGCTACCACGCCGGCGGACCATCCGCCGATCTTGCGGAACCGGAAAGCGATATAAATAATCATCAGCACGGCGGCTAAGCCTACCGCGCAAAGACATTTCAGCAGGAACTTTTCCCCGTTGACCGGGTCAACCGAGTCAGACTCCAGCTTTTGAAAGCCGTTATCCGGATATTTTTCCTGAATCGCGTCCTCCATAGCCTTTTGGCCCTCCAGAGACAAGGCGTCGTTGCCGGCAAACTCGATAGATACGTTATTGTTAATCGTGCCATCCTCACCAGCCACAATGTCGGTGCTCTCATTGACATTGACGCTTTTTCCGGTAGTTTCCTCTACCAGAGCCGCCAGCTCGTCGGTATTGATCTCTCCGGTAAAAGAGTAGTTCACGATCGCGCCGCCGGTAAACTGAATATCCAGCCTCGCGCCGAAGATCACATTAAAGATTACGCCGATCAGCAATACGGCGATAGAAATCCCGAAGAAAATCTTCTTATTTTCTACAAATCTGATTTTAAACTGATGGAATTTCATTCTGCGCCACCTCCATACCAAGATTTTTTGCGCATGAACTTATATCCCGACAGGGAAGAAAGCATCAGGCGGGAGGCGGTGACGCCCATGAGGAAGTTGCCGATGACGCCCACCAGCAGGGTATAGCCGAAGGAGTAAATAGTCCCGGTAGTGGAAGCGCCGAAAATGCCGGACAAGATATTGCTCGGCCCGAACACCAGCATCAGGATCACGGCCACGATGATTACCGTAATATTGCCGTCAAAAATCGCGGCGAAGCTTGTCTTGCTGCCGGTACGGATGGCGCCATCCAAGGTTTTGCCAGCTCTCAGTTCCTCCTTGATGCGCTCGTTGGTAATAATATTGGCGTCCACACCCATACCAATGGAAAGAATCACGCCGGCGATGCCAGGCAAGGTCAGGGTGAAACTGGGCACAAAGTTAAAGAAGCCGGAGACACAGGCCAGAGACAAGGCGACCTGTCCCAGCAGGGCGATGCAGGCTACAAAGCCCGGCACCCTGTATACAATTAACATAAACAGGCAGACCAGCACCAAAGCGATCGCGCCGGCCAAAGCCATCGCGTTCAGGGCGGAAGCGCCCAGGGTCGGGTTAATGGTTCTCAGGTTCGTGGTTTCCAGTTTAAAGGGCAAGGCGCCGGCCTGAATCTTGCTGGCTAAAGCGGCTGCCTCAGAGGAAGTGAAGCTGCCGGAGATATTACATTTTCCTTCGGTGATCGCTTCCTTTACCGTAGCCTGAGAGATCATCACGTCGTCCATCCAAATGGAGATGGTTTGTCCCACCAGCCGGCTGGTGGCCTCGCCGAACAGCTCCCTGCCCTCGTCGTTAAATTCCAGATCCACTACGAACTGCTGAGCGCCGTTATCGTCCTGGATCATACCGGCCTTGGCGGACACCACGTCCTTACCGTCCATAATCACGTTCTCAGCGGTAGTTCCCGCAGGCGTCTTATAGATCGGCTGTCCGTCCGAGCCCACCTCGGTGGTTTCATATTCCCCGCCCTCCCGGAAGGTCAGCAGGGCGGTTGCGGAAAGCTCCTCTACGGCAGCTTCCGGATCGAAGTCGGTCTCATCCTCTTTCCAAGGAAAGCGGACGATGACCTTTCCGTTATCGTAATCCGCGTAAAGCTCATAATCGGTGATGTTGTTATTCACCATACGGAGCTCAATAATGGCCTTCGCGGACTCCATATCCTCTCTTGTAGCCTGCACGCCGTCCGCGGGGCTGAAGGTAGCCTCCACGCCGCCTTTGATGTCAATACCCCATCTGATATCGTTAAGCCCCTTTATGTAGGTAACGGGGATATCTCCGTTCCTGCCGTGGACGCCGAAAAACGCCATACAGCTCAGGGCGATGATCAGGAGGGCAACGATAAAAAATACCGGTTTTGCTACTCGCTTCATGCGCAAATCCTCCAATGTAGTTTGGTATCCGCGAAGAAATATGAGAAAACGTCCCCCAAAACAGCTTTCAATATCCACTCGCAGACGTAACAAAATTAATTATATGTTTTTTAGACGAAAAAGTCAATGGAATGTCCTGCCGCAGCAAGGCAGAATTTGGAAATATTTACGTACCACGGTTAAATTTCCAGAAAAAACCGCCGCGAATTTTCATATAGAATCGTCTGTCGGGCTTTGCACGGCAACGGGCCTGCCGCAGCAAGAAAATCAGGGTGTTTTATCCCCCGCAGCCCATTAACCGTGAAGCGTTCTGTTTGCCGAATAAGCCTCCGGCATCCGCTGCCCTGACAGTACCGGCCGGAAGATGGCCTCATAATTCCGCCCGCCTAAAAATCCTTCGCCGCCTCCGTTTCCACGCTGCCGCCCGCCGCTTTCCAACGCCCTGTGCTTTACCTGACAGCAGCCTTGCTGAAGCGGTCAAAAGCAACGGCCGCCGGATGCTCCGGCGGCCGTTTGCAGCGCAAATGCCGTGATAATGGATTCTTTCCCTTACATTTTTTCCAGAAGCTTTTCCACCGCCGCCAGCTTGACGCAGATGCAGAAAAGCTGCATCGCCGTCTCCAGCTCGCAGACCGGCGGGTAAGTGGGCGCTAAACGGATGTTGCTGTCGTTAGGGTCCTTGCCGTAGGGATAGGTAGCCCCGGCATTGGTCAGCGCTACGCCTGCCTCCTTGCACAGGGCAACCACCTTGGAAGCGCAGCCGGAAAGCACGTTGACGCTGACAAAATAACCGCCGTTCGGCTTTGTCCAGGCGGCTACTCCCCTTCCCAGCAATTCCTCATCCAAAATGCTGAGCACAGTCTGAAATTTCGGCTCTAAAATCGCCCGATGAAGCTGCATATGATCCAGAAGCCCCTGATAATCTCCAAAATAGCGTACATGCTTCAATTGGTTCAGCTTATCATAGCCAATGGTTTGGTATTGGTACTTTCTTTTAAACACCGCCATATTGCTTTCCGATGCCGCCATAGCGGCTACGCCGGAGCCTGGGAAGGTAATCTTCGACGTGGAGCAGAACAGAATAGGAAGATCCTCGCTGCCGTTTTTTCGGCATTCATCCATCAGGTTTAAGAGATGGTCCGGCGTATCATTTAAATCATGAACCGCGTAGGCGTTATCCCACATAATGCGAAAATCCTTAGCCGCAGGCTTCAATGCCGCGAAGCGGCGGACGGTTTCATCTGAATAAGTAATTCCCTGGGGATTGGAATACTTTGGCACACACCAGATTCCCTTGATTTTGTCATCAGATGCGGCCAATTCCTCCACGATATTCATATCGGGGCCTAAGTCAGTCATGGGAACATTGATCATCTCGATGCCGAAAAATTCCGTAATTCCAAAATGACGGTCATAGCCAGGCACCGGACACAGGAATTTAATGGCGCCCTGACGGTTCCAGGGCTCGCATCCGCCGATTCCCTGGCTCATCATACAGGAAATGGCGTCGAACATCATATTGAGGCTGGAGTTGCCTCCCACAAACACATTTTCCGCCGATACTCCCAGCATTTGAGCGAACATCTCGCGCATTTCCGGAATACCCTCCAGCAAACCGTAATTACGGCAGTCCACCCCGCTTTTGCAGCGAAAATCCGAATCCTTATTTAAAATGTCGAACATGCCTCCGGACAAGTCGGTCTGATCCGCTCCCGGCTTGCCTCTGGACATATCCAGCTTTAATCCTTTTGCCTTAAAATCATCGTAGGACTTTTGCAAAAGCCGCTGCTTCTGCCGCAGCTGCGCTTTATCAAGCGATAAATAATCCAACATGAGAATCCTCCTTGCGGTAATTGCAATCATCAGCCAAAACCATAGGTTATTTTAAACCATCCAACAGAAAAATGCAAGTCTTTTTAGTTTTTCCTGCATTTTCAACGTTTTTCACAAAAGAAAGGGCAGGCCGCCGCCTGCCCTTATACTGATAGGATATGCAAATTCCGAAAAAAGGTTCTTTCCTCTTAAAACTCCGCTACTCCCGTAGTCCTTGGGAATGGAAGCACGTCCCGGATGTTCTGAATTCCGGTAAGGTACATAATCAGCCGCTCAAAGCCCAGGCCAAATCCCGCGTGCTTGTTGGTTCCGAAGCGGCGCAGATCCAAATACCACCAGTAATCCGCTTCCTTGAGGCCCAGCTCCTTCATCCGCGCGGTCAGCCGATCCAGGCGCTCCTCACGCTGGCTGCCGCCGATGATCTCCCCGATGCCCGGCACCAGCATGTCCATGGCGGCCACAGTCCTGCCGTCGTCATTCATGCGCATATAGAAGGACTTGATCTCCTTGGGATAATCCGTAACAAATACCGGCTTCTGGAACACCTGCTCAGTCAGGTATTTCTCATGCTCAGTCTGCAAATCCACGCCCCAGTCCACCTGGTACTCGAACTGGCTGTTATGCTTTTTCAGGATCTCCACCGCTTCCGTATAGGTCACATGGGCAAAATCCGATTCCACAATATGGGTCAGCCGGTCGATCAGGCCCTTATCCACAAACTGGTTGAAAAACTGCAGATCCTGAGGACAGGTATCCATTACATAGCGGATAACATATTTCATCATATCCCTGGCCAGATCCATGTCGTCGTTTAAATCCGCGAAAGCAATCTCCGGCTCGATCATCCAAAACTCCGCGGCATGGCGCTGGGTATAGGATTTTTCCGCCCGGAAGGTAGGGCCGAAGGTATAAACCTTTCCGAATGCCATAGCCATGCATTCCGCTTCCAGCTGTCCGGATACCGTCAAGGAGGTGTGCTTTTCAAAGAAATCTTGGGAAAAATCGATTCTGCCGTCCTCGCCTCTGGGCGGATCCTCAAGATCCAAGGTGGTGGCGGTAAACATTTCGCCGGCGCCCTCGCAGTCGCTGCCGGTGAGAATCGGCGTATGGGCGTAAATAAAGCCCCTCTCCTGGAAAAACTTGTGGATGCCAAAGGCCGCCGCGGAACGCACCCGGAACGCCGCGGAGAAGGTGTTTGCCCTAGGCCGCAGATGGGCGATGGTTCTCAAGTACTCCAAGCTGTGGCGCTTCTTTTGAAGCGGATATTCCGGAGAAGACGGGCCTTCCACCAGAATTTCACAGGCGTGAAGCTCAAAAGGCTGCTTCGCCTGAGGAGTTTCCACAAACTCGCCGTTAACGGTCACCGCCGCTCCTACGTTCAGCTTGGCGATTTCCTTAAAGTTATCAATTTTCTTATCCTCAAAGACCACCTGGACGCCCTTAAAGCAGCTGCCGTCGTTCAGTTCCATAAAGCCTAAGGCCTTGGAATCCCGGATGGTTCGCACCCAGCCGCAGACCGTAACCTTTTTTCCGCTGAAAGAGGCTGGACTTTGATACAAGCTCGCGATTTCAGTTCTCGTCATGGTTTCAATCTCCCTCATCGTTTCTCAATCGTAAGTAGCTTTATTTTATACCAATTCCCACCTCCATGCAAGGGGAAACTTGGCCTTTCTCTCCGATCAAGGGCGATTTCTTTTTGTTTTTCTCCTTGTACCCCTTTTCTCCCATGCGGCATAAGATGATACAGGCCCCTATTTTCATGTTTAGAAAGGAGAGCTGCCATTTTGGCTACTGTCAATTATACGGTGCGCCCAGGGGACACCCTATGGAACATCGCGGAAAAATTTGACACCTCAGTCAACGATATCGCCAGGTATAACGGCATCAGCGACGTAAACCAGATTTATCCCGGACAGGTGCTGCGGATCGCCACCCAATTTCCGGTGGCATCCAAATGGTATATCGTCCGCCAGGGAGATACCCTGTCCTCGATTGCCGACCGGTACAATACCACAGTGGAACGCCTGCTGCAGCTTAACTGCTGCATTTACGACCCCAACCGGATCTATCCCGGACAGGTACTGAGGGTCAAGCCATAGCCTCGTGCCATTCATCGCCACAGCTAAAAGGCGTGGCATGAATTTCGGCCTATCAGGCCAAAAGAGAAGCCAGCGCCTAAATGGCGCTGGCTTTCAGTTTGTTTAGGCCATGGTGGTAGGACTGCTTTCCTGGAAAAGGGGTATCCTGCCCCTTCTTATTCAAACCGCCTTCTCTCTGATCTTGCCTTTCCGGTTCCCGTATCTATTTATGCACTGCCGCCGCATGAAGCCCTTCTGTACTTGCAGCAGCACGCCGCCCAAAATTAACGAGCCTCAAATTTATCCTTTAAATTTTGGGGCCTCTCAAAAATATAGCGGGATCAAAGCCCGTCTGGATCATCTGGCTTTAAGCCAATGCTTTTATTCGTTTTCCCCTCACAGCATACACCATATAAATCATGCCCCTTGTGGGAAAAGATCCCCAACGGCATTACAAAACAGGCAAAGGTCTTCTGCCCAAAAACAATAAAGGCCGAAAGATACTTACCGCTATAAACTCACTTGGAACCGAATCATATTGTCCTCCAAAGGGGATGCCTTGATATTGCCATGATGTTTTTCTACTATGGCTTTCGCGATAGAAAGGCCTATGCCGAAGCCGCTCCCGTACGTCCTCGCTTTGTCCGCACGATAAAACCGGTCAAACAGCCGGTCAAGCTCCATGCGTCCTACAGCCATGTAAGAATTATCAACCAGGATGACGGGGTGTTTCCCTCCCCGGAGAGTTACTCTTATCATTCCATCCGGATCGCAGTACTTTACAGCATTATCCAGCAGGATAGAAATAAGCTGCCGCATAGCCGCTTCATTTCCGTGATAGCTAATATGGTCAGGAACATCTGTCAGAAGTCTTTTCCGTTGGCTGTTAATATGCTGTGCAAATGCAGATACGGTATCCAAAACGACTTCGCTGAGTGAAAAAGGCTCTTTAGTGAGTTTAGTGCCGTCCTCATCCATTCGAGCGAGAGATACCAGGCGGTTAACCAGTTCCGTCATTATTTCAGCTTCCTCCCGAATATCGGAAAGCCATTCATTTGCTCCGATCTCCGTTTCCATAATATCAAGGTTGGTACAAATCAATGTCAGGGGCGTTTTAAGCTCATGATTCGCGTCGGTAATAAATTGTTTTTGCTTTTCATAGCTCTCAGCCGCAGGCTTAACAGCCCTTCGGGAAATGAGAACAATCAAAATAATAATCACAATACTGCTCGCAGCGAAAACCAATGAGGCGGCAAGCATAAACTGTTGATTGCTTTGTTTGGTATTCAGCCCGTTTATGAATACAACAGCCTGTCCCGCCGCCGTGTCGTATCTCTTATAGCGGAAATCGCCTATCCAGCCCCGCTCGTCTGAATACTCCATCACCTTTTCAGCATAGGCAATCGCCTCGTCCCGCGATACGCTGGCAATTGATCGAATATCCGCAGACAAAACGTTTGTGCTGCGGTCAAAGCGCACAGTGAAAAAACGGGTGGTAAAAGGAGACTCCGAGTTTAATCCATCAGGCATGGGCGGAGGATTCGGGGCATTACTGAATTCATTCCATTCAGGGAAAGTACCGTCATTAGAGGATACAACATCGGCAAGCATATCAAGAGACCGATTGGTTTGCGCTGTTGTGACTAAAAAGATGGATATAAGCAAGATCACAAAAACCGCTGTAAAGGAAAGAATACAGATCTTTATAAAATTTTTTCGTAATTTATAAATCATTGGCTTCCTCCAGCTTATAGCCTGCCCCGCGAATAAATCGAATTTCAACGTTTGCCTTCATAGAAGCAAGCTTTTTGCGGATATTGGAAATATGCACCCAAATCACACTAACATCCACATCGCTCTCCCAGCCCCAAACGTGGGACATAAAATCATCAATCGGGATAATGAAGTTTGGACGGTCCATAAGCATTTCCATAATTTGAAACTCCCGGCCGCTCAAAGCTGTTTTCTTGTCCTCACATTGGAGCTCATAGGTGGAACGGTTTAGAATGAGTCCTCCAAATTTACATAGATCCGGTACATAGTTGTCACGCCTTCGCAGCATCGCTCTGACACGCGCAAGCAATTCCGGTGTGGAAAACGGCTTCGGCAGATAATCATCCGCGCCCGCATCCAGGCCCTCTACCCGCTGGTCGATTTCCGTTTTAGCAGTTAAAAACAAAGCAGGCGTACAAACTCCCTTCTCTCTCAGGCGTTTCAACACTTCTACTCCATCCATTCCAGGCATCATAATATCAAAAATCAACCCGTCATATTCTTCGCTTTCTGCATAGGCTAGCGCATCCATACCGTTTGAAACGGCATCTACCATATATTGGTTGGCTTCAAAAATATGCTTCAAGGACTTCAATAATCTTGTGTCATCCTCCGCGATCAGTAAACGCATACTATATAATCTCCTTGCGTGAAATTATTTTTATTTTAGCAGCTCCGCCTTAACATTGGCTAAAGGCGGCGTTTTTGTTTCCTGTGCTCTTTCTATTATAGCACTCCCATATAATTTTTACGATTCCCCTGCTGAAAAGGACGCCAACATTCACCTAGAATTCACAGCTTCTTTAGGGCGATTTTAGTGTGCGCAGCTATTATCTTAGATGGCACAGCCATACAGCCGCCTTCTGTTGTTCTTCAAATCAACCGGCCAAGTCCTGATCAGGGACACAGAACAACGGAGCCTAAAATCATTTTCCTCTCCAAAGCGGCTATTGAGCTGCAATCCAAAGCAACGGAGGACGAGTACGTGGATTATGAAACATTTAAAAGAATAAAAAAAGGAAATGGAAAAGCGCTTGAAGCCCTGATTGACGCCCATCTGAAAAAAGCTTGGTTCATCAGCTTCCAGCTAACGGAACATGTTTGCAGAGGCGCGCCGCTTCTAATAAAAGCATGGAAAGCCTCTTTGGAACAAATTATAAGCGCTCAAACCGCTCCAAAAGAGGATTTCAGAGAAATTCTCCATAGCAATCTTTTAAAGCTGTATTTAATCGGCGTGGAGGATGATCCTGAGTTTGAATCCTTACCCGTGCCTCAGGTGGCTAAAAAATACCAGCAGTTTGTGGCAGAAACCGAATTATTGCCAAACAATTTGAAACCGGCTTATTTAATGAATGTCTATGGAAATCTCAGCACAGCCCGTCTTGCTCAAATTCTTGGAATCCCCACCGAATCCGTAGCAGATTCCGTAAAGCAGGCAGCGGAAAATATTACGAAGGCAAGCGGCGCCTTACGCCGGGATAAGCAGGCGGCAAAAATTCAGTTATCCGCAGAATTCAGGAATCCAAGTGACAGTGGATTTGAAGACATTGTTATTCCGGCTTATCTTAGCACAGCTCTTATCCACGAAATCAATCATTTATTGAATAAACCAGTAATTCAGAACCGAAAGGAACAAAACGCTATGACGACGAAAACAAATAATATCAGAGCAAAGGGCAGCACAAAGGCCGTGTCCAAAAGAAGCAATAAAAAGGCAAAAATCATCGTGATATCCGCCGTTGTTCTTGCTGTGGTGATTCTCGGTGTGATTTTTATTCCAAAGCTGGTTGGCAGAAACACAGGAAAGAACACCAGCATTACCACATATAATGTTGAAACAATTACTACAGGAAATGTGGATACCACGATTAATGGAAGCGGAACTCTGTCGCCTGTTTCCAAAGAAACGCTTGCAACAGCAAAGGCGGGTACGGTCGCGGCTGTAAACTACGAGGTTGGCGACAAGGTGGAAGAAGGCGCGGTGATCGCAGTGATAAAAGAGGAAAATGGCAGCGAAACCGATTTCACAGCGCCTTACGACTGTATTCTGATTGAGCTTCCTATCTCTACAGAGGATGAATTAGCCGCGAACAGCCAGATTGCGATGGTAATGGGCACAGACGGCTTTACCATGGGAATTGCCGTAGATGAGCTTGACATTTCCACTGTTAAAGTAGGGCAGGAGGTAGATTTTACAATTGACGCCGTTGATGGCAGCTATACCGGCAGGGTTACGGCTGTTTCCTATAATGGAAGCTCCAGCGGCGGTACGACGGCTTATCAAATAACCGCACAAGTGGACTATGTGGAGGGCGTATACCCGGGCATGAGTGCTTCGGCTGAAATTGTTATTGAATCCAGCGGCGAAGGCTTACTGGTTCCTGTTGACGCCGTCCGTACCTCCGGTGATCAAAATTATGTTTATCTTGCGCCAAGCGGCGCTGCTGAAGGGACAGAATATGAAGAGGATCAGCTTGATGTTTCCAACCTCACAAAAGTCACGGTTGAAACCGGAATGAGTGATGGCAGCTATATTCTCATCGAAAGTGATGAGCTTGCCGAGGGCGACTTGATTGTAATTACAAAGATTACTTCTACACAAACCGGTTCAGACAGCGAAAGCCAAGGCGGTTTCGGCGGTATGAGCGGATTCCCCGGAGGCGGCGGAATGGACTTTGGTGATTTTGATTTCGAAAATTTTGATCCCAACAATATGCCGCCCAATGGAGAGGGTGGATTTCCCGGCGGCATGGGCGGCAATTAACGGAGGGGTCAACATGATAAAGCTAAAACACATTTATAAATCCTATTCTCTAGGCGATGAACAGGTGGATGTTCTTCACGATATTAATCTCCATGTAAAGCCGAAAGAATTTGTATCCATTCTCGGGCCATCCGGCAGTGGTAAATCAACGCTGATGAACATTATTGGCTGCTTAGATATCCCTGACTCCGGGGATTATATCCTTGACGGCGAGTATGTGGACAATTGTACGGAAAATGAGCTTTCTGAAATCAGGAGCAAAAAAATTGGGTTTATTTTTCAACAGTTTAATCTTCTTCCCGAGCTTACTGCATACGAAAATGTAGAAATGCCGCTTTTGTATCATAAGCTCTCTCCAGCCGAGCGGCGTGAGAGAGTGGAAAGGACGCTTGCACAAGTAGGACTTGCCGACCGCATGAAACACAAGCCGGCACAGCTTTCGGGCGGGCAGCAGCAAAGGGTTGCCATTGCCCGTGTGCTTGCTGCGGAACCGTCTATTATTCTGGCAGACGAGCCAACCGGAAACCTTGACTCCTCTTCCGGCGCTGAGATCATGGGGATTATTAAAGGCTTGCACCAAGCGGGCAATACCATTGTTTTGATTACGCATGACAGCAGTGTCGCCGGGCAGGCACAGCGCAAGGTATATGTTCATGACGGCATATTAACAGAAAGGGAGGCAAGAACATGACGCTGAAAATCATCATGCTGTCCCTCCGGGCAATCTATAACAATAAAATGCGTTCCTTTCTTACCATGCTCGGTATTATTATTGGCGTTATGGCCGTTGTCATTCTCGTTTCTATTACACAAAACGCAACCAGCGGTATCACGGACAGCATCGCCAGCATGGGCTCAGATCAAATCACCGCTTCGATTACGGGAGAAGACGTATCTGTCAGCCGTGACAGTATTGAGACACTGAACAGCTATGGTGCAATTGATAAAACAGCACCGGTTATTACAACCAGCCAAACCGTAAAGCATAACGGCGAAACCGGTTCCTATTCTATTGTTGGTGTTACAAACGACTATTTTGACGTACAGGATATAGCAATTCAAAGCGGCCGTCTCATTGCAGATTCCGATATTGAATGGACAACTAATGTCGCCGTGATAGGCACGGAAGCGGCAACCGATTTATTTGGCACTTGGGACGCTGTGGGCGGCACCATCACAATTGGAGAAAGAAATTATAAGGTTATTGGCGTGCTGGAAGAACAGGGCAGCAGTCTTGTCGGATCGGATGACAGCAAAATTTTGATTCCATATACAACAGCCGAGCGTATTACAGGCCAAAAATCAGTTTCCACTTTTTATATTAAAGCTTCAAGCTCCAATTCTGTAAATGTGGCGATCAATATGGTAGAGTCTTTTTTATTGCAAACCACCAGGGATGAGGACAGCTTTACTGTAAATAATCAATCTGATGTTCTTGATACAATGGATGAAGTTAACAACACCATGTCGCTTCTGCTTGCAGGGATCGCTGCGATTTCCCTGTTAGTAGGCGGTATCGGGATTATGAATATCATGCTTGTATCCGTAACCGAGCGAACAAGAGAGATCGGCATCCGTAAAGCCGTCGGCGCCAAAAGGCAGCATATTATGCTGCAATTTCTGTGCGAGTCATGCATCCTTTCCGTCCTTGGAGGCTTGATCGGATTAGTTTTATCCGCCGCTGTTGTCAGTGCATATAATACAGCTGCTGGCAGCAGTGCAGCCATCAACTGGGGCATCGGTATGGCAGCCATCGCATTTTGCGCGGTGATCGGTATATTGTTTGGCAGTTATCCGGCCGCAAAGGCATCGCGTCTGCAGCCAATTGACGCGCTGCATACTTCGTAAACCAGTGAATAAGGATAGGTAAAAAGGCAGGCGGATTATGATAGATTTCCGCCTGCCTTTTTTATTCTGTCGTTTTTCTAAATAAACGCAACAAATCCGAACCCATCGCCAACCGGCATAAGGTTCGGATTTGTTTATTGTGGTGGAGCATAGCGGGATCGAACCGCTGACCTCTACACTGCCAGTGTAGCGCTCTCCCAGCTGAGCTAATACCCCATTTCACAAAGCTGTGTTTTTCACAGCTTTGTTATAATATCATATTTTCAAATATTTTGCAAGCCCCTTTTTAAAGTTTTTTTAATTTTTCTGTCAGCTCGTGCTGAGGCGTAACAAAAAGGGTCTGATAATGCACATAGATAACCATACCGGGCTTTGCTCCTTGGGGTTTGCTCACGTAACGGACCTGAGTATAATCCACCGGCACCTGGGAGCTGTCTTTTGCTCTGCTGTGGTACGCCGCCAGCATAGCGGCCTCTTTCAAGGTAGCATCGCCTGGCTGTCTGCCCCCGGTCACAATGATCGTATGGGAACCGGGGATATTCTTGGTATGCAGCCAAATGTCATTGTTATTGGCTTGTTTTAAAGTCAGTTTATCATTCTGCCGATTATTGCGGCCCACTAGAATACGGAATCCCTCGCTGGACACAAACTCCAAAGGAGCCAAAGGCGCCGGCGGCTTTCTTTTATCCCGCACCGCCTTCAGGTAGCCTTCTTCCCGCAGTTCCTGGCGGATCTCGTTCAGCTCGCTTTCGCTCTGAGCCCGGCTTAGGCAGTCGAATACCGAATCGACATACAGAAGCTCCTGCTCCGCCTGCGCGATCTGCTCTCCCAATACCTGCTGAGCGGTTTTGGCCTTGCGGTACTCCTTGTAGTATTTCTGCGCATTCTGGGTAGCGTTAAGCGCCGGATCCAGCTTAACCCGCATCAGACGATTTTCATCGTAGAAGTTCTCCAAATCCGCAAAAGCGCTTCCCCTTTCGATGCGGTAAAGATTAGCGTTGATCAAATCTCCGCAGACCCGCAGATGCTCCCGGTCCTCACTTCGGGCAAGCTCTCCCCTTTGCAGGTTGATCTTTCGGCTGAGGCGTTCCGACGCATTAGCCAGCAGCCGCAGGAGATCCTGCGCTTTTACCCGCATCCGGTCCTGCCGGTCCCGCTCCTCATAAAATTCATCCAGCAGAGAAGAAAAATCCTCCCACCGGCTCACCGACGCCAGAGTGCCGTATTGGACGATATTCAAAAAGGAAAACTCCATCGGCTTTCCTTTGATTTTGGTTACCATATAAGGCTCTCCCGCCGTATCCCGGACCGTAGTAAACAGCCGCTCCAAAAAGAACCGAAGCCGTTCCCTCTGCTCCTGTGTCAGATCTCTAGTAAAAAGCTCCTGTCCCCGGCCCACCTGATGCTCTATCTCCCGGCAAACCACCGGAGAAAGCCCTTGCAAAGCGTTTAGGATTCCTTTATTCAGGCTTTGGTTCTTCGGTTGATGAACAATAGCCTCGACAATCTCCTCCGGCTGGCACTCCAGCATACAGGGCTTGTTCTGGGCTGGCGGCAGCTCATAGGCGAGGCCGGGCTGCACCAGCCGTTGAGATGACATTTCTTCATCCACCCTTTTCAAGGCATCCACGATTTTCCCCTGGCCATCCACCAGGATAATGTTACTGTATTTCCCCATAATCTCGATGACCAGGGATAAGCGAACCTTATCCCCTAATTCGTTGGCAGCGTCAAAATCCAAATACAATAGCCGTTCCAGCCCCGGCTGTCTGACTTCCACCAGCTTAGCGCCAGACAGGCGTTTTCGCAGCAGCATGCATAACATAGGCGGAACCTTAGGGTTTTCCGGCGCATATTGGGTAAAGTGAATTCTAGGACTGTTGGCCCTGGCCGATAGCAGCAGCTTAAACGCCTCCTGCCGGGTCCGCAGCAAAAATACCAGCTCCTCTTTGTTCGGCTGGTAGATTTTATCCACCCGCGCGCCCAGCGCCCGGTCTGTGATTTCCTTCTTTAAATGTCTCAAAAACGCTCCGTCAAGCGCCATACAGCTTCCTCCTCATAAGCGGCGCCAATGCGCCGCTTTTCTTTCCGGCGTACCAGCCGAGGCATACCCCGTGAGGTTCCAGCCGCGCCCGGCGAACGAGTCTGCTTTCCTCCCCTTTCTCCGGCAGCAGACTTTCGCATTCCGCGCCCATGATGAACCTTTCATTCGCCGGTATTATCCAATGACCGGATTCCATTCGCCGGCTAACTCATCGAACTATAAATAACGGATGCCGTCGCCGGCGTTTTCCTCCAGGAAAAATTCAATTCCTGGAAACGCCCTGGAGAGCCTCTCCCGAAGCGGTTCCATGGCAATATCCTCAGTCTTGAAATGCCCGCCGTCCACCAGGGTCAAACCAGCTTCCTTCGCGGCCAAAATCTCATGATGCTTTACCTCCCCGGTGACAAAGGCATCCGCCCCCTTCTCCATGGCGTCAAACAGGAATTCCCCTCCCGCGCCGGAGCATAGAGCCACTTTCCTCACCGGACGGTTTCCCGCCACATACCGTATCCCCTCACAGGAAAGCCTCTCTTTTACAAACGCCGCGAAGCTTTTCGGCTCCATAGGCTGGGCAAGGGTTCCCATAACGCAGCAAGGAAGCTCGCCGTAAAAAGCCACCTCCATCCGTCCGGAAAGCTCCAAAGCGGCGGCCAGACAGTCGTTGACGCCTCCCGGCGCCATGTCCAGATTGGTATGGGCGCAAATCGCCCCGATTCCTTCCTTTGCCAGAAGGTAAGGAACACTGTTGCTCAGCAGGCGCTTCAAGGGATGAAAAATTACCGGGTGGTGGCTGACGATCAGCTGCGCCCCTTTCTCCCGTGCCTGGCGTACCGATTGCGCCGTGATATCCAGGGTTACCAAAGCCTTCGTGACCTCCGTTTTTCCATCGCCTACTAAAAAGCCCGCGTTGTCAAAATCCATCGCGGTGGAAAAGGGCGCGATTTCATTGAGATAACGATAAATTTCATCAATTGCTGCCATTTGGAAATTCCTCCCTGATCAGCTGCCTCAGCGCTTCCGCCGCCTGGCAGTATTCCATTTGAGCCTCCTGCTCTCCGCCGGCCCGGGCTCCCTTCTCCAGATTTTGGAGATGGCGAAGCTGCTTGCCCAGATAGGCAAGCGCGGCAGTGCGCTCTGCTTTATCGGTAAGCGGCGATTGCAGCAATTTCCCCAGGTAAGGGAAAAGAATTCCCCCGGCTTCCTGACGGCCCGTATAAGCCGTCAAAAGAACGCTGTAGGGCCTTCCCAGAGATAGTACCGGCCGCTCTTCTAAAATCTCAAACCCATGCTCCGCCAGGAAGCGGCGCAGCTCTTCCGCTCTCGTCATCGGCTGAAGGACTAACCGGGCGCCTGTTTCCTTCAGCCAGGGAGCGGCGCCTAAAATAGACGCGATCACCTCTCCTCCCATACCGGCGATCACAATAAAATCCGCTTCTTCCGGAAGGAAAGCCTGTAGGCCGTCGGACAGCCGAAGCTCCACGATGTCCTCTACCTGGTATTTTCTCACATTTTCCTTAGCCCGCTCCAGAGGGCCGGGACGCAGGTCCGCGGCCACAGCGTGGAGGACCCGGCCGGTCTTTGCCAGCCAAATGGGAAGGTAGCCGTGGTCTGTTCCGATATCCGCCAATTTAGCTCCCGCGGGAACAAAAGAGGCGCACAGAGACAGCCTAGGATCCAGCTGAAACAAGGGGCGCAATTTGATTCCTCCTACAAAATTGGGGCCGCGACGGCAGTCACGGCCCCAAGCTTTCCGCGAGTTTATTTACCAGCTAAGTGCTCGTTGAGTTTCTCTACCAGCTCGTCCGGGTCTACATTATGCACCAGGCAAGCCTGTTCCAAAGATTCTCCCCTGGAAGCCGGGCAGCCTAAGCAATGCATTCCCATCTCCAGGAAAAAGGGCGCCGTGGTCCGATCCATATCCAAAATATCACCAATGATAGTATCCTTTGTTACTGTCGCCATAAAACAATTTACCTCCTTTGCTTTTCACGTCTGATTCTATTATAATCTCCCGCGCCCCGCTTTGCAATACATTTTTCACAGCCGCGAAAGCGGCTTGAAGGCGTCTCGGTCTGAACGGTACTCAAATCCCGCCTGCTTTCCTGCTGTAGCGGCGGCCAGGCGGAAATCACTCCTGCGCCCTCGGCTTTTGTCCTTTTTTACCAACCGCTTTCTAAAAGCGGTTGGTAAAAGCCTTTTCCTCCGGGACATAAAAAATACGCCCCGGAAAGCTTTCCGGAGCGTACCCTTGCTCATAAGAAGGAACTTATCTTATTCTTCCCTCATCTTAGCGAAGCACTCGCTGCAATAGACCGGACGGTCCTCACGGGGTCTGAAAGGAACCTTGGCTTCCTGACCACAAGCAGCGCAGGTAGCAGTGAACATTTCACGCTCAGGCTTTGCGGCGTTCTTACGGGCATCACGGCAGGCTTTGCATCTCTGGGGCTCGTTTACGAAACCCTTGGAAGCATAAAATTCCTGCTCGCCGGCGGTGAATACAAATTCAGCGCCACATTCTTTGCAGATGAGAGTCTTGTCTTCGTACATTTGATTTACCTCGCTTTGGATAATAAAATTTTTCGCCCTTTGACGGATTTAAACCGACGCCTTTGAAAATCAACGCTCTAACTTAAGCTATCCGGGCACATATAAAACAAGTAATCACACGGGAAACTACATGGTCTTCTTCAGTTTCGCTCTAATCCTTTGAAGGGCATTATCCACAGCTTTAGGTGAAATGGAAAGAGATTTTGAAATCTGTGCATAGGTTAAACCGTTCAGGTAAAGAGATAAAACCTGAAATTCCAGGGTTGAAAGGGTTTCTTCAATTCTTTTCTTGATCTGCTGGAGATTCTCCCGGTCAATCATCACCGTCTCCGGGTCATTGACCCCAGCATCCGCTTCTGGAAGCGTTTCCTCCGGAAAGCCGGCCAAAGAATGAAAAGGGATATTTTTCTGCCTTGCAGCCGCCCGATAAAGGGTTACCAACCGGTTGTTTACACAAACGGTCGCATAGGTTTCAAAAGACGCGCCTTTGCCCTCCTGAAAGGACATCACGCTATCCAGTAATCCCAGCGTAGCCTCCTGCAAGAGATCATCCGCATCAATTCCCAGCTTCCGGTAGCCGGAAATCTTCCACTGCAGCAGTCCATAGTATCGGGAAATCAGCTCGCTGAACGCTTCCTGATTCCCTTGCCTTACCCTGGCGACAAGCTCCCCATCTGTAAGATTGCCCATGCCGTCAACCCGTTCAGGTATGTTCAATCCTACCACCTCAAGGTTCCACGAAGAATACTTTCTTACATAGTACCCCAAGTGTGTAGAAAAGTCAATGGGGTTTTATACAAAAATATCAAAAAATTTCGTCGTATCCTATACTTTTTCGTTGGTTCGCAGTATAATTAAGGTAAATATGGTTATTAAGGGCAAATACAAGGCATAAACGGGGTGTTTTCTTGGCAGCTAAAGTGATCAGTATGGGGCTATACGGAGCGGAAGCTTTTCTGGTAGAGGTCGAATGTGACATCGGCCGCTCTCTTCCTGCCTTTGACCTGGTAGGCCTGCCTGACGCCGCGGTAAAAGAATCACGGGAACGGGTCAGGGCCGCTTTGAAAAACTGTGGGTTTGACTATCCTACAGGCCGTATCACCGTAAATCTGGCTCCCGCCGACATCCGCAAGGAGGGTCCTCTATACGACCTGCCTGTGCTGATGTCTGTGCTAATCTCCAGCGGCCAGCTGGGTGCAGGCCTAGGAGATTCCGCTTTTCTTGGAGAGCTTTCCCTCTTTGGGGAGCTGCGTCCGGTAAACGGCGTGCTTCCCATGTGTCTGAAAGCGAAACAGGCGGGGCTTCAAAAAATTTATGTTCCCGCCCAAAACGCGGAAGAGGGCGCGTTGGTACAGGGGCTTACAGTATATCCGGTTCCAAACCTTACAGCGCTGATCGAGCATCTGAGCGGCCGTATTCCCCTGGCTCCCGCCTCTCCCCCTTCTCCTCAGGATGACCCCTTTCCCCTGCCGGATTTCTCCCAGGTAAAAGGACAGCCTCAGGCCAAGCGCGCCTTGGAGGTCGCGGCGGCAGGCGGACACAACATCCTTTTGATCGGCCCTCCAGGCTCCGGGAAAAGCATGCTGGCCAAAAGGCTTCCCTCCATCCTTCCCGGCATGACCTTTGAGGAAATGATCGAAACCACAAAGATTTATTCCATCGCCGGGGCCCTCCCCCAAGGGGCTTCCCTGATCCGCCGCAGGCCCTGCCGTTCTCCCCATCACACAATTTCCGCCGTAGGGCTTTCCGGCGGCGGCCTGGTTCCAAAGCCGGGAGAGCTTTCTCTGGCCCACAACGGCATTTTATTTTTAGACGAGCTGCCCGAGTTTTCCCGCGCCGCAATGGAGGTTCTGCGCCAGCCCATTGAAAATGAAACCGTCACCCTGTCCAGAGCGGGCGTAACCCTGACCTATCCTTGCTCCGTCATGCTTGTGGCTGCTATGAATCCCTGTCCCTGCGGATATTTCGGCCATCCCTCCCGCCCCTGCACCTGCTCCCCCGCCGGCGTATCCCGGTATCTTTCCAGGGTTTCCGGTCCCCTGCTGGATCGAATCGACCTTCACATTGAAGTTCCCCCGGTAGAATTTGACCAGCTTAGCGCCTCAGGTTCCGAGGAACCCTCCGCCGCCATTCAGCAGCGGGTCGAACGGGCGAGGGCGTTACAGCGCGAGCGGTACCGAAAACATCAAGCCTCCCCCGCCGCCTGCAACGCAAAAATCTTACCGGAGCTTCTGAAGGCCGCCTGCCCGATGACAGAAAGCGCCCGGCGCCTTTTAAAGCTTTCCTTTGAAAAGCTGGGCTTATCCGCCCGCGCCTATGACCGGATTTTGAAGGTTGCCCGCACCATCGCCGATTTGGATCAAGAAGAAATCATTCAAAGCGGCCACATGGCCGAGGCAGTACAGTACCGTTCACTAGACCGGAAATATTGGACCGAGAGGCGGTAAACCAAGCCGGACGGCACCGGCTGTTGAAGGGGCTTCAAAACCGGTAGCATTCTAAGCGCTTTTACGAAGCAAGCCATAATTCCTTTTCCACCGGGCACCAGGGCGGATTATCCTTCCCCGGCTCTGCCCGGGGCACTTGTTAAAAGCGGCGGCAAAAGAGCCGCTGTATCCCGGAGAAACAGCTGGGATACAGCGGCCCTTTTCAACGGCTTATTTCGCTGATGATATTTCCTGCTTAGCGGGCCGCCTCTGTCCCGGCGCTGTACAGGCCCGATTTCTCAGCGGCCTGCTTCAAGCGGGGCAGCTCCCTTTTTAACGCGCTCCGCACGCTTCTCTGCCAGAAGAACTCGCCTATAAACAACAGCCGCTCCAAGCCGCGGCGGTGCGTCACCGCCTGAATCAGCCGCTTTACTGAGTAAATTCTTTTGCTGGCGATAATAATTTCCCTCTGCAGATCATCGGGCGCAATCTTTTCCGGATAATGGACCACATTACCGTTGTATTTCGACCAGTCGGTGTGGATCAGCTTATTTTTATGAGTCTTATACACCGGAGTGCCTGGTACAAAATACATGGACTGAATCAGGACGCCGCAGATGTCGTGGGAAATCACGAAATCCGCCAGCCGCTCCCCTACGCCCTTTTCGTGATTGTCAGCGCCTACGATAAACAATCCCCGAACCCGCAGGCCATGGCGCTGGATATTCTCTACCGAGCGGACAATTTCCGCGTAAGTGCTCTTTTTATGCAGGCTTTCAAACGCCTCATCCTCTAAAAACTCGATTCCCATGGCAATCTCGCAGAAGCCCGCCTCTTTCAAAAGCTCCAGCATCTCGTCGTCAAAGCCCACCTCGTACCGGGCCTGAACCGTAAACTGATACCGAATTCCGCTGCGAATGATCGCGTTGAGCACCGATACCGCCCAATCCCGGTCCGCGAAAAAGTTATCATCAGTGAGCCAGAGTATTTTGGCCGCACGGCGGTGGCCCTGGTCGTGAAAGGCGATAGCCTGGCGGATATCCTCCACAACATTTTCCGGCGATCTCGTCCGCACTTTTCTGCCGAAATGCCGTACTACCGCACAATAATCGCAATTGTGAGGGCAGCCTCTGGACGCGTGAACCTGCGGCCAAACCGTATTATGCCCCGCCATTTTCCGGTAATGGTAAAGCAGGTCTCTATCAGGAATAATATCGATATTATGCGGCGGCACACACTGCCCCGTACACACAATCTCGTCGTTATTCCGATAAGCTACCCCGGGAAAATCAATTTCCTGATCCCTTCGCAGGCAGTCTATCAGCTTAAGGATAGATTCCTCCCCTTCTCCCAGCAGTACATAATCGCAGTATTGAGCAGCCTCCTGATAATTCATCGAGGCGTGAAGTCCGCCCAGTACCACCAGGGCCTTGGAATTTTTCCTGACGAAGCGGGCAAGCTCATAGCCCCGCTTGGCCTGAAAGGTAAAAATTCCAATCAGCACGATATCCGCGTCCAGCACGTCATCCCACCGGATTTTTGAAATGGACTCGCTGTACATCAAGGTATCCGGCACCGCTTCCTTCGCCACGGTAGCCAAGGTCATCAGGCCGTGGGAAGGCGTCCGAATATACTGGTCGTAGACATAGAGGTTCTTAATCGACCGCCGGTAGGGCAGGTTACCCGGCTCTAAAAAACGAATCTTATTGATTTTCATGCTTTCTTCTCCCATATGCCGCTCTATTTTTCATAGCCGCTATCGATATTAGCAGCCTAATGCCAAAGCATCGCGCCGCGGCCGGTCAAATGCGGTTTTTCGGGACAGCGCCCCAAAAGCCTATCATTCCAAAACTGCTTTTATTATACTCCAGCCGCCGGAAAATGCAAGAAGCCCTAAGACTTCCGCTGGCGTCAACGGCGCTTGGGAAGCTCAAGGCTCTCGATGTATTACATTTCATGAACCAAAGCCTTATTTATGGTATTTCCCCGAATGGGCAATCTGAAAGGCGCGATAAATCTGCTCGCAAAGCATAACCCTGGCCAGCTGATGAGGAAAGGTCATCGGAGACATGGAAAGCCGCAGCGCCGCTTTCCGCTTTACTTCCTCCCACAGTCCCCAGGAGCCGCCGATGACAAAGGCCAGGCTGCTGGCGCCGTTTACTGCGGCTCGCTCCACATACTGGGCAAGCTGGGGCGAGGAAAGCTCTTTGCCCTCGATGCACAAAGCGACGATCGGAGTGCTGCCCGCTTTTTGAAGAAGCCGTTTTCCCTCCTGCTCTAAGCCGCTTTCGATCTGGGCCTTCGAGGGCCGTTCCGGCAGGCGTTCTTCGTCCACCTCTAAAACCTCAAACCTACAAAAGGCCGACAGCCTTTTACCGTATTCGGCGCAAGCCTCCCGCCAATATTTCTCTTTGCATTTTCCTACGCACAGAATCCGCACCGTCAGCATTATTTTTTCCTTTCCCAGTTAAATCAAAAGGGTGTGTCCTCCTGAATTCTCCACAGGGGACACCTGCAATAAAAAGTCCTCCCCAGCTTTCATGCCCTGCTCCAGCAGGCTGCACAGCGCCGTTTGATAAGCGAGCTGAGGGATATTATTCTCTCTGCTTAAATGCGCCAAAAGAATCCGGGTAGTTCCCTGCCTTACCAAGTCCGGAAGCTCCTGGGCGCAGGCGCTGTTGGACAAATGCCCTTGAGGCGACAGGATACGGCGTTTCAAATAATAGGGATAGCCGCCGCTTTGCAGCATTCCAACATCGTGATTGGATTCCATCACCGCCACGTCGCAGCCGGCAAGAGCCGACCGGACCTCCTCGGACACAAAGCCCAAATCAGTGGCGACCACGACCACGCGGCCGTTTGGCAATGAAATTCGATAGCCTACGCTTTCCGCCGAATCGTGGGAGGTGTGAAAGGGGCGGATCTCCATTCCGGCTTCCTGTATCCCGTTTTCAGAGATGACGTCACAGGGGAATTTTCCCGAAAGGATCTGCATATCATTCAGAGCCTCCAGAGTGCCCATGGAGGAATACACCTTGATATGATGCCGGGAAGCCAGCACCCGCAGTCCCTTGACATGGTCGGTATGCTCGTGGGTGACAAAAATTGCCCGGACAGATGAGATATTGATGTCATTGGCCGATAATGCCCCCTCCATCTGCTTCGCTGTTCTTCCCGCGTCCACCAGGATTCCATGCTCCCCGGTTCCTATGTAATAGCTGTTGCCGCTGCTGCCGCTGAAAAGCGGACATACCTTTGCCATAGAGTCCTCCCAGTTTTCAAATAAAATACGCTGCCTAATCCGCCGGCCAGTCTTATCTATCCGCCCTTTTGCATTCTCTGCCTTGGAACAAGCCTTTTTCTATAAAAGCCGCAGGGAAAGGCGTTCATTCATCACAGCTCCCATCGGGAGGCAGCTGGCGGACGCTCCAAGTGAAATCAGAAAGGCTATAAAATACGAATCCTGATAAAGCCCGATGTTGTATGATCCCCCGTTTTTCCAACCCGCCTCTCTACAGAAAGCATAAGCCGAACGGCATATAATAACGCCTCGATTCGGCGGAGACATCTAAAGCGCTGAAAGAGAGCAATAAGAAAGCACGAAAAACCGAAATTTTTCGTGCCGTTGGCCGCCTATTCTTTTATAGGGCCTGAGCCACCGAAGCCTCCGGGAAATACACTCGGCGGATATCCGCTCCTAGGCCCTGTAATTTTTCTACGATATTTTCGTAGCCGCGCTCAATGTATTCAATATTTTCAATTTCTGTAACGCCTCTGGCAGCCAAACCAGCCACCACCATCGCCGCGCCTGCCCTCAGATCCATCGCCTTTACAGGAGCGCCCACCAATTCCTTGACGCCCTCGATCACAGCAATTTTACCGTCCACAGAAATCTGAGCGCCTAAACGCCTCAGCTCCTCTACATAGCGGAACCGGTTGTCCCAAACGTTCTCATTAATAATGCTGGTGCCATCCGCCAAGCAAAGCACCGCGGCGATCTGCGGCTGCATATCGGTGGGAAAGCCTGGGTGCGGCATAGTCTTGATATTGCATTTGGCCAAAGGCTTTTCCCGTACTACCCGGATCGCCTCATCATACTCCGTAATTTCAACGCCCATTTCCTCCAGCTTAGCGGTAATGGATTCCAAATGCTTAGGAATCACGTCGTGAACCGTAATATCCCCACCGGCAGCGGCTACCGCCGCCATATAGGTTCCGGCCTCGATTTGATCCGGAATGATAGAATAAGTGGCGCCTTTCATCTGTTTAACGCCGCGGATTTTAATAATATCGGTGCCCGCGCCCCTGACGTCCGCGCCCATGGAGTTCAAAAAGTTAGCCAAATCCACAATATGGGGCTCTCTGGCAGCATTTTCAATCACGGTCATGCCGTCCGCCTTTACCGCGGCCAGCATAATATTCATAGTGGCTCCAACGGAAACCACATCCAAATAAACATTATTGCCGGTTAAATGGTCCGCCGAAACATTGACCATACCGCCTTCCAGCTTATACTCAGCGCCTAAAGCCATAAATCCCTTTAAATGCTGATCGATCGGACGCACGCCAAAATTGCAGCCTCCTGGCAGCGCAACCTTAGCATGGGAAAAACGGCCCAGCAAAGCGCCCAGCAGATAGTAGGAGGCGCGCATATGCCTTACCAGGTCATAAGAGGCCACAGGCGAATTGATGTGCCGGCTGTCAATCTCTAAGGTTGATTTATTAACCATACGAATCGCAGCGCCCATTTCCTGCAAAATTCTGGCGATACTCGTTACATCGTTAATATTCGGAACGTTTTCAATGCGGCATATATCCTCGGCCAAAATCGCGGCGGGAATAATAGCGACAGCGGCGTTCTTCGCCCCGCTGATTCTAACATCCCCATGCAATTTCCTGCCACCGTTAATAACAAATTTATCCAACGCGGCACACTCCCATATCTCAATCTTTACGGTAAAATCATCGTAAAACCAAATCTCCCGCCAAACGCTTTGCGGCGGTATTGCCGCCGAAAACGCACAAGTAAGTGAAGCCAATAGTCAAAAAATTTCATAAAAATCCAGAGATTCGGTAAAAAACACAATTACACTCTCTGAAAAATAATAATACAGAATCGGCCGAAAGTCAACCTTTAAATTTACATAATTCTTTTTTGTAACTTTTCGCCGGTTTAATAAAAGTATCCCCTCAGAAAACCTGATTATGAATGTTTAAAAATTCTAATATTTTTTTAAAATCATTAGGAAAAGGCGCCTTTACACAAATCCGAGAGAGAAAAAACGGATGGGTCAGCTCCACCAATCCGCAGTGCAAAGCCTGGCGGCTGATCAGTTCCCGGCTTCCGCCGTAAAAGTCATCTCCGGCTAAAGGATGGCCTATGCTGGACAGGTGCACACGGATCTGATGCGTTCTGCCAGTTTCCAGGGTCAAAGCCAACAGTGTATAGCTTTTTCCGGCTGCCGCTCCCTGGGCCAGCGATTTCCAATGAGTGACCGCGGGCTTCCCGCCCTCGCCCGCCTCCCGCTGAATGCTGTGTCCCTCCTTCAGCCGAATGGGCGTGTCAATGACGCCCTCTCCCGGCAGGCTTCCCTGGCAAACAGCGAAATAAGTTTTTCCCACGTCATTCAGAGCGGACGCGGCGTAAGAATCCTTGGCGCCTATCACCAATCCGGAGGTGTCCTTATCCAGCCGGTTTAAAGGGCGGAACCGCCAATCTTCACCCTTCCTTTTTTGATAATAGGAGACAAAATTGCATACCGTTCCCCTATCGTGACCGGGACAGGGATGCACCGGCATTTGGGGCGGCTTATTAAGAATCAGCAGGGCGTCATCCTCCCACAGCACAGATACCGGCAGAGCCTCCGGCGCCATGGAATTGTGCTCTTGGGGAAGCGTCAGGCGCACCGTGTCCCCGGCTGCCGCCGTATCCGCCGTCCAAACAGGCTTCCCATTTTTTAGAATCCCGTTTTGCATTTTCTTGCATTGCGACAGCAGCTTTGCCGATACGCCGCATCCCCGCCGCAAAAAGTTTTTCACCTGTGCGCCGCTGTACTCCGGCGGCACCGTGAAGCTGAGGTCCTTCAAATCCTGACGCCTCCTTTTAATTCAATCGGCTGAAGAAAAAAGGCAAACGATTGGGAGGGCCGCCCTATCGCCGCCAGCCGATGAAAGCCGTCTCGATCCAACAAGCTTGGCCTTTCATCGAAGCTCCCCTTCGTTTGCCTTATTAAATGATAATGAAATTTATTTTACTTCCACAGTCCAGCCCATAGTGTCAGGCAGCTTTCCCCACTGAATACCGGTCAGATTGTCGTAAAGCTTCTGAGACACCTCGCCGATCTCCCCGTTATTGATCATCATGATCTCATCGCCCCACTTCAGCTGGCCGATGGGAGATATGACCGCGGCGGTGCCGCTTCCAAAAGCTTCCTTCAGCTGGCCTTTCTGATAAGCCTCATACAGCTCGTCAATGGCCAGCTTTCTTTCCGTTACCTGGTATCCCCAGGAGCGGAGCAGCTCGATGCAGGACATTCTGGTAATGCCGGGCAGAATGGAACCCTGCAAAGCGGGGGTAACGATCTCGTCGCCGATCCTGAAGAACACGTTCATGGTGCCGACTTCCTCAATATAGCGGCGCTCCACGCCATCCAGCCACAGAACCTGGGTATAGCTCTGCTCCTCCGCCTCATCCTGCGCCTTCAGGGAAGCAGCATAGTTAGCGGCGGTTTTCGCGAAGCCTAAGCCGCCCCGCACGGCGCGGACGTAGTTCTTTTCCACATAGATCTTTACCGGATTCAGGCCCTCAGGATAATAAGCGCCCACCGGAGAGCAGATAATCAGGAACATCAGGTGCTTTGCCGGATGCACGCCCACCTGGGGATCCACGGCGAAAATAAACGGACGCAGATATAAAGAAGTGCCCTCCGCTGTAGGGATCCAATCCTTTTCAATGCTGACCAGCTTTTTCAGCGCTTCCACACAGAAAGCCTCATCTACCAGAGGGATGCACAGGCGCTCGTTGGAGCGGTTCAAACGGGCCATATTTTTCTCCGGGCGGAACAGCAAAGCTCTGCCGTCGGCGGTCTTATAGGCCTTCATGCCCTCAAAGACCTCCTGGCCATAGTGCAGGCACATAGCGGCGGGGTCTAACTCAATCGGGCCATAGGGAACGATTCTGGGATCATGCCAGCCCTGGCCCTCGTCGTAATTCATAACAAACATGTGGTCGGTAAAAATGGAGCCGAAGCCAAGCTTGCTTTCATCCGCAGGCTTTTTTTTCGGGTTTTTGGTTAACGTGACTTTGATTTCTTGCATCAGAAACACTTCCTTATCGAATATAGGTTGTATTATAGCATAAAGTGATGGAAAATTCAATCAATCTCGGTCAGAAAGGAAAAAACACATGCACAAAATTATAAGGTTCGCAACCCTTTGGGATATCTATTTTTCATACGGCCGCCGCTGCATTTGCCGAAGCCTGTCATGACGCCTTCCACGGAAATTCCTGCAAAGCCTTGAAATCCCGGGGCGTCAATCTCCTCTCCATGCAGAAACGCCTTAACCCTCGGGTCCTCAGCTGTCAGATTCAGCACCTGCCGGCACTCTTCCGGCCGGCTCGCCATGAACAGCCCATGCGCCGGCTCTACCCGTCCCCGGCGAAGCTCTCCCACAGGAACCCCCGCTCTCAGCACGCCAAGCCCGGAAAGCTCCGGCAGGCCTTCTGGAAGAAGCAGGGCGGTTTCTCCGAAGCTTTGAAGAGTTCCTTTCGGTATCTCTATTAAAAGCTGATTTAATAAATTATTAATAGATGCTTTTATTTCTTTATTTAATTTATTATTTTGATAAATCCCCGCTTTTTCAACGCATTCTACGCTTTCAAAGCTTTCCTCATTTTTTCGGAGCTTAGCGATAAAGTGGCCTTCCCCGCCATCCATAGGAAAAATACGTCTGGCTTCCGGAAGTCCAGACGGCCTTCCGAAGGAAACGCCGCAGTCTATAAGCTCAAAATCCCGATTTCTCTTTAAAAATGTCTCCACAACCCCTTCGTTTTCTAATGGAGAAAAGGTGCAGGTGGAATAAACCAGAACACCGCCCGGTTTCACTGCCCCGGAAGCAGTTTGAAGAATTGCCTCCTGTCTTTGGGCACAAGCCTTGGTATGGTTTAGGCTCCATTCCTTTACAGCGTCCGGGTTTCTGCGGAACATCCCTTCTCCCGAACAGGGAGCGTCTACCAAAACCTTATCGAACCAGCCTGCCAGTCTTTTGCATAAGGTTTCCGGATAGCAGGATGACACCACACAATTTCGGAGGCCCATCCGCTCCACATTAGAAAGCAGGCTGCCGGTTCGGCTTTTGACAAATTCATTGGACCACAGCAGCCCTTTGCCCCGCAGCGCGGTCCCGATCTGCGTAGATTTTCCGCCGGGCGCCGCGCAGAGATCCAGCACCCGGTCTCCGGGCTTAGGATCCAGCACCGTTACGGCGCCGGCCGCCGAAGGCTCCTGAACATAGTAGGCACCTGCGTGATGAAGAGGATGGCTGCCCACACCCTGGGCAGCGGGATCTATGTAATAGCTTTCACTGCAAAAGGGGGCCGGCGACAAGCGGAAGGGCAGAACGGCCGCCGCCTTTTCGGCTGTGATTTTCAACGGATTAAGCCGCACCGCCCGGTAGGGCGGCTGAAGAAAGCTCTGGATAAAATCCGAATAATTCCCGCCCAAGAGCGGTTCCATAACCGATAAAAATTCTTTTGGGAGCCTTTCCATCATTCGCTCTCCTTTGTATAAAAATTTAATCCCCGGGTCATAATAAGAACAAAAGGGGGTGAAATCATGAGCAACAATCAGAATCAAAACCAGAACAACAGCCAGAACCAGAACAACAACCAGTATGGCAACAAGAAGAATCAGCAGAGCCAAAACAAGAATAACCAGCAAGGTCAGAATAAAAGCAACCAAAACAGCCAGAACTAACTTTCTCCGCAGCAAAGCCATACCAGCTCTTCCGAAGGGAGGATTTGGTATGGCTTTTTCTTTTTGGCATTATAATAAAACCTGTGCTTAGGCCGGCACGAAAAGGTGCTCTTCCTAATTCCTTTTCACATTTCGCCGCCAATTTTTCCAAACCAGCCCAAATTTCTTAAGCCGCCCAGCGGCTTCCAGCACATCTACGGAGCCTTCCGATTAGATTCCACTATTTTGATTCTGACTTATGGCTTTGCTTAAAGCCCTCGCCTGAGATCTGGCCGGCATCTCCCACGATAACAAAGGCATCTGGATCTACCGACCGTATAATATCTTGTGTTTTATACACTTCTGACCGCCTGACCGCGCAGAGAAGCACCTCGCCTTCCTCGCCGCGATAGGCTCCCCGGGAACGAAGCTCTGTCACTCCTCTGGAAATCTCCGTCATAATCCGCTGAGCGATCTCCTTATTTTTTGGGGAGATAATAAACATCATTTTCCCGGTTCCCGTATCGGCGCCGTAAAGCACGGCGTCGATCAGCTTGGAGGATACGAAAATATTGATGATCGCGTACAGAGGGCTTTCATAGTTTCGATAAACGAAAGCGGAGATCAGCACCACCACCAAATCCACCAGCAGCACCAGCTTGCCTAAAGAAAGGTGCCGAAAATTCCTGCCGATCAGGTTAGCCACCAGGTCGGTGCCGCCGGTCGTGCCGCCCCGCATAAAGATCAAGCCCAGGCCGGCGCCGCTGAGCACGCCGCTGAACAGAGCTGCCAGCATCAGGTCACCCTGGTAAGGTGGAAACAACCCGGCAGTCAGGTCGATCGTCACAGAGGAAATCACTGTAGCTGCAAGGGTCTTAAGTATAAATCGAAAGTTTATTTGGAGTACGCCCCAGATAAACAGCGGTACGTTAAAAACAAGGATGGTGGTACCGATAGGGGCGCCGAACAAATAATTAATCATTGTTGCCAATCCGGTCAATCCCCCCGGCGCGATATTGTTGGGAGCGGTAAACACGTTCACCGCTACAGCAAACAAAAAACTGCCGGCTAAAAAAGCAACGCCGTCCCACAAAAGCTCCCACGCCTGCTTTCTTGTAAATTCCATTTTTTTCATGGCACGACCCTCCCTGTATTTTTCATAAAATTATTCCTGGCACATCAGCACAAATAACTCCCTGAGCCTTTTCAAACGGCCCTTTAAGTATAAATAACCGAACAGCGCCTCCATGCCGGTGGCGCTGTGGTAATCAGCACTAGTCGCGTTTTTCGGCGTATGGGTAGTATGCGCGTTTCGGCCCCGTTTATAAACGCTCTGCTCCTCCTCGGTCAAAAGAGGAAGAATTTTCTCCATGCGCTGCGCCTGCGCCTGGCATTTTACCTGCTCCACCGCCAGCTTATGCAGCTTTCCCGCCTGGCGGTTCGCCTGGCACACCAGTCTTTCCCGGACCATTAAATCATAAACCCCGTCGCCCACAAAGGCCAGAGTCAAAGGGCTTAGCTGCTCAGGGGCACAATTTTCTTCTAAAAAACGTTCCGTCACGCCTCACCTCCTGCTGCGGTCTATTCATGAAGAATCCTTATCCTGCTCACTAGCGGAAAACCTGTCCTGCCGCCTGCGCCGTTAAGGCAGGCCGGACGCTCAACGCGGACGCCGCTTTTTCCGAACGGCTCTTCAGCCGCAAGGCCAGCCCCGGTTTTCCGTCAGTTGACAAAGTCAAATTCCACATCATAAATACTGACGGTATCTCCTTCCTGGATGCCAGCCTCCCGCAGCCGGTCAATAACGCCGCTGCTGATCAGCACCCGCTGGAAATACTGAAGGGATTCATAGTCGTCAAAGTTCACCGATTTCATTACCTGCAGGAGCCATTCGCCTTCCACAAAGTAAACCCGGTCCTGTACAGTGATTTTCACGTCGTGCCGGCCGATTTCCTCCGCCGGAAGCACAGGCACAGGCTCCGGCTCATACCGTTCTACCGGCGGCAAGGCGGAAAGCATCTCCTGGATTTTCTTCAGCAGAGGCTCCACCTGGTAACTGATCGCCGCCATCATCGGAAAGAACGCATAGCCCTGATTTTCCACAAATTCCTTAAATTCCTGGATCTGCTCATCGGTGGCCAGATCACATTTATTCCCAGCAACCAGCATTGGCCGTTTGGCCAGGACGGGATTAAATTTCGCAAGCTCCTGATTGATCACCCGGAAATCCTCCTTAGGATCTCTCCCCTCGCTGCCGGAAACATCCACGATATGCACCAGCATACGGCACCGGTCCACATGGCGCAGAAACTGGTGTCCCAGTCCCGCGCCCTCCCAGGCGCCCTCAATTAAGCCGGGAATGTCCGCCATAACAAAGGAGCTTTCGCCCATATGAACCACACCGAGCACCGGTGTAAGCGTGGTAAAATGATAGTCGGCAATCACAGGCTTCGCCTCGCTGACCACGGATACCAAAGTAGATTTACCCACGTTGGGAAAGCCTACCAGCCCCACATCCGCCAGCAGCTTCAGCTCCAGGGTCACCTCCAGGGCTTCTCCGGGAATTCCCGGCTTCGCGAACCTGGGCACCTGACGGGTGGCGGTGGCAAAATGGATATTTCCCCAGCCGCCCTTGCCGCCCTTCGCCGCCACATGAGGCTCATAATCGGAAAGATCCGCGATGATCCTGCCGGTTTCCGCATCCTTTACCACAGTGCCCAATGGCACCCGGATCACCAGGTCCGGGGCGCTTTTGCCGTTGCATCGGCTGCCCCGGCCGTTTTCGCCGTTTTGGGCGGTATATTTTCTTTGGTACCGGAAATCCGCCAGGGTAGACAGATTGGTATCCGCCTGAAAAACGATATTTCCGCCCCGGCCGCCGTCGCCGCCATCCGGGCCGCCGGCCGCCACGTATTTTTCCCTGCGGAAGGAAACCGCGCCGTTCCCGCCGTCGCCTGCTTTAATTCTAATTTTCGCAATGTCTACGAACAAGAGCGCCACCTCTTTCTTTCTCTTATTATCCGCCGCCCGCCTCTTTTTATGTGCAAAAAGAAATCCCCCGGCATCTTCAAGCGGCCCGGGGGATTTTTTATTCGCTTTCGGATTACTGTTCCACCGCGTAAACGCTGACGCGCTTGCGGTCGCGGCCCTGACGCTCAAACTTGACGTTGCCGTCGATGAGAGCGAACAGAGTGTCGTCGGAGCCGCGGCCCACATTCTCACCGGGATGGATGTGGGTTCCGCGCTGCTTCACCAGAATGTTGCCGGCCAGCACGAACTGTCCGTCGGCGCGCTTCACGCCAAGGCGCTTGGATTCGGAATCACGGCCGTTCTTGGTGGAGCCCATTCCTTTTTTATGAGCAAATAACTGAATATTGATCTTAAGCATCGTTACACCTCCGTATAATTTACATGAATGTTTTCAGGATACTGTTCTTCCAGAGAAAGCAGATGAAGCTTGAGTCCCGCCAGCAGGTCGCCGCATTGGGAAACGCTTTTCTTCGGCAGCCGCAGCGCCATTTCCCCGTCGTCCACAAAAACGGAAGCATCCGCGTGGAGGATCTCAGTGATCGTGTTGGCGGTCAGATAAGCCGCCGAGGAAACAGCCGCGCAGACGATATCTTCTCCAGAAGCAGCCGAGCCGGAATGGCCTTTTATTTGGAAGCCGTTCAGCCCGCCGTCCTTTGCGGTAAAAAAATCAACCCGGATCATCTTAAGCGTTGATCGCTTCGATTTGAACCTTGGTATAGGGCTGTCTATGGCCCATCTTGCGTTTTTCACCCTTCTTGGGCTTGTAGGTCATCACGGTGATCTTCTTGCCCTTGCCGGTCTTTAACACTTTACCGGTGACGGAAGCGCCATCCACATAAGGGGTGCCGATCTTCAGACCATCTTCTCCTCCCACAGCGACTACTTTAAAGTCCACGGTGGAATCGTCGGCAGCAGAAAGCTTTTCCACGAAAACAATATCGCCGTTTTCTACCTTATACTGCTTGCCGCCAGTTTCGATTACTGCGTACATATTGGTACCTACCTTCTTTTGAACTCGCTACTGTCAGGCGGAGCGTAGGCTCGCTTAAAAAGCCCGCAATATGCGGCTTATCAATGATAGCATAACCCTAGGGGAAAGTCAAGCGTTTCCGGGAGAAACCAGCGTTTTCCCGGCAAAAGTCACAGTATTTTTTTCCCTTTGACGCAAACATCGGAAAGGTTGCGGAATAGCATTGCCCCGCTCCATCCGGTATAATATAAGCGGAATCGCATATTCGGCCGTCTCCTTAGGCCTTGCCGCTTCCTTCGCTGTCCTTCCGCGATCGAACGCCTATCGCCGCAGAATTTGACTGGAGGCTGAAATGCAAGTGTCTCGCGCATTGCGGAATTCACGGATTTTCAGTGATAAGGCCATAGTGATTCAATGACCTTTGTCATGGCCTTCAAGCACTGCCGACAGCGGCCGCGGCTTTTTCCCTTCGGCATGGGTTCAAAGAAAAATTTAAACCTTCACATTGATAGAAAGGCGGTAATTCCTATGATTCGGCTGATCGCTTCCGACTTGGACGGCACCCTGCTCAACAGCCAAAGACAGCTACCCAAAGATTTCTTCTCCGTGATCGACCGGCTGAATCAATTGGGCGTTCTGTTTATCGCGGCATCCGGCAGGTCATATCCGACCCTCCGCCGGGATTTCGCACCGCATTCCGACGAATTGTGCTTTATCAGCGACAATGGCGCCAGAATCGCCGAGCACGGCAAAATTTTGCAGAAAGATCCTATCCCTCCCCAGGTGGTCTCCCAGGTGCTGGAGACCTGCGCCTCCTTGCCGGAAGTAAAACCGGTGCTGACCAGCGACCGGGGAACCTACGCGAACACCAAGGGCGAGCCTTGGTTTCACGACTGTATTTTGGCTTATTTCGACAACTATCAGCAGGTGGACGATCTCTCCTCTGTTCATGAGGATTTTTATAAAATTTCTCTCTGCGACCGGGCCGGCGCGGTAAAAAACAGTTTCCGTCTTATGCCCCAGTCCCTGCGGGACAGCGCCGATCTCCAGGTTTCCGGCTTTATCTGGCTGGATGTCATGAAAAAAGGAGTGGACAAGGGCAAGGCCTTGCAGGCGTTTCAAAAGCGCTATGGCATCTCAAAGGAAGAAACCATGGTATTCGGCGACTTTTATAACGATTCTCAAATGCTTCTTCAAGCAAAATACAGCTTTGTCATGGAAAACGCCAACGAGGACATGAAGCCCTTCGGCAATTTTATCGCCCCCTCTAACGATGACGACGGCGTAATGCGGATGATCAAAAAATATGTGCTCGATGCCCGCCGGTAACTTAAAAACAGCCCGCTTCAAATTTCCCTTTGATTTCCGGCGCGGTCCTGGTCCCTGTCTACGCGCTTCCTTTTCTGCCGTATTGCCCGGCCACCACCGCTTACAGCAGGAGCATGAAATTAGAAAAGCGGGAGCTTCAATTTGATGGTTACCGCCTGTCGCTCTCTTATCTGTTCGGGGTGCCCGTAATAGGTTTATTGATCTATTTGGGATTCGCATTTTTCCAGTGTCATTTAAGAGAAAAAACGGTAGGCATCCTTTTTGATTATATCGTCTTTTACTTTCTGATCGGCATCGAAGTATGCATTTTATTATTGTCCAAAACAGCGTATCACGCGTTGAAATTTAGCATTCACCATAAAGCAAACCGTAAAAACGGCCTGTAAGCTCACGGCATGGAAAGCTCAGGACAGTACAAAGCGAAAATCTGTTTAGCACTGACCCAAATGGCTTCCCAGTTTTCTGCTCTATATGATTTTTCTGGTTTCAGCCGTTTCAATTCCGGCAGACAGAACCATTCAGTCTCTTTGCGCCGCCTGTTTCCTTGCTTTGTCGTCAAAAGCTATGCGTTCCCATAGGCAGGCGGATCATCCGCTTCTTAATTTGTGCTCGTGGTAAAATTTCTTTAATTCATCCTTTCTTTCAGGCGGCAGCAAGGACTTTTTAACGCCCCGCAAAGCGCCCTCCAAGGCCAAGAGCCGGTGAATGCAGGCGGATGGATCCAGCTTTTGGATCTTCAGCCACGCTTTTTCCGCTCCCAGATTTTTTAAATCCTCAGCGGAGAGGATCCCCGCCTCATTTAACTGCCGTTCCACTTCTTTCCCGATATTTGGAAGCCTTGATAACTCTCCCATATTCACACCTCATACAACCGTCCCGCCGGAAAACAAATTCCGGCGGGACGGGTTCTTTTATCTGGCTTCAGCCAAACGGCGCGTTTCCTCAAAACTGCAAAAATAAAAACTTAGCTGCCATGCCGAACACAGTTAAAAACGCAGGAAATGTTGAAGATCAACAGGTCGCAGCAGAAAGCTCTCTTGGATCCACAGCCGCAGGTCATTCCAGTGTGTGAATACCACACAGGGTTAACAGGCCTGCCGGCCCGGCACGTCTCCAGGGATTTCCTCCGGCTCTACAGCTTCGCTGTTCGGTTTTACCGCTTTTCGTTCTGCAGCTTTGCCGCCCGAATGGTGTTTTTCATCAGCATTGCGATGGTCATCGGGCCTACGCCGCCAGGCACCGGCGTAATGGCGGAAGCAACGGGCTCTACGTTCTGGAAATCCACGTCTCCGCACAGCTTACCGTTTTCATCCCGGTCCATGCCCACATCGATGACTACGGCCCCAGGCTTAACCATATCCGCGGTGACAAACTTCGGGATTCCTACCGCCGCCACCAAAATATCCGCCCGCCTGCAAACCTCCTTCAGGTTTTGCGTTTTGCTGTGACAGATTGTGACTGTACCGCTTTGATGGAGCAGCAGCATCGCCATCGGCTTTCCAACAATATTGCTTCTGCCAATCACCACGCAGTCCCTGCCGCAGATTTCCACATCAGCGGATTTCAGCAGCTCCATCACTCCAGCGGGAGTACAGGGCAGAAAATGATAATCTCCGATCATGATCCGCCCCACGTTCTGGGGATGGAACGCATCTACGTCCTTGAGAGGGGAAATGGTCTCGATCACTTCCTTTTCGTCCAGGCCCTTGGGCAGGGGAAGCTGAACTAAAATGCCGTTGATGTCCTTTTTATCATTCAGCCTGCGGACTAAGTCCAAAAGCTCCTCCTGAGTGGTCTCTTTAGGCAGGGCGTACTCCTCGGAATGAATCCCGATTTCCGCGCAAGCCTTCTTTTTATTGTTCACGTAAACTCTGGACGCGGGATCGTCTCCCACGATCACCACCGCCAGCCCAGGCTGGATTCCCTGGGCCTTCAGAGCCTCTACCTCTTGTTTCGCGCCGGCCCGTACCGCGGCGGAAACCGCTTTGCCGTCAATGATCTTTGCCATGGCTTTCCTTGTCCTCCTGATTCTTCTATTTCTCTTCTGAGTTTTCTTCTGTTCCCAGCTCCGCTGCCCCGGCGCCTTCCCCGGGCACTGCCTCAGCCTCAGTCTTTTCATCCACCGCAGTGGAAACGTCCCCAGCGGCTTTCACTTCACCGTCGCCGCCGACAGCCGTCTCTTCCGGAGTGCTGTCACCCATCGGAGCCTTGTCGTCTGTCTCCGGTTCTTTTCCCGGCTCCGGCTCTCCGTTTTTCTTTTCCTCGGATTCTCCATCTATTTCGCCGCCGGCAGCTGTCTCGCTCTCCAGAGGCTCAATAGCCTCGGCCCCTTCCAAGCCCTCCGGCTCCGCAGGCCTTACGTAAACAGGAACGTATTCCTCCTCTACTTTTCCCTTGTTTCGGAACACAATCAACAGGACCAAGCCCGCCAGCGCGGAAACAACGGCCACAATCTGGCTGACCCGGAAGCTTCCGATCATCAGGCTGTCAGTCCGCAGGCCTTCCACCACGAAACGCTCCACGCCGTACCAGATTAAATATAGGAAAAATACCTGCCCGTTATATTTCTGAAACTTTTTGCTGAACCAATACAAGACCAAAACTCCCAGCAGGCACCACAAGGATTCGTATAAAAAGGTCGGATGCACCGGCATTGCGGGGTCCACGGAAATCCCAGCCGCCTCCAGAGAAGCCTGCTGGCTGGCAAGATAGCTTTCCGTCTTGGCGCTGTACATGCCCCAGGGCAGGTTCGTGTTCGTGCCGAAGGCCTCCTGGTTGATGAAGTTTCCCCAGCGGCCGATTCCCTGGCCGATCAAAAAACCCTGAACCGCAATGTCCAGCACTGCAGGGATTTTCATCTTATGGATTTTGGCCATTATTATGCCGCCCAGCAGTCCGCCGATGATGCCGCCGTAAATTCCCAGGCCGCCCTCGTTTATGTAAAGGATCTTTATGGGATCCTTCCAATACATATCGCCGGGATAGAAAATCACATAGTAAAGCCTTGCGCCGATGATGCCCAGGATCAGTCCGGCGATGATGCAGTCGATGAGATGATCCTGGTTCACCTGATAGCGCTTGCAGATTTTCAGCGCATAAAGAAACGCCAGAATGAAGCCCAGGGCGATTAAAATGCCGTACCATCTGAATTCAAAGCTTCCGATGGTGAAGGCCACCGGGTTTACGTCAAACGCAAGCCCGAGGCCCGGAAATTCCACGTGTGTCATAAAACGTCCTCCTAAAATTTACTCTTGGGGAAGTATTACCGACAAAGCGCAGCGGCTGTCGTCAAGCTGCTCCTCCAGCCTGGCGTTGACCTGCTCTAAGGTCACCTCCGCAGCCCTGTCAATATAATCAAACAGGCTGTAGCCTGCGAAATACTGGCTCACCATGGCATTGGCAATGGACTCGGTATTGTTGAGCATGGCCAGGGTTCTGCCATAAACCGCCCTTTTTGCCCAGGAAAACTGCTCCGGCGTCACGCCGGTTTCATGAAGCTTCCGGCAGGCCTCCCGGATCATTGCGGCCGCCTCGTCCGGATTCCTGGATTCTCCGGCAAACACCACCGCGGCATAGCCCGGGCCCTCAAAATATTCGCTTCCAAAGGATGAAGTATTGATAAGGCCCTTTTCCAAAAGCTCCTCATACAGCGGAGAAGCCTTGGAGGCCAGCACCTCCAGCAGCACGGCGGTCTGAACCATTTTCTCCGGGGAAACCCGCTGTACCCCCGCGGTTTCCTTAAAGCCCAGCTGGAACATAGGAACCGCCACCGCCAAACGCTGCTCCACCCGCTCCTGTACGATTCCATCCGGCTCCTGAGGAAACACGTTTTCCGCAGTCACCTTCTCCACCGGCTTCAATTTCCGATCCGCGATTTTGACCACTTCACCGGGATCTACATTGCCCGCCACACACAGCACCATGTTGTGCAGATTATAATAAGCCCGGTAACACTGGTAAAGCTTTTCCGCAGTGATCTCCGCGATGGACTCCACCGTACCGGCGATATCAATTTTTACGGGATGATTGTGGTACAGGGCGTTCAGCAGGTTCACCATTACCCGCCAATCCGGAGAATCGTCGTACATCCGGATTTCCTGGCCGATGATTCCTTGCTCCTTTTGGACGGTCTGCTCGGTAAAATAGGGGGACTGGACCAGATCCAGCAGGATTTCAAAGGATTTCTCAAAGTTTTCCGTACAGGAAAACAGATAGCAGGTCTGGTCGAAGGAGGTGAAAGCGTTAGCGGAGGCGCCGGTCTTGGCGTATTTTGCGAAAGCGTCTCCTTCCTCGCTTTCGAACATTTTATGCTCCAGAAAATGAGCGATGCCGTCCGGGACGGATACCAGCTCCCCGTCCGCCTTAAACCGGGTGTTGACAGAGCCGTACCGGGTGCCGAACACCGCATAGGCCGAACGGTACCCTGGCTTGGGATAAACCATGATTTTCAGTCCGGAGGCGTGATCCTCCACAAAAATGCTGTCGCCGGTTCTTGGGCTTTTCAATTCCGTCATTTAGGCCTCCTCCTTTCCCGTAAGCTGATATACCGTATCCAGAGAGACGGTTTGGGCGGCTTTTACCACCTGCTCCTTGGTCACTCCGCCTACCGCCTCGGCACTCTGCTCAGGGGTAAGCACAGTCTTTTCAAAGGCCTGGCTCAAATACCAGGCTTCCAGCCCGCCCAGGTAGTCGGACATGGTGCGGAAGGAATTGGCGACGCTCATTTTCGCGGCGTCCAGATCCTCCGCGCTGAAATCACCCTCCTGCACCGCCTGAAGCTGCCGGAGGATTTCCTCCCGGGCCTTTTCGATATTCTTCTGCTCCACGCCGCTCTGAACCATCACAATGCCCTTGTGCCGGTCATAGGAGGAGGAACAGTAATAGCACAGGCTCAGCTTTTCCCGGACGTTCAAAAACAGCTTGGAATGGGGCGTGCCGCCGAACAGGGCGGACATGAGCCGCATCGCCGTCACATCCCCGCCGGGCACGGCGATGCCGGTACGAAAGCCCATCACCAGCTTTGCCTGAGCCACATCCATCACGTCATGAAATTCCTTCACACGATCCGCTTTCGCGATGATTTGGGTGGCGCAGGGTAGAATTTCCTTTCTGCTCACCTGGGCAAAAGCCTTTTGAAACCCTTCCACGGCCTTCTGCGGGTCGGAGCCTCCCACCATCATCAATTCCATTCGGGCGCTGGACAAGGCCCGGCGCCAGGCGGAATAAATCTCTCCGCCGGTAAGGGCCTCCACCTGTTTCTTCGTGCCGAATCTGCCCACGCCAAAGGCCTCGTCCCGGCACATCAATTCCTCACAGCGGATTTGGGCGTAAATCCGCTTATCGTTAAATTCCGAATCGATCTGCTCGATTAGCTGGCGCTTCTCCTGATCGATATCCTCCTGACGGAACTGGCCGTTCTCAAAGGCCGGGTCGAATAAGATAGAACACAAAAGCTCCGCCAGCTCGCCGGCTACCTCCTCCTTTTCCAGGGCGTAGCGGTCGTCCAGCCCCACCGCGGAGACTGCCAGCACCTGAACCTCCCCCAGCTTATACACCTGGGCCTGAAGGGAAGCCCCGTAGAGAGAGCTCAGCTTTTCATTCAGCGCCCGGAAGGTAGGATACCTCCGGCAGGAACGCCGAAGCAGATAAGGCAAAACCGCGTTGGCGGAAGCTGTCTCAGCCGACAGCGGCAGCAGCATCGCCGCTGTCAGCCTGCCGGTTTTAAACCGCTTCTCCCCAATGCTGTGAAAGGTAACGCCGTCGCAAATCGGAATCCGTGTAATGTTTTTTGTCATGGAAAACCTCCTGCTCTATTGAAGATTACAGTTTTTCCTATTTTTTACGTGTTTTCATCATGTTATTATACCACACCCCGCAAAAATATAAAATAGTATTCCCAAAATCATGCCGGCTTAACCTGAAATTTCATCAATGCTTTAGACAACAAACAGCTTTTGTGCTATAATAGGCTATAATTGTTTAATGCAGCTCCTCTGGGGCGCAGCCCGGCGGACAAAAAGGAGGGGATCACCCTGTATCAGGATTTATCAAAGAACCCTTACGCGCAGCCCTTCACCTTTGAGGGCAGCCGCAGCCACGGCGTTTTGGTGATTCACGGCTTTACCGCTACGCCAGGCACTGTGCTGCCTCTGGGGCAGGCTGTCGCCCAGGACGGCCACTATGTAAGGGGAATTCTCCTTCCCGGCCACGGAACCACCATTGAGGATATGCAGCGGACCAATTGGAAGGATTGGTATGACGCCGCTTTTAACGCTTACGACGAAATGGCGAGGATCTGTAAAAAGGTCAGCGTTGTGGGCCTTTCTATGGGCGGCGCCCTCACCTGCCTTTTGGCCGAGCACCGGCCGGTCCATAAGGCGGTGCCCATCGCGCCGGCGCTGAAGATCTTGCAGCACGGCAGCCGTCTGGCAAAATATTTTTGGTCACTGGTTCCTATCTTGCCGGGCAGGGATAAAAATTACCAGGACTATCTGTTTGATTACGATGTCTGCTACCACGACACTCCGGTGAAAAACATCGAGGATTTGAACCATCTGGCCTTGCTGGCGAAGCGGGATCTGAAAAAAATCACCTGCCCCTTGCTGGTAGTCAAGGCCGGGCAGGATCAATCGGTTCATCCGGACGCGCCGAAATGGATTATTCTGCAAAGCAGCAGCGTGGAAAAAAAGCTTCTGGTGCTTCCCAACAGCCCTCATGTCTGCACCTTGGGAGCGGAACGGCAGCTTTTATTCCGAAAGGTTGCGGCGTTTTTGCGGGATTAGCTTTCTCAAAATAGTATTTCCTGATCTTACAGCTTGTTCCAGCCGCCCCGCTGACGGTCCAAAGCATCATCTTGGCCGTATCAAAATCCGGTCAAATCCTATCAGATATCCTTTTTGCGCGGCTGTGGGATCCGCAGTACAATTGCCTGGCCGGTCATAATATTACCTCCTGGAATCTATAAAATCTATTTTTAATGGAGTTGATCTTTTTTGGACGATTGGTTTTCCTATATTCTTCTGGTTATTTTAATCGCCCTTTCCGCTTTTTTCTCCGCCTCTGAAACCGCTTATACTACAGTAAACAAAATCCGCCTGCAAAACTATGTGGATGCCGGCAGCAAAAAAGCAAAAACCGCCTTATTTATCGCAGAAAACTACGACCGCACTCTGACCACCATACTCATCGGCAACAACATTGTCAATATCGGAGCGTCCTCGATCGCTACGCTGCTGTTCGTCAAGCTGTTCGGGCCTTCCGGCGCGGCGATTTCCACCGCCGTTATGACCATTTTAATCCTGATTTTCGGGGAGGTGCTTCCCAAGAGCTTCGCCAAGGAAAGCAGTGAAAAATTCGCCTTGGCCTTTTCCCGGCCCTTGCGGATTCTAATGACCGTTTTCTGGCCGGTAGTATTTCTGTTTATTCAGCTGAAAAAGGTGGCTAAGCACATTTCTCCCATCAAGGAGGAGGAGACTCCCACCGTCACCGAGCAGGAGCTGAAATTTATTGTAGAAAGCATCGAGGACGAGGGCGTTCTGGAAAAACAGGAAAGCGAGCTGGTACAGCACGCTTTGGAGTTTGATGAAAAAACTGTTCAGGAGGTTCTCACGCCCCGGGTAGATATGACCACCCTGGATATCGAGGATGACCTCCAGACAAACATCGGCCTGGTGCTCACGGAACGCTTCTCCCGGATTCCCGTTTGCCGCGGCACCTCGGATCGGATCATCGGTATTCTGCACACCAAGGATCTGCTGGAGGCCTTAGTCCGCGGAGACGCCATTGATTTGGCGTCTATGGTGCAGCCGGCCTTTTTCGTTTATAAAACGAAAAAGCTTTCCTCGCTGCTGGCGGACTTTAAGAGAAATAAAACCCACGTAGCCATCGTCACCGACGACTACGGCGGAACGGTAGGCATGGTAACCATGGAGGATCTGCTGGAGGAATTGGTAGGGGACATCTGGGATGAGGACGAGGAGATCATCCGGGATTTCGTCCGGATTGATTCTCAGCATTTTCTAATCAGCGGCGACCTGACGATTCGAGAGCTGTTTGACCATCTGGATTTACCTTTTAGTAATCTGGAGAGCAACCATACGTCCTGCGGCGGCTGGGCCTTGGAGGCGTTAGGGCATATTCCTCAGGCAGGAGAGGCCTTCCAGTTTAAAAATATGACCCTCACGATTCAGGAAATGGATGACCAGCGGGTAAAAAAGCTGTCTGTTTATTTAGCGCCGCAGCCTGAGGAGGAAGAGAAAAGCAGACAGGAATCCAATCAGCAGGAGTAAGCCTGCCGGAGCAAAGCCGCTTAACGCAATTCACAGGCTAAGGAGATTAAAAAAACCAATGAATCCAAAAATTAAGGCGCTGAAGGCCGCCTTTCCCCATACCATTCCGATTTTGATGGGCTTTCTGTTTTTAGGGCTGGCCTACGGATTTTATATGAACAGCAAGGGCTTTTCCTTTTGGTGGCCGCTTCTCATGAGCGCCACCATTTTTGCCGGCTCTATGGAGTTTGTAACCGTGTCCCTACTCTGTGGAGCCTTTAATCCGGTTTACGCCTTCTTACTGGCCCTGATGGTCAACGCCAGGCATTTGTTCTATGGGATCTCCATGCTGGAGCGCTTCAAGGGCACAGGCAGGAAAAAATGGTACCTAATCTTCGGAATGTGCGACGAATCTTTCTCCATTCTCTGTTCCACAAAGTCGCCTAAAGGTGTGGACAAGGGCTGGTTCATGGTTTTTGTCACCCTCCTGAACCAATGCTATTGGGTTGCCGGCGCGACCCTGGGAGGCATTTTAGGCTCCTTTATCCCTTTCAACACTCAAGGAATTGATTTCGTGATGACCGCCCTATTTGCGGCTATTTTTATCGATCAGTGGAAATCACAAAAGAATCATCTGCCTGCTCTGGTGGGCCTGGCTGTTCCAGCCGTCTGCCTCATCGTCTTCGGCCCGGATCAATTTATTCTTCCGTCGATGGCTTTGATTTTAACAGTGCTGTCCCTTCTGAAAAAGCCTTTAAATAAGGAGGCGGTTCTATGACCATGCCCCTTTGGCAGGGAATCGCCACCGTCGCCGCAGTGGTTCTGGGCACCCTGGTCACCCGGTTTCTGCCCTTTTTGCTGTTCCCCGCCGGAAAGCCTACCCCGAAATTCATTCAATACTTAGGCAGAGTGCTGCCCTTCGCCGTGATCGGCCTTTTAGTGATTTACTGCTTGAAGGGCGTGTCGGTAACCGCTTTTCCCTTCGGGCTGCCGGAGCTGATCGCCATTATCCTGGTAGCGGTTCTCCACTATTGGAAGAGCAATATGCTGTTGAGCATCGGCTGCGGCACGGTGGTTTACATGCTGATGGTTCAGTTCTTATTCGCGGCGTAAAGCGCTTCCTGCTTTGTTTCTTTAGATTTCTTTGGTTCTAGTTTATTTTTTATGCAATTCCACAATCTCATCGGGTTCCTTTTTGTATCATCGGCCGGGTTTTATGTGCCCGGCTCTCTTGGTTACGGTAGAAAGATTGGGCGGACAGAAGCCCAGCCGGCCGCTGATGCCGTTTCATCTTAATATTTTCCCCTTTCTCCCGCCGCCGATTTCATATTCGCTTCCTTATAGACTATCGCTAATCCTCTTTACGCTCTCTGACAAAGCCCTCGAAGCCTGGCGCTGATCAGCGCCAGGCTTCGTTTTAGCGTTGCAGGAGCCAAACGCGAAGGATTTTTCCCCTTAGGATAAAAAACTCCCCCGTGAAAATTAAATTCCACGGGGGAGTCGGCTTCTGATTGCTTTTTCAGACCGCCCGCCAGCGCTTCAGCCATTCACGCGCCACTTCCGTACGCCGGTGCCGCAGCCGAGCAGTTTATTAAGATCTTCAGCAGCCGCTCGAGGAGCCCAAGCTGAAATTTAAAAGTCATGCGCCGGCAGTTTTGCCGGCGCATATTGATCTTATCAGGGCTTGCTACCAATAAGCGCTTCTAAAGCGCGGAATTGGTTCCCCGCATGGGTCCATCGGCCCTACTGCTTGTAAACGGGAGGCCGCGGTTCTAACAGCTGCACTCTATTGATTATCCTCCTGCCATCGGCAGTCCGCTTCCTTCTGCGCAGACGCGATTCTTTTTTTGCGGAGCAGCCTCTGCCGGCAGGGCGGGCTGTTTTTCTGCCCGGGCTTCTGGCCGGGTACACAAACAAGGCCGCTGGAAAATCTCCGAATGCCGCTGCCGGTTTTTATATAGCTTAAAGGCTGGACAGAGCCTTTTTGATCCGTTCCACCGCTTTCCTAGTGTTTTCCAGGTCGTTAAAGGCGGTCAGGCGGAAGAAGCCCTCCCCGTTTTTGCCAAAGCCCGCGCCGGGGGTTCCCACTACGTTGCCCTCCTTCAGCAGCAGATCGAAGAAATCCCAGGAGGCCATACCGTTGGGACACTGAAGCCAGATATAGGGAGAATGCTCGCCGCCGGTAAACCAAACGCCCAGTTCCTTCAAAGCGTCGGCAATCACCTTGGCATTCTGCTTATAATAGCCGATCACCTGATGGATCTGCTTCTGCCCCTCATCGGAGAACACCGCCGCGGCGCCCTTCTGGACAATATAGGGTACGCCGTTAAACTTAGTAGTCTGGCGCCGCAGCCACATTTTGTTCAGCTTTACGCCGTCGGACTCCAGATCAAAAGGAACCACAGTGTAGCCGCAGCGGGTTCCTGTGAACCCGGCGGTCTTTGACAGGGAACAAAACTCAATGGCGCAGGTCCGGGCACCGTCGATCTCAAAGATGCTTCTGGGCAGGCTCTTGTCGCCCACAAACGCCTCGTAAGCGGCGTCAAACAGGATCACCGCGTGGTTTTCATTGGCGTAATCCACCCACTGCTTCAGCTGGGCGTGGCTGTAAACCGCACCGGTAGGGTTATTGGGAGAGCAAAGATAGATAAGATCCGCTTTGACCGCCGGGTCGGGCAGAGGCAGAAAGCCGTTGTCCGCGTTGGCGTTCATATAAAGGATCTTTCTGCCGTCCATAATGTTGGTGTCCACATACACCGGGTAAACCGGATCCGGCACCAGAACGGTATTATCCTGGCTGAACAGGTTTAAAATATTGCCCACGTCGCTTTTGGCGCCGTCGGAAACAAAAATCTCATCCCCGTCCAGCTCGATTCCCCGCTGAGCGTAATAGCCCTTCAGAGCCTCCTTCAAAAAGCCGTAGCCCTGCTCCGGGCCATAGCCGTGAAAGGTTTCCTTTTTTCCCATCTCATCGACCGCGCCGTGAAGGGCCTCAATGACGGCGGGAACCAAGGGCATGGTCACGTCGCCGATTCCAAGTCGGATGATATCCGCCTTGGGGTTTTCCTGCTGGTATTCCGCCACCTTTTTGGCGATGGTGGAAAACAGGTAGCTGTCAGCTACATTCTGAAAATTATGGTTGATATTCATAAGATATTCGCTCCTTTCGGAATAGCCTCCGGATTAGATCTCCACAACGCCCTCGTAAACCGTCACGGCGTTGCCGGTCATGTAGACCGTATCGTCGGTATAGCGGATCACCAGATCGCCGCCGATCAGCTTCACGGTGATATCAGTATCCTTTTTGCAGTAACCGTTTTCCACCGCCGCTACCGCCGCGGCGCAGGCGCCGGTGCCGCAGGCCCAGGTTTCCCCGCTGCCTCTCTCCCATACTCTCATTTTCAGAGTGTGGTCATCCAGCACCCGGATAAACTCGGTATTCACCCGCTCCGGGAACAGCTCGCTGGTTTCAAAGGCCGGGCCGATTTTCTCAATGTCCATGGTTTCCACGTCGTTTTTAAACACCACGCAGTGAGGGTTTCCCATGGAAACACAGGTCACATGGTATTCCACGCCGTCCACGGTATAGGGCGCATTGACGATCCGGTCCGCCTTCGGGTCCGGCAGCTTGGAGGCGTCCACCGGGATCAGCGCCGGGGTCAGCTCCGCCTTGCCCATATCCACCTTCATGGCGCAGACCTTTCTGTCGTTATAGATAGGCCACAGGGTCTTAATCCCGCTTAAGGTTTCCACCGTGATCTTTTCCTTGGCCGGGTCCACCAGGCCGTGGTCATACAAGAACTTGCCCACGCAGCGGATGCCGTTGCCGCACATTTTGCCCTCGCTGCCGTCCAAGTTGAACATACGCATTTTGCCGTCGGCCACATCAGAGGGGCACACCAGGATCACGCCGTCACCGCCGATGCCGTAATGCCGGTCGGACAGCCGGACGGACAGAGCCTCAGGATTATTGATATCATGCTGGAAGCAGTCAAAATAGATATAGTCGTTGCCGCATCCGTGCATTTTGGTGAAGTTAGCCTTGATTTTCTCCGTTCTCATGTCGTTGATGTCCACCAGCTCTGTGCTGTAGGGAGAATACCGGCTTCTCAGGGAGTTCGCCATAGCGTTGGCGGTATCGATGGAGGTCAGGCAGGGAATGCTGCGCTCCACCGCTTTCCGGCGGATCTTTACACTGTCACGGGTGGGAATTCTGCCCTTGGAGGAGGTGGAGATCACATATTGAATCTTTCCGCTTTCGATCAGCTCGATGGTATTGTTATGGTCGTCCTCATGGATCTTATTCACCGGGATCGCCTGGATGCCCGCCTCGGCAAGCACCTTGGCGGTACCCTTGGTGGCGTAAAGGGTAAAGCCCAGATCCGCGTATTTCTTGGCGGTTTCCGCGATCTCGTTTTTATCGGAATCCCGGACAGTGATAAACACGCCGCCATCCTTCTTCATTTTATAGCCCGCGGCGATCAGGCCCTTATAGAGGGCCTCCTCCAGCGTGCCGGCAATCCCCAGCACCTCGCCGGTAGACTTCATCTCCGGTCCCAGATGGGTATCCACGTTGATCAGCTTCTCAAAGGAGAATACCGGCACCTTGATGGCCACATAGGGGGATTTCTTATAAAGGCCGGTGCCGTATCCCATATCCTTCAGCTTTTCGCCCAGCATCGCCCGGGTAGCCAGGTCCACCATCGGCACGCCGGTGACCTTGCTGATATACGGAATGGTGCGGGAGGAACGAGGGTTCACCTCGATCACATACAGCTCGTTGTGATAGATCAGATACTGGATATTCACCAATCCCTTAGTATTCAGGGAAATGGCCAAATTCCGGGAGCTCTCGATGATCTTGTCCGTCATCACGTCGTTGATGTTCCAGGCCGGGTACACGGCGATGGAGTCGCCGGAATGGACGCCGGTGCGCTCGATGTGCTCCATAATGCCCGGAATCAGGATGTCCTCGCCGTCGCAGATGGCGTCGACCTCCAGCTCGGTGCCCATCAGGTATTTATCGATCAAAATGGGGTTCTCGATCTCCTGCGCCAAAATGATGGCCATATATTCCTTGATATCCGCGTCATTAAAGGCGATGATCATGTTCTGGCCGCCCAGCACGTAGGACGGCCGCATCAGCACCGGATACCCGATCCGGTTGGCGACCTCCAGGGCTTCCTCGGTGGTCATCACCGTAAAGCCCTCGGCGCGCTTCACGTGGTGCTTTTCCAGCAGCTCGTCGAACCGCTCCCGGTCCTCCGCCATATCGATGCTGTCAAAGGAGGTGCCCAGTACGTTGATTCCCTGGTCGTCCAGGAACTTGGCCAGCTTGATGGCGGTCTGTCCGCCGAAGGCCACAACCACGCCGTAGGGCTTCTCCGTATGGATCACGCCCATGACGTCCTCGGGGGTGAGAGGCTCGAAATACAGCCGGTCGGAGGTGTCGAAATCTGTGGAAACCGTTTCCGGGTTATTATTGACGATAACCACCTCATAGCCCGCCTTTTTCAGCGCCCAGACGCAGTGGACGGAAGCGTAGTCGAACTCGATGCCCTGTCCGATGCGGATAGGGCCGGAGCCGAACACGATGACGGTTTTCCGGTTGGGATCGTCGTGCTCCAAAAATTCCAGAGCCTCGTTTTCCTCGTCGTAGGAAGCGTAGAAATAAGGAGTCTCCGCCGCGAATTCGGCGGCGCAGGTATCCACCATTTTATAAACCGGGAACCGGGGGTGGGCGATCTCGCACCCGGAAATTCTCTTGATGACCTTATCCAGATAGCCCATGCGTTTGGCTTTCAGGTACAGCTCGTCGGTCAGCTCTCCCTTGGCCAGCTCCTGTTCCATCTGAACCAGCTTTACCAGCTTGTAGAGGAACCACTCGTCGATCTTGGTTACGTCGTGGATATAGTCTACGGAAACGCCCCGCTGCAAGGCCTCATAGATTACGAACAGGCGCTCGTCGTCGCACACGCTGACCTTTGCTTTGATTTCCGCGTCAGAAAGCTCCTTCAGCTTGGGGCTGTTGAGGGTGTCCAGGGAGATCTCCGCGCCCCGGACCGCCTTCATGATGGCTTCCTCAAAGGTCTGTCCGATGGCCATCACCTCGCCGGTAGCCTTCATCTGAGTTCCCAGATTTCTTTTGGCGTAAACAAATTTATCAAAGGGCCACTTGGGCAGCTTGACCACCACATAGTCGATGGCCGGCTCAAAGCAGGCGTAGGTGGTGCCGGTAACGGCGTTTTTAATTTCGTCCAGAGTAAAGCCGATGGCGATCTTGGTCGCCACCTTGGCGATGGGATAGCCGGTGGCCTTGGAGGCCAGGGCGGAGGAACGGGACACACGGGGGTTTACCTCGATGACCGCGTATTCAAAGCTGTCCGGATTCAGGGCGAACTGGACATTGCAGCCTCCCTCTACCTTCAGCACGCTGATGATATCCAGGGCGGCGGAACGGAGCATCTGGTATTCCTGGTCCGCCAGAGTCACCGCCGGAGCGATTACGATAGAGTCCCCAGTGTGAACGCCCACCGGATCAAAGTTTTCCATGGAGCAGACGGTGATGACGTTGCCCTTGCTGTCCCGGATCACCTCAAACTCGATTTCCTTCCAGCCGGACACGCATTTTTCCACCAGCACCTGGGTGATCGGGGAAAGCCGCAGGCCGTTCTCCGTGATTTCCCGAAGCTCCTCCTCGTTTTCCACGATACCGCCGCCGGAGCCGCCCAAGGTAAAGGCCGGGCGGATAATCAGCGGGTAGCCGATCTCATTGGCGAAGTCCACCGCGCCCTCCACCGTATTCACCACCTTGGAGGGGATGCAGGGCTGGCCAATGGATTCCATAGTATCCTTGAACATCTGGCGGTCCTCCGCCTTGTCGATGGTCTCCGGATTAGCGCCCAGCAGGGTCACGCCGTTTTCCTCTAAAAAGCCTTCCTTGGCCAGCTGCATGGAAAGGGTCAGGCCGGTCTGGCCGCCCAGAGTGGAAAGCAGGCTGTCCGGCTTTTCTTTTTTGATGATCCTTTTGACGGTTTCCAGGGTCAGCGGCTCAATGTAAATTTTATCCGCCATGGCGTTGTCGGTCATAATGGTGGCGGGGTTGGAATTCACCAGCACAACCTCCAGGCCTTCCTCCCGCAGGGCGCGGCATGCCTGGGTTCCGGCATAGTCGAATTCAGCGGCCTGGCCGATTACGATCGGGCCGGAGCCGATTACCATTACCTTTTTCAGCTTTTTGTTCAGCGGCATGTTTTTTCCTCCTCCATCCGTGTCATAAACTTCTCAAACAGGAACATCGTATCCAGCGGGCCGCCGCAGGCTTCCGGGTGGAACTGGACGGAGAACGCCGGAATATTATGGTAATTGACACCCTCGCAGGTGCCGTCGTTGGCATTGATAAAGCTGACTTCCGCGCCGGCGGGCAGGCTGTCGTTGATCACCGCGTAGCCGTGGTTCTGGCTGGTGATGAACACCTTGCCTGTGGCCAGCTCCACCGCGGGCTGATTGGCGCCCCGGTGGCCGTATTTCATTTTCTCGGTTTTCGCCCCGTTGGCCAAAGCCAGAAGCTGATGGCCCAGGCAGATTCCCATGATCGGGATCTTTGCAGCGCACAGCTTTTTCAGTTCCTCAATGACCTCCACGTTTTCCGCCGGGTCTCCCGGGCCGTTAGACAGCATCACACCCTCCGGCTCATAGGAAAGGATCTGCTCTGCGGTGGCGAAAGACGGAACGCAGATCACCTCGCAGCCGTAATTCAGCAGGCATTTCTCGATATTTTCCTTGGCGCCGAAATCCCACAGCACCACTCTGTGGTTTCCCTTGCCCTCATGGATTACCACCTCCTGGGAGGTGACGGTTTTCACCGCGTCTTTGATCTTATAGGCCTTAATTTCAGGGAGCAGGGCGGCCGCGTCCGGCTTTTCCATGGTGATCCGGGCGTTCATCACGCCGTATTCCCGCACGATCCTGGTCAGCGCCCGGGTGTCAATGCCGTAAAGGCCGGGAATGTTTTTTTCCTTTAAAAAAGTGTCAAGGTTCCCTTCACATCTAAAATTAGAGGGTTCTTGACACCAATCTCTTACAATATAAGCCTTCAAACGAGGCGTTTGGCTTTCAAATTCCGCTGGAATCACGCCGTAATTGCCGATTAAAGGAAAAGTTTGCACCACGATCTGTCCATAATAACTGGGATCGGTAAGAGTAGCCAAATAGCCGGTCATCGCCGTGGTGAAAACAAGTTCCCCAGTAACGTCAAAAGCGGCGCCAAAACTCTTTCCTTCAAAAACAGTACCGTTTTCCAGAATTAAGTACGCTGTCTGTTCCATAGTCTTGCCTCCAGTTCATCTGTGTCTGTCCGCAGCAGCTTCCGCCCGAAAAAAGTAAAACCTCTCACGGGGCACGGCCTGTCCGCGCCAAGGATCAGCTCTCCGGAATCTCATCACTAGCCTTTATACTAATGTATTATTATACACTATTTCCATTTGTTTAGGAAGATATTTTTTTCAAAGGAAGTTAGAACATAGAATTTTATTTTGAATTTTTCTTGTGGATTGTGTTGAATTTTATCTACGCCTTTTTGGGGAACCCTGATACGCTCTCAGCCCCGCAATGATTTTCACGCCCTGAAAGGGTATTTTCACAGATAGGGGGATTCCGCCTTGCGAAAACCAGCGATTCGTGATAAACTGAAAAACAAAATCTTTTGTTTCAGGAGGAACCATCCCTTGACTAATTTCCTCATAAAACACTTTATTCCCAACGCGTCTGACGTGAAAAGCCCTGCTGTGCGGCAGAGATACGGCGTGGTAAGCGGCGTTGTGGGTATTCTCTGCAACGCCCTGCTCTGCACCGCCAAAATCGCCGCGGGGCTTCTGACCGGCGCGGTTTCTATTGTTGCCGACGGCATCAATAACCTGTCCGACGGAGGCTCCTGCGTCGTCAGCCTTCTGGGCTTTAAGATGGCCGGCAAGCCTGCCGACGACAAGCATCCGTTCGGCCACGGCAGAATCGAGTATGTGGCCGGGCTGATCGTATCCTTTATTATTGTGCTCATGGGAGTAGAGCTGGCGAAAACCTCTCTGGATAAGATTTTCCATCCCGAGGAAATCAGTTTTTCCTGGATAACTCCGGCGGTGCTGGGGATTTCCATATTGGTAAAGCTGTGGATGTGCTTTTTCAACCGGAAAATGGGAGATAAAATCGACTCCGCCGTGCTGAGAGCCACCGCTATGGACAGTCTGTCCGATGTGGCGGCCACCTCCGCTGTACTGGCGGGCTTTGTCATCGGCTATTGGGCCAGAGTGAATTTAGACGGTTATCTGGGCGTGCTGGTAGCGCTTTTCATTTTATATACCGGCGTTTCCACCGCCAAAGGAACCTTAGACCTGCTGCTGGGCGAGGCTCCCGATCCGGAGTTTGTCAAGCAGATCCAGCAGGAGGTGCTGTCCTATCCGGAAATCATAGGCGTGCACGATTTGATCGTTCACAACTACGGTCCCGGCCACAGCGTTGTCTCCCTCCACGCAGAGGTTCCCTGCGACGTGGATATCCTAAAGATCCATGACACCATAGACAATGCCGAACGGGACCTGAAAAAGAAGTTTGACTGCGAGGTCGTGATCCATATGGACCCGATTATCACCGACGATAAGGAAACCAACGAAATTCACCAAAAGCTTTCGTCCATCGTCCGGCTTCTGGACTCCCGGGTTACGATTCACGACTTTCGGATGGTAAAAGGCCCCACCCACACCAACCTGATTTTCGACATTGTGGTGCCCCATCAATTCCGCCTGACCGACGACCAGGTGGTGGAGTCCTTGCGCCAGGCCGTCAAAGCCTTGGATGCGCGTTACGAAATTGTGGTAAACGTGGATAAGGCGTACACCGCTCCGCCCGGCGGCGAGGCTTAAAAAGCTTTTTACCGGTCTGCCGCTTTCCACACGCCTGCTTCATGCCGGGAACGATATCTCTATCACGAATAATATTGCGGATGAAACGCAGAAAGCGCCGCTTGAAGGATCCTTCAAGCGGCGCTTTCTGATCGTTTTTAAGAGGCCGTACGCTTCAGGTCAATGGAGTCAATCAAAAAACTTCCCTTTATAGAAGTTCTCGTTTCCAAGCTTTTTGGCGGTCATTCTGAACATCACACAGCCATCCGGGCAGACAATGTCTTTCGTGTACGGACCGCTGCCGCCGATGTTTTGCAGATCTCCGCCGCTTCTGACCGCTTCCATAATCGGAAACAAAATCGTCATGGTCTTAGAGCAAATTCCCTCTCCCTGCCCATTGACAGGACAGCCATAGGTACAGGTATACCGGTCCCCAATTTCTTCGCCGTTCCGGCAGAAGCGCTCTGTGCTGTTTCCACGGAGGAACCCTGTCACCTCAATCTGAAACTCATATTCCTCGGCATACCACTTTTTCATAAATTTTCCTCCAAGCTCAATGACACTGCCGGCTGCTTTCGAATACAGCCGGGCTGGAAAAATTTATCCAGCAGGATAAAAACCCATTTGCGGGCAAAAGCTTACAGCCAGCAAGGCCGCCGCGCTTCTCGGCCGCTTCACCTTTTCAACTTGATGTTTATCCGGCGTCATTTTTCGCCGCCTGCTTGGAACGTTCTGCCGCCTCAGCGGTAAAATGAGACCGGAAGCCTATCAGCAGCCCCCCTCCGATGAGGAACAGCACGGAAACGCTGAGCACGCCGATGGAATCCCTTCCAGTCAAACCGGAAATCAGGGCCACAATCGCCGGGCCCATAACTGTGGCGAATTTTCCAAAAATATCGAAAAAGCCGAAAAACTCGTTGGATTTTTCCGGCGGCACCAGCTTGCCGAAATAAGAACGGGAAATCGCCTGGACGCCCCCCTGAACCGTACCTACCAGCACCGCCATGATCCAGAAAAGGGTCTGGGAAAAGGCTAGGGCGCTTTGATAGCCCTGAGGGTCGGCGGCCTTGGAAAGCTCCGCCTGCTCCACATGAAAGCCCATGTAAAAGCCCAGCACACAAATCACCAGGTACATGGCGATGGCAAAGAGAATCAGCTTGATAGAGCTGAATTTTCCCGAAGCCCTGCCGAACAGGATCGAGCAAGGCATGGCCACAATCTGCGTCACCAGCAGAGCGATGATCATACCGGTGGTATCCAGGCCCAAATTGGTGCCATAGCTGGTTGCCATGTGGATTACCGTGCCCACACCGTCAATATAGAAAAAATAAGCGATGATAAAAATAAAAATCGTCTTATTCCGAAAAATTTCCCTTAAGGTTTTCTTTAAGCTCTGGAAGGTGTGGGAAAGCAGTTTGGAGGCCGGAGCCTCAATATAGTGGGTCTGATTCACATTTTTTAGGATCGGGATACTGAAAATGAGCCACCACACAGAGGTAATCACCACGGAGAACTTAACCGCCGCCGGATTATCCATGCCCATAATCAGTAAAACCGCAATGGAAATGACAAAAGGGATGGTGCTGCCGCCTATGTAGCCCATAGCGTAGCCCCAGGAGGAAATCCGGTCCATCCGCTCCTCGGTGGTGACGTCGGTAAGGAAGGAGTCGTAGAACAGGCAGGAACCGGCGAATCCGATATAGGAAATCACATAGCCTGCCAACAGCAGCTGCCATTGGTCGAAAACAGCCATCATCAGGGTGAACAGAACGCCTGCCGCCAAAAAGCCGGTGAACAGCTTTTTCTTCATACCCTTATGGTCCCCGACAGCGCCTAGAACCGGCCCCATTACCGCTACCACCAGGGTTGCCGCCGAGGTGCCGTAGCCCCAAACCTGGACATTGTCCACGCCGGCGGATTCGCATACCGCTCCAAAATAAATGGGGAATATCGCCGCCATAATATTGGTGGCGTACACAGAATTGGCCCAGTCATACAGGATCCAGCTTTTTTCCTGTTTGGTAAACCTCTTCGCATATTTTTCCATACACGCCCTTCTTTCCTCGTTATAAACCCCTTACGGTTATATTTTCTCAGGAACAGCGGAAATAGTCAACAGAAAAGCCGGGAAAAGTTTCCTTAAATTTTAGTTAAAATCATATTAAGCTTCCGAAGCAGAAATCCTCTCCAGCCTCCAGAATTTTCACCGGCAAAATCTTTCCAAACAGCGGAATAGGGCTCTGGACATGCACAGGGGTATAATTGGCGGTATACCCCTCATAATAATCCTCCAAGCGCTTTGACTCAAACAACACCGGCTCGGTCCTTCCCACCTGGGTCAGCAAAAAGCGCCGCCGGGCTTCATTAGTTGCCTCAATCAGCTGCCTGCTGCGTTCCTCCTTCACTTTGTTGGGCACCTGGCCGGGCATACGGTCCGCCGCGGTACCCGGCCGGCGGGAATAGGCGAACACATGGACCTTGGCGAACCCGATTTTCCGCGCGAAATTCAAGGACTCCTCAAAATCCTCCGGAGTTTCCCCAGCAAATCCTACCATCATATCCGTGGTCACCGACGGATTATCGAATACCCCGCGGATATTGTTCACAATAGACTCATATTCCGCCGCCGTGTAATGGCGGTTCATCCTTTTCAATGTGGCGTCACAGCCGCTTTGCAGAGAAAGATGGAACTGGGGGCACAGCTTTTCCTGCCGGGCCAGGCGTTCCAGAACAGGCAGCTCCATTTGCTCCGGCTCTAAGGAGCCTAAGCGCACCCGCTCCACCTCCGGCAGGCCGCAGACCGCTTCCACCGCGTCCCAAAGCCCCAGTCCGCTATCCTGTCCGTAGCAGGACAGGTTGATTCCGGTGAGAACAATTTCCCGGTAACCGGACGCCGCCAGAGTCCGGGCCTCCCGGGTAAGCTCTTCCAAGGGCTTTGACCGCACTCTTCCCCGGGAATAGGGAATAATACAGTAGGAACAAAACCGGTTGCATCCATCCTGTATCTTCAAAAAAGCCCGGGTCCTCTCCTGAAAGCTGTGAATCTGGAGGCTTTCAAAGGAGTCCTTTCCTGTATAAGGCCGGATCTTCACTTCCCGGCGGCGGTTCTCCAGGGCCTTCAGAACAGACGGCACCAGCTCCTTTCGATTGGAGGTTCCCAAAACCAGATCTGGTTCCGGCAGCTTGGCGGCTTCCTCCGGGAAGGCCTGGGGCATACAGCCGGTAAGAACCAGCAGCGCCTGAGGATTTTTCCTGCGGGCCCGGTGGAGAAGCTTTCGCATTTTTTGATCGCTTGCCGCCGTCACGGTACAGGAGTTAAGAATCACCACATCTGCCTCCTCCTCCGTCTCGGCGGGGGCAAAGCCGCTGCGGCAAAGCTCCTCCAGCATAGCCTGAGATTCATATTGATTCACTTTACAGCCTAACGTAAGGATATATGCTTTCATAAACCGGCTCCTTGTTATTTTATCTAAATTGTTTTAGCGCCGCCGTCAAATTGTCGTGGCAATTAGGACTTGACCTTCTGTAAGAATGAGGCTATTATTAAATGAAAAGAAATAATGGAGGGATTGCAAACAATGTATACTGAGACGATTTCTTTGTCCAGCATCGACGCTGTAAAAAAGTTTGTCTGCATCGCTAATGAATACGATTTTACGATAAATCTTCTTTCCGATAAATACAAAATCGACGCCAAATCCATTATGAGCGTGTTCAGCCTGGATCTTTCCAAGCCTATCACAGTGGAAATCGAGGAAGAATGTCCAGAAAAGCTGAAAAAGGAAATTCAGGAATTTAAGCTTTGATTCTTTTTCGGCGGTTCAAATTGATTTCTTCCCGGCGCGCCGCCTTTCAAAGCATTGATTATGGCGGCAGGGGATTTTAAAAAATTACGGCTGGGAAGCTTCTGGAAAAAGATTTCTTGAAGCTTGAAGCAAGCAAAGAGGTAAATAAGCCTTACTAAGCTTAACAGGAACAAAAAGCGATGGTTAAAGAGGACGGGGGCTCCCCCGTCCTCTTTTTGATTGATGCGGAACGCGGCAAACCATTGGAAAAATCAGAAGCCGGCGGACTGGGAAAGCACTCCCGTAAAAGTCTTTTGCCTAAGGCGGCAGAAGGGGCATTGAAAACGGCCCTTCGAAGGTCGAAAGCCGCCTGCTGGAATCACCAAAGGAATGGCTTTCCCTATGGACGCCGCGGGAGCTGTAGGACAAGCGGCGCGGGCAGGGCGGAACGCAAGCCGCCTTAGTTCAAGCCGGCCTGAACAGGACTTTTCCCGCTCCGGCCAACCAGCTCCGCAAGCCGCGGCCTGCGGTCCCATCAGCTCAGCGGTTTTCTTATCGAGCTTCCTTTTCCTCCAGCTCCTGGCAGAGAGCTTCCCAGCTTTCCATCAGTTTCTCCTGCCGGGCCCTCAATTCTTCCATTCTCTGGGTCAGCTCCAACGCTTTCTCATAGTCACTGGCAGTCTCCGGATCGCTGAGCCGGCCGGCCAGCTCGGCGGTTTCCCGGTCTAAGCCGTCGATTTCCTCCTCCGCCCTTCTCACCCGGGTTTTCAGTTTTCGCAGCTCCGATTCCTTTTGCTTTCTCAGCTTATAATCATTTTGCTTCGGAACCGGTTTCACTCCCTTTTCCGGTTCTTCTTCCTGCCGGCGCTTTTCCAGAAAAGCGTCGTAATTCCCCTGGTATTCCTCCGCGCCGCCAGGCTCCAGATAATAGACCCGGTCCGCTATTTTATTGATTAAGTAGCGGTCATGAGAAATTACAAATAGGGTTCCCTCATAGCCTTGCAAAGCGCTCTCCAACGCTTCACGGGACGCGATATCCAAATGGTTGGTAGGTTCGTCCAGCAGCAAAAAATTCGCCTTGGAGAGCATCAGCTTCAGCAGCAGCACCTTAGCCTTCTCCCCGCCGGACAGGGCCCGCACCGGCTTAAACACGTCGTCTCCCTTAAACAAGAACACCGCAAGAGCGCTGCGCACCTGGGTCTGTGTCTTACGCGGATATTGATCCCAAATTTCGTCCATCACAGTTTTATCTGTATCCAGTCCCGCCTGAATCTGATCGTAATAGCCCAGATCAATGCCGGCCCCGAGCTTAATACGGCCGCTGTCCGGCTGGTACTGGTTCAGGATGGTCTTAAACAAAGAGGTCTTGCCGCAGCCGTTGGGTCCCAGCAAAAAAACTCTTTCCCCCCGCCGCAGCTTGAGGTTCACACGCTCAAACAGAGGGGCCTTGCCGAAGGAAAGAGAGAGCTCCTCCACCTCCAGCACGTCATTGCCTCCGGGCTGTTTGATTTCAAATTGAAAACGGATGCTTTCCGGCGCCGCCTGCGGTTTTTCCAGGTCCCGTTCCAGCCTCTCGATCACCTTCAGCTTGCTTTCTGCTGTTTTAATATTTTTTTCCCGGTTCCACTGCCGCTGCTGGGCTACGACTCCCTCCAGCCGGGTAATCTCCCTCATGGTGTTCTCATAGACCCGGCGGGCTGTAAGCTCCGCCTCCTCTTTTTGGGTCAGATAGGCGGTATATCCGCCCTTATACACCGTCAGCCGGTGGTTCTCCATCTCAAAAGTGCGGGAAGTGATCCGATCCAAAAAATAGCGGTCGTGGCTGATGACCAAAAACGCCCCGTTAAAGCTTTTCAAGTAATCCTCCAGCCACTCTACAGAGGAAATATCCAGGTGGTTGGTCGGCTCATCGAGAAGCAGCAGATTCGCCCCGCTCAGGAGCATTTTCGCCAATTGAAGCTTGGCCTTCTGCCCGCCGCTCAATGCTCCTACCGTCAGAGCCATATCCTCGTCGCTGAAGCCAAGGCCCAGCAAGGCGGACCTCGCCCGGCTGCGATAGGTCATCCCGCCCTCCCGGACAAAACGGTCGTTTAAAAGCGCCTGACGCTCGATCAGCTCCTCTGCGGAGCCCATCCCTTTTTGCAGGCGTACGTTAAGCAGCTCTATCTCCTCCTCCATTTTCATCAGAGGGGTGAATACCGTCAGCACCTCATCCAGAGCGGTTTCCTCCAGATTTTTACACACATGCTGCTCCATATAGCCCACTACGGCCTGCTTGCTTTGATACAGCTCCCCGTCGTCGGGACGCATCTCGCCGGTGATCATTTTGAACAGAGTGGTTTTCCCGGAGCCGTTTACTCCCACCACCCCTATTTTGTCGTTTGCCTGTACCTCAAAGGACACGCCCTCAAACAGGAGGTCCGTGCCGAAAGCCTTTGTCAGATTGCTGACGCCCAAAAGAGCCATCTCTATCTTCCTTTTCCTGATATCATGCCGTTGATCCTTCTGATCGATCGCTTTTCATACAGATATCTATTATAAAGAAAACAAGCGTAAATTGCAACTGTTCAGCCTAACGAAGCCTCTTTTTCAGACTGCTTCCGATGTATAATCATTTGCTTTTCAATATGTTTAAAAGATGTGTTTGAACCTATCGGAATCCCTCGCGCAAGAGCGCCTGGACCACAACGTGCTCCAGGCGCTCTTGCTGCTTTAGCGGAAAGAAGTCAGCACAAAAAGGACTTCATTTCTCCAATATAATGCTCTTGGTCGTGGATAAAATCCTTAGCCAGCGTCCGAACCTCCGGAGAGGCTTCCGGCAGCTCGTTCAGCTTTTTCGTCATGCTGACTATGCTCATGGTACTGCCGTTGATTACCATCTCCGCAATGTGGGAGGCGTCGGTGTCCAGCATGGAGTTCAGCTGCACTGAGCTCCAAAGCATAGCTTTTTCCATCATGCCGCTTTCCTCTGGAATCTTGTTGTTAGAAATCAGCATTTCCTCCGCCTTTTGAGCTGTTTTGGAAAAGCTTCCGTATTGGCCGGTCAGCTTGTTTTTCAAATCAGTGTCCTTAGTTTTATCCATGACCAGCTTAGTGGCGTTCATACCCATCTTCGCGCCCTTAAAAATCTCTTCCAGCATCTCTAAATTTTGTTTGCTCACTTTGTTTCCTCCTGGCCAAAAAAATAGCGGTTTACCGCCTATGGATTAGTGTGCTGCTTTTTCGCCCGGTTATGTGGTCATAAAATCTGCTTATTTTTGACAATAAATCCGCGTCAGCCATTAAACCGCCCTACCACCGCCAATCATAAAGGCGCGCGGCGCCCTAATCAAAGCGCGCCGCAATACGCGCTGAACTCTCCCAAGGAAAAAGCGCCGGTCTGAGCCGGCGTTTTTTTCATTTTTTTTCATGGGAGCGTTTGCTGTACTGACTGGGGGAGAGCCCCTTATACTTTTTAAACACTCTGGAAAAGTAGAGCTGATCTGAAAAGCCGGTGGAATACGCCGCCTCGCCTACCGACAGATTAGACGATTCCAACAGCAGGCTGGCCTTTTGAATGCGGTAACGAGTCAAATATTCATTGGGCGGCACAGAAATGTGCTTCATAAACAACCGATACAAATGGCTGCGGCTAATCCCTACATTCGCGGCGATGTCATCCACATCGATGCTTCTCGAATAGTTATAGTCGATAAACTGAAGAGATTTTTTCACATATTCATAACCGCTTTTTTTCTCCTGGATATCAAGGGGACGGCGGTCCATCATCGCCGCCATAAAGGAAAGCAGTCCCGCCTGCATTCTGGCCTGGTCGCTGGGCCGGTTGCCGTTAAGCCGGTAAATGTTCAAAAGCTTTTCCCGGTAGAGGCTGTCCTTATCATAGTGGAAAATTGGCTGCTCCGCGGAAAGCCCCGCTTCGCAGACCAAGCGCTCGGCGTCAGTGCCGTTAAACCCCACCCAATAGTATTCCCAGGGGTCGCTTTGATCCGCCCAATAGGTGATTAAACGGTTCGGCACCACCAAAAAGCCGTCGCCGGCAGACAAGGAATACTTGCCCGATCCGCTGTCATACACGCCCTTGCCGGAGGTAATATAGTGAATTAAGAAGTGATCCCTTACCGCCGGGCCCCAGGTATGGCCGGGAGAGCAGCGTTGAAAGCCGCAGTTATATACCGCCAGGCCAAGGCCTTCCCGATTGGAGAGCCAGACTGAATGCTTAAAAGCGTCATGAGCCAAACCTATCACCCCTTTTTCAGCTTATAGAATAACAGCAAATACATAGTTTTATTATAAGCGGTTCTGAGAAAAATAGCAACGAAAACGCTAAGCAGCAATAAGCACTAAAAATTATTTTTTCTTAACATTTTCTTTATGAAAAAGAGATAATTTGTTAAAATTCTCACAGGAAGGAGATTTTTTCGTCCAAATGCGATTGAAAAAAAGGCAGAAACGCGCTATAATAGCACAGTAATTAAAATCCGGAAATTTGGCGATTTTTAGTCTAAGAGCCGGAAAAGTGAAAATTTTATAGTAAAGGGTGAATGTTATGGAAAACATGGACACGGCTCTGGTTGTTCTGGTTACTGGCCTTGTGGTTGTTTTCGCCGTACTGATTTTGCTGACCGCTATCATCAAAATCTACGGAACTATCGTCAGCAAGGCGCAGAATAAAACCGCTCAGGCCAAGCCCTCTAAAGCTGCGGAAAAGACGGCGCCCAAGGCGCCAGTGACGGCAGCTGTTCCGGCTGCCCCGGCTGCGGCGCCTGCCGTAGAAGCTGGAATTCCCGGCGAAGTAGTGGCCGCCATTGCCGCCGCTGTTGTCAGCGTTTCTGAGGAAGAGCATAAAGGCTATGCGGTAAAAAGCATCAAACGCACAGCAGGGTCCCGTCCGGTGTGGAGTATGGCCGGTTTGATGGATAACACCCGTCCGTTTTAACAACAAAGACATCGGAAAGGAAGGTACGAATCATTGGATATTCTCAATGGATTTGTGGAAGCTGTCCAGGGAATCTGGAACACTTCCGGCATTATCTCCATGGATTGGAGAAACTATGTTATGATCGCCATTGCCTGCGTTTTGATCTATCTGGCTATCGGCAGGCAATTTGAGCCTTTGCTGCTGCTGCCCATCTCCTTTGGCATGCTGCTGGTCAACCTGATGCCTGGCATCATGGCCGCCCCGACAGATACCAGCAACGGCGGTTTGTTCTATTATTTGTACCAGGGCGTGAAGCTTGGTATTTACCCGCCTTTGATTTTCCTGGGGATCGGCGCCATGACAGACTTTGGCCCCTTGATCGCCAACCCCAAAAGCTTTCTATTAGGCGCCGCCGCCCAGCTGGGTATCTTCATTACCTTTATTGGTGCCATCCTGCTGGGATTTGACGTGCAGTCCGCGGGTTCTATCGGTATCATCGGCGGTGCGGATGGTCCTACCGCTATCTTCGTTACCAGTAAGCTAAAGCCGGAACTGTTAGGACCGATCGCCGTGGCGGCGTATTCCTATATGGCCTTGGTTCCTATTATTCAGCCTCCGATTATGAAACTGCTTACTACCAAGAAAGAGCGCGCTGTGGTTATGGAACAGCTCCGGCCGGTTTCCAAGCTGGAAAAGATTTTGTTCCCTATCATTGTGACCATCGTGGTTGCTCTGCTCCTGCCTGACGCCGTGCCGCTGGTAGGTATGCTGATGCTGGGAAATATTTTCCGTGAGAGCGGCGTGGTCAGCAGGATTTCCAATACCGCCCAAAATGAGCTGATGAATATTATCACTATTTTCTTAGGCGTTACCGTCGGCGCCACCGCTACCGGCGAGGTATTCCTCAGCCCCAGCACCTTATTGATCATTGTTCTTGGTTTGTTTGCTTTCGCCTGCGGTACCGCCGGCGGCGTGCTGTTCGGCAAGGTTATGTACAAGGTAACCGGCGGCAAGGTAAACCCGTTGATCGGTTCTGCCGGTGTTTCCGCCGTACCGATGGCCGCTCGTGTTTCTCAGAAGGTCGGCCAGGCAGAGAATCCCGGCAACTTCCTGCTGATGCACGCTATGGGTCCCAATGTGGCAGGCGTAATCGGCTCCGCTGTTGCCGCCGGCGTTCTGCTGGCAATCTGCTAATCCGTTTTCCAACGTTTTTAGATCTAACGGATGCCTCTATAATAATTTACCCGGACGCTTGCCCGCGTCCGGGTAAATTATTATATGCTGTTTGCCGCACGTCAAAGATTTATTCTGGAATATACCGTGTATACGGCGCTGTCCCAAAACGTATGCCTCGCTTGGCGCCGTGCAAACCGACGTAAGCCAGGGCAATTCCTTTCTCACGGCGCTGAAATTTTAATAAAACATTCTATGTCCGTATTGGGTCTTATCAAATTGAGAAGGGTGGTTTCCTTCTATGGAATTTCATCAAAAAATCTACGAGCTGGTCCGGCGGATTCCTTACGGTAAGGTATCTTCCTATGGGCAGCTTGCGGTCCTGGCCGGAAGGCCCGGAGCCGCTAGGGCGGTTGGCCACGCTATGCGGGTATGCCGTGACCCATCCATTCCCTGTCATCGGGTCGTTCATCAGGATGGCTCCACTACCGCTTCCTTTGACGCTATCGAACGTCATACCCAGCAACGGCTGCTGGAAGCGGAGGGGGTCCTTTTTTCTTCAGACCACAAGGTAATCATGTCTCAATTTCAATGGCGGCCTGAAATTTCATGAAAACCTGCTTTCTGCCCTCAGCCTTTTCCGGCGTGGGCTTACCGGCTGGGGGACACTCTATATTTTCACTTTTCGCGTTTTCTCCAAGACGCTGCTAAAAGATTTTCCCACGATTCGCTTCCAATTCATTCCGCAGCGGCTTTACAGACGTTCCGCCCCCGCCGTAAAGCGCGCGATATAATTATAATAAAACAAACGAATCATCGAAAGCATGAGCGTTCACACGTCTTTTGGTCAATACTATTGATATCTTAACAAGGAGTGTGATCTCATGAAAAAAATATTTGCTATCATTTTATTGACACTGCCGGCGGCGTTTTTGATGTCCTCCTGCCAGCCCGATAAGGAGGAAGCTCCCGGCAGCTCTTCTCAGGAAACTCCTCCTATTGTCAGTCAAATTTCGTCGGTGGTTTCTCCTCCCGTCTATGAGGAAAGTTCCGCAGAGGAAAGCTCCTCTGAGATTGGAGAAAACACCTCCTCGCAAGCTGAGTCTAAGCAAAGCAGCTCGTCTATGTTTGCGGCGGAATAAAACTTTCTCTTCCTCTTAAAATATGCTATAATATTATTAATGACCATTGTTCCTCTGCTGTTCTGAGCCGCTATTCCTTATTTTTATTGGGCTGATGCTGCCAGTTCAGCGGAAACTTCCGAAGAGATCTATCTTGACAAATATTTTCGTGGTCTTATTAAAATGATCTTTCATTCAATAAAGGAGGCTTGACCTGTGGAATTTGACGCGTTGACCGCCGGGGTGAAACCCGGTGGATTGAGAAGCAAACAAGACATTAAGCTGTTAATCTGCTATTTGCTCAGCAGCATTCCCCAAGGGTTGTCCAAAACCGACCTGATCAATGTTCTGCAGGACAACAATCTCGCCAACTATTTTGAGGTTGCCAGCGCCTTTGACGAGCTGTTGAAACAAGGCAATTTAACGGAAGCCCAGGAGGAAGAGACCTTTTACACCGTGACCGCTTCAGGAAAAATGATCGCCCAGGAGCTTGATGTCTCTTTGCCGATTTCTATCCGGGAGCAAGTCCTCAGCGCCGCTTTAAGCCTGATGGCCCAGCAAAAGCGGGAGCGGGAAAATACGGTGACAATCACCAAAATTGAAAACGGCTGTCAGGTGGAATGCCATATTTCAGGAGGGGAAATGGATTTAATGTCCTTCACTCTTTATGTGCCGGATATGATGCAGGCTAAACTGGTAAAGCGAAATTTTCAAAAGGATCCCCAACTGATTTACAGCTGTATGCTGGCCGCCTTAACCCGCAATCAGGATATGGTCCGCGAGCTTTTAGGAGAGCTTTCCTAACGCAAAATTATTTTGAAGGTATTGACAGACCTTGTTTTCCCTGTTATAATCATTTGGAATTTTGAAGATTTGAGGTGAAAAGATGCGTAATTTTTCTTGCTAACCATAAATATGGCGTCAGTTCCAGGGAAAGCAGCAGGGAATTGCCGCCGGTTGCAGGGAAGTTGCGTTTTTCTTTTTACTGAGGTTGATCCGCTCCATTCAATATGGAGGTTCTTTTTGCTGTTTTAGCCACAGGAAAGGGTTTACTTTCCTGTGGCTTTTTGTTTTGCCTTAAAATTTTTTGGCTCCGGAAAAACAGAGCGGCGGCAGATTTCTAAAGAATCTGCTGCTAACCGCCGGTAAAGCAGCGTGACAATCAGGCGCCTGTTTTATTGGCACAACGGGAAGCCCCTTATATGGCAGCAGAAAAATTCCGGCCTTTCTTTTTATCGGCGTCAAAAGCAATTCCAGCTTTCCCGAACTACCGGTGATAATAAAATCTTACGGCAGGAGGTCATGCTCTTTATGTCAATGATTCAAATTTCAAACCTTACCTTCGCTTATGAAGGCGGCTATGACAACATTTTCGAAAATCTTTCTCTGCAAATAGATACCAGTTGGAAATTGGGGCTGGTCGGCAGAAACGGCAGAGGAAAAACCACCCTTTTAAAGCTGTTGATGGGGCAATATTCCTATCAGGGACAGATTTTAGCTGACACTCAATTCGACTATTTCCCCTTCACGATTGAGGATCCCCGCCAGTCCGCCCTGGAGGCGGCCCTGGGCGTTTGTCCTGATTGTCCTGATTGGATTCTTCTGCGGGAGTTTTCCAAGCTGAAAATCGAAGAGGAAACCTATCGCCGGCCCTATATCACTCTTTCCCTGGGCGAGCGGACTAAAATTCTGCTGGCCGCTTTGTTCGCCAAGGAAAACCGTTTTCTTCTTATCGATGAACCTACCAACCACCTGGACCAGCCCGCCCGCAGGCTGGTGGGTGACTATCTGGCGGGCAAGCAGGGATTTATCCTGGTCTCCCACGACCGGGCGTTTTTAGACCGGTGTACAGATCATATTTTATCTATCAACCCCTCTGAGCTTCAAATCCAAAAAGGGAATTTCTCCTCTTGGCAGGAAAACAAACGCCGCCAGGATCAATTTGAGCTTTCGCAAAGCGAGAAGCTGAAAAAAGAAATCGGCAGGCTGTCCAGTGCGGCAAGGCAGGCCTCTCAGTGGGCAGGCCGGGTAGAAAGGGAAAAATACGGCTCTCAAAGCTCCGGCCTGCGGCCCGACCGGGGCTATCTTGGCCATAAATCCGCCAAGATGATGAAACGGGCCAAGGCCTTGGAAACCAGGCGTCTGGATGCGCTGCGGGAAAAGGAAGAGCTTTTGAAAAATCTGGAGCATACGGAAGACCTAAGAATCAGGCCTTTGCCCTTCTCCGGCCGCAGGCTGGCCGAACTGAAAGAGGTTTCCATTCAGTATGGAAACCTGACCGCCTGTAAGGGCGTCAGCTTTGCCATTGAGCCTGGTGACCGAATTGTCCTTCAAGGAAAAAACGGCAGCGGCAAGTCCAGCGTATTAAAGCTGCTGCTGGGAGAAGCGCTTTCATTTTCCGGCCAGCTGACAAAAGACAGCCGTTTGAACATCTCTTATGTCTCCCAGGACACCACCCGCCTGAAGGGCAGCCTGACGGAATATGCGGCAGCCCGCGGATTGGAGGAAAGCTATTTAAAAGCTATGCTGCGGAAAATGGGATTTTCCCGGAGCCAGCTGGAAAAGGACTGCTCCGATTTCAGCGGCGGGCAAAAGAAAAAGGTCCTGATCGCCGGAAGCTTGTGTGAAGCCGCTCACCTTTACCTCTGGGATGAACCCTTGAACGATATTGACCTCTTCACCAGAATCCAAATCGAGGAACTTTTGCTGGCGGGAAAGCCTACTCTGGTTTTTGTAGAGCATGACGCGATATTTGCCTCTAAAATTGCGACAAAAGCTGTAAATTTATAAACTATTTGTATAATAAAATAGAAAATATACAAAAATTGGTTTTATTGGCCTTATGAGGGTTTCTTGAACGGCGCGCTGGAAGACCCATCCTTCAAAAGCGGAACCATATTTTCAGCCAGACGCAGGTCAGAAATCTCTATGCCATAATGACCACACCTACAGCCAGCTATGGAAGCAGGAGCCTGCTCACCTCATTACCAGCCTCCATTTCTCATTTTGGGCTCAAGCAAATTCCCGCCGGCAGTCTGATTTTATCACCGCCATAAGGCTGTCGTCCCGGAAGAAGTAAGGAAGGTGAAAAAGGACAGAGACGCGGCCCATCAGCCTGCCGCTGCCGCCAGCGCCTCGCTCCGCCCTATTCTAGAACCCAAAGCCCCTTTCATAGAGCGCTCCCACCGGTAGATTCTAATCCAAGGAAGCTAAAAGAGCCTCAGGCCCAAATAAGATTTAACAGCAGCAGCATCGTGACTCCGGGAATCCCCAAGCCGGCGGACACTCCCAAGGACAGCAGGCTCACCGGGAGGGTTACTCCGGTAAAGCCCCCGGTGATATTCACCAGCACTAAGGCGACCAATCCATTCAGCGCGCTGCCCAACGCCCTGCGGAAGGGCTTTTTAGAACCGGCGGCAACGTGAAGAACCAGCAAAGCACAGAAAATTCCTGCGAATATAAGCCAAATGATCCAATTTTCCATTCGTCATTTCCTCTTTTCCAGCGGGTTTCTTAGAATCGCTTTTACGTTTTTTCACCATGATCCAAATGGAGGAGAGCGAGAAGCCGAAAGCAAGTCCTAAGAAAGCTTATGCTGGAATACACTGACTTTATGACGAATTTATTCTGCCGGGGTGAAATCGATTCTGCCCGTGGCCACATCCGCCGCCGCTACCTGAACCTTCATAGGGTCTCCAACCGTCAGCCTGCGGCCGCTCCGGACATCCGTATGGGTCAGCAGGCCGTCGAACTGGAATTCGCAGTCCGGAAAGTCCTCCACGCCTACAAAGCCCTCCACGCTGTTTGCCAGCTGGACAAAAATTCCCCGGGCCGTAGCGCCGCTGACGATACCGTCAAAGGTTTCTCCCAAATGCCGGCGCATATATTCCGCCATATAGCACTTTTCCGCCTGGCGTTCCGCCCGCTGGGCTCTCAGCTCGCACGCCGAGGACAGCACGGCGGCCTCTCTGGAAAAATCCTGATATTTTTTCTGAAGCCTATTCACAGTGATCCCTTCCGCCACTCCGGTCAGAATGCGGTGAATGGCGGTATCCGGATAACGGCGGATCGGCGAGGTGAAGTGGCAGTAATCATCCAGATTCAATCCAAAGTGCCCTAAGGGCTTATTATCATACCGGGCCTTGGCCAAGGTTCTCAGCACCTGGTGATTGATAATATTTTGGGCGGGGGTTCCCTCCGCCTGCCGCAGCAGATCGGATAAATCCGCAGACCGGACTCCCTCTTGGATTCTCCTGGCCCGCAGTCCCAGTCCCGCCGCAAGCTGCTGAAGGGTGTTGAGACGTTCTGGGTCCGGGTCTTCATGGACACGGTACACAAAGGGGATTTCCAGGCATTTCGCGTACAGCGCCGCCGCCTGATTGGCAAGTATCATAAACTGTTCGATCATTTTTTCAGATAAGCCCTGACTGCGCGGCAGAATGTCCACGCAAGTCCCATTCTGGTCCAAGAAAAACCGGGCTTCACTGCTCTCAAAATCCATGGTGCCCCGGCGGCGGCCCTTGGCCTCCAGGAGCTGGGCCAGCTCCTGTCCCGCCTGCAGAGAAGCCAGCACCGGCTGGTACTTCTCCTTCAGCCTTTCAGCAGCGCATCCCTCCAGAACCTGGTTCACCTCATCGTAAACCCCGCGCACCTTGGAGCAAATCACGCTTTTTTGAAAGCGGTAGCCCCTCAAATTGCCTTTCCTATCCAGCGTCATGAAGCAGGAAAAGGCCAGCTTTTCCTCCCCAGCGTTTAACGAGCAGCAGCCGTTGGATAAAGCCTCCGGCAGCATGGGGATTACCCGGTCGGCAAAATACACCGAGGTCCCCCGCTGCTTCGCTTCCTCGTCCACCAGGGATCCTTCCTTTACATAATGGGATACATCCGCAATATGGACGCCCAGCTTCCAGCCGGCGCCGTCCTTCTCTACTGAAATCGCGTCGTCCAAATCCTTGGCGTCGGCGCCATCGATGGTGAATATCAGCTGTTCCCGCAGGTCGGCGCGCTTTTTTCTTTCCGCCGGGGTAATCGGCTCCCGGGACAGTTTCTCCGCCTCACGCAAAGTTTCCTTTTTAAATTTCTTTGGTATCCCGTTGGCGTCGATGATCGCGTCGGCACATACCTTGGCGGAAGCCGCCTTGCCGTAAACCTTCAGGATTCTAGCGGTCAGCTTTCCGCTCCTGGGCCCATAGGAAAGAATTGCCTGCACCTTATCGCCGTTCTTCCCGTGCAGCGACCCTTTCTTTTCAACCGGCACCTGATAACGAAAAGCGCCATCCAATTCCAGTTCTAAGTCCCGGCCCCGGCGGACTACGGTTCCAGTAAAGAGGCGGTTTCCTTTCCGGATGATCTTTTCCACCCTTCCGCTCAGCCCCTTGCCGCTGTCCCGGATGTCTCTCAGCAGCACCGTATCTCCAAGCATGGCCCGTTTTCGGTCCTCCTGAGCAACGTAAATATCCTCGCCGCCTTCCAGCGGGCGGGCAAAGGAAAACCCCTTGGATTGGGAAATCATCTGAGCAGGCGTGAGCCCCGCGCTTTTTACAGACAGCAATCTTCCCTTTTTCGTGGCGACCAGCACGCCCTCCTGCTCCAGCTCCTGAACCGCGGCGACAAACTGATCCTTATCATTAAGCCCTAAGGCCCGGAACAGCTCTAAAGGCTCCGCCGCGTCCCGGTAATTCTCCAGCGCTTCTGTAATTTTTTCTTTTATCGTTATTGTCATAGTTCCTCCTGTCTTAATTCTAAAAGTATTTTGTGTGCTGTCCCTGTTTTTATCCCAGGTTTGCTTTTTATTCCGGTATGATTATGATATAAATAACAGAAATGCTTAACCGTATCAGCCCTAAAAGGCCGCAAGCAGCGATATTTAGAAAAACCCGGGCCGTTTCCATTTTCTTTATGGAGCCTTCCTGTTTAAGCGGTTCCCCGATCCTCCTATTCGCTTTTTGCTTCCGGCAAAGCCAAAATAAACTTTCTTTTCGTTTTAAGCTAAAAATGGTTCGTTTTTAGTTTCTCCGCTTTCTACCCGTCCCTTTTTCTTTCCAGTGCCGCGCCGTGCCTTTCCCGCCAAGGCCGCATAAAAAAAGCCCCGCATCACTGCGGGGTTTTTTCCTTCTTCTCAGCCAGCCTTTGTGCTGAAAAAGCTGATAACATTAATCACGATTGCCAAAATAAAAAAGCCAACCGCGATAACCTTGGTCCACCGGGCCAAGAACGCGTCAATAGACCGGGCCTGGTTCTTATCGAAAAACGTATCCGCGCCGCCGGTTACGGTACCCAAATCCTTTTGATGGCCTTCTTGTAAAAGCACCACAATGATAATGGCAATGGCGAAAATGGCAAGAATAATGCCAAATACCCACTCAATCGTTGACAAGGAATAACACCTCCGAAAGTCATTGAAACTGATACTAGATTAGTATAACACTTCCTACGAGGTTTTGCAAGGCTTATTTTCAAATTGCGGGACTTGCCTGAAAAAGAATTTTTATTTTATGGATAAAAACGCTGTGGGCCGTAATACTAATAGCAAGCTCTTAAAGCGAAATGCGTTTGCCGTTTTAGGAGTAACGCCACGGATTTGCCTGTTGCTCAGGCGAATCCGTGGTTTTTTATTGCGTCCTCAGAATCCGGCCGCGCTCTGTGTTTAACCGAAAACACCGTGGAATTGTTATGAATTAGGGAGGCTCAACCTTCCCGGCGGAAAGCCAGAACCGAACCACGGGACAAGACGCTTCGCACGGCCAAACCCGCGCGGCCGGCGCAAAAGCTGTTACCGCTGTTCCAATGCCGCGCTTTCCTATGCTAGGAAAGCTTCATCTGCTCTCCCTGGGTTTCCTCCGGTGCTGGCATCGACCCCATCGCCGGCAGAGATTTCGTCCGGTACCTGGCCGGCTTCTTCAGCATATCCTCCTTAAAAGGCTCCACGTTCAGCAGTCGGTGGCCCTTTCTTTGGGTCATCACCGCCACGCCCTGGGTATTCCGGGTGGCTTTTTCCGCTACAGCGCCGGTATGAACCAAAAGCATCCTTCCCGAGGAGGAGGTCAGCAGAAATTCCTGATCCTCCTGGATATGGTAAACCCTGCATAGGGGCGATTTCTCAGAATACGCGTTGGCGAGCCGCTTACGGTTGGTTTTGGTGGCATAGGAGTCCAGCGGCACCTTAGCAAGCTTTCCGTTTTCGAAGAAAAACAGCAGACAGCCCTTATAATCGGTGGTGACGATCATAGCGACGGCTGACTCTCCCTCGTCAAAGCCGAGCTTGGCGGCTACAAAGTCGCCTAAAACGCTGGCCTTCGTATCCGCGAATTCGCTGGCCCTGGTTTTATACACCTGACACCGGTCGGTAAAGAACAAAAGCTCTGTGTTATTGGTCGCCTCCACCGTCTGCACGATGGAATCCTCCTCCTTCAGCTTCTGCTCCCCGCTCATCCGCAGAGACTGGGGCGTAATCTTTTTAAAGTAGCCCTCCTTGGTGAAGAATAATGTCACAGGATAATCCGGAATATCATCCTCCGGCTCATATTCCTGGATCTCGCCGGGATAAACCAGCATACTCTTTCTGGGCCTGCCGTATTTTTTTATCACGTCGTTCAGCTCGCTGACAATAATGCCCTTGACCTTGCTTTTGCTGTCCATGACAGCCTGCAGCTCGGCGATCTCCGTCTCCAGCTGCTCGGTTTCCTGGGTGCGCTTTAAAATATACTCCCGGTTCAAATGGCGCAGCTTGATCTCTGCCACGAACTCCGCCTGGATTTCGTCGATGCCGAATCCGATCATCAGATTGGGAACCACCTCGGACTCTTCCTCGGTTTCCCGGACGATCCTTACCGCCTTGTCGATATCCAGAAGAATCCGTTTCAGCCCCTTCAGCAGATGGAGCTTGTCCTTCTTCTTCTGCAGGTCAAAATAAGTCCTGCGGCGGACGCATTCGATACGGAAAGCGATCCATTCACCGAGAAGCTCCCGGATTCCCAGCACACTGGGCACTCCGGCGATCAGCACGTTAAAGTTGCAGGAGAAGGTATCCTCCAGAGGCGTCATGCGGAAAAGCTTCAGCATCAGCTTTTCCGGATCCACGCTCCGCTTCAAATCAATGGTGATTTTCAAGCCGTCCAGCCCAGTTTCATCCCGGATATCCGCAATCTCCTTCAGCTTGCCCTGCTTTACCAGTTCGATGATTTTCTCGATGATGGCCTCGCAGGTGGTCGTAGGAGGGATGCTGGTCACGTCTATGCAGTTAGCGGACTGGTCGTAGGAATACCGCGCCCGCACCTTGATGCCGCCGCGGCCGGTGGCGTACACCTGCTTTAAGGCGTTCCGGTCGCAGATAATCTGTCCGCCGCCGGGGAAATCCGGCGCCAGCAGGGTGGACATCACGTCAAAGTCCGGATCCCGTATCAAGCCGATGGTAGTCTCGCAGACCTCCTTTAAGTTAAAGGGGCAGATCGAGCTTGCCATACCCACAGCGATGCCGGTATTGGCGTTGACAAGCACCGTGGGGAAAGTGGCCGGCAGCAGGGACGGCTCCTTCATGGTATTGTCGTAGTTGTCCACAAAATCCACGGTGTCCTTATCGATGTCCCGGAACAGCTCCTGGGCGATGGCGTCCAGCTTCGCCTCCGTGTAACGAGAGGCAGCCCAGGCCATATCCCGGGAATAAAATTTACCGAAGTTTCCCTTGCTGTCCACAAAGGGATGCAGCAGGGCCTCGTAGCCCCGGCTCAGGCGCACCATGGTATCATAAATGGCGCCCTCTCCATGAGGATTCAATTTCATGGTCTGTCCCACAATGTTGGCGGATTTTGTTCTCCCAGAGTTTAATAACCCCATTTTATACATTGTGTATAACAATTTCCGGTGTGACGGCTTAAACCCGTCGATCTCCGGCAGGGCACGGGATAAAATTACGCTCATGGCGTAGGGCATATAGTTGGTTTCGAGGGTATGGTCGATCTCTTGTTCCACTACCGACCCAGCCCCTTCGATCACCCCATGGGTTTGAGGCAGGGGCTTAGGGGCAGTCTTCTTTTTTCTTGGAGCCACGTCATCATCTCCGCTTAAAATGTCGTTCCTATGGTTCATTATGATTCAAAGCTGCTCTGCCAGGCTGAAATAAAAATGCAAATGTGCCGGAAAGCGGCTGAAAAGAGAGAACGGGCAGTCATCGGGAAGCTGGATAAAGCATTGCCGGTCCCGCGCCATACACAGGGCGGCTTACGGCGCCGCTAAAATATCCAGGCTGCCGGTTCCCCACGGGAAAAAATCCCGCCGCGCTGTTCGGCTCTCCCGAACAGCGGCCAGCCTGATCCAAGCGCCTTGCCGCCGGTTTGAGCGGAAAAGCAATAGGAGAAAAGCGGCTGGCAGGCACTTTTCCGGACGCAGATTTCCTGCGCCGTCCAGGCCCGAGGCAATCGCCTCTCCCGGCCCAGGCGCGCCGGCTCAGCAATCCGCCTGCGTTTTAAAATTAAAATATTAAAAACAGAAGCCAAGCCCTGGGCGGCTTCCGCGGGAGAAAGCCGGTTACGAAACATCCGCCACATCCAAATATAAGTGTCCGTTTTCCGCGATGTAGTCCTTTCGGCCGCTTAGGTTGTCCCCCAGCAGCAAGTCGAACATCTCGACAGTTTTTTCCATATCCGTAGGCATCACCTTGATCAGCCGGCGGGTTTGGGGATTCATGGTGGTCAGGTTCATCATATCCGGCTCATTCTCACCCAGTCCCTTGGAGCGCTGAATGGTGAACCTGCCTCCCTCAGCCTCCAGCTGATCCAGAAATTTTTGCTTTTCCGCTTCCGTATAGGCAAAATAGGTGTCGGTTTTCGAGGTAATCTCATACAAGGGAGATTCCGCAATAAACACTTTACCCGCCTCAATAAGCGCGGGGGTCAGCCGATAGATCATAGTCAGCAGTAAGGTACGGATCTGGAAGCCGTCCACGTCGGCGTCGGTGCACAGGATCACCTTGCTCCAGCGAAGCTGATTCAGGTCAAAGGAGGCCAGATCCTTGTTGGCCTTGCTTTTTACCTGAACGCCGCAGCCCAGCACCTTAATCAGATCGGTGATAATGTCGTTTTTAAAAATCTTATCGTAGTCCGCCTTTAAGCAGTTTAAAATTTTACCCCGTATGGGAATGATCGCCTGGAAATCCGGATCCCGGGCCTGCTTGCAGGCGCCAAGAGCGGAATCACCCTCCACAATGAAAAGCTCCCGAAGATTTACGTCCTTGCTGCGGCAATCCACAAATTTGGCCACCCGGCTGGTAATATCCATGTTGCTGGTCAGCTTCTTCTTCAGGTTCAGTCTGGTTTTTTCCGCATCCTCGCGGCTGCGCTTATTGATCAGCACCTGGCCGGCAATCTTGTCCGCGTCCAGAGGGTTCTCGATAAAATAGATCTCCAGCTGATGCCGGAGCATCTCCACCATTGCCTCCTGGATTCCCTTATTGGTGATAGCCTTTTTCGTCTGATTTTCATAGGAGGTGACGCTGGAAAAGCTGGATATCACGATCACCAGACAGTCCTCTACGTCGGCAAAGGTGATTTTGCTCTCATTTTTATTGTATTTCCCCGTCTGCTTCAAATAGCTGTCGATTTGGTAAACAAAGGCGTTTCGCACTGCCTTTTCCGGCGCGCCGCCGTGCTCCAGCCAACTGGAGTTGTGATAATATTCCGCTACGCTGATCTTATTGGAAAAGGTCAGGGCCACGTTGATTTTGCATTTGTACTCTGGTTTGTCCGCCCGGTCCCTCACCTTTTTTTCCGCCTGCCAGCTCTGCACCGGGGTCAGGGCGTCCTCCCCCGCCAGCTCCTTCACATGGTCGGTGATCCCGTCCTGATAATTAAAAACCGTCTCCTCAAAGCTCCGGCCTGCCTGGTTGCGGAACACGAATTTGACTCCCGCGTTGACAATAGCCTGGCGTTTGATCATATCCAGAAAATAAGCTACCGGCACGTCAATATCGGTGAAAACCTGAAGGTCCGGCTTCCATTTGATTTTAGAGCCGGTGTCCTTTTTTGCGTAAGGCTCCTTGTGGAGTCCGCCCACGTTTTCCCCATGCTCGAAATGGAGCGTGTACCGGAGCCCATCCCGGCGGATATCCACATCCATATATTCCGATGCGTACTGGGTAGAGCACAAGCCCAGGCCGTTCAGGCCCAGGGAATACTCGTAGCTTTCCGCGGAAGCGTTGTTATATTTGCCGCCGGCGTACAGCTCGCAGAACACCAGCTCCCAGTTGTACCGGTCCTCGTTTTTATTGTAGTCCACCGGAATACCTCTCCCGTGATCCTCCACCTCAATGGAGCCGTCCTCAAACCGGGTCAGCACGATCTCCCGCCCAAAGCCCTCTCTCGCCTCGTCAATCGAATTGGAGAGGATCTCAAAAATCGAGTGCTGGCATCCCTCAATGCCGTCGGAGCCGAAAATGACCGCCGGACGTTTCCGGACCCGGTCCGCGCCTTTTAGGGACGAAATACTTTCGTTCCCATATTCCACTGCCTTCTTCGCCATACGCGCCCTCCTATATGCATACAAACCTCTGAAAAGGATTCTTTCAAAATCTCATACAAATTATACATTACCTTATTTTGGGTCTCAATGTCAAGCAAAATCAAGATCTAGGAGCGGACGCTCCCCGAAAAAAGCGGAAAATGCCTATCCTCCCGTCTTCCACGCCTCCCGGCCGAACCGGCGCACGGTCCGGCCTTCATGGCGCCGCCGCGGATCCTTTTCCTCTGGGAGCCGCCGGGCTCAGCAGAAGCCCGGCAAGGCTGCCGGGCTTGAAGGGAAAAATCGCAAAAGCGAGGGGATGGCTGATTTTTCCCAGCCCCGTATCGCGGCAGGCTGGGAAAATCCCGTTCCATCCCCTGAATTTTATCCTTATTCTTTTGTTCCTTCTGCCGGAGCTTCCTCCGTCCGTTCCTCCTGCGCTGAAGCCTCTTCTTTCTCAGACTCACCAGGCAGCGGCTGAGGGTCGGGCTCCTCCAGCTTTTCCGGAGCGGGAGCCTCCATCAGCTCCTTAAACTCGGCGCCGCTCATCTTTTCATTGACAAACAGGAATTGGGCTACCTTATGGAGCTTATCCATGTGCTCGTTTAACAGCTGCTCCGTCTTCTGATAGCCGCGGCCCACAATTTTCTGAATCTCCTCGTCGATTTCCGCGGCGATCTTTTCAGAATAATTTTTCATGTGGCCCATATCCCGGCCGATAAACACCTCGTTGTTGTCCGAACCATAGCAGATCGGCCCAAGACGCTCGCTCATGCCGTATTTTGTGACCATAGCCCGGGCGATCTGGGTAGCGCGCTCAATATCGTTGGAAGCGCCGGTGGAAATATCCCCCAGCACCAGGGCCTCCGCCACGCGTCCGCCCAGCAGGGTGACGATGTTTTCCTCCATCTCCTTACGGGAGCGGTAGTTCCGGTCCTCAGTGGGAATGCTCATGGTGTAGCCGCCGGCCATACCGCGGGGAATAATGGAAATCTGATGCACCGGGTCTTGGGTGGAGCAGTAATAGGTCGCGACAGCATGGCCGCCCTCATGATAAGCGGTCAGAGTCTTTTCCTTTTCCGTCATGACTCTGGACTTCTTCTCAGTGCCTACCACCACCTTAATGGTGGCCTCCTCGATCTCGGTCTGGGTGATGGCCTTTAAGTTCTTGCGTGCCGCCAGCAAAGCCGCTTCGTTCAGCAGATTTTCCAAATCCGCGCCTACAAAGCCGGCGGTAGAGGCCGCGATCGTCTTTAGATTCACGTCCGGCGCCAGGGGCTTTCCCTTCGCGTGGACCTTCAGGATTTCTTCTCTTCCCTTGATATCCGGCGCACCTACCATAACCTGGCGGTCGAAACGTCCGGGACGCATCAGGGCAGGATCCAGGATATCGGGACGGTTGGTGGCGGCGATCATAATGACGCCCTCGTTGGCGCCGAAGCCGTCCATTTCCACCAGCAATTGGTTCAGGGTCTGTTCTCTTTCGTCGTGGCCTCCGCCTAAGCCTGCGCCGCGCTGACGTCCCACCGCGTCGATCTCATCGATAAAGATGATACAGGGGGAATTTTTCTTCGCCTGGTCGAACAGGTCTCTCACACGGGAGGCGCCGACGCCTACAAACATTTCCACAAAGTCGGAACCGGAAATAGAGAAGAAGGGCACGCCGGCCTCTCCGGCTACCGCCCTGGCCAACAGGGTTTTACCTGTTCCGGGAGGGCCCACCAGCAAAACGCCCTTGGGGATTCTGGCGCCCAGCTCATTAAACCGTTTAGGGTTCTTCAGAAACTCCACGATCTCTCTGAGCTCTTCCTTTTCCTCATCCGCGCCGGCCACATCGGCAAAGGTGGTCTTGCGCTTCTCGTCGTTCATATCCTTGATTTTCGCCTTGCCGAAATTCATCTGCTTGGAGTCGCCGCCCATACCCATAGCGGCAAACTTTTTCATAAAGATCCAATAGAAAACGCCGATTCCCGCGAACAAAAGGACGGTGGGAAGCAAAGCGGTCAGCCAGGAATTATCTCTGGGCCGCTGATAGTTATACACCATCTTGGCGTCGGGATGGTCCTTGTTGTATTCTTCGATATAAGGCTTAATATCTTCGTATAAAAAATTTATGCTGGGAACCGAATACTGAATCTGGGTCGGCTCTTTCTTTTTGCTTTCGTCACCGTCGTTGAGGGTGAGAACCATGGCGCCGGAGCCTAAATCCAGGTCGAATTCCGTTACCTGCTGCGTCTCGAAGTAATTGAGGATTTCAGAATATTTCATGGTTTTCTGGGGCATGTTCCCGATGACCAGCACGATAATAATGATAATGACAATAGGGATGCCCAGATACAGCAGTAAGCTGCGCCAACTTTTTTTATTTTCCAATGAGGAACCACTCCTTCACCTTTAAAATTACCGGAAACAGGCTGTTCTATCCATTAAAGTTGATAGGCTTCCGGCTTCAAAACTCCCACATAAGGCAAATTGCGGTAACGCTCGTTGAAATCCAGCCCATAGCCTACGATAAATTCATTGGCTACCTCGTAGCCTATGTAATCAGCGTAAACAGGCGCTTCCCTGCGGGAAGGCTTGTCAAACAGGGTGCAAAGCTTAATGCTTTTACAGCCTCTCTCTTTGAGCAGGTTTTTCACATAACACAAGGTGTTGCCGCTATCGATAATATCCTCCACAATCAGGACATGGCAGTCCTGGATAGGAACGGATAAATCCTTGACTATTTTAATTTGGCCGCTGGACTCGGTGCCCGCCCCATAGCTGGAGCAGATCATAAAGTCCATTTGGCAGGGCAGCTCCACATACCGCATCAGATCCGCCATAAACATAAAGCAGCCCTTTAAGATTCCCACCATCAAAAGCTTTTTGCCCTGATAGTCCTTGGTGATTTGTTCCCCCAAATTTTTGGTAATCCGATCCAGATCCTCACGGCTCAATAAGATCCGTTCTACATTTTCACACTTCATGTCCATAACTCCTCTGCCCTTTTTGAAGTCAGCCTTTCGGCTTATTGTACCACACTAAACGAAATTATTGAATAACAATTTGTGAATTTACTGGGGAATTTTTCTCTTTTTATGGGGCACGGTTCTCAGAACGCCACGGTTTGCGTGAAAATCCAGCCCTCCCGGCACGCTGACGCCCCCCTGGCCGGCCAGTATGATCCGGTCGATCTCCTCCAAATGCCGGGCCTCCGGCCTGGAAGCGCCCTGCAAAAGACGGATCGCCCGGATTCTCACCGGCTTTCTGCCCCGTGAAAGAACAGAACAGCTCCATCCGCCCTTTTCCAGCGCCGCCCGGCCCAGAAGCTCCCGGGCTTCCTCACAAAGGCAGCCGTCGTCTTCCCGCAGGCTTTGGGCCATACGGCCCACGGCCTCCTCGAAGGCTGGATTGATCTCCTTCAAGGCCGGAAGCACCTGAAGGCGCACCTTATTCCTGGAATACCTGGCTTCCAAATTGGTGCTGTCGGTGACATAAGGGATTTTATGCTCCCGGCAGTAATCCTCGATTTCCCGCCGGCTGCAGTCGATCAGAGGCCTGACGATGTTCTCCCGCACCGGCGGAATCCCGCACAGCCCCTTGAGCCCGGTTCCCCGGGTCAGGTGGAGCAGCACCGTCTCCGCCAAATCGGAAAGGGTGTGGGCCGTGGCGATCACTCCGTTTTCCCCGGCCAGCCGCCGGAAAAACTCGTAGCGTACGGCTCTGCCGCAGGCTTCCAACCCCAGCTTACGCTTCGCGGCCTCCTCCCGGACATCGATTTTCAGCACCTCCAGAGGGATGCCCTCCCTTTGACAGTACCGCCTTACGTGTTCCTCATCCCGGTCCGCCTCCGCTCCCCGCAGGCAGTGGTTTACATGGGCCGCCGTCACCTTCAGCTCCGGCCAGTCCTTTCGCCAGCTCTGCAAAACGTGAAGAAGCGCCATGGAATCGGCTCCCCCGGAAACCCCGGCCACCACGGCGGAATCGGGAGAAAGCATTTGATAGGCTTCAATGGTCTTCAAAACCTTAGTAATCACTGCGGCCGCCCTCCATAGCGGTAAAACGCATAAACTCGCCCTGCCAATGAAGCTGGACAGTCCTCGCCTCGCCGTGGCGGTTTTTCGCCACAATGCATTCGCCGCTGTTTTTATCGTCGCTGGGCGCGTCGTCGGTATTGTAGTAATCCGGGCGGTACAGGAACAAAACGATATCCGCGTCCTGCTCGATAGATCCGGAATCTCTCAGATCGGAAAGCACCGGGCGGTGCTCCGTACGCTGCTCGCTGGCACGGGACAGCTGGGACAGGGTGATTACCGGCACGTTGATCTCCTTGGCCATAATCTTCAAATTTCGGGTAATCTCAGAAATTTCCTGCACCCGGTTGTCAATCCGCTTGGCGCCGGACATCAGCTGCAAATAGTCGATAATTACCAGATCCACGTCCTTCAGCCGGCGCAGCTTAGCTTTCATCTCCGGCACAGTGATGCCGGGGGTATCGTCAAAATAAATCTGGGTCTTCGAGAGAATATCCCCCGCCTCGATAAGCCGGACCCATTCGTCCTCGGTGAGCTTGCCGGTCCGCAGCTTAGTGCCGCCTACCTCGCCCTCGGTGGAAAGCATACGGGAGGCCAGCTGCTCCTTGGTCATTTCCAGCGAGAAAAAGGCTACCCTCTTTTTTTCCTTCACCGCCACGTGGTTAGCGATATTCAGTGCGAAGCTGGTTTTTCCCATACCGGGACGGGCCGCCAGCAGAATCAGGTCGGAACGGTTCAGGCCGGTGATGGTTTCATCCAAATCCCGGATCCCGGTGGAAATGCTCTTAAACTGGTCGCTGTCCGGGGAATTGAGAAGGTCCAGCCGGTCAAAGGTCTCGATAATAACCTCGTTGATCCTCTGCAAGCCCTGCATATTTTTTCCCCGGCGGATATCAAAAATCCGCTGCTCCGCCGAATCCAGCAGGGTGGCCGCGTCGTCTCCTCCCTCAGAGGCTTCCTCCAGGATATCTCTGGCGGTAGTGATCAGAGTGCGGATGTCGTATTTATCCCGGACGATGCCCGCGTAGGTTTCCACATTGGAGACCGAAGGCACGATCTGAGCCAGCTGCAAAAGATAGGTTTTCCCATTCACCTGGTCAAAGGCCGGGTTCTGCTTCAGCTTGTCCAGCACGGTGACGAAATCCACCGGCTGGCCCAGGGTGAACATTTCCAGCATAGCGTCGTAAATCATCCGGTGGTTGGCCAGGTGGAAGTATTCGGCCCTCGGAAGGATCTCCGCGATTCGGTCCAAGCAGGAGGAATCCAGCAGGACCGCTCCCAAAACAGACTGCTCCGCCTCCGGACTGTAGGGCAGGTTCAGCCCGTCGTAGCCGGAGGTCACTGAAATATCAGCCATGCGCTCTCCTCCTCTCTTTGATGGAAAAAGGACGGATATCTCCTATCCGTCCCATTCGGCCCGCGGAAGCCCTTAGGCCTCCGTCACCACCACATACACCTTGGCGCTGATGCCGGTGTAAAGCTTGACCTCGCAGCGGTAGGTGCCGAACGCCTTGATGTCCCCGTCCAGCTCGATTTTCCGCTTATCCACATCCACGCCGTACTGCTTTTTCAGCTCCTCGGTAATTTCCTTGGCGGTAACGGAGCCGAACAGCCGGCCGCCCTGGCCGGCCTTCGCGGTCATTTTGATGGTCTTTTCATCGATTTTTTTCGCCGCCTCGCTGGCGTTCGCCTTCTCCACCTCGATCCTGTGCTGCTTAGAGGCCTCGGCATTTTTCAGCTCGTTCATCGCCTGGGCGTTAGCCTCCTTGGCAAGCTTTCTGGGAATCAGGTAGTTCCTGGCATAGCCGTCAGACGCGTTGACCAGCTCGCCCTTTTTTCCGGCGCCCTTAACGTCGGCCAATAAAATCACTTTCATAATACTCACTCCTGCGCTTATAAATTTTCCTTATGTATTTGGGTTTCGTTCAAAATCTCAATCAGCCGCTCCCTCACCGCCGTGACGGTGGTATCCTTGAGCTGGGCGCCCGCCATGGTCTGATGGCCTCCTCCGCCCAGCTTTTCCATCACCACCTGGACGTTTACGGCGCCCAGGGAACGGGCGGAAATATTCACTGTGCCCGCCGACGAGTATAAGACGAAGGAGGCGTTGACCCCCTGGACTCCCAGCAGCTCATCCGCCGCCTGAGCCGACGCGATCCGGATATCCGGACAATCCTCGTCCGCCGCGGTAACGGCGCAGCTGTTATAGATTTCCGCGTTGGAAACCAGCTGGTATTTCGCCCGGTAGGTATCGATGGAGTTGGAAAACAGCCGTTTGACCTCCACCGTATCGGCGCCCTTTCTTCTCAGAAACGCCGCCGCCTCAAAGGTCCGCACACCGGTTTTCAGCACAAAATTCTTAGTATCCAGGGTAATGCCGGCAAGCAGGGCGTCAGCCTCCAGCCTGCCGATGGCGTTTTCTCCCAGATACTGAACCAGCTCCGTCACCATTTCGGACGCCGAGCTGGCGTAAGGCTCGTGGTAAAAAATAATGGCGTTCTCGATATGCTTCACCATCATGCGGTGGTGGTCGATAACCACAGTCCGCTTGCTGTATTTGTACAGATCCCGGCTTTCCACAAAGCTCTCGGAATGGGTGTCCACGATAATCAGAAGGGAACGGTCCGTAATCAGGGAAAGGGCCTCCCGGGGAGATAAAAACATTCCGGTGTTGCCCGCCTTCTCGACGGTCTCCACCAGGGCCCCCGCCAGGGTCTGCTCCCGGTTCAGCACCACATAACAGGGCTTCTCCTGCCCCTTGGTAATAGCGCTCCATAGGCCGATGGAGGCTCCCACGCTGTCAAGGTCGGAAAACTGGTGTCCCATAACGAACACGCAGTCGCTGTTTTTGATATTATCCGCTAGGGTCAGGGCGATAACTCGGGAGCGCACCTTGTCGTGACGCTCCACGCCCTTGGAAACGCCGCCGAAAAACTCGAAAGTGTTCCCGTTTTTAATCGCCACCTGGTCGCCGCCCCGGCCCAGGGCCATATCCAGGGCTTTCCGGGACCAATTCTCATCCTCAGCCAAGCTTTTGCCGCCCCGGCCCACGCCGATGGAAATCGTAGCGTACCGGTGCTCATCCAGCTTGATATTTCTGATCGCATCTAAAATGCTGAATTTTTCTTCCACAAACCGCCGCAGGTGCCGCTCCTCCATCACCATCAGGTAACGGCCGCCGCTGAGCTTTTTATAAAAGCCGCTGGTGGAGGAAACCCACTTTTGCAGAGTTTTTTCCACCATGGCCACCAGCTGGGTGCCCTGACCGTCGCTGGCGTCCTTCAGCAGCTCCTCCCGGTTATCGAACATAATGGTAGCCACCGCCGGGCGGCTGTCCAGAAATTCTCTTACGGTGTCCTTAAAGTAGGTGTCCTCAATAAAATATAAAATACAGCTGGTTCTCAGCTTCACCGCGTAAACCGTGTATTTCAGCCCGTTGTGGGTGATATTTGTGCCGTTGCCCTTCACGATGTCCTGGAGCCGGACGCCGGAGGTAAAGGCGGTGATGCTTTCCCCGACACAGTCCTTATTTTCACAGAGCATCTCCTTGAACAGGCTGTTGCCCCAAACCAGCTCGTCATATTTTCCCGTGATCGCCACTGGGAACGACAGCTTGGAAAGATAGCTTTCCTGATCCCTGTCAAAGGATTTGAACGCGCTGCGGAGCACGGTCTGAGCGTAGGAGCGGAATCGGATCACAGTGATCAGCACCACCCCGCCGGAGACTAAGGTCAGGGCGGCAAACAGATAAAACACACTGCGGCTGGCAGTAAAATAGCTGATAAATGTCATAACCACCATAGCCGCGGTGATAATCAGATAATATGGAGATGCCGCCCATACCCTTCTCTTTTTCAAAAGTGTCGCCCTCCTTTCCAGAGCGTAGTCGCAAAGCGGCTTCCCACAGGCTGCGGGAAGCCGCCGGGGGAGAACCTGCCCGATGGCTTTTCGCCGCGCAGCGGCTTCAAAGCCACGCTGGAGGCATATTCCCCTTTCCCCGGCTTAGACCTCCATAATGATCGGCAAAATCATCGGGGTCCGCCTGGTCCGGTCATACAAAAGCTTTCCTAAATCATCTTTCACTTTATTCTTGATCACGCCCCATTCGTGGACTTTATGGTCGGCGCAGCTTTCAAAGACAGAAACAATCTGCCGCTTAATGTCATCCATCAGGGGCTCTGACTCCCGCACGTAGACAAAGCCGCGGGATACAATATCCGGGCCGGAAATCACATGGCCGTCGCTGGAATCGATGGTGGCCACCACCACGATCAGTCCGTCCTGGCCCAGATGCTTCCGGTCCCGAAGCACAATGCTGCCAACGTCTCCCACGCCTAAGCCGTCCACCAGGACGCGGCCGGCGGGCACCGGCGCCAGAGGATGCATAAAGTCCTCGTTGATCTCCACCACGCCGCCGATATCCCCGATATAAATATTCTGCTTGGGAATCCCCATGCTTTCCGCCAGTTGGGCGTGCTTATGCAGGTGCTTCTGCTCGCCGTGAACCGGAATGAAATATTTCGGCTTGGTCAGGCCCTGCATCAGCTTTAATTCCTCCTGACAGGCATGGCCGGAGACGTGAACCTCATACATAGACTCGTAAACCACGTCGCAGCCCCGCTTCATCAGCTCGTTGACCACGTTGCCCACAGTCTTTTCGTTGCCGGGGATGGGCCGGGCGGATATGATAACAAAGTCGTCGGGTCCCACCTCCACCTTCCGGTGGTCGGAGGTCGCCATCCGGGCCAGGGCCGACATGGGCTCTCCCTGGCTGCCGGTGGTGATCAGCACAATCTGATCCTTGGCGTAACGGTTGATTAAATCGATATCTATGATTACGCTTTCCGGAACGTCCATATAACCAAGCTCGTTGGCGATGGACACATAATTCAGCATACTGCGGCCGGAAAACGCTACTTTTCTGCCGTGGCGCTGGGCGCAGTGGATGATCTGCTGGATCCGGTTGATATTGGAGGCGAAGGAAGCCACGATGATCCGCTTATTTTCCGCCTTTAAAAACAGGTTTTCAAAGGAATCGGCTACCTTCCGCTCGGTCATGGTGTAGCCCGGGCGCTCCGCGTTTGTGGATTCGGACAGCAGAGCCAGCACGCCCTCCTTGCCCAGCTCGGCGAACCGTCCTAAATCGATCATCTCGCCCTGAGGCGGGGTACAGTCGATCTTAAAGTCGCCGGTGTGAACCACCGTGCCCGCCGGGGAATGGATCGCCACAGCCACCGCGTCGGGAATGGAGTGATTTACGTGGATCAGCTCCACCTCCATACAGCCCAGCTTCACCCGGTCGCCGGGCCTTACAGTATTCAACTTGGCCTTTCCAAGCAGGTTATGCTCCTTCAGCTTGCCGCTCACCAGGCCAATGGTAAGAGGGGTGCCGTAAACCGGTACGTTAAAGGTTTTCAGAAGGTAAGGGATCGCACCGATATGATCCTCATGGCCGTGGGTAATCACCAGGCCCTTAATTCTTTCCTTGTTCCGCTCCACATAGGAGAAATCCGGAATCACCAGATCCACGCCCAGCATATCTCCATCGGGGAAGGTCATGCCGCAGTCCAGCAGGAACATATCCTTGCCGCACTCAAACAGGGTAATGTTTTTCCCGATTTCGTTCAGGCCTCCGAGAAACGTCACCTTAATCGAAGGCTTAGCGGACTTTTTTTGTCCCCGCTTGGCGGTACGGGTAGTTGTTCTGCCCGCTTTTTTCGTTTCCGCCGCGGTCTTGGACGCGCCTTTCTTTTCCGGCGCCGCCTTCTCTTTTTTCCTGCCCGCTGTCTTTGGGTCTTCTTTTTTCGCTGCCGTCTTTGCCGCAGACCTTGCCGCGCCTCCGGCGGTTTTAGCGCCCGTTGATTTTCTCCTCTGCTGGGGCTCCTTGCGCGCGGTCACCTTTTCAAACAGCTTGGCCTCCGCCGCCGCGCCGCCCTCCGGCATGGAAATCGGCTCCCTCGCTGTAGACAGGGCCTGATCGGCCTGTTTGCCAATCTGGTTCCTGGCAGGCTGCCGCTTAATCCCAGTGATGGGCTTCGCCGCCCCTGGCTTTATTCTTTTTTCATTTAAACTCACAAAATAACCTCCATTAATTGTTTGAGATACGGTTTTCCTTCCGGCCGACAAACGGTGCCACAGCGCGAAAGGCCGCTCTGCTAAGTACATTTCAAATTTTATTTATGACGAAAACGATTTTACCAGCTCTTACGCCGCTCACCGGCGTTTTCTCTGAATGATACTCTAATCACCGGGAAATACTAGCGGCGAGTGACGGCAGCCGCTGTTTCCCTTTTCCGAACACAAATATTATGTTTATTGTACCCTTACTTCCCTTGACTGTCAAGCGATAGCCTCCGCCGGCGTCCTGACGGATATCTCCCTGTTAGCATGGCCCATCTTGGGATTCCTTAATCAAACCGGGGCTTTCAACCCTAATTTATTCCTGTAATTCACAGAAAATTCAGAAAAACCTGGTAAAAATTTTACCGGCTCCCTATTGAAATCTATACCAAAAAGGTGTATATTAAAATCGATCACAAAACCATAACACTTTTATTAAAGAAAAAGGTGATAGCTTTGGAACGTTTTGTTTACGCAGATAACTCAGCCACTACCGCGGTATCGCAGTCCGTGATGGAAGCCATGCTTCCTTATTATAGAGAGCACTACGGCAATCCATCCAGCCTGTATTCCGTGGGTCGGGACGCGAAAAAGGCGGTGGAAACCGCCCGGGAGGACATTGCCCGCTGCTTCAACGCGGAGCCCGGCGAAATTTTCTTCACCTCCGGCGGCAGCGAGTCTGACAACTGGGCCATCAAGGGCGCCGCCCATGAGCTGGCGAAAAAGGGGAAAAAACATATCATCAGCTCCAGGTTTGAGCACCACGCGGTGCTTCACTCCCTGGATGCCTTAAAAAAGGAAGGCTTTGAAATCACCCTGTTGGAGGTCCACAGCGACGGCATCGTCCGTCCCGAGGAGCTGGAAGCGGCGATCCGGGATGACACCGCTCTGGTGACCATTATGTACGCTAACAACGAAATCGGCACTATTCAGCCCATTCCTGAGCTGGCGGCGGTGTGCAAAAAGCACAAGGTTCTGTTCCATACTGACGCGGTTCAGGCGGTAGGCAACGTGCCCATCGACGTAAAAGCCCAGGGCATTGACCTGATGTCCTTTACCGGCCATAAAATTCATGGTCCCAAAGGCTGCGGCGCCTTGTATATCCGCAGGGGCGTCCGCCTCCAGAACCTGATCGACGGCGGCGCCCAGGAAAGAAGCCGCCGGGCCGGCACGGAAAATACCGCGGGCATCGTAGGCCTGGCGGCCGCGGTAAAGGAAGCCACAAAAGACATTCCCGGCAGAGTCGCCCGGCTGACAAAGCTGCGGGACAAGCTGATTGCCGGCGCCTCCAAGATCGACCGCTCCCATTTGAACGGCCATCCCACTAAGCGCATGGCGGGCAACTTTAATATGTGCTTTGAGGGGATCGAAGGGGAATCCCTTCTGCTGAGCCTGGACCTGAAGGGCGTTTGCGGTTCCTCTGGTTCCGCCTGTACCTCCGGCTCCCTGGATCCCAGCCACGTGCTGCTGTCCCTGGGCATGCCTCACGAAATCGCCCACGGCTCTCTGCGGCTCACTCTGAGCGACGAGAACACGGAAGAAGATGTAGACTACATCTTAGAGGTTCTTCCTCCCATTGTGGAGCGCCTCAGAAGCATGTCTCCCTTGTGGGAACGGATTCAAAAGGAAAACCGTCCTCCCTTTCAGTTTCAGGACCGCTAAACCGGCTTAAGCCCTGCCCTCTGAAGGCTTAATGCGTCAGAGAGCAGGCCAAAATCCGGAAGCTTTCAGCACCCGCAAAAGGGCTTTCCCATTTCAAAGGCCAAATTCCCATCGCAGAGCACCGTTTTCCGCCTCTGCCGGCCGGAGCAGGCGACGGCTTCGAAAGGTGAAAGCTCCAAGGCGTTTCCTGCGCCTTGATTATTTAGAAATTCTTCCGGCTAATCGGGCTAAAGCTAATAACGATTCATAACAATAGAAATTCCAGCATCCAGAAAGAAGGAAATATTTATGGCATACAGTGAAAAGGTAATGGATCATTTCGCCAATCCGAGAAACGTGGGAGAAATACCGGACGCCGACGGCGTCGGCGAGGTAGGCAACCCCACCTGCGGCGATATTATGAAAATGTATCTCAAAATCAAGGATGGCGTCATCACCGACGTGAAGTTCAAGACCTTCGGCTGCGGCGCCGCCATCGCCACCAGCTCTATGGCCACGGAGATGGTCAAGGGAAAAACCATTGAGGAGGCCTTGAAGCTGACCAATAAGGCGGTTATGGAAGCCCTGGACGGGCTTCCGCCGGTAAAGGTGCACTGCTCTGTCTTGGCGGAGCAGGCTATTAAAGCGGCTCTTTCCGATTACTACACCCGCATCGGGGTGGATCCCCTTCCTATCGTGGGTCCGGTAGCGGAATGCAGCCACGAGGACGGAAGCTGCTCCTGCGGGCTGTAACCGGCGCGGGCAGCAAGGCTCTCTTTGGAGCCCTTGCCGGCGTCCTAGACGCACCTGATATCCGACGCGCTCTATGGCGGCTTTATATTTTCTTTATTTTTCTTTGCAAACTTATTGAAATTAAAACGGTCCCCCTTTATAATGAATCTCAAATCCAAATAAAATGGCTTTGAGATTCATTATAAAGGGGGACTTGTTTTCATGGAGAGCCGCGTTACCGATATGACCAGCGGTAAGCCATCCAAGCTGATTCTTAAATTCGCCCTCCCGCTGATGCTGGGAGGTGTTTTTCAGCATTTATACACTGTGGTTGACGCCGCCATCGTGGGACAATTTTGCGGCGTTAATTCCTTGGCGGCCTTAGGCTCTACCGACTGGCTGGTATGGTTTTGCCTCGGCTTCTGCGTGGGACTGACCCAGGGCTTTGCCATTTTAATCGCTCAGCATTTCGGCGCTAAGGAATACAGACTGCTGAGGAAGTCTGTCGCCATGTCGATTGTTTTAGCCGCAGCCATCGCTGTGGTCATGTCGGTGCTGCTGCAGATTTTGGCGGAGCCGGTGCTGCGGCTGCTGAACACAGACCCTGCCGTCTTAGACGAGGCCTTGCTTTACCTGCGGATTTCCTACGGCGGTTTTGCGGTGGTAATGGCCTATAATCTGCTGGCCTCTGTGCTGAGAAGTCTGGGTGACGGCACCACTCCCTTGGTGGCCATGGGCGTGGCCTGCGCCGTGAATATCGGGCTTGACCTTCTGTTTGTCGCGGCCTTTCACTGGGGAATCGGCGGGGCGGCCGGCGCCACGGTAACCGCCCAGCTTGTCTCCTGCCTCTATTGTGCTTACCGTTTCCGGAAGCTCTCCTTGCTGAAATTTTCCAAAGAGGATTGGCGGCTTGACCGGCCCTTGCTGAAAAAGCTGTTTTCCCTAGGCAGCCCTCTGGCGGTGCAGAATATGGTGATCCACATCGGCGGCATGGTGCTCCAGTCTATCATTAATACCTACGGTGTCGCCTTTTTAGCAGGATTTACCGCTACCAACAAGCTTTACGGCGCCTTAGAGCTTGCCGCCATCGCCTTCGGCTATTCCATTGCTACCTATACCGGCCAAAACATGGGTGCGGAAAAAATCAAGCGGATCAAAAAGGGAATCCGCGCCGCGACGGTGCTGGCTATCGCCACCTCTCTGGCGATCACGGCCCTGGCGCTGATTTTCAGCCGGCCTTTGACCTCCCTGTTTATCAACGCCGGCAGTGAGAACGCCCAGGAAGCCTTGCAGGTAGCCATGAGCTATTTGGCCGTTTTGGCGGTTTTTCTGCCCATTCTCTACTTATTAAATATTTACCGTTCCGCCCTCCAGGGCCTTGGAGACACGATCACGCCTTTCCTTTCCGGCATGATGGAGCTGGCGATGCGCCTGGCCTGTGCCTTTACCCTTCCCATGTTTCTGGGCGGCGAAGGCCTTTTCCTCGCCGAGCCTGCCGCCTGGCTCGGCGCCATCATTCTGCTGGTGCCGGTTTACTTTATCCGGGAGCGGAAATACTTAAACCTGATGGTGGACCGTTCGGCTGAAGCCGATTAAAAAATTCCAGGGATAAATGATCCCTGGAATTTTTCGTCCTGCCCTTTCCTCCGGGCAGGACGGAGGGCGTCTGTTAAAATTCTCCGAAACCACCGGGTGTTCTCCCACCTTTCCGGATATCCCGCTAAGAAATAGATAAATAGCTTGAAACTGCTTGAAGCTGTGAGGTATAATAAAGATATTATCGTCACTGGAGCCGGCAGCTTTGCCATACCCTTCCAGAGATTCGGCTCTCCGCTGAATTTCTGCGGTCCGGATGGTTTCGGTATTCTGATAAAACCTGATCAAAAGCTAGGAGGACAAATCTTTGGATCAACTGGTACAATCGATCATCGACTCCCTAAAAAACGCGGTTCCCGCGGAGTTGATTATTTTTCTGATTTCCCTGCTGCCCATTTTGGAATTAAGAGGCGGCATTTTAGCCGGCACGCTGCTGGGAGTGGACTGGCCCATCGCTTATCTTATCTGTGTGATCGGCAATCTTCTGCCCATTCCTTTTATTTTACTGTTTATCCGAAAAATCTTCGATTGGATGCGAAACACCCGATTTGTAAAGCTGGTGGACAAGCTGGAAGCTAAAGCGGAGAAAAAAAGCGCCAAGGTAACGAAATACAAAAAATTCGGATTGTTTTTGTTTGTGGCTATTCCGCTTCCCGGCACGGGAGGGTGGACAGGCGCGCTGATCGCCTCGGTGCTAAAAATGCGCTTAAAGGATTCTCTGCCCCCTATTATCGCCGGGGTTTTGGTGGCCGGCTTTGTCATGACCCTTCTTTCCTACGGAGTGCTCGGCAGCCTATTTGGTTGGGGAGGCTGATTTTTCATGGCTGATTTGGTAATCTTAGGCGGCGGAGCCTCCGGCTTAATGGCGGCGGTTTCCGCCGCCCGGTTTATTCCCGGGAAAAATATTTCCATTTTGGAGCGTGGGCCCAGGGTAGGCAAAAAGCTGCTGGTTACCGGCAACGGACGCTGCAACCTGACCAATCTGGAACTGGATTTCTCCCGTTATCACGGCGCGCCGGAAAGCTTTGTTTCCGCTGTTTTCTCTCAGCTTCCGCCCAAAGACACACTCTCCCTGTTCGGCCGTCTCGGCCTGCTGTACCGGGAGGAAGGCCAGGGCCGCTGCTATCCTTACGGCGGCCAGGCCTCGGCGGTGCTGGACGTACTGCGCAGGTATTTAGAAGGCCGGAACGTAGAGGAACGCTGTCAAACCAGCGTAGAAGCCGTCAAAAGAAAGCCTGGCGGCTACGAGCTGAAAACCAGCGGGGGAGTTGTTTTCGCCAAAAGATTGATCTTGGCCTCAGGCGGGCGGGCCATGCCCTCCTCAGGCTCCGACGGAAGCGGCCTGAAGCTGGCCGCCAGCTTGGGCTTAAAAGCCTCCGAACCGTTTCCCTCCTTAGCGCCGGTGCGGGCCGCCTCCCCTGTGCTGAAGGCGGTCAAGGGCCTGCGCTGCCGCGGAAGAGCCTCGCTGCTGGCAGATCGAAAAACAGTAAAGCAGGAAACTGGTGAGATCCAATTTACTGACCAGGGGCTTTCCGGCATTTGCATTTTGAACCTTTCCCGGCTGGTAGGAGAATTTTTTTCTCACAGAACCGTCAACAGGCACAAAACGGAGAAAGTCGAGCTATCTCTAGATTTAGTGCCGGATTTGGACTATTCCTCGCTGCTCTCATTTTTGCAGGCGCTGCTCCACGGGCAGCCGCGCCTGCCCGTGGAGCAGCTGTTATCCGGAATCGTCAACAAGCGGGTTGGATTGGCTTTGCTCAAACAGCTCATGCCTTCCGCCCTTTCCCGCCCTTGCGGCAGCCTGTCCCCTTCAGAATTAAAAACGATCTGCCGCACCGTCAAGGATTGGCGCTTCTCTCCCACGGGAACCCTGGGCTGGCAGCAGGCTCAATCCACCGCAGGAGGGCTTCTGTCCTCTCAGTTCGAATCCGCCACCCTGGAGTCCAAGGGGCTGCCCGGGCTGTATGCCTGCGGCGAGCTTCTGGATATCGACGGAGACTGCGGCGGCTATAATTTACAATGGGCCTGGTCCTCCGGCTTTGTCGCCGGGAAAAGCGCCGCGGTCTCGCTGCTTTCTCACTCACAGCCTCCGGCAGAGGCGAATTCCTGATTTCGCCCTTTCAAAGCCTGCGCCGCCAAGCGTTTCGAGAGGCGCCGGGCCTCTCCGCTTGTACCGCCTGCTCCGCAGCCCCCAAGCCTGGAAGCCGCAGGCCCGAAACCGCCGCGCTGACGGCAGCTTCCTGACACGGCAAGATATCTGTAAGCAGCCCGCTCCGCCCGGCGCTTGAAGCGAAAGCCTGTCTGCGGGCCGCCTCCGCCGGAACATCCGGTGATTTCTGTTACATAGAAGAGAACACCTGCCCCTCCTGCTGTGTTTTTTGCCTTCCTTCTGCAAAACGGCTTTTATACCGCGGAACTTTCATGCGCCGGCGTTTTTCTCCGGTTTTACCGCTTGTTTCTTCCGCCGCGCGTCCGCTCTCTGCGCTTACCGTTAATTTTTGATTCCTGCCTTAAGGAGATTTTCTATGATTCGTGTTTGCGATCTTTCCATGCCTCTGGATTACACAGAAAAAGATCTCAGGGAAGCCGCGGCCAAAGCTCTGAACATACCGCTCAATGAGATCAAGGCTTTTTCTCTGGCCCGGCGGTCCATAGACGCCAGAAAAAAGGACCAAGTGCATTTTATCTGCGCCGTCAACCTGTCTCTCGCCGGAGAGGAAACGGCCGTTCTAAAAAGGAGCAGGTACAAAAAGGCTTTCTTGGCGCCGCCCTATCATTACAGCCTGCCAAATGCCTTTCTCCCCGCTTTAAGGCCCATCGTAATAGGGACCGGTCCCGCCGGACTATTTGCCGGGCTGATTCTCGCTCAGGCAGGCGCCCGGCCTATTTTGATCGAACGAGGCCGGGATGTGGAGCGGCGCTCCCGGGATGTGGAGGAATTTTTTCTAACAGGAAAGCTGAATCCCCTCTCCAACGTACAATTCGGCGAGGGTGGCGCGGGCACCTTCTCCGACGGCAAGCTGAACACCGGAACCAAGGACGCTCGGGCCCGAAAGGTTCTGGAAGAGTTTGCCGCAGCCGGAGCGCCGGAGGAAATTCTCTTTCAGGCGAAGCCTCACATTGGCACCGACCGTCTGAGAACCACCGTAAAAAACCTGCGCCGGACGATCATAGCCCTTGGCGGCGAGGTTCGGTTTGAAACCCAGATGACCAGACTCCAAATTCACGGCGGTAAAATTACCGGCGTAGAGCTATTCGGAAAAAAAGGAACTGAGGTGCTGGAAACAAGCCATGTGATTTTAGCGGTCGGCCACAGTGCCAGGGACACCTTCCAGGCCTTGCTGAACCAGGGCGTCGTTATGGAACAAAAGCCCTTTTCGGTAGGCGCTAGAATCGAGCACAGCCAAAAAGCGATCGACCGGGCCCAATACGGCAGATTCGCCGGACATCCCGCTTTAGGACCGGCAGATTATAAGCTGGCGGTGCATCTTCCCAACGGCAGAGGCGTATACACGTTCTGTATGTGTCCCGGCGGCCAGGTGGTAGCCGCGGCGTCGGAGGAAGGGCGCTTGGTCACCAACGGCATGAGCCGTTTTGCCAGAAACGGGGAAAACGCCAACAGCGCTCTGTTGGTTGGAGTTACTCCCGCGGATTTTGCAAGCGATTCTCCGCTTGCGGGAGTAGAGTACCAGCGGCGTCTGGAAGAAGCCGCCTACCGGCTGGGGGGCGGAAGCTACCGGGCCCCAGCCCAATTGGCCGGGGATTTTTTAAAAAAGCAGCCGACCTCGGCCTTTGGAAGCGTTGTTCCAAGCTATCAGCCCGGAGTAACGCCCGCTTCCTTGGATCAGTGCCTTCCTCCTGAAATTGCCGATGCCATGCGTCAGGGACTGAGGCTGATGGACGCCAAGCTTCACGGGTTCGCCCAAGCTGACGCCGTGCTTACCGGCGTGGAAACCAGAAGCTCATCCCCTGTACGGATCCCAAGAACAGAGACGCTGGAGGCTGTGGGCCTCCAGGGCCTGTATCCTTGCGGGGAGGGCGCCGGCTATGCCGGAGGAATCGTTTCCGCCGCAGTAGACGGCATCCGATGCGCCGAGGCGGTACTCCGGCCGGTACGCTGATGCCAGCCGGCAGCAGAATCAAAGCGTTAGAGCAGGTCTTCCAAAAGTCTTTCCGCAAGCATCCCCCAAGGCCTGCCGTTCCGTCTTTTCTTTCTGGCTTTTCCTTTCCTGTTATCCTCAAAGGCCGCGGGGCTGTGTGAAGCATTACACAGCCCCGCGGCCTTTTATTTCCTTTTGGCGGCTTTCCGGTAAAAAGAAACCGCCTGACGTTCCGTTTCTTTCAGGAGACATGCGCCAGGCGGTTTCTTGCCATTATGATTTGGCTGTGCTTTATTCGGTTATAGGAGCCGGATCAGCAAAATGTGAATTTCAGTCACAAAACATTCGGTTATCCATGGGGTCAAAGCCGGAAAACATAAGCGTCTGCCGGATGTTCGGCAAGAGAAAAGGCTAAAACACAGGAACCGCTATGCCCGCCACGGCTTCCGCCGATCCGCTGCAGAAGGCAGGCTGCTCTTAACCGGGATTCCCTTTTGGGGAAAACCAGCTCACTCAGCTTTCCGTTGAGCGGGCAGAGAATCAAAACAGCATTCCCTCCAGATAGCGTTCCTGGAAAATAGAGCTTGCCGCTAAATCCACTGTTTCCGCTTGCCGGGCCAGCCGTGAAGAAAGCTCTATAAAATCCTGATTCAGTAAAACCATCGCGGCGCCCAGGAGCGCCCCATTGCCAATAGGCGAGGCCTTCCGCGCCAGCGCCGGCGGAATCAAGCCGATTTTTCCCGCGTTTTCAAGATTCAAATAGCTCCCAAAGCCGCCGGCGATCACCAGCCGGTCTACCTCCGCCATCGAAATTCCGGCGTTTTCGATCAAGGTCTGGATTCCCGCGCAGACAGCGCTTTTAGCTAACTGCACCATGCGCACATCCCGCTGAGAAATGGATACCCGCTCTGAGATAAAAACCGGATCTTTGGTCAAACACCCGGTCTCGTCCATCAAGCCTAGCTCCAGAAACGCGGACATCGCATCGACAACGCCGCTGCCGCATACCCCCGCGGCCTTTCCACCTCCGATGACATGGGAGCAAAGCGCCCCCTCCTGAACCGCAACGCGGTCTATCGCCCCTTCTTTTCCCGCCATGCCCATCGACAGCCCGGTTCCTTCAAACGCCGGGCCCGCAGCGGTAGAACAGCAGTACAGCCGCTTCCCGCTGTATAGCGCCATCTCCCCGTTGGTGCCAATATCCGCCAGTACGGAGGTTTCCTCCTTCCGCCAGAGCCCGCTGGCAAGAAGGGCGGTAACCAGATCCGCCCCTACAAACGCAGACACGCACCGGGGAAGATATACCTTAGCTGTGGGACAAGGCAGCTCTAGGTCAACGCCTCTCCATAATTCTCCAAACAAGCGGGAAGCCTCAAAAGGCGCGTGAGAGAGGCAGTCCGGGTCTGTTTCCGTCAGCAAATACAGCATCGCGGTGTTTCCCGTAATTGCCAAAGCGTCAATTTGTTCCGGGGAAATCCCCGCTTCCCCGGATAATTCCTCCAGCAGCGCTTTCAGCGCCTTCCGGATGCATTGAGCCATTTCCACGCCCTTTCCGGCTAAAGCCCCGCCAATCCGGGAAATCACATCCGCCCCGTATCGATTTTGCGGATTGATGCCGGAAGCCTGCGCCAGCAGCCCCTTATGTCCATACAGCCGCGCGGCCAGAGTCGTGGTGCCAATGTCCACCGCCGCTCCAAAGGTATGAAACAGGGGCTTGAGTGTGAAATCGGGCATTTCTCCGCCGCCGCATATCACACTTTTCGCTTCCCCGCCTAAAAACACCCGGCAGTCTCCCTCTACGGCCGTGCAGCACGCAAGCCTGATCCCGGCCTCTAATTCCCGCCGTGACAGATGCCCGCGCTCCGTTTCAGATACCGGAGACAGGTTTCCTGAAGCCGTTACCCTGCATTTGCCGCACCTTCCCTTTCCGCCGCAGGGAAGCTCCAGTGTGTGATGGAGGCCAATCGCGTCGCTCAGCAGGGTTCCGGCCTCTACAATGTATTCTCGATCGTTAATTGTCAATAAAGCCATTCTACCATATCCTTCTATCAAACACATACGATTTCCCGACCGCGCTGCCCGCCAGGAAATCCTTCCTGAAAAAGCGGAATTTTCTCCAGGCCCCTGGCAATCCCGGCCATAAAGTGGTATAGTTTAGGAAACGCGGCCCATTCTCAGACGGAAGCCCTCAAAATGCCGGAGGCGTCCCAGAGCGCCCGCCGGCTCCATGGCCGTCCTATCCGTCCAGTTAGATATTACCAAAACAAACGGAAAAGCACAAGCCCGTCAAAAGGCGTGCGCCTTACGGTTCCAGCCCTTGCCGCCGGGCCGCCGTCTGTGACGCAGCTGAAAGCAGAAGCCCGCGCTGCCCGCCCCCTTTCCGGAGCTGTTTTCCCGCTTCTCCTTTTGAGCGGTACGAATCAGCGGCCCGATTGGAAAATCCGCCGCGCAGGCCAGGCGCGGAATGCCGCGGGATACAGGGCGCCCGCTTAAGATAACAGAGCGCTGAACCGTCTGAGAAGGCTGTTCCGCAGCGGTGGGCGGCAAACCGTACGATTCCATCCGGCTTTCCGGCAATCGTCCGAGGCTCTCGGAGTGCCGGCGGCCGACAGGAGGATCTTCTTCATGAACGAACAAAAGCTGATAGATCTGGCTCTCAGCCTGGGCGCCTATCAAGCCGCAGTGATTCCCGTGAGCCGCATCCATTTTGACAAAAGCTTTCGATCCCTATGCGAATCCAACGCCTGCGGAAATTTTGGCATGTGCTGGATGTGTCCTCCCGACGTCGGTGATATCGTCAAGCTGATCGAGGAGGCCAAGACCTTTCAAAGCGCCTTGGCATATCAAACCGTGGGAGAGCTTGCGGACGGCTATGACATCGAGGGAATGCTGGAAGCAGGTAACAGGCATAACCGGCTGGCTCAAAAAATTTCCGGCGCATTCGCCTCCCTCCCTTTCGGGAAAACCCTCCATTTGGGCGCGGGCGGGTGCCGCGTATGCCCTGTGTGCGCCAAACGCACCGGCGAGCCCTGCCGGTTTCCCGACCGGGCTATGGCTTCCCTGGCGGCTTACGGCGTGGCGGTGTCTGAGCTGGCGGAGGCCTGCGGCATGAAATATATCAACGGTCAAAGCACCGTTACGTATTTCGGCGCTTTCCTTTACCGGAAAGCCGAAGGCTGAAAAAGGAAATGAAATCCCCGGCGATGAAACCCATAATTCCGGAGAAAGTCCCAGGCGCCTATGGAAGTGTTTCCATAGGCGCCTGGGACTTTTCGATCGCTTCTAGGAACGATAAAAGATTATAGTTACATTTTTCAGGATAGGAATATAAAACAGTATCTGTCATAATAGAAATGAACCATGGAGCACGAGGATGCGGTCATGATTCATATCGTAATATTTATACGCTTCGTAAGACTAAAAAACCAAAATATCCCAATGTATAATATACTTGTATCGAAACAAATCAGGCGGGTGGAAACGTGAAAGATATCCTGAAAGAAATCACCAGGCTCCGCTTAGAACGCAACTGGACCGAGTATGAATTGGCTAAAAAATCCGGGCTGGCGCAATCGACGATCTCCTCCTGGTACCGCAAAAAACAAACGCCAAGCATACAAACATTAGATAAAATATGCAAAGGGTTCGGTATCACCTTATCCCAGTTTTTCGGAGAAGGCGACGACGCAATTTTTCTTACACCGGAACAACGAAAGCTGTTGGACAGCTGGTCCGCCCTGAACACCCAGCAAAGAAAAATCGTAACCGACCTGCTGGACAACGTATTATAACGCCGGTTGAAAATCGCCGCTGATCTTCTCGGAACGCCGGCTACGCCTCATTCTTGGAAATGGAGTCTGATCACGATTGAAATACGACAAAGCGCTGACAGCCGGGCGGCTGAAGGCTCTGCGGAAGCGGCACGGCCTGTCCCAAAGCCAGGTGGCGGCGGCTCTAAGAATCGACCGCTCCACCTACGCCTACTATGAACTGGGCCGAACGCCCCTGCCCGCGGAAAAGCTGGTTTTTCTGGCCCTTTACTACCGTGTTTCCTCCGATTTTCTTCTGGGGCTGTCAGAGCGGGAAGCAGGCTCTCAGCGCCGCCTCACATAAAAATATTCATTTTACAGCGCTGTTGATTACGGCGCCGCTGAATGCGCCATTTTGCCAGATCCTCGGTGAAAACGGCGCGAAAAAAAGCCCGTTTCCCTTTTCAGCTCGGCTTGGGGAAACGGGCTTTTTTATTTCTGCGTTGCCATGCGGAACAGCGCCTCCAGGCAGATTTGGGCATGAAGCATGAATTTTTCGATCTCGATAAACTCATCCGCGTCGTGGAGATGGTTCTCCTCCCCGGGGAACACAGGGCCAAAGGCCACGCCCCGGTTTTGGAGAGAACGGGCGTAGGTCCCGCCTCCGGTGCCGTAAAGCCGGGCCCGCCCTCCTGTTACCGTCTCATAGGCGCCCTTCAGCATACGGATCAGAGGCGTATCCTCGGGCACGAACAGGGGCTTTTGCTCCGCCAGCACCCGGGCCTTGACGCCGTACGCCCCGGCGGCTGCCCGAAGCCTTTCAAAAATTTCCTCCCCGTCCGCCGTCACCGGATACCGGATATCCAGCACCGCCCGGCAAACGCCGTTATCCTGCTCCGCCACGCCTAAATTCACCGTCAGCGGCCCGGAAACCGCGTCCTCCCGGCGAAGCCCCAGGGAGCTTCCGTCCAGCTCCAGCCCGATTTTTTGATCGACAAAGCTCCACAGGGCGCCCAGCGCTTCCCCGCCGAAGCAGGAGGAAAAAAGCCTGACCAGCCGGGCCGCGGCGTTTCTTCCTTTCTGGGGCTCCATGGCGTGGGCGGCTCTTCCGGCACATTCCGCGGTCAAAACGCCGCCCGACCACTGGAAAGAAAATTTCCCGTCCATTTTTTTCGACAGGGCCTCCAGCGCTTCGCACTCCTCCGCCGTACACCGCGCCTCCGCCCTGGCGGAAGCCGCTACCGCGTTGCGGACCGTTCCCCCATGGAGGCTTTCCAGCCGTGAGCCGTCCGCCGGGGCGGAAAGCTCCACGTGTAAAATTCCCTTTTCCCGGTTGCATACGCCGTATTCGGCGTCCGGCGTAAAGGCAAGCTCCGGCAAAGCCTCCCGCTGAAAATACTGTTTCAGGTCGTCGGAGGCGATTTCCTCCCCAGCGCCGAAAATTGCTCTCGCCTTTCGGACGCACTTCACCCTTTCATCCTTCAGCGCCTTTAGGCAATAGAGAGCGACCACCGCCGCCCCTTTATCGTCGGCGGTTCCCCGGCCATAGAGCCTTCCGCCGCGCTTCTCCAGCACATAGGGGTCGCCCGTCCAGCCCTCTCCGGCCGGCACCACGTCCACATGGGTGACCACCGCCGCTACCGCTTCCCCCCCGCCGTATTCCGCGTGGCCCGCGTAATCGCCCACGTTTACCGTATCAAGCCCCAGCTCCCGGGCACGGTTTAAAATCCATCGGAGAGCTTCGGCCGACCGCTCTCCGAAGGGCCTGCGTGCGGCGGAGGCGTCCGCCACGGAAGGGATCGCCACCAGCGTCTTTAAATCCCGGAAAATCTGATCCTGATATTTTAAAATTTTTCTGCCGAAGAATTCTTTCATACCGCTTGCTTCCTCATATGATTAAAATTTGCAGACAATTTTCAAGTGCGTCTGCTTAGTGCACCGGCCGGTTGGCAGACGGCCTGGAGGCCGCTGAGGCCCACTGCCGCAGGGCGTGAGCGTCATACCCGTTCTTTTCTGGGTAAATGTAAATAATTTCATTTTATTATAGCAGGAATTTGCTGGAAAAACAGCAGTTTTTTGCCGCAGGGCAGAATAATTCTTGCGTCTAAAAGGGACACTTGCTATAATATAATCAGATTTTACGAGGGCGCCAGGCCCTTGAAAGTGCGGCCGGATCTCCGCTTTGCTCTGCGCCCTGCGCGGCGGGGCTGGGAGCTTTAGCGGGCCGGCGGCTCTCATCTGATCGATTTGCAGCAGAAAGCGGGGGACCTTCATGATATTGGCTTTGGATATCGGAAATACCAACATTACCATGGGCGTTTTTGACGGCAGGGATTTAAAATTCGTGTCGCGCCTGGCCACGGACCGCCAGCGTACAGAGGATCAGTACGCGGTGGAGCTGCGGGATATTGTGGATATTTACGGCGTCTCTATCGGCGAGATCGAAGGCTCCATCATCAGCTCGGTGGTACCCTCCCTGACCTCCGGAATAAAACGGGCCGTCAAGCGCCTGACCCGCACCGAGCCCTTGTGCATCGGCCCCGGCATGAAAACCGGGCTGAATATCAAGCTGAACGACCCGTCCACTCTGGGCGCCGACCTTGTGGCGGGCGCTGTGGCGGCCATCGAGCTGTTCGACTGTCCCTGCATTATTTTTGACATCGGCACCGCCACCACCATCAGCGTTTTAGATGCCGACGCCAGTATGCTGGGCGGAGTCATTATTCCCGGCCCGGGCATCGCCCTGGAGGCCCTTACCGCCCGTTCCGCCCTGCTTTCCTCCGTCAGCCTGGAGGCTCCGAAGCATGTGATCGGCTCCAATACCGCCGACTGCATGCGTTCCGGCTCCGTATACGGCACCGCCTCTATGATGGATGGAATGTGCGACCGGATCGAGGAGGAGCTGGGTAAGAAATGCTCTATTGTCGCCACCGGCGGCCTGGGAAAAGAGATCGTTCCCCACTGCCGGAGGAACATCGTCTACTGCGACAACCTTCTTTTGGAGGGGCTCAGGCTCCTGTATGAAAAGAATGCCGGCAAAGCCGGGCGGTAAGAAAGGCGCCGGCTGTGACCGGCTATATTCCCTCAATGCCGGATCCCTTCAAGTCAACCGCATATCCATAGGCGCGGCGCGCTCCTGTCTCACAGCGCGCCCGCTTTCAGGTTTTCTTTCGAAGCCGTTCCTGGGGGGATTCCAATGTTATAAGCTTCAGAAATAGCGCCCCTTTGGGGCTTACCGGCTCTGCCGGGCTATCAATATTTGCGATGCATCCTGAAATCAGGAGCATCAGCAGGAGGTAATTGAATATGACAAAGCAACAATCTCTGACCATGGGCAAAACCCAAAGGATGGTGGGCCTGGCTATTTTCACAGCTATCATAATTGTGCTGCAGCTGGTTTCCACCTTCATCAAGTTCGGTCCCTTCTCCATCACTCTGGCGATGATTCCCATTGTTGTGGGCGCCGCTGTGTACGGTGCGGGAGCGGGCGCTTATCTGGGCGGCGTATTCAGCGTTGTGGTTCTCATCTGCTGCGTTACGGGAGCAGATCCCGGCGGCGCGGTCGTCTGGAACGCAAACCCATTTCTGTGCATCGTGGTCTGCATGGCCAAGGGCATAGCCGCCGGCCTCGCGGCCGGACTGGTTTACCGCCTCATCGCTCCCAAAAGCGTGCTGGGAGGCACCGTCGTAGCGGCTGTTCTAAGCCCCATAGTAAACACGGGTATTTTTTATCTGGGACTGGCGCTGTTCTTCCGCCCTGTGCTTCTCTCCTGGACCGGCGAAACCGACGTGCTTTACAATATCATCGTCGGCCTGCTGGGAGTCAATTTCTTAGTAGAGCTTGGCGTTAATGTGGTGCTCAGCCCTATTGTTGTCCGGATCCTCAAGGCGGTCAAGGCCGCTTAATATCCCCATTGACATTCATGAATTGAATGCCAACCGCCCCTTGTTTCAAGCGTTTCGGCGCCGTCAAGCTTTCTTGGCGGCGCTTTTTATTTTTCTTTCCTCCGACTGACAAAATCCGTTTTGAACAGGCGGACATAAAACGCGTACTTTTCTATTCAATCGTTTTGCTGAAGAAAAGAGTATGTAGGAGAATAGAGCCCCTGGACCCTTTCAGGTTCTGAAGAATACAGCTCGTCCATCAGTCTCATGGGCCGGTTTTCACAACAGTCCCGCTCTATTGGACCGTTTAGCCCCCTTTTTCAAATTTGTCTGCATTCCTCATAATCATAATTGATCATAATTAATTATTAAACCCCCATCGGCTTTTCTTTTTGTCAAAATTGCTGTAATATCTGGACGAACATTAAAATGGAAGCTATAATAAAGCCAAAAGAGCGCCCGCTCTTTTTAATCAAAATCAATCAAAGAGGTGCTTTTCATGACTGAAATGGAGATTAAGGAACAAATTTGCGACGTATGCCATAAAATGTGGCAGCTCGGCTGGGTAGCGGCAAATGATGGAAATGTTTCTGTAAAGCTTCCCGACGGCAATTTTATCTGCACTCCCACCGGCATCAGCAAAAGCTTCATCACCCCGGAAAAGCTGGTAAAAATCAACGCTCAAGGCGAGATTTTGGAAGCCAACGACGGCTATCGGCCCTCCTCGGAAATGAAAATGCACATGCGCTGTTATGAGCTGCGGGATGACGTAGGCGCGGTGGTTCACGCTCATCCCCCGGCAGCCACCGGTTTTGCGGTAGCTCATCTGCCTATGGACCGTTACATTATGATTGAAGCGGTTATTTCTTTGGGCAGCGTGCCGCTCACTCCCTTCGGCGTCCCCTCCACCAAGGAAGTTCCTGACGCTATCGCCCCTTATCTGCCCGACCATGACGCTATGCTTCTGGAAAATCACGGAGCGGTTACTGTGGGCGCAGACTTATGCACTGCCTATTACCGTATGGAAACCTTGGAGCTGTGGGCTAAAATCGAACTGAACGCCCGTCTTCTGGGAGGGGAAAAAGAAATCTCCGAAAAGAATATCGGCCGCTTGCTGGAGCTTCGGAAATCCGCCAAGGTGACGGGCCGCCACCCGGGCTACCGCCATTATCGTAAAAACAAATAAATTATTTTTCAGGAAAGGACGGTGCGGCGGCCTCTGGGAAATTCCCGGATGGACGCGATGAAAATGGCACAGAAAAAACAAGTCCTGGCATTCGACTTCGGCGCGTCCAGCGGCAGAGCAATGCTGGGTTCCTTTGACGGGAACACGATTTCCTATCAGGAGATCCACCGTTTTTCCAATGATCCGGTCAGTATCGGCGGCACCCTCTATTGGGATGTTCTGCGCCAATTTTATGAGATCAAACAGGGAATCGTCAAGGCCAAACAGTTTGGCCCCATCGACAGTATTGCCATCGACACCTGGGGCGTGGATTTCGGGTTGATCGCCAAGGACGGCACCCTATTGGAAAATCCGGTCCACTACCGTGACCTGCGAACCACGGGCCTGGTGGAAAAAAGCTTTTCGAAAATTCCCAAGGAGGAATTTTACCATCTGACCGGCAACCAGTTTATGGAGCTGAACACCGTGTTTCAGTTGTATTCCCTAGCTCTGAACCGGCCGTATCAGCTTGAACGGGCGGACTGCCTATTGCTGATGCCCGATCTTTTCAATTATATGCTGACCGGGGTCAAGGCCTCGGAGTACACTAACTGCACCACCACCCAGCTTTTGGACGCGGCGAAGGGGACCTGGTCCCAGCGGGTTACGGAGGCCTTGGGGATTCCCTCCCGGCTGTTCACCTCTATCGTCCAGCCAGGCACGGTCATCGGGCGGCTGAATCCCGAAACCTGCGATGAGCTGGGAGTGGATCCCATTAAGGTGGTGTCAGTGGCAAGCCACGATACCGCCAGCGCGGTAGCCGCGGTGCCGGCTGAAGAGAAGGATTTTATCTTCAACAGCTGCGGCACCTGGTCAATTTTCGGCACTGTGGTAGACAGTCCTGTCCTGAACGAGAAGGCAGTACGGTACAATCTGGCCAACGAGGGCGCCGCCGAGGGAAAAACCTCCCTGATTCGGAATATCCTGGGCCTTTGGATGATCCAGGAGAGCCGCCGTCAGTACCAGCGGGAGGGCTTTGACTACAGCTATGGCGACCTGGAACGGTTGGCGCTGCGTGAAAAGCCCTTTGCCTGCTTTATCGATCCGGACGATCCTATGTTTGTTCCTCCGGGCAATCTTCCCCGCAGAGTGCGGGAATTTTGTGAAAAAACCAGTCAGCCGGTTCCCGAAACCGTAGGCCAGGTGATGCGGTGCATCTATGAAAGCCTGGCAATGAAATACCGCTACACCTACGAGCAGCTGAAGGACTGCACCGGCAAGGATTACCGCGCCATCCATATGATTGGCGGCGGCACCAAGGACAGCCTGCTCTGTCAAATGACTGCCAACGCCTGCGGCTGTACCGTAACCGCCGGCCCCATCGAAGCCACGGTTCTAGGCAATATCGCCATGCAGCTGATTGCTAACGGGCAGATCCGAGATGTGGACGAGGCAAGGCAGATTATTGCCCGCTCGGAAAAAGTGTTGAATTATCAGCCCACAGAGGCAGGTGCCTATCGTACGGCCTATGAAATTTATTTAAAAGCGTTAAAGCTTTCCTGATTTCCCAGATCCGTTAAGCGCGGAGTAAGATCTCCGGCGCCGCAAAGCTGTAAGCCTGGGGCCTGCCCTTCAACGGTTTTCAAATTTTGACGGGCCGCTTGCTGAAAACTTCAGAATTGCAGACGTTATGGCAAGGCTGTTGGCGATAAAACAGCCGGCATGACAGTTTTACTTTCTGCCGGTCTTGTCCACCGTCCCACGGCTGTTTTCCCACATTCACCGGTAAAAAAAGCCTCCGAAGGCGGCACAATGCCGCTTTCGGAGGCTTTTTTGTCAGCTTTAGCGCAAAGAGACCCTCTGGCTTATCATCAAGGACCAGGCCTTCGTTTCATGGAGACAGACTGGCCGCAGCCCTCCGCCGTTCCCGGCGCGGTAAGCCTGGAGGTTTTCTGACCGGCCGCAGGAAAAGGCCGCGGACTTAAAAGGGAAAATTTCTTTTCCCAGAAAACACATTCAGATCTTTTGAAGCTTCCACTTTCCCCGTACGAACCGGCCTACAAAGCAAATCGACCTGCACACCCAGTCGATTATCATGGCGATCCACACGCCGATGGCGCCCATTTGGAACCAAATTCCCAGTACATAGCTGAACAGGATTCGGAACAACAGCATAGACACAATTGAAACGATCATAGTAAAACGGACGTCATTGCTCGCCCGCAGGGCGTTGGGCAAGGTGAACGCTGCGGGCCACAGCAGCATGGCACAGCCGTTATGAAGCACAATCAAAACGGTGGAAAGCCAGATGGTCTCCTCCGAAAGGTTGTAAAGCTTTAGGGATAGAGGAAGGGTTGCCAGAATCAGGGTATTCCATCCGATGACGGAAAGATAAGCGATTTTCATCAGCTTTTTTGTATAATAGGAAGCCTGGCCGTAATCCCGGGCGCCCACGCACTGGCCAATTACGGTAATCATGGCGAGATTCATGGCGTTGCCTGGAATGCATCCCATACCGTCCAGGTTATTTGCCACCGCGTTGGCGGCGATCTGGACGGTTCCGAACCCGGAAATGATGCTGACCACCAAAACTCTGCCCAGCTGAAAAAAGCTGTTTTCCAAGCCATTGGGAATCCCAATATGTAAAATCTTCTTGATAACCGGGAAATCCGGCTTGAGATATTCCCATTTTAAGCTGATAAAAACCTGATGCCCCGGATTGCTCAGCAGTACCACCATGATGGCGCAGGCCGCCACTCTGGAAATCAGGGAGGCCGTAGCCACGCCGGCTACACCCATTTGGAAGGTAAAAATAAAAAACGCGTTGCCAGCCACATTGATCACATTCATTGCTAAGGAAACCAGCATAGACACCTTGGAGTTTCCCATGGCCCGAAACAGGGCGGCACAGGAATTATAAACCGCTAAAAACGGATAAGACAGCGCTGAAATCCAAAGATAGGTGATACAGGCCGACATGACATCATCCTCGATAGCCCCAAAAAACAGGCGGAGCAGAGGCCTCTGAAACAGCAGCGTCAGCCCCATGATAAAAATGGAAATAACGATGGTCACCACCATAAGCTGGTCCGCTGATTCGCAGGCCTTTTTCCGGTTCCGCGCCCCCAGATACTGAGCGGTCACCACCGCGCCGCCGGTGGCCAGCGCCGCGAAAATATTGATCAGCAGAACGTTAATCATATCCACCAGAGAAACGCCGGAAACCGCCGCTTCTCCCGCATAGGATACCATCATAACGTCCGCCATGCCTACCGTCAGGGCTAAGGCCTGCTCGATCACCAAGGGAAAAATCAATCGTTTTAAATCCGCGTTAGAAAACATTGCTGCGCTTTCATCTCTATTTCTTTCGTATGATTTATTGCTTTTTCCAGCTGCCGCCATAAAAATCCCGCCTTATTTTCCGCGCAAAGCCGGCACCCCTTTTCAGAGCTGGCTTTGTCCTGGCTCCGTGCGGAATACTTCTGATTTTATCAAAGCCTCTCATATGCCTCAGCCCAAAGCCCAGGGCCCGCCCGGTTCCAATGCGCCGCGCAGTCGATCCCCTTCCCGCCGGCGGACGGCTCCGTCTCCGGCCGCCTTAATCATTGGGCCGCAGATAAAACCGCCCTGTTACCTGCTCTGTCTTTACCACATTGATAAACGCCTTAGGATCAATCTCCCGTATTTTAGAGACAATTCTCCGCTTTTCCTGCCTGGAAACCACGCTGTACAGCAGCTTCCTCTCCTTGCCCTCATAGCAGCCCACCCCCTGAAACAGCGTGGCATCGTGATGAGTGACCTCTTTGATCTGTTCGTAAACCCGCTGAGGCGCCTCCGTTATAATCAGCAAGGTCAGCTTTTGATAACGGCTGTACAGCCCGTTGAGAATCTGGGTCGACGCGAACTGAAAAATGATGGAATACAGCGCCTGCTCCCAGCTGAACAAAAAGCCGGCCGCCGCCAGCATCAGCACATTGCCCGCCAGAATGTAGTTCCAGGTTTCTTTTCCCTTGCGCTCGGAAAAGAAAATCGCGATAAAATCCGTACCGCCGCTGGTAGCGCCGGCAAACAGGCACAGACTGACGGCAAACCCGTTGATCAGTCCGCCGAACACACAGATCAAAAGGATGTCCGAGGTAATCGGGTATCCTGGAAGAATGTCTGTCAAAATACTGGTAAGAACGATAGCCACACAGGAATACAGGGTGAATTTCTTCCCGATAAACCGAAAGCTGATCATAATCGGTGCCAGGTTCAACAGCAGATTAACGGCGGAATACGGCACAGAAAAGTGAAAAAATTTATCCGCCGCTTGCTGGATCAGCAGAGTCAGGCCCGTAAATCCGCCGGGGAACAGTCCCCCCGCCCGGACAAAGCTTTTGATATTCATGGCCATCACGCAGGAGGCGGCCACCACCAGCACCAGCCTTTTCACGTCCCGTTTCCAACCGTTTTGCTCCATAACGCCTCCTGTTCTTCTTACCATGCTAGCAAGAGCTTCCGCAGGGCCGAAACAGAAGCCACGATCCGGTCCGCGCCGGCTTCTTCCAATTCTCCTTCTTCCGCATAGCCAAACGCCACTCCTACGGAAGCAATGCCGTTCTTCTTAGCGCCAACGATATCATGCTTCCGGTCTCCAATCATGGCCGTCAAAGGCTTATCCGCCTCTTCCAGAGCCAGCCGGGCGAACGCCTCCCGGATGACCTCCGCCTTGTCCATGCGGGTGCCGTCCAGCTCGCTGCCTACGATTTCCTGAAAATATTCGGAAAGCCCAAAATGCCCCAAAATTTCCTTCGCGAACACCTCAGGCTTGGAGGTAGCCACCGCCAGCACCCTGCCAGCGTCTCTCAGCGTCCAGAGAAGCTTTTCCACACCGGGATAAACCTTATTTTCAAACATACCCTTTTCCCGAAACCTCTCCCGGTATTTTTCCACCGCCAGCAGCGCTTCCTCCCGGGAAAGCCCCCCGTAGGTTTCAAAGGATTCCGGCAACGGAGGCCCGATATAGCAGTAAAGCTCCTCCGGCCTGCGTTCCGCCTGCCCGAAATAGGATAAGGCGTATTGGACGCACTTGGTAATCCCCTCCGCCGGGTCGGTAAGGGTCCCATCCAGATCAAACAACAAATACCGATGCAACGGGCCACATCCTCTCTTTTCATAAAAGCCCGCTCCCTCTGCGCCACAGAGAGGAACGGGCCCTCCTTATTTCCTTTTCGCCTTCACAGGAAACCGAAGCCTTTGGGAGCCCCCTGTTCTCCTGACGCCGTCGGGCAGCTCTCTGCGAGCCCTTTTCTTAAGCTTTATTATATCCCATTCCCGCTGGAAAAACAATCCGCCGGGAACCAGAAATTATTTTCTTTCTCTCCCTTGCACAACCGCCGTTTCTCCCGGCGGAAAAATTGACAAACCGCGGATTTCCTGATATATTTTTTTAGTAGTGTAAAAAATGAGGGAGCCTTCGGAACCGTCGGCTTTTCCTCTCTGTCAGGACGTTTCTTTGTTGAAAGGCGCCCTCAATACAAAGCAAAAATCACTTAGGAGGATCCAAAATGAAACTAGCGTTTTCAACCTTGGGCTGTCCGGAATTCGGCTGGTCCGACGTATATTCCATGGCCAAGGATCTAGGCTTCCAGGGCATTGAGGTCCGCGGGCTGGGCGACGAGCTGTTCGACGGCAAAACCAAGCCCTTTCAGCAGGAGAACCTGCCCAAAACCTTGGCTCAGCTGAAAAAAATCCGCATGAACATATCCTGCATTTCTTCCGGCGCCTGCCTGAAATTCCCGGAAAAGGCGGAGGAAACCCGCCGGGAACTGCTGCGCTCCATCGACGTGGCCTCCCAGCTGGAGGCTCCCTTTGTCCGTATTCTGGGCGATTTGAGCCCCGCTCCCGATGGAGAGGTAGACGACGCGGTCGTTTTAAAGGCATTAAAAGCCCTGATCCCCTATGCGGAGGAGAAGGGCGTCACCCTGCTGGTGGAAACCAACGGCGTATATGCCGACACCTCCCGTCTCGCCGGCCTTTTAAACCAGATTGAAAGCGACAGCATCGGCGCTTTGTGGGATATGCATCATCCCTACCGCTACGGAAACGAAACGCCCGAGCAGACGGTGCAGAACCTGGGAGCGTATATTAAATACACCCACATCAAGGATTCCGTCATGGAAAACGGCAGGGTAGCCTACAAAATGATGGGCGAGGGAGATCTGCCGGTAGACGCCATCATGCGGGCTCTGCGCTCCATCAATTACGAGGGCTATATTTCCCTGGAGTGGCTGAAAAGCTATATGCCGGAGCTGAATGACGCCGGCGTTGTGTTCCCCCAGTTCACCCACTTCATGTCTCAGTATCTGGGCGGCGCCGATGAATCCCGCCGTCTTTACGACGATAACCGGAAAACCGGCAAATACGTTTGGCCTAAGGAGCATTTAATCGATCTGACTTTTCCTCAGGTGCTTGACCGCATGGTGGAGGAGTTTCCGGATCAATACGCTTTCCGGTACACCACTCTGGATTACACCCGTACATACGCCGAGTTCCGGGACGATGTGGACACCTTTGCCCGGGCCCTGATCGCTATGGGCGTGCGCCCCGGCGACCACGTGGCTATTTGGGCCACCAATGTGCCCCAGTGGTACATTACCTTCTGGGCCACTACCAAGATCGGCGCGGTGCTGGTAACCGTCAACACCGCCTACAAAATCCACGAGGCCGAATATTTGCTCCGCCAGTCTGACACTCATACTCTGGTAATGATCGACGGCTTCAAGGATTCCGACTATGTATCCATCATCAAGGAGCTTTGCCCGGAGCTGAAGACTACGGAAAAGGGCAAGCCTCTCCACTGCAAGCGGCTGCCGTTTTTGCGGAATATCGTCACGGTGGATTCAGCGCAGGAGGGCTGCTACACCTGGCAGGAGGCCATGGACCTTTCCGCCCAGGTTCCCGTGGAGGAGGTCTACCGCCGGGCCGCCGCCATCAATAAGCACGACGTCTGCAATATGCAGTATACCTCCGGCACTACCGGCTTCCCAAAAGGAGTCATGCTGACCCATTACAATGTGGTCAACAACGGCAAGGCCATCGGCGACTGTATGGATCTTTCCACCGCCGACCGGATGATGATCCAGGTGCCGATGTTCCACTGCTTCGGCATGGTGCTGGCTATGACCGCCTCTATGACCCATGGGGTTACTATGAGCCCTATTCCGGCGTTTTCTCCTAAAAAGGGACTGGCCTGCATTAATCAGGAAAAGATTACCGCCTTTCACGGCGTGCCCACCATGTTTATCGCCATGCTGGGCCATGAGGATTTTGAAAAAACTGATTTCAGCCACATGCGGACCGGCATCATGGCGGGCAGCCCCTGCCCCATCAAGGTCATGCAGGATGTCATCGATAAAATGCACATGACGGAAATCTGCATCACCTACGGCCAGACAGAGGCTTCTCCCGGCTGCACCATGAGCAAGACCACCGACTCCTTGGAAGCCCGGGTGAACACCGTAGGCGCCGCCATGTTCGGGGTGGAATGTAAAATCGTGGATCCCGAGACCAATGAGGATCTTCCGGATAATGTGGACGGTGAGTTTGTCGCCAAGGGCTACAATATCATGAAGGGCTACTACAAAATGCCGGAGGCCACCGCCGCGGCCATCGATGAAAACGGCTGGCTTCACACCGGCGATCTGGCCCGCAGGGACGAAAACGGCTATTATAAAATTACAGGCCGCATCAAGGATATGATTATCCGGGGCGGAGAGAATATCTACCCCAAGGAAATCGAGGATTTCATTTACACCCATCCCAAGGTGTCCGACGTACAGGTTATTGGAGTGCCGGATAAGCAGTACGGCGAGGAAATCATGGCCTGCGTGGTGCTCAAGCCCGGCGAAGCCATGACAGAGGATGAGCTTAAGGATTATGTCGCCTCTCATATGGCTAAGCACAAGGTTCCCCGCTATGTGGACTTTGTGGACAGCTTCCCCATGAACGCCGCCGGAAAAATCCTTAAATACAAGATGCGGGAGCAGGCAGTGGAAAGGCTGAATCTCCAGTCTGCCAACGGCATCGAAACCGCTTAATCTTCCCGGCCCCCGGAAAACCGGGGGCTGTTTTCTCAAGCAGCGCGCCATCGTGTTTGCCGTGCCGATACAACAAAACCCGGCCATCGTGAAAGCTGTAACATGCCCGCCTTCCTATGCTTGTCTTTTCCGGGAAGCGCTGAGGCTATAGATTAAATTTCCCGGCACCGCCGGGTATCTCAGAGAGGAGCCTATGAAAGAAAATAAAAAGCGCCCGCCTTCTTCCGGCGCCCACCGGCGGCGTCAGGGCAACCGTCAAAATCAGATGCATTCTTCCCATCAGCAGTCTCAGCCTTTTCAGCGGAATGGAGCCCATCAAACCTCCTTCCCAGCAAAGAAGAAGCCCTCTCCCCCACAGCAAAACCAGCCGGATTTCGATCACCAAGACGCGCGCCGCGGCTTTTCTCCCCAGGATCAGGCTGTCCCGCAAAGCCCTTCCGGTTCTTCCGTTCCTCAGCGGCGTCCGGAGCCTGCCTGTCCGGTTTTTCGGAAATGCGGCGGCTGCCAGCTCCAAAACATGGATTACGCCAGGCAGCTGCAATTCAAGCAGCGCAGGGTGGAAGGACTGCTGAAGCAGTTCCACTCAGTAGAGCCTATCATCGGTATGGAAACCCCTTATCACTACCGCAACAAGGTTTCCGCCGCCTTTGCGCTGGCACGAAATCAGCAGATCATTTCCGGGGTGTATCAGGACAGCACCCATCGAATCGTACCGGTAGATCACTGCCTGATCGAGGATCCGAAAGCGGATGAGATCATTTGCTCCATCCGAAGACTGATGAAAAGCTTCAAGCTGCTTCCCTATGATGAGGTGACCCAAAAGGGCTTCCTCCGCCACGTTTTGATAAAGCGGGGCTTTGCCACCAATCAGATCATGGTAGTGCTTGTGACATCCACGCCGGTGTTTCCCGCGAAAAAGCGGTTTACCGAGGCCCTCTTAAAACTCCATCCGGAAATCACCACCATTTTAATGAATCTCAATGACCGGTATACAAGCATGGTGCTGGGGGAACAGGAAAAGGTGCTTTACGGTCCTGGAAAAATTCAGGATATTCTCTGCGGCTGCCGATTCCAAATTTCCGCCAAGTCGTTTTACCAGATTAATCCTGCGCAAACAGAGGCCTTATACCTCAAGGCTATGGAATACGCCGGTCTGACCGGCTCGGAAACCGTTATTGACGCTTACTGCGGTATCGGCACCATCGGTCTGGTAGCCGCCAAGCGGGGAGCGAAAAAGGTTGTGGGCGTGGAATTGAATCGTGACGCCGTAAAAGACGCCATTGAGAACGCGAAGCTGAACAAGCTCTCCAACGCCTGGTTCTGCGCCGGAGACGCCGGAGAATTCATGCTGGAGATGTCTCTGGAAAAAGAGCCGGCCGACGTAGTCTTTATGGATCCTCCCAGGGCCGGCAGCGATCGAACCTTTCTTTCCTCACTGATTGCCCTTTCCCCCAAAAAAGTGGTTTACATTTCCTGTAATCCGGAAACCCAGCAGCGCGACCTGCGCTATCTCACCTCTAAAGGACCTTACCGGGTTACACGGATTCAGCCGGTCGATATGTTTCCACATACAAACCATGTGGAAACGGTGGCATTGCTTCAAAAGCAGTACCATTAAAAATTCACTTGTAAAACTAAAGAGGAGAAAACAGTACACGCACTGTTTTCTCCTCTTTAATTTCTTGAAAAGCTTGACTGAACCTGCCATTTGTTTATCAAAATTCTGCCCTGTGAAAAACGCGGCAAGAGATAGGCTTTTTGATGCGCTGTGATACCCGAATCAGCAAAGCGAGTTACCATTTCGATCCAGACAATGACAAAGGGGTATCTATATATTACGCTTTTACTTCGGCCATGATTTCCTCACGATTCTCTTTGTAATTCAAAAGATACCTTGCTGCCTGTTCTTTGCCACGAAAAGAAACCGGTTCTCTTGTTATGTAGGCCACAGCATCATTCCATTCCCAAAGGCTAAAAGCTTCTGGATCCAACTCCCGGACAGCATGCTGAATCTCACAGAGCATCTCCTTTTGCGATAAATCAGATAGATACATACACCCTGTTTTAATAACAAGATAATCTAGCAGGCCAAGCCCTTCCTGTTTTAAGGCATTCATAAGCTTCCTCCGCCCTAATCCTCAGAAAATCTCACCAGCCCCTTGCGGTGGTTTCACCGCTGACGTTTTTTCAAAGCCCCTAAACAACGCGGCGCCCAATTTCTTTGTGGCAAGATGCTAAGCGCCTTGTCACGATTTGTAAGTCATCCTCAGAGCTGTGATGCGTCTGTTTTTGGTCAATTTCACTTTGCACGATAAAGCAGACATTTTCATTCCCGCGAGTTATAATACTTTAAGTAGTAATTAGCGGTAAAAAAGCAGGAAATTGCAGAAAAGTATGTAGAAAGCTACAGCACGAAATTTCCTACATTTTCCTAGCGAAAAATTCGCAACTTATTATTTCCCGTGTGCCCAGCGTAAAAATGTATCTTGTGCAATACCGAGCTGTGCCGCCGCCTGTCGAGAGGAGATATCTCCCTTGTTCCAGGCGGCTCGGAGAGAATCAAAATTTACTGGAACCGGCTTCCTCGGCCTTCCAAAGCGCACTCCCCGAAGCTTGGCGGCGGCGATTCCTTCTTTTTGCCGCTGCTTAATATTTTCACGCTCTGTTTGCGCTACATAGGAAAGAATTTGTAGAACTAAATCTGCGACAAAGGTGCCGGTCAAATCTTTGCCGGTGTGCCTAGTATCCAATAGAGGCATATCAAGCACCACAATATCCGCATGCTTATCCTTGGTAATGATTCTCCACTGGTTTAATATCTCCTCATAGTTGCGGCCCAGTCGGTCTATGGATTTGATTACCATACTATCGCCGGGACGCAGCTTTCTCATAAGCTTACGATACTGAGGACGGTTAAAATCCTTTCCGCTAAGCTTATCCATAAAAATGTTGTCTTTGGGCACAGGAAAATTCGCTAATGCGATCCGCTGCCTGTCTTCATTCTGTTCTTTTGTGGATACACGAATATATCCATAGATGTTGTTTGTCATATCGTTGTGCCTCCTTGTTATAAAACTATTATTTACCTCAATCACAATTTTATGGGAGGCGCTTTTATAAGAAAATAGTAAACCACTAGTTTTCGGTTATTTTCGATACCGCTCGATTTTTCTAGGTTTTCAGCACTTTCAATTCTTGAAAAATTCTCCTTTGGTGACTTATGCGCTATGGGCATCTCAACGATTTGTGCGCTAAGAAAAGCCAGCCATGAAAGCTTTTTCAATCACTCTTGAAGGCTTCCGAGCTTTTGCCATGTTCTGTAAGAGCTGACAGGCTGTTATTACGATATAAAAAGAGGGCTGAAAATAGTATCAAACTATTTTCAGCCCTCTGGGATGCCATTCAATTTTTAAGGTTGATATCAGCTTTTTCCAGCAATGCCACCGTTTCCACATGGGCGGTTCTGGGGAATAAATCTACTGGTGCCAGCGTTTGCAGGCAATAGCCCGCCTTTACTAAAAGCTTCAGATCTCTGGCTAATGTGGCTGGGTCGCAGGAAACATAAACGATCTTCCTGGGCGCAATTTCCACAATGTGTTCCAGCACCGGGAGACCGCAGCCCTTTCTGGGCGGGTCCACCACGACAACCGTCGGACGCTCTCCCCGCTTTCTGAGCATCTGGACCGCCTGAGCCGAATCGCCGCAGATAAATTCTATATTCTTCACGTCGTTTCTCACGGCGTTGGCTTTAGCGTCCTCTATAGCCTCCGGCACCACCTCGACGCCAATCACCTTCCCCGCCTTGGAGGCCATTGTCATCCCGATCGTCCCGGTCCCGCAGTAAAGATCCAGCACCGTATCCTCTTTTTGTAAAGAGGCGTACTCGCCGGCAAGACGGTACAGGATCTCAGCCTGATCCCGGTTTACCTGGTAAAAGGACAGCGGCGACAAGAAAAAGGACAGGCCGCACAAATGATCCACAATTCCGTCTTTCCCCCAAAGAGCCTGGCAGCGTTTTCCCAAAATCACATTGGTTTTTTCCCGATTACTGTTGAATACCACACTTTCCAGACAGGGAAGATCCTCCCGCAGCCTCTTTACTAACTCGCCGCTGTGAGGGAGCTCATCGCCATTTCCCACCAGGCATACCATCAGCGCTCCGGTGGCCGAGGCCTCCCTCAGATACAGGTGGCGCAATAGGCCGGAGTGGGATTCCTCATGGTAAACAGGCACTTTATATTCTTCCATCCACTGCTTTACAGAGGCTACCGCCTGAGCAAACACCTTCGGCTGCAAGGGGCAATCCTCGATCGGAACTATCCTATGGCTATGAAGGGCGTAAAACCCCATGATTCCCCTGCCGTCCCGGTCAGCTCCTATCGGCAGCTGAGCCTTATTTCGATATCGGTTGATTTTTGCCGCGCCAACCACCGGAGGAACCGGGAAGCGGTCAAAGCCGCCGATCCGCTGAATCGCGTCCTCTACCCGCCGGCGCTTGGCTTCCAGCTCCGCTTTATAGGAAATGTGGCGGAAGCTGCATCCGCCGCACTGGGAAAAGCAAGGACAGTCGGGAATGATCCTGTCTTTTGACGGAACGACAAGCTCTTCGATTTTTCCAAAGGCATAGTTTTTTAAGGTCTTGACAATTCGGACCTGCAGCGTATCTCCAACCGCGGCGCCGGGAACGAACACCGCCATGCCATCCAGCCGGCCCACACCGTTTCCTTCCGCAGTATAGCCGGTGATTTCTATTGCCGCTATCTCGTTTTTACGCATCACTACCATCCTAACCACAGCAAGGCTTGCTGTACGATAAACACTGCGGCCGAAGAAGCCAAAGCCACCGTTAAAAGCCCCCGGTTGTGATAGGCTAGAACCAGTGCTACCAGCAAGCCTGCCGCCGCAGAGGGGACCCCAACCGCGAGGTTGTCCGAGGTGGAATAAAGGATCGCCGGAAACGTCATGGCACTCAGTACCGCATAGGGAACGTAGGTTAAAAAGGACCGGATAAACCGGTTTTGAATTTTACGCTTAATTACCGCCATCGGCAGCATGCGGGGCAGATAGGTAACCAAGGCCATTACCGCCGTAGCCGCCAGCACCATACCGTAATTCATCAGGCCGCCTCCTTTTCTTCGGGAGGCGTTTCCTCATCCACAGGAAAGCGCAGCGCCATAATCCCCGCCGCGATAACCGCGCAGATAATGATGACCCACCCGCTGGAAATTTGATTTAGGCCGGGTATGTAATAAAACAAACAGCTTAGGGCCGCCGCCAGCACCACGGTGACCGCTACGGGCTTCGCCTCCCGGCTCGGGGGAATAATGATGGCGATAAACATCCCGTAGATGGCGATCCCCAGGGCGCTTCTCACGGAAAGGGGCAAAACCCCGGTAGCCGTGGCGCCCAGCACTGTGCCGAGGGCCCAGCCCGCGTAAGGGGTCAGGATCAGCCCCGCCAGATAGCGGGCGGTCAGCTCCTTTCTCTGCCGTATTGCCACAGCAAACACCTCGTCGGTGACGCCGAAGGACAGAATCAGCCGCTCCGCCATTTTCATATCGGGATCCAGCTTTTGCGACAAGGACAGCGACATAAGCATATAGCGTATATTGATTACAAAGGTTGTGACGGCGATCTCCAGCAGGGTGCCGCCGGACAAAATCAGGGCGGTACCGGCAAACTGTCCCGCCGAGGTCAGATTGGTCATAGAAATCAGCAGTGACGACCAAGGCGCCAGGCCGCCCTCTGTGGCCATCATGCCAAAGGTAAAGGCTACGGAAATATAGCCAAGGCAAATGGGCAAGCCATCCTTAAGCCCTTGCTGAAACAGCGGGCTCTCCACTTTTTGCTGCGACAAATTTTACACGCTCCTATATCATAGCCTTGAGGGAAAGCAAGGGTCAGGTCATGGCCAGCAGATAATCATGGAACGTATAGTTGCAGGCCGACTTGATATTGTTCATGATTAAAATCTCGTCAATTCCGTTTTCCGCCGCGTAGCTCGCTAAATTTCCTTCCCAATACCGCATATCAAGGACATGGACCTCACTGTAATGAGGGGATAAAAAGGGAACGAAAGCATTGCCAAAGGATTCCTTAAGGACAGCGATCTTCTTGCCATTCTTCATCGCGGGATCCTGGTTCTGAATTTTAAACAGTTTGTTATCCCCGCCCAAGAATACGCCGTAGGCGTTGGCCCCCTCAGCGTATTCCGCCAGCATACTGGTTTCCAGCCACTCGTCGGAGCCCTGATACATCACTTGGCACTCATAATTACCGGGGATGATGAAGTATTCCACCGAGTCCGGATTCTGCTCCAAAACCGGCTCCTGGGTGATATCGTACAGCAGCCCCAGCAAACCGGGAATGGATTTTTTCTCCATATCCTCCTGAGCGACAGGGGTAAAGCCCGCCTCCTCGGCAAACTTGGTATAGGCGTAATACGCCCCCAGGCCGGTCCAGTGATGATCCGTATTAAAATATAAGTACTCCAGCTTGTGCAGGGACAAAGCATCATAAACATCAACGCCCTTTACCTCGGCGCTGTAATTGTTGTAAACCGCATCCAATGTCGGGCGTTCCGATACGGAAAAGTCCGCCTTGTATTTCTCCGGCAAGGCAAACTCCACATGGGTGGGCACCACGATGTTGTAAACCTCAGCGCTAGGTACGGCCCGCTTGATGGTGGAAATTACTTCAGCGTAATCAGCCGCCTGCTCCTGACAGTCGTAAAATGCCTCCAAAGCCATCTTGCCATACATAACGATCCCTTCATTCAAATAAGGCTCCGCAGCAGGATCTTCGGGGATCTCAGGAATCGACTGCGCCTCGCTGGAGGCAGCCTCGGAGCTTTCCGGCTCTTGAGAGGGCGCTTCCTCCTGAGAGCTGGCTTCCGCCTGAGACACCGGTGCTTCAGAGACTGGCGCGGTTGACGCCTCTCCAGAGTTTGAGGAGCAGCCTGCCGCCAAAAGCATTAGCGCAGCCAGCACTGGCGCCATCCCTTTTTTCGCAAAGCTTCCAACCTTTTTTTCACGCTTTTTTATTTTCACGGTCTTTGCCCTCTTTCTTTCCCACAATACTTTTGAACGCCCTTTTTATTCTCCGCAAAATTTTTTCTAAACAGGAGATCAAAGCATCTGTATTATAACAAAAAACAACCCCGGTTTCAAGGAAACAGCCGCCAATCTTAAAATTGGCGGCTGTTTCCTTTTTGTCGAAGTTTTTTCTTTAGGAAGGATTGTTGGTTGATCGCAGTCCGCGAAAAATTTTAACGGTTTCCGGTAAATCTTACAGGCTGGCTCTGCGCCTGTGTCAGCGGCACTGCTTGGGCTGGAAGGACTCGCAGTCGGTGCACTGGCAGACAGTGGGGTTCGCCTCGTGGGTGCCTACGGTAATGCTTTCCAGAGCGCAGTAATCCTTAGTGTCGCAATGGTTCTTACACTGCACAACGCTACAGCGGATGCTTTCATTTGCCTTACAATGATCCATTCGTTTCACCTCAATCTTTATTTCGAAGGACAGTCGCTTTTCTCCATTGCGAAGGGCCTATCTAGATTCCGGTCCTTATGCATTAGAGCTTTTCTGTCCAAGCTTAGTATGCCTTGTTTCCCTTGGCTTATGGATTGTAAAAAATGGAAAAATTTTATCTTTTGGCCTATCCGCCTCCCGCGCTATCACAAACGGCGTGCCCCGAAGAGCACGCCGTTTGCTTTAAAAATTTATTTTTTAAAATCCGAATTGATTCAGCCAATCCCTTAGGGAACCTCCCTGAGAGTCCTCAGGCGTCTGCTGGGAATCCTGGCCGCCGCTGCCCTGGCCGTTATTTCCGCCGGCAGTGTTTTCGTCATTGGACGAGGTGTCCGGTTTATTTTCCTGCAAGGCAGCCTCCACAGTCATGGTCTTGCCTTCCCGGATAATGACAATGGATAAGGTATCCCCCACCTTGTGGTCTTGAATGATGGATTTTACCTCGTCGGCAGAGCTGACGGCGGTTCCATCCACGGAAACAATGCAGTCGCCCGCCTGTAGGTTATTGGCTTCATTGGTGCTCTTGAGCACATACACGCCAAGCTGATTTACCCGGTACATCATTGCCGTTTGCTCGTTGGTGATATCCACCAGGTTTACTCCCAGGCTGGGCCTTCCGGTCACATAGCCGTTAGTGGAAAGCTCCTGAACCACTTCCTTTACATCATCAATCGGAATGGCAAAGCCTAAGCCCTCGATGGTGGTGCCGTCAGAGGTGGTGCCGCCGGATTTGGCCACCACAATGCCCACCAGTTCTCCCTTATCGTTAAACATACCGCCTCCGGAGTTGCCGGGATTGATGGCCGCGTTGGTCTGCAGCAGAGACATGCTGTTGCCGTTTAAGGTAATATCCCGATCCAGGGCGCTGACGATGCCGCTGGTAACGGTACCGCCTAATTGTCCTAAAGGATTCCCGATCACTACCGCCGTATCGCCGACCTGCAGGTCAGAGGAATTACCCATTACCACTGCCTTCAGGCCTGTGGCCTCTACCTTCAGCAGGGCTACGTCGGTTTCCGAATCGGTACCGACCAGCTTTGCTTCATAGGCTGTGCCGTCCTTTGTGGTAACGGTGATCTTTTCCGCGCCGTCGATAACGTGGTTATTGGTAACGATATAGCCGTCCTCGCTGATGATAACGCCGCTGCCGGCGCCGGTTTGGACGTACTGCTGCATGTAAATGTCGGTGGTCACCGCTTCTGTGGTAATCTCTACTACGGAGGGAGACGTCATAGCGGCAACATCGGAGACGCTCATGGAATCGCCGGTATAATTGACCGCGTTTGTGTTCTCACCGCTGGAGGGCTGCACCGTGGTAATATTTACGCCGCTGCCGGAGCCGCTGCCCTTGGCCAGCTGGTAACCCAGGATGCCTCCCCCTACGCCAAGCCCTCCGGCCGCAAGGATCACCAGCGCCATAAAGACTGCGGCTGCTTTCCGGCTCAGGTAGCGAGGTTTCTTCTCCTTCTTTTTGGAGGGCGGCACCGGGGCGCTTCCCGTTACCGGGGTCGCCGTGGTATTTACTACGTTTTGATAAGGAGACTGATAGGAGTAATGATAAGTGGAATCCCCTTGCGTCTGGCCGTGATACGGCTGGGTGTTTTGCTCCTGCCCGCCCCCCTGGCTGTAGGTAGATTCTGTCCCCTGCCCGTTTATTGTATTCTGCGGATCCCCATAGCTTTGGTTTTGATTCGGATCATATGGGTTATAGTTATTCATACTGACTTCCTCCTTGAATCTATGCTGAATGATCTTTTTTGATCTTGCCTTTATGATAAACGTGAAAAGTGATAGTTTTTTGATGGACAAATGAATAAAGCTTAAAAGCTTCTGTAAAAAAATGTGAACAGCTTCACAATTTAATAACATTTCTATTCCGTCCCGCCGCAGCCCGGCTTCCCAAGAGCCGATACCATGTCCTTACAGCCCCTTTTTCTATTCTCCGCATCCCATCGGTTCACCGTATATCGAAGTTTTCTCCTCTGTCCTTCAGAAAGCGTGCATGCTGCGCCTGCTATCAATATCATCTTCGTTCCACGCCGGTTCCCCCTGCTTATTTTTATGCCGCAATCCAAAAGAATTATGCGGAAGCAATGCCTTTCACAGAATCAAACCCACTTGCAGGCCAGCGCCTTGAGCGCTCCATAAAGGTTAGCACGGCCGCCCCCTGAGGAGAGGCTCAAAAAATATCGCGGCACCGCCCGTCCTACAGCTGGTAATCCCGGAAGCCGCCTGTGTTTAGAGCTTATCGTATTTTTGATTCCGCACATTTTCTCTTATCTATTCTTTTAATCAATATGGAACAGCTCGATTTCTTCTGCCACACTGTCATCTCCCCGCTTATTTATTTGCCTGCCCCGCTGGAAACGGCGGCTTCTTAAGCTTATAGGCGGCAAAAAGAGCCTTTCCCGGGTTCAAGGGGAAAGGCTCTTTTTGCTATTGAAAATCATGATATCGAAGCCCACATGGCTATTCAAAGGTAATGGAGCCGCTGAGGGGCACACAGCAGACATAAACGCTGCCAGGAGCCATAATCAAAGCTTCTCCTGCCTCCGTGGTATAGTAAAAGGGCGTATCGTAGCTGTCCTTATGCCAGGCAATAGGAATGATTTTTCCCCGGCTCATATAGTAGCCGTCCCCGCTTCCGATCAAGTCCATCTGCTGCAAAAGGCCTCCGTCCGGACTGTAGGTGGGAATATACAGAGCCAGCACATTCTGCCGGGCAACTTGGGTGTTATAGGCGCCGTCCATCTGGGCTTCTCCAAACTGACCTACCAAATAGGCCTGCGAGCCGGCGTCATAGGTAAAGGCAGTATCCTTGTAGGAAGAGAAGGAAGCGCATAACCAATGGGCCCTCCCGCCTGCCTGTACCTGGGATTCGGTTTCGGAAAACATCTGGCTTTCCGGGGACGCGCCCTCATAGGTTCTCCGAACGCCGCGGCTGGCGATCCCGTTTTCCAGCAGCTCTCCGGAGGTTAGAACGCTGTGCTCGTAACCCAGGTTTTCCCGTCTCCATTCGTCCCGCCACATCATATCCGTATCCAGGTCAAACTCGTCGATGACCCCGCTGCCCAGCAAGGCATAGGCGTCCTCACTGCCGCCGGAATGCATATAAACCGCATCCATGCCCTGGGCGATCCGAATATAATAGGGCCTGGCGCTGCGGACGCTGCCGATTTCCGCAACCCCCGAGGGGTCCTTAAAGCAGGCCATAATCCTGGTGATTCCGCCCTCCGCCAGACATTCGTACATTACGTCGGATTGGGACACTCCCATGAGCGGCTGGGCGATATCGATATTATTGATCATCACCGCCAAGGGACGGTTATTTTCCTTTGCCTCATCCATGGGCATCCCCGTCAGATCGTTTATTCCCTTTAAGGCCGGTTCCTCCGGCTCTCCCTTCTCGGGAACTGCGCCGGCACTGGAAGCCTCTTCCCGGCCAGCGGCCCGGGACTCTGTTTTCGGAAGGTCCGCCGGGGCGCTTTGCTGGCTGCACGCTTGGAGCAGGCAGCCGCCGGCCAGCATCACCGCCACCAGCGCCGCGCTGCAAGCCGCTTTCGTACCTCTTTTCATTTTATCCATCCTTTTAATTTTTCACTCGCCCTATCTTTCCGGAAAAATCCAGGCCTTTAACGGCGGGGGTGAGCATAAGGAAAGCCGCTTCTGGGCTGATCCGTACCTTTCGTTCCGCTCTCAAAAGCGCAGGGCCAGCCTGAAATCACTTTCAAACGCTTATTTCATACTGTTATATTATAGCAGAAAAAAGTGTGAAAATCATCTGTTTTCTTCGGATCGCCGGGGGTTTTGGTTGAATTTTGCTTTGAAAATGGTATAATAACTTTATATGATTTTTGGGGAGGTAATTTTACCATGGATCAAAAGACCTTTTATATTACCACGCCGATTTATTATCCTTCGGGAAAAGCCCATATCGGCCACAGCTACTGCACGGTGGCTACCGATGCGATTGCCAGATACAAGAGAATGCAAGGCTATGACGTCATGTTCCTTACCGGCACCGACGAGCATGGCCAAAAAATCGAGCTGAACGCCGCCAAGGCCGGGGTCACGCCCAAGGAGTATGTGGACGAGATCGTAGCCGGCTTTCAGGAGCTTTGGAAGCTTCTAAATATCAGCAACGACCGGTTTATCCGCACCACCGACGATTACCATGTAAAAGCGGTGCAGAAAATTTTCAAAGAGCTTTATGACCGGGGTGAAATCTACAAGGGCAAATATGAGGGCTGGTACTGCACCCCTTGCGAGTCCTTTTGGACGGAAACCCAGCTGAAGGACGGCAAATGCCCCGACTGCGGCCGTGAGGTAAAGTGGGCCGAGGAGGAAGCCTATTTCTTTAAGCTGGGAAACTACGCCGACAGGCTGCTGAAGCTTTACGAGGATCAGCCGGACTTTATCCAGCCGGAGAGCCGGAAAAACGAGATGATTCAGTTTATCAAAAACGGCCTGGATGACCTGTGTGTATCCAGAACCAGCTTCACCTGGGGGATTCCGGTGGATTTTGACCCCAAGCATGTGGTTTACGTTTGGCTGGACGCTCTGACCAACTACATCACCGCCATGGGCTACGGCTCCGGCGACGACTCCGATTACCGGAAATACTGGCCGGCGGATGTCCATTTCATCGGCAAGGAGATCGTACGGTTCCACACCATTATTTGGCCCGCGATCCTGATGGCTTTGGATCTTCCCTTGCCCAAGCAGGTCTACGGCCACGGCTGGCTCCTGTTCGGAGACGGCAGCAAGATGTCCAAGTCCAAGGGCAATGTGGTAGACCCGGTGATCCTCTGCGACCGCTACGGCGTGGACGCCATCCGATATTTCCTTCTGCGGGAGATTCCCTTCGGCGCCGACGGCCTTTTCACCAACGAAGCCTTGATCAACCGCATCAATTACGACCTGGCCAATGATCTGGGCAATCTGCTTTCCCGGACTACCGCTATGGTGCAGAAATATTTCGGCGGCTCCATTCCCGCCCAGCGTCAGGCCGAGGATCTGGATCAAGACCTGGTGGCTATGGCAACCGCCCTGCGCGGGCGCTATGAGGAAAGCATGGACGGCTTCCAATTTTCCAACGCTCTGGCGGAGGTATGGAAGCTGATCGCCCGCTCCAACAAATATATCGACGAGACTATGCCCTGGGCCTTAGGCAAGGCTCCGGATAAGGCGCCTCGCTTAGCGGCGGTGCTGTACAACCTGTGCGAGTGCCTGCGGATCGTCTCTATTTTGATCACTCCCTTCATGCCGGAAACAGCGCCTAAAATTCAAGCTCAGATCGGCGCCGGCGCTGACGTCTGCAATTGGGACAGCGCCGATCAGTGGGGCCTGCTTCCCGCTGACGCTGTCGTCAGCAAGGGCGAAACCCTGTTTCCGCGGATCGACGTAGCCAAGGAAATTGCCGAGCTGGATGAGATCCTGATTCAGAAGCCGGCTGAGAAAAAGGCGGAGGCGCCGAAGCGGGAGCAGCCTGTCGAGGGCGTAGCTATGATCGGCATCGATGATTTCGCCAAGGTTGAGCTGCGGGTGGCGGAAATCGTAGCCTGTGAGCCGGTCAAAAGAGCGAAAAAGCTTCTGAAGCTGACCCTGAACGATGGTCAGGGCCAGCGGGTCGTGGCTTCCGGCATCGCGAAATATTATACTCCTGACCAGTTGGTGGGCCGGCACGTTGTTTTGGTAGCCAATCTAAAGCCCGCCGTGCTCTGCGGTGTGGAGAGCTGCGGCATGATTTTAGCCGCCGACTGCGCCGGCGGTGACGTAAAGGTGATTTTTGTGGACGAGATTCCCGCCGGGAGCAAAATCCGATGAACGGCTTGATTTTTGATTCCCACGCCCATTATGACGATAAAGCCTTTGACCCCGACCGCGGCGAGCTTCTCGCCGCCTTGCCCCAAAACGGCGTAGGCGGCGTAGTCAACTGCGGCGCTTCCCTGGAAAGCTCACGGACTGCCGTTGCGCTGGCCGAAGCCTATCCTTACGTTTATGCTGCGGTGGGCGTTCATCCGGAGGAGGTCAAGGGTGTTCCCGAGGATTATCTGGAACAGCTGGAAAGGCTTGCGGCGAAGCCAAAGGTGGTGGCCGTCGGCGAAATTGGGCTGGATTATTATTGGGAGGAAAACGCCTCTCCCGACGTTCAGAAGCGTTTTTTTGAAGACCAGCTTCTGCTGGCCAAAAGGCTGTGCCTGCCCGTTATTATCCATGACCGGGAGGCCCATGGGGACACCATGGAGCTGCTGCAAAAGCACAAGCCCAAAGGGGTTCTCCACTGCTTTTCGGGCAGCGTCGAGACCGCCCGCCAGGCGGTAAAGCTGGGACTGTATCTCGGCTTTGGAGGCTCTGTAACCTTTAAAAACGCCCGCCATCCGGTAGAGGCCGCCGGAGCTGTCCCATTGGACCGCCTTCTGCTGGAAACCGACGCGCCTTACATGGCGCCGGTCCCCTGCCGGGGAAAACGGAACGATTCCTCTCTGATTCGTTATGTGGCGGAAAAAATCGCTGAAATCAGAGGGATTTCCGCCGAGCAGGTGCTGAACGCCTCTTTTGAGAACGCCCGCGCCCTTTTCTCTATTTGAACCGCTCCGCCGAAAGCCGGGCCCGCCCGGTGCTGCCGCGCTTCCGATTTGACCGGCCGCCGGCCCTGCTTCAAGGGACAGCCCCGGCGGTCCTCGAACTGGGAAACAAGGCTTTGCTTGTTCCGCGGCGGTCTCCGGCGCTTTTGCGCTCTCGCCAGGCGCTGTGCGGCCCCGCAAAGGAGCCCTTCGCTCTCTTTTGTTCTTTTCTGCCGTTTGCGCCTTGCTTTTTCCCTTTTGACAGAAAAATTTACTTTTATTCTGATCTTTTCATTAACTCAAAGGACTGTTTTATTTTGACGATTACTTATACTTTAGGCGGAAAGCTTTATGTGAACCTGACCAACCGGTGTCCCAACGCCTGTGATTTTTGCCTGCGGACTCACGGTCCCGGCGTAGGCGACGCCGAATCCCTGTGGCTGGACCGGGAGCCTACCAGAGATGAAATCTGGGAGGATCTTTCCAAGCGGGATCTAAACGCCTACCCAGAGCTGGTATTCTGTGGTTATGGGGAGCCTACCTGCCGGCTGGAGGATATGCTCTGGCTTTGCGGCAAGGTGCGCCAGGCCAGCCATATTTCTATCCGGGTGAACACCAACGGCCTTTCCGATTTAATCAACGGCCGGAAAACCGCTTCTGAATTCGACGGCCTGGTGGATATTATTTCTATCAGCTTAAACGCCTCTACTCCCGAAAAATATCAGGAGCTCTGCCACTCTCAATTCGGCCTGGACGCTCTGCCCGCTATTCTTTCCTTTACCCGGCAGGTCAGCGTCTATGTTCCTCAAGTGGTGCTTTCCGTAGTGGATAAGGATATGTCTCAGAAGGAGATCGCGGAGTGCGAGCGCCTGGCAAGGCAAACCGGCGCTTTATTCCGGATACGCGCCTATATTGTGGATTAATATCTCCCGCAAGCCCTTTCGGAATAAATTCATCAGGCTCTGAAGTAATTTCAGAGCCTTTTTTTACTTGACATATATCACGACGCGATGTATACTGTATATCACAACGTGATATATTGCTGCTGTGAAAACAGCGGGCAAAGCCGGCCAAAGCTTCCAAAATGCTTTCTCTTGATAAATTGTTCAAAATGGACCGATGACAGAAAATAAGAGGCGGTAAGAGTGCCCCTCTGGAAAAAGGAGCCTGCCGCGTGCTGTGGGGCAGGAGCCGCAGCCGGAATAAACCCCGGCGTTCTTAAGACAGATACGGGAGACGGGCACTGTTGGACGAACTCGGGCTATCGGCTGTATCGCTTATAAGGAGTACCATCAAATACTTTCCGGCCGGGAGGTGATCATTTGACGGCGGACGGCTTAAAAAAGAAGCTCCTTCCCATGAGCGAAACCATGTTTTATATTCTTTCCTCTCTTCGGCAGGAGCGCCACGGCTATGGGATTATGCTCCATGTAAAGGAAATTACCCAGGGCCGTATTGTGCTTGGGGCCGGCACTATTTATCAAACCCTGCAAAAGTTGGAAAGAGACCGGTTGATCCGTCCCACCCGGGAAATCGACCGAAAAAAGCAGTATCTCATTACCGGGCTCGGAGAGGAACTGCTCAGAGAAGAAGCCCGGCGCATTATAGCGCTATCAAAGCTTGCGGAGGAATTGCTATGAAACACACGAAAACCGTTTGGTTTTCCGCTTATCGCTGGGTTGTTCCCGCGGACTATGAAGCTTGGCTGGAAACGCTGGCAAAGCAAGGCTGGAATCTTCAGCGGATCCGCCAATGGGATTCTATCCGGATGACCTTCCACAAAACGGAACCCAAACAGTACCGGTATGTCTTTGACCTGAACGCTTTTCCAAAAAAAGATTATAAAGCCACTTATCAGCAGTTTGGCTGGGAATTTATGGGCCAAATGGCAAGCTGCTTTATCTGGAGAAAGGAATATACGGGGGAACGTCCGGAATCCTTTACCGACCAGGACAGCCTAACCCGAAGAAACAAGCGGGTGCGAAACGCTGTTCTTGCCTGTTTCCTGATAGCCTTGCTTGGACTGATTGGTGCAGCCGTAGGAATGGCCGTACACGCCGCCTTTCAGCAATACAGGGGCCTTTATGGGTTAGCGCCGGCTTTCCTCATCTGCCTGTTTTTCGTCTTGTATCTAAGCTGGGTGCTGCGTAAAATCTCCAGAAACCTAAGCCGCTAGAGGCTCTGGTCTTGCCGAATACGATGAAGCTTGAAGCCCCGGCCGGCGGACATCCCAAAGCCGGACGGCGAAGGCCCCAGCCCGAACTCTTACCGCGGCTATAAACAGGCTGCCCTTCAGCAGCGCCATAATGCCACAGCTTTCCCGTAAAAGTCGGTGCTCAAGCTGATCCTATCAGGGCTATCCCCGTCAGGCGTTTCAGGGCACGCTGAATTTATTTCCGTTGCGGCGCTTGCTTTGCCTTCCAGAAAGGCAGCCGCTTTTGCTAATGACAGCTCCGGTGATTTCCTGCCGCTGTCAGCTTGCGCTGCCCGGCTTACGCCGCGGGTGCTTTTGCGGGCGAACGTCCTATTCACCGGCTGAGCCGGGGCTGCCTGCCCAATGGTTAAATTTGTTCGTAAACCAGCGGGAGGCTTAAAAATATCTCCCCATCGCCCGTCCTACAGCTGGTAAATCAGACAGCCTTGATCGTTTTTCATGCTTACCGCAATTTTTTATTTTCTCCATCTCTCCTAAATCTTTTTATTGAGAAACAGGCTGCTTTTATCCCGCTCTGGCTTGAACCTATTGATCTGCCAAGGCCTTTTCTATCTTCTCCTGTTTTTTGGTTTTGCCGGGGAGCCTCTTCCTGAACAAGAAAACAGGCCCGGAGCCGAATGGTTCCGGGCCTGTTGCTTTTCAGATGAGCGCCGGCATGGCTGCCGCCAGGGCCTGAACAATCAATGTGGAGCCTCAGCCACTCCAGTCCATTTTTTTCATTACAGAAAACGCCGCCCGCGCTGTTTTACCGGCTAACCGCCTGCTGGCCAAAGCCTACTGGCCAAAACTGATGTTTAAGGAAGGATCTGAATGGTAGCCGCCAAAACCGTAATATCATCGTCGTGCCCGTCCTTTCTTTTCTCCCTGGCTAATTCCACAATCCTTTGGGCGAATTCCTCCTCTCCCTGATCCTCCCAAGTGAGAAGTTCTCCCTCCAGCCAGGCATCCCCTTCCGTCAAAACGCCATCGGATATCATCAGAAGCCGATCTCCCTCCTGAAGCTGATAGGTTTCCTTGGCGAAGCTGATTTCCGTCAAAATTCCGGCGGGTAAGGACGGCAGGTCCACCCGGTGGATTTTTCCCTTTCTCACCACATAAGAGACCGCTGCCCCGGCCTTGCAGAATTCCGCCTTACCGGAAAACAAATCCACTCTGGCCACATCTAAGGTTGCCAGCGATTCGTCTCCAGACTTTACCAGCAAAGCGGAATTGACGATCCGCAGAGCGCAGTCAAAGCTGATTCCCGCCTTCGCCAGCTTGGCTAAAATTCCTGCGGCCATAGCGCCGTCTACCGCCGCGCGGCCGCCGCTGCCCATGCCGTCGCTGACGATCATCACCATGCGTCCCAGGCCGTCGTTAAAGTAGGTGCAGTGATCACCGCAGAGGCTTCCGTTATTGCACACATGCTGCGCTATCGCCAATTCCGCCTGGAACGCCGGCTTTTCACTAAACTGAATCCGGCACCGGTCCGGCGCTGTGCTGATACAGGGTGCATCCATTTTTCTTCCGCATACCCGGTCAATCTGCCGCAGAAGATCCTTTTTGAACAGGGCCGCCGCTTCCTCCTTAGCCGCCTCAATCTCTACGGAAAGCCGATTGTAGCGGTCTACCCGGCAGCTCACGTCGATGGGCAGCACGCCGGAGGCCCGAAGCATCGTGCTCAGCTGCTCTCCAAGGGCAAAATCATATTTTTCATACAGCTCAAGCTCTTGAGCCATATCCTCTAAAATTTCGCTCATACCGCAGAACTGGTCGTAGACCACCCCCCGCACCTCGCTGATCCTTCGATCCGCCGCCGCGTTGGCCTGGTAGCCGGTATAATATCGGTTGACCGCTCCCACCACCTCAGAAAGCCTATTGCACCTTTCCCGGAAATGCTGCGGAAAATCCTCTTGAGTGATTTTATGCTTCCCTTTTAGCGCCTGGGTCAAATCGTTAAAGGCGTTCATGGTGTTGGAGTATTCCTGCTGCCAGCACAGCGCCTTGAGGCCGCAGCGCCCGCATACCGACGTAGCTGTTTTCTGATACACCTGATTTAGGTCGGAGACAGAAATCTGCTTCAGCTTTTTCGACACCTCATCCACACAGCTGGATACGTCCGATAAAGTCTTTGAGGCGAAATCCAGCCGCATAATCACGCTTCGCCGCATACCGTCCACATTTGGCTTGTCCACAGGCGTGGTAAAAATCTGCGCCAGTCCCTGGGTCGCGGATTTTGGAACCAGCATATATAATAAGGTCGCCGCCATTACCTCGTAGGCGCCGGCTACTACAGTAGCAGTGTTTCCCGTTTGCAAGGCGACAATTCCATTAGAGAGGATAAACGCGCCCGCTACGGCAATTCTTCCCAATGGTGAAAACAGCCCGGCGATCAGGCCGCCGAAGGCGTAGGCGCCGGCGATATAGCTTAACGAAGCGGATGACAAACTGAAAATGATGCCGGTAGCGATACCTGAAACGCTGCCGCCGCCTACGCCGCCGTATTGAGCGCAGTAAAGCACCGCCAGCACCGCTAAAATTCTTCCTACGGAAACATAGCCGATCATTACATTGGCGAACGCCAGTATGCCGATGCAGCCGGTCAAAGCCACGCAGGCCAGCTCTTGCTGGCTTAAGGCGGCGGCGCCTCTGCTTCCTGACAGGACCTTGACAGTCTGAGTAAAGAAATACGCCGCTCCCGCGGACAACAGCGCTTCCGTTAGGTTGGAAACGATGGTAGTGGATGTAATCAGGCTGGCAGTGCTCATCGCCATACCGGTAGCGAAGATCGGTACAAAAGCCACAATAGGAGCATACAGCTGGCTTTTGTTCAGCCTTTTTAGATCGTTCAGCGTCCACCGGATAGCGGCTGTGGCTAAAATTGCCGCCAAATAGCGTATCCCCTCGTTTACCGCGCCTGGCAGAAGGCTTCCCACAATTGTTCCAGCGGTCACCGCGATTATATTAGGGAACGGCGCCGCGGCTGCCAGCGCCACGCCAAAGGGCGAATAGCCGCCGAACACCGTTCCCCGAGAGGCCAGCACGCCCAAGCCAAAATAAACGACCTGCACCAACAGCTTTGCCAGCGTCTGGGAGGCCAAGGTTTCCCGCAGAATTTCCTTGGAATGCCGTTTTGTTCCTAATGCTCCAATTGTTACCCCTTTGGTCCTCAAAATCATTCACCAACCTTTATCATATGCCCCCATTATAAGTCTTATTCCATATTTTTCCTGTCGGATTTTGCGTAGACCGATAATTTCTCAAAACTTGTTGTGTAAATAAACCACACCTAGCAGCAGGCTGAATCAAATCAAACATGAAAATAAGGGGATGATGAATAAAAAAGAGGCCCCAGCGGGGCCTCTTATAAAAACAGTGTGACGATTGATAAATAAAACTTAGGAAGAATTTATGGAACCGCAATGGTTGCAAAACGATAAAGCCCCCTAATCTTTTTCTAAAGATATATCGACGGCGTCAAGCGTCAGCTTTTCTCCATCACAGGAGGCGATCACCGTATGCTGCTGATCTGTGCGGTAAACCGTTACGTTTTTCCGGTCCAGCCTTTCCAGCGTCTCCTGATGAGGATGGCCGTAGGAATTATCCCTCCCGCAGGAAATAACGGCATATTCCGGCGACACACGATCCAAAAACGCCTGGCTGGTGGATGTGGAGCTTCCATGGTGGCCGCATTTCAGCACATCCGCCGTTACATTACCGAAGCGCTCCAGGATTTCCTGTTCAGAGTCTGATTCAGCGTCTCCCATAAATAGGAATTTTCTTTCTCCATAGGTTAGCAATACCACAATGGAATAGCTGTTCAGCTCGTCGTAGGCGTCACTATTAGGCGCCAAAAGCCGGGCGGAAAGCTCATCTCTTTGGAACAGCACTGTTCCAGCCGCACCCCGGTTTACCCTCAGCCCCTTCTGATCCACAGCGGCCAGCACGTCCTCGTAGGTCCTGGTGGTTGGAACCTGGCTGTCCGCCACCTTAGGAAGATAAATCTCCCCAATGTCAAAAGCCTCGATCACCTTATCCAGCCCGCCGATATGATCCTCATGGGGGTGCGTGCCGATCAAAAAATCGATCCGCTTGACGCCTTGCTTCGCTATGTATTCCACCAGCCGGTCAGCCGTAGCGTTGCCGCCGGCATCAATGAGCATAGTCTGCCCGTTGGGCAGGCGAATCAGCGTCGCGTCTGCTTGCCCAGCATCTAAGTATTGAATTTGCAGCTCGCGCCCCTTCTCCGGCGCGGGGATAGAAACCGCCTGCCCTTCCTCTGTCTGAGGCTCTGTTTTCTGATCGGAAAGCTCCGGGCCTCCCATAAAAAAATAAGTGCAAAGCGCAGCGATAGCCACGATGACTGCGGAGAACAAAGTGCTTTTCCGCCTTCTTGACATTCTTCTCATTGTACTTCTCCCTTTATATAATACAATTAGTATTTATTTTAAAATTACAAATTGTAATATTAATTCCGTATTATACTATTTTGACTATTTCTGCTGCCAGCAATCCAACTTCATCCAGCTTTTTGCTTTTTTTAAAAGAAGCTCCTTTTGGTTTTCCAGCGTCTCATCCAGCACCAGCTGGAGCAGCCGGTTGAGCGCTTTTCCGATTCCTTTCCCCTCAGGGTATCCCAATCGGATCAGGTCTTCTCCGTTGACGGACAGCTGGCTTAAGGAACAGCACAGCCCCTGACCGCGGATTACCTCCAGCCATTTCAAAAGCTCTGGTTCCTCACGAAAACGAAGAAGCTCCTCCGCCGTTTCCATTCCTAAGAGGAAAACTAATTTTCTCGCCTGTCTCCTGTCAGTCTCAAGGGGGACTTGTCGGTACCGCTCTAACGTCGTGACTGTTCTGATGGTTTTTCCATCATACCGCAGCCTTTCCAGCGCCCGCGCGGTCTCATCGGGAGTACAGCCGGAAAAGACGCCGGCCAGCCGGAGCTTTTTTTCCGCCGGCAGCCAGCTCAAGGCACTCCGGCGCTGGCCCGCCTCCGGCAAAAACACCTGGAAAACCGGGAGATACTCTGTCAGCACCTGCTCCGCCCACTCTCCCAGGATCAGCTTGGAAAATTCCGCCTGAAGCCTTTCCGGCGCGATCTTTTTCAACAGCTCCCGATGCTTCAGCAAAGCCTGCCTTGTATCCTCCTCTATGGCAAATTCCAGCGCCGAGGAAAAGCGCAGGCACCGGAGAATCCGTAAGGCATCCTCCCGGAACCGCCTTTCGGGCTCTCCAACACACTTTAAAATTCGATTTTTTAGATCTTCCTTTCCTCCAAAACAGTCCACCAAGCCTCTTTCCGGATGAAACGCCATGGCGTTCACCGTGAAATCCCGGCGGGAAAGGTCTTCACTGAGCGACCGGGTAAAGCCTACCTTATCCGGCCTTCGAAAATCAGAATAACCGCTTTCAGTCCGGTAGGTCGTGATCTCCGCCGCATGTCCGTCCACCACAGCGGTCACGGTACCGTGCCGCAGGCCGGTATCAAAAACCGGCACGCCGTTCAGAGCCTGCTTTGTTTCGTCCGGCAAGGCTGAAACGGCGAAATCGTAATCCTCCGGTTTTTTCCCAAGAAGCATATCCCGAACGCATCCACCCACCGCATAGGCCTCAAAGCCCTTCTCTTCCAATCGCCTGATCAGCTTAATGCCCCAATTTGGCAGTTCCATGCCGCCCTTTAACACCTCTTTCTCAAAAACAGCGGGTCGTTCGGATCGCGGAAAAGTCTTTTGCAGCGCTATCTCACAAAGGAGATTCACTCTATTTTAATGGCGCACGATAGACCCGCGCCTATCAAAGTCATTCCCATTACTTTATCAGGACATGACGCGCGGGATTTCCCAGCCGTTTTTCCTGATTTCTATCCTTTCGCTTCCGCAGCGCAAATTTCTTCCTCTGCTTGCGGCGCTTCCTGCTTCACTGGGTCCAGCCAAATCTATCTTGCAGCCGAGAAGCCCGCGTTTTTTATTTTTCGGCTCTCAAAGGCGCCGGACAAAACGCTGTTCTGATACACGGCAGCTCCGCACGAACGAATTCCGTTTAACAGCGGCCGCTTACAATTACCACAGCTTACTCTCAGCTTCCTTTTTCCGAGGCCCTTTTTAGACAGAGCCTTTCTCCGCCGTCAGCTCCGGCAGGGCTTTATCGCTTTTAAGCCGGCATTAAAAAATCCCCAGCTCAGTGAGTCGGGGATTTTTACTCGGTCAGCGGTATCTTCCATATTTTCCGCGATAATACTTATCATCCAAAAGGCGCTTTTTCCCTGTACGGCTGCTGCGGCGATGATAGCGTTTCCGGCCCACGTTTCTGTTTCTGGGACCGCCTCTGCGGTTGTTGCTGAACAGCACCACCAGAACGATGACAATGCCCAGAGCAATAAGAACCCAGGCCAAAATTCCTAAAATCTTTGTCCGCTGGTCCACCTTGGTAACCTCTACGCCGGAGCCGAGCAGGTCGGGAATGGAATAAACCTTTGAGCCCACCTCCGGCATGCTGACAGCGCTGGAAACCGGCTTTCTGGATGAAGACGCCCTGGACGAGGAGGAAGCCCGCGAGGAGGACGCTTCACTAGAGACGGCGGCCGGTTCCTCATAATACGCAGGCTCGCTGGAGGATGGCTCCGGGGTTGGTTCCGGGGCCGCGGAGGACGCTGGGGGCGCAGGCTCCACTTGTTGGGTGGAAGACGGCGCCGGAGCAGGCGTCGAGGATGCTTCTGAACTGCTGGAAGCCGCAGAAGGCGTGGAGGACGGCGGTTCCTGAGAAGTCTCCTCGCTGACCGCCTGGCTGGAAGACGATGAGGCGCCCTCGCTTTCGTCCTCCGCCCAAGCGGGCATGGCACAGACAAAGCTGAGCATCAATAATATTGTAACGCATAACGCAGTCCACTTTTTTACGTTCACGCTTTCTAACCTCCAAGTTACAAACCCCTTATTTTAAATCCATGCAATCCTTGCTTTTAATCAAAAAAAATCCCATGTATTTCCACGTTATATTATAGCACAGAACCGACGCAATGCAACAAATTTCCCAATTGTTGAAAAAAATGTTTCAGAAAATTTACAATCCGTTCCGCCCCGATTTTTATTGTCCCTCCAATGGCTCCAACCCACTGTTCAGTATGATCCCACAGCGACAGGGCGCTTCGGGCAAATCCGCCCCCGTCAAAGCCCGCGGCGGACAGGGTATTATCCACGCACAGAAACGCCCCCAGGGCCGCCGCCAGGATAAGAGTTACACAGAAGCCTGTAAAAAAGATTTCCTTTTGTTTTTTACGTCTGTCCAAAAAAAACGTCCTTTCTGTTTCAATCAATCGGGACGGGAAAGCCGGACGGCCGATCCGGTTTTCCCGTCATGTGATCCCAAATGCCGCTGCCGAGAAGCCTCTTGGCTGGCTATCCCCTTAGACAGAGCTCTCTCTAAAGAACTGCCCGCTTTCCTTATTTTCATCATACATCAATAATCATAGGCCCCGGCTGTAAAAACTCCCGCTTTTAAGCCTAGCCTTGCAATTGATTCAGCACGCTGGCCAGCACGTTGCCCAGCAGTTCTCCGGTATAGGTAGCCTCTTCGATGGTGTTGGCGTCGGTTCCCACTTCGATCAGCAGGGAACCATGGGTCAGGTGCATATTGTATTGCGAGGGACAAAAATTCATGGGCCTGGTCATTCCCGGGTACATAGTCTCCGCCGTCTGCTGAATCTGCAGCGCTAAGCGCAGATTATATTCCCAATCTGGGAACTCCCAGGTTCCGTCGTCATCACAGCCTGCGATAATCATAATCTGGGCGGCTTTTTTCCCATCCACCACAAAGGTCGGCTTGGTTTTTCCCGTCTCGTTATTCCCCAGCGCGTCCCGGTGGATATCTAAAACCACCTGGATGCCAGGGTACTCGGCCAGATCGTCCTTGACAGTCTGCTCCGAACGGTAATAGGAGCCGTTGTAGCTGGGATTATCGTGGATGGTTTTATCGTGGAGCGTACCGATGCCAGCGTTGTTCAGCGTCTGCGTAATCGCGTCCCCCACCGCCACCACACTGTAGCGCTCGTCGGTCGTTCTGGGGTAGAAGCTTTCCGGATATTGTCCTGTGTCGATGTCCAGATACGCCTCGCAGGTGTGAGTGTGCATAATCAGCACCTCCGGCTCTCCGTTTTTTTGGATATTCACATCGGGCCTTTTCGCCAGTTCCGCTCCAATATCGATTTGGGTCTGGCAGGTGCTTTTGATGCTGAAATTCTCATATTGAGTTCCGCTGGGACCGATCTGCACCTCATTGATCGGATAGGCCGCCTCTCCTTCCTCCAGAGGGCCGCCGGTATAGGGCACTTCCCCGCCGGGATTCTCGGAGTTTTCACTGGGTTCTTCCGGCTGGGAGGATGAAGCGCTTTCAGAACTGGAGGCCTGAGAGGATGACGCCTGAGAGGACGGACTGGCTGAGGAGCTGCTCTCCTTCGGCTGAGAAGGCTGAGAACCCGCCGTCTCCTGTCCTAATTGAGACTGGGCTTCCATGTTTTCCGGAGCCCTCTGGGCAAAGAGATTCCTGGCGCCGTCCGGCGCGGTAAGCCCCGCCGCCAAAACCGAAAGGGAATTTTGTCCATCCAGAAAGGCCTGGGGCAGCTTGAGCGTAAAGCTGAGCACCGCGATCACCGTGCTTAGACAAGCCATCCCCGTCATAAGGGCACGCTTAATTTTTGGATTCCGAATCCTCACCGTTTCCCCACCCTTTCGGCATTTTTGTGAAAAGAAAGAGCTTTTGTCCGGAGCCGTGCCGTCTGCCCGTTCCTCAAAAACTCTCTAATGCTTATGCCTGAAAGAGCTGGATTATGACACCAGGGTTCCCAGATCCTCCAAGGTAAAGGAGGGCTGGAGCGCATGGTTAATCGCCATGCTCACCAGCTTGGCCGCCCGGTCGATCAGCAGATCGATTTCCCTGGGCGTCACCACCATAGGCTCTCCACGGGGAGAAATTTCTTCTTCCATTCCCGCCTCCTCCCTCCCCAGCAGGTCCGCGGCAAGGGTCATGGCATCCACTACCGTAGGCACTCCTATACTCACCACCGGTACTCCCATAGTCTGACGGTCGATTTTAGGCCTGGCGTTTCCCACCCCTGATCCCGGGCTGATCCCTGTATCCGATACCTGGACGGTACAGCCCAGACGATCCAGCCTTCGGGAGGCCAAGGCGTCCACCACGATCAGCGCGGCCGGGCGGAGCTTTTGGGTAACGCTGTAGAGCAGTTCCCCGGTTTCTATGCCAGTCTGCCCCAGCACGCCCGGAGCCAGCACCGCCACCGGCCTTAAATCATCAAGCCCAGTGCTCCTGGCCAGCTCTCCGGTAATGTGCCGGGTGGCTAAGACTCCTTTCGCGGTTTTCGGTCCCAGATTATCCGGAGTGATCTCCGTGTTTCCCAGTCCCGCTACCAAAATCAGCCCCCGCTGGGGCAGCAGAGACGCCAGTTCCTTTCCGATCAGCTCAATTCGAGCGGCGGGATCCCGAAAATCATCGCTGAAGGGGGGAACGTCAAAGGTCAGGTACGTTCCCTCCGGCTTGCCCATCTTGCCGGCAGCCTCCGGTGTTTTGATTTTTAGACGGGTCAGGGTTACGTCTCCATACCGCTGGGTAAAATAATCCGTGCCGCCGATATCCTTTTCTAAAAGCTCCCGGGCCTCCACTGCTAAATCCGTGCGGAAAACCATTGCGAAATTCCTCCTAATATGCTATACTAAAAATCCGGTTCTATTTTCATCCTTATTATGGGGAAACCTGGGCCGGATATGCTGGTTTTTTTGAAAAATCCAGAAAAATCTCTTGCCAAAGCGAAAGAAAAATGGTATCATAAATTGAAGCGACCATGAGCAAAGGAGGTGTGACCATGCCAAACATCAAATCTGCGAAAAAGAGAGTAAAAGTAATCGCCACCAAAACTCTTCGGAATAAGTCTTATAACTCTGCTTTAAAAACAGCGGTGAAAAAGGCTGATCTGGCTATCGAAGCCGGCGCTGCCGATAAAACCGAGGCCGTGCGCGCTGCGATCAAGAAAATCGACCAGGCCACCGCTAAGGGTATTCTGCATAAGAATACAGCTGCCAGAAAAAAGTCCGCCCTTGCTCGCAAGCTGAATGCTTCCGCCTAAGGGAAACTAAAACGTGAAAAGCAGAGCTTTATGCCCTGCTTTTTTGTTTTGTCTCGCTGCCGCCAAGCAGCAGGGGCGCAAGACGCCCCGACGGAAGAATGCAAAAAGCTGAATACAGCTAGGCTTCCGCTCTATTTTCGCCAGCGGCAGCTTACCTACCGGCTTACAGCGGCGGACTTCCATAATTTATCAGCTGTTCACGAATTTTGCGTTGACTTTTCCCTCAAAAATGGATATCATAAGAATAGAAATTGATTTATGGAGGTGCTCTCATTTGAAGAAGTGTCATAAAATCGCGTTATTGATCGGCTTAATAACTTCTGTGGCAGCTATCGTGGCAACCGTTACCACTGTCTGTCTGCTCCACCAGAAAAAGAAAAAAGAAGACGAAGAGCTTGAGCACTATCTGGACTGCTCTATTCAATAGGGACAGGCATTTGACTGCCAGCCGGTAAAAAACAAATAAAATCTGGGCTGTTTTCTTTTTTGCGGAAAAGAAAACAGCCCGTTTTTATTGCCTTATCTTCATTTTCATGTTTTTATAGCTGATCCGTATCGTTACAGAGCCAATGGCTTATCCATTCGTTAAACATTTCGTGTTCGCTTTGTTAATTCAAAAATTCAGTTAAAGCATATGAAACGATAGCAGCAATTAGAAAGGCAGGGAACCATACCCGCAACCAGACAGTTCCAGGCTAAAAATCAAAAAGCTGTGAGAAATCCTCACAGCTTTTTGATTGACGGCAAGAAGAGCAAAGGAAGATCTTCTGCATATTTTTTAAGTCTTCCGCTATTTTGCCGCCCAGTTCAATAAAACGCGCATGGGTAAAGGCTTCCTTTTCTCCTATTCGCGGCAGCCAGCCCTCTTAGGCTCAGCCCTTATCGCTTGGCTTAGAGATCAGCGCCGCCAAATACCCGAAGAATACCGCTGCCGCAATTCCCGCAGCGGCCGCGGTGACGCCCCCGGTTAGGATTCCCAGGATTCCTTGCTCCTGAATCGCTTTAACCACACCCTTGGCCATCGTGTAGCCAAAGCCTGTCAACGGTACTGTCGCCCCCGCTCCAGCGAAATCTACCAGAGGGCCGTAAAGGCCCACAGCAGTGAGCACCACTCCCAAAGTGACGAACAATACTAAAATACGGGCCGGGGTCAGTTTAGTCTTATCGATTAGGATTTGACCTACCAAGCAGATCAGGCCGCCTACCACAAAGGCTTTCCCGTATTCCCAAAGCATTTCCAAAAACTATCACCTCGTTTTCCTGAGGCTAGTTTTTCCAAAACTTTAATATTTATTACTATCCTTGACCATCAAACAAAGACACATTGAAGCACCGCTTTACTCTTCCAGCAGAACCGCCCGTACGGGAGCCGCCTCCAGCCCCTCCAGTTTCAGTGGAAACGCGGCCAGAATGTAGTTTCCATCCGGCACCCCGCTCAGATCCAAGCCCTCCAAAATCGGCACGCCCGCCAGCAGAAGCTCCTGATGCGGCAAAACGGCGTCTTCATAGGGAGCGATGGAAGAAGCGTCCGTACCTACTAAAGCGATCCCCCCATCCGCCAGGGCGAAGGCCCCGCTTTGAGACAGGTACGCCGACCCCTCCCCGCGCAGAAGCAGCCTAGGCTGGGTAAATTGCAGAATTTCGTCGGCATCTTCCCCAGTGAGGATACCGCTGACCGAAAGCACCGTGCACGGGCCGAAGCATGCCTCAAGAGGAACCTGGTCTATGGTCGCGCCGTCGTCCACAAAATGCCGGGGCGCATCCATATGGGTAGCGGCATGGGCGCCGCCGTAATATGCGGTAAGATTAAATTTATCCCCCAGCTGCATTTGCTGAAGCCGCTCCAGCCTCGGGACGGGATCTCCCGGATACACCGGCGCGGTAAAATAGCCTTTGGAAATATCGTAAATTTTCATAACGACACCTTCTACGCTTCTTTATTAGATTTTATAAACCTGCTAATAAAAATACGTCAGCCAGACAGATTCCTTCCCCCTAGTAAGATCATTCCGCCCTTTGCCGGATCAGGGTAATCCGTCAGGCCGATAGCCAAGGATAAGCATCCGAATAGGGCCGCGAGGGCAAAAGCCTTGCGGGCCATCTTTTACTTGCCTCCAAAGCGTCACCATTCTGTCTCTCATGCCGAAAATTTCGAAGCCGGCAAAATTCAGCCGCCAGACCGGCTCGGTTTCAAGTGATAAGAAAGCCTCTCTGTCACGCGAGCAAGGGCATCAATTCTGTTAAAAGCTCAAAGGATTTCTTTACCGCGATTTTCAAAAATTTAGGATAGTCCATGTGGGCGTCGTCATTGGCATTGTCGGAAATTGCCCGCACCACTGTAAAGGGCACCTTGTTGATGTAGCAGACCTGTCCGATGCTGCCGCCCTCCATCTCACAGGCCACCGCGCCGAATTCCTCCATCAGCCGGTTCAGCTTGTCCTTTGAGCCTACAAACTGATCTCCAGTGGCGATAATTCCCTGGTGACAGGCCAGCCCCTCTACCGCTCCCGCGGCCGCGCGCACCTTATCGTTCAATTCCTCGTCGCACGGGATCTGAATCCTATCGATTCCGGAAATAAACCCTTTGGGATCCCCTAGATCAGAGGTATCCATATCGTGCTGAACCACCGAATCAGCCACTACAATGTCACTGATTTTAATTCCTTTCCCCATGCCTCCGGCCACACCGGTATTGATAATCAGCCGGGGATGGTAACGGAGAATCATAGTCTGCGCACACATCGCCGCGTTCACCTTGCCGATACCGCTGACCGCCGCCACGCAATCCACGCCCTCCAGCTTTCCCTGCACAAAGGTAATTCCACTGATGGTTTCTTCCCTTTTCTCAGTCATGCTGCCCTTGATGAGCTCTACCTCTACCGTCATCGCACCGATCAATCCAATCATGATAAGCCGCCCCTTCTTCCTGCCGCGGCGCCGCAAAGGCCGCGAAAAATCTATTCTTAGTATAGCATACCGCCGTAAAAAAATCAAAAATTCCAATCTTGGGAAAAGTCCCGAAGGTCCGCGGAAAGTTCTTCTGTTTTCTTATCCGGTTATTATTGACTTTTGGCCTGATTTCCATTATTATAGTGTTAGAAACGATAAAAAGGATCAGCATTTTTTACAATTTATTTTATCCCTTTGGAAAATCCGGCTCCGATTTCACCAGCTTTTAATCCGCATTTTATCTATAAAGATAATAAACAAATAACCTGGAGGGTTGCAGTATGAAAAAATGCGCGAACCACTATGCCATTGCCGTGGACTTAGGCGCCAGCGGCGGTAAAATGGCGGCGGCTTCTTTTGATGGCAGCCGTATTGAGCTGGCGGACTACATCACGTTTCCCAACCAGCCGGTGCAAATTCTTGACACCTTATATTGGGATGTGTTTGCCCTTTACCGCAGCATCGTCTCCGGTATGACCCAATACGCTTCTGAGCTTGGCCCAGCCGCTACCATTGGGATCGACACCTGGGGCGCTTCTTACGGCCTTTTAGACAAAAAAGGCCGTCTTTTGGAGCCGGTTTATCACTACCGCGACAAACGCACCGACACGATCATGGATGTAATCTATGAAAAAGTGTCCCAGAGAAGAATCTTTGAGCTTACCGGCGTACAGTTCAACCGGACCTACACCCTCCCTCAGCTGTATTCCTGCATTGTCAACGGCGATACCTGCCTGGACAACGCAGATAAGCTTTTGTTCCTGCCCGACCTGCTGGGCTATTTCATTTCCGGGCAGATGTCCACGGAAATGACCATTGCCGGGACCTCCGCGCTGATGGAACCCTCTCAGGAAAATTGGAGCAAGCAGTTGTTTCAGGAATTCTCCATTCCTACCCATTTTCTCACGAATTTGGTGGACGCCGGCACCGTAAAGGGCACGGTCACCCCGGAGATCGCCTCTCTGACCGGCATCGGCCCCGCAAAGCTGGTGGCCTCTGTAGGCCATGACAGCGCTGCTGCTGTAGCCGCCATTCCCGGATTCGGCAAAAACAAGCTGTACATCAGCATTGGCACCCAGATCAGCATGGGAATCGAAACTGACGAGCCTCTGGTATCTGAGGCCGCTTATCAGGGCGGCTTTAAGAACACCGGCGGCATCGCCCGCAGAAAGATAATTTACAGAGATTTCTCCGCCTTCTGGCTCATTAATGAGCTGCGGGCCGCTTTAAAGCGGGAGGGCAGGGAATATTCCTTTGATGAGCTTCACAGCCTCGCGGAAGAAGCTAAATCGCTGAACGCTTACATAGATAATGAGTATCCCACCTTCAACACGCCCGGCGGCGATATCCGGGTCAAAATGGCCGAATATCTGCAGCAGACCGGCCAAGCGGTTCCGCAGACCGTCGGCGAATGGGTTCGCTGTATTTTCGAAAGCCTGGCTTTAAAGGTAAAATACTGCGCTGATTATCTGAAAAACACCTTGGGAATGCCCTTGGAAGATGCCTTTGTCATCAACGGCGGCTCCCGGAACACCTTGCTGGTTCAGCTTCTCAGCGACGCTCTCCGCCTGCCGATTCACGCCGGCATGCCATACGCCACTCTAGCCGGCAACCTGCTGACTCAGTTCTACGCCGACGGGAAGGTTTCTTCCGTAGAGGAAATGCGGGAGGTCGCCGGCCGTTCTTTCCAAATGAAGGAATACGAGCCCCAGCCCGGAAGAGATTGGGATGCCGCGCTCCAGGCCGCAGTCGAAAAGAATGTTTGCCATTAATCACAGGAAAAACCGGTTTTGCTTTTCATGAAGGGAAAACCGATTTTGATAAACCGGCCTCCGGGCCGTAAACAGTTAAAGAAAATGGAGGAATCGCAATGAACATCAACATGGACGTCATCCGCGAAGTCATGGCGGTAGCAAAACGCCTGGACGAGAAAACGCTGGTCAATACCTTCGAGGGCAACATTTCCGCAAAGGTAGACGGCAAAATCTACATCACCCCCACCACCAAGAATAAGGGCCTTCTGACTGAGGACATGATCGCTGTCATGGATGAAAACGGCAACCAGATCCATGGTAACTGCAAGCCCACCTCTGAGCTTCCCATGCACACCGAAACCTATACCATCCGCGACGACATCGGCGGCGTGGTACACTGCCATCCTCCGTATCTGACCGCCTATGCCCTGGCCAACAAGGATGTAGAAACCAGAGCCTATCCGGAAATGATGGGTAACTTCTGCAAGTTCGAGTGCGCCCCTTATGGCCGTCCCGGCACAGATAAGATTCTGGCGGGCGCGATTCCGATTCTGCAAAACAAGAGAGACATTGTTCTGCTGGGTAACCACGGTGTGCTGGTGGTAGGCAAAACCGTTACCGACGCCATGAATAAGACCGAAGCCGCCGAGGCCATTGCCAAGGCGCTGTTCCTGACCGCTCAGCTGGGCGGCGAGGTTCCGCTGTCCGACGAGGAATGCCAGTTCTTCCTGGATCTTCAGAAGACCAAATAAGAAATTTTATCTTAGTAGCTTACCCTTAAAAGAAATGGATGGATTGCTGTCATGGCCACTGAATCGATCATCACCACACGGAAGTACTATAAGCGGAATAAGATATTAAATATCATCCGCTCCAATGAGAATATTTCACGCTATGATGTGAAAAAGATGACCATGTACAGTATGTCCACGGTTTTAGACATCATTGACGATTTAATCGCAAGCGGCATGGTTTACGAGGCCGATTGCGAGGAACCCAGGGTCGGGCGGAAGCCGGTATGGCTCCGCCTGAATCCCGAGGGCGGTTATTTCATCGGCGCGGAATTCAATGCGTTTCATTTGCACTGCGCTATGCTGGATTTCACCGGTGAGATCATCTACCAGTCGGAGGAGGATTTACTCCCTGACCAGGGAAAAGATGCGATTCTAGCGCTTTTAATCCGGCATATCCATGCCGCTATCGACGCCGTAAAGGGAAAGCCGGGGCAGATTTTCGCCATCAGCGTAGGAATTCCCGGCTATTTGAATGAGGATAAGAGCATCGCTCTTTCCCACTTTCGCTTAAAGGACTGGGAAAACGTCCCAGTCAAAAAGATTTTAGAGGATGAATTTCATCTTCCCTGTTACCTGGACAACAACGTCAACGTCATGGCGTTCGCTTATAAATGGCTTCGCTACAACGGCGACTGCCGGGACTTTTTATTTGTCTCTATCCGCACCGGCGTCCGTATCGTGCCGGTCATCAATAATCATCTGATCTTAAGCCGCGGCGGCCTTTCCGGCGAGCTGGGACACGTTAAGGTTGCCCCTCACGGCACCCTGTGTTCCTGCGGCGGGATCGGCTGTCTCAACTCTGAAATTTCCGACCTCAGCATATTGGGAAAGCTTAAGGCGGGTTTTGAGTTCGGCCGTTTTCCAGAAATTATGGAAATGGCCGGAGGAGACCCGGACAAGGTGACTTTGGAGATGTTCTGCGAATCTGCGGCTCAGGAACATCCTGATTCTGTAAAGCTCCTGCTGGATTTGGCCAATATTCTGGGGGAAGCTCTGGGCATGGCGGTGAACATTCTGGCGCCGGAGGTCGTGGTGCTTTCCGGCCAGCTGGCCCAGTTGGGCGAGCCTTTCTTCCAGGAGATTTCCAAGGTTTTGGAGCGCAATGTGGTTCAGGAGATCTATCAAGGGCTGAAGGTTACGGCAAGCGTTTTTAATGAATATATTGGCGCTATCGGCGCAGCCGCCTACGCCATGCAGGAAGAATTTGACTTTATTGACAAACAGATTTGATCCTGCCCGCAGGCCGTCGCTGAAGGATTTGACTGGAAAGAGGATCATGATTTTTCTCCAGTCCCTTGAAACCGCCAAAGCATCACGCCTCATGTTGGTAATTTGGTATAGCAGTGAGAAAATCGCCTTATGCCTTATTCTTGACGGTCAAAGCTTGAGTTGATTTCTATTTTTGCAGGCGTCTCTTATCAAAATTTTATTGTTTGTTGTCTCAATAAAAAAGCTTCGGTTGACTAACCGAAGCTTTTTTTCTGTTCTGAAATTCTCGCTTTCCATATTTCATCCGATTTGGGCTCTCAGCAAGTCCTCTGCCCGCTGGTAATCCTTTTTTCTCACATAAATCACATATTCATAGGCATAATCCAGGTTCAGGCCCACGCCTCCTGCAGCCGCTCGAATGTCGGCGCGGCCAAAGCCGCCGGCTATATTGACCGCATTGACGATATAGGGAATCTTGTGGGCCGCCAGGGCTTCCCGCAGGCTTGCCTGAGCCTTGACAGAAAAGGAGCTGAACAGCCTTTTTCGGTTGAAAATGGTAATCATAAAGAATTCTCCCCTCTGTCAAACAGCCCATATCCGGCTATTTGACGCTTTATCAAATTTTCGACGCAATCGCTTTCAAATTTTTCAACCCCTCAATTGCCAGTTCTTCTCCGGTATCCGCAAATTTTCTCCAGATAGCGCAGTTGCCGCTCAGCTCTTCAAAGCTCGGATCAAAGGATTCGATGGTTAAGGGGCCTTCGTAGCCGACCTCAAGCAAAGCCCGGAACAGTTCCTCAAAGGGAACCAGACCGGTGCCCGGAATACCTCTGTCATTTTCGTTCACATGGACATACCCCAGGTAATCCTTGCCGCAGGTCTTTACCGCGCCCGCAAAGCTTTTTTCCTCACGGATCATATGGAAGCAGTCCAAATGGACCTTCATATTCTTATTTCCCACATCCTTGCAGTACTGAACCGCGTCAGCGGCAATATTCAGGAAATGAGTTTCAAACCGATTGACACATTCCACCGCGATCACGCCATCCCAGGTCTCCTTGGCATAGCTGGAAATCTCCCTCATCGCACTGACAGACCATTCCCATTCCCGCTCAGTTCTAGGCTTCCGGGTCAGATACCCCCAACCTGCGTAATTAACACCCCCAAGGATTTTGGAACCAATCGCCTTATTGATATCCACCATCCGTTTCATATGATTAATTCCGTTTTTTCGAACAGCCTCATCCGGAGAAATCAGATTGGTATCCAGCCCCAATGTAGTGGTGGTCACCAATTCCAGTCCCGTCTGCCGTTTTGCTTCCAGCACCTTTTCCAAGGGAAAGCTTTCCGGATGGGCGATTGCCAGGTCCACGACGTCAAAGCCCAGTTCCTTTGCCTTGGGCAAAATCCAAATGTCTTTTTCCGAAAAAACTTCTGTCCAAATAAAGCTGTCTACGCCAAAACGAAACGCTGCCATTGGTTCAACCCCTCCAAAAAAATTATATTTTAATGTCTTTAGTTTAATCACTTTTCCTAATATTGTCAAGAACTATCCATCTCTCGGCCTGCTGTTGAAAAACTAGCCGGCCTTGGCAGTTTACAGCCTACAGTGATTCTTTATCCTTTACCTTTCTCTTCTCTAATTTTTTTATTGAGTAGAAGATCATTTTCTGTTTTGCCGCTGGCCTCAAGCTATTATTTGCCAAGACCTTTTTATCTTCTCCCTGCCTTCTACCAGGGCCTCTTACTGAAAGCAACAAAAAAGCGTAGAAGAAAATAGATTCTTCTACGCCGTGCTGCTTGATTTACAGCACCAAGGATGGCGCTGTGTATACACGAGCTGCCAGTTCGCTGTTGAGCATATAAAGGCTTTTGGGGTCGCTTCCAAACAATTCCATCTTCGTAATCAGGTCGGTCGCATTGGTCTCCTCCTCGCCTTGCTCCTTAATAAACCAATCCAGGAATTGTAAAGTGCGGAAATCATTCACCTCATGAGCTGCCGCACAAATAGCGTTGATCAGAGAGGTGACATACTCCTCATGCGCAAGTCCCGCCTTTAGGGCGTCCATAGTATTTTCCAGCTTCACGTTAGGTTTTTCAATCGCTTCCAATGTCACAGGACAATTATTATTCTGTAAATATTGGTAAAACAGCATGGCATGGTCTCTCTCCTCCTGTGCCTGCACTTTATACCAATTGGCAAAGCCATCCAGTCCCGCGGCTTCGTAGTAATTCGAGAAATCTAAATATAGATATGCGGAATAAAATTCCTTGTTGATTTGCTGGTTGAGCAGATCTGCTACCTTTTGATTCAGCATAAATAAACCACCTTTGCTTTTTTATATTTACATTTAAAGTATACACCCTTTTATCCCTTTCGTCATCATTGAATTCCACGATTTTAGGATATCACACACATAAAATTTCATGCGATCTGTGTCGACATCCTAACGGGACATTTTATAAAACTGTCAGGCTTCTTTTTTCCTGGCGCATGAAATGTTAAGCAACACAATTGCATTATTTTTCAGTTCACCACAAAAAAAAGAAGAGCCTGTAAACCTAATGTTTACAGGCTCATTCTGGCTCCCCCTGTTGGGCTCGAACCAACGACCCTGCGGTTAACAGCCGCATGCTCTACCGACTGAGCTAAGGAGGAATACAGAAGAACCGCGCCTTCGCGCAGTCCTCTTGTTTGTGTTGGCATCTCCCTATTTTCCCAGGCCGTCACCAGCCAAGTATCTTCGGCACCACTGAGCTTAACTTCCGTGTTCGGGATGGGAACGGGTGGACCCTCAGCGTCATCAACACCAACTATTTAATTTATCCTTCGCACGGCTTTCACCGTGTTACTGCCTTTTGGTGACCCGTGGGGGAATCGAACCCCCGTTACCGGCGTGAGAGGCCGATGTCTTAACCGCTTGACCAACGGGCCATATCTGGCCAGAGGCACCGGCCTTCCGGCCTTCTTCTGGTGCACCATCAGGGGCTCGAACCCGGGACACCCTGATTAAGAGTCAGGTGACCCAGATTCAACCAATATTTGGCAAAAAAGAGGCTGATTTTTATCAGTCTCTTTTTTCATATTCAAAACTGCAATACAGAAAGGAAAGATGATTATGAGTATTAAAATTGCAGTAACCTATGAAAAAGGCGGGGTGGGTAAAACGACTACCGCCGTCAACCTCTCGGCAATTCTAGCGGAGAGAGGATTCAAAGTATTATTGGTTGATCTGGATTGTCAATCCTACGCCACAAGTTACTTTGATCTGTACGATGAAGCCCTCCCCTCCATCGATTCTGTCATGAGGGGAACCAGTTCCGCCCGTGATACGATCCGGCTTACCAAGTTTGGCTTTGACCTGCTCCCTTCTGTGTATCCGTTCAAAACTATTGAGGACTATTTACACGATAAGAAAGACCGTCAAGAACAAACCTTAAAAAACGCTTTGTTCCCCATTGACAGCGATTATGATTATATCATTATTGACTGTCCTACAAACGGATACCGGATTAAAGAGAATATGCACGTTTACACCGATTACCTGATTCTGGTAACCATACCGGACGACAACGCATTACAAGGTCTTTTGTGTATTGCCAAGGATTTTGTGGATATCAAGAGGAATTATAATTCCTCCCTGGAAGTCTTAGGCGTGCTCATTACAATGAAAGAGCATACCGCTATTAAAGTTGCTTATTCCCAGGCATTGCATGAACAAGAAATTTTTCCTTGCTTTCAAACAGAAATCAGGAAAAATTCCGCTCTCAGTTCCGCCCGAAACCTGGGGAAACCGATCAATAAACACCGTCAAAAAAGCAATGGCTGTTTAGACTATAGGAGCCTTGCCGATGAAGTAATTGAAAAAACTGTTGGAAGCAACTTAGGGGAGGAATAAGAAATGAGTAAAATTAATACAGCCAGCATTTTAAAGGGGTTAAACAACGTTACCAATATCACAAACAGCCTTACAAATACCGCAATAGACGAAATGATTCCAGTCGACCAGATCGACCTTGCGGAATACAATCCAGCCGCCTCCAATGATACCGAATCGGATTATTATGATCTGGCTATGAGTATCCAGGCCAACGGCCTGTTACAGCCTTTACTTCTGAACCGGGTTTCCAATAACCGTTATCAGCTAATCGCCGGGGAAAAGCGGCTGACCGCTATTAAAAGGTATATACCCGAAATGAAAACCGTCCGGGCACTGGTTTATAAAAACCTTGACCCGGACGAGGCGCAGATCAAGCTCCATGAGGCCAATAACTACCGCGAATATACATCGGAACAGAAATTAAAAATCTATCAGGATTTAGTGATTCACTATCAGAAATTACAGGATATGGGCAAATTCAGCGGAAACACACAAAAGGCCATTGCCGAATGTCTGAATATTTCCGACAGACAGGCCCGAAAATACAAGCAGATCACGGAAAATCTTTCAGAAGAACAGATTCAGGATATTTACAGCGGCGACCTCTCTATCAATGCCGCTTATGATATCGCCAAGGCACCGCCCACCCGAAAGGAGGCGGTTGCCGTCCCTGCTTCCCCGGCTTCGGCCCCGGTGGCAGAGAAACCCGAAACACCAAAAACGGAACCTGTACCCGTCCAGAAAGCGGAACTAGTTCCGCCCTCGGCTCCAAAGAAAGAGACTACCCCTTCCCCCACTTCCTACCCGAAAGCTTCCACAAAACCAGTAGAGAAAACCAATGATTTGCCCCTTACGTTTTCTTACCATGACGGGGAGGAAAAAACGGAAGCAACTATAATCTCTTTGGAAAATTACGGAAGCCATTATAAAGTACAGCTAGAGGGCCGGAGTGGTTTTTCCTTTTATATCGGAAAATCCGCCGACGGGCATTTCATGTGCGCTCCCTCTTTCGGTGCTGGCTGTCCTCTTGCTTCTTACACAGACTATTTCTGGAACCGTGAAAGCCTCGAAAAATATCTTCCCAGGGCAGACGCTTTTGAAATAGCCCACGCGATTAAGCACTTATCCAAAAATGGGCTGATTGAAGAATAAATAAAGAGCGGGGAGGTTACCCCTCCCCGCTCATGTATAAAAATTCTCAAAAGTGGCGCTTGTAAATTGTCCCGTACCCCTTTATAATAAAACTACTATGAGGTGATTGAAATGGATATGGAACTTTTAAACGCGATCTCTACTATGCTCGATGAACGGTTTGAAAAGAATAATGAAATTCTGCGGCAGGAAACGAAAGAAATGATAGCGGAAAATAACAAGGTTCTATTGAATCAGTTTACTGCGGTCATTGAAGAAAAAGTCACCAAGGAAATCCACCTAATTGCGGAGGGGCATACCGCCCTGTTAGAAAAGCTTGATAACCGTGCTTCCGTATCTGAATTAAAAGAAGTCAAAGACGATCTAAAAACCGTGCGTGACAATGTTCAGAAGCACAAAGGGCGGATTGAAAAATTAGAATTGGAAGTCGATGAACTGAAAAAGGCAAACTAAATACATATAATAACAAAAGGCTCGGAACTGTTTGAAATGGTTCTGAGCCTTTTTTATTTTCTATCGCCTAGCGGAACCAGTTCCGCCCATTCAGAGAAAGCAAGGTGTCTTTATGAAGATTACAGAAATAAAAATCAGACAGATTGAAGGATTCCCCAGGCTAAAAGCCGTCGCCAGCATTACCTTAGACCATCAGCTTATCATAAACGATATTAAGGTGCTGGAATCTGAAAACCGCTGTTTTATCGAATTCCCAAGAAATAGTTTTGCCGAATTTCACAACATTGAAAATATTATCCCTACTTCCAAACTACGCACGGATTTTGAAAATCAGATCATGGAAGTATTTCAAACCATGCGACATATGCAGATAGATTCTTATGAAATATCATACTAGATGGCTGTAACTCGTTTATTCCCGGCCTGGTCGAGCTGCTGAAGGAATTTTGAGTTACAACGCCAGAGCGAAACCAGTTCCCCCCGGTATGAAAGGATTGTTTTCTTTAATACGACCTTGGGTATTCATTGCCATATTGGGCGAAACTTTCTTTTTCCATTACTGCGTACATTTCTTCCAACCAATGGTAAATATCTTCTGTCCCCTGGTCACTCAAAGGAAATACCATTTCTGTTTTAATTTGATTTCTTTCCTTACAGTATTGAAAGCAGTATGGGCCGTGCCATACATAACCTTTTAGCTGATTCTCTACCGGCTCTATTTTATACCGAAATTCGTCTTTCATATGGTCAATGTGGGGAAACTCCTTACTTCCCGACATAACGCCTTTATTCTCAAAATAGTCCAAGCGAGGAACCACGGCTTTTTTGTTTTCCCAAACCATTAATCTTTGCACTCCTATTTTCAGTGTTATCCATACGCGACTTTTCTAATATACCATAAAAGGCTGTTTTATTCCAAGGTGTTTTTCAGTAGAAGTTTTATAAAATTTGCTACCCGCAAAACCCGGACATCTAAATTTTTTCAGAAAGGGATTGATTCTATGTTCAGTGAGAAAAAGGAATTCATGCGTAGTATTCGTATGACGAAAACAATTAAGGATTACGTTGAACAGGCTGAGGGTAACGGTTTCAATGATAAGTTTGAAAAGCTTGTCCTAAAGTGTAAAAAGGAGGAACCGGAGTTAGATCACAGGATTGCACAGAAGAAGGAAGAACTAAAAAGGATTGAACAAAACCTACGGGAACGGCAAACAGTTGTAGTAACATTAGATCGTTTAAAGAGAGATATTAATCAATATGTAGGACAAATTCCATCAGAAGCAAAACCGGAAAAGGAACAAGGCTTGTAACTCGTTTTTGGACACCGGCGAGCTGCTGCGGAATCTCATTTGAGTTACAGTAAAGAAGGGAGACGAGTAATATAAATATCGCATATTGGATTTTCTATTCTTGACGGAGCTTTCCCCATTAGATTAGATAAGTTTCATATTGATTTTCTAATTTCTCATTGATAAAATAATCGTGTGACATAATATGTGACAAGGAGGCATAAGCATGAATATAATGCAACATATCAAAGATTTTTTCGCAGACGCTAAAAAGCGCAATATCTTCATAAGCTGTGCGGCGGCTGTAGTCATTATTGCCGTGGCGGTTCCCGTGGGACTAGCTCTATACGGAAACAACACTTCTCCGGTCTCGTCGGTTACTTCTTCCCGGGAGAAAATCGACGGGGTTTCTTCCAATGCCTCGGCTTCACAAGGTTCCGGGGCTTCCAGCGAAAAGAATTCTTCTTCCAAACCGGGCAAAGAAAATTCCAGTGACAAAACCAGTTCCGGCGATAAAAAGGATAACAGTTCCGGTTCTTCTTCAAAAGCTTCGGGGGAATCCTCTAAAAGCGGAACTAGTTCCTCTCCCTCAAAACCGGGGGTTTCTTCCCCTTCCCCTAATTCCGGCAGTTCCCGTCCGGCTTCCAATGGCACCAGCGGCGGGGGAACCAGTGGAGGTAATGGCGGCGGTTCTTCCAGCAACAGCGGCGGGAATAAGCCGGTAAGTTCCGCAACTCCTACCCCCGCGCCCGACCCAAAGCCTACCCCTCAACCGGAGCCGGAACCTCAACCCCAGCCGGAGCCGGAACCCCAGCCGGAAATCATCGATCAAAACGCGCTGATTAGCTACGGTATTTCTTACGGGCAAAGCAGAGGTATGATATATACCCCCTCCCTTCCTTCCGAAATTCACGGTTACGATCCTCCTTCAGATTTTATGCTTTGGGTTACTTCTATGGAAGAGGCTAAAGCAAAAGTTCGGGAATGTATTGATTGCACAGTGGATAATATTTTGTCATTAGAGCCTGGTACTTCTCCCTCTGATATTCGGTTTTATGTTTGCTTTAATTCCAGTAATCAGTTTGTAGTTATGTACGGCTAAAGCTTCATATATTTCTTTTTGAGCGCCTGTTCAGAAAACAGGTGCTTTTTTCATAGATATTTTCAAATTCAAAGGAGGAAGCCATGACGAAATATTTAAAACGCCTTACCGCCCTTCTGCTCACCTTCATTATGGTGCTCGGTATTCCTATCTCAGCCAATGCTATTCAGGATTGGTACGGCGTAAGCGACCCTTTGCAGTACACCTCTGATTTACACATCGGAAGCTACACCTACAGGGCGGGAACCTCGAGCACCGTTATGCGGCTGGACGAAACTAACCGAATCGCCTACTGTATTCAGCCCGACGTACAGATCGGCGGGAATGAATCCGACTGGTTCTACGAAACTGTTTCGTCCACCCCGGCCTGGAACGCTCTCTCATTGAATCAGCAAAGAGCTATTAATCTGCTATTGCTTTATGGCTACCCAAACCAAAGCCTGCCTGGAAACAAGCCGGAACAGTATTTCGCTACCCGTGAAATCATATGGGAAATTGTGATGGGATACCGGGACAGCACTCAACCATTTACCAGACGGGACGCTCGATGCTACAACGCCTTTTCAGGCCATGCGGGATTTGTCCAGGCGTATAAGGAACTGGAAAAACGTCTGACTTCTCATTATATTATTCCAAGTTTTACTACACGCCTATCAACACAAGCCCCGACTATCGTATTAAACTACAACCCTTCTACCCAAAAATATGAAAAGACGGTCACGGATACTAATAACGTTCTTTCCAGCTTTAATTTTTCCATTTCCGGCGTGACGCTCTCCCGGAATGGAAACACCCTGAGTATCAGCACCGCAAATAAAATTACAACCGGGACAACTGCCAGCTCGACCAAGCCCCTCCCCTCTCCGGCTTCTACTGGTATTCTGATCTGGCAGTCGGTAAACAATCCCAGCGGCAATCAGAACATGATTACCGGAGGCGGTGCAGGTGACCCGGTTCCCGCATATTTCAAGCTGGAAATCGGAGAAGGATATATTCAGATCAGGAAAACGGATACCACCCACGGCGGGTATTTCACCGGGGCGGTGTACGGCGTTTATGACAGTACCGGGACAAAGGTTACCGAATTAACCACATCGGCCTCTGGCTATGTGAAAAGTAAAGCCCTTCCCCTGGGCCATTATTATTTACAAGAAATCAAGGCACCTACCGGGGCGATTCTGGATACCACAAAACACGAATTCGATCTGACAACTGACGAGGCCACCGTAAGCCTGACCGTATCAGACGTAAGCCAAACCGCCAATATTCAGATCACCAAGCAAGGCGAGATTCTCACCGGAGCCAGCCAAAGCAATTCTGAATTTGGCACCTTGTATACGCCTACTTACGGCACAGCTTCCCTAACCGGGGCGGTTTATGAGATTTACGCCAATGAGGATATTGTTTCCCCAGGCGGGAAGAAAATATATTCCAAAAATCAAATAGTGGCTACCGTGAACGCAGGAGCCAAAAGTCCCAACCTTCCCTTGGGCCAATACCGTGTTACGGAAAAAACGGCCCCCTCCGGGTTTGTTTTAGACGCAACCTCTTACATCGTTAATCTGGCGTTTAAAGGACAAACTGTTACCGTGTATACGGAGCCTATCACGGTAACCAACCAGCGGCAGAAAGTAACCGTTAGCCTAACTAAGTTCATTGAAGAAAATAACCTGTTCCCGAATCCAGACGCTTATCAAGCTATCCGGTTCGGGATTTTTTCAGCCCAGGATTTCAAAAACAATTCCGGCACCGTTGCAATACCCAAAGATTCCCTGATGGATATTATCAGCATTAATGAAAACCTGAAAGGAACTTCCTCCGTTGATCTTCCCATCGGGAACTTTTACCTCAGAGAGCTTCAAACTGCCCCAGGCTGGGCGCTGGACGAAACTGAGTATCCATTTTCTTTTTCAGCCCAGCCCCAGGAGGTACAGCACGTCACAGTGGAACCCAACGGAGGCCAACCCATCAGCAATGAAACGATCAAGGGATATGTGGAGCTTACCAAAACTGACGCGACCTATGGAGGAACTCTGGCTAACGCTGTTTACGGCATCTATACGGAAAACGGCACCCAGGCCGGAACCCTAACAACGGATTCCAGCGGCTACGCCAAGAGCGGCCCCCTCCCCTACGGCTCGTATTATCTTCAAGAGATAACGGCACCCGATGGGGTTGTGCTTGACCCGAACCAATACCCATTTACCATCAACGACCAGGCTACCGTTCTCACCATGAACCAGGAGGACGCAAGCCAACAAGCGAATATCCTGATTACCAAGATGGGGGAACGGCTTACCGGTGCAGATCAAAGCGATACGGAGTTTGGCCCTCAATACTCCCCGATTTACGGTGTGGAAGCCCTGACAGGCGCGGTTTATGAGATTTATGCTAACGAGGATATCTATTCCCCAGGTGGGATTCTCCTGCACAGCACGGACGACCTTGTGACAACGGTCAACGGCGGGGAAGTTTCCACGGATTTACCCCTTGGCGAATACCGTATTGTGGAGAAAACAGCCCCAGAGGGCTTTGTCCTGGATACCACGCCGCATATTGTTGATCTTACCTACAAAGGCCAGAATATCAGTGTGTACACGGAGCCTGTCACCGTTCACAACGAACGACAGAAAGCAACCGTGTCCATCACCAAAGCAATAGAAGATAACCCCATATTCCCGAATCCAGACGCTTATCAAGCTATCCGGTTCGGGATTTTTTCAGCCCAGGATTTCATAGACAGTTCCGGTGCCGTGGTAATCCCCAAAGATTCCCTGGTGGAGATATTCGGCATTGACGAAACCTTGCAAGGCGTTTCCTCCATCGATCTCCCCATTGGAAACTACTACCTGAAGGAACTCCAAACAGCCCCTGGCTGGGTGCTGAATGATACCGAATTCCCCTTTGTCTTTGAGGCCCAGCCCCAGGAAGTCCCGGCGATCACCATTGACCCCAGCGACGGGGAACCCATTGAAAACCTGACCGTGAAAGGCTCCATTGAACTGATGAAGCAGGCTGTTCTTCCTGAAACCAACCAAGGCTTATTTGTGCCCTCCGGCCTGCCGGTCGGCGGGGCTGTGTATGGCGTATTTACTCCTGACGGGAACCAAGTGGACGAAATGACTACCGACGAGGACGGATACGCCCAAAGCTCGATTCTCCCTTACGGTGAGTATTATGTGGCGGAACTGGTTCCGCCCTTCGGCTTTGAACTAGACCCCATTCAACACCCTGTTTCGATTCAGGAAAACGGTGAAATCATTTCCCTGGAATCAACCGATATCGCAAAGATTGGAATCGTAAGAGGCTCTTACCGTGATCTTGGCGGCGGCGACGGCTTAGACGTGGCCCCCATCGTCAAGGAACCCCTACCCCTGACCCCGGTCATCGGTACGGGCGACCACTCCATCGGCTTTGTAATCGGTTTGGCGGCGCTGGCGGGCCTTGCCCTTCTTGCCGTTCTTCTGTTAAAGAGAAAGAAGAAATCCCGGCTTTTCCCGGTGCTGTTTCTTGTCCTTTCCCTCCTGTTCCTGACAAGCTGCGGCAGCATTTCAAAAGCTTCCGTTTCTGACATGGACGGGGGCGGAACTAGTTCCGCTCTATCCTCCGGCGTGGAAACGTCCCAGGCTTCCGGCACTGGCGAAAGCATTACACGGGAACAGGAATTCGTAACCGTCTCTAAGGATTTTAACGCCAGCTTCGAGAAAACGCTGGAACAGCCGGAAGGCTCCTATTCCTTAAAGGATATCGAATACACCGTGCTTTCCGAAAAGAAGCTGGAACAGCCCATCACGGTAACACAGCAAGTTGAGTATTCCGGTCTTTTAGAGCAAAACGCAGAAGCACCCGCCACCATCACTATTGACGCTGACGGGGAAAGCATTACCGGGAAGCTTACCGGGATTGACTATACCCCCATCACCATCACAGGCCGGGAAACGTCCGCTGACGCATACACGGATTATGGGTTGGACGTAAACGAGCCAAAGCCCCCTCAAACCAAGGAAATCACATACACTGACCCCGAAACGGGGAAAGCGGTATCCGCCGTTCTGGACTTCGACCACCTGGAAGCCCTGGACGGTTTTTCCTGGCGTTCCGATGTCACTATCCCCCTCACCTTTTCGTATTATGATTCCTTCGGTTATGTGCTGGAGGACGTGTTCATTCCCTATAACGAGGAAATCCCCGCAATAGACGGCTTTGAATCCGTCCTGCTGGATTCCCTGAGCCTCAGCCGGGAGCAATACCGGATTACAGGCTTTCAATGGACTGGTGAGCCATACGAACAGGACGGGGTTTTCCACCGGGACGCCACGGCATCGGGCCAGCGGTACGCCGCAAGCTACCGGGCCGTATATTCCGGCACGGTTTCCCTTCCTGACGTTCCGGGCTATGACGCTGTAGCCACCTATACCGGAACTATTCAAAAGCCGACCGGCAAAACTGAGTACACCGTAAAGGCCGTCGCCACCTATGAAAAGGAACCAACAAGCGAACCGGAGGCCCAAAGCCAGCCGAACACAGGGCTAACGCCGATTCAGATTGTTTTGCTCTCTGTTGCGGCGTTTCTGCTGGTGGTGCTGGTGGTGGGCCTCTTATCGATTTTAGCAAAAAGAAGAAAGAAAAAAGAAAAGGAGATTTAAAAATGCAAAATATTGAATCAACCGCCCTTGCCTTTTTCACCGCGATTCGCGGTTACGTCTGGATTCTGGTTGTCGCCGGGCTTCTCGCCGTGGGCGGCATTGCCCTATGGGGAAAGCAAAGCTGGAAAGACGCTGTAAAAGACCGTATGGCTGGTATTATTATCGGCGCTGTGGTAATGCTGGGTGCTGTGGAAATCGGGAAATGGGTCTGTGAAATGATAACGTTTTAAAGGGGCGGAACCAGTTCCGCCCTTGAAAGGATTCCAATTATGAAAAATAGGTTTCGGGAGGAAATCATAAAGCCGGTTCAAGAAAAAGAAACCTTAATGCGCGCAAACCGGCTTTTATCCTCAAAGTATGCGTTAACCGCCGTGATTCTGGTAATCTCGGCGGTTTCCTTTTTCTTCTTTAATTACTGTATGAACACCTTGCTACTGATCTTGCAAAATCTCAAAAATTTTCAAGAGCCTGCTCCCTGGTTCTCCTTCCAAAATGCCTTTACGTTCCGCTTTCGGGAGTGCTGGGGCTTTTATTTGGTTGTCCTTCTTCTGATTATTGCCGCCGATATCCGCATTGTATACGGTGCAAGGGTAAGCTGGAAGGATTACAACGTAGGCCAGAAAGGAACGGAGCGTTTCACTACCCCGGAGGAAATTCAACGGCAATACCGGGTAATCCCCGCCAAAGATCAGCGTTATCCAGGGTGCGGCGGTTTCCCGGTTTGCCGAATCAAGGATAAAATCTTTATCGACGACGGCCCGGTGAACAATCTGATTATCGGCGCGCCTCGTAGCGGCAAGGGGGAAAGCTTTGTCTTTCCCATGATCGACCTGTATTCCAGGGCGGAGAATACCCCTTCCCTGGTGGTGATAGACCCCAAGCTTGAATTGTACGCCGCCAGCTATCAAACCTTGAAAAGCAGGGGCTTTGTCCCTCTCTTGCTGAACACCATAGACCCCGCCCATTCCATGGGCTATAATCCTCTCACGCCAATCGCTCAGGCGTATCAAGCCGGGGATTACGATTACGCCCAAATACAGGCTAAGGGCCTGGGCTACGCTTGGTTTGAGGGTTCTCAATCGGAACGTGACGGCGATTTCTGGCTGGATAACAGCGCGAACGCCACCGCCGCAATGATCTTAGCCCTGGTGGATATCTGTCTGGAAGATGACCGGGTTTTCAATGAGGCACGGTTACAGGAATCCTACCGGCGGGGGAAGCCGTTCCAGCCTTCCACCATCAACGAGGACAAAATTTCCATGTACTCCTGCGTCAAGACCTTTACGGAGCTTGCCGACGTAGAGGGGGCTTTGGATATTTTCTTTGCGGAGCGCCCGGAGGGTGACCCGGCGAAAATGTGCTATTCCTCTATTAAAGTGGCTTCTGGCGGGCAGACAAGAGGCTCTATTTTATCCTCCGTGCTTTCCAAGCTGGGAATCTTCGCCCTAAACAGCGTGGCGAAAATGACAACGGCAAACAGCATTGACCTGGAAGAAATCGGGTTCGGAAAACAACCCATTGCCGTTTTCATCGGCATTAACCTTTTCGATACCTCCAACAGCGGTATTGCCACCATGTTCCTGCAACAGCTTGACATGGTGCTGGGCCGGAAAGCGGTGCTTTCCAAGGGCCAGAAATGCGCCCGGCAAGTGGTTCATCTATATGACGAACTCGGTAATATTCCCCCTATCCCCAAGCTGGGGGCACGGCTCACCGGCGGCCCTGGCATGAATCTGCTGTATACCCTGGTGATTCATGACTTTGCACAGCTAAAAACCCTTTACGGCGAAAGCGCCAATACCATTATAACGGGCTGTGGGAATAAGGCTTTCTTAATGACAGCAAATATGGATACCGCGCGGGAATATTCCGCCATGATCGGCAATGAAACCATTACCAACATCAGCCGAATCGGGCAGAAGCTTTCCCTAGATAAAAGCCTGACCGAAAGCTATGAGGAACACCCGCTTATCAATCCTAACCAGCTTATGCACCTTCACCGGGGAGAAAACATCATACACCGGGTTTTAAAGCGTGAGGATTTAGAGGGGAACCCTGTGGAATCTTATCCGATTTTCAATCACGGAAAAACCCGGTTTCTATACCGCTATGAATACCTGCTGGATTCCTTTCCCGCCGATACCAGCATTGAGGAACTGCCTACCGGCGATCTCAGCGGTATTGACTTATCGGAACGTTCCTTTAGCGTCAACAGCTACTTTGAAAAAAAACTGGAACAGCAACAGAACCAGCTTTCCATTAGCAAGTTGAAAAATTCCGCAAAATTAATTGATTTTCTGTGTGGTGCGGTTCCCGGCCTGACACGGCCCAAGGCTTCCAAATGTTCCGTGGGCCAGCTTAGAGAAATGATAAGCGATCAGTTCAGCGCCGGAAACCTTTCCGAAAAGGAAAAGGATATGCTAGTGAAATTAATCGAGGCAGGTGAAGCGAATGACGATCAGTGAGTTTCCTGAAATTATTGATTTTACAGACCAGTACGGCGTTTACTGTTCCAAGTCGGACATTTTTCAAACCTTTCTCCGCTGGGTAGGCTGGTGGCTCATTCAGCTTTTAAAAATGCTGGTGGATATGTGTGACCGGCTTCTTAGCGTGTGCTACAGCCTGATCGATTATTTGTTTTCCGATCCTGTCCTTGATTTCATCAATTCCTTCCAGCCGGTTTTATGGGTGCTCTTCGCGGTTGCCCTGTTCATTCTGGGCTATCTTTTGGTCGTGAACAAGACGGAGGTAAAAGGAAGCCGGGTAATGCAGAATATCTGCTTAACCGTGCTGGTGTTAACCACAATGCCGTTCATGGTGCAATCCATCAGCAACATCACCATGGCGGCGACGGATTACGTCCGGTTTAACGATGGGGAATCCATATCCGACACCTTGATTCGAGATAATATCGTTGATCTGAAATACTTGGATTCCAAGGATTGGAATGACGCCGTTTTAATTAATCAGGAAACCGGGGGCCTGAACCGTCCCAGCGTTTCCCCCTCTCTCCCCATCGATCAGATCAGCCCCGGCGATGTCGTCCACTGTGACGACAGCACTTTGCACAATCAAGATTTTTTCCGGTACTACATCACCTATGACGCTGACGGGAACCGGAACGAGGAATTAAGTGAAGTCTATTGGAATAGTATGTTTTCTTTCATCGACAACACCTATTATCGCTATTATATCGATTTCCTTCCGATCTTCGTAAGCCTCATTTCTATGGCGTTTGCCTTGCTGTTTTCCGCTTTCAAGGTAGGGCGTATCATATTCGATTTAGCCGTGCATGAATTTCTGGCAATGATTTTCGCCGCCTCAGACTTTACCAGCGGTCAAAGATTAAAGCAGGTTTTAAAAAGCATGGGCGGTATGTTCTTTACGCTGTTTTGCTCCGCTGTCATTATTAAGTTTTACATGATTATGAACGTGTATTTAAAAACCCTTCCCCTTGACCCCTGGGTGCAATCCTTTATTCTCCTGATTATGGCGTTCGCTGTGATTGATGGGCCGAACATCATCGAACGGTGTATTGGTGTGGACGTGGGCTTATCCAGCGTATTTCGCACCACCGCCGCTATTTTCGCCGGTACACGCACCGCAACCCATATGGTGAAATCCGCCGTTGGCTCTGTAGGAAAGGTCGCTTCCGGCGCTGAATCCGCCACAAAAGGCGCAAGCCGTGGCATAGGCCGGTTCATGGGTGGGTTGGATTACAAGCACACGAAACAGGCGGAACAAAGGTTGAAATCGGAAGCCAGTCCGGATTCGGCGGGAGAAAGCCGAAAAGTAACTAGGGACACCGGCGGCATGAAGGAGGCAAGTCCCCCGTCTGCAGGAACCCCCATTTCAGAAACCAAAGGCGGAACCAGTTCCGCCCAGGCACCAGACAGCAAAACAGGCGAAAACAGAACCTTGGGCGGCCTCAATATGGAGGGAAAAGAAAAACCGGATATTGGGGCTTCTGCTGTGGCGGGGGAAACGGATTCCACGGCCTCCCCAGCTTTCTCTGAAACTACCGGCACGGCGGCTTCTTCCGGCTCCCGTGATCTTGGCGGTATAGAGGATAAGAAAAGTAACGAAATTCTGGAAACCCCAGGCTTTGCACAGCAAGAGCTTACACGGGAAAAAGCCGGTTCTTCATTGCATGGTTCTTCCGCTGAATATTTCCCGAATACCTCAGTTTCCAAAACCAGGGACGGGCTGAACAGCGGTAACAGTATAAAGGATTCGCCCTATTCCGCTGGCGGGATTTCTGAAAACGTAACCGCCAGGGAAAAGACGCTTCCCCATCAATTCCCAGGCTCTACCCGCCAGCCCCGCACCATTGCCGAAAACTTCCGCGCTGGTTATGACACCGGGATTCAGAAGGCGGAAAAAAGGGATATCCGAAAACAGCAAAGAGAAGAAAGACGGCTAGAGAAAAAAGGGAACCGGTTGAAATAACTGTGTAACTCAAAATTCCTTCAGCAGCTCACCGCGGCTGGACATAAATGAGTTACATCACTTTTCATTTCAATTCGGCCCACAAAAACAACCAAAACATAAATGTAACTCAAATGATATCCTTCAGGAACTTGCCGGCGTCTAAAAACGGGTTGCATTTTGTGTAACTCATGGTTTTGGCGGCTCCGGGCTGATCGGCGCAGACCTATGAAAATAATGAGTTACACTAATTTTTTACAAGGAGGTTATTTATGCGTCAAATGCGTTTTACAACTGTACAGGAACTAAAGAGCCAGCCAAAACTTTTATCCTGGCTGTACGCCAAAGATTTATTGATGATCGTAGGCTTTGTGTGTGTCATGTCTGTTTTTCAAGGTTTGGTTCACCCTGCGTGCCAAACCGCATATTTCATCTGGAATATTTTTGTCGGCCTGGCGCTGGCTCTCCCCTCTCCCTTCAATGTTAAAATGCACATCTACGAAAGCCTGGTGTTTATAGTAAAAAAAGACCGCTTTGTATATAAACCCATCTTCATTCCAAAGGACAGTGAAAATGATGTTATCCGCTAAATCTGATCGCTCCATTTCAGAAAAAATCCCCATCATCAGAGAACAAAACGGCTGTTTCCTATTAAAAGACGAAAGTAATCTGGATATTTTGGAGTTGCGGTGCAAAGACCTGGAACGGATTTCCGATGATGAACTGGAACTTGATATCCTGTATTTCTCAAAGCTGTATAAGACCTGCCCGGCTGATCTTAAAATCGTTAGCCTCAACTTTCCCACCGACACAATACCTCAGCAACGGTACTTTCGCCACAAGCTGGAAACGACCAAAAACCAGGTGTTTCTTTCCCACCTAGACCAATGCTTACAAGAAGCTGAGTGGATTCAAAAGAACCGGACAAAACGGGAATATTACCTGTTTGTGTTTTCGGAAAATGAGGAAAAACGCCATGACAACATTTCTCTAATTACAAAATCTCTCGGCAACAATTCCTTGGCTTATGAAATGCCCCTGGCAAAAAAGAAACAAGTGCTGTATAAGCTGAACAACAAATGCTCCGCTGTTTTCGGCAGGAACGCCTATATAGACGATACTGCCGAAAGCTACCGTCCTATTCTGGACAAGAAAAAGGTAACCCTTGACGAGCTTATCAAAAAAACCGGCTATGACCCAGTTTTGATAGAAGCGATTCAGCCCCAGGGCGGCGTTTCCTTCAAGGACGAAAAGGTAATAAAAACCGGGGACGGCTTTGAAGCTTGCGTTTATGTGTACCAATACGCCAAGAACATTCATTACTGCTGGCTTTCTCACCTGCTGAACATCGATAACGCCGTGGTAACAATGGATATCGGCACGGAAAACATAGCGGAGGTAAAGAGGAATATCAATAAGTCCATGCAGGAACAGGAATCCCGGTATGGCTCCGCCCAAAAGGAAACCGAACGGCGGGACGCCCAAGCCCGGTATATTGAGCTATCCAACCTATACGATCAGTTAACCAGCATGGGTGAAATCGTCAAGCTTCTCCGCACCCGTATCTTTGTCGCGGAACGCACCCAGGCGGAATTAGAAGATCGGCTTTCCACCTGTCTCGGCTATCTGGAAAGCAACGGTTACAAAGGCACAGTGTCCCTCAATGAAAGCAAATATGAATGGGCTTCCCTTTATCTCCCTTATTCCCAACAGGACAAGCTTCCAAACCGCCGCTATGGACAGCCCGTGATTTCGGAAACCCTGGCGGCTGGCGATCCTTTCAACGGTGCTGACTTATCTGACCCCCTGGGCGCATATTACGGCACCACCCAAAACGGCGGTTCTATCTTTTTAGACCTGGCCTTTAACGACGGGAAAAAGCGGTTCAGCTATAACGGCATGATCGCCGGAACCACGGGTTCCGGGAAATCCACCTTTCTGAAAAAGGCTATTCAAGACCGGATTGCCAGAGGTGATTTTGTCCGGGGTTTCGACGTTACCGGGGAGTTTTCAAACCTTGTCAAAATATTAGGCGGGAAAAGCATCTCCCTGGACGGCTCTGTGGGTATCCTGAACCCCCTGGAAATCATGAAAACGGACGAATCAGACAGTCTTTCCTGGACGCGCCACATTTCCAAAATGAGTATCCTTTACCGCTTTTGGGCACCGGAAAGCGATATGTACGATGTTATGATGTATGAGGCGTTGTTATCGGAACTTTACTTAAAGCATGGGATTCAAATACCACAAGACGGCGTGCCGGATTTCAATGTGTGTTGCACGGGCCTTACTTCCTATCAGTACCCTATTCTAAGTGATTTATTAGCCCTGATCGATAACAAGCTGGCGGTGGTTCCTTCCAAACAAACCGCCGTGCAAAAAGAACTAATGCTGGACGATTTGCGGCGGCTCCGCAACGTCCGGGCGGTGGTTCAGAACATTGTCAAAAACTATGGGAATATTTTCAACGGACACACTTCCATTGAAAACATTCTGGACACGCAGCTTGTGTTCTTTAACATTCGGCATTTGGCGTCTATGAAACCGGAAATCTTTCAGGCCCAGCTATACAGCGCCCTTTCCCTCTGCTGGGACAATGCCCTCCGGGTGGGTATGCCCATGAAAAACCTGTATGAATCCCAATCCATTGCCTGGGAGGATATCACCCGCTTTTTCATCGTCATCGACGAGGCACACCGGATAGTAAACGCCAACAATCTCACCGCTGTCCAGCAATTAACCGTCATGGCCCGTGAAGATCGTAAATTTTTTACCGGTATTCTGATGGCAACTCAAAGTATCCTGGACTGTGTGCCGGAAAACTCAGAAAAGGAGGGCGTGGAGGCCATTAAAACCTTATTCAGCCTAATGCAGTATAAATATATGTTTCAACAGGGAAGCGATTCCTTGTTTCGCTTAAAAGAGATTTTCGGCAACCAACTGACGGACAGCGAATATGAACAGGTTCCCCGGCTGGAACGTGGTGAATGTATCCAGGTGATTTCCGGCGATCAAAACTATCATTACCATGTGCAGATCAGTGAGGAGCAACGGATTCTATTCCAAGGCGGTGCATAACCTTGAAAAAGAAGCGCAAAAAGGTTAAGCGGCTCACACTCCTTTTTCTGTCCGGGTTCCTGATGTCTTTTATGCTGGTTGCTGGAATCCTCTCAGCGGCGGCGGCTTTATTCTCCCAGGCCGAGGCCGGTTTGGGAAATCAAACAGGAGATACCTCGGAGGGGATTAACTCCTTCCCCGCCGAGGTAGAGCGATACCGAAACGCCGTCACCCTTTACTGCGGACAGTATCAAATAGAGGGCTACGAAAACCTGGTGCTGTGCGTTATGTTCCGGGAAAGCGGAGGCCAGGGCAATGACCCCATGGCTTCCTCAGAAAGCGGATATAACACACGATTCCCAAGGGAACCCCTTTCTATCAAAGACCCTCTTTATAGCATTGATTGCGGCGTACATACCCTAGCCGACGCGATCACGGCGGCGGGCTGTACCAGCCCCGCCGATTTCGACCATATCGCCCTGGCTCTGCAAGGGTACAACTTCGGCAACGGCTACATTCAATGGGCGGTTGACCGGGACGGCGGATATACCCAGGAAAACGCCCAGGCGTTTTCTGACATGATGAAAGCCAAGCTTGGCTGGGAGGTATATGGGAACCCCGGATACGCGCAGGTAATCCTTGCGGATTACCGGGCTATCCTCTACGGCGGCGACAACGGGATTATCCTCCCTGGCACCGACCAGGGGATTTCAGTCGTTTATTTTAATCAGGGTGACCCGGCCTATCAAAATGGGCGGTTTGGAAATGACGTGGCCATATCCGGGTGCGGCCCTACTTCCCTTGCAATCTGCGTTTCCAGCCTCTCGGGAACCTTAATAGACCCATTGGAAATGTGCGATTGGTGCTATGAAAAAGGCGTATGGATTCCCGGTGAAGGAGGCTTACACTCCCTGCCCCCTACCGTCTGCGCTGAATTTGGCCTTTCCTGTGAGTTGACGGACGGCTCCAACCCTCAAACGCTCATTAACGCTCTTTCTTCCGGGAAGTTGATAGTTACCTTGGTAGGGCCGGGACACTTCACAACCTCCGGGCATTTCCTGGTGCTCCGGGACGTAACCTCAACCGGGAAAATTCTGGTTGCTGATTGCGGCAACAGCGCAAACAACAATGTGGAATGGGATATGAGCATTATTTTAGACGAGGGCCGTCCCCTATTCTGGATTATTGGCGAGCAATAAAGGGCGGAACCAGTTCCGCCCTCTGGAAAATAATGTTTGATGTTCAAAATAGATTTTAGTGGTGTTTAATGAAATACGAAAGGCCGTTGTGAATCTCACAACGGCCTTTTCTATTCTCCATGGAAAGGAGCCTCATTTATGAGTAATGTAACAGATATGTTTACCCCCCTACCCCGTGAACTAATCAAAGGCCAGCCCAAGTATCAGTGCATATTAAAAGACCAGGAATGTAGCTTCTGGTACAGCCCCGACGCAAAAGACAAATTTGCTCTTTTATTGCACGATGAACACGGGAACCCTTGGGATTGCGGGAAGTACAAAAAATTCGGAATGTACACCAACAAACTCCATGAGCTTTTAACCCCCGACCTGTCGTTAGACAAGCAAGAGATTTTGGACGTTTTACGGGAACTGGAACCCGCCGCCGTTGAACAATATGAAAAATATAAAGGCTGGCACAGTGGCAGACCGGCAAAAAGAACCCGTAACGTTAGTAAAAAGCCTGAAATCCAGAAAGTTGCCGACCTTAATAACCGGTGGGAAAACAGGAAGCAGATCAACTGCGAAAAGCAGGAGGAATTAAAAGAGCAGATCAAAGACCTGACCGGAGAAACCCCGGAAGGAGCAATAAAGCATTACTGCCACAACAAGGCCGCCGCAGAAACGTTGTCTGAATACGTGGAAGCCCAGCGCGTTTCTAAGCAACTGCTTCTCACGCAAGAAAAAGAAAAGGGGCCGCAAAGATGAAAAAGCTATTATCCAGTAAATCCAGCCTTGCGGTCACGCTACTTTCCTTTGCCTGTTTTGCCCTGCTGGTATTAAACTTCCTGAACACCAGCAAGCTGGCGCAGGTTCAGGAAAGCTATGACCGCTTATCCGCCGTCAATGCTTCCAGTGGCGACAATCCCGCCGCTGTTCTGGCAACGGAAAACCAGGAATTAAAAGATCAGCTGGAAGCACAGGAAAACAGCGATTCAGACACCATTCAATCCGATGTAACAGACTTTCTAAAAGCCAACTATGAAAACGACGAATTGACGGTTGATCTGGAAGTGCGCAGAGACCAGATTGCGCCTTATGTCACAGACGCTTGTTTAGATGAGCTTTGCCCGGTGGAAACCTCTCCCCCTCCTAACATCAATTCCTATGCGCAGACAAAAGACGTGGAAAGCTCCCAAACGGATTCTGGCGGCGAAATATACTTTCCTTTCCGTTCCTCCCTGTTCGTCAATTCTATCTATACCGAAAAAACAGACGGTCAAAACGCTGTTGTCCTGGCCCTATGCAGACAAACCATATATACCCAGCAATCCCATTCCGACAACGGCCTTTTGGTGAAACTGAAAATCGTCTATGATTCCCAGAGGGGCCGATGGCTGGTAGACCATGTGGGAGCCGCCTCCCTGGTGGATTTATCGATTTTTGAATGAGGTAATACCATGACAAAAGATAAAAAAAGCCCTGGACGGTTCCAAGGCAGGCTTATGAAAAACACCTTGTTTCTCGTCATATTTCTGTTTGTGGCGGCTGGCTATGTGTTCTTTTTCACTTCCGCCCAAACCCTCCCAGGCGGTAATTCCGTTGTTGCCACAAAAATGAATTACCCGCTGTCCTTTGACGACCAGAGAACCGTTACCATTACCCGGTGGGACTATGCGCCGGAGCAGGGTGTGATGGAAATTGAAATGGAATTGGATAACCAAAGCTTCGACGGGCTGGACACCTACTCTTTTTCCGCTCTCAGTAAAAACCTGAGACAATCGGAGCTAACCGTGAAGCCTATCATTACGGACAGCGACCTTTACGTGATCCAGCTTTCCGGCGTTCCCTCTGATTGGAGAAGCGTTTCCTTGCGAATCAAGGTTAATGACCCCTCCAAAACTGATGTTTTAAAATGCTATGCAAATACGGAATCTGTTCATACTGTCCCGGAACTGCACGAAAAAACAAAAAATGAATATCTCAGAGACCGCCTGTTGCGGAAGATCAGCGGCTACCAGGAAGAAATCGAAAAGCTGAAAGACACTTACGATCAGAACAAGCAAAAGATCGCCGCTTTAGAGGATAAGAATCGGCAGTTGGAAGAAGGAAAGAAATATCAAACCGCTGAGGAAATCGAGAAAACCAACCAGGAAATCCAGACCAACAAAAACCAACTGGAAACGCTAAAAACTGAGCAGGAAAACAATTTGAAAGACCAGGACGAATACAACCTGAGAATCGTAAAGACCCAGGAACAGGCTGACGATCTCATTTGATTTTTGCAACTCATTTTCACCCGGCCTGGTCGAGCTGCAGAAGAAAATTTGAGTTACACTACCGGAGGGCGGAACTGGTTCCGCCCTTATTTATTTTTTAAGGAGTGCGTAACTATGGAAAAATTCTGGAATAACGAGGAACTAGAAGTCATTGAAACGCTGGAACCCTTTCCCCTCTCAGAAAAAGTTCAAATTCTCAAGGATTCTATTCTTGAGGAATCCAACCTCGACAACCTGAAAATTCTGAAATCCGTCTTAGACGGTTTTCATTCTTAAAGGAGGCGGTTGCCATGGCGAACAACAAAGAGTTGGACGATCTTACCCAAGAGATGTTAGCAGGCGTACAAGAGGCTTTTCACAGTGGACGCTTCCAGGACTATCTAAAGGCAATGTCACGATTTCATCTATATTCCTATCGAAACAGTATTCTCATTTATACCTCCCGTCATGACGCTACTCTTACAGCCGGATATAAAACCTGGAATTCTTTAAAGCGTCATGTGAAAAAAGGAGAAAAAGGAATCCGAATTTTCGCGCCGTACAAAGTTAAGGTAGTCGTCCCGCCAAAAGAAAAAGACGGAGAGCCAGAGGAAAAACACATCATTAAATTTCGCCCTGTTTTCGTCTTTGATATTTCCCAAACAGAAGGTGAACCCCTCCCTCAGCTTGCGCCTCCGCTGAAAGGCGATAGAGAAGATTTTCCCAAAGTGTTAAAGGCCGTGGAATCCATTACGGATTATTCCGTTTCCTTTGAAGATATCCCTGTCCCTGACACCTTCGGCTATTGCCAATATTCCACGAAAAAAATTGTTTTGCGAAACGGTATTTCCCAAGCACAGGCCATGAAAACCCTGTTTCATGAACTGGCACATTCCCGGCTCCATAACCTTTCTATGGAGAAAGCGCAAAACGAGATCGAGGCGGAAAGCATTTCTTTTGTGGTTTCAGAGCATTTCGGACTGGATACCTCTTCCTATTCCTTTGACTATCTCGCCTCATGGAGCGAGGGTATGGAAACGAAAAAGCTATGCGAACTTTTAGAGGGAATCCAATCCCACGCTCACGAAATGATTCAGCAAATAGAACAGGCTTTGCAACAGCAAAAGCTTATTAATCAGGAAATCAGCCCTGAACAATCCGAACAGCCGGATAAAGACCAGATCAAAGGAGCCGCGCCAGTAACAAATTTGCGGATAGCCCAAGAGCCTACCAAAAACACGATCATTGTCAATCTGTTTGCCGGGCCGGGGGCCGGGAAAACCACCTGCGCCTGGGAAATCGCCAGCGAATTAAAAAAGCGCAACATTCAAACCGAATATGTGCCAGAATACGCAAAGGAATTGGTTTGGGACGATAACCGGGAGCTTCTGGACGGAAGCCTGAAAAACCAAAAGAAGCTTTTTCAGGAACAAAACCACCGGCTGGCCCGGCTGATTGGCAAAGTTGATGTAGTTGTCACCGACTCGCCCATTCTGTTAAACCAGGTATATTTGAAAGAGCCTGACGCCGCTTTTCAAAAGGAAATTATGGACGCTTTCTGTGGATACCACAATTTCAATCTTTTTGTAAAACGGGGTGATTACTATGAACAGTCGGGTCGCCTGCACACCTTAGAGGAAAGCAAGAAAAAGGACCAAGAAGTAAAAGCCCTGTTGGATAGCAACCACATTTATTACGGTACATACTTTCACAGCACCATTGAAAAATGCGTGGATAATATCGTATACAGCATGAACCACAACAAGGCGTTTCAAGTCCCTGTGCCTCAGAAGCCAAAAGCGGAACCAGTTCCGCCTTTAGAAAACGCTGACCGCGCCGCCAAACCGCTTACCCTAGCGGAACTGGAAAAAGGGCTTAAAAATATTACCTTTGTGATTTCCGACACCCAAAAAGGCGTAAACCAGCTAAAAGACGCAGGCGGCCCTCACCTGGCGTCGTTGGTTGAGGAATACAGGAACTTGATGGAAAAGGATCCTCTGGCTTTTAATCAGGAGGTACAGGAGTATATAGTTCATGAACTGGAAAACTATTTCAACTTGAAAGAGCAGTACGGCGACGCTAACCTGGACAAGCTTTACAGGGATTCCATGAATAGAATCGAGGCCCTTTATTCCAGTATGGATAAGCAGGAGCTTCCCCACGGGACAGACCCGGAGGAATACCGCAAGGTGAAAGACTTTCTTTCCGATACCCTTATACAGTCGGACGACGCAAGCACCTTGAACCTCCGCTTGCAGGTGCTTCTTTCCACCTCCCCGTTGTTTCAGGAAGAAAAAGCCCATATCCAGGAAACCGAACAGGGTGCGGAACCAGTTCCGCCTTTGCCAGCAAAAGAACCGGATAGCAAAAACCCTATCTTAAAATACTGCCAAAAAAAGCATGGCGGTCAAAAAGCGCCACGCAAAAAAAATCATGGAGCATTAAAAGGAGGCGCACAAAATGAATTACGATTCCAAAAATGATATTGGAAAACGGTTCCGAAATGAATACGGAGTTTTAGACCGACCATTTCATGAGGTTTGCCGCTTGACTAGGAAGGAAGCCGACGAATATTATCAATCAGGGCAATGGTATTTCACTGACGGGCGGGAATATCAATGCTTCCGCTTTCAAGACAAAGACGCACACGGCAATTTAGTTGAGTGTATTAAATTCACCAGCCGGGACGGGTATAACATTTTTTGCGATTCTAAAACCATGGGAAGTTTTCTGCCCGATGTCGCCAGTTCAGGGTTAGAGATCATCAAAATCGACGAGCCAGAACCACAAAAGAAACAGAATTCAATTGAAAAATACTGCGCTGGAAAAACTACGCCAACCCACGAAATAGAAAAAAGCTTTTAGACCTAACAGAAAGGAACTTACCCAATATGATTCTATTTATCGGAACGGAAGAACGGGGGTACTTCGTAGAGGATACCGCCCACTCGGAGGTAGAGTTTTCCGGCTATGCCCCCGACCTATCGGAAATTATGGATTCCGTTATTTTAGCCCGGAATTATTCGCATATTATCATCGACGCCGAAATGCTGATAAACGACTATGTAACCATTGGGGAGCTTTCCAAGCGCATTATGTCCGCTGTCCCCTCCCCCCTCATTTTCTTAACCTCTGGATACAGTGAGGACACCGAATTAATCCGCTCTCTGCGGCGTTCCGGCGTGTTCAATTTCATTACAGCAACAACCCTAGCGGGGATAAAAGATGACCTTATACGGGCCCTAGAGGGTCGTAATAGCCCTTTGCCGCCGCCCTCTGAACCCGGCGTTTCCCCGCCAGAAATGCCGGTCATTCAAGCCTTACCGCCTTATCAGACTATCGCTGTTTCCGGCTGTATTGACCGAATCGGAACCACCACCCAGGCTATTCAGCTTGTTAAGTATCTGGTGTTTCGAGGTCATAGGGCCTGTTACATTGAATTAAACGAAAACGGCTATATCCAAGCCCTGAAAGAACTGTATGAAGATGGCGTTTCGTCTGATGATGGAATAGGCCGGGTTACTTATCAAAGCGTAGATATGTTCTACCGCAAGGACAAGATCGCAGATGTCCTGCGGCTGGGCTATGAGTTTTATGTTTATGACTTCGGCATTTTTGACGCCGTGGGTTTTTCCCTGGTTTCCTATCTGGAAAAGAATATTAAGGTCATGGTGTGCGGCATTAAGCCTAATGAAGTCGGCTGTATGAGCGAGGTGCTATCTTCCCTGTACGACAAGGAAATAGAATATATCTTTTCTTTTACTCATGAATCAGACAAAAAGGATATTTTGGAATTAATGTCTGATCGGGCGGAACACACCTTTTTCGCTCCCTGGTCGCCTGACCCCTTCGTTTATTCCTCTCAGGCTGGCGAACAGTTTGAAAAGCTTCTTCCCGTTTCATCGGTGGAGCCGGTAAAGGAAAAGAAACGCTTCCGCTTCCCAGGGAGGAAAAAATAATGGCAAAGTTTAAGACAGGATTGGTAAAAGAGTATAAGGAGAAGCAGGCGTTTCAGCAAGGCCAGGAGAAGCTAAAGGAACAGCACAATATCACCGATGAAAAGGTGATCGTAGTAGAAAAGTCCAACATGGCTAAATTCACAGTAAAGACGCTCGCCGCCCTAGTCAAACTATTGGCTTCGGCGGTTCTTTTGTGTTTAGCCGTGGTGGGGCTTGCCGCCCTGATTTACCCAAGCACACGGGCAGACCTGCTTGTGATCGCCCAAGACCTTTTAAAGCAGATTTTTACTTTTTTTAATATGTAACTCATTTACGCCCGGCAGCAGCGAGCTGCTGAAGGAAAATTGAGTTACATAAAATATGAGTTTCCCCGGTAAGGTATGGGGCGGAACTGGTTCCGCCCCTTGCCTTTTTTCAATAGGACAAATGGAAAGGAGCAAATGGGCATGAAAATGGAAAAAAGGATTGAGCACCGTTTAAAATCTGAGGGAATCGCCTGTATGGGCTTTGGAATCGTAGGAAAGGCGGTTATGGCGGACGCCAGCTTAACCCCGGAGGCTAAGGCGATCTATGCGTATCTCGCCTCCTTTGCCGGTGCGGGAGAAAGCAGTTTCCCCACCCGGGACAAAATTCTTTCCGACTTGAACCTTGGCAAAGACCGCTATTATTCCCATTTCAAGCTGTTAATCCAGGAAGGATATATCAGTGTTCAAAAAATGAAAGGCTACTTAAACCGGAATTGCTATCTTCTGGTGAGCAATCCGAAAAAGCTTCAAGCCGCCGGATTGCCGGGCGGTTCCAAAGCCGGGAAGCTGGTTTCCTCCGGTATCCGGTCAAAGGGTTATGGATTGATATACAAGGCTGTCATGCAGGATAAACGGCTGTCTGCTACGGCAAAAGCGATCTTTGCCTATCTGTCCTCCTATGCCGGAGCCGGAACCGTCTCCTTTCCGTCCCGTACCCGTATTCTCAAAGAATTGGGAATCAGCGAATCCACCTATTACAAGCACTTCCGCCAATTAATAGACTGTGGCTATTTGAACGTGGTGCAAAGAAAAGTCGGTCATAAATTCAGCGTCAATGATTACTATATCAATGAATTTCCTGACGCCGACCAACGCCAGCAAAACCGAATGGTACAGGACTATGAAGGGATTTTCCCGTGCCCTGAAAACCAGGACATTGCAGACTCGTGCCCTGAAAATCAGGACATTGCAGACCCGTACCTTAAAAACCAGGACATTGCAGACCCGTACCTTAAAAACCAGGACATTGCAGACCCGTACCTTAAAAACCAGGACATTGCAGACCCGTACCTTAAAAACCAGGACGTTGCAGACCCGTACCTTAAAAACCAGGACAATATAAAAGTATCAGGTTCTAAAAACATCATTCTCTATAATCATCATCATCAAAATCATGATGATGTCATAGAAACAGTGAAAAAGCGGATAGGATACGACAGCTTAAAGGACGATTCCGCAGTAGTTCCTTACTTAGAGGCTATTGTGGGAATCCTGGCGGCACAAGATTCCTCACCAAGCCCCGATAACCCGTTTTCCCGGATTACCTCAGATCACATTCGGTATGTCTGCGCCTGTCTGTCCAGCCTTGCAAAACCAATTCATAACCCTTATGCCTATCTGCTCACAGCCTTGCGCAACGCTCCCGACAGCTTCCGGTTTTCTGGGCCCCTGCCCCATCGCCATTGGGAGGCCCGCACTCCCTCCTATGACATTGAAGCCTGGGAAAAATTCAGTATCTTTGACGATTAGGAGTTGACCCTATGGAAAAACCAATTCAGGCGGGAATGATTTTAAAAACAAAATTTGTCGCCGCTGGAAACGATAAATTCACCGAATATATCAACTACATAGACCGTGTTGAGGCGGTAAGAAACGACAATTTTCAGAAGTATGACCTTTTTCATGACGGCGCGGAACAACTTCAACAGGATAGCTGGACAGAGGGCTATTTAACCTATATGGAAAATCCAGAAAAAACAACCGGGCTATTTACGGTGGGAAAAGATACCCTGACACAGCAGGACAAGCAAAAGCTAAAGGAGTTGTTTACCCGGGCGCAGAAAAACAATAGCGTCATGTGGCAGACAGTTTTCAGCTTTGACAACCGCTGGTTACAGCAAAACGGCCTGTATAACCCTTTAACCCGGCAGGTTGACGCCAGAAAGCTGAAAGAGTATACCAGGGCCGCCATGGACAAGCTGACGGAAAAGGAAGCCTTGAAAGGCTCCGCAGTTTGGAGCGCCGCCATTCATTACAACACGGAACATATTCACATTCATATCGCTATGGTAGAGCCTATCCCCACACGGCCCATTAAGATCATCGACGGTCATGAGGAATACAAAGGCCGGTTTAGGCAAAGCTCCATTGACGCCGCTAAAAGCGCCGCAGTTAACCGGATACTAGACCAGAAGCAGGAAAACCAGATCATCAACGATCTGATTCGGGGTAAAATTATTGGCGGTTTCCAGGAAGGACTTCAAGCGCCGCCACCTGATCTGACAAAAGGGCTGCGGGCTTTATACTCCCATCTTCCAAAAGACCGGCGGCTTTGGAAATACAACATGAACGCCATGAAGCCCTTGCGCCCTGCTCTTGACCGGCTCAGTAAAGAATTTATAGAACAGTACCACAAGGAGGATTTTCAGGAGTTAATAAAACGGCTGAACGCTCAACAGGAAAAATATATCCTAGCTTATGGAAAAGGCGGAAAGTCCAACCAGTTTACAAAACAGCATTTGAACGACCTATATGTCAGAATGGGAAACGCCATTCTTCAAGAATTAAAAGCCTTAGATAAAGCGGTCAAAAAGGCCGGAATCGCTCAAAACCTGCTTCCTCTGCCGGAGGGCGGCGGCTCTGCGGAAGTCCCGGAAACTGAACCAATTTTTCTCGGCGTAGAAGAAAGCTTCCTAACAGAGCTTTCTTTGGAGCCGGAAGCAGACAGCGAAACCTCCCCTTTCTTTTCCGGTAAATTCCGCATGGAATGGAGCAACGGCTATAAAAAGGCCCGCCGCCTCCTTTATGGAACCATGAAGCTAAAGCCCGATTTTAAAGAGGCTTTCGCCGCTTTATCCCTGGAAGCAACCAAAGGAAACGTGTTGGCAATGGACGATTTAGGAAAAATGTTTGCCTACGGTATGGGCCGGGAAATTGACCCGGCTGTCGCTTACGAGTGGTACTCGCTGGCATTAAAGGGATTCCTGGAATTATACCCGGAAAACCAAACGCCCTATCTTGCCTATCGAATAGGCAAACATTACCATTACGGCCTTGGTACTGAGATAGACTACACCCAAGCCGCAAAATTCTTTAAAATCGCCGCCGATCAGGGAAACCAGTTTGCTCAGTATTCCCTAGCCGGGTTATACCGCCATGGCAAGGGTGTTGAAAAGAATCTCCAATCAGCTTATTACTACTATGGAGCCTCCGCCAACCAGGGAAACGCCTATGCGGTTTATGAGCTTGCGAAAATGGAGCGCGACGGCATAGGAACTCCTGTTAATACGCAGTTATCCAATACCCATTTTAAAATTGCCTATCAACGTTTTTCTGAACTATTGGACGAACGGCGTGACGATAACCTTTTATATCGTGTGGGACAAATGGCTTATACAGGAACCGGGACAGATATTAATAAAGCCTACGGTCTGAACCTTTTGGAAAAGGCTTGTGACCTTGGCAATATCCACGCAAAAAATATGCTGACTAACATCTATCTGAAAGATAAGGACATTGAGGGAATCAAGCGAATCATTCCATTACTAACAGAAAGCGCAGAAAAGGGCATTGATACGGCCCAATTCACCTTGGCAAAATGCTTTCTCTTTGAATCACAAGATATTTATGATCTTCAAAAAGCCATGAAATGGTTTACCGCCTCCGCCGACCAAGGAAATCAATTCGCGCAGTATTCCCTTGGCAAGCTGTTCCTGGACGGCAAAGAGGATTTGGCCCCGAACACCCAACAGGCGGTGAAATGGCTGACCCTTTCCGCCGATCAGGGAAACCAATTCGCGCAGTATTCCCTTGGCAAGCTGTTCCTGGACGGCAAAGAGGATTTGGCCCCGAACACCCAACAGGCGGTGAAATGGCTGACCCTTTCCGCCGATCAAGGAAATCAATTCGCGCAGTATTCCCTTGGCAAGTTGTATTACTATGGAAAAGGCCCGATAGCCCCTAACGCAGAAAAAGCTTACCTTTGGCTTTCCCGTTCAGCGGAACAAGGAAATCTTTTCGCCAAAGCTCTGCTGGAAAAGGAAACGTACCAATACCAGGAGGTGAAACAAAAGGTAAAAGAAAAGATTGGTTATCTGCTTTCTAGGCTCTTCAAAAACCTTGGTAATGAACGCGACAAAAGATATAACCAAATGGTTTACGAGCATATGGAACAACAACTGCGAAATGAATTGGAACAGTAACAAGGGCGGAACTAGTTTTGTTCTTGCGCACCTCTCTGGGGGCGGAACTGGTTCCGCCCTTGATCTATTAAGTATTAAATCGATACTTTTTTTGTGTTCAGTTTGTAACACAAAAGGTTGTTTTATGTGTTCAAATTGTGTTCAATCGCTTGTTTTTTGACCCCATGAAAACGCCAGGCTTTGCCTGGCTCCCCAAAGAATTTGGGGACAGTTTTCCCTTATGCCCTTTCTATCTGCGTTCCGCAGTAGAAAACCGATTCCCCGCACCTGCGTGCGGGATTTCAGTTAGGAGTGATAGTATATGCCGGATTTGAAAATCCGCAATGTAGACAAGCTGATAATTGCGAAACTCGATCAGGAAGCCGCTGACCGCCATATGTCACGGGAAGCGTTTTTAAGAATGTATCTGCAAAACCTTGCCGTACTCAATGAACTAACTCTGCTTGACGACAAGTACCAAAACATTCTTTCGGTCAACGCTGAGGCTTTGGCTTCTGTAGCCTCTGAATTACAGAAGCTAAGAAATTCTTTAGAGAAAAAGGAGGAATAATTTTGTCTCACGCTCGTACCTTCCGATTAACCGAAAAAACTTACACTCATTTGCACGATTTTGCTAAACAGCATAATTTGAGTGACAATGCCGCATTAAACAAACTCATTTGTGAGCATCAGGAAAACCAGGGGCAGGAAATTGATATCTTGGCAAAAAAAGTAATTGATCTGCTGGAAGGAAAATACAAGAACCTATTCACCAGAATCCGGCTGGCCTCCACAATGGCAGACCGCCGCACTGAGGTGATCGTGGAAATTCTCAATTCCCTTGTTTATCATTTAGAGGCCGAGGATTCATACAACACCGAACTCATGAAATCCGCTATCGTGGAAGATTCCGAAAATACCGTAAAGCGCCGGGTCGCACGTTTAAAGCAAATAAAGGATAACAAAAAGGAAGGTCGGAACTAGTTCCGACCTTCGACCATCTCCCGTGGGGGCGGAACTGGTTCCGCTCTTGCTCTAAATATAAAAACACCGGGGAAACTCCCCCGGTGCCTTACCTATTTTGCTTTTTTGAATAAGGGGACAATTTGAATACTAGCGTCGTCCGCCCAATCCAGTAATTTGTTTACCGCTGTGCGTGTGATGTTAGAATCTTCCTTTACTATTGACATATCTTCTTTCATTTCGGAAACGTCTGCCTTTAAACTGGCGGTATCTTCTTTCAGGCCGGAAACGTCTGCCTTTAAACTGGCGGTATCTTCTTTCAGGCCGGAAACGTCTGCCTTTAAACTGGCGGTATCTTCTTTCAGGCCGGAAACGTCTGCCTTTAAACTGGCGGTATCCTCTTTCAAACCGGAAACATCTAACGAAAGTGTTCCTATGTTTTTTTCAACACTTTCCATCTTTTCAAGAATTCTCAATAATACCTCATTATCTGTCATTTTTTCGCCTCCTGTTTTTCAAAATGCCGAAACATAACATCTATTAAATCCAATAAGACTTCTCTTTGCTCTTTTGTTAATGATTCAAATTTAAGTAGCATCTGCTTTTGATCTTCTGTAAGCATTACCATTGTTTCATCATCTGAAAAGAACTGTGAAAGTGTAATCCCTAACCCTTTGCATATAGCATCTAATGTTACGATAGAGGGCAAATTTTTTCGTCTGAATATATTTAAGATTGTAGAGTGTGGCAAATTGGATTCTTTCGCTAATCTATACTCTGACCAACCTCGTTCATGTATTAGTTGCGACAATTTTTCCGTAACATTCATTTTTATCACCTATCTTACTACTATTATATTTCTCAATTCAGTGATATAATAGAACTAGTATGTAACCTTATTTAGTTTCAATTCAGATATATTACTTATAAGGAGTTGATGGAATGAAAAAGATAGTATATATTTCCGACCTAACGAAAAAATTAAAATTGCTTCGTCATAAGTATGATTTAACACAAGATGATGTTGCTAACGCTCTTGAAATTCATCGTTCTACTTATGCGTACTATGAAATCGGTAGAACTATCCCTTCCATTGGTATATTAAAAGCTTTAAGTCGTCTTTATCGGGTTCCAATAGATTTCTTTTTAGATACAAATTATGAAGAACATGAAACGGATACCGATTTAATTGAGGATATAAAGCAAGCCTTACAATCCAATAAATTTGGGGAGGACGAAATGGAATTTTTTGTTAGGGTTAGATTTCCCACCTTAAACACCAAGCTGAAAAAATTGCGTACAGACCATTATCTAACACAGCAAGAGGTTGCCGACTACTTAAAAATTGATCGTTCCACCTATGCCAAATATGAATTAGGGAGAACGGAACCTTCATTGTTCGCATTGAAAGCACTTTCCACTTTATACGGCGTTTCATTAGATTCTTTCTTAGATTTAGACAAAAAAATGATAGCCAATATGAAAGCAAGGGCGGAAGATGTAATGCGCCGTTCTCATGAAAACACGGCATTGAGCGAGGTTAAAAGGTAAACCTTAAAAAACGGAGAATACCAGAGAAAACAGGAGATTAACAAAAAAATGCCTAACCACAAAATATTGTGGTTAGGCATTTCCTTTTTTTCTTTCCCATAAAATGCTAATTTGATATAATCGCCTATTTTCGGACTTGACTTTTTGAAGCTCATGGGGGGTATCCAACTATACAAAATAGAAGTTTGGAACATATATCATAAGGATTGCTTTGTAACTCGTTTAGTCTTATAGGTCTGCACCGATCAGCCTGGAGCCACCGAAACCATGAGTTACAATCTTTCGACTTTATTTTTCGGTGCTTTAATATCACCAAAAGTTTAAGGCGGAACTGGTTCCGCCTTTGGCTTTGTCACAAATTCCATCACACTATCTTGAACTAAATTAATACCGTTATATAATAATTAAGTTTTCATATAAGAAAAATACACCAGGAGGATTTACAATGAAAAAAACCGTCGAAAATGCAATGAAAGAATGGTTAAACATCTATATAAAGCCTTGCTGTAAAAACACTACATATGACAGTTATCTTTGCTGTATCAAAATCATGCTGATCTTCAAACCGGAATTTCAAACGATGTTCTTAGATCAACTACATGAGGAAGATATTCAAAATCTATTAAATGATATTGGATATGAATATTCAAAGTCTACCATTAGAAAAATGATTATCATATTGAAAAACGCCTATAAAAAGGGAAACAAGAACAAATGGTGCCGTTCTAATCCGGCAACTGATTTGACCGTTCCAGCTTATGCCTCAGAAAAAGAGGTTCCGGCCTTGTCTGTATTTCAACAACAGCGTGTAGAAGCCGCCGCCGCCGATGACCCACTGGGCGATCTCGTTCTATTTCTTTTAAAATCCGGCTTACGTGCTGGTGAATTAATGAATCTTAAATGGGACGATTACAGCAAGCGGTATCAAGAGCTAAAAATCAGAACAAGTAAAACAAAAGCCGGAATCAGAATTCTCCCCTTAACCTCCACTTTAATAGAGATTATCGAAAGACAATCGCGCCTTTGTGATTATATTTTCACTAATACCCATGGTAACCCTATCACAAAGTCCTCGCTTCGTAAGCTGTATTTGCGGATTCGGAAAAAAACCGGCATTGACTTTTTTACAAACCACGTTTGCCGACATACCTTTGCCACACGCATGATCGAACAAACCGCAGACCCGAAAGCCGTTTCTATCCTGCTGGGCCATACTGACGTAACCTTTACCCTTAACCGGTATACTCACCCCGACCAGGAATATCTACATAACCAAATGCAATTAATTGAGCACGAGCCTGAAACCAATTCTTCGTCTGTATCTCAAATGATATCCCGCAGCAGCTCACCGGCGTCCAAAAATGAGTTACAATTACTGCTTGCCTCTCTTTTTAACACTGGAACGCTTATTCCTCCTGTTTCTAATAAACAAACCATAACCTTGCAGTTACAAATTCCTTTACCATCTTGCCTTTATCCACCTGCTCATGCCTCACAAGAGCAAAGAATCCTGCACAGGCGGAACTAGTTGCGTTCCTATTCGCAATTATATTTTTTTCCGGTTTCACGATCAATCAGAGTAATTTCCACGTTACAATCCAATAAATCAGCTATCTTTATCAAGGTTTCTATTTTATTACGATCTCCGGCATTTAATATACGGCTGAAATTTTGGCGTGATATTACATATTTATCCGCTAATTCCCCTACCTGAATATCCTTATCAATCATTACTTTTTTAATTGTTTTTGTAATCTCCATATATCCATCACCTGCCTTTTTTAGAGTAACACAACTATTTCCAAATGTCAATATTATTGATTTTTATGTCATTATTTTTATTTACAAATGTCATCATTTGTATTGACACATGAACAAACTTGTGCTATAATAAGAACATAGAAAAGGACGGGAGGGACTTCTCATGAGTGAAATAGCAAGAACAATTTTGGTTCAGCTTGGGGGAATGAAATTCATTGCAATGACAGACAGTAGTAATTTTATAAGTACAGAAAACACTTTGTCAATGGCATTAGTCAAAAACAAGAGCAAGGCTGACAGGTTAGATATTACCTTGTGTTGGGACGATCTCTACAAAATGCGGTTCTATAATCGTTATGAAGATGTCGCTGTTTATGAAGGTGTATACTTTGATATGCTAACCGATATTTTCACAGAAGTAACCGGATTAAGAACATCACTAGAGAATAGAGGGCGGAACTAGTTCCGCCCTCCCTAAAAGAAAAAAGAAGAAACTTTCATAAATAAAAAAGTCCGGCATTAAACCGGACTAAATACTTCAAAAAACAGCAATTAGCAAAATATTCCATCAAGGGGGTTCCTTTTTTCTAAATTTGTGATATAATGTAACACGAAAAATAAAAAAGCACTTCTGGACGGCTGATCGCTTCCAACAATCAACCGTCCCCACCATAAGAGTAGTAACGATACTCCTACGGTTTGTGAAATGCTATTTACAGGTTATATATTAACCTGTTAAATATCCATTTGTCAAGCCTGCACTCTTATGCTTGGGTTAAGAGTGCAGGTTTATTTTTTCAATAAACCGTACCTTGACAAACAGGTTATGAAAACAGCCCCCACTTAACAAAGAAAAGACTGTTTCTGACTTCATCAGCTTGCGGAAATGATACCATCACTAATAAGCAATATAATCTTGCTTTAGAAGCGCCGTAACCCTTTTTAGGATAGCGTTCCTCTGGTGATGTGAATACATGGAATAACACACTGGCTCTGTCGGTGTGCCATAGGAACGGGTTCCGAGAGCCAAGCGACAAGACCTATAAGACTATGAGGTTGCCCCTGTTCTCTTTAGACGGGGGCAACTGAATATATTTGCCATATAGAAATTGTCTTTGTTTTTAAAGGCTTTTTCTATATGACAAATAGGGGAAAGAATACTTTCCCCTATTCGTTTTTGGCTCCCCCTGTTGGGCTCGAACCAACGACCCTGCGGTTAACAGCCGCATGCTCTACCGACTGAGCTAAGGAGGAATACAGAAGAACTGCACATCTGCGCAGTCCTCTTGTTTGTGTTGGCATCTCCCTATTTTCCCGGGCCGTCACCAGCCAAGTATCTTCGGCACCACTGAGCTTAACTTCCGTGTTCGGGATGGGAACGGGTGGACCCTCAGCGTCATCGACACCAACTATTTAATTTATCTTTCACACGGCTTTTCACCGTGTTACTATCTTTTTGGTGACCCGTGGGGGAATCGAACCCCCGTTACCGGCGTGAGAGGCCGATGTCTTAACCGCTTGACCAACGGGCCATATTTGGCCAGAGGCACCGGCCTTCCGGCCTTCTTTTGGTGCACCATCAGGGGCACTACCCCCGGCCTAAAAATATGCCGCCGGCATATTTCCTTTACGGCCTTTTCTCGCCGTGCTCGCTTCTTCCTGCTTACACAGCTTAAAAAAATGTGCGTCCAAAAATTTCTGGTGCACCATCAGGGGCTCGAACCCGGGACACCCTGATTAAGAGTCAGGTGCTCTACCGACTGAGCTATCGAGGAATATTTCCTTTGTTCTTAGCTGTTCCTTAAGAACAGTGCTATTATATAATATGTTTTCGCATCTGTCAACCCGTTTTTTATATTTTTTGAAAAATTTCTACACTTTATTTTCCGGTATGTTTTATCCTTATTTTATCAGTATTCTCACCCGTTCATGCCTTGCTTTGAATTTCCAGCAACTATTCAGTACCTTCATAGTTACAAGCAAAAATCCATTTCAGATCGGCTGCACCGATGGGATTTTTGTCTTCCAGATTATGTTTTCTTACGGTCTGCGCAGCAAGTGCGCAGATCTACGGAACAGTTACAATTCCCATTCTAAAAAACCGCTGTACTTTTCTCTCATAAATTGGTAGGATAAACTCATCAATCCTCTGGACTCATCAAAAAACACACCCTATAGGTCAATTTACATATCGGGAGGCAAACATTCATGGATAAACGTTTAAAACAACAGTTAGATTTTGTACTTGAGATTGATAAAGAAAAGAATATCCTGCGCCAGACACATCTCTCCGGCCATGGCCGCCGGGAAAATGACGCAGAACATGCCTGGCATATGGCCATCATGTCCTACCTTCTCCGTGAGTATTCCAATGAATCCGTAGATATCGCAAAGGTCATGCTGATGTGCCTGATCCACGATATCGTGGAGATTGATGCAGGTGACACCTTCGCCTACGACGAGGAAGGTCGCAAGACCCAAAAGGCCCGCGAAGACGCTGCTAAAGAGCGTATCTTCTCCATCCTACCGGAGGATCAGAAAAATGAGCTCATCGCTCTCTTCGACGAGTTTGAGGACTGCGAAACATCTGAATCCAAATATGCCCATGCCATGGACAATCTTCAACCGCTTCTCTTAAATCACAGCAATAACGGTGATGACTGGAAGCAGCACCAGATCACCTCCAAGCAGGTCTACGGCCGCCAGAGCAAGACGAAGCTCGGCTCCGAGCGTCTCTACGAAATTACGGATCATCTGATCCAGGATGCGATCAAGAAAGGTTTTGTGAAAGAATAATAAAAAGAGTCCTCATAATAACACTTCAAATCAATTTAAAGCTACTACTATGAGGACTCTTGCGTCAATCTGCGCTTTCCAAAAAAAGACCAGACATCTCTGCCTGGTCTACTCACACATACCTTCAAAACCACATATTGAAATCATCTTCACCGTTTCATCAACCAACCAGACCTTCCTGGATAAGCCCTCGACCGATTAGTAACAGTCAGCTCCGTACATTACTGCACTTCCACCTCTGCCCTATCTACCTCGTCGTCTTCAAGGGGTCTTACTTCTTTCGAATGGGATATCTCATCTTGAGGGGGGCTTCACGCTTAGATGCCTTCAGCGTTTATCCCTGCCAGACTTGGCTACCCGGCCATGAGCTTAGCAGCTCAACCGGTACACCAGCGGTCCGTCCATCCCGGTCCTCTCGTACTAAGGACAGCTCCTCTCAAATATCCTCCGCCTGCGCCGGATAGGGACCGAACTGTCTCACGACGTTCTGAACCCAGCTCGCGTACCGCTTTAATGGGCGAACAGCCCAACCCTTGGGACCTACTTCAGCCCCAGGATGCGATGAGCCGACATCGAGGTGCCAAACCACTCCGTCGATGTGAACTCTTGGGAGTGATAAGCCTGTTATCCCCAGGGTAGCTTTTATCCGTTGAGCGATGGCAATCCCACTTTA